>Ga0302309_10000002_pt1 | contig 658981 bp, 524 predicted proteins | sample III_Palsa_N1_1_FD_200453 | JGI IMG/M metagenome (GOLD analysis project Ga0302309, IMG submission 200453) | Peat permafrost microbial communities from Stordalen Mire near Abisko, Sweden - III_Palsa_N1_1 | ecosystem: Environmental > Terrestrial > Soil > Palsa > Peat permafrost | place: Sweden...
GTTCAGGCTTCCGCCCATTGACCAATATTCCTTACTGCTGCCTCCCGTAGGAGTCTGGTCCGTGTCTCAGTACCAGTGTGGGGGGTCATCCTCTCAGATCCCCTAAACATCGTAGCCTTGGTAAGCCGTTACCTTACCAACTAGCTAATGTTCCGCATGCCCATCTTCGTCCTATAAATATTTGATTATAAAATAATGCTATCCTATAATGTTATGCGGTCTTAATCTCTCTTTCGAGAGGCTATCCCCCTGACGAAGGTAGGTTACATACGTGTTACGCACCCGTGCGCCACTCTCATGGAAAGCAAGCTCTCCAATCCCGTCCGACTTGCATGTATTAGGCCTGCCGCTAGCGTTCATCCTGAGCCAGGATCAAACTCTCCATTGTAAAATGTTTTGTTTGTTCACTGACCCTATTATCAATTAATAGAATCTGTGTATTATTATATATCTTTTCACAGATCCACTTTTCCTCTCTTCTTTTCGTATTTCAAACTATCTCTTCAGTTTCCCGCTTTGATAGCCTGCTACGCTACATGATTTTCTATTTCTTAAAAGAACTTTGTCGGTGAATCCATCCCGGACACCTATATGTTTTACCTTATCGCAAGGCTAACTTCTCATTTTTGTCTGTTAGAAATCGCTTCTAACTTTCCAGCCTTTCAGCTCTTACTTTCTCACCCTCCGGCGACCCTTTCTTTTGGGACTGCAAAGGTATAAACCTTTTTCTTATTCCAAAACTTTATTTCTAAAATTTCTTCCCGCTCTTTCTCTCCTCTTCTCTTCCCCTCGTTTGCGGGCTGCAAAGATGCGACTTTTTTAACTATCTAACAAGTAAAAGTTTACTTTATTTTAAAGTTTTCTTAACCTGCTGTAACCTAGCATATATCTCAATCATAGCAGCCTGATCTATTAAGCTTTTTGCAGGCTTGGTACCCACCATGTTGTTTGCATCCCTCTCGGTATTCCATATAGCATCTGCATCCTGCTGATAGAAATCTATCCATGATTTATTTTTGTCTACTTTGTATAATTCCTGATATCCACGCAGCATTACAGCGTTAAACCAGTAGCCATTAGGCAACCTGCCATTTTTAAAAAAATATTCACGACCTGCTTTGGCTATTCTTTCTGCTTCATCCAAATACGTCCGTTCTTTAGTGATCTCAAAAAGCAACATATTTGACTGCAGCATAGTACCAGTGTTATAAGTGATCTTAACATTACTAATTTTCAAATCTGATAACCTTATATTATCATAATACAATCCATCGGGTGCTTGCAGTGTCTTATTTGTCCATTTATAAACAGCTATCGCGGTATTAAGATATTCCTGTTTATGGGTGATCTTATACAATTGTAATAAAATCAGTATCCCCGGCCCATTTGAGCAAGTATTCTTAGATGTTTTTTTACCCTCATTCCAATAAAAGCCTCCACCAGCAACAGTATCTAAGCCCCCAAGCATAAAACGGCATATCATTTCTGATTTCTCAAGATATTGTTTTTGATGATTACGGTTATATGCATCCAAATAGGCAATAGCTACCCATTGATTATCGTCATAATATCTGTCGTCCCTTTTTTCTTTTGCTACGCTGGCCTGATATCCCGGATATGGTGGCCTTGAAGTATAATACTGGTCTATAGCTTTCTCAACCGGCAACATATAGTCATTTTTCGGGTCGATCACTTCCATTTCATTTGCAGCCTGTATGTAAGCGCACAAGGGCCACAAGTACGAGTGTTTATTTTCGTTGTGGGCTGTATCTGTGGTTTCGTAATAAAGCTCGGAAGCCTTATCACTTAATCTACCGTTTATCTCCTGATACAGCAATTTTATCCTGGTTCTATAATCTGGCGATTGAGCGTTTACAGTTGAGATAGCACATGTAAAAAACAAAATGCTTGCTAGTATATAACGATTGTTATTCATTGATTCACAATTAAAGGTTTTCCGTCAGATGCTGAAATTACTTGGTTAATAGATAACACCATATCGATTTTATTGTATTTTCCCTTCAGTTTTTAATTTTGCGGCGGCCTCTATCATTGTTACACCACTTAACTGTGTGGTTAAGTCTGTACTACCGGATATAATTTGAGTCCAATCCGGGCTTGCCAGCAACGATGGTCTTGCAATACCCTTAACATATAAGGATTGTGCATTTCTTTGCAGGAAGGCGGTGTAATTAGCCCGGTCTGCGGCATCAAGATCGGGTAATTCAACTAACTGCACCATATAACGAACGGCTATGGATTTAAATAAACCGCCATCGCCTTGTCCTTCATTTTTAAAAATTCCGTTTGTTACCAAATTAGGATCAGCAATTTCATTATTGGCTGTAAGAATGGCATCTTGTAGGTAAGTAGGATCTTTAGTGATATTATAAAGTGATACCGCTGCGCCTATAAATAAGCCTTGATTATAGGTATACTCTTCAGCATCTATCTGATCATTCTGGTTACGGTTAATACCATCATACACTACCCCCGATGAGGTTACCAGGGTGGTTTTTAACCACGTATATAAGGTTTTGGCAAAAGTAAGATCACTGGAATTGGCAGATATTTGATAAATGCCACAAGCTAAAATAATTGCATTACCTGTTGAAGGTGTGTTTTTATAATATAGCTGGGTACGTTGCCAGGCTATCCCACCTCCGGCTGTGTTATTGGAAGCTCCCTGTATTTGCACATATAATAATTTAGCTACATTTAAATAAGAAGTATCACTGGTGATGTTATATGCCCTGATACTTGCATTTGCCAACCAGCCCATATCATCATAAAATTCATTAGGATACACACCACCGTTTTCTGTTTTTATGCCATTTAGCAGCGCTTTCATGCGCAATACGTACAAGTTATTGCTTGTTCTTAAATATGCATCTTCAAAAATGTTCAGTACGTGTGCTTGTGGCCAGTAATTGAAGGTGGTTGTACCTGCGCTATTCTGGATATAATAATTACGATCTGCAGAGATATAAGTATTATAGGTGCTTAACTGTAACGAGTCGCTCAATAATGAATAATTATATACCAAAGGTTTTACAGTGCTGGTATCGGTACTTTTACCTCCCCCGGTTACATCGTTTTTTTTGGAGCATGAACTTAGAGCAACCACAGCAAATAGTATTTGTAAAGCCGATCTGTAATTAAAGTTTTTCATAAGAATAGATTAGATAAAATGGGTTACAGCAATGCTGTAACCCATTTGTTATTATTTAATAGTAATTGAATTGGTATAATTAGCAATACTGGTACTATAATTTACATTAACATCGCAAGGTGTATTGTTAGCACTAGGATCAATTTTAAAGCAATAATTATATTGTGAATTATCAACAGGATACATGTAATAGTATGATAACTGTGTAGTAGAAGATGGATCTGAATTGTCGGAATTAGCACTACCATACCATTCAACCGATTGATTACCGGATGAATCCATAACAGTAAATTTATATTTATAACGACTATCTAAACCATACGATTCCAACGGGATAACTATAGTTTGATTATCAATTTCCCATTGGCTGTTACCAATATATGGCAATGTGAACATCACATTATTGTTTGGTGCAGAAAAGAATCCTACAGAAACAATTTGTGTCACAGTTGCCGCAGCGTTGCTCAAATCCAGGGTTATGCGGTAAACATTTTTACTGGAGGTTACGGTGGTACTACCATTTAATACAACTGTCGTATCATTCAAAATTGAATACACGGTTGGTGTACCTGTTGTTTTATCAATAAAACTGTAAGTACCTGGTTGTAATGAGGTATAAAGCTCAAATACGGTATCCTGAGGTGATAAAGCTATTTTTTTGAAGGGTATTGCTTTAGTAATATCAGTGCCTTGCTCAGTAGCTGTACCGGTAAGGTATAATGCTGTAGGTAATACTGTAAAGCCAGCCGGGCGGGTAAATTGTATGGTGTGGCTTACCGTACTAAGTTTTGCATTGGCTGCTTTTGATACTACAACCGCCCATTTAAGTGTTCCGGTGCCGGATGAAGCAATACCGCCAAGAGATGCAATTGCATTTAACAGTTTTTCTGTAATTGTGGCCTGCGGCTTTACGCCGGAACCATCAGAAAGCACTGAATAAATGGGCTTGCTAAAATCGCCATTGGGTTTATCAAAAACAACCTCATATAATACCAGATCGGGATTTGATACCGCGTTCCATTGGAATACAACGCTCGGCCCTCCTGTTTTCAGGTTAAAACTTGCCTGATCGGCAGGAGCAGTAATGGTACTTACCGGTGAAACACTGGTATCAAGAGGCACTACATCTTTTTTACACGATGTAAAGACTATTGTAGCTAAAATAACCACAAAGCCCAATATTGTTGATTTTTTCATTTCTATATTTTTATTCATGGTTAGTAATTCGGGTTCTGGGTCAAGTTTTTATCTAGTCCAATTTCATTGGCAGGTATTGGCCACAGGTAATCTCGTGCCGGATTAAATTGCCTTTTCTGAGCCCTTATAAACCCGTTATCGGTTGTCGCATCGCCAGAAAACTGAGCGCCGTGCGCATAACCATTTAAAACAATTTCAGATTCTTTCCATCTCCTGATATCGTCTGTTCTTAACCCTTCTAATGCTAATTCTGCTCTTCTTTCACGCCTGATTATTGTGGTCATATCTCCGTTAGCTGGATATTGCAAAGCCGCAGAGTTGGTAAAACCTGCCCTCATACGCAAAGCGCCAATGGTTGCATTCCATATAGAAGCGTTCATTTGGCCAAGGCTATTTTCAGCTTCGGCGTAATCAAGCAATATTTCAGCATACCTGAATAAGTGCAGGTTTAAGCCCGAAACATAACTGGCTTGAGCGCTTGGATCAAAATATTTACGCCAGTAATAGCCGGTTGGCGAAGAGCTTTCCCTGCCTGCAACATATTCGTCGGGCCCGTTAGGGTTAACCGGAGAATCAGAAGGGTCGCTACCCGGTTTTATGTAAATAGTTTTGGACGGGCCATTATTTGTACCGCCTTCATTGTTCCAATAATAACCATCATAAACCACGGTAGCGGCAAATCGCGGATCGCGGTTGGCGTACGGATTTGTTGGATCATATCCCGAACCGGCGTCAGTGATTCCATCGCCGTTTAACATTACATAGTCATCAACAAGCTCCTGAGTAGGCGCCATAGAATTTACGCGCCCTCCGACAGATAAGGGTGCAAAATCCCAAAAATCTTGCCATGTACGTACTATGGGTACATACTGTAAAGACAGAATGGTTTCGCTATTGGTTTTATTTACAGTTGGGTTACTAAACAAATCGGAATAACTGGGATTTAAGGAATAAGTACCATTAGCCGACTGATTATTGATCAATTGCTGGCAAACAGTTACTACATCTGCCATCCTGTTCCCCTGGTACAATAGCACCCTTGCTTCAAGAGCTAATGCCGCACCTTTAGTAATTCGTCCGTTTTGGCTCACGGGTAATTGATTTTGCGAAGGCAAATCCGGTATGATAGCTGCAAGTTCGGATAGAATAAAATTAACAACGGTAGCTTTTGGTGTGCGTGGTATAACCTTTGCTTCATCCGGTGTAATATCATCGGTTACTAAAGGCACATCACCATACCAGTTTGTAAGGTTAAAATGTTCAAATGCGCGTATGAAGCGTGTTTCGGCTATTAAACGGTTAATGGTGTCTTTTGGCAAGGTTGTATTTTGGCCGATATTTGCTAGAAACTCATTGCATGACTTGATAGCCGAATAATATGTTGACCAATCATTCAAAAACTTACCAGTGTTTGTGTTACCGTTACCGCTCGAGATAATGGTAAGGTCCCCGCTTGAAGCATAAGCATTATCGGATAACGCTTCATTGTTGAAGTATAACGTATGGTTATAAAGTAAACTATAGTTATTATATAAAGCATTGTAAACATTTGCATTAACTTTCCAAAAAGTGAGACTGGAAAAGTCATTGGTTGGCGCAATATTCAGCTTTCTACAGCTTGATGTTGCTATTGCAATAATTATTACAATGAAGAGCTTATTTAAAAGTTTCATATTGATATTTTTAAAAATGTTAATTAAAGTGTTAAATCAAGACCGGCCCCATAAAATACAGGCAATAGATAGCCCCTACCGCTTGTAGACTGTGAATTGACATCTACATTATTACCAAACTCCGTTGTTTCGGGATCAACAAACTTTAATTTAGTGAGTGTTGCAAGGTTTTGTCCGATCAAATAAACCCTGAGTTTTTTTATACCAAGTGCTTTGATAGTACTTTGAGGAATAGTATATCCGATGTTTACGTTTTTAAGCCTTGCATAGGCGGCATTAAACTTAAACAGATCGGAGCCATTTTGCCAGTTGTTTTCGTTTGAAGATGAGCCCGAAATTGCCAGTCTTGGGAACCTTGCATTTGTGTTCTCAGGAGTCCAGAAATCTGTTTGATAATCATACAATGTAGCACCGTAATTACCCTGGTAAGGTTCCACCAATTCTCCTCTTATAAATTCATCTCTTTTGCCAACACCTTGTATAAATACTGACAGATCAAACCCGGCCACCGCTAAACGATAGGTAAACCCAAAAGTATATCTCGGAAAAGGATTACCCAGTTCAGTTTTATCCTGATCATTAATTACACCATCGCCATTTAAATCTTTAAATTTCACATCGCCAAGGCCAACAATAGCTCCGGCAGGTTTTGGATAACTATTTATCTGTGATTGGTTTTGGTAAAATCCATTTGTTTCGTAACCATAATATTCGGTTATAGGTTCACCTACCTTTCTAATCAGTTGAAATACATCTTCATTTCCGATCTCTTCTGTGGTGTTACCGGTAAGTTGTAGTAAGGTATTCTGGTCATCAGCTATATTAGCACTAAAGCTTTGGGTAACTTTTGGGCCTCTTATGGTATAAGTTACTTCTGCTTCCCATCCCCTATCTCTAACTTTGGCAACATTAGCATCAGCGGGAGTTGCGCCATAGAGCCTAGGGATATCAGATGGCGGTTGCAGTATATCGCTGGTTACTTTATTGAAGAAGTTAAACGAGCCTGAAAGCTTATCATTAAATAAACTAAAATCAGCACCAAGATTAAATGTAGCGGCCCTCTCCCATGTCAAATCGGGGTTAGATTGATTTGTTCCTGCTCCGCCTACTGGTACATTATTAAAGCCATAAGCGCTTGGGTAATTAAAATAGGTTGTTTGATACTGAAAGTTGCTTACATTTTGATTACCTAAAATACCATAGGAAGCTTTTAACTTAAGGCTATTCAAGGTGCTTCTAAATTGCTGCATAAATGATTCATCCGTTATTAACCATCCGGCATTTACCGAAGGGAAGAAACCGGTTCTTTTACCTGGAGCAAATTTGGACGAGGCATCATCGCGAAATACAAAATCAAGGAAATACCTGTTTTTATAATCATAGTTTGCGCGGCCAAACGCAGAAAGCAAACTATTTGCCTCTACATCAACACTATTTGTTGATCCTGTGGGGCTAATTGTTGTGCCTGTAGTGGGTGTACCCAATAATGGGTCGGTTAAATTCTTTTGTAGCTGGAATCCCCTTCCACTATAATTTTCACTGGATGCACCCAAGGTGAAATTAAGGTGATGCTCGCCAATATTTTTACTATAATTAGCATAAAGCTGGGTATTAAATGTTTGCGATTTATAATTGCCATCAGTAACATTTAAATCGTTTCCATAAGTCCCGGAGGGCACAAAATCAACTTCCTTAGTATTATAAAAATTACCATTATTATCTATTGTGCCTCCAAATACACCTGTAAGCTTTAAATCTTTCGTAATACTGAGGGTACCATTCAGGTTTCCGAATATTTCATCATAATCTGTTTGGTTATAGCCGCCCTCTCTTAATGCGCCCAGTACATTGTATTGTGATGATACCGGGTTAGTAAGATAATCGCCATTAGCATCCTGAAAGTTATAATTAGCAGGAACACGGTTGGCATCAGCAAATATGTTATTATCGCCATAGGTATTGGTTTTATTACGGCTTTTAGTATAATTAAGTATTGCGTTAAACTTAAACTTGCCAATTATACTTGTTTGGTTAAAGCGCAGGTTATATTTTTGATACCCAAAATTACTCCCCGAACCACCATTACCAACAAGATTGCTCATTTGATCCTGATAACCTGCCGAAACAAAATAAGAATTGGTTTCGCCGCCACCTGTAATGCTGAAGTTTTGCGATTGCTGCGGAGCGTTATACAGTAAATGGTTTACATCCCATGTACCTGTGCCTTCGGCCTGTAATTGCTGTATCTCTTCGGGTGTGTATGCCGGTGCCAAACCTGAATTTACCAGGGCTTCATTTTTATAATAAGCATTATCCGCAGCGTTAACCTTGTGTATTAAAATATCCGGTACTTGTAAACCATAGCTGCCATCATAATTTACTGTAGGTTTCTGGTTTAATTTACCACTTTTGGTAGTAACCAATATTACACCATTTGCAGCGCGCGAACCATATATAGCTGCCGATCCCGCATCTTTTAATATAGTAACGCTAGCAATATCGTTTGGATTAATGGTATTTAAACTTGAACTGCTTTGGGTAACAATACCGTCAATTACTACCAATGGATCATTATTACCTGTTGACCCTACTCCTCTTATATTAACAATAACGCTGGCGCCGGGATCCAGCGAGTTTTGCTGGATAATTAAATTTGGTGATTCACCTTGCAATGCCTGGAAAGCGTTTAATACAGGTTTATCGCCAATATCTTTAGCGCCAACAGTACTTATAGCGCCATTTATATTTGCCTTTTTTTGTGTGCCATAGCCCACCACAACCACTTCATCCAGGCTCTTGTTATTTTCTTTAAGCTTTACGTTAATTGTTGTATTACCGGCAACCGCAATTTTTTGCGTAGCAAATCCAACAAAACTAAATTCAAGTTCAGCGTTGTTATCAGTTACGGATATACTGTAAGTACCATTACTACCGGTAATAACAGCATTATGTGTATTAACCTCTTTTATAGTAACGCCTGGCATCGGAGTACCCGCACTATCAACAATTCTACCCGTAATGGTTATGCTCTCGGGTTTCTCAATATGCCTTTTTGTTATTAAAATGGTGGTATTCTTAATATCATAAGCCAAAGGCTGGTTATTAAAGCAAATATCAAGGGCCTGCTTTAAAGTGATATTTTCCAGGTTTATACTTACTTTTTTTGCTGATTTTAAATCATCGGCATTATATAAGAAATCGTAACTAGTCTGGGCTTGAATTTTCCTGAAAATTTCCTTAAGGCTTACGTTGTTTGCTTTTAAAGTCACTTTCTGAGCATACGTTGCCGCAGACACCTGCATAAAGGTGGCAGTAAGCAAAATAAGGGTTAATTTCATAACGAGCAGGGGTTTATAACTACGGCATCGTTGCGTGCCGCCATTAAAAGCAGTAAAATTTTTATACATTTGAATGTTAGGTTAATTGATTAATTGTATTAAGCTGCAATTGGATCTTGTTATCTGGCAATAAGCCTTGGCTTATAAAACCAGGGGCGGTTCGAACGCTCCTGGTTTATTGTTTTACAGATAACCGCTGTATGATGTAACTTAGTTCATAACGGTTATCCTCCTTCCTGTAATTTTAAAGTGAATTTTACCGACCATCTCCAGGTATTGTAATAGTTCGGTTATACTTTTTGAGCGATAATAAGTACCTCCAAATTTTTGATCATCAAATTTTCCGCGGTAATCGATATCAACGTCATACCACCGGGACACCTTTTTCATAATGGTGGTGATGTTGTCATCGTTGAAAAGGAAATACCCGTTTTTCCAGGCCATCGCATCATCTATATTTGCCTCGGATACCAGTATCTTATCGGCATCATTATTCACAACTGCCTGCTGGCCTGGCTTTAATAATGATTGTTGACTATTTTTGGTGATCTGTACTGATCCTTCGAGCAATGTTGTAGTAATTGCGTCATCATCGCTATAAGCAGCAATGTTAAAGTGGGTACCTAACACCCTTACCTGTACATTGTTCATGCTCACATAAAAAGGTTTCTGTTTGTTTTTAGCCACCTCAAAATAAGCCTCACCGCTTAGTTTTACATGCCGTTCATTGCCTGTGAAAGCTGTGGGATAAGTGATAGATGAAGCAGCATTTAACCATACTTTAGTACCATCGGGCAGTATAACCTGGTACTCGCCGCCTTTAGGGGTGGTTAGTGTGTTATAACTTACCAAATTATCAGCAACGGGCGATGCTGATTTTATTTGATAAACTATCTGTCCGTTATGTGTTTTTAATACTGTACTTATACCTGTTTTGGCCAGCATACCATTGTTGGCATTCCCCAGTATAATAACTTTACCATTAGCCATAGTTAAAACAGCTTTTTGGCTACCGGGCACAATAACTGACGGTTTCATATTGTTAGCCTGCTTGTTATTTATTACAGCTATTTTATTATGCCGGATGATAAATATGCCCGCAGTAAAAAAGACAAGAGCAGCTGCCGCAATTTTAAGCCACAACAATTTATAGGTTTTTGGCTTTTCTGAAGCAATAAATGAATTTTCACTAAATCTTGAATCTGATTTAATACGATCAAAGACTTTACGAGACTGCTCAGCTCCAAATGCCGGGCCCTCGTTTAAATCAAGCAAATTGGTGTCGATGATGTGTTCAATCTCAGCCGGATCGGTTTTCTTTAAATGATTTAACAATTCTTCGCAATCAACAATATTGATTGTATTATTTAAATATTGATGCAATAAGCTGTGGAGCCTTGCTTTTTCCATATTATAATTGGTTATTAAAAGAGTCAGGATGACTACTATAATAACAGAACACAGGATAAAGCAGGTAGGACTACCCGGTAATGAAATAAATATTAAAAAAGATGCCGAGTGATATCAGGAACGATAAAATAGAAAGAAAAAATAGATAATGTGCGCGTATTTTAAGTGAGCCCTTAATGTTTTTAAGGCCTCAACCATATGGTTTTTTACCGTATTTGGTGAAATATTTTGTTGTTGCGCTATTTCTTTATAGGACAGACCATCAATACGGCTTAATTTGAAAACGATTCTTTGCTGCTTAGGTAATTTATCTATCAGCGTATCCACATAACGGCCAAGATCGCGAACAACAACATCCTCTTCGGTTGTGTTTTGAATTTGAAGAACGTTAATAAGTAACGCCTCCGATAATTCAGTTGATTTGCATATTTGACGTAACGCATTCAATGATAACCGTTTTGCGATAACAAATAGATACAACCATAAGTTACCATTCATATCAAGTTTATCCCTGCTCAACCAAAGATTGATAAATGTTTCCTGTACAATCTCTTCGCTCTGTTCCTTGTCTTTTAAAAACCGAAACGCAAGCCGATAAACGTTTTCACTGTAAAGGTCATACACCATTTTAAATGCAGACTCATTACCCGCAATTAATTGTTGAATATACTTACTATCAATAGATATGGGTTTCACTTATTAAAGTAAAATAATTGGTATGCTAAAAGTAAAAGTATTATCGTTAAAATAAAACAATTATTAATTATATTCCTATTAGAATATTATAATAGCTTAGTACAATTAACACAATCGCTTTGAAGTAATTACTGGATATTTAGAGGGGTTTACTCCGGCTATTTGACAATAAATCAACCCTTTTATTTGAATGGCGAAATTCCCACTCTACTGAGCATAAACATTTAAGTTAAACTATTATTAGAGCAGCATGGCATCAAAACTTTCCGAAAGATTATTAAAATTCAATAAGGGCTTGCTTCCTGATATGGTTCAATTAAAATATCAGCTCATGTCAGAAAATGCTTTCCGCTTTTTCAGGGGTACCTGTCATCTTTTTTATGAGGATCTAAGTAAAGTCCGGGAGTTTCCGTCTTCCCCGCCAACGTGGATATGCGGTGACCTGCATTTAGAAAATTTCGGAAGTTTTAAAGGAAACAACCGGATGGTATATTTTGACTTGAATGACTTCGATGAGGCTATTTTGGCTCCGTTATGCTGGGAAGTATCACGGGCATTGACCAGTATCTTTGTAGCATTTAACACCTTGAAAATCAAACCTGCGGAAGCTAGAAAAGTAGCTGGATTGTTTCTTAAAACCTATACCGAAATTCTTACCGGCGGGAAAGCTTACTATATTGATCCGAGGACTGCGACAGGAATTGTGAAGCATTTTATAAAGGCCGTAAAAAAAAGGAAGGAAAACGACTTTATTCAACACCTGTGTAACGTTAAAGGTTCAGGTTTAAAAATATCAATCGACAACAAAATGCATTTTGAAGTGGATAAAGCGCTAAAGGCAGAACTTAAACAACTGATCTCAAACTGGATGAAACATTCCCGGGAATGGCCTAATAACTATATCGTTAAAGATGCAGCTTTTCGGGTAGCTGGTACAGGAAGTGTAGGATTAAAGCGCTACATGTTTTTACTACAAAGCACCAGGGACAAAAAGAAACCGGTGTTTGTTGAAATGAAACAGACGCGTTCATCATCATTAGCGCCTTATATTGCCATCAAACAACCGGAATGGAAGTCGGAGGCGAAACGCCTGATATTCATCAAGCAAAAAATGCAAAACATCTCCCCTGCCTTATTGAGCCAGATCATATTTAAGAATGACGTTTATGTGTTACAGGAAATGCAACCCGTTGCGGATAAAATTAACTTTAAACTGATTGAAGAAAGTAATGATGATCTGGAAAGGGTTATCAAAGACATGGCTATGCTAACCGCATCTTCACAAATTCGGAGTGGCGGAATTAAGGGATCTTCCATCATTGATGAATTGGTTGCCTTTGGCAATCAAAAGGATTGGCAAGAGCCATTGTTAAATTATGCCATAAAATATTCCAACCAGGTTACGAATGATTATAAGCAATACTTATCCGATTATAATAATGGGGATTTTTCTCTTCCCCTAAAAAACAAGACCAGCAATAAATAGTCGAAAAATTTCGATTTTACGGGAAATAACAGATACACAGCGTGATATATTTTTGCAAGGAAATACCTGCTTTGTATGAGCGATATAATTTTGTTAATTAATGTTAATGCAGACAATATTGAAGGCATTTGCTCGTCTATTTATCATGAAACACACGATCAAATTAACCGATGGAACAGTGCAGCTTGTGCAGATCACCAGTGCTTATTTTAAATCCTGGCATGTTTGGAAAGTCAGGTTCGATGATGGTAAAGTAGTCATGTTATTTAAGCTGGGCAGCGAGTGGATGCAAAGGAATGAGGATTATTTAGAGGAGCATGTTTTAAGAGCATTGGGGAATTGCATCGACAGAATAATTTTCAGGAGGAAGCAGATTTCCTTTTAATCAGAGATAAAAATTTCAACTTTGTTTGTGAGTTTTGTTTATACTGTACCACGGCACAAGTGGTACAGTTGGTACACTTTTCACACCAAAAATGCCCTAAAAAGCAGTAAAAAGAGGCTTTTCAAATCACTTATTTGTCTAAAATCAGGCTAAAAAGCGTGAAATTCAACCCAAAAATGATCATTTTTAGCTCATTTTTACCTTCATTTTCAATAAAAAACATTACTTTTTTAACTAGCCATTGGCCTTAATCAACGGTATAACTTTTTTACCAATTAGTTCTATCGAACTCATTAACTGACTATGCGTCAAACCAGCGTTATCCATCTGGAAAGTAAACCGGTCAACACCACCCAACGCCTCGCTATGACGGATCAACTTTTCTGCAACCTGCTCTGGTCCTCCAACCACAAGTACACCTTTTGGCGCGATTAATGAATCGAACTGGCCTTTGGTCACCGGTGGCCAGCCACGCTCCCTTCCCAACTTTGTCCAAAGCTCTGCGTAACCTGGATAGTAATCAGTTATCGCTTGTTCATTGGTTACAGCAACATAGCCAGGTGAATGCAAGCCGACCTTTAATTGTTCCGGTTTAAATCCTGCCCTATGCCCGGCTTCACGGTAAAGGTCAACCAATGGGCGAAAGCGATGCGTTTCGCCACCAATAACAGCCACCATTAAAGGCAGCCCCAACGTTCCAGCTCTCGCAAATGATTCCGGTGTGCCGCCTACGCCTAGCCAAATGGGTAATTTTTCTTGTAACGATCTTGGGTAAACCGGTTGGTTGTCTAATGTCGGCCTGAACTTACCCGACCAACTTACAAACTCCTGATCGCGTATTTTAAGCAGCAAATCAAGTTTTTCTCTAAATAAAGCGTCGTAGTCGTTCAGGCTAAAACCAAACAATGGGTAGGCTTCTATAGATGAGCCGCGACCAACTACTAATTCCGCCCTGCCTTTAGAAATCAGATCAAGTGTAGCGAAGCTCTGGTATACACGAACAGGATCAGCGGCACTCAATACAGTAACAGCGCTGGTTAGGCGGATACGTTTGGTTCGGGCAGCAGCCGCAGCCAGGATTACCGCCGTAGCCGAATCCAGGAACTCTTTTTTATGATGTTCACCAATTCCAAAAACATCTAGTCCGGCTTCATCGGCAAATACTATCCTATCCAATAATTGTTCCATCGCATCAACGCTGCTTAGCGAGTTGCTGCCATACATCGCCGAGGCAAAGCTATCTACTCCAATTTCCATTATATTTGAATTTAGTTGTTACAACACTTAATTCAAAGTTCGGTTTTTTAAATGATTTAAATAACAGGATGATCTCATTAAAATTTAATGTATAAAAAAAGAAAGGCTATTGTTGAATAGCCTTTCTTTTTTTATACCAGTTAACCCTACGAAAGGATAAACTCCTTTATTTATTTTTTAGCAGACATCTTTTCATCTAATAGTTTCATAAAATATCCCCCCACAACGCTCCTTGCCTGAAAACCAACCTGTTTACCGTCGGTTGTTTCATGCCAGTCGCTTAGTGGTACGCGGGTTGGGGTCTCTGTAGCATATTTGTAAATTGGGTCAGTCAACGCCTCAAAATCTTTTTGGTTACTTGCCAAGGTTGCGGTCCACATTATCCAGTCTGATTTTGTGTAGGTTTTACGGCTGTCTAATGGCAATCCAAATTCATTTTGTTTGGTTAGATAGAATTTAATTTCCTTTTCATAAACCTCCTGCGGGAAAAGGTCAAGCCCTAGTACTTTATCCCAAACCATGTTATATTTTTGGCTCCAGGTACCTGGGTTTTCAAATGTTAAAGTAGAATGGTCACCGTCGCCTGATAACTTTATCCATTTACTAACCATTCCTTTAGCTATCTCGCGATATTTAGTCGCTGTTTCCTTATCACCTAACTGATCGGCAAGTTGCGCATAGCAGGCAATACCAACTATGGCTTTAACTGATAAATTGGAGTTACGTGCAAGGTGCCCCGCAAAATCATCCGTACATAACTGATTTTTAGGGTCAAAACCCTCCTCTACCAAATAATTAACCCATTTACTTAATGTTTTCCAATGTGGTTTAGCATAGTCAGCATTGCCTTCCGCTTTTGCAATGGCCGCTATCAAAATAATCATATTACCTGATTCTTCAACCGGCATACCCTCCCCATATAATTGGCCATTGGCCAGTGGGTATTCTCCCAGATCATGCGAAGCATAATCCCTGTTAAATTTGCCACTTTCGCTAAAATATAAAATGCCATTAAGCATTCCCTCCAGCAATTTAGGGTTGTAGATTAGATACAAGGGCGCCGATGGATAGGTTACGTCAACGGTATTTATAAAACCACCGCTAAAGTTTTCCTTAGATAGCCATAACAACTTGCCTTGCGGGCTTTTTACCAGCATATGAGCCGCTATACTTTGGCGATAGGCCAGTGCACATAATTTGGCGTACTTCTCCCCGCCTGCTTTAACAGCATCCTTGTACATCGAGGTATTAAATGCCTCGCATCTTTTTATTACAGATAGATATTCTGTAGCCGAAGCTGTTAACACCTGTACAAATGTTTTTTGCTGTGCGTTTTGCCACCATGGTTTTAAATTGGTATGAAAATACTGGATCGGGGTAATATCATCATATCCCATCTCAATAAATTTCTCTACCGGGGCTTTACCTACCACACCAAATGGTATTACGGTATTTAAAACAACATCTGTACCTTGTTTAATGGTTGTTTTGTTCTCGTTATTAACAAAAGAACCAACTGCCGCAATACTGCTACCAATGTATTGTATCGCATTGCTATTTTTAGGCGCAGCCACATACATATATCCCCAATCTATTCGTACATCATCACCGCTCTTTTTCAAAACAGGTTGTTCAACTGTACCCGCTTTTAATATAGATAGACCTGGTGAAACAACTTTTTCGGCAATTACTGGTTGCGAGGAATTATTACGGGCGATATCTGCCGACGCGCTAAAAAACACTTTTACATTGTGTGGCCTACCATCATTTGATTTTACTTTATACGAGATATAAGATACCGGCCTTGATAATAGCGCCAAATCATTTAATAATAATGGCGAAGTAAATGTAAGCTTCAGATCAGCATCACCACATTTAAAATTGTATATGGTTTGGGTTGCATTAATAGCAACACTGGTTTGTTTAGCAGCTTCTATTTGTCTCGATTTTTTCTTCACCATATCAACCAGACCTATATCCAGCCTGGAACCACCGCCCGTATTAATAACGTGGATAGCTAAAATATTTTCGCCATTTTTTAAGGTATTGGCAATAGGCACCATACCATAATCGTTGGTAACACCAACTTTTTGATAGATCCTTTCTCCATTTAAATAAACATCTATATCATCATCGTGCGACAGCTTCAGGATCAGTTTATTAATATCATCAACATGTGCTGTGGAGAATATGCGCCTAACCCAAATATCATGCGTTTTCCAAATGGTTTTATCTATGTTTTCATCGGTGCCTATTGGCGCCAGGCCTGCTTTCCATTCAGTGGTATTGTATTGCATCGCGGTCCAATCGCCTTTGGGTTCGGTTTCAGTATATTTTACAGGATAATTAGTTTCGTCGGCTGCCGGGAGTATTGTTTTAAATACCTCGGGTTCTTTTCCCATAAAACGATACACTTTATCATCTACCTTAATAAAACCAAGCAACGATTGATCTTTCCCTGTCCAGTGATGGGTTGTAGAAGTATTCAATGTGTCAGAAAAAGACCAGATGCTGAGATAAGTATTATGCGTAATTAACGGATAAGCTGGTGCTTTTTCAATTTGTGCAAATACACTTGTACTTAAAAACGTTAACAGGAGTAAAAAAACAAATTTATTCATGTAGTTATTGTGCTTATAAATCAATGTGATATTTTTATTTTTCATTTGATAAAGAATAAGGAACATCTGCTGCTTTTATACCTCTTTGTTTATTTGGCTTAGCAGTCATGTCCATATTAATAGTTGCGCCTTGTAGCAATGAGGCATGTCCCACCCAATTTAAATCGTATAACTTTCCATTGTAAGTCATGCTGTTTACGTATTTATTATCTGCGCTATTTTGGGGCGCGTTAATAATTAGCTGTTTACCATTCTCCAAATTAACTGTTATTTTTTTAAACAATGGTGCGCCTAATACATATTGCGTACTCACCGGGCACACCGGGTAAAAGCCTATTGCCGAAAACACATACCATGCTGATGTTTGTCCGTTATCTTCATCACCGCAATAACCATCAGGTGTTGCCCTATACATGCGGTTCATGGTTTCACGAGCCCAGTATTGGGTTTTCCATGGTTCACCTGCATAACCATATAAATAAATCATGTGTTGTATCGGCTGGTTTCCATGCGCGTATTGCCCCATATCGGCTATCTGCATTTCGCGTATTTCGTGTATAACAGTTCCGTAATAACTATCATCAAAAACAGGTGGAAGTGTAAATACTGAATCAAGCTTAGCAACAAAGTTTTGCTTGCCGCCCGTCAGGTTTATTAAACCTTGAATATCCTGAAAAACACCCCAGGTATAATGCCAGCTGTTACCTTCGGTAAAGGCATCCCCCCATTTAAACGGATTAAAAGGTGTTTCCCATGAACCATCTTTATTTTTGCCACGCATTAACCCTATACTAGGGTCATACAGGTTTCTGTAGTTCATAGCCCGTTTTTTGTAGATGTCGATCTCCGATGTAGGTTTACCCAGTGCTTTACCTAAACTGTAAATAGAAAAATCATCATAAGCATACTCCAGGGTACGGGCAGCATTTTCATTAATGCCGACATTGTAGGGTACGTAACCTAGCTGGTTATAATAATCAACCCCACGGCGACCTGTAGCGTTTGGCCCGGTGTTATTGGCACCGTGTATTAATGCTTTGTACAAGGTTTCAATATCATATCCACGCAGCCCTTTTAAATAAGCTTCGGCAACTACCGATGCTGAGTTATTACCCACCATACAATCGGCATAACCCGGGCTCGACCATTCCGGCAGCCAGCCGCCTTCTTTGTAATCGTTTACTAAACCTTCCTGCATTTCTTTAACAATGGATGGATAAACCAGATTAAGGAACGGATATAAAGCCCTGAAGGTATCCCAAAACCCTGTACCACCAAACAAGTAACCCGGCATTACCTTGCCATTATAAGGGCTGTAGTGTACTAACTTGCCATTAGCATCAACCTCGTACAATTTATTCGGGAAGAAAAGCATCCGGTACAAACAGGAGTAAAAAGTACGGGTTTGATCGATGGTGCCACCCTGCACATTTATATGGTTTAACGTTTTGTTCCATATATCCTTGGCCTTTTGTTCAGTAACATCAAAGCTTTCGTTTCCTAATTCACGTTTTAAGTTCAGCTCAGCCTGTTCAATGCTGATAAAGGATGATGCTACCCTAAGGTGTACCTGTTCCCCCTTGCTGGTTTTAAAGCTGATCACTGCGCCTGCATGGTCGCCTTTATATTCCAATACGCCGGCATCCATTTTCAGATCATGCCATACCGACGCATCTTTAAATGGTTTATCAATATAAATAACAAAATAATCCTTAAAGTTTTCGGTAACCGCGCCGCTATTTTTGGTGCTGTAACCTATTATTTCGTTCTTTTCAGGGATTATTTTTACGTACGATCCTTTATCAAAAGCATCGATCAGAATATGAGAACTGTCGCTTTTGGGAAAAGTAAACCTGAAATTAGCCGCCCGTTCGGTTGGTGTAATTTCGGTAGTAACATCGTAATCTGCCAAATAAACGCTGTAGTAATACGGTTTGGAGGTTTCTGCTTTATGCGAGAACCAACTGGCACGCTCAGTTTCATCAAGCTTTATTTGACCGGTTTCAGGGAATATGGAGAACATACCGTAATCATTCATCCACGGCGACGGCTGGTGAGTTTGTTTAAAGCCCAGAATTTTATCAGCATCATAGGTGTATTGCCAACCACTTTCCATTTTACCGGTTTGTGGTGTCCAAAAATTCATACCCCACGGTACGGCTACAGCCGGATAGGTATTCCCGTTTGACATGATGGGTTTAGATGCTGTTCCCATTAGTGGATTTACATACTCGGTAAGGTCGGCTTGTTTATTTACCTGGGCTGATGTTATGAGCGGTAAAAAGGTTAATGCAATAAAGAATATTTTTTTCATCAAAATAATTTGTTTCGGGCAATGGCCCGTTTGGGGTTTTGTATATAGCTCAGCGTAAATTAGATATTAAGAATTTACCATTTTAAATTAACCTTTATGCCGTCGGGGCTGTTATCAAATCCCAGGTATAATGTATGAGTGCTTGTATCCCATGACGATTTAACATCGCTAATAATTTTGCCTGCGCTATTGGTAACTTTGATATTCTTTGGCCGTACAGGTAACAGTACACGCATGCTGTTTACTGTGTTTATCGGGCTTTTTGCCACAAAAGAGTAGCTATCCACTTGTATATGCTCATCATATATTCTTGATGCTGAAGCTAAAACTTTCGGTTGTTTTTTGTTGGCAACACGGTTCAGTGCATATAATAGTGATTGCTCGCCTGGAGGAACCGTTTTTTGAGTTAAAACCGGTAATTGCGGATCAAAAAGATCAATAACCGGACCTTTTATGGTATAAGGCTTGCTATCGGCATTTTCATTCATCACCGAAACAATGTCATACGGCCCTCTTTCAAGATATAAGCTGTTTTTGTAGGTTATTTTACCGGCATGAGCATCTTTTTCATAAGCTTTTTTTACCAGGTTTATGTAGTTATCATCATTATTCGCCTGCAGTACAAATTCTTTAGGATTTTGCCTAATAATGTAAACCATACCTTTACCTACTTTATAGCCTTTTTTGTTATCGGTGGTATCAATATTCAATAGTTTAAAAAGATGTTGTGATGGTGCAGTATATTTATTCCCTTTGGTATCCCACCACTCCATTACGCTTTGATAAGGGTCATTATCCCTGCCACAATAGATCAAAACACCACCCTGTTTTACCCAATTGGCTATATACTGGTGTACCTGCGGGCTGTTAGGTTTCATGTTAGAATAGCTCATCACTAAAACCTTAATGTTTTTAAGTGTATTAGCATAAGCCAGGTTTTCCATATGCACCGTTTGCACTGGTATTCCACGCTTTAATAGTGGCAAAGTTTGACCATAAAAGTTTGAAAACTGCGGGTCTTCAAACCCATTGTGCGTTGGAAAACGCTGAAACATCAGCGAGTTACTCATCAACACACCTATGCCATTTATCCCGCTTACCTTGTTTGGTGATAGCGGCATGTCATTCAACACATTTATCATCACCTGCATTTGAGTTGAATAATATTTAGGTATCAACACGCTTGAATCGCTATTAGCCAACTTATACGGATGGGTATAGATCCGCTCAGGCCATGGCATCACCTCGTAATTATTCACCATCGGGTATAATAATTCCGCGGTAAAGGTTGCCTGGTAATTTTGTTTATAATCCACCCAATTGCGCGGCCAGTCTTCTACCGGATCGGTTAAAAAGAATAATTTCCTGCCTGTCGGCGCTGTCATTGATACCATTGAGCCATATTCAAGAAAAGCATTTTCAAACACCCTTTCCTTTTCCAGGCCATTAAAATAAGTTGGCTCGCGCGATGTTCCTGTCCAAACCTGTGCTATATAGCCGTCAATACCTGGTAATGTAGCCAGGCTTGCCTCAGGGCTTACAATTTGCCATGAAGAGTAGTTTACAAGCGAATGTGTGGCTATATAAACTTTAACATTTTTGCCTTTGCTCTTGCCATAAGATTTGGCATAATTTGAAACCTGTTTTATAGCATTATAAAATAATTGATATTTTAACTTGCTTGCCAGATAAGTGTTTTCAGCAGATGCATCCTCCGGTCTCCATGGGAAACCATAAAACTTTTGCCATTCCTCTTTAAACGGTGCGCTATATCCGGCGCGTGCCCAAAACTCCGGCTCTTCAAAAAATATAGTAGTGATGCCAGCATCAATAACCCTTTTCACAACGGCTGCCTTCATATAGTCAATAAACGACTGTACCGGGACTACGTAAGGCATGTTTCTGCCATGAAAAATAGTATCACCTTTTTGCGTTACCTGGCCTACACCCAAATGATTTTTTCCATCCCATTTACCCAGGAAGTAATCAAAGTATGATCCCCATGCAATACCCGTCATAAAAGCAGTTTGATAGCCGCGATCGCGCCATGATTTTACACGTTGTTCAAACGTTTCGCCTTTTCTATCGTTAGTGCCATATACAATGGCTACGTCTGAGCGCACATCGATTTGTGGTATCCAGCCAATACTTGTTTGAAAAGCTGTTTTTTGTCGTGGCTCATTAGTAACCGATGACTTATTTTGTGCCCAACCGGCGCATGAGATAGTTAGTAGCCCGCAAAAAAGGATGGTTTTTTTCATTGATATTTTTATTATTTGATGATCGTAATCTTATCAGGGAGGGCTGAAAACCCTCCCTGATAAAAGAAATTATGGATAAGTAAGGCCTACAGGAGTACTATAGTTATATTCATCATACACTGCATTGATCCTCGCCCCAACCCGGAAGAATACGTCCTGTGCTGGCAAAGCTCCGCCTGTAGTGGTTATTGTAATGACTTGACCTAAAATACTATTACCTGATGTACCGCTGTACGAGGTTAATGTTGAATACCTTGGATCATAGTTGTTATTAGCATCGTAATGCGTATTACATACGTACAGGTTAACATCAGTTATTGGCTGCTGATAATTAGGATTATTGGTACCCCGTGTAATCTTAACCTGTACCGTAACAGTACTATCAGCATTAAATACCGGCTTGCCAACCCATTCCACCCTTAAAAAAGGCTGAACCTTAAAATTTAAAGTTGCCGTATTTTTTAAAACGATGGTTTTGCTGGAATCTGTTAAAACATTGCCAACGCTATCAGTTTGGATAAGAGGCACAAACGGCCCCTGAACTGAAACTTTATAGGTTGCACCAAATACTTTAGTGTTATTAAATGTACCATCCTGCATCGATTGAAAATAAATTGGCACGGGGTTGCTGCTGTAGCTTGTTTCAAGCAATTCCACACGGGTGCCTCCGCCCCCTACCTCGGTCTGGACTGTAGCACCTGTCACTTCATCAATAGTACTCCCGTTTATAGTATCAGACGGGGCCGGATAATTATCAATCTTGCTGCATGAACTGCCGGCAACAATTACCAGGCATAATGCGGTATAATAAAATAGTCTTTTCATGTTTAATAAATTTAATAGCCTGGGTTTTGAACTAAATTTGTACTTTTTGATATTGCGCCTTGTGGTATTTGTTCATAATACCATCTTGGGTCATAAGTGTAAACATCGTTACGTTCATCAGTACGGGCATCAAAGAAATATTTGCCAGCCTGTGATGAATAAAATGGCATTAATATCCTGTAGATAGTTCCATTTTGCTCCTTAGCAAAGGTCCGCCATCTTTTCAAGTCCCAATAGGTCTTATTCTCAAATGCAAGTTCTTTTCTTCTTTCTATGCGTATACTATCTATGGTCATCGAACCAGTGCTCGATAATAAAGTTGCACCCGCTCTGGAGCGTATTTGGTTAATATCATCAAAGGCATCCTGCTGATAGTTGGTAGTACCGGCTTGGCCAGCAGTATATAATTCATAGGCAGCTTCGGCACGATTTAACAATACTTCGGCATAACGCATCTCTATCCAGGTTTGCGTTTCATTGTTTTCAAGTACCTGTGATGTTGGTAAATTAGGATTAAGCCATTTCCTGATAGAAAAACCTGAAATAGCACAGGTTTGATCGCCTGTAAAAATTCCGCTCAAACCAGCAGGGTTCATCAATGCTCCGCCAGGTAATGTATAAGGTGTTTGTGATGCGGTTGAAGAAGTTATCAGGTTGCCGGTTGGATATTGTGACCTAGAACCTGCCGGTAACAAAGGATTAATACCTCCTGATGCACTGCCGGTATAAATACCACGACGGATCTCAATACTTTGTGTTTTAAACACATCTCCCGGCAAAATAACTGTAGCCCTTAGCCTTGGTTCAGCATTTGCAAACAGATCCATTGTATTTGTATATAAATTATATTGCCCGCTGGAGTTAAGATTTTGGATAGTACCATCCGCATTTTTAGGTATACCATCAAACATCTCCACAAAATTCAATGTTGGGTTTACTTCTGATGAGTATCCGTTTGGCCCGATCAATTGGCGGGGCACATTGTAAGCATCATAACCATGCACCGAATTTGGATATTGATATTCCCTTACAAATATGTTTTCTTTACTCGAAGCATCAGAAAACAGATTTACAAAATTTTGGTATTGGGCGGTTTTATCGGTAGCGCTCCATGCCGACAGATAAAGGCTATACACCCCATCAAGCATTACAGCGGCATTGTAACTTTTCTGAAAGTAGCCGTTTGCCAGGCTGGCAGGCATTCCGCAAAGCTCGTTATGATTTGCATCAAATAAAGTAGTAGTATTATATTTAGCAATAGATCCGGCATATAACATCGCTCTTGATTCAAATGCAGCGGCAACATATTTATTTGCCCTGCTGCCATCTCCGTCATCAGTATTTACGGCAGGCAAATTAGCAATGGCAAAGTCAAAATCGCTGGCTACCTGGTCCCAAACCGCTTGCTCTGAAGAACGTGGTATTTTTAGTTCATCAGTACTTGTACCAACAACGTAGTTTAAAGTTTTATTCACAATTGGTACACCACCAAAGCGTTTTACCAATCCAAAATAAGTCATGCCGCGTACAAAATAGGCCTCACCCAGCCAGGCATTTACCTGTGCAGTAGTAAAGTTTTTTGCATACGATGGCAGTGTTTGAATAAAATAGTCACAATCATGTATTACGGTATAAGAGCCACCCCATATATCCCAGCTCCAACCTCCAAAATTCTCCTGCATCGAACTTGTTTGATCACGACTAAGTGCTTCACCTGTAGTAGCTGGGGTTGGACTGATGATCCAAAAGAAGTTTAACCCTCTTTGTGGCGAGTACCTGAAATCTTCAATCGGCAACTCGCTATATAAGCGTGCCATATAAGCCTGGATGCCTGCCGAACTGGAAAACACATCCGCATCCTCAATTATGTTTTTTGGTGGTATATCGAGCTTTCTGCAAGCCGTTACACTCAGAATTAATAGTGTTAATAATATATATTTATATTTTTTCATGATTTCTTCAATTAGAATTTAACATTTAAACCAACGTTATATATTTTATCAAGCGGATATAGATATCCGTACGTGCCGGATGGATGCTCCGGATCGACGTATTTAACATTGGTTATGGTAAACAAGTTATAACCATTTGTAAATATCCGCACCCCTTTAACCCCTATCTGTGATAAAAAATTTCCGGGTAATGTGTAGCCTAGTTCAGCGCTTTTAAGCCGCATATAAGCCGCATTCTGAAAATTAAATGTTGAATTGGTATTAGCAGTAGTGCCTGTGTAAGCAAAATGGCCCGGCACCCAAACAGTATTTGGATTATACGGATCGGCATTAGGGTTAGCCGGATGGTAATCGTTTAAAAATTGTGTTAAAGCGCTACCACCGCCCCATAGCGGTATGTTTAATTGCTCGATGTAGGAAACGCTGTACATTGCAGTCCCCTGGAACAATAAATTAATATCAAACCCTTTATATGCGCCGCCAATAGTAAGGCCGTAAGTTACTTTAGGTATTAATGGTGTACCATTAGGGTTACCGCCATAAGCAATTGGGTGGTTATCATTACCATCTATCTGGCCATCACCATTCCAATCCTGGTAAATATAATCGCCAACAACTGTGTTTCGGTTAACAAAAGTAGGGCTGTTAACAATCTGCCCATAATTTTGGTATTGTCCGGCTCCACTGGTTCCCCATTGGATACCTTGATTCCTGTTTGCCAGGTTATTTAACCAATCAAGATATGAATTACCCTGCTTTGATTCTGCATAGCTGGTATTCATAGTATTGGTGTACGAAAATGTACCTTTTACATTATAGCTGAACTTACCAATATGACTTCTGTGTGTTATCTCAAAATCAAAACCTTTGGTTCTGTCGCCATTAATATTTTCTTGTGGTAGAGGAGTACCAAGTACATCAGGCACCTGTAATATTGAGGTTGCCAATAAGCCTGTTCTATTACGTATAAAATAATCGAAAGTAATACCTAACAAGCCTTTCCACATATCAATGTCAGCACCAACATCAAAAGTATGTGAAGTTGACCATGTGATATTTGGATTTGGCAACCCTTTACTTTGCACAGAATTTAAAAATGTATTATTAAATACAGCCCCGGTAGGTACTTGGTTATTTGAACCAGTTGCCGGATAATTATAACCGCTAAGGAATTGATAATATAATGGCCCGTCATCCCCTAACGTACCATACGAAGCGCGAAATTTTAAATTATCAATAAACGATAGTGCAGAAGAGTTTTTCCAGAAATCTTCGTCAGATACACGCCATCCTAACGAAGCAGATGGGAAAAATCCCCATCCCTGATTTGGTGCGAACTTAGATGATTTATCATCCCTAAAGCTGAACTCAGCTAAATATTTACCTTTAAAATCATAAGTAGCCCGCCCCACAATGGAGTTTGTCGCATATTGATACAATCCATTTGCGTCCTGTGTTGCATTTTGATTAAGGCTATTACCTGCAATAATCTGATCAACGGGTATTGCAAGCTGCCTGTATGCGGCAAAGTTATCACCACTTTGTCCGTTACCTTCATAAAGCAACAATGCACTTACATTGTGTATGCCCCCAAAAGTGTGCGCATAATTAAGTGATAACTGATCGGTAGTTTGCGTATAATCATAATACTGCCTTTGTACAAAGCCTGGCGAATTATTTAGCGTCGGGCTATAAGCCTGTGTAGCACCATCGTAAGTGTAAAGATTATAGGCTATCTGGTATAGCTTATTGTCCTGTATCTGATCGTTATAGCTGTAAAGACCCTTTAAAGTTAATCCATCAACAAAAGGCAGTTTATAATCAATACTAAGCGAGCCGTTGTAAAATTTATTATTTTGTGTAGAGTAACCATTAATATTCGAATTTTCATAAGCTACCGGGTTTCCACCATCAACTATACCATCACTTAAATACGAAGGATTATTGTTGGCATAAATTGTTTGGGTGGGTAATTCTCTCCAGGTTTCCCTGGTTGTGTACCAAAAAGATTGTGCCGGAGAATTTTTCTGATCCATTATGGCACTCATATTTAAGTTAACCGTAATGTTTTTGCCTATTTTACTGGTAACATTTGAGCGTACATTATATCGTTTATAGTTAAGGTCATTACTGGTTAAAATACCATCCTGATCAAGAAATCCTGCACTTAATAAATACGTTGTGTTTTCATTCCCACCGGTTGCTGTTAGGTTATGCTGCTCCTGCATTGCCGATTTTTTGAAAACCGCGTCATACCAATCTGTACTTTGCTTGCTTCCGTCGGCATAAGCTGCAAAATCTGCGGGAGTATAGCTTATTATTCCACCATTGGCATTATGCAAATCCTCTTGGTTAACAAGTGTCATATATTGAGTAGCATTCACCGGTTTAGGCAAGCCTGAGGGTACCTGTGAACCAAACGTACCTGAATAAGTAAGTTGAAGCGAACCTGCTTTTCCTTTTTTGGTTGTAACCAAAATTACCCCATTCGCGGCTTTAACACCATAAATGGAAGCACCAGCATCTTTCAAAACCGAAATACTTTCAATATCATTTGGATCTAACCTTGACAATATATTACTTGAGCCGACATTGTTATCACCATTCCCACCTGTAACAGAAAAATCGGGCATCTCTACACCATCAACTACAATTAATGGATTGCCCATCCCTCGTATCGAGATATTATTTGAAAAATCGCCGGGTTCAGCTGTATTTTGCACCACTTGCAAACCGGCAACTTTACCTGTTAGCATATTTTCAACATTCTCATTTTTGGTAGTAATGATATCCTGACCACTGATTGACGTTACTGCGCTTGTAAGGGATACCTTTTTTTGCGTGCCGTAACCTACAACAACAACCTCATCTAAATTTGACGATGAGGGGCTTAACTTAACTGTTAAAGTTTTTTGTTCTCCTACAATAACTTCCTTCTTATTGTAACTAACAAAGCTAAAAACCAATGTAGCGCCTTTATCGGCATTAATAGAAAAATTGCCGCCAACATCAGTAACAGTCCCGTAGTTTGTTCCTTTAATAACAACACTTACGCCCGGCATTGAATCGCCTTTTTCGTCTACAACTGTACCTTGAATTTTTGATCCCTGGGCAAAAACTGATGTGGAGAACATTAAGAGACACGCCAGCAAAGCCAGTTGCGGCGACCTGATAATTTTTAGTTTCGCCGACCATAGTGTAACGAGCCGACCATAACTAGTAAAAGTTTTCTTCATAATAAGTTTGGTTAATTGGTTAATAATTGTGATTACCTACCGAGAGCCAGGACGGCTATTTTTTCGGGATTGATCACTTGGTTACTTGTACAATGATAACTTGGGTGGTATTAAAATAAGGGTTAAAAAATGGGTTAATAGGCAAAATAATATTATTAATCCCCTTAAATTATTTACACAACGAGCAATTCAAGTACAGCACGGCATGAATACATATAAAAAAGCAATAAATGAGATATTGATATTTTTTAATCCCTTTGTACATATAATGCACATATAATTGGAATTTTAATAACAATGGAGTGATAAGATTACTGTAAAGTACTTAGTGTAAGATTTTATCTAAGCTAATTGCATAATCAACGCCTAATGATTTTTTGTATTCAGTTACAAACTGTTCGTATATTTTTTTGGTATAATCAATACCTTTTATTCTCCGGTAACTTTTTAACTGATATTTTAATGCAGTATCATTAAAAACATCCACGTTTAACATAAGCCTGCTTATTTCTAATAACAACTTGTAATTTTCTTCGGTGTATAATTTATCAAGTTGAGGTAATAGTTGGTTCAATAGCTGTTCTTCAAAGTCTGATTTAAAACCATCCAGCCATAAATCGGTCATATTACTTAAAAATGAGCCGCGGTTAATTAATTCAAAATAATTAATAATTGATTCCTGTTTTTCATTGCCACCTTTTTTAAGCACGTCCCAAACAATATAATAATCGCAGTAAAAAGCTTCATCAGTATTTAAAAAGTAAATATCATTTAAAAAGGTAAGCTCAATACCATCAATATCAGCTATGGCGCTTCTTAAGTGGTTAAGCGTAACACCCTTTATGTTTTTAGTTTTGGCAACATCCTTATCAGGCCAAAGTAAGTGTGATATTTTTTTTGAGGGGATACCGTTATTGTCTTTGCTGTATAATAATATCAGAATAAACAACTGTTTAATTTTAGGACTAAACAGATACGTGATATCCCTGCCTTTTTTATCAAACACCGTAAACTCGCCCAACAAATAAACTGCATTTACTTTTCGCTCATCTATTTTTTGCCTATCCGGTACTTCATCTTCAAATTCATCAATAACAGGAGCAATATTTCTTGAGGATTTCTTTTTATACAACCATATTAGCATAAGTATTAATAATACAACAACTAATAATGGTACTATGTAGATTAGCTTGAACCAATGTTTAATTTGCCATTTATGAAATTGTGAATAGCTTGCGGCGCTTACCGGCGGGTATGAAAGTGAATAAACTTTTATAGTAGAATTATTAGGATCGGTAAACTCCTGAATAGTACAAAGCAATTGATTGGTTTTGTTATTGAGAAACAAATTAATATCACTTTCTATCCGCTCTGATACAACTGGTATTGATGCACTTACAATTTGATACGAACCATCTTTAATTGAAAACTTATACAGTTTTATACTTGTTTTAAATATTTCGTGCGGGTAGCATAAAGCGTAAAAGTATTTACCATCGCTTGATAATATGAGGTTATTTGCAGGCACAAAAACCTCGTTAGGATGAATATCCCATATCTTTTTTATGGTGTGTGTTTGCAGATTGATACAATACAAATCATAATATTGCCTGCCCCCCACAATCTGACTGCCAGATTCATTACCGTAACCGCCAAATAAATAAACTTCGTTATTTTCATTAACGTTACTTACTGCCGAGAAAAAACGAGGGGTTATAGTATCTCCTTTAAAAACAACTTTTTGCCACTTATCATCCTTCCGGCTGTATTTAAAAAAGTTATTATAATAAGTATAAAGCCCATAACCACCAAAAAGATAAATACTATCCTGGCTTTTATTATAAAAAATATTGTGATGATGCCTTTGTCCAATAAACTGTGCCTTGCCAATTGTTTCCCACGTCAATGATTTCATATCAAGGGCGGCTATACTGGGTGTACCTGGTGGCACATTAAAGGCTTCGTAGATATAACATTTATCCTCTTTGGCGTTAAATATGCTTTTACCCAGTAACATTGCTACCGGAGCTGGCTTTTTAAAAGCCGAAGAAACAGCACTACCCCTTTCGCTGTCATAAACAATTAACGAGTCCCTTGTATATATAAACAGGTTTTGATCAACCGGTGTGAAATTCAATCCGGCAACTTGTTTAAAAGCATGCTCATAGCTAAGTTTCCAATAATATGAATCATTAATTAGCCACACCGGATTTTCAACCAAACCTATTTCTTCACCATTATCGCTATGAATAATATTTCCGCCAGATTCATCTAACGGGAAAGAATAGCTTTTTTGATTATCCTCAACCACCAAATTCTTGATGGCCATATCCGGCACTTCCATATAATATTGGTTTTTACCAAATATTAATTTTGCCGTAATTGTATCTTCTAAACCTAAACCATTAGCCGGATATACCTGGTTACCTATATAAATTTTTACATTATCTTCTTTTAGGTTAAAATCAACCTTTACTTTTATCCATTTACGCTTATGCAGTTGTGATGTTGGTATCGGTATTTTAAGCTTATTGCTTTTTCTATCGATATTAAAATTCAAATAAGCTGCCCCATTAAAATATAAGTAGCTTAAACTGTACGAGTTATTCTTGCCGGTTAGGTTAAATATGTAGCCAAGGTTTTTAGTATCCCATAACGAAAGATCAAAGCTAATTGATAAACGATCCTGAAATAATTGGGGGTGCGTGCTGAAAACATCATAAGATGTGCGCTTGTTTAGCAGGCTATCGTTTGAATTAAACATCAAACCTTGTGCTTGCGCTCCTATTATATGAAAGAATAAGAAAAATAAGCCAATTTTAAAAGCTATAAAACGGCCACGTAAACAATTAAATAATTCTCGCATTAAAGGTTTTCTTCAATAGGATGTATTTTTAAAAAAAAATCTTGAGTTTATACTGCTAAAGTAGAATTTTAAAGGGCGAAAAAATAATTAATAGCTTGCTTTTGTATTTTTTCTTGTAAAAAACAGCGTAAATATTGCATATAGATTGAACCGATATTAAATTATATTAAGCCAAAATATTCGGATAGAACGCATAGGATATAAAAGCTAAAGTACTTATTTTCAAAATTTAGTGCACATATTGGTAAATCAATTTACCAAACATCCATTTCCTTTCTAATCTATTTTTTAATACCTTCGCCGCCCCTAAAATTTTATTGTCTTAACCCCGCTGCTATGAAAAGGTTTTTATACGGAATTGATTTTGGAACAACCAACTCGGCTTTGGCTATTTACGATGAAGAATCAAAAGAAATACATAGTACCATCATTATTCCTTCGCTCATTTATTTCTATCATCAGTTTAATGGGGTAAATGCCCAAAATTACGTTGTGGGCGAAGAAGCTATCGAGGCCTATCTCAAAGATGATATGAAGGGGCGTTTTATCAAGTCTGTTAAACAAATATTATCAAGGAGCAGTTTCTCAGAAACCCGTATTCATAATAAGAAGTATAATGCTTCCGATCTTGTAGCTATCATTTTAAAGGAGTTGAAAGACCGCGCAGATCAATTGATCGGGCAGGATTGCAGAAAAGCAATAATAGGCAGGCCTGTGTTTTTTGACGACGACAATGTGCAAAAAGACACCTTAGCGCAAACCAGGCTAAATAAAGCGGCAGAAATCGCCGGTTTTGTGGATATACGTTTTCAATTTGAGCCTATTGGAGCGGCCTTTGCATATGAAAAAAAACTCTTAAAAAAGGAAAATGTATTGGTGGCCGATCTGGGCGGTGGTACCACAGATTTCACTTATTTAGTGCTTGATCCTAAAAAAGTAGGGAGTAAAGACAGGAAGAACGATATGATGGCCAATGGTGGTATTTATATAGGTGGAGATAGCTTCGATTCTGCTTTTATGTGGGAGAAAGGCACACCGTACTTCGGCAAGAACACTCAATATGAGGCTACTCCGGGTAAAGTATTAACCGTGCCAAAATCACTTTTCGCGAACATTTGCTCATGGGAGCAGATGAATTTCTTTAATGGTTTGCGTATTAGAAAAGATATAGAAGATTACTACTACTTTTCAGGTGAAGACCCTCAGTTTAAAAACCTAATCACGCTTATTGAAAATAATTTAGGCTATTCGGTATTTCAATCCATCGAAAAAACAAAAATCACACTTACCAATGCGGATACTGCCATATTTAACTATCACAACATGGATATAAATATTGATGAGGAAATACCACTACCTGATTATGAACAGATTATCGCAAAAGATGTGAATCGGATTTCAAACTACCTGGATGAGTTTATGCTGCAAAACAACATCGACCCTCAAAATATCGATAGTCTGTTTTTAACGGGCGGTACTTCTATGGTGGGCAGCATTCAAAAACTCTTTAAAAATCGGTTTCCTCATGTTAACATAAATTCGGGAGATAACTTTAAAAGTGTAGCCAAAGGTTTAGCTTATAGTGGTTACTTGTTCGAAAATTAACAATCAGTATCACTGTATTATAGTATATTTTCGCTTTTTTTGTCCCTTAATATCTGCAATGAAAAAGATCAGTGATTTTACCGTACTCAGGGCATTTCGTAGCGTTAATTACACGCTTTATTTTATTGGCAGGGCTGTTTCTCAATTTGGCACATGGATGCAGCGCACCGCCGTTATATGGGTGGTGTATTCTATTACGCACTCTGCTTTTCTGTTAGGGGTAACCATATTTGCCGAGCAATTTCCTTCATTCCTTTTCTCAATATTCGGCGGTGTTGCAGCCGACCGTTATGACCGGTACAAGGTTATCAAGCTCACCCAAATCACATCAATGATACAGGCGATATTACTGGCTGCATTGGTAATTACGGGCCATACTATTGTGTGGGCCATACTTGTTTTAAGTGTGATATTGGGGATAATTAATGCTTTTGACGTACCTGCAAGGCAAGCGTTGGTGCACGATGTTGTTGCTGACCAGGCCGACCTTCCAAATGCTTTATCGCTTACTACAGCCACCGCAAGCCTGGCACAATTATTAGGGCCTGCTTTGGCCGGCATTGTTTTAATTGCCTTTGGGGCTGGCGTTTGTTTTCTACTCAACGCTGCAAGCTTTGGCGCAGTTATTATTTCATTGCTGTTGATGAAGCTACCTGTTCATCAACCAAAAAAATCAGAGAAAAAGATCATAACAGAATTTGCCGAAGGCTTTAGCTATCTAAAGAAAACACCGGATATCGGTATGGTTATATTAATGCTTGCGATCATCAGTTTATTTGTTCTGCCTTATAACACCGTTATACCCATATTTGCTAAAGTAATATTTAAAGGCAACGCATCAACCTTTGGGTACATTACCAGTTTTATTGGCGTAGGTGCGGTATCTGGTACAATTTTCCTGGCTTCGCGTAAACCCGGCACACATCTAAGAAGGATATTGTTTGTGAGTACAATATTGATGGGGATTGGATTGATCGGATTTTCACAAATAACCGACTTCCCGATAGCCATGCTCTTCGCTATATTAACCGGGTTTGGTGCAATTGCGCAGTTTACGGTCTCCAATATTATTGTTCAGTCTGAATCAGCATCACAAATGCGCGGAAGGGTTATCAGTATTTTACTGATGGCTATCTTCGGGATGATGCCGCTTGGTAGTGTAGTAATCGGCGCTGTATCAGAACACATTGGCGCACCTACAACCGTGTTAGTACAGGGCATTATATCACTTGTTGTGGCATTAGGGTTTGCTAACTTCCTGACAAAAAGAAAACAACAGTCGCCTGTTGTTGAAGAAATAGCTGTTTAATATTGCGCTTAATTGAATAAAGAATCAATGCAAGTCTGAATAATCAGGGTTCGAAAAAGTTAATTTGCGAAGAAATTGGTGGCTTGCCTCTGCCAATCCTATTAAGCATAAAATGTCTTCTTAATATCTTATATTTTTTGTTTCGCCTTAATCTCCAGGTAACGATTGATGGTATTTATGGTTACATTTTGCGGCGCCGTTAAAATGGATTGTATCCCATGGCGTGCTAATTCCCTTACAATTAGCTTTTTCTCATACACAAACTTTTCTGCAATGGTTTTTATGTAGATGCCTTCAACATTAACTGCGGGTTCTTCACTTAATTCCTTAAGTTCTGTATTTTCAAAAAACACCATTACCAATAAATGGAATTTGGCTATCCGTTTTAAAAATGGCAATTGCCGTTCTAAAGCTGATGCACTCTCAAAATTAGTAAACAGTACAATAAGGCTACGCTGCTTTAAGGTACTGCGGATTGTGGTATACAACAACTCCATGTTAGTTTCCAGGTAACGCGTTTTCTCGCGATACAAAACTTCCATTATTTTATTTAACTGTGTAGGTCGCTTTTCAGCAGGTATAACAGCGCCTTTTTTATCTGATATGGTAATCAACCCCGCCTTATCTTCTTTAAGTAACGCGACACTTGAAAGCACTAAGCTGGCGTTAATCGAGTAGTCCAACAGGCTCAATCCCTCAAACGGCATTTTCATTGACCGCGACTTATCAATTACGCAGTATACATGCTGCGATTTTTCTTCAGTAAAGGTATTCACCATCAGGCTGCCCTGTCTCGCGCTGGCTTTCCAGTTTACGGTACGGTAATCATCGCCGGCCACATAGTTTTTAATCTGTTCAAACTCCATGCTTTGGCCAAGCCTGCGTATCTTTTTAATACCTATCTCGTTCAATCGGTTAGATATAGCCATAAGCTCGTATTTACGCATCTGTAAAAACGACGGATAAACCGGCAAAACTTCGGTCTGCTCAAAATTAAAACGGCGACTAACAAACCTCAACGGCGATTGCACATATACCCTCACCATGCCAAATTCATATTCGCCACGTTTTGTGGGCCTTAACAGATAATTGAGTAGTTTATGCTGCCGCGAAGTAAGTTCGGTTTTAAACAGCACATCTCGTTTTTGGAACTGGTGCGGGATCTCGTCTATAACCTCTATATCTGTTGCGAATGGATAGAAACTCTCAATGTAGATGCCAATTTCATTCTCATCACCATTACTTAAACGTTCAGGGGCTATACGCCTGGCAAATACACCTTTCTTAACCCGGTACAACAGCAGTATATCGATAAAAAGCACCAACACTACCAAGCCAAAAAAAACAATAGGTATTTCGCCTAGCCACGAAAAAAAGAATGCCAGCAAAAAAAGCACAACCGAACAACCGATGGAAATAAACAACCGGCTATTCAGAAATAGATTTTTGTAGAAATTATTGAATAGTGCCTTCAAAGCTTAGCGTGGTATTTCAATTTTTTGGATGATTTGAGCAACTACTTCATCAGGCGTTACGCCTTCCATCTCCTTATCAGGCGTTAACATTATACGATGCCTTAATACAGCAGGCGCAACCCAAATAATATCTTCGGGTGTAATAAAATCACGCCCTTTCATGGCTGCCAATGCCTTGGCGCTATTTACAATAGCCAGCGATGCACGCGGTGAACCACCCAAGTATAATGACTTATTGCTTCGCGTTTCGTGAATAATCTTAGCCACAAACTCCAGTAGTTTTGGTTCAACATGTAAACCGCGAACCTGCGCACGTAAGGCAATTATATCCTCAGCATTTAATACGGCTGTAACTTCGGCCAGTTGATCTGCCGTTTTTTGTTGATGTTGCTGCGTGATGATAGCGATCTCTTCTTCCAGCGAAGGGTATTTGATCTCTATCTTAAACAAAAAGCGATCAAGTTGCGCTTCAGGCAAACGATAAGTTCCCTCATGCTCAACCGGATTTTGAGTCGCTAAAACTATAAATGGTTCCTGCATTTTATGGCTGTAACCATCAATAGTCACCTGGCGTTCTTCCATCACCTCGAATAATGCCGACTGTGTTTTGGCTGGTGCACGGTTAATTTCATCCACCAAAATAATATTACCGAATATGGGGCCTTGTTTAAATTCAAACTCTACAGTTTTCGGATTAAATACCGAGGTGCCCAACACATCCGATGGCATTAAATCGGGAGTAAACTGTATCCGCGAAAATTTAGCATTTATGCTTTTGGCTATCAATTTAGCCGTAAGTGTTTTGGCTATGCCGGGTACACCTTCTATCAATATATGTCCATCGGCTAATATGCCTGCTATCAGCAAATCGATAGCATCATGTTGCCCCACCACTATTTTGCCGAGGTTGGTTTTTATTTGCTCAACCGCGCTATTAAGCCTGCTGAGATCGGTACGTTGTTCAAAAAATTCCTGTTCCATTATATTAGCTGGATTGAAGATAAAATTGTTCGATATTTTGGTTTAAACTGATTAGTTCACTATCACTAATCTGCGATGTCATTCTTACATGAATAACCTGTTCAGTAAGATGTTTAATAAGTTCGGGCCTTGCGCCACTTTTTTGCGATAACAGCGTAATAAAATCGTTATCAAAAACATTGGTACGTACGCCATAAGTAGTACGGATATGCTCTAAAAAATACGACACTTTTTTTTCGGCGATATTGCCGTTGTTTCGTTTCTCGTAATATACCTGGCCTACTACGCTTGCAAACTCAACTGTGGTATTTGCCAAAGGCTCAATAACCGGTATAATGCGCTGGCGGCGTTTCATTTCATACAGCACAAAAGCAATCAGGCTAAAAAACGATATATAAAAGGCCCATTTCAATTTGTAATTACTCAGGAACACCCGCATAGCCGATTCGCCACCAGTCCTGCCTTTGGTGTAATACTCATCCCACAAAATATACCCGTCGTTTTTCAAATAGGATAACGCAATGGATGCATAGGACGCTCCCATATCTTTTAACAAGCTATAGTTGGTGAACATAATAGGGTTGGCGTTCAAATACAACGCTCCCTTCCCCATCGGGAATTTCAAATAGGTACAATGCTCATATTGATTTTTGCCCAGTACAACGGCCTTACCCTCGTCAAATGTGCCGAAATAACCATCGCTGGCGCCCTTGTCCACATCATACAAATAATCACTCACTTGCTTGTTTACAAAACCGATACGCGTTGCACCGCCGTTTTCACGACCATCAAAACCAACCTGCACGCCAAGCTTTTCACTTATTTCAGGTCCGAATGATTCCGCTGCTATAAAAACATCATTACCTTTTTTAATGTATTGGGTTAACTGCTCATAGTCGAGCTTGTTCAAATTTACCTGCTGCGCGATGATGATATAAGTTCCCTGTTTTACGTTATCATCATTAATAACATTGTAAACCGGTTCCCGGTAATTCTTAACAACTGCTCCCGGCAAAATATCGGTAATACGATTGTAAAGCACATAAGTACCAAAAGGTATTTTATCATTATTGCTTAACGTTACTGTCCAATCGGTATCTTTTGGCTTGTTATATTGAGCCATTAAATATACCACCAATAAAGCCGATGCTAAAAAAATATAAATCTTCAGGTCCTTCATTTCAGCATCATTTTAAAATCATGAAACAAAGTATTAATATTTTGAAATGATTGCCCATCTACCGGAAAATCGCCATACCAAACATATTCAAATTGCCGGGTTAAAATTCCGAATGATTGCCGCTGGGTAGCATCACTTAATTCGTTTAGGTAAGCCAAGTTGGTTTTCTCTAATTGCCATTGTATTAAATGGGCATCGTTAAGCTGTTTTAATGTACTGAGGTATAGCAAGCGTATAGCCAACCGGTAGTTGCGCTGATTTAAGGCTCTTTCTATTTCTTCGTCAAATGTTATTTGATGGATGTTTTCCAGCGACTCTGAATAAGGTACTTGTATTTCTTCAGCTTCCCTGTTAAAAATATTAGAAATGTTTAAACCTGCCAGCTTAATAATAATAAATATCAGCAGAATTACTGCCGCCGCCTCTATAATGTATTTCAAAAATGGAAATGATGGTGCAGCTGCGGGCTGACTGTTACCAAATAGCTTTGCAATCAACTCCCAAAACCAGTTCCAAAAACGTTGCCACCAATTAAGGCCTGTTTTAGCATCAGCTTCCCTATAATCAAAGTCCGGATTTTTTTTATACTTATCTAACGCCGCCGCACTAAAGGCATGCACCTTTATTTTTGAGGTATCTAACCGAATTGAATCAACAACCGATTGTGCCACGCGCTTTAGTATAATATGTTTTACAACCGGTTTATTAGTTAAGGGCCCTGCATCAGCTTTAAGCGTAACGGCAAATAATAAAAAATAAACGAGTAACAGCTTGTGCATAGATTAGTACTCCTCGGTGGATTCTTGGTTTATACTATTGCTGTTTGTTACCCCGATATTGTTTATACGTTGTAATAAGTTACCATCGTCCTTTTGTTCAACAAGGCTAAAATAAACCATGCATACCACAATTATAGGAAACATATAGGCAAACTGTAGTAAATGGGAAACTATAATAGTTGTATAACTATACATGGTTAACATACTTACATTAGTTAAAAATGTTGCCCCAAATGCAATAATCATAACAGGAATTATGATGGCCAGCAGGGCTATCCCTAAAATAATTTCGCTTACCAGTACAGCACCAAGCATAAACCACCAATTGTTTTTTATTAATTGAAAACAACGATTGAAAGCGTAACTCAAGGTGGAATTTTCTATGATAATTATTGGCAATACTAATGAAAATGCTATGGCAAGATAGATACCCGGAAGTATACAAAAAACAGCGCCTATAACTATACAAACACTTAATACCAGGTAACTGCCAAATGCCCTGAAAAAGTAGTATTTAACAAACGACCATACTTCCTCAACACTTGGCGCTTCATTTCCTTTTTCTTTGTAAAGGCTAATGAATGATAAAACTGTTAATGTTATTACGATGAAATCTATATATTCAAATAATATATACATAAAGTAAGTAGTTGTAAATGCCGATTGCCCATCATGTATACGATGAAGCGTGTTGATCTGATTAAAGAAGCCAAGCAAAAGGCTCGCCAGCCAAAAAAAACCGCAGATAGTAAAGTATGACTTTAGTAAAGGTTTCCAGTTTTGTTTAAAGAACTGTAGGCTATCGTCTATTATCTCACCAAACTCACGAATCCTGTTTAATTCAATTTTTTCCTGCATCTACATAATTATTTTTTAACGTACGACTTAGCTGTATAGGGTATAATATCACATACCATATTATAAAAAGCAGCGATGCTGCCAGGATTGATATACTTAACCATATAGGCATTTCGGTATGGCGGGTAACAAAGCTTTCAAATATGGCGGCTGCCACAATAATGGGCAAAATACCAAGAGTTATCTTCATGCCATCTAAAGCCCCTTTTTTAAAGGAGGTCATCCGCTTATACGTTTTTGGAAAGATAATGCTGTTGCCAAAAACAAGGCCTGCTCCCCCTGCAATTATTAATGAAGATATTTCGAGTGTACCGTGTATAAACACTACTAATACTGATTGTATTCCCAAACCTTTGCTCACAAAAAGATACTCAAATGAACCCAACATAAGTCCATTTTGAAAAAGCAGGAAAATAGTGCCAACAGAACAAAGTATGCCAGCCACATAATTCAATACAGTAACATATAAGTTATTTGATACTATCATAAAAAACATAGGCGATGAGGCCTGACTTTTATATACACCAAAAGGGTTGCCTTTGGCAATATTGGCATTAGTCATGTTTACATAGTCATCACCCATTACCAATCGCACAAAGGTGTTATCGTATTTTGCAGAAACCCATCCGATAAAGAAAAACACTATAAAGAAAACAAAAGCGTACAAAAGCTGCCGGTGATACTGCCTGAATAACAGTGGCAATTCATATTTCCAAAATTTAAAAATACGATTGGTTTTTTCTTTCTTGTTTTTATAAATGGACTGATGAAAGCCCGCTGCCAAACCATTAAGATAAGTGGTAGTTCGTGATTTCGGGTAAAAAGTTTTTGCATAAGCCAGATCGTCGGTTATACTAATAAAGCGCTCTGCGATTTCATCGGGATCATTTGATGGTGCACTCTCGTACAGTTTCCATCGTTCAGAATTTTGTTTAATAAACAGCGATTCACGCATAAACAGTCCAGGTTGTTTTTTTTGTTAAAATAATAACAAATATTTAAATGGAGTATATAAATAATCCATTCTGCAAATATATATTTGTTTATATGCAAACCATCCATATTACAACCTCGCAAAATATTAATATCGAATATCAGCTTGCTGATCTGGGCACCCGTATAGTTGCCCGGTTGTTAGATTATGGGGTGTTTTTTGGCATCTATATACTAGCGTTAATAATAGTGCTGGCAACCGGTTCATTCGATAACTATAGTGGTACCGGCCAAAATATAGGCATTATTATAGCTATTGGCTTATGGCTGGTGCTGTGTGTTTTGTACGATCTACTCTGCGAAATTTTCATGAATGGACAAAGTGTAGGTAAGCGTGCCATGAAAATTAAAGTAATAAGCCTTTCGGGTACACGCCCGGGAGTTGGCCAGTATCTTTTACGTTGGATTTTTAGGGTGATTGATTTTGGAATAACTTTTGGCAGCTGCGCGCTGATATCAGTAGTGGTAACCGATAAAAAACAACGCATTGGCGACGTAGTTGCCGGCACCACGGTGGTAAGCCTTAAAGAAAAATTTACTGAACTTGTTTTTGGTGCCCCACCGGAAGACTACCAACCTGTTTACAACGAAGTGGCGCAATTAACTGACCAGGATGTGGTATTAATTCATGATGTTATCCGGAACTTTAACCGTACACGAAACAGCGCTTTAGTTTATAAACTGGCTCTAAAAATAAAAGATCATCTTAAGGTTTCATACCCAAAAGAAATAAATGAATACCAATTTTTAGAGATTGTGCTGAATGACTATAATAGCTTTGTAGCTAAGGCTGAGGTATAAGCGGATGACCGCTCATTTTTAAAACATACGATCCGGCAACTATAAACGCGGTAAAAATGTATAGTGATGTTTTAAGATGTTGCTTTCTATCAAACTGAAAACGCGTTTCAATAAATGTAAATAGCACTGCAACAAGTAAAGGAATTGTAGCCGGATAATAATACAAACTTTGCTTTAAATTGCCTTGCAGTAATGCAATAGCCGACCGTTGGAAACCACAACCAGGGCAATCAATACCTGTTAACTTTTTAAAAGGGCATGCTAATAAATGATTTTGCAGCCACTGGGTTGTGGCCCAATAGCTGCAAAAAATCATATTCAATATCATTATTAATTTGCAGTAGCATCAAAAGGGCGCTCATAATCGGCCGCTCCATATGGCAACCCACCTTTAGGGTCTTCGCCATATTCATTAGGCCCAACCGTGCCATTGGTACAAGCTAATATTAAGTTATATATTGGTATAAGTACAAACCAGCCGCTTTTATTAACGTCGTGCATCCGTCTAACACCAACAGCAATACTCGGAATTAGAACGGCTAAAGAGTATATTGTATTGATAAATGTAATACCTGTTTTAATACCAATAACGCTAAGGACTACTGAAATAATTGTGCTAAAAAGTGCGAAATACCAATATTCCTTGCGCCTTGCACGTCCATTAAAAACCGCATACTTTTTTAAAACTTCTACATACCAATTCATGATTATATTTTTTAGGTTTTCCTACTCATATGGCTTTTCGGATCGGCCCCGTTTTGAATAGTTTCTGGGCTCTATGTGATTTTAAAGTTTACTAATGCAAATTAGTATTTTTATTTTAATTCAATAATAAATTTACTACCAATTTACTTTATCATTTTAAAACCAGATGATATTCATATAAAGCACTTCAGAAACTTGGGGTATTATTAACTTTGCCCTTATGGATTATTTCAAAAAGCTGCAGGAATTATTAAAAATTGAACGCAATGAAGACCGCGACGCTTATTTGAAACTCACCTCCTCTACCTCAGTTACCGATCGCAGAGCGGCGGGACTTTGCTGGTACCCTATTTCAATTATCGGCACTGAGCCAACACGCGGTGACTATTTAAATGTAGAAATTGAGCGCAAAACACACCTGGATATTATATCCCAAATACGCTTTGGTAGCCCCGCAGTATTATTCTCAAATCATGATCCATCTTATCGTGTAGAAGGGGTAATTTCTTATCAAAACGGGAATAGACTAAAAATTAATCTATTTACTGAGGAATTACCGGATTGGAGCAAAGAGGGAAAACTTGGCGTAGAACTATTATTTGACGATTATAGTTATGACGATATGCAGGCAGCCCTTAAACAAGCTTCTACGTTAAAAGACAATCGGTTAGTTGATACACTAATTGGTTTACGAGAGCCCGTTTTTGCTATGTCTGATATAATACTTCCCGATTTAAATAAAAGCCAGAACTTAGCCGTTAATAAAATATTGGCCGCTCAAGACTTGGCTATAGTTCACGGGCCTCCGGGAACTGGAAAAACGACAACACTTGTACAAGCAATTAAACTAACGGCAAAGGCTGAACAGGTTTTGGTAGTAGCGCCAAGCAATACAGCTGTAGATTTGTTGAGCGAAAAACTTGCAGCAGAAGGATTAAATGTTTTACGAATTGGTAATCCAGCCAGGGTTTCTGATAAGCTGATGTCATTAACTTTGGATAGCCAGATGGCTAATCATCCATATATGAAGGAAAGCAAAAAGCTAAAGAAGCAAGCATCCGAATATAAAAACATGGGGCATAAGTATAAACGCAACTTTGGCAGAGCGGAACGTGAACAACGTAAGGCTTTGTTTGATGAAGCGCACAAAATTATGCGGGAGGTTGCAAAAACAGAAGAATTTATAATTGACGACCTTGTAAGCAAAGCCCAGGTTATCACCGCTACGCTAGCAGGATCAAACCATTGGACAATTAGAAAACAAAAGTTTAAAACAGTATTTATTGATGAGGCGGGGCAAGCTTTAGAACCCGCTTGCTGGATACCTATATTAAAATCACAAAAAGTAATATTGGCCGGTGATCATCAACAACTCCCTCCTACCATAAAATCTGATAATGCAGCCCGAGCCGGCTTGAATGTTACTCTTTTAGAAAAATGCGTAGCGCTACATCCAAGCGCTGTGGTATTATTAGACGAACAATATAGGATGCACCACAACATTATGCAGTTCTCATCACAAGAGTTTTACGGAGGTAAATTGCTGGCACACAGCAGCGTGGCTTCTGAGTTGCTTTTTAATGATGATATTCCTTTTCTTTTTATTGACACTGCTGGTTGTGGATTTACCGAGAAAAGCGAAGGAACCAGCATAGCTAATCCTGAAGAAGCAGCATTTGTATTTAATTATATAACAAATTTTCTACCGGGCATTGAGCCATTCTCTATTGCAGTGATCTCGCCCTACCGAGAACAGATAAGATTGTTAAAAGAGCTGTTTGCAGAAATGACGGATAATATATCTGTAAATACCATCGACAGCTTTCAAGGGCAGGAACGTGATATGGTTATTATTAGCATGACTCGCAGTAATCCAGATGGTGAGATTGGCTTTCTTTCCGATATCCGCAGAATGAATGTGGCCATGACCAGGGCAAAGAAGAAACTAGTTATAGTTGGCGACAGCTCAACATTGGCACGATTACCGTTTTACACAGATTTAATCAGCTATTCGGAATCAATTGGTGGCTATCAAAGTGCGTGGGATTATTTAGCTGTTTAAGTGAATAAATCTTAGTAATTATTTACCAAGATTTATTCCTGTTTCCTGTTTAGCTTGTGACAGCACGAATAAGCTTTCCATATTATCAACCTTGGGTAATCGGGCCAGTTTATTCCTGAGTAATCGGTTATATTCATCCATATCCTTTACGGCTATTTTCAGCAGGAAATCAAATTTACCTGTTAAATGGCTGCATTCCAGTACCTCATCCAGCTTAATTACCTCATCTAAAAATGCTATCAGGTTCTCTTCCGCATGCGGTTTAACCTGCACCTGCGTATAGGCAATTAAGCCACGATTAACTTTTTTATGGTCGATAATAGCCACATAACGTTTTATATACCCCTCATCTTCTAAACGCTTTACCCTAACATGAACCGGGGTAGGTGAAATGTTTAATGTATGCGCTATAGCCTTATGAGTAATCGTAGCATCCTTTTGAAGCAGATTCAGGATGCCAATATCAATTTTATCAAGTTCTTTATTAATCATGGTTTGGGTTAAATAGTTAAAGCAGGTATATCAGCAAAAGATAACTTACCAGCTTCTAACATAAATCGTTCGGCTGTTTCCACCATACCACGCGAACCTATAAATATCTGCGAACGTTGGTGTAACGCCGTTACTGGCAAGTCGAGGATGCGGCTTTCTCCATTTGTAGCTTTACCGCCAGCTTGTTCAATAATAAAAGCCATCGGATTACATTCATAAACCAATCTCAATTTACCATTAGGAGCCGATGCTGTTACAGGATATATAAAAATGCCACCTTTTAGCAAGTTGCGATGTAAATCTGCCACCATAGAACCAATATAGCGCGACGTGTAAGGTCTTTGTGTTTGCTTATCCTCTACCTGGCAATACTTAATATACTTTTTAACTCCCTGAGGAAAATGAACATAATTACCTTCGTTAATTGAATAGATTGTTCCCGTTTCCGGGGTTTTCATATCCGGATGCGAAAGGCAAAATTCACCAATTGAGGGATCAAGTGTAAAGCCATTAACACCCTTTCCGGTTGTGTAAACCAACATGGTTGATGAACCATAGATAATATAACCCGCCGCTACCTGCTCCGTACCGCTTTGCAATACATCAGCCAATGAAGCTGGTATCTCAAGGTTTTTACGTCGGTAAATTGAAAAGATTGTCCCAATAGGTACATTCACATCAATGTTTGATGAACCATCAAGCGGATCAATTGCTACAATATACTTTGCACCTTTAGAAACTGCTGAGTCAATATGGATTATTTCTTCATTCTCTTCAGAAGCCACAATGCAACACTCTCCGCCACTGCTAAGCGCGCTTATAAATTGATCATTAGCATACACATCCAACTTTTGTTGCTGCTCGCCTTGAATATTTGTACTACCGGCCTTACCCAGAATATCCATAAGTCCCGCCTTGTTCACCTCTCGATTAACAATCTTTCCTGCTATCCCTATATCACGTAATAACCGCGACAGCTCGCCTTTGGCATAAGGAAAATCAGCTTGTTTCTCAATAATAAATTGTCCCAGAGTTTTCACTTCAAACATATACTTAGTGTAAAATATACAATATAATTTATCTAATACAGACAAGCAAATAAACCACAAAAACAGCTATAAAACAATTTATTAGCATAAAATAGCAATATTTATTATGTAATAACAAATATTGATAGTGTATCGAGATAACAATATCAGGTAAAATAAAGTTCAAAAAACCAAAACAAGCTAAATTCATCATACTATAATTCGCTTTAAAACTATAAAAATGCATTTCAAAAGTTCTTTTAACCAAATTAGCCCAATCCTATGGTTTACACCTGCCAAACAACCCACCTTTGCAGTGTATAAAGGCTATGATTATTGGCCCTTTAATAAATTATAAACCACAATAGCAACAACTATAAATCCGGAGCTATTAACGACTAAAAAACTGCATGAATAACCCAATGTTCACAACGCTTGTACACGAGCAATTGCCTATTGAAAAACTGGCTGGCCAAACTATTGCACGACAAGAAGGTACATTAACTGATACCGGTGCACTATTGATAAAAACAGGAAATTTTACAGGACGAAGCCCTGAAGATAAGTTTTTAGTAAAAGATAATATCAGTATAAAAAGCGTTGACTGGAACAAGTTTAATAATCCAATTGATGAAAACAGCTTCCTGCAATTAAAAGATAAGCTTATCGCGTATCTAAATAACAAAACAGAAATTTGGGCCCGCAACCTTTTTGCTTGTGCAGATAGCCGTTACCAATTATCAGTACGTGTAATTAACGAAAATCCTTGGTCAAATCACTTTGCAAGTAATATGTTAATTGAGCCTGATGAAGATGAGCTAAAGAACTTTAACGCCGAATGGTTAATTATACAGGCCCCGGGTTTTGAAGCCAACCCGCTTATTGATGGCACACGGCAAAAAAACTTCACCATACTTTCCTTAAAGCATAAAACCATATTAATAGGTGGTAGCGGTTATACCGGGGAAATAAAAAAAGCGGTATTTACCGCGCTAAACTTCCTACTCCCCTACGAGCATAATGTTTTAAGCATGCACTGTAGTGCCAACGAGGGGGTGAATGGAGATACAGCTTTATTTTTCGGCTTAAGCGGCACCGGCAAAACAACATTAAGCGCTGATAGTCAACGCAAATTAATAGGTGATGACGAACACGGCTGGAGCAACCAGGGAGTTTTTAATTTCGAAGGTGGTTGCTATGCAAAAATAATTAACTTATCTGAAGAATGTGAACCGGAAATATTTCATGCAATAAAACCGGGCGCGTTAGTAGAGAATGCGAGACTATTTAAGAATTCAAATCATATTGATTTTTCAGATAAAAGCATTACAGAAAACACTCGAACCAGCTACCCGCTTGAATATATTCCTAATGCCAAAACACCGGCATTAGGCGGCCATCCTCAGAATATTTTTTTCCTGGCCTGTGATGCATATGGTGTATTGCCTCCAATAAGCCTTTTAACCGAAGAACAGGCAATGTTTTATTTCATAAACGGATACACCGCAAAAATTGCCGGTACCGAAGTTGGCATTACTGAACCAAAAGTAACTTTCAGTGCATGTTTTGGAGCTCCATTTTTGCCATTACATCCAGAATTTTATGCGACCCTGCTGGGCAAAAAGTTAAAAGAACATAAGGTAAAAGTATGGTTAGTAAATACCGGTTGGACGGCTGGACCTTACGGACAGGGCTATCGTATTAGTATTAACAATACCAGGGCTATGGTTAACGCAGCATTAAGCGGTAAGCTGGATACTGTAAATTACCAGGAGCATTCAATCTTTCATTTATCAGTACCACAAAGTTGCCCTGGTATATCATCACAAGCATTGTTGAATCCGCGCGAGATGTGGCCAGACCAAAACGCATATGATGAAGCTGCCATGAAACTAGTTGAATTATTTGATAAAAATCACCAGCTATATAATCATCCTCAATTAAGCTAGCATAAGCTTAATTATTTATTTCCGTTGATTACTATTTACAAATAAGGGTGATCAACTTAATAGCTATACCATGTAACATCCAAATACTGCCATACTATAAAATAGTATAGTAATTGTATGTCTATATAAATCTTATTATATATATGGCACACTGCAATAATTCCAGAACATTTAAAATTTTTAAGAATAATAATTGAAACTGATTTGATAATATTTCTTTCTGAATAGAAATATTAGATATAATTGTGATAAGGTTTAAGTTCTTGTTTAAATATATCTGAGGATAGTGAGATCAAAAGGTGTAACCTATATTAACACTCACTTATAAAATTCAACCAATTTCCTTTTTGTTGATATAAAGATAGCCATCCTTATATTAAAAGAAAAATAATTACACTAACTTGGTTTTAACATATACCATTTAGGCTTTTTAATATACAAAATAAAAAAAGCTACTCTTCAATCCCACCTATTAGATGTATCTTTTGGTATATTTAGCTGTGTCGAAATATTAAACATATTTCAATGCTTAATCTAAAGCCTTTAAGTATGTTTTCATATAAATCCCAGTAATAACTCTATAAAAATATTTACATAAGCCTGTTTATACCCATGATTTAATAAACAATTTGCAAAAATGATTAATGCTAATTTTAGTTCATATGTCTTTTTAAGAACTCCTACGTTGAGCTATAATGATTACAACTCTAAACCGGAGAATATTATTAAACTACATTTTTTTCAATTAGCAATTTTTTTTGCCAGCGAGAGCCTTTATATGGAATTAATGCGCCATGACTTTAATTATCATCTGCTTGATAAAAAAGTAAAGTTCAGTCTGCAAAAATATTTTAACAGAATGTGTTATCGTCCAACTCCGTTTGGTATGTTTTCAGCATTTACGTCACTTGATTGGTGCAAATCTGAGGATATAAAATCATGTATTTTACTGGGAGAAGATCGTTTATATGTTAATCCTGATTTTCAATTATTAATTGATGTAGCCAGGGAGATTGAAACATTAGATATTATCGATAATTTAAAATACTATTCAAACAGCTCTATTTATAGCATTAAAAACGAAAGGCGGTATTTAACGCACAATTATGACTTAAAAGAAGAAAGAATGCTTTTCTTAATTTCCTCTTATAAGTCCGATCGCTTACTTAATAAAATTATTGTTTTCTGCAAAAACGGAAAGACTAAGGCTCAATTAACAAACTGGCTTAATGAATTAATTGGATTTGATGATGAAATTAAGGACTACATTAATGATCTTATAAATGCAGGCTTATTGATTTCTGAACTAAACCCCAACATGTCAGGCAAAAGGTTTTTTGAAAGAATAACAGATATTATATCTGAAAGTTCAACCAGAGTGCAATTATTTGATAGCATTTTAAAGTACAAATATATTATTGATAACATTAAACACGGGAACGATTTAAATATCAACAGCTTAACTAAAAGTAGTGAGTTTATAAATTACGGGCGGGCATTAAAATCTAAGTTCTATGTGGGATACGAAAAAAAGACCAGCTCACTACTGAATATAAAATATCAACAATATATAAAAGAGGGATTAAATTGCCTTGATAAGTTAACACCTGATACTAAACTAAAATCACTTACAAATTTTAAAAATCGGTTTACAGCACGATTTGAAAATCAAGAAATACCACTATTACTAGCACTTGACCGCGAAGCAGGTGTAGGATATGAAGGCCTGGAAAGCAATTTAATTAGCAGCGGCTTGCTAAATGGTATTCATTTAGACATCCAGTCAAATAACTTAAACTTTAGCTGGACACCTATTCATGAATTTTTCCTATCGAAACTTTCAAAAACTAAAGAAGATCAGGCTATTATAATTTCAGATAAGGATCTGGAAAAACTAGAGCGTAAATCTGAATCTAAAATGCCACCTAGCATTTCAGTCATATTTAGAATATACGATAATAAAATTTGGATAGAACAAGCTGGTGGTTGTAGTGCAACAGCCTTATTAGGTCGGTTTACGCAATTTAATGGCGATGTATTGGCTAAAAGCCAGGCAATTGACTTGCAAGAAAGGGAGCTCAACAAAGATGTTATTTTTGCTGAGATCTCATGTTTTAACGATGAACACTCGGCTAATATCAACTCTAATGCGGGTGTACGCCAATATGAAATTCCTATTGGTGTGCACTCAACATTAAATAGAAGTAATATAATAAGCCTATCTGATATTATGGTTTCTGTAATTAATGATCAAATCATTATAAGATCTAAAAAGTTAAATAAGATTATAATCCCCCGATTAAGTTCGGCTTATAATTATACAAGAAGCGACCTTTCAATATATAGGTTCTTATGTGACTTACAATATCAGGGCCTAAAATCCAATTACAGCATTGATCTAAAATCGTTACTCCCAGGTCTTAATTTCTATCCCAGGGTTGAATATAAAAACTGCATTCTTTTTCCCGCGACGTGGGTATTGAATGCAGATGAAATCACCGAATTAAAAAAAGAATTCGAAAATACAGCTGATAAAAATATTTCATATAAAAATTTAAGATTAAAAAAAAACTTCGCCCTTACCGAAGGTGATAATCAACTATATTTTGATCGTGACGACCATAAATCAGTACAAATGTTTATGCAAGTAATCAGCAATAAAAGTTCTATAATATTGCAAGAACTATTTCTTGATCCGGCAGAATCAGTCAGGAACATTGATAATCAACCTGTTTGTGGGCAATTCATAACATCTGTTATAAGTAATAATGTTACATATAGCCCAATGTCGATGGAGCCATTATCAATGAAAAAAAATAAAACCAAAAGGATTTATCTTCCGGGTGATGAGTGGTTATATTTTAAATTATATAGTCATCCTTCCGTATCAAACAATATCTTACTAAAAGATATAAGTAAGATTATAAACGGATTAAGAAAACAAAATATATTAAAATGCTGGTATTTTATAAGATATATTGATACTGACAATCATTTAAGGGTGAGAATACTAATAAATAGAAACAACACTGTTAATGTTATACAATATTTTGAAAAGAGTATACGTAGCGGCTTTGAAAAAGGAAGCATAAGTAACTTGTTACTTGATACGTACAAAAGAGAAATAGAAAGATATGGCGCTTACACCATTGAATATGCAGAAAGAATGTTTGAAGCCAGTAGTGATCTTGTTGTTAATTTCCTTAGAAAAAATCCGAGAACACAATCAGGTTATTCCGAATTACATTTAGCCTTGTTAACAACTAATACCATACTTGAGGTTTTTCTTAAATCTTCAATAGAATACATTGATTTACTCAATCTTATTCATCAAAGCATGAAACATGAATTTGAGGATAGCAAATCTGTAAAAATTCAATTGGATAATAAATATCGGGAACACTCTGCATTTATTAATAATATGGATGCTAATAAAAATAACATCATTATTATTGCGGGGAAAAAAGAGTTTAGCAACTACGTAAAAGCTTTAAACTTATTAAAAATTCAAACCAATGGTTTTTCTAATGAGAAACTCAATAAACTGGTAGCCGATTTGCTTCACATGCACTTAAACAGAATTTTCACGGAAAACCATCGTAAGCAAGAGTTTATTATTTACTATTTGCTTTACAAGCATCATCTATCGTTGAACGCTAGAAGAACAAAAGCAGCATCATTACTTCCTGGAGCTTCTCAGGGTTTTGGTGTTAATCATATCAACAAAGCTATCTTTAAATGATATACCTATGGGTAATTCGCTATTTTGCGACATAATAACATTATTACCATCTATTGATTTTATCTTATTTAAGCTAACAATATAGGATTTGTGAATTCGTATAAATCTATTTTGAGGGATAGATTTTTCAACTTCCTTCATTGATAAATAAGTGATGTATTTATTATCCGTTGTATAAATTACAACATAATTCTTTAGTCCTTCTATATATAATATATCTGAATAATTCAATTGAATCATTTTTCCTTTTACACCAGGATTAATAAAGAAATATTGATCATTTTCCGAAGTATTGTCTAAAGCTGATTTTGCTTTAATCAAATTTTGAACTTTTGTTACAGATTTAACAAATCGCTCAAAGGATATAGGTTTTAATAAAAAATCGGAACCATTTTTCTCAAAAGCCTGTAATGCATAATTAGGAAATGCGGTAGTAAATATAACTGATGTGAAGGATGATATTATGTCTGCTACATCCATACCCGATAATTCCGGCATGTCTACGTCTAAAAATACAATATCAACTTGCTGGGCGGTTCTTATATCTTCTATCCCTTGAAGTGGGTTAATAGAACTTCCTATCAGGTTTAATCCTGGATACTTATTAATATATCCAACTATCGTATCAATAGCGTGCTCCTCGTCGTCAATAACATAACAGGTACTCATAATATTACAGATTAACTTTTAGCATTAGTTTATATTCAGTTTCATCATCATCAATGATTAACTCGTATTGATAATAATTATCCAGGCGACTTTTAACATTTTCAATTCCAATACCATGGCTATCGAATTGTACAGATTTACGCTTCAAATTGTATGTAGAAAACAACAAAGTATTTTCCACAATTTGAATAGAAATTTTTGCCGGATTTGATGAGTTTAACAGATCCGCATATTTAAAAACATTTTCAACAAATGTAATTAGCACCAGCGGAATAATTCTTAAGCCATAAGTATCGCCATCAATTTCATAATCAATACATAAGCGCTGATTAAATCGGGCCTGATTTAACTTTAAAAAGCTTTCAATATTATCAATTTCCTGATCTAATCTTACTTTTCCATCTGCATCGGTGCTGGTTAATGCATAACGCATTATATCTGACAATAGTAATATACTATCAGCGGTTTTCTCGGAAAACTTAGCAATTGAATTGTATAAGAAGTTTAATGTGTTTAATAAAAAATGAGGATTTATCTGTGATTTCAGATACGCATTTTCTGCTGTTAGTAATGATTTTTCAAGTACTTGATTTTGAAGCTCATTTCTTAGTTGAATATTTTCAAGGTCAGATATTTTTTTTCTGTTTTTGATTGTAGTTAATGCAAACCAATAACCAGTACTTAAAAGTATAAAATAAACTTCCCGCCATATGCTCTGTTGGATAAAAGCTTTCGGGGTTGTGTATGGAGGAGTAATTGAGGTTTTAAATATGTCGTATATATAATATAAACCTCTTTTTAAAATTAAGTAGGCAATAATTTCTAATACAATTAATAATACAAGTAAAAAATAATTCTTTCTCTTTTCATTAATAGTCCATTCAAATACAAAATGAGCATTAAAATAAAATAAACCAATGTTTAGAAAATAATGCCCAACATAATCACCCAAACTCGAAAGCCTTCCAACAACAGAATAAACTAAAACAATTTCGTAAGTGATAAAGATTGCCCAGAAAATGACATGTAGTTTTAGGTCTTTTAGTCTTATGTTCTTCATTAAAAACTTTTACTCTCTATTAGGGCATAACAAACATAACTAATTTAATTTTTTTCTTGAAAATTAAGTTTAATAATGGTTTTCACATATCATAACCAACAAAAATATTCAATTAATGTAACTGATATATACAATACTGAAGTTGGTGTAATATCTTTTTTGATGTGTTATTGCTTTCATAATTTAAGTGTCAATAAAACGCAACAGACATGAAAACAGCATCACAAAAATTAAAAAAGCTTAAAACCAAACAAGTTTATGGTTTTAAAAAAGACAATTTTAATAACATAGTTAACGGTGTTGAGCCAACTACAGTTACACTTACCGCCACAGGGGTTGTTTACAACCCATAAAATTCAATCTACCTATGAATTAACACGCCTAAACCTAATATATGGCTTATAACTAATAAACTACTTAGTTATAAGTCATATATATTTATATCACTACACACACAAATAAGGGTTTAGCCAGCTATGATTTCCCTGACGAACCGATGTTAATGTTTTATCGTTCCATTCTATTCCGTTAACAACATCAATCACTTCATTTTTAATTTGACGATTGTCTCCATCTATTTTTGCTGATCGGATATATATAGGTTGTGGAGTATTAAAGTCAGTCGTACTTATGGCTATTTTGCCACGCGGGCCTTTAATATCTGCCTGGCTCAAAGCCTCAGTAAGTTTATTTTTATCTGGCCGGTTGTTATTTAACTTATCTATTGCTTCGGTTATTGCCAGCCCTGTTTCGTACCCTAATAGGCTAAACACATTTGGTTTAACATCAAAAGCATGCTCATAATCGTTTTTAAACCTAGTATTTTCTAAGTTTTCACTATAATAATCCCAGGTAAGCGCATTAAAAACTTCTGGCGATTTATTAGAATCAAACACGTCATCATCATTAACCATAAAAGGGCTAACCGAAATTGGGATTGTATCCGCAATAGCATCTGAATAAAACTTATTCATAAACTCAGTACCTTCTTTACTTGATAATATCATATGAACATGAGATGGTTGCTCATGCTTAAAAACTTCAATCAATGGCGCGGTATCTGCAAATCCCTGTAATCCTTCTAATTTTAAAACATGAAGCCTGCATTCATCAGCACCAGATGCCACAGTGCCTATCCTGAAACATTCATGTAGATTATATCCCGAATCATAAACATGACTGCCTATGGCCGGGATGCCACCAAACTTATTTTGCATCCATTTCCCTATTGCCCATTCACTCTTCCACAGGTGCATGCTATTGTAAAAAAGATATGGAGAAGCCAGCGTTTCAATTGGCATGTACCCCCCAAGGTTATTTATAATACAGGGAATTTTTTCTGTATTGATTGATTGAACCAGATTAGCAAGTATACCCGTACCTACAATTCCGGTTAACAGATCAACAGATTCAAAAAGAACAAGTTTACGAAAAGCATCCTCAACTTGCTTGGTACCACCAGTTTGAATAAATTCAGGTTGAAAAACAATGTCTCTTTTTAGCGCTTCCGGGATTGCAGCATCTATGCCATTTAAAAAATCCGATCTTAAATTCCTGTATATTCCTGAATAAGGGACAAGTACCCCTACTTTTATTTTTGCCATTAGGTATTAATTTAAAAAGGTCCCGGAATTACCGGAACCTTTAGATATAGTATATATAAATTGAAGCTTTATATTTAATTATATTAATTACGTGGAGGGAAAATTCCTTGTGTACAAATAATGTAATTTAACGCCAGGTATGGTTGTATTATCGGAACAGGAATATTACCACCGGTTAAAGCGTTTGTTACAGTTCCTGAGATGGTTCCGGATGCAGCCACACTAAGTGCAGTGTCTGGTGCTACATTATTAAATCCGGCAACTTGAGAGCCATCACCAATATAAATAGGTGCAGCTATGCTGTTAGCTGTAGGAGAAGGTGCATGATCTGTTGCATCCTGGCTTGATGCTTTAATAGTTATAGAATTAATTGCCAGGCCTGCCACTGTTGCCACGTGTGTGTGCGAAGGCAAATTAGTAATATTAAGTGTGACCTTTTCAGTGCCCCCAACTTCTCCTAAGGTATAAGTTGTTAATCCAGCTCCTGTTCCTACTCCAACAGGGACTCTTCCTGCTAAGTTAGGTAATTGAAAAGTAGTTGTTCCGTTACCGCCATAAGTAGTGCCAAGTATTGCAAATAATGCATTATTTGCGCTAATTGAAAGCGTTTGGCCCAGGCAAAAAAGCCATTGACTTGGAGCGTAGTTTGGTGCCCAAGCTACGATAGTTCCCATGTAGGTTTCCATTGTTTGAGGTTTGAGGTTTTAAATTGTGATTTAGTTTATTTATTGAGCACTAAATTAGTTTTTTTTTTACTTTTTTAGAATATATTAAAAAAATAATTAATTGAAAAATTCACCAGCCTGTATGCCCATTGAAGCAAACTTATTTCCTGAGAATATGCCTTCGGCCGTCTGTAAAATATTCAATTTCAAATACTCATTATTTTTACAAGCTACATATATACCATTAGCGGTATCGCTATATACAATTGTTCCGGGAGAGGAAGCGGCGGCACCATTAACAGTTGCTTTTGCAACCTCTAATACCCTAATCATTTGCCCTCTGAAAGTAGTTATAGCCCCTCTTATCTCAGCATTACAGGCATTTGTAAGATTTTCAATCTCATCTGCGGTATTTTCATTCCAATAAATTGTAAAATCGTTAGGTTCTGGTCTTGAGTAATAGCTTTGGATTGAGGTTAAAGCTAAGGGTTGCTTTATTTCGATCTTACTTATAAATTCCTGTATAAGATTCACCGAAAAAGCACTCAGTTTTGCCGAATATAACCCTTGCGTTTCTCCTGGTAGAATTACAACTTCTTGTTGCATAAAAACCGGTCCGGTATCAAAATTCTCATCCATTTGGTGAATGCTTATACCTCCATTTTTTTCACCGTTCTTGATTTGCCAAAATACTGGAAATGGCCCCATATATGCGGGCAGCAAACTATAATGAACATTATAAAATCCATAAACAGGAATTGAAAACAAGTCTTTAGGTATTTTATATGAAAAAGTATATGCTATCACCAAATCTGGCGCTTGCTCTATAAGCCACTCCTTAAAGGAGGTTTTTAAATCCTCTTTTGCAAACCGTTTGTAGGGTATGTTATTAAACTTAGCCGCATTTTCAACCTGTAAATTATGTTCATGCACCATATCTGGCATTACTACAGCCTGTAGTAATTGTTTAGATGCTAGAAAACTTATTGTAGGAATTGCATAAACATGATTTGCTAAAAGAATAATCTTCATAAAAAAATTGGCGATATAGTTAATGTATAAGTTGGTCTAACGTTGTTAAAATATCCTGTCTTAGTAATTCAAGTTTCGCTACTAATTTTGAGTGCTGTTCCTCTATTTTCTTTATTTCGAGCTTTATTTCTTCACGATCCATCCCCCTTTTATAATAAAATTCGGCAAATGCGTATTCTTTTTCTAAACGCCCCTTTTTATGATCCAGTAAATAAATTTCACATAACAAATCGTCAAATGCTTTTAGATGAAGATTTTTTTGGGGTATTTCTACTTGTTGTGAAATTTTTTCTATCAGGTTTTTAAACTTGACAGCAGCAATTGTATGAGCGCAACTTATAGCAGCTGATCTAAAACTATTATTACAAAATCCTACACGATTAACAGTTGGCTCCAATGGTAACCCCATGCTATCAATATCTTCATTTGGTTCTATGTCGATAATATTCTCATGCCGTAGTTGGCAGTCAAAAGTTTTGTATTGTGCAAGCTGAATTTTTAAAGCCTGTAAAAGTTCACTATCTTTCACTGTGATTTTTATAAAGGATTAGAGTACCATAAATATACTGTTCAAAACCTAAATTACTTATTAAAATATGATTTGCTTTGCTAAGCTTCCATTAAAAGTATCCATTTCAAATATCCAGGATGAGGTAAGTTCAATAACCGAATCATGGTATCCCCACCTTAATACATTTGATTATCAAGGCAATTGGGAGGTATTATCTTTAAGATCACCCGGGGGGGCGAGTAGTACAATTATTCCGGATATTGTTAATGAATCTGTTTTTATGGATACCCCGCTAATGGATACATGCCCATCAATAAAGAAGATAACAGAGAATTTACGTTGCCCTATAATGGCGGTACGGCTATTAAATTTAAAAAGCGGGGCTAAAATCAAACCACATAAAGATAATGAACTGGCATTTGAAAAAGGCGAAGCACGTATACATATACCCGTATTTACCAATAGCGGGGTTGAATTTTATGTAGAAGATAACCTGGTGAAAATGAATGAAGGTGAGTGCTGGTATATTAATGCGAACCTTAAGCATAGTGTGGTAAACAACGGTGAAAGTGATCGGATTCACCTGGTGATTGATTGCGTGGTAAATAATGAGCTAATCAAATTATTTGACAATGCTGATAAAACATCAAGAGATGAAGATTATAATATAGCCGAAAAGTTATTAATTATTGAGGCGCTACGACTTCAGCAAACACCAGCAGCAACAGATCTTGCTGCTGAGTTAGAGTATGAGCTGAACACATTTCTTAAAAAGATATAATAGCATCTAATTAAAGTATAAAATGAATTTCGATCATTTAAATAATTGGTATCCTATAAAACTATATTCAGAAAACGATGAGCGTCATTGCAGGTGGATATATTTTAAGGGAATTGAATTTACAGATCCATTTTTCAACGAAACCATTTTAAAAGCAGGTTGCCTGGAAATCAACTTACGCCAATATAGGCCGGTAAGCGATTTGAACATCTTAACAGAATGGGCAAATACTATTCATTCTATTGCACCCACTGCATTTATATTTCACATTTCGCGCTGCGGATCTACCTTACTATCTCAAACGCTGGGCCTGAATGACGAGCATATCACATTATCTGAGGTTCCTTTTATTGATGACCTGTTAAAATTATTGACCATAGATGAGTGGTTAATTAATGTAGAATATCAGGTAATTTTAAAAGCGACAATCGGACTTTATGGACGAATAAATAGCACAAATAAAAAAAAACTATTTATAAAAACTGACAGCTGGCATTTATACTATTTACCGCTATTTAGGCTGCTTTACCCTTCTATCCCATTCCTGCTATTATTTAGAAGACCTGACGAGGTTTTATATTCACAACAAAAAAAGAGAGGTATGCATGCGGTACCGGGATTAATCTCCGATAGTATATTGGGTATTCTATCCAACAAATCAAATATTGCGGATTTTGATGGGCATATGATTAAAGTGCTTGAATCATATTATGCATCATTAATTAAATTTGTTCAAAACGATGATTTATCATTTTTGGCAAATTATGAGGAGGGTATTGAGCAAATCATAAACAGGCTGGCGAGTTATATCAACATTGATATTGATGAAAACTATAGAAAACTAATTCATGAAAGATGCCTATACAATGCTAAATTTCCTGATCAGGTATTTAAAGAAGAATCTCCCAATAAAGAAGCATTATCTGATCTGGCAAAAGCATTTATTTTATATACCGAACTTGAAAGTTTCAGGAATTTGCAGATTTTAAAAATCAATAGTAATATTGAGTCCTAAAACCTTATTAAAAGAATGAATGAAATTACAGCGAAAATACTCTGCTTTCTGCAAGAGATCGACTTAGTTTATCACCTCGAAAAGATTGAAGAAACAACTTTTTTGCCAGGGCTCAAATTAAGAAATGGGACGTTAATAATCGATATTGAAAAATTATTATATCCCGGTGATATTTTACACGAAGCAGGCCATTTGGCTTGTATGCCTTTTGATATCAGAAAAACTATGAGTGGTGATCTTGAAGATATTGACTTACATCGAGGAGGTGAAATGATGGCCATCGCATGGTCTTATGCGGCCAGTCGGTATCTCAACATCAATCCGGAGATTGTTTTTCATGAACATGGTTACAGAAATGCCTCGCAAAGTATTATTAATAATTTTAATAACGATTATACATTTGGCGTGCCCTTGTTACAGTGGTGCGAAATGTGTTACGACAATAAAAATGCTGCCCCGTTAAATGCCAAACCTTTTCCTGAAATGATAAGTTGGATGTGTATGGTAAACAAATACGAAGCGACCATTTTGTAAGCAATTAAGCATATAACAGCGTTAAATTTTAAGTACGCTTTGTTTAGCTACATAATTTTCATTATTTAGCAGTAGATATTAAAAACCTATTAATTAGCAATGACTAACCCAAACCGTAAAATTTTAATTTTAGGTATCATATTATTCGCAGTATTAATTGCTGCTTACGCCAACCATTTTAATAACGGATTTCATTTTGATGATTCACACGCAGTTGTTGACAATGTTCACATACGCGATCTAAAGAATATACCCCAGTTTTTTACCGACCCTAAAATGTTTAGCGCGGATCCGCTACATTGGGGATTACGCCCGTTAGTTACCACCACTTTAGCTATTGACTATTGGATAGGTGGAGGATTATATCCTTTCTACTTCCAGCTTTCTACATTTATTTGGTTTGTACTATTGGGGGTATTGTTGTATTTCATGTATAACAATTTACTTAAACGTTCAATTAATCATCCATGGGTTAGTTATATAGCAATTGCAGCAACGGCATGGTATATTTTAAATACAGCAAATGCCGAAACTGTAAACTATATTATCTCCCGATCCGATGTATTATCTACTTTTTGCATTGTAGCATCATTCCTTATATATATAGCCTATCCCACTAAGCGTAAATGGGGTTTATATATTATTCCTGCTGTTATAGGAGTTTTTGCTAAAGAAACCGTATTGGTACTGGTAATCTTATTATTCTTTTATATACTATTGTTTGAAAACGATCTCTCGGTTGCCGACCTTTTCAAATCTAAAAACCTGAAAAAGCTGGGTAAGACATTATTGATCCTTTTACCCATCTTAACAGCAGTTTTAGTTACACAGGTTTATACACTTTCTAAATCCGGCACCATTTCGGGTATATCAAACCCGCTAGTTCCGTATTTACTTACGCAAACATGGATATGGCTGCACTATTTTATATCATTCTTTTTACCTGTAAATTTAAGTGCAGATACCGACTGGACCGTTTTAAGTAATCATTTTGATGAAAGAATAATTATTGGTTTGATATTCGTGATTGCATTAGTTTTAGTTATTTTTAAAACATCAACAAAAAAGGAAACCAAACCTATTGCCTTTGGTTTGATATGGTTTGCAGCCTCATTACTTCCTACTTCCTTAGCTCCTTTTGCCGAAGTAACCAATGATCATAGAATGTTTTTCCCATTTATCGGGCTTTCACTTAGTGTAGCAACATATATCGGTTTGTTTTTATTTAAAAATGATAAGCAAATTATCGCGAGTGAAAAATACAGGGTATTAATTGGAACCTGTGTGTTTTTAGTTTTAGGATTAAACGCCTACGGGATTCATCAGCGTAATAAAATATGGAATAATGATGAATCATTATGGTACGATGTTACCGTAAAAAGCCCGCTAAACGGTCGCGGATTAATGAATTACGGCCTAACACAAATGGGAAAAGGAAATTATGCCGTTGCTGATCAGTATTTTGAAAAAGCTGCACAATATCTTCCTTATTATAATACCCTATATATTAATATTGGTGTACTAAAAGGAGCAACTGGCCATCCTGTAGAGGCTGATGAGAACTTCAAAAAGGCCATTGCATACAGTCCTAACACTTATGATTCATATGCTTTTTATGCGCGGTATTTAAAAGCTGTTAACCGTGATCCTGAAGCTATACAAATGGCGCAAAAAGCTTTACAGATAAATCCATATTCTGTAATTGCATTACAAGCTTTAATGGGCGCTTATAACGATCTGGAGCAATGGGATAATTTAAAACAGGCAGCTCAACAAACATTATCAGTTTTACCTAATGACCCCGTTGCTGAAAATTACCTACAATCTGCCAGCAAACAAAAACCATTAGTAACTAACACAATCATTGCCAAACCTCTATCCGCGGCAGATTATATTAATATGAGCGTTACTTATTATAATCAACAAAACTATGAGCGCTGTATTGAAGCTTGTAAACTGGCCATTGCTTTAAAACCTGATTATGCCGATGCTTATAGCAATATGGGGGCAGCTTATAATCAGCTAAAAGAATGGAGTAAAGGTATTGAGGCATGTGAAATGGCATTAAAAATTAATCCTAACCATAAATTGGCAGCGGGTAATTTGCAATGGGCTAAAAAGCAACTTAATACTAAGTAACAATGAGCGCCCAAAAAATTGCACAAGGAAAGCCAACTAATGAAAAAAACTATACCGATGGATTATTATACAGACAATCTGCCTGGTGGAAAAAGTTTTTTAATGTGCAATACCCCTATAAGTATAATATACAAAGCCTGAAACCTGGTTTTGTGTTGGATATTGGCTGCGGAATTGGGAGAAACTTATTACATTTAAATGGTAACGGCATAGGGGTTGATCATAATTCAACTTCAATAGAAGTATCAAAAAGCCGTGGTTTAAAGGCATATACTGTAGATGATTTCCTAAAATCAACATATAATAAACCTGAAACATTTGATTCCATTTTACTAGCCCACGTTGCCGAACATATGACAGGCGATGACTTTATCACATTATTAAAACAATATATTCATCTTTTAAAAAACGATGGAAGAATTATTGTTATTACCCCACAAGAAAAGGGATTTAAATCAGACGATACGCATGTCCAATTTATGGATTTTGTTACTGTTAAAAATTTGCTTGAACAAATTGGCTTTAATATAACCCGGCAATATTCATTTCCTTTTCCTCGTGTAGTAGGTTACTTTTTTAAATTTAATGAGTTTGTAAGTGTAGCAACAAGATAAATTATAGATTATGAAAAATGTATTATTTTATTTTTCATAATCTATAAAATATTTCTACCTTAATGCCGTTAAAAAATGACTAAAACCTTTCACAAATTATCACTTACGCTATGCGTAGTCTTTTTGAGTATAAGTACATCTTATGCACAGTACATCACCCGTACCGTAGTATGTAGCGCTGGCGCTACCTATAAAAATTCCGATGTTACCTTTAGTTATGTAGCCGGCGAAGCCGTTGGCGGACTTTTATATAATACCACCATCAATCCGCATTTATATTTAACCACCGGTTTTGAACAACCCGACCTCGAAGTTTCGCAGGTTTTGGCCGATTCACCAAAATCACTGGCTATTTTCCCTAACCCCGCAAATGGTGGTGTTGTTAAACTAGCCTTTAATCATGTACCTGATGGCGTTTACACCATTAATGTATTTGATGCCTCTGGTAAGATCCTGCAAAGCCAAACGGTGGACTACAAAAGCATAAATTATTATTATTTCCCGATAGATATTTCTCACTATGCCGCGGGGATGTACTTTGTACAGGTGGTTAACCCCATGCTTTTCCACGGCGAGGTGAAATTGATCAAGTTTTAACAACCTTATATACACAATGTATGAAAAAACTTTTACTTCTCTTAATGCTGTCCTTTTTCGCTATTAGCGGAAGGGTGATGGCACAATCACAGGCCTTTAAATACCAGGCGATTGTAAGGGGCTCCAACGGGGCATTACTAACCAATAAGCAGATCAATATCAGGCTATCCATCTTGTCGGGGTCACCAACAGGGGCTATTGAGTACCAGGAAACACAAACTGTTACCACGGATGCCTATGGCTTGTTTGCCATTGAGGTGGGCAGCGGCGATGTTACCCAGGGTTCATATGCGGGAATCAAATGGGCAGCCGGTCAAATATATATTCAAACAGAAGTTGACCTGGGATCGGGGTATGTTTTGTTGGGTGCTTCTAAATTATTAAGCGTTCCATATGCGATTTATTCCTTTAACCCGGGTGGTGCTAAAGGCGCGACGGGGGCTACCGGGGCGCAGGGCTTACAAGGCGTAACCGGGGCTGAAGGGCCGCAAGGTATCCAAGGCGTTGCAGGCGTACCCGGTTTACCGGGCGCAGTTGGGCCTGTAGGTGCCCAAGGTATACAAGGGATAAAGGGTGCAACTGGCCCCACAGGCGCGACCGGAGCTACAGGAGCTCAAGGCATACAGGGAATCCAGGGAATTACCGGTGCAAAGGGTAACACCGGGGCTACTGGCGCACAAGGCATTCAAGGCATAACCGGCGTAACCGGAGCTCAAGGAATACAGGGTATTCAAGGCATTACTGGTGCAACTGGTAATATCGGAGCTACTGGTGCACAAGGGATTCAAGGTATAACTGGCGTAACCGGAGCACAAGGCATACAGGGTATTCAAGGCATAACTGGTGCAACCGGTAATATCGGAGCTACTGGTGCACAGGGTATTCAGGGCATTATCGGGGCAACCGGAGCTCAAGGAATACAAGGTATAACGGGGGCTACTGGAGATATTGGAGCAACTGGCGCACAAGGTATTCAGGGCATAACCGGCGTAACCGGAGCGCAAGGAATACAGGGTATTCAAGGCATTACCGGCGCAACTGGTAATATCGGAGTGACTGGTACACAGGGTATTCAGGGCGTAACCGGTGTTACCGGAGCTCAAGGCATACAGGGCATACAGGGCATTCAAGGCATTACCGGAGCTACTGGTGCACAGGGTATTCAGGGCATTACCGGGGTAACCGGAGCCCAAGGCATACAGGGTATTCAAGGTATTACGGGGGCTACTGGCAATATTGGAGCTACTGGTGCACAGGGTATTCAGGGTAATACCGGGGTAACCGGAGCCCAAGGCATACAGGGTATTCAAGGTATTACGGGGGCTACTGGCAATATTGGAGCGACTGGTGCACAGGGTATTCAGGGTAATACCGGCGTGACCGGGGCTCAAGGCATACAAGGTGTAACGGGAGCAACTGGAGATATTGGTGCAACTGGCGCACAAGGTATTCAGGGTACAACTGGTGTAACCGGAGCCCAGGGTATACAAGGTGTAATGGGAGCAACTGGAGATGTTGGTGCAACTGGCGCACAAGGCATACAAGGTATAACGGGTGTCACCGGAGCCCAAGGCATACAAGGGATCCAGGGTATTACCGGTACTACTGGCAATATTGGAGCGACTGGCGCACAAGGTATTCAAGGTACTACCGGCGAAACCGGAGCTCAGGGCATACAGGGTATTCAGGGCATTACTGGCACAACTGGCAATATTGGAGCAACAGGTGCGCAAGGTATTCAAGGTATTACTGGTGTAACCGGAGCTCAAGGAATACAGGGTATTCAAGGTATTACGGGGGCTACTGGCAGTACCGGCGCACAAGGTATCCAAGGAGTTACCGGTGCAACCGGGGTTCAAGGCATACAAGGTATCACGGGAGTAACTGGAGATATTGGTGCTACTGGCATTACCGGAGCTCAAGGTATTACTGGTGCCACTGGCGCACAAGGTACAACCGGGGTAACCGGAGCTCAAGGCATACAAGGTGCAACGGGAGCAACTGGAGATATTGGTGCTACTGGCGCACAAGGCATTCAGGGTATTCAAGGTATAACCGGCGTGACCGGGGCTCAAGGCATACAGGGTATCACGGGCACAACTGGTGCACAAGGTATTACCGGTGCAACGGGTGCTCAGGGTATTGTTGGAGAAACGGGGGCAACTGGTGCTATCGGCGCAACTGGCGCACAAGGTATAACAGGTGTAACCGGAGCACAAGGTACCACGGGAGCAACTGGGGATATTGGCGCTACAGGCATTACCGGAGCTCAAGGCATACAGGGTATCACGGGAGCAACTGGTGTAACTGGAGCTGTCGGGGCTACTGGTGTAACCGGTGCTCAGGGCATTACCGGTACAACGGGGGCTACTGGTGCACAAGGCGCTACAGGAGTTACAGGCCAGCAAGGTGCAACCGGATCTACGGGAGCTACAGGATCTACAGGGGCTACAGGAGCAACTGGTGGTGCAGGAACTGCTACTACTATTACAGGCATTCAATATACTGTTGCCACACACGGAGTATCGGCTACCACACAGCTCTATTTTAACCCAATTGCAAGTGGCGCCGGTTCAACAACTGCAGGTCTTACAACTGGCTTAGGTGCCGCCTTAGTACCAACCACAACTGGCTGCCATGCTTATATAACTATTTACACGCCAAATACTGTTACCTGGTCGCTCCAAAAAGCAACATATACAGGTGGTGCAGCCCCTGCATCAACAAGCTATTCTACAGTTGGCTCTAGCTGTTCTACTTCAAGTGGAACTCCTTCGTGTACTATTGATGGGGGAACTGTAACTTCGAGTACAGTATTAACCTTATATTATGGTGGCTCAACTCCTGTAGTTGGGACATTATTTACCACATCATTCTCTTGCCAATAAATAATACTAAATTATAGTTAAAGGCCTTCATGATATCATGAAGGCCTTTTTTATTTAACAGGATTTTTCCAATATATATATAAATGGTTATTTAAAGTAGACTAACAAAATGACTAATTAGTCGCTAGCCAAGCTAAAGGTTACCTATGTTAAATAATCGAGTCACGCGTAAATTTCACTATTAGCGATGCGAATTAATCTCAGTTTAAAATGATGGCGTCTCATCTACGTTAGTTAAAAACACGCCATACTTCAGTTAAACGTTGGTATTTCAAGAATAGCAATAAAAGGATTCGTTTATCTATTATTTTGCTGGTTGATTAGATTTCAATTGTATTAGCTGATTCAGCTGCTCAATATTTAGGTCTTTAGCGATAATATGCTTTTCAGCGTCGAGCAGGTATAGTGTTGGAATATCGGCAATATCATATAACTGAAGATAGTTAGGTACACCTTGTTTGGCTATTGCTTGTTGAGCCTCATCAGTTTGATATGCGAATATCCAATCGTTATTAAAGTGCTTACTATTCACATAATTTCTCATTTCATTAATCAAGCCTCCGTTAACATTCATACAATAAATCTTAACACCCAATGTTTTCCACTTTACTCGATAAATACTATCTATACGTGGTAATTCTTTTTGGCAATGCGGGCACGTTGGGTCCCAAAAAACAATTAAAGTATAAGGAGATGAAATGTTGTATAGAGATACAGGTTTTCCGCTAATATCTGTCATATCAAGAGGTGGGGCCTTATCTCCTACCTCGTTTGCCATTAGTTGATAGACTCTGTCGAACAACATTTTTTTTGCTGCTGGATTTAGTAAGGTAGTATCACCTCTAAGAAAAAAATTATTAAAAAGATACAATAACACCTTATTCTGCCCGGCATGCTGCGGGTTAAAGTATTGATTAGTAAATTTTAACAGCAAGTAAGGATACATCTCTTTCCCGGTACGCGCATAAAGCAACATATATTGTAATGCGTTAATAACAGAGTCGGATACGGGCGAAACATAATATTTATAATAAGTGTCGATCTTATTCTCAAAGAATGGTGTATATAATAACCGGTCATCATTAAAAGGAACATCATCCCAATAATGCCTCTTTATAAACTGTACAGCATTTAAGGTATCTTGCTTTGTTTTAAGTATATTCTCTTTTGGTAACTTAACTTGTTTACCCAAGGTTAACAGAAGTGCGGTTACCGATTTTGGTGCAACCCTGATAATTGAATCCTTCAGTTTATCCAGGTCCAGGTTAACTGATTGCTGTTTATCCATTATCCGCATACTATCTGCCCTTGTTTTTGCAGTTTTATAAGTTGAGGCTAAAAATGCATTCTCCTTTATTATTGCTGTAGTTTTTTGTGTATAATCTTTTAAAAGATTATTATCTGGTGACCCTACAAATTTAATATTATTGCTATTGGCAGTATCGGCAACAATATCAAATTGCTGGCCATCGGTCATTAAGAAATCAAAAAGTTTTTTTTTATCCGGGGAGATTACAAAATACAACCCATCGGTAAGTTGATATTTGTTTTTGAAATTACCCTCGCTTTTTTCGTTAAGATAAGCCGTATCAACAATAGTTTGTTTATTGCCATAATATGCTCCCAAATAAATATTACAATTTACGTAAGGTGTAATTTTTACTTTAATGTTATGAGTTGGATTTGTTTGGCAAAATACGGAGGTTGTATATATGGATAAACAAAGAAAAAGCAAATATCTTCTCATATCATAAATACAAAGCGCTCTAAAATATAACTTTAGTATATTTTATTACTTAATAGATCCAAAACTATAATTCAAGGAAAACCGAATACCACCTGCCAAAGGAGTTGATTGTTCGCTCGCCGCAACATATGAAAAATCAAGTCCAAGGTTATCAAAGCGATAACCAATACCAAGTGTAAGGTAATGCCTATCACCTTTATTCGGATTTTCATACAAATAACCAGCCCTTAAAGCAAGCTGCTGATTATACCAGTATTCAACACCTGGCGAAACGCTTATTTCCTGCAGTTCTTCTTTAAGGCCCCCAGGAGCATCGCTGAATGATTCGAAAATACCGTTTACAATTGACACATCCTGACCATTGTCGGTTGTAGTTGTTCCATTTACAGTATAGGTACGTGGCGTAGGTACCAGCAGTTTATTTAGATCAACCGTAAAAGTAATTTTATTAAGGTCATCCATATCCACCGTTTGTGCAGCACCAATTTTTAAATTAGTTGGCAAAAAGTAAGATGGTTGACCAATAGAGTAATTCATTTTTGTACCGATATTGGATATATCAACACCAAATGCAAAATTGCTTGTAGATCTGTAATACATTGAAGCATCGGCTGCGAATCCATTGGCTGCTGAAGCCTGATTACCGCCTGCGCCTTGAGTCAGATCAGAATGAATATAACGCGCGGTTAATCCAAGTGAAAAACCCTCACCAAATTTACGGGCCAATGAAACGTCAAATGAATATTCGTTGGGATGTAGTGTACCTAATGAATTAAAATTATTATCGTAACCATCAACATTGCCTAAATTAAAATAACGCATAGATGCGGCTATCGTGTTACGATCATCAAGTTTTTTATAGTAGCTTAAGTAGCCCAAATTTATATCGGAGGTTAATTGGCGCATCCAGGGAGTATACGATAATGAAATATCGCTACTTTCAGTTACGAAGGCTAATTTTGATGGGTTCCAAAAAGTAGCGCTGGCATCCGGAGATATGGCCACACCTGCTTCACCCATACCACCGGAGCGGGCATCAGGCGTAATATCTAAAAATGGGACTGCTGTTGTAATGGCATTTCCTTTGCTTCCATTTATGTTTACTGCGGTATTTTGCGCCTCAACAAAAACGGAAAAGCCCAATAAAAGGGCAAATAAAAGTAAATATTTTACCATATTAGAAACTGTGATAAGGTTAGTGATTTACAAAATCATATCTATATAAAAACACAAATTAATAGTGTTATTATTAATACTGATAAATTTTGCTAAAGATAATTGGTTATATAGATAATTCCTAATTTAAAGCATCTTTTTGCAATAAATATTATAACTTATAACAATCATAAAATAGTGTAGTCAAATCCGATCGCATGCAAAAAGGATTTGCGTCCAATAGACTGGGCTATTTATATGTTACTCAAAAAAAACAGCTTGTTTAATTAGCCTTACGGGTGGCTTGCTCTATACTATCCCACATTTCATCAGGCACCATTTCCAGCGCGCTAAACTGACCGGCACCCTGCAACCATTCGCCGCCATCAATAGTTATCACCTCACCGTTAATATAGCCCGAAAAATCAGACACCAGAAAAGCTGCAAGATTTGCAAGTTCCTGATGTTCTCCAACCCTTTTTAACGGTACACGATTTTTAAAATCGAACTTTTTAGCCATGTCTCCCGGTAATAAACGCTCCCATGCACCTTTAGTTGGAAAAGGCCCCGGAGCTATAGCATTAGTTCTGATACCATGCCTACCCCACTCAACGGCCAACGAGCGGGTCATAGCCAATACCCCACCTTTAGCGCAGGCTGATGGCACCACATAAGCCGAGCCTGTAAAAGCATAGGTGGTTACGATATTTAAAATATTGCCGGGGATTTTCTCTCCTATCCAATATTTACCTAAAGCGAGTGAGCAGTTAGCCGATCCTTTTAAAACAATATCAATTACCGCTGAAAACGCATTTGGTGATAACCTTTCTGTTGGAGAAATGAAATTACCGGCTGCATTGTTCATCAGTGCATCTACTCTTCCGAAAGCATCAATGGCTTGTTTAAGCATATTTTCTACTTCGTCATATTTACGAACGTCGCAAGCCACTGCAATTACTTTTCCGCCTGTTTCTGCCCCCATTTCATCGGCAGCTTGTTTCAATACATCCAACTTACGACTGGTGATAACCAAATTAGCACCAAGCTTTAGGAAGTAAGTACCCATAGAACGACCAAGGCCAGTACCGCCACCAGTTATAATTATTGTTTTACCTTTCAAGGCATCGTCTCTTAACATACCCTGATATGCCGTGGCTGTGTTCTCGCTCATTATTTGGATTTTAATTTTTCAATCATCATTTGCAAGCCTTTCCTGGTTTCAGGCGCCCACCATTGTTTAAGCATTATATTTAATGTTTCTGATTGATCTTGTTTTAATTGATTTATTAACCCAGTACGTAAATTTATTTTACTTGTACTCCACGTAACAGCGTTAAATTGCATTAAGGCCGTCGCCTTTTTCTCAGCTACATATTGTAAATTTTCTGCCGTACAAATTTCATCTACTAACCCGGAACTATGTGCTTCAGTTGGATTCAATAATTTACCTTCCAGTATGTATTGATAAGCTTTTCGTTCGCCTACACAAGCTGAATACAATTTAAAAATACCATCAGGTACTATAATACCAACCGGTATTTCATTAAGGCCGATGATGAACTGTCCTTCAACCATCACCCTATAATCGCAGCATAAAGCAATAACACACCCACCTGCCGGGCTATGACCATTTATAGCAGCGATCAACGGTTTTTTGAATGCGGACAATGCGCCGGGAAGTGCTAAAAAATCCATCCAGAATTGTTTTATCTGTTCCTCATCGTAATCATAAGCTTCGATCAAATCTATACCCGACGAAAAAAAACCGGGTTTACCTGTTATGATTAATCCACCTACGTTATCATCGTCATTTAATTGCTTAATGCAAGCAACTAGTTCCTTAACCATTTGATGATTGATAGGATTGGAACGACCTCTATCTAAGGTGAGTGTTGCTAATCCGTTACTGGTGGTAATTTGAAATGTACTCATAATATTAGTTAGATGCTACTAATGAGGGATTTTCATACGTCTCATCCGCGTACATTTTTTCAATTTCAGCATCGTATTTCTCCATAATAACCTTGCGTTTCATCTTACCGGTTGGTGTTAACTCGCCACTATCTATCGACCATTCATTAGGTAGTAATGTAATCTTCTTTACCTGTTCAACGTGATTAAATTCAGGATTAAAAGCATCTATCGCTTTTTGATATAAAGCGATTACCCTTTTATCCTTGATCAACTCATCATGAGTGGTAAACGGAATATCATTTTGTTTGCACCACGGCAAAAGATTGGTATATGAGGGCACAATAAGGGCCGCCGTAAACTTTTTACCGGCCCCAACTACCATCATTTGTTCAATAAAATGATTCTCTTTCATCTTATTCTCGATAGGCAAAGGAGCTACATATTTACCGCCAGATGTCTTGAAAATTTCCTTTTTACGATCCGTAATTTTAAGAAAACCATTTGCATCAAGTTCGCCAATATCACCCGTATAAAACCAACCATCCTGTATAACCTCGGCAGTTAATTCCGGGTTTTTATAGTATCCGAGCATAACATTTGGCCCTTTGCACAATATTTCGCCATCGCTGGCGATTTTAACTTCTACACTATTTAATAATGTCCCTACTGTGCCAAATTTCCTGCCTGATATGTTGTAATGGTTTACTGTGATTACAGGCGACGTTTCAGTAAGTCCATAGCCTTCTAAAACTACCATACCTGATGCTGTAAATATTTTTTCGAGTTTAATTTGTGTGGCTGAACTACCAACCACAATAGCTTTCACATTACCGCCCATTGCAGCCCGCCATTTGCTGTAAACTAATTTGTCGGCGATTGCTAGTTTAAGCTTGTACCAAGAGCTATTGCCTGTTAATTCAAATTGCTCTGCCAGTTTAACCGACCATAAAAATATCTTTTTCTTAGCGCCGGTAAGTTTTTGGCCTTCAGCCATAATACGTTCAAATATCTTTTCGAGCAAACGTGGTACCGAAGTAAAAATAGACGGTTTAACATCGCGAATATTAGCACCGATCGTTTCTATACTTTCGGCATAAGAAATGGAAAAACCATAAAAAAGATAAATGTAGGTACACATCTTCTCAAAAATATGGTTCAGTGGCAAGAAACTAAAAGCGCGTTTATCTGTAATTGGAACCTCTGCAAGTATATCGCCTGAATCAAAAACATTACTCAGGATATTTTTATGGCTTAACATTACTCCCTTTGGTCGGCCTGTAGTACCAGAGGTATAGATAATTGTCGCTAAATCATTCTCCGTTATTTTACTGCTCGTGTCTTTTATCCTTTGCTGATGATTATCTGTTAGTGGTTTTAATAAAGTGCGCCAATTAGTGCAACCTTCTACCTGATCAAAAGAATAAACACCTTTTAACGAAGGTAAATTTGCTTTCACCTGCCCTATCTTACCGCATAGCTCATCATTGCTAACAAACATTAGTTTTACTTCTGCTTCGCTTAATATTTGTTCTATCTCTTTAGTGCTGGTGTTGGGATACAGCGGAACTAAAACCGCACCCGTTAGTTGCACAGCCAAATCAACTATTACCCATTCAGGACGGCCGTTACCAATAAGTCCAACTTTGTCTCTACCTTCATTCGTCCCATCACCGCTAGATATACCCATGTCCATCAAAGAGATAGCTAATTGATAAATCATAGTATGCACGTCTTGCGTACTGTACGTGTGCCAGTTGCCGTTTTCCTTCGCAATTAAAAAATCGGCTCGTGGCTGGTTGGCCTGTATCGCCATGCAATCAAATAATCTTGTCGCTTTTTCCATCTTGCTATCGTTTTATCGGCTTATAATTATAACATTTCAAATATTCCTGCTGCGCCCTGGCCTGTACCCACACACATGGTTACCATGCCGTACTTTTTATCACGCTTCTTTAATTCATTAAAGATCTGCACAGAAAGCTTCGCGCCGCTACACCCAAGCGGGTGACCCAGTGCTATGGCTCCTCCATTTACATTGATTAAATCTGGATTAAGATTTAAACCTTTTATTACCGCCAGTGATTGAGACGCAAAAGCCTCATTCAACTCGAACAGATCAATATCTTCTTGTTTAATGCCTGATTTTTTTAACACCTTGGGGATAGCATAAAGCGGCCCGATTCCCATAATACGTGGAGGCACACCTACAACCGCATAATCAACCAAACGTGCAATTGGGGTAAGGTTATTTTGTTTCATGAAACGCTCGCTTACCACCATTACAAAAGCTGCACCATCGCTGGTTTGTGATGAATTACCTGCGGTAACTACACCCTTAGCATCAAATACCGGTTTTAATTTTGACAATGCGTCTATCGAAGTATCGGCACGCGGACCTTCATCTGTATCTATTTTGAAATCCCTTTTCTTTTTCTTGCCGCTTTCGTCAACATAAACCTCGGTAATATTTACAGGTACAATTTCATCTTTAAATCTGCCCGATGTAATTGCCTTAATGGCTTTCTGATGTGAATTATAAGCAAACTGATCCTGTTCTTCGCGACTGACGTTATATTCCTTTGCAACGGCTTCGGCGGTTAAGCCCATGCCCCAGTAATAATCCGGATGAGCCAACGCAACATCAGCGTTAGGAACGATACGCCAGCCACCCATAGGTAGCAAACTCATGCTTTCAACACCACCAGCAATAATACAATCGGCTATACCGGCATGTATTTTTGCTGACGCGATGGCAATAGTTTCTAATCCGGAAGCGCAATATCTATTCACGGTCATGCCGGGTACTTTATCAGTATCCAGCGCCATTAACGATATTAAACGGGCAACATTTAAACCTTGCTCTGCTTCTGGCGTGGCATTACCTACAATAACATCCTCTATCTGATCTTTATCCACGTTAGGGACAGATGCCATCAAATGCTTAATAACATCCGCAGCAAGCGTATCCGGGCGGGTAAATCTAAAACCACCACGGGTTGCTTTCCCTACTGCGCTGCGGCTTGCTGCCACTATATATGCGTTCATATTTTTTTATTTAGATTTTAAGTAGCTAGTATCAAGACACAAAAAATCTTGATACCTGATACTAACTACTTGATACTATAACTAATTTCTTAACACTTTACCACCCGTTAATATTGATTGTATACGCTCCAACGTTTTACGTTCGGTACAAAGTGATACAAATGCTTCTCTTTCCAATCCTAACAGGTAATCTTCACTTACAATGTTTGGTTGCGACAAATCGCCACCTGCCATTACATAAGCTAATTTTTGTGAGATTTTTACATCATGTTCGCTGATATAATTACCGCTGTACATGGTGTTCGCGCCTACATAACCTAAGCCTAAAGCTTGTTTACCTAATACCTTAATATCTTTACGTGGGACAGGCTGAACGTAACCCTCATCAGCTAATTGCAGACAATGTTGTTTGGCTTCAGCTAATAAACGGTTTTGCGATACAACAACTACATCGTGACCTTTTTTAAGGTAACCGTATTCAAAAGCTTCATAAGCTGATGTAGATACTTTTGCCTGACCAATAGTCAGGAACCTATCACGGAAATTATTCGTTTCTATATCGCCATCTTGTAGTTCGTCGGATAATCTTAAAGCAAACTCCTTGGTACCGCCGCCGCCCGGGATCAACCCAACACCAAACTCTACTAAACCCATATATAGTTCAGCATGAGCAACTACCTTATCGGCATGCAAACATATTTCGCAACCACCACCTAAAGCCATTTGATGAGGCGCTACAACAACCGGAATTGATGAATATCGAACCCGCATCATGGTATTTTGGAATGCCTTAATCACCATATTCAACTCATCAAACTCCTGATCAACTGCCAGCATGAATATCATGCCTACGTTAGCACCCGCACTAAAATTAGCGCCTTCGTTAGAAATAACTAGGCCTTTATAACTAGCTTCGGCAAGTGTGATGGCTTTGTTAATGCCTTCGATTACCTCGCCGCCAATAGTATTCATTTTGGTATGAAACTCCAGGTTGATGATGCCATCGCCAATATCAGTTATGGTAGTGCCGCTGTTTTTCCAGATGGTATGTGTTGGTCGGATATTATCCAGCAATATAAATTGCTCCGTACCCGGTATTATTTTATAGCTTTTTGATGGAATATCGTAATATAAACGTTTCCCGTTCTCCACTTTATAAAAGCTTTGGATGCCTGCTGCAAGCATATCATAAACCCATTGCGTCGGTTTATAACCTAAAGCTTCCATCGCTTTTACAGTATCGGCAACGCCTAGTGCATCCCATTTTTCAAATGGCCCCATTTCCCAGCCAAAACCGGCATTCATGGCGGCATCTATTTTATAAAGTTCATCTGAAATTTCAGGGATACGGTTACTTGAATATGCAAACAACTGGTAAAAAGTCGAGCGGTAAAAATCACCCGCTTTATCTTTAGCCGAGAATAATATTTTAAGGCGATCTTTTAAGCTATCAACCGTTTTTGTCGTTTCTAACGATGCGAATTTTACTTTTTGTGAGGGTTTGTATTCCAGTGTCTTCAAATCAAGCGCGAAAAACTGGTTGGCGCCGTTTACTTTTTCTTTTTTATAGAAGCCCTGACCTGTTTTACTACCTAACCAGTTGTTTTTAACCATTCCGGTTACAAACTCAGGTATCTGGAATAACTCTTTTGCTTCATCATCGGGTGCATTTTCTGCTAATCCATTAGCAACATGCACCATGGTGTCTAATCCTACCACATCGTTAGTACGGAAGGTTGCTGATTTTGGGTGACCGATAACCGGGCCGGTTAATTTATCAACTTCTTCAACCGTCATGCCTGTTTTATCAACATAATGCAGCACACTCATAATGCTGAATACGCCAATACGGTTACCAATAAATGCTGGTGTATCTTTAGCTAATACCGTGGTTTTGCCTAGGTATTTTTCTCCATATAACATCAGGAAATCAACCACACTGCTTAAGGTATCTTTTGTTGGGATGATCTCTAACAGTTTCAGATAGCGTGGCGGATTAAAAAAGTGTGTTCCGCAGAAATGCTTTTTGAAATCGTCACTCCTGCCCTCTGTCATTAAATGAATTGGGATACCTGAGGTATTTGAGGTAATCAATGTGCCAGGTTTGCGGTATTTCTCAACCGTTTCGAATACTTTTTGCTTGATATCTAAACGCTCAACTACAACCTCTATCACCCAATCGCAATCGGCAATTTTGGGCATATCATCATCAAAATTGCCGGTGGCAATTCGTTTTGCAAATGATTTAAGATAGATTGGCGATGGATTCGATTTCAAAGCGAAAGCAAGTGCATCATCCACAATTTTATTCCTGGCTTTTTTATCACCTGCCGGTGCATCTTTGGGGACAATATCCAGTAACAAAACTTGCAGACCTATATTAGCGAAATGGCATGCAATCCTACTGCCCATAACACCCGACCCAAGAACGGCAACCTTTTTTATAATTCGTTTAGCATCCATTATATGTGCTTTTTTATTTAATTAAAGTTCTTATTCGGCTCTCGACCAAGTAGTTGTCCTGCCGAAAAGTGAGATTCCTATATAGCCACGTATGGCCAGTGTTTTACCTTTGTAAGTAATTGTACAAGAGTATGTTTTACCATTGTTCGGATCATAAATTGTTCCGTCGGTATATTTATCATCGCCATCTTTTACAAAATCTGCCAATACGGGCAAACCTAATCTTGGGCGACTGCGAAGTTTTTCATCCTGGTTTAGTTCATCAACTTTGGGTTTGCCATTTTTTAGCGGTTCCCGAAGCCATACTACTTTACCATAAAACTTACCATTAGGTTGTTTGTAGATAAGTATTTTACCACTTTTTACATCGTTATACCAAAGACCTTCAATTTTGTCGGTTTGCGCTTTGGCTGAAAGACTGATTGATGTAATGGCTAATACTAAAACCATTAGGCGAATGAGATACTTTTTGTGTACTGACATGTTTGTAAAGATTAATATCGGTTAATAAATTCGGTTAACAGGAATACACCAACAAGGTATGCAAAACATAACCCAAATGGAGTACTCCTGATTAAAGGCGAATAAAAATCAGTCGATAGTTAATAAGTTTAGTATTGGTTTACTTATAACAAATATCCTTTTACAAAGCCTAATAGAAAGGGCTAAATGGCGGAAAGATTTGTCAAAATTACGGATAGTTTGCCCTTAGGTCTTCAAACCGTCTACAACAGCGATATATTGGTGCATTGCGTCATCGGCAGATGTACCTTTTAGTTTTGTCCAGGCATCATATTTTGCTTTGGCTACAAAGTCAAACATACCCGGCGGATCGCTATTGATATCCCCTTCGGTGGCTTGTTTGTAAAGGCTGTATAGTTGCAATAACGTTTCATTATCCGGTCGGGATGAAATTTGTTTGCTTTCAATTACCGCTTTATCAAAATTCTCTTTCAGTTCCATTATGTTAGCTTTTAGGTTTTGCCTGTTCCTCCATGTAATCATGGCCTTTGGGTGAATTCATGAAATGCTCCATTAATTCGGCAGGTAGGACAGCAAGTTTTCTTTTTTCAAGGTCGATCCAGGCACCTTCTACAATTATAGTGGCGGCTTTTACGCCGTCACTACGAAATATCTCGTGGCGCATTGTCCACCTTGAACCATCCACTCTTGATTTTATCAGTTCGCAGGATACTTTTATGCGCTCATTGATACCCACTTCACGTGTGTAAAACAGTTCTTCCCTGAATAAAACCGGGCCAATGTTGTGTTTTAATAATGCTTTAAGATCCAGGCCAAGGCTTTCCATCATGGTTAACCTGGCCTGTGCGCCAAAATCAGCATATGCGGAGTGACGCATATGCTGGTTGGCATCAATCTGCGACCATAAAACCTGGCCCTCATAAAACACATTCATAACGTATTTTATTTATGTTGTTTGAATTTTTTAACAGCTTCGGTAAGCTTAGGCAGAATTTCCATAGCATCACCAACCACACCGTAGTTTGCCGCTTTAAAAAATGGAGCTTCGGGATCTTTATTGATGACAACGATTACTTTAGAACCATTAACACCTGCCAAATGCTGGATGGCACCCGATATACCTACAGCGATATATAAATTAGGACGAATGGTACCACCTGTTTGACCTACGTGCTCATGATGTGGCCTCCATCCAGCATCCGCTACCGGACGTGAACAGGCTGTTGCAGCACCTAATTCCTTAGCCAGGTCTTCAATTAATCCCCAGTTTTCGGGGCCTTTCATACCACGACCGCCAGATACTACCAGTTCTGCATCAGCTAGTGATACTTCGCCGGTTACTTTATCTACCGATTTTACTTTTATGCCGAAATCCTTATCGCCAAAAGTTATATCCAATTTCTCAATTGATGCTTTTCCGCTACCGGGCGCTAATGGAAACGAATTTGCCATTAAAGTAATTACTTTTACATCACTGGTGATATTAACAAAAGCAAATGCTTTACCGGAGAATACAGCTTTTTTAAGCACAAAACCTTTATCCAGATCGGGATAAGATAATGCGCCTGATACTAAGCCTGCTTTCAATTTTATAGCTACACGTGGGGCTACTGCTTTGCCGTTGATATCGTGTAAGGCGATAATAATCTTACTTCCCTCCTTTTGGGCCGCAGCAATTAATGCTGAAGCATAGGCGCGGGCATGTAACTCGTCCAGTTTCTTATCGGCAACATGCAATACTTTTTGTACGCCATATGTACCAAGATTTTCAAGTTCACTATCAGCAATTGTTCCTAAAACTAAAGCGGTAGCAGTTGTATTTGTTTTTTTAGCTATTTCGGCAGCATATTGCACTGCTTCAAAGCTTTTCTTTTTTATGTTTCCATCGGTGTGTTCCACCAATACTAATACAGACATGTTTTCAGGTTTTAATTAAATAACTTTTGCTTCGGAATGTAACAACTCAACCAGTTCGTCCATATTATCCGGACTAACCATTTTAACGCCTGCTTTTGCCGGAGGCATCTCGTAAGATAAAATAGCAGTTACAGCAGCACTTGCGGTTGGTGTAACCACATTTAATGGCTTTGTGCGTGCTGCCATAATTCCGCGCATATTTGGTATACGGGCTTCGGCAACGCCTTTTTGGCAAGCAATTACTACCGGGAAATTAACCAGATCCGTTTCTTCACCACCTTCAATTTCACGTTTTACTGTTGCAGTAGTTCCTTCAACCTGAATGTTTGTTGCAAAACCGATATAATCGGCATCCAATAATTCAGCAATCATTACACCTACTGAACCATTGTTGTAATCAATAGATTCTTTTCCGCATAAAACAAGATCGTAACCTACTGTTTTAGCATAGTCAGCAATGTAGTTAGCTGTTTGGTAAGGATCAACACTATCAGCATCAATACGTACAGCCTCATCTCCACCTAAAGCTAATGCTTTGCGGATAACAGGCTCAGTATCGGCTTTACCAACAGTTATTAGATGCACATCCGTTGCAACTCCGTTTTCTTTTAATTCAAGCGCGCGAATTAAAGCGTACCACTCGTCGTAAGGATTAATAATGTAGGTTGTACCCTGTGTATTTACAGCGGTATCGTTGTCTTTTAGCATAATTTTAGTGCTGGTATCCGGCACCTGGCTTATGCACACTAGTATTTTCATGTTAGATGTATAATTATTGTCATTTCGAACGGAGAGAGAAATCTTCTTCAATTTGCACAAGCGCTATGCATATCTTATAAGATTTCTCTCTCCGTTCGAAATGACAAATTGGTTTATTATGGTATTAAAAACAATATTTATTCTCTTCAATTAATTTAGCGGCGATGTTTCTGCGAGCCTGGGTTGTATTAAAATCTTCGGTTTTGGTAAAGCGTTTTAAACCCATCATCATCATCCGGCGTTCATCGCCATCAGCAAACGAATTTATGGCTTCTTTACCAGATTTAAAGATCTTTTCGGCTGCATCATTAACATAAACACGCATAATATCCAATTGTTCTTTGCAGGCTTCTTCACCACGCATACCAACTAATTTTTCAACACGTAATTGGGTTGATTCAGCTACATACAATTCAATCAGCATATCGGCTAAGTTCATCAAAACTTCTTGTTCTTTACCTAACTGCTGCATTAGTTTTTGTACTGCCGAACCTGCAACCATTAAAACCGCTTTTTTAAATCCGGCGATATATTTCTTCTCTTTCGAGAACAGTGTTTCCTCTTCCGATCCACCAAAATCAGGGATACTCATTAACTCACCGGCAACTTTTTGCGCAGGCCCCATTAAATCAAGCTCACCTTTCATAGCGCGTTTCAGCATCATATCAACGGTTAACATGCGATTGATCTCGTTAGTGCCCTCGAATATCCTATTGATACGTGAATCACGGTATGATCTATCCATTGGCGCTTCTGCGCTATAGCCCATGCCTCCGTATATTTGCACACCTTCATCAACTACATAATTCAATGTTTCAGATGCATTTACTTTGATTATTGCTGCTTCGATAGCATATTGCTCAGTACCTTTTAATTTGGCTTTAATTGGATCCATACCGGTTTCAATTAAATGTGCAGTAGCTTCTTCCATATTTTCGCTGGCGCGATATGCAGCAGATTCTGATGCATAGGTTTTTATAGCTTGTTCAGCTATTTTATAACGGATAGCTCCATATTTTGAAATCGGTCGGCCAAATTGCTCACGCTCATTAGCATAGTTTATAGCTGTGCTTATTACTTCTTTACTTGCACCAATGGTACCACCACCTAGCTTAATACGGCCAAGATTCAATATGTTAACCGCTATTTTAAACCCGTTCTGGCGTTCAGATAACAGGTTTTCAACAGGTACTTTACAATCGTTAAAAAACACCTGGCGGGTAGAGCTACCTTTAATACCCATTTTGTGTTCTTCGGGATTTAAAGTTATACCTTCAAAAGTTTTTTCTACAATAAAAGCACTTAGGTTTTCATCGTTATCAATCTTAGCGAAAACAGTGAATATATCGGCAAAGCCCGCATTGGTAATCCACATTTTCTGCCCGTTAAGGATATAATGTTTACCATCATCGGTAAGTTTTGCACGTGCTTTGCCTGAGTTTGCATCAGATCCTGAACTTGGTTCCGTTAAGCAATAAGCACCTTTCCACTCGCCGCTGGCCAGTTTAGGAATATATTTCGCCTTTTGTTCATCAGTACCATAATATAATATGGGCAATGTACCTATACCTGTATGCGCCGAAAATGCTACCGAAAACGAATGACCTGCGCCTAGTTTTTCGGTAACCAGCATAGAGGTTTTAAAATCTTTGCCAAAACCACCGTATTCCTCGGGTATAGATATACTTAACAAACCTAAAGCACCCGCTTCATCCATTAAATGTGGCATTAAGCCTTCTTCCTGCTCATCAATACGTGCTAAATTGGGGGTTACGTGTTGTGCCAAAAAATTGGTACATGTTTCAGCAATCATTAATTGTTCTTCATTCCATTCCTCAGGAATAAAAACAGATTCTGCAGGGGTTTCCCTGATCAGGAACTCGCCACCTTTTATAGCCTTTACAGCTTCAGTATCATTCATAAAAAATTAATTTTTAAGGATGTAATTGTACGTTTATAATTATGCAGCAGTGTAATTAACTACCACTGTAATTTTTGGTTTTATAATTAACGGTAAAATTATAAGGGTTGTTGTTGTATTAAAAGGTTTACAATGCGGAGATATTCGTCAAAAAGTCGGAAAGAAACTATTGAGAGAATCAAGAGCTAAGATTCAAGAATCAGGATTAAAAAATATCAGTCTTAAATCTTTACTCTTGGCTCCTGATTCTCTTTTATAAAGCTGTTGCTACGCGATAGTCTGAAGGTGACTGACCGGTATGATTTTTAAAATACTTACCGAAAGAAGACTGATCAGGGAAATTGATACCCTCTGCTACGCGGGCTATGCTGATGTCATGATTTCTCAATAACACCTTGGCTTCTAATATTACAGCATCGTCAATCCACTCACCTGCTGTACGGCCGGTAACTTCTTTTATGGTTTCGGTAAGGTGTTTGGATGATACAAATAATGAATCAGCATAATATTGTACGTTGCGATGCTCTTTATAATGATAAAAAACCAATTCCTGGAATAAAACATTTAATTCCTGTTTACGGGTTTGCTTACCTTTTACCATTACATGGTGGCTGGTATAAATAGATTCTACCTCATATAATAAGGATGTTAAAATGCTTCTGGATATTTCCATCCGGTAAGGATGTTCTTCCCTATCGAGCTTTTTCTTCATCAACATATAAATATCCAGTAACATGTTAATTTCATCATGCATGGGATAAATTACAGGCAGCGAAGCACTTTTAAAATAACTGAACGATTCCAGAAAATGACTATTGACATTGTTCTCCGTCAGAAATGCTTTTGAGAATACAATAAATCGGCACAAAAAATCTTCGCTACTGTTATATATCCTCAAAATATGAAAGGGTGTTGCCAACAGCATCGCATCGGCTTTGGCCTCATATATCTGTAAGTTTACTTCAACCTGCGCGGTGCCACGGGTACAAATCCCTATAATATAACCATCAGAACGATAGGGATGTTCGCTTAAACTAAGCAGTTGCTTTTCATCAGTAATAAAAAAATCCGGCCCAACCAGCTTGTCGGCATACAGATCTGCAAATTTAGATAGACTTAGATGAGCAATTTTTTTATTCATGCACTGCAATATATGATTTTATAGCTATTTTTGTTAGAACATATTACCTAAAACTTAAATCATGCGGGCTAAAACCTTTATCCGACTTTTTGACGAATATCTCCGCATTATAGCCCTTTTTTTACTATTAAACCAAGCTAAATTTATTTTTTTAAACCATGCAGCCTTTGCACCTAGCAAACTGCGTTTTATAAACCAATTATATCAATTATGAAGAAACTCTTACTATTAGTGTTCGCACTGATGCCTGTCATTTCATTTGCACAGGGTTTCCAGGTAAATCTGGAAGGTGAAAAGCAAATAGGTATGGGCCACACAGGCACCGGCGTACTCCAGGATGGAGCATCTGTATTTTTCAATCCGGGCGCGGTTGCCATGTTACCTGAAAATTATGTACAGGGTGGTATAAGTCCTTTGTTGTTTAAATCGACTTTTAACCCGCAAGGCACTAATGTGCAAGATCATACCGCAAATAAAATTGCTACCCCCTTTACCTTTTATGCTGCATGGGGGCCCAAAGATTCGTTTTGGAAACTTGGATTAGGCGTTTATACACCATTTGGGGGATTAACCGACTGGGGAGATAGCTGGCAAGGTAAGTATGTCCTGGAAAGCCTAAATCTTAAAGCTATTTATATACAACCAACCTTAAGTATAAAACTAGCCGACTTTTTAAGTGTAGGCGGTGGCTTTGTATATAACAGAGGTAGCGTTGATTTAACGCAGGCAATACCGTTGACTAATTCTGCAGGTCAGGATGGACAGGCAGAACTTAAGGGAACGGGTAAAGGCTATGGCTGGAATGCTGGTATATATATAGTAACCGAGGTTGGCGTAACGGTAGGCATAACACACCGTTCAGAAGTAAACACTACTATTAATAATGGTAATGCTATATTTAATGTCCCTTCATCGTTGCAGGCACAATTCCCTCAGCCTAATACGTTTTCATCAAGTATACCATTGCCGGCTACTACTTCAATAGGTTTTGGATTTTATCCTAACAAACAATGGACTTTAGCATTTGATGCCAATGCCATCAGTTGGGATGTGTATAAAGTACTGGCCTTTAATTATGGTTCAACAACCGCAGCTGGCTTACAAAACACAGTAGAGCAACGAGACTATAAAGATGCTTTTAGCTTAAGAGCTGGTGCACAGTATAAAACCAATAAAAATTTGGCAATACGTTTTGGTGGCGGTTATGCTACCACTGCTGTTGAAGATGGTTTTGTATCGCCGGAAGCACCTGATGCTAACCGCGCATTTGTAACGGGTGGATTAGGCTATACATTTTCCCATCATTTAGATCTTGACGTTTCATTTGAATACGAACATGTTATGTCTCGCGATCAAACCAATATACAAACCCAGTTAGCGGGCACTTTTGAAACTAATGTTTATATCCCTGGTATATCACTGGCTTATCACTGGTAATTAAAAAATAACAGCATGAAGAACTTTAAATTATATATACTTTCAGGCTTGCTATTTGTAGCTGCCTGCAAACCCGAGATTCATACACCAAGTTTAAGCAGGGGTACTGCTAACTTCTCTCGCTTTATTGCCGTAGGGAATTCGCTAACTGCTGGTTATTCAAACGGTGGTTTATATCTGCAAGGCCAACTAAACTCCTACCCTTCAATTATGGCCAAACAAATGGCGCAAGTTGGCGGCGGTGCTTTTAACCAACCTTTATTTGTCGCAGGGCAAGAAAACGGCTCTGGCTATTTAAACTTAACCGGTTTTAACCAAACTACAGGAAGCCCTATATTAGATACTATCACTACTGATCTGGCTATAAGAGGTGAGTATAATGCACCCGGATTTGGCCCTGTAATTTTGTATACTAAATACACCGGTGATATTGAAAATTATGGTGTACCTGGGATTAAGCTTTTAAATATTACATTCCCCCAATATGGTAATTACAACGGTTATTTTGAGCGTTTACTACCTGGCGACGGATCAACAACAACACTAAACACCGATTACCTTGATTTTGTAACTGCAAAACCGTTTACCTTTTTTACCGATTGGTTAGGCAACAACGATGCATTAAGCTATGCGACAACTGGTGGCGCAGGTGATGTACTTACCGATAAAACAACGTTTGCACAGCTATATGAGGCATCGCTTCAAGCATTAACTTTAAGTGGGGCAAAAGGTGTAGTCGCTACTATCCCGGATGTAACCTCAATACCTTACTTTAATACTGTTACTGTAGCAGCTATTAATGCTGAGGTAGCTTCAACTGGCCTTAAGGTTTATATTAATGCATTGGTATCGGGCACTACATATGCACCAAGGCTTGCTACCAGTAATGACCTGATTGTACTTACGTTCCCAACCAGTAAGATAGGAACTCTTATAAGTACCCCTTACGGGCCATTGCCTTATGGTTTAACAGCAGCAACACCAATTGACAATAAATATGTATTAGATGCTAATGAAGTTGCCTTAACACGCGATTATGTGCAATCATACAACAATACTATTAAAACCCAGGCTGCTGCAAGAGGCTTAGCAGTATTTGATGCTTATACTTACTTAAATAACGTACAGCTAAATGGTTTAGAGGTTGATGGTATTTCTTTATCATCAGCATACATTACAGGTGGTTTATTCTCCTTGGATGGTGTTCACCTTACGCCGCGCGGTTACGCCATTATAGCTAATGAGTTTATAAAAGCTATTAATACTACTTATAATGCAAATGTTCCGCTTGCTAACGTTGCAAGTTACCAGGGATTAAAATTCCCATAAATAACATTTGTTATTTAAAAAATAGTGCATAGCAATTATGCACTATTTTTTTGTTTTAAATAAAAATGAATACCAATTTGGTTTTTGGTATAAAAATGCTTTATTTTTACATATATAAAATCTTTTTAATCATGAGCCGGGAACTGACAGAATTTTCAGCATTAATTGATGAGCAATTTGAAATTGTGATTGTACATAAGATTAGCTTTGGTGAATATTTGCTAAGCTTATTTAGTTTTAAAGGTTAATTACATACTTAGGCGGTTCTTTATAGGAATGTTACGTCTATTTTTCCTATTTCATCAAAAAAACGATTTGTTTTTCTCACACTTCACTACAACGATGTAGCAAATAATAAGCCTTTATTATTTGAATGCCTGTCTCGGCAATTATATTTTTGAGCAGTAGTCGTCAACTGATTAAACCTAATTTATAATTGTCTGGATAATGTTACTTAGGACAATTCTTAGTTTTAGTTGAATTATCAAGATAAAAATCAAATTATTAAATAATAAAAAATTGGAAAATCAATTTTCATTAGCAGGCAAAGTAATTGTTGTAACCGGTGGTACCGGGATATTAGGCAACTCATTTGTAAATGGCATAGTTGAGGCAGGTGGTGCGGTGGGCATTTTAGGCAGAAATGCTGAAGTTGCCGAAGAACGCGCGGCCGCTATCAATAAAAATGGCGGTAAAGCGGTTGCTTTAGTTGCCGATGTTTTGGATGAAGCTGATCTTCAAAAGGCTAAAGTAAAGCTTTTAGATACTTTTGGTAGGCTTGATGGGTTAGTAAACGGTGCTGGTGGTAATATGCCTGAAGGCGTACTGCAAAACGAAGAGGATATTTTTAAAATGAATATCGCCGGAATGAAAAAAGTAATGGAAGTAAATACATGGGGAACCATAATACCTACACAGGTTTTTGGTGATGCTATTGCTAAAACAGGTAGAGGTAGCATTGTTAATATATCATCCATGAACTCAAAACGGGCTATTACCAAAGTACTGGGATACAATATAGGCAAAGCGGCGGTAGATTGCTATAACCAGTGGTTTGCTGTTGAACTGGCTAACCGTTATGGTGATGCTATCCGTATGAATGCGCTTGCTCCCGGCTTTTTCCTTACTGAACAAAACCGCAACCTGCTTACTAAACCCGAAGGTGGCTACACACCACGTGGCGAACTGGTTATTAATCAAACTCCTTTTAAACGCTTCGGCCATCCTGATGAGTTGATAGGCGCTTTAGTTTGGCTTTTAAGTGATGCCTCGAAATTTGTTACCGGGTCAATGATCTGTGTGGATGGCGGGTTTTCCATATTTGGTGGAGTTTAACCACATCTAAATATTATACGATTCTATTTGCTTGGCCATAAGGTCAAGCAATTCTTCTTCCTCCACTTCTGCATTTTTACAAAGGTGCAAATGTTTGTGTGGGCCCGGCTCAAAGCTGGCCACAAAAACGCCTTGTTTATAAACCTCAAATTTACATTGCTCACCTTCATGTTGCATATAATCGCGCACCTCAAAATGATGATTCTCGTTTTTATAGCTTACTGATATTTCAAATACTTCCATATCTCTGCATATTTATAATACTCAAACCATAGTATGGCCTTATTGTTGTAATTATAACCAACAAAAACAGCTACACCGCATTAAGTTTTGATAATGGCATTAACTGCAAAGGAGGTTGATATGGAAACACAAGCTAAAACAACAGGAATCCATAAAGATGCTATAACCCCGCCAAAAAATAAAAGCCGCAAAACGCTATTAAATCCAATAGATGAAACGCAGGTAAGAAAGATATGTGGTCACGAGATCACGTTCACACACTTGAATAAGATTTATTGGCCTGAAGATAATGTGACCAAGCGCGACATGTTTAACTACTACGACCAGATTGCCGATTATATTTTGCCCTATTTAAAAGACAGGCCTATGTCGCTTAACCGTTTTCCGAATGGTATACATGGTTCAAGTTTTTATCAAAAAGATGTACAAGGTAAAGCACCTGATTGGATCACTAAAACCTTCCCTTATACTACCAGCGATGGTGAGCATAAAGAATACCTGGTTGGTTATGATGAATCCTATTTGTTGTGGATGGCTTCATTAGGCTGCATCGAGATGAACCCTTGGTTTAGTCGTGTAAAATCACCAGACAATCCGGATTATTGCGTTATTGATCTCGATCCTGATAAAAACACCTTCGACCAGGTAATATCAGCTGCCTTAGAAGTTAAAAAAGTGTTAGACGCTATCGGCGTACCATCCTACCCTAAAACATCCGGCTCAACAGGCATGCATATTTATATTCCGTTAGGTGCAAAATATACATATGAGCAATCGCAAATGTTTGCTAAGATTATTGTCCAGTTGGTTCATAAACAAATCCCCGATTATACCAGTTTGGAGCGCATGGTAGCCAATCGCAAAGGAAAAATGTATCTCGATTTTTTACAAAATCGACCGGGCGCTACAATTGCAGGTCCGTATTCACTTCGCCCAAAGATTGGCGCTACTGTTTCGATGCCACTACATTGGGATGAAGTAAAGCTCGGCTTAACGATGAAAGATTTCACTATATTTAACTCCATAAACAGGTTAAAGGAAACCGGCGATTTATTTAAGGGTATACTGACTAAAGGGATCGATCTGGAAAAAACAATAAAAAAGGCACAAAGTATTTCTGGATAGTACTTTTAGTGTATCGGCAAAAAACATATAACTAAAACTGTTGTTAATTTTTATTCGTTAGCAGTTATTTAAATATTTGATTTTTTATACCTGATGAGCAACTCCTTTTCTTTAGATAAAGATCAAATATTGGAAGTTCTTTCCCTTTCTCAAAACGCTACGGCTATATATGCCGGTGATGATATAATTATACAGGCAGCTAATGACGCCATGATTGCTTTTTGGGGCAAAGACCGAAGTATTATAGGAAAGCCATTAGAAGAGGCCGTGCCCGAACTTAAAGGGCAACCTTTTAAAAAGATATTGCAGGAGGTACTCAGAACCGGCGTTAGCAACGCTGGTAATGCGATACCAACTACTGTACTGGTTGATGGAAAACCCTACACCTCCTATTACAACTACCAATACCGTGCAATCACAAATCAGACCGGTAAAGTTTACTGCATTTTGCATACTGCATCTGATGTAACAGAAAAAGAGCTTAACAGAATAGCATTACAAAAAGCTAAAGAACAGGAAGAAGCGCAAACTAAAGCACTGTTGGAAAGTGAGCGTAACCTTCGCCGATTCATTTTACAGGCCCCTGTAGCTATTGCGCTTTTTAAAGGGCCCAATTTTATTGTTGAAATTGCTAATAACCGCGCATTGGAATTATGGGGACGAAGCTTAGAGGAAGTATTGAATAAACCTATTTTGGAAGCGATGCCCGAATTGAAATCTCAGGGAATTAAAACGCTTTTAGATAAGGTTTATACTACAGGCGAAACTTTTTCGGCAACGGAGTTACCTGTAAAAATCCTTCGTAATGGCAAATATGTAAACGCATATGTCAATTTTATATATGAGGCCCAGTATGATGCTGAAGGCAACATAAGTGGTTTAATAACTATTGGTACTGAAGTCACCAAAGAGGTTGTGGCGCGAAAAAACATTGAACAAAGCCGTGGAGAACAGTTTGCTTTAAATGAAGAACTTACAGCCTCAAACGAGGCGTTAACTGCAATAAACGAAGAGCTAACTGAAACCCAAGCCTTTTTGCAACAAATAGTGGACGCACTTGAAGAAAGCGAATCGCGCTTTAGGTATCTGGTACAGCAAGCACCTGTTGCCATATTTATATTAAATGGCAGAAGCTTACGCATTGAAACGATGAATAACCTAATGCTGAAAATGTTGGGTAAAACAGCTGATATTGTTGGTGGTACTTTTGCTGAAGCTTTACCTGAATTTGCGAATCAGCCATTTTTTAAATTGTTGGATTATGTATTCGATAACGGCGAAACATTTTATGGCGACGAAGTTAAGGCTGTAATTGAATTTGATGGCGTACTTAAAGAAGGATATTATAATTTCACATACCAACCAATTAAAGATAATAATGGTATAACCAACGGCATTATTTGTGTCTCAATAGATGTAACTGAACAAGTAAATGCCCGCAAAAAAGTTGAGCGTGCCGAAGAAAGCTTACGAATGGCTGTTGATGCGGCTGAACTTGGTTCTTATTATATAAACGTTGTAGACCGAATATTTGTACCCTCTCCCCGGTTAAAAGAATTCTTCGGTTATGCCCCTGATGAAGAAGTACCTTATGAGGCTGCTATAAATCAAATTCACCCTGATTATCGGCAGGCGGCGGCAGATATGGTTGAAGCTGCCATTACAAAAGGTATTAAGTTTGATATGGAATACCCGGTTATAGGGCATAATGACGGAAAAATACGTTGGGTAAGGGGTATAGGAACTGTACAACATGATGACAATGGTACTGACACTTACTTTACTGGTGTGCTACATGAGATAACAGAAAAGAAACAGGATGAAATGCGAAAAAATGATTTCATTGGCATGGTTAGTCATGAACTTAAAACACCATTAACCTCGTTAACTGCAATTATTCAGGTTATGAATACTAAGCTTAAAAATAGCGAGGATCCATTCATAGCTAACGCCATGGGTAAAGCCAATATTCAGGTAAAGAAAATGAGTAATATGATTAATGGTTTCTTAAATATTTCAAGGCTAGAGTCAGGGAAAATATTTATCGAGAAAAATATTTTTGAAATTAATGCACTCATCCTTGAGGTTATTGATGAAATCCAGATGACAGCATTTATGCACAGCATATCGTTGGTCCCCTGCCCTCCTATTGAAGTAAATGCTGATCGTGATAAAATAGGCTCCGTAATTTCTAACTTATTAACAAATGCTATAAAATACTCGCCGAAGGCGCAGCAAATTATTGTGAAATGTGAAAAGATTGGCAACGCAGCACAAGTAAGCATTAAGGATGAAGGAATGGGTATTAAAGCTGAGGATTTGGATAAGCTATTCGATCGTTATTATCGTGTAGAAAGCAAACACACAACACATATTTCGGGATTTGGCATAGGATTGTATTTGAGTGCCGAGATTATTCAACGCCATGGCGGCAAAATTTGGGTTGAAAGCGAAAGTGGTGTTGGATCAACGTTTTATTTTACTTTGCCGCTTACCTAGCATGACCATACCGGGTAAATTTTACGGTGGTACCAGTGGATTGCAGTTACCAATGCCCAAACGGGATTTTCCTTCGGAATATGCGGATAACAGTCGGCTGCACTTCTATTCAACAATAGTAAACAGCCTGGAGGTAAATAGCTCCTTTTATAAAGTCCCTTTAACTTCGACAGTAAAAAAATGGTCGGAGGATGTATGCGGCGATTTTAAATTCACATTTAAACTTTGGCGGGGTATTACACACAATAAAGGACTGGAGTTTCAGGCAGATGATGTCCGTAAATTTATGTCTGTTATTGATTGTGCAGGAAATCGAAAAGGATGTTTGCTTATACAATTCCCTCCCAGCCTTACCGCTGATAATAAAAATCAGTTACAAAATTTATTGTCTGTAATCAATAATTACAATCAAAGCAAATGGCCGATTGCTTTAGAATTTCGCCATCGCTCATGGTACCGGGATGATATTTATCAATTGATTGAAACATATAAGGCTAGTTTGGTAATACATGATATGCCCACCTCGGCATCTCCTTTAGATTCATTTAACAATAATTTTGTTTACCTGAGGTTTCATGGGCCCGATGGCAAGTACCAAGGTAGTTACACAGATGAATTTTTATCAGAATATGCAAGTTATATTAATGATTGGCTGGATGAGGGTAAAACTGTTTATACCTACTTTAATAATACAATGGGTAATGCACTACAAAATTTAATCACATTAAGAACATTAGTCAAAATCTGATATTGCTCATGTTAATCGGCATCCCACGGTTGAAATACAATTATAACAGCGATTTTTCCCACTTCTGTTCATAGGTAATTAAACTATAGGGAAATATTTTCTTTTCTTAATGAACCTTTAAGTAACTCATTGCGTATAAGTAAGTAAATACATTTTAACATGACATTAATTAATAACTTATTTACCGCAATACTTAAAGCAGTTTGCGCACCTGCAAACAATGGTGGTCTATTTAAAAAAGTAAAAAAAGCTCCTTTCAACCCCAAAATCACATTGGGATTCAATTTTTAGTTCTGATTCTAATATCTCCCAGTCATAATTTTATAGTGTAATTCGTATTTTTGCCTGATGCTTCAGGTTAGCGAATTATACATTTATCCCATTAAATCATTGGGAGGCATTGCACTTAGTAGCGCCGAAGTAACTGATAGAGGGTTTAAGTATGATCGCCGCTGGTTATTGATTGATGAAAACAATCGTTTCCTATCCCAGCGCGAATTACCTGTAATGGCCTTATTAAAGGTTACCATTACCACCACCGGGTTACTTGTAACGCACAGCCCTACATCCGACAATATTCTTATTCCATTTATACCACAAACAAACGAACATTGTATCGTGACTGTTTGGGATGATATATGCACAGCTATATATGTTAGTGATACTGTAGATAAATGGTTTACTGAAAAAGTTGGCGTAAAATGTCGGCTTGTTTATATGCCGGATGACTATAAAAGACAAGTGGATGAAAAATATGCACCGGAAGGTTTTGTAACCTCTTTTTCTGATGCCTACCCTTTTCTTATCATTGGTCAGGCGTCGCTTGATGATTTAAATACCCGCCTTGCAGATAAACTCCCCATAAACAGGTTTAGGCCGAACATTGTATTTACTGGCGGTAAAGCTTATGAAGAGGATATAATAGATCATTTTATAATCAATAATATCAACTTTCATGGTGTGAAATTATCCGCACGCTGCATTCTTACTACTATTGATCAAGTTACGATTGCCAAAACTAAGGAACCGTTAAAAACATTGGCCAAATATCGCCGGCGTGGAAACGATGTTTTTTTTGGTCAAAACCTGATACATACAGGCAGTGGTTTTGTATCTGTGGGCGATGAAATAAGCGTAAAAAACTATCACACCGAGGAAAGATTCTTTTTAAATGCTTAATACATTTTTATGTAAAAAATTGAAAATTTCATTAAAAAACTACTAGTTCCCTATACAATATGTATATTTGGCTAATGATACTCATTAATAACACTTGCTGCAATAAGGTAATATGCTGTATGTATAGCAGGTGTATTTAGCTATAAGAGGAATTAAACATTCATAATCACGACGCCTCTTTAGTTAAAAGCCGAAGAGGCGTTTTTTGTAATATATTAAAATTAAAACATGCAAAGTTTTAGAACGGAACTGGAAAACCCGATAGTTGAACAGGATATAATAGATCTGGAGAAAAAGATCAGGGCATTTCGCGATGGCAAAATACATGATGAAAAATTCAGGAGTTTGCGTTTGGCGAGGGGTGTATATGGTCAGCGCCAACCCGGTGTGCAAATGGTTCGTATTAAATTGCCATTTGGTAAGGTAACGTTCCAACAATTGCTAAAAATTGCTGATGTATCAGACGAATATGCCAGCAGAAACCTGCATTTAACTACCCGCCAGGATATCCAGATACATTATGTAAGCCTCGACAGAACCCCGCAACTTTGGGCTGAGCTTGAGCGTGATGATATTACTTTACGTGAAGCTTGCGGTAATACTGTTCGTAACGTAACGGCATCACCAACCGCGGGTATTGATCCGTTGGAACCTTTTGATGTATCGCCTTATGCTTATGCTACTTTTGAATACTTTTTACGTAACCCAATCTGTCAGGATATGGGGCGTAAGTTTAAAATTTCGTTTTCATCAAGCGATGATGACACAGCGTTTTCTTACATACATGACATCGGCGCCATCCCTAAGGTAAATGAAAAAGGTGAGCGTGGTTTTAAAATATTATTAGGCGGCGGTCTTGGTGCCCAACCCCTATTGGCAAGTTTGGTTGAAGAGTTTTTACCTGAAGACCAGCTGATCCCATATATTGAATCTATTATTCGTGTATTTGACCGTTATGGTGAAAGAAATAACCGTAACAAGGCTCGTTTAAAATATCTGATACAGAAATTAGGTTTGGATGAAGTTATCCGCCTGGCTAAAGTAGAACGTACTGCTAATAAAGTAAAATCATATGTGGTTAACCGCAACACAGTTGAAGCACCTGTTCTTCCACAAGCAACAACTTACCCAGAAGTAGTTATCACAAACCCGCTTCGCTATGAGCAGTGGCTTGCCACTAACGTTTTTGAGCAAAAGCAAGAAGGTTTTTATGGCGTTTATATTAAAGTACCTGTTGGCGATATCGCATCTGACACTGCACGTAAATTAGTTGCAGTATTAACACCATTGGTTGCTGATGAAATACGCATCACCCAAAACCAGGGCTTATTATTAAAATATGTGCGCAAAGAGGCATTACCAAACTTATACAATGGTTTAACTGAGCTGGATCTTTCGGCACCGGGCTTTGATAGTTTGGCCGATGTAACCACCTGCCCGGGTACTGATACTTGTAATTTAGGCATATCTAACAGCATGACTTTATCTAAGGTGCTGGAGGATGTGATCTATAATGAATACGAAGATTTTATCTATAACCGCGAAATCAAAATCAAAATAAGTGGTTGTATGAATTCATGCGGTCAACATGGTTTGGCGCATATTGGTTTTCATGGCAGTTCATTAAAAGCCGGTACAAGAGTGTTACCGTCTGTACAAGTATTGTTAGGTGGCGGAACCGTTGGCGATGGCGTAGGCCGCGCTGCCGAGAAAGTAATTAAAGTACCTGCAAAAAGAGCAACGCATGTTTTACGTGCGGTGTTGAATGATTATAAAGCGAATTCTATTGAGGATGAAACTTTCCATAATTATTATGACAGGCAGGGTAAAGATTATTTCTATCAGCTGTTAAAGCCGTTAGCTAATTTGGAGACACTTACCGAAGACGAATTTGTTGATTGGGGTCACCAGGAAACATTTGCTACCGCAATTGGCGTGGGTGAATGTGCTAGCGTAATTATTGATTTGGTAGCTACTTTACTGTACGAATCTGAAGAAAAAATGGGTTGGGCAAACGGCGCTTACGAAAAAGGAGCCTGGGCTGATGCGATTTATCATTCATACAATGTGATGATAAGCTCTGCAAAAGCTTTATTGTTAGATAAAGGCGTAAGCAGCAGCACACAAGCAGGTATTATAAAAGAGTTTGATGCTCATTATGTAGCAACCGGCGAAATTCAATTAGATGGTACGTTTAACGATTTGGTTTTGCAGCTCAACAAAAACGAGCCTTCGCATGAGTTTGCAACAAAATATAAAGCAGCAGCCGAAGACTTCCTGGCTGCAAGTAAAGTGAAGAGAGAAACCCTGGCATAATGGAGACTCAGATAAAAAAGGAAATAAAAGAACCACGCATTACCCTTGTGGGCGCAGGTCCGGGCGATGCTGACTTAATAACTATAAAAGGTATTAAGGCATTAAAAACAGCTGATGTTGTTTTGTATGATGCTTTGGTAAATGAAGAGATATTGGAGTTCGCTCCTGAGCATGCGGTTAAGGTTTATGTAGGAAAACGCTCAGGCGATCATTCATTCTCGCAGGATGCTATTAACAAACTAATGGTTGATTACGCGTTGAATTACGGCCATGTGGTTCGCCTTAAAGGTGGTGATCCGTTTGTTTTTGGCCGCGGTTATGAAGAGCTGGATCATGCAGCATCATTCAGCATACCCGCAACGGTAATTCCAGGCATCTCCAGTTCGATAGCTGTACCGGGGTTGCAACATATTCCTGTTACTCACCGAGGTTTAAGCGAAAGTTTTTGGGTAATTACTGGCACTACAAGCAACGGTAAAATTTCTGCCGATGTTTATACCGCAGCGCAAACTAATGCGACTATTGTGGTATTAATGGGGTTGCATAAATTAGCCGAGATCGCACAAATATTTAAAAACCAGGGCAAAAATCGTTTACCGGTGGCCGTTATCCAAAGCGGATCAACCGAAAACGAAAAGGTTGCCATTGGTACCATAGAAACGATCGTTGAGCAAGTAGAAGAAAAGAAAATATCGTCTCCTGCGCTTATTTTAATTGGCGAAGTGGTTTCTTTACATCCATCATTCCAGTCAATAAAAGAGTTTTATGACATTGTTGCCGAAGGATAGTAATTTAAATATCACACAGGATGATAATACACCGGGGGACAACCAGTTATTCCCGGTATTTATTAAGCTGAATGAATTACATACCGTGCTTATCGGGGCGGGCAATATCGGTTTGGAAAAACTTACCGCTATTGTTAATAACAGTCCGCTTGCAACAGTAACCATTATAGCCCGCACATTTTTACCTGAAGTGCATGCGCTTGCCGCCCAATTTAACGGCGTAAAAATCTTGCAAAAAACCTTTGAAGACACCGACTTAGACAATGCCAACCTGGTAATTGCCGCGACTAATGACAATGCACTTAACGAGTACATTGTTAAAGCTGCTCATGAGCGTAATTTATTAGTGAACATTGCTGATAAACCTGCCCTATGTGATTTTTACTTAGGGTCGATAGTACAAAAGGGTGATTTGAAACTGGCGATATCAACCAATGGAAAATCGCCTACCGTAGCTAAAAGAATTAAAGAGGTATTGAATGAAAGTATCCCCGATGAAATTGATGATACTCTACAGCAAATAGCCGCACTGAGGCAAACACTTACCGGCGACTTTGCTTACAAGGTTAAAAAGTTAAATGAAGTGACATCTGTATTAGTAAATAAAAGAGACGAGAGCAATAAAAAAAGTGTTGTTTGGCTGATATGGGGCGCTATCATTTTAGCTATCGGGATTGCTGTAGCATCTTTTTGGTTTAAAGAGCCCGCATTTAAAGCATACGTACAAAACATCAATCCGCTTTTCTATTATTTTTTAGGTGGCGGTTTTCTTTTTGCTTTGGTTGATGGTGCGATTGGCATGTCGTATGGTGTAACAGCAACTTCATTTTCGTTAACCATGGGTATCCCCCCTGCTGTAGCAAGTATGGGTGTGCATTTGTCGGAAATTATGAGCAATGGAATTGCAGGCTGGATGCATTACCGGATGGGCAACATCAACTGGAAATTATTTTGGATGCTGTTGTGGACAGGTATTATTGGCGCCGTGACAGGAGCTTATATACTCTCTTCATTAACACAGTATAGCCAATATATCAAACCGTTCGTATCGCTATATACCTTAATTTTAGGTTTGGTCATCCTTTCGAAAGCATTCAACCTTAAACGTAAACGCAAAACGGAAAAAATCAAACGCATCCCATTATTGGGCTTAGGCGGAGGTTTTATTGATGCAGTAGGCGGCGGCGGCTGGGGATCGATTGTACTGTCAACACTAATAGCAGGTGGGCGCAACCCCCGGTTTAGTTTAGGTACCGTGAAACTATCGCGCTTTTTTATAGCGCTGACGAGTTCGGTTACCTTTATATACATGCTTCATGTAACCCATTGGGAAGCAGTTGGCGGATTAGTAATTGGCAGCGCACTGGCATCTCCTATCGCGGCGAAAATCTCCAATAAAATATCAACCAAGATTATTATGATCTCGGTTGCGGTTATCGTTATCCTGATAAGTGTAAACAGCATTTGGCACTTTTTAGCTAAAGTTATTTAAACATGAGTACGCAAACAGAAAATATAAAACAACAATTAACAGGGCTTGATCCTGTTGAGGCATTGTCGTTATTAGCTTCAGAATATCCAGGTAAGGTGATTTTTTCAACCAGTTTTGGTTGGGAAGATCAGGTTATCACACACATGATATTTAAAAACAACCTGCCGATAAAAATCTTCACTTTAGAAACCGGCAGGTTATTTCCTGAAACCTATTATACCTGGAACCGCACCATGGAAATGTATGGCAAACCTATACATGCCTATTATCCAAATAACCAGGCTTTAGAGCAAATGGTTAATGCAAAAGGGCCAAGCAGTTTTTATGAATCTGTTGAAAATCGTAAAGAATGCTGCGGTATTCGGAAAATTGAACCCTTAAAAAGAGCCTTAGCGGGTAATGACATATGGGTAACCGGTATTCGTGCCGAGCAATCCCAAAATCGGCAATCTATGGATGATGTGGAATGGGATGATCAGAATAACCTGGTAAAGTTCCACCCTATTTTTCATTGGAGCCTTGATGAGGTGAAAGAATATATCAAAGTAAATAATATTCCCTATAATCCATTACATGATAAGGGTTTCCCAAGTATTGGCTGCGCCCCCTGCACAAGAGCTGTTCACGAAGGCGAAGACTTCCGTGCCGGCCGCTGGTGGTGGGAAGAACAAGATAAAAAAGAGTGCGGTTTACATAGTGCTTAGAAGTCTTTGTTTTTTTAACTTTTTATAATCACCCCATTGTCATTCTGAGGAACGAAGAATCTGTACGGCGGTTTATAATATACAGATTCTTCGTTCCTCAGAATGACAAATCCGCTTGTAGATCAAGCCTACGAACAGCAAAGGAAGCGTAAAATTGTCTGAACTAGAATTTTGGGAATTTGTTGAAATTTCAGGATTCGGGAAATTCGTTCATTCAATGAATTCAGGTTCAGACAATGACGATTGGTTTTTATATAAAAACAAGATTCAACCATTGCATACAGCTGCTTAATAAAATCTCCCTTAACTTACAGTTATCCTACCCCATCTAATATTAACAAATCGTTAAAATTTAGCTTTAATTCACTTATTTTTTAAAAAAGACTTGCAAGCTCTGTTTTAATTTGTACTTTTACACTACTAAATCAGTAGACATTATGGATTTAGTAGATTAATATATGAATTTTTCAAAGCCACATCATCTATTACGCCCCATGTTATGCCACTACTCCATAGTGGACAAATACATCTGTTGTTGATTCCCTTCACAACTGTATTACATTTTTTTTCTATTTCAACTTAATCATTTAAACTATAACACATGAAAATTAATTACTTAAAGTATTTATTTATACTAGCACTTGTATTCCCCGCATTCGTAGCTAAAGCACAGCAAAATGATGACATCCTAAATGTGCTCGTTAAAAAGAATGTAATATCTGAACAGGAAGCTGATTCATTAAGATCAGATGAGGCTATTAAAGCTCAAAAGAAAAAAGACCAGGATGTAGCCAACCAACATAGCATTACTATTGGTACAAGAGCTTTGCAGATAAGCGGTTTGTTACAAACAGAATATGAAGGATTTGAACAAAGCACTAAAACAAATACCTTTTTATTGCATAGGGCAAGGCTTGACGTTAAAGGAAATATATCTGACGATTGGAGCTATGAGGTGTATACCGAATTTGCAGGTGTAAATCCAAAATTGCTTGATGCATACACCACTTATAGAATAGCGGATTATTTAAAGTTAACTGCCGGACAATTTAAAGTTCCTTTTTCTATTGAAAGTTTAACTTCTGATTCGGAATTAGAATTTATTGATCGTACGCAAGTTGTAAATGCGCTTGCCGGCAGATCAACAGATGTTATCGGGAACCAAAATGGCCGTGATATTGGCGGAGAATTAACCGGTAGCTTTGCTAAGCTGAATGATCATTACCTGTTTGATTATTATTTTGCTGTAGTTAACGGTGCAGGTTATGATGTAACAACCGATAATAACAACCATAAAGATATTGCAGGTCGTTTAGCTATCCACCCTCTTCCAAACCTGACCATTGCTGCTGATTTTTATCATGGCATTGATCAATTTATAGTAGGTACTGCTAAAACTGCTACTAACAACTTGAGAAACCGCCAGGGAATTGACGGTCGTTACGTTTGGAATAAATTATCGTTGACTGCAGAGTTTGATAAAGGAACAGATGCGCATATTAACAGAAATGGTTGGTACGGGCAGGCTGCTTATTTTGTATGGTCGAACAAATTACAATTAGCAGCAAGGTATGACACCTTTGATCCTACCCAAACAATTACCACTGATCGTACTACAGATTATACAGGTGGCGTAAACTACTTCTTTAACAAATGGGCAAAATTCACAGTTAACTACATTGATGCCCGTGAGCAAACTACGCAAATCAAAAACAACTTGTTTGAAGCTCAGTTGCAGTTAACATTCTAATTATTTAAAGTATAACTATGAAAAAGTTCATTCTAAAAAATAAATTGTCGCTGGTAGTACTTACAACTGTAGGTATAGCTATAACGGCTTCGTCTTTTACAAATCCAAAACCCAAACCGGCACCTGTTGCAGATGATTTGGAAGGTACGATAAGTATTTCAGGTGCGTTTGCATTATATCCTATCACCGTTAAATGGGCAAGTGAGTTTAAAAAACTTCACCCAAAAGTAACTTTCAATATATCGGCAGGTGGTGCCGGAAAAGGTATTACCGATGCACTCTCAGGTTTAGTTGATATTGGTTTGGCTTCACGCGATATCGATCCGTCCGAAGTAAAGAAAGGTGCTTATACCGTCTATGTAACCAAGGATGCGGTTGTGCCAACCTTTAACACCAACAACCCAGATGCTGCAGCATTGTTGGCAAAGGGTGTTAAAAGAGAGCAATTTTTAAGCGTATTTGTAACCGGTAGTACCACTAACTGGAAACAATTAGGCGGTAAAGTTTCGGTACCTATCCACGTTTATACCCGCTCAGATGCTGCGGGTGCAGGCGAAACCTGGGCGAAGTATTTCGGTAAAAAACAGGAAGACCTTTTAGGCGTGGGCGTTTACGGCGATCCCGGATTAGCGCAAGCGGTTAAAAAAGACGTTACAGGAATAGGTTATAATAACTTAGCTTATTTATACGACCTGAAAACCCGTAAGCAAATACCTGGTATCAGCGTTTTACCAATTGACGTTAACGGAAACGGTAAAATTGATCCGAACGAGAATTTCTATGGAACAATTGACCAGTTAACTGAAGCAATTGCAACCGGCAAATATCCATCGCCACCGGCGCGTAACCTGGGTTTCTTATTTAAAGGTAAACCGAAGAAAAAAGAACTGATTGAATTTGTAAAATATGTGCTAACCACAGGTCAAAAATTTGTTGACGAAAATGGTTACATCGCTCTATCAAATGCCAAGTTGCAGGAAGAGCTTAAAAAAGTAAATTAAGATCTACAATTGGTTAATCGGGTTGATTGGGTATGTGATTCTGTCACAATCTGGTCAACCCATTAACTATTATATACAATTGATGCAAAGAATACGTCTATTAAAAGATAAGATCATTTCAAAGCTGATGCTGTTGTTTACAATACTATCAGTCTCTTTAGTTTTTATAATTGGTATCGGGTTATATTATAAATCCATACCCGTACTTCAAAATTCCACATGGGGACATTTACTAACCTCCAGTGTTTGGAAACCGCTTAAAGGTTTGTTTGGCTTTTATCCATATATTATGGGTACGCTTTGGGTAACTGGTATTGCTATTATTATCGCTTTACCCTTATGTGTACTCACCTCACTTTATATTATTGAATATGCACATCCGCGTGTAAGGCGTATATTAATGCCATTTGTAAATTTACTCTCCGGCATACCTCCTGTAATTTTTGGTGTTTGGGGTGTGCTTTTTATCATTCCATTGATACAGGATCATATTGCGCCTCACTTTGTTGAATTTTCAACCGGGTACAGTGTTTTGGCAGGTGGTATTGTTTTGGCGGTGATGATATTCCCGTTGATAGTGAGCATCCTGAACGAAGTGTTACGCACTATGCCGCAGGAATTAAAGGATGCATCGCTGGCTTTAGGTGCTACAAAATGGGAAACCATTAAAAAAGTAATATTACGAAAAGCATTACCCGGTATAATAGCAGCAACCGTGTTAGCTATATCACGTGCTTTTGGAGAAACCATTGCTGTGCTGATGGTTTGCGGTAATAATGCCGTTGTGCCCCACTCTGTTTTTGATGCAGGCTATCCCCTGCCCGCTTTGATTGCAAATAACTATGGCGATATGATGTCGATACCGCTATACGATTCGGCGTTGATGTTTGCAGCATTATTATTATTTATCATTATTCTGTTATTTAACATTATTTCAAGAATAATATTAAGCCGCTTGGAAAGGAGAATGGCAGCATGAGAAGACGCAATTTAGAAGAACTCTTTTTTAAATTCCTGATGGTATTAGCAACGCTAGTAGTGGGTGGAAGCTTTTTCCTGATTGTAGGAACTATATTTTACAAAGGTGCACCATATATGACCTTTGATATGCTTACTAAAACTCCCGGTGGTGGTTTTTACATCGGTAAAGAAGGTGGCATATTGAATGCTATTATCGGATCAATGTATGTGGCTGGTGGTGCTACTATATTAGGTTTAATTATCAGCATACCGGTGGCTATTTACCTGAACATGTATATGGATGGTAAAAAGTTTTTATCAAATACATTACGCATGGTATTTGATGTACTTTTTGGTATCCCTTCCATAGTTTATGGTGCATTCGGCTTTTTGATAATGGTTTACTTCGGATTAAGGGCATCATTATTAGGCGGCATTATCGCGGTTACTTTATTGGTTATTCCTATCCTGGTACGCACGCTTGATGAAGTGATCAGAACTGTACCGCTGGAACTAAGAGATGCCGCGCTATCACTCGGCTCAACCCGATGGGAAACAGCGAAGGTTGTTTTAAGAGCGATCAGACCGGGTATTATTACGGCTATACTTATTTCATTTGGCAGGGCTATTGGCGATGTTGCCGCGGTGTTGTTTACAGCCGGATTTAGTGACAATATTCCTACATCGTTACATGAGCCTGCCGCTACCTTGCCTTTGGCTATATTCTTTCAATTAGGCAGCCCAATTGAAGAGGTTCAGGGAAGAGGATATGCATCGGCATTGATATTAACTATTGTGGTATTGATAATCACTATATTATCAGAACTGCTTGTAAAAAAATTCTACAAACACAAATCATAACATGACTAAAGATAAAGCGCATATCAGTGTACAGGATTTAAATGTGCACATAGGCGGCAACCATATACTAAAAGATCTGAATATTGATATTCCTAATAAAAGTGTTACTTCTATTATAGGGCCATCGGGGTGTGGTAAAACTACGCTGTTAAAAACCTTTAACCGTTTGCATGATACTGCCGCTGACGTTAAAGTAACCGGTAAAGTTTTGGTTGATGGTGAAGATATTTACGACCCAAATACCGAGATAACCCACATCCGCAAAAAAATGGGGCTACTTTCACAAAGACCATATCCATTACCTATGTCTATTTATGACAATGTTGCTTACGGCCCGCGTATCCATGGCACCCGCAAAAAACAGGACCTTGATATTATTGTAGAGAAGCAGTTAAAAGCAACCGCTTTGTGGAACGAAGTTAAAGATCGTTTACACTCTTCTGCTACACGTTTATCTATCGGGCAACAACAACGCCTATGCCTTGCGCGCGGATTGGCTGTAGGCCCTGAAATCATCTTAGGTGATGAATCTACCTCGGCGCTTGATCCGGTTTCGACCAGTATTATTGAAGATCTGTTTGTTAAGTTAAAGCAGGACTATTCAATAGTATTGGTTACACACATTTTGCGGCAGGCGGCGAGAGTGTCTGATTATATCATTTTTGTATACGAAGGCCGCATAGTTGAATATGGTAAAACCGAGCAAGTTTTAAGAGATCCGCGTGAGGAGTTGACAAAAGAATATGTAAAAGGTTATATTGTGTAGAAATAAAAATCCATCAATAAAATACATTTTAGATCATAAAATATACATTTTAGATACATTTAAATATAAAAACAATCGCTTTAACAAATAATAATACAATTACAGACACATAACAACTAATTAAAACAATTTTTAATGTAAAAATCCACAAAAATCAATTTTTTATGGATTTTTTGCTTAATATTGATTGTTTTTTAGTTAAAAATGAGTCATAATTACCATAGAATAATTATTAAAATTGGGTCCAACGTTTTTACCAACAGCGATGGATTGCCTGATATTGAACGCATTGGAAACATTGTAAAACAAATCGCGGCCATCAAAAAACAAGGTAAAGAGGTGATATTAGTATCATCAGGCGCTGTAGCTTCTGGTCGTAGTTTAATTACTGTTTCCGAAAAATATGATGCCATCGCGACCCGTCAATTACTAGCCTCTATTGGCCAGGTAAAACTCATCAATACCTATTCCCAGCTTTTTGAAAAGTTCGGCATATTATGCTCACAGGTATTAGTCACCAAAGAGGACTTTCGCGATCGAATGCATTACCTGAATATGAAAACCTGCCTGGATCTTTTATTACAGCACGAGGTTATTCCGGTGGTTAACGAAAATGACGTAGTATCGGTAACCGAGCTGATGTTTACTGATAATGACGAATTAGCCGGTCTTATCGCATCCATGTTAAACGCGCAGGCATTAATTATCCTAACTAATGTTGATGGTATTTACAACGGCGATCCAAAGTTGGCATCGTCAGAAGTTATAGATAAGATCAATGGCAAAACCATTGACTTTTCATCATTCGTTTCATCCGGAAAATCGCAATTTGGTCGTGGGGGAATGATCACAAAGTCGACCATGGCGCAAAAAGTGGCTGCATTAGGCATCGCGGTACATATTGCCAACGGAACTAAGGATAATGTATTGACTGACCTGCTTCAAGACGATATTACTCACACTCATTTTCTACCCAATAAGAATGCTTCGGGTAAAAAGAAATGGCTAGCCCATTCAGAAAACTATGCTACAGGGATGGTTCAGGTTAACGACGGAGCAAAGATTGCGCTTACATCAAACCGGGCCACCAGCTTATTACCGGTTGGTTTAGTAAACATACTTTCCGACTTTAAAAAAGGCGACATCATTAAATTGGTTGATACCAATGAAAAGCTAATAGGCTTAGGTATTGCAGAATATAGCGCAGATAAAGCCAGGGAGAATATCGGTCAGAAAAATCAAAAACCGTTGGTACATTATGATTATCTTTATTTACCATGATAGATACTGCAAATTATACCGCCTATTTTGAGAACGCGATGCTGGCTGGTCGTAAAATGAACCTGTCGGCTGAACTGATCAATTCAGTATTAGAAGATGTGGCTGAAGCTGCTGTTGCTTCCACAAGCGAACTTTTGCTAGAGAATCAAAAAGATTTGGACAGGATGGATATATCCGATCCAAAATATGATCGTTTAAAATTAACAGCTGAACGCATACAAGCCATAGCCAATGATATTAAAGATGTTGCCAGGCTGGAAAGCCCTTTAGGGAAGATACTTTTAGAAGATACCCGCCCCAACGGCTTACACCTTACCAAGGTAAGAGTACCACTGGGTGTTGTTGGCGTAATATATGAGGCCAGGCCTAATGTAACCTTTGATGTATTCGCTTTATGTTTTAAAACAGGAAATGTGGCCGTTTTAAAGGGCGGTAGCGATGCGGACTATAGCAACAGGGCGATCATCAAAGTAATACATCAAGTGCTGGCAAAACACCGCATTGATGTAAATACGGCAACCTTACTACCCCCTGACCGTGAAGCAACGGAAGCGTTATTAAATGCCCGTGATTATGTTGACGTACTGATTCCACGCGGTAGCCAGGGTTTAATAAACTTTGTACGCAACAACAGTAAAGTACCGGTAATTGAAACAGGTGCGGGTATTGTACACACTTATTTTGATGAATTTGCTGATTTGGATAAGGGTGTTGAGGTTATTTTCAACTCAAAAACCCGCCGGGTAAGCGTTTGCAATGCTTTGGACTGTTTGCTTATTCATAAAAATCGGTTAAACGACTTGATAAAGATTGCCGAACGACTGGCAGAAAAACAGGTTGAACTATTTGCTGATGAACCATCTTATGAAATACTGACGGGCCACTACCCTATCAGTTTATTAAACAAAGCGCAGCCAGAACATTTTGGTACGGAGTTTTTAGCTATGAAATTAGCTATTAAAACAGTTGATAGCCTTGATGCAGCATTAGATCATATTGCTCAATACAGTTCAAAACATAGCGAGGCAATTATATCGGAAGATAATATCAACCTTGAAAGATTTTTAAATGAGGTTGATGCGGCGGCGGTTTATGCCAATGCTTCCACCGCTTTTACCGATGGTGCGCAATTTGGCTTAGGTGCCGAAATTGGCATCAGCACACAAAAATTACACGCCCGTGGCCCCATGGGTTTAGATGAACTAACCAGTTATAAATGGATTGTGAAGGGCAATGGCCAAACGCGCAATCACTAACCCCTTAAAACATAAAAGGTGCTTATTTAAAAATAAGCACCTTCTTTTGAGGTTGTTTGCTATAATTACACCAGGTAATCAATAACAGCAACAAAACAAATCAAAACAAGTATAATTCCTTGTATTTTTTGTTCAATTGGCATTTTAGCAATAGCTTTCATTATTATATTTAATTAGGGTATAACAAATATATATTGTAATGAGTATGTTACAATAGCTGACTACACTTTTATTAAAAATTTAAGAAAAATGCTTTTTAATTAATATCAATATTATCACTGCCATTATTCTAATATTAAAACGGCAAAAAAATCAGTTAATTCTTAATCTATCAAGCTTAAAAAACTGTCATAAAAACAGCTATTAATTGATTTAAACAACGATTTTCTGCATTTTATAACCTATTTAAAACATCTGCATTTTTTAAGGGTTGAGATTTTTAATTAAACCGATAATATTAAAGTATTCGTATCCTATGGAAATATATTCTGTAAACCCCGCCAATGGCGAAAATATTAAAGCCTATAGCACCCATTCCGACGAACAAATCTCGACCAAAATAACACAAACGCATGTGGCCTGGTTAAGCTGGAGATTAACCGGATTTGATGAGCGTTCCAAACTACTTATCAACATGGCTAATGTACTTAAACAGCGCAAACAGGAATTGGCCAAGCTAATGGCTATGGAAATGGGTAAACCCCTATTGCAAGGTATTAGCGAAGTTGAAAAATGCGCGACAGCTTGCGAATACTATGCAGTTAATGCCGCCAACTATCTTAAAGATCAATTAGTAGAAACCGAAGCCATCAAAAGCTACATCTCTTTCCAACCTATTGGTGTAGTATTAGCTATTATGCCCTGGAATTTCCCGTTTTGGCAGGTATTTAGGTTTTTGGCGCCAGCACTCGCCGTCGGGAATTGTGGCGTACTTAAACATGCATCAAATGTACCGGGCTGCGCCTTAGTTATTGAAGAAATTGTAAAGCAAGCTGGTTTTCCGACAAATGTATTTCAAACGTTGTTGGCCAGTAGTAAACAGGTGGATAAGATCATTGAAAACAAACATATTATGGCGGTTACTATAACCGGCAGTACCTCGGCGGGGCAAAAGGTAGCCCAAAAGGCAGGATCATTACTTAAAAAAACAGTGCTGGAACTTGGTGGTAGTGATGCCTATATTATTTTGGAAGATGCCGATTTGGATAATGCTGCTGAACTATGCGTTAATAGCCGCATTATTAACAGCGGCCAAAGCTGCATAGCTGCTAAAAGGTTTATAGTTGTAAAACCTGTAGCTAAGCAATTTACCGAACTATTTCGTCAAAAAATGGCAGCTAAAAAAGTGGGGGAGCCGTTAGATAAAGGTGTAGAAATTGGTCCGCAGGCAAGGGTTGATCTGCGGGATGAGTTGCACAAACAGGTACAAGCATCCATAGCAAAAGGGGCAAAATGCATATTAGGCGGAGAACTTATGCCGGGAGAAAACGCCTATTACCCACCAACTATCCTTACCCATGTAAAAGCGGGCATGCCCGCTTATGATGAAGAATTGTTTGGCCCGGTTGCCGCTATTATTACTGCTGAAGACGAAAATGACGCCATAGCAATAGCCAACAATAGTGTGTTTGGTTTGGGCGGAGCCGTATTTACTGCGGATAAAAAGCGAGGCGAAATAATAGCCGCTACCAAGTTAGAAGCAGGATCGTGCTTTGTAAACTCGATGGTAAAATCAGACCCGAGGTTGCCTTTTGGTGGTATTAAGCAATCTGGTTATGGACGGGAATTAGGCATTTTCGGAATACATGAATTTGTAAATATCAAGACGGTCTACATCCTGTAACAAATCTTACCCTACCCTGACCTTTGATATTATCATCATAAATCACAATATTGTATCTTTGCAGCCAATATGAGTAAGCACGGCAGGATATTAGTGGCAATGAGCGGCGGAGTTGATAGTTCGGTAGCGGCAGTAATGCTGCACGAGCAGGGCTATGAAGTTATTGGCCTAACTATGAAAACCTGGGACTATGCTTCATCAGGTGGGAGTTCTAAAGAAACCGGCTGTTGCAGTCTGGATAGCATTAATGATGCGCGCGCTTTAGCCGTTGGCTACGGTTTCCCGCATTACATATTAGATATCAGAAGTGAGTTTGGCGATTTTGTGATCGATAACTTTGTTGACGAATACCTTGCCGGCCGTACTCCTAACCCATGTGTTTTATGCAACACTCACATTAAATGGGAGGCATTACTTAAACGTGCCGATAAACTGGATTGCGAATTCATCGCGACCGGGCATTATGCTAATATCCGTTTACAGGATAGCGGCAGATATGTAATTTCGAAGGGTAAGGATGAAAATAAAGATCAGTCGTACGTACTTTGGGGCGTATCACAAAAGAATTTAGCCCGTACCCGTTTCCCATTGGGGAGTTTCTCTAAGCCTGAAATAAGGCAAATGGCCTTGGATATGGGCCAGATTGAACTTGCCGGCAAAAGCGAGAGCTACGAAATATGCTTCGTGCCTGATAATGATTACAGATCGTTCCTGCGCCATAAGGTAGAGAATCTGGAAGAACGTGTTGCCGGCGGTAATTTTGTTTTGGCAGATGGCACTATAGTGGGCAAACACCAGGGCTATCCTTTTTATACCATCGGGCAGCGCAAGGGCTTGGGCATTGCTTTAGGGCAGCCAATGTTTGTTACCAATATTGATCCGGTTACCAATACTGTTGTTTTAGGTACTGCCGATCAGCTGGAACGTAAACAAGCCTGGGTTAAAAACCTTAACCTGGTTAAATATGAGAGTATAACCGAACCGTTAGAAGCGGTTACCAAAATACGCTATAAGGACGCAGGTACCCAAAGCACCATTTTACAAATGGGCGAACACATGAAGGTAGACTTTATGCACAACGTATCAGGCATAGCACCCGGACAGTCAGCTGTATTTTATGAAGGCAATGATTTACTTGGCGGTGGCTTTTTGATGTAGTCTGTGTTTCGCAGTACGAATGAAACAGTTGGTATATTTGGTGCACTTTTAACCCCAAAAATGATCTAGAAAGCCTTAAAAAAGCGATTATTACCTGCTGATTCAGCTGCTTTTAAAGCTAAAAATGCTGAAATTATGGCTAAAAAAACGAAAATCATACCTAAAAAAACTCAATAAACAGCCTTTTTAAACGTTTTTTACCCGTCAGTTTAACAAAAAACCCGTCAGTTTTACATCATTTCAATACATCATTGCTAAAAACAAGTTTGCGTTTCGCTTTCTTTATGTTTTATTTGCAGAAAAAAATTGCTTAAATGGCCAAAAATCTATTGATAGTTGAATCACCGGCGAAAGCCAAAACCATAGAAGGTTACCTCGGTAAGGACTTTACAGTGAAATCGAGTTACGGCCACATACGTGATTTAATTAAGTCGGAAGATGCCATTGATATCGCCCATAACTTCGAACAAAAGTACGAAGTACCGGCAGATAAGAAACAGGTAGTAAGCGATTTAAAGAAATTAGCCAAAGAGGCAGACATGGTGTGGCTAGCATCGGACGAGGACCGCGAGGGAGAAGCTATATCGTGGCATCTGTTTGAAACCTTAGGCTTAAAAGAAGCCACTACCAAACGTATAGTATTCCACGAGATCACCAAGCCTGCTATTATGAAGGCTATTGAAAATCCGCGTAAAATAGATTACAATTTGGTTAATGCCCAACAGGCACGCCGTGTTTTAGACCGTTTAGTTGGTTTTGAACTATCGCCTGTTTTGTGGAAAAAAGTAAAACCATCATTATCTGCGGGCCGTGTACAATCGGTTGCTGTTAGATTGATTGTAGATCGCGAACGCGAGGTGAATAAATTCACCTCAGAAGCCGCTTTTAAAATAGTAGCCATATTTGGCAAAGGAAAAGAAGCTTTTAAAGCTGAATTATCTGAACGCTGGGCTAAGCAAGAAGATGCCGAAAAGTTTTTACAGGATTGTATCAATGCTGACTTTGATATTAAGTCGTTAGATACACGCCCGGCTAAACGTTCGCCAGCTGCGCCTTTTACAACATCTACTTTACAACAAGAGGCTAGTCGTAAATTGGGTTATTCAGTTTCGCGCACCATGTCTATCGCGCAAAAACTATACGAATCAGGGCATATTACTTATATGCGTACCGATTCCGTGAACTTATCTGATACCGCATTGAATGCTGCTGCCGATGAAATCATTTCAGCCTACGGCGATAAATATCATCAGCACAGAAAATATAAAACCAAATCTGCCGGTGCGCAGGAAGCGCATGAGGCCATTCGCCCTACCTACTTTAACCAACATACTATTGGTGGTGATGGATCGGAAAAAAGACTTTACGAACTGATTTGGAAACGCGCTATAGCTTCACAAATGAGCGAAGCTCAGTTTGAGAAAACCACTGCAAAAATCAGTATATCAACACGTAAAGAAGAATTAGTTGCCAACGGCGAAGTAATGAAGTTTGATGGTTTCTTGAAAGTTTACCTGGAATCAAATGACGAAGAGGAAGAAACCGATACCTTAACAGATAGTGAAGATACCATGCTACCGCCTTTAACAAAAGGTCAGCGTTTGGCTTTACAGGAGTTGTCAGCAACAGAACGTTTCTCCCGCCCGCCTGCACGCTACACTGAGGCAAGTTTGGTTAAGAAACTAGAAGAATTAGGCATTGGCCGACCATCTACCTACGCTCCTACTATTTCAACCATACAAAACCGTGGTTATGTGGTTAAAGAGGAACGTGAGGGTAAGCAACGTGCATACCGCGTGTTAACACTTAAAGGTGGCAACATTGTAAAAGAAGAGAAAACCGAGAATACCGGTGCCGAAAAGAATAAACTTTTCCCTACTGATATTGGCGCTGTTGTAAATGATTTCCTGGTAAATCACTTTGAGGGTATAGTTGATTTTAACTTTACCGCCAGCGTTGAAAAACAGTTTGATGAGATAGCGCAGGGATTAATGGAGTGGACGAAAATGATCCGTACATTTTATGATCCGTTTCATGAAAATGTAGAAAGCACTATAAAAACAGCTGATAAAGCTACCGGCGAACGCGATCTAGGTTTACACCCGGTAAGTGGCAAAAAAGTATCAGTACGTATTGGCCGCTACGGCCCGTTTGTACAGGTTGGTGATAATGCGACCGAAGAAGAGCCGGAAAAGCCACTGTACGCGAGTTTGCGCAATGGCCAAAGCATTGAGACCATCTCGATAGAAGATGCCTTAGAACTATTTAAACTGCCAAAAAAGGTAGGCATATTTGAGGATAAGGACATGACTGTTGCCATTGGAAAATTTGGCCCCTACATCAGGCATAACAGTGTGTTTGTTTCTTTACCAAAAGGTATCGACCCTTTGGATGTTACTGAAGAAGGTGCTATAGAGCTGATATTAGAGAAGCGTAAAAAAGACGCCGAAAAACTGATTAAAGCATTTGATGAAGACCCTACCGTTAAAATATTAAACGGCAGATGGGGCCCGTATATAGAATTTGGCAAACAAAACGTTAAAATTCCTAAAGATAGACAACCACTTGATTTAACTTTTGAAGAGTGTAAAGCATTAGCCGCCGCTGATGAAAAAGCCCCTAAAAAAGGCGCTAAAAAGTTTGCTAAAAAGAAGAAGTAGTGAGTAGTTAGATTAGGTTGATTAGTTAAGTGGTGCTTAAAAACTACTCACCCAATCAACCAATAACCTAATCAACCAATAAATGATTAAAGACCTTCCTGAAAATAGAGTTGAAGATATAGCTGTAGCTGTGGCGCTTGAAAAAGAAAGCGCCGAAACCAAGCTATGGTATGTATACCTGATCAACCTAAAAAAAGAAGCTATAGAGAATGTATTGATCACATCCAAAGGTTATGGTGAAAAGGATGGCGAACCTGTAAAAACCTCTGTTTTACGCCATATGTTTCCTGCTGTGCCCAGCGATTCATTTGTATTGATTGAACCTATTGATGAGCAAACCTTTGGTTTAAATAATGAATATTGGATAAGCTATTACATCGGCAATGAGATTTTCGACAAGAAATTCATCTTCCTGCCTGAAAGTATTGTGGAAATGCATTTTATCAAGCTGCCGGTTGTGAATAAGCCCGGGGTGATGATACGATAGATAATTCTATTTTTTGCTGTATATTTATTTCTAATTGTCATTTCGACCGGAGGGAGAAATCTTCTAAAACTTGTAGGCCGCTATGCTGTACGAAGAAGATTTCTCCCTCCGGTCGAAATGACAAGGTTAACTATTTTACCTATGCTCGAACAATACGACCTGCATAACCTAATGGTACTTGATATTGAAACCGTGCCACAATATAGTAGCCACGACCAGGTGCCGGAGCATTTCCAGAAACTTTGGGATCGCAAAACTATATCTCAACGTAAGGAAGAAACCGCTGAAAACTTCTATGAGCGCGCCGGTATCTGGGCCGAATTTGGTAAGATCATTTGTATATCCGTAGGAATATTTACTAATGGAAAAAGAACCGGACTACGTGTAAAATCTTTTGCATCGCACGATGAGAAAGAATTACTAGAAAGCTTTTCGGCTATGCTGGCTTCTCAACCATCTAACCTGATATTATGCGCCCATAACGGTAAGGAGTTTGACTTTCCGTATATCTGCCGCCGTTTGCTGATTAATGGTATGCGGATGCCGGTTCAATTGCAAATAGCGGGTAAAAAGCCATGGGAGATTAATCACCTGGACACCATGGAACTATGGAAATTCGGCGATTATAAAAACTATACGTCTTTAAACTTACTTACCGCCATATTTAACATCCCTACCCCCAAGGACGATATTGATGGCAGCCAGGTTGGTAATGTATATTGGCATGAAAACGACCTGCCGCGAATCAGCACTTATTGCCAAAAAGATGTAGTGGCCACCGCGCAATTACTCAGGCGGTATCGTGGCGAGGAACTGATAACAGATGATTGCATAACTATTGTTAGCTAATGATGTTGCAGGTAAACCGGTTGGATGTTCAGTTTAAAACACAAAACGGTTTGTTTCATGCTGTTAAAGGAATTTCTTTCAATCTTAACAAAGGCGAAACTATTGGCATTGTTGGTGAGTCAGGCTCTGGAAAATCGGTTACTTCATTAGCCTTAATGCGCTTGCTTAATACCGATCAAACCCAAATCAGCGGACAAGTATTTTTAGATAAAACCAATCTTTTTCATTTAGCAGAAAAAGATATGCAAGCCATTAGAGGTAATCGCATAGCAATGATATTTCAGGAACCAATGAGTTCTTTAAATCCGGTATTAACCTGTGGCTACCAGGTTACAGAATCCATACGCCTACATTTAAAGTGTAATAAGGTCGATGCTAAAAAAAGAGCTATTGAATTGTTTAACGAGGTGCAATTGCCTCGACCGGAAGCAATTTTTGACAGCTATCCCCACCAATTATCCGGCGGCCAAAAGCAGCGGGTAATGATAGCTATGGCGTTAGCCTGCGATCCGGAAATATTGATAGCTGATGAACCAACTACCGCCCTTGACGTAACTGTACAAAAAACTATTATTGAATTATTACGCCGCTTAAAAGCGGAGCGTAAGATGAGCCTTATTTTCATATCACATGATTTAGGTGTTGTGAGTGAAATAGCCGACCATGTGTTGGTTATGAATAAAGGCGAGATTGTTGAAGAGGGTTCAGTAAAAAGTTTATTCAGCAAACCTCAGCATCCATACACTAAAGGCTTGCTGGCCTGCCGCCCCTCACCTGCTTATCAACTAAAGCAATTACCGGTTGTTAGTGATTTTATTAATGCTGATGGTTCCGAAAAAAACATCAGCATTGATAGCCTTCGTGAACAATATGGATACCCACAAAGCGAGCTTGATGCCCGCAAAAAACAACTTTACAATCAATCGCCAATTCTAACCATCAACAAACTCACTAAAGAGTATCAAATTGGTTCCGGTTTATTCAATCAATCAAAAGGCGTGGTAAAAGCTGTTAACAATGTAAGTTTTGAGGTTTATCAGGGGGAAACCTTGGGCTTAGTTGGAGAATCCGGTTGCGGGAAAACAACTTTAGGTCGAAGTATATTGCGTTTGATAGAACCAACCCTTGGTAATATTAAATTTGAGGATGTTGATATACTATCGCTCAATAAAAAAGGTATGCGAAATATGAGGCGCCACATGCAAATCATTTTCCAGGATCCATATTCTTCGCTTAATCCCCGTCTGACTATCGGCAATGCAATAATGGAACCGCTTCAGGTGCATGGGTTTTATAGCAATGATAAGCAGCGCAAGCAAAAAGTGATGGAATTACTTGAGCGTGTCAATTTGATGCCAGAGCATTTTAATCGTTATCCCCATGAATTTTCGGGTGGGCAAAGGCAGCGTATCGTAATAGCCAGGGCGCTTGCCTTACAACCTAAATTTATCATTTGCGACGAATCGGTTTCAGCGCTTGATGTATCAGTACAGGCGCAAGTACTTAATTTACTGAGAGAATTACAGCAGCAATTAAACTTAACTTATATCTTTATTTCTCATGACCTGGCTGTTATAAAACATATAGCAGACCGTATTATGGTTATGAGTAAGGGCGAAATAGTAGAGACAGGTTACCCCGATGAAATATTTAAATATCCTAAAGAAGATTACACTAAAAAGCTACTTGCATCAATCCCGGTACTTTAACCAGATGCTACTTTTAGCTAATTTTGAAGCATGCAAACAAATCAAATCGTACTGAAAAGAACAAGCAATACTGAGCCTGATTTTAAAAACCTGATAAGTAAATTAGATAAGTATTTATCTATTGTTAATGGCGACGCAGATGCATTTTATGCGCCTAACAATGTTTTAGATCCGCTTGACACCGCTGTAATAGCTTATTATAATGATAAACCAGTTGGCTGCGGATGCTTTAAAAAATTTGATCAGCAATCTGTTGAGATCAAAAGAATGTATGTAGAGCCTGAGTTACGAGGCCGGGGAATTGCATCAACCTTGTTAAATGAGCTTGAAAAATGGGCAAAGGAAAGCGGATTTGAATACACCGTATTGGAAACCGGGCTAAAGCTTGATGATGCTAACGCACTATACCGTAAACAAGGTTATGAGATAATTGAAAACTACGGGCAATACGCAGGGATAAAAAGCAGCGTGTGTATGAAAAAAACTTTGGCCTCTTAATAAGGCATTTTGTGCGTTCTCAATTCAGTTTTCAGCTCTTGTATTTGTTGTTGTGCCTGGCGATTTTCCAAATAGAAATATATAGCGCATGCCAAAAAAACTTTGCTCAATATAAATATCGCGGCAAATACCCATTTCCAGTTTTTGTGAACCCGTATATGAGTGTTTTGCGATTCGATATCAATAAACGAATCACGCCCCCTACCAGCATCCCTTTGGTTATTATTATTGTTCCCTTTTTTGAATTTTAAAGGCTTATACTCAGGTATAGTAGCTAACTCATTAATACGATCTTCTATTTTTTCCCACGTACCGGGCGGCGGCATAATGGCCATTTGCCGGGCCACTCGCTCCATATCAACTTCAAGCTCATACAAGGCTTTTTGTATTTGGGGGTATTGTTCTTTATAATGCAGTAACTCTTCCGTTTCTGCATCACTGGCTGAGCCTAAAACATACAGCTCCAGTATACCACTATCTATGTATTCCTGTATGTTCATGACGTTCTTTTAATTATAGCAAAGGCCTCCTTCAGTGTTTTACGTATAAAAGCCTCATTTGTATTCAGTTCTGCCGCAAGCTTACTTATTGTCGTTCCGCTATGGTATATCCCACAAAAAACTTCTTTTTGTTCGCGATTCATCAGCTTTAAAAACTTATTGCGATTATTATAAGTAACAAGATCGATTTCTTTAGGCAGATAATCACTTTTTGCATCATTGTTAACACCTGCCATCTGTTTTTTCACTAAACGTTGTAAATAGCACCATGTATTTTCTCCATTAGGAATTACCTTTTTATACTCAACAGGTAAGCTGCTATAAAAAGTCACCAGATATTGTTCGGCAAGTTCATTATCTTTTACGATATCATAAATATACCCCAAAAGCATCCCCGCGTACTTATCATAAAGTTCGGTTATACCATACGATGTTTGCTTTAATAATATTTGCGTATCCTTTTTCAAATTATTCTATCACAACTACAAATGAAAAACTTAAAACATCAATTGATTGGCTTTCTCTGAAAACCAATAGAGTAAAAATAAACAATTTCTATATCTAAAATATATCTTATTATTTTAAGATATATTCAAAACGCAAAAAGGCCGCTTAATGCGGCCTTTTATACGTTATTAGTAAAGTTAGTTAGTTTTGCCAGGAGGTTTTCAAAAGCTTATATTTTTCCGTCTCTTCTAACGTCAAGCTCGATAAAATATTAAGCGATTTTCCATCCTTACCAGTAAAGCCATAATTGCTTTTCTGGGCCGTTTCAAAAAATTGGATAGTATATTGATCTTTCAGCTTTGAATTGTTCTTTATAATTTCTGCAAATTTTATTTTGAAATTTTCCTTCTGAATTGCCGAAGCTGTTGTTTTGGCCATCATATTTATTTCTTTTTTACTTTAATTGCAGATAGCCCTTTTTGCCCCTGTTCGGTTTCAAAAGTGACCATATTATTTTCTTTTAAAGGTTCAGTTAAAGCATTAATGTGTACAAAAATACTCTCCTGTGTTTGCATGTCTTTTATAAAGCCATACCCCTTCGATTCATTGAAAAAGCTTACTATACCAGTCCTCACTGTGTCATAAGGAATATCTTCCTGTTTAGCTACAGCAATCTGAATATCTTCTGAATTGATCTTTATCTTCCTTGAAGGATCTGGAGGTGTTGAGGTTATATTGCCATGTTCGTCAATATAAGCCATCATGTCTTCCAGGCTTTTGCCTTTTCCGGCATTAGCTTTCCGTTCCTCAGCTCTTTCCTTTTTTTCCTTAGACTTTTTTAGGCGAGCCTTTTCTTTTTCTTTTTTACTAAATGTTTCTGTCGATCTTGCCAAACTGCTTATGCTATTTTAACGTTAACCGCACTTGGGCCTTTTTTGCCTTCTTCCACATCGTAGCTAACCGCATCGTTTTCACGAATGTTGTCGATTAATCCTGTTACGTGTACGAAAACTTCTTTGCCGCCACTTGTTGGTGTAATAAAGCCGAAGCCTTTTGATTCATTGAAAAATTTTACTGTTCCTGTTGCCATTATTTTATTGTGTAAGTTGGCAAGATACATTTAATTATTGGTATAATTAGTTATTAATGAACTAAAAACAAATCAAGGGGTATTTTTAGCACACAGTTTATAGGAAATTAGAGGATGTAAAACCAATTATTTAAGGTTGACACGCAATACTAGTAAACTTGCATAGGCCAAACAAGATAAATCCTGACTATAAGTAAATTATGGTAACTTAGGTCGATTTGCATACTATATTCGACGAACTCATCGACAGTTACCTGGCCACTAATGTGGGTACAGTTAAAAATTTCCTCAGTCCGTTATTATCGGCGCATTTAGTGGATAATATAAATGCGCTTTATAAAGATGACAGATTACTATCTGCAGGTACAGGTAATAACCTCCTGGTAAATCATGACAAACTTATAAGAAACGATAAAATTTATTGGCTGGATCGTTTGCATAATAATAGCCACGAGAATGATTTTTTTGATTTGATGGATAGCTTTATCAGTCATTTAAATCGAACATGTTATGCGGGAATAACTGGCTACGAATTTCATTACACGCTTTACGAAACAGGTAGCTTTTACAAACGGCATCTGGATAATTTTAAACAAAATGGCACCAGGGCATTCTCAATGATTATGTATTTGAATACAAATATTGACGGAGGCTCCTTACGTATTTACCAGGGTAATAATTCGCAAGACATTACACCCAATGCCGGTAAAAGTGTGTTTTTTAAGAGTAATGAGCTCGAACATGAAGTTTTAGTTACACATTTGCCAAGGATGAGTATTACAGGATGGTTGAAAACAGGAAATCAGTCCTATTAAAATACGGACATCAAATTGTATAAATTTCATGAGGATGTAACCAATTATAGTCCATATCCTAATTTGTTAAATAGGCTACACTGTCCGGGTTTCTGCCTGTATGACTTTTCATGTTTGATTTAAAATTCGGCCAAACTCCTTCATAGGTTCGGTTGTTAAGTATACGTTATAGACGAAAGCTATAGGCATTAAAAACTATCGATTTTTTAGCATGCATCACATGCTTTAACTTTAACGCATTAAACCAAAAAAACATGGAAAACAATTCAAATGACATCAGCAAATGCCCTTATCATAACGGCAGTATGAAACCCGCAACCGGTTTCGGCGGTGCCGGCACAAGGAATCGCGATTGGTGGCCCGATCAGCTCAGGCTTAACATACTTCGCCAGCATTCCTCGATAACTAATCCGCTGGATAAGGACTTCAATTATGCCGAAGCCTTTAAAAGTCTTGACCTTGAATCGGTAAAAAAGGATCTTCACGCACTTATGACCGATTCGCAGGATTGGTGGCCGGCAGACTTTGGACATTATGGTGGTTTGTTTATCCGCATGGCCTGGCACAGCGCGGGTACATACCGCATAACTGATGGCAGAGGCGGCGCGGGACAAGGCCAGCAACGCTTTGCCCCTTTGAACAGCTGGCCCGACAATGTGAGCCTGGACAAAGCGCGCAGGTTACTTTGGCCTATCAAACAAAAATATGGCAACAAAATTTCATGGGCGGACTTAATCATCTTAACAGGAAATATAGCGCTGGAATCCATGGGCTTTAAAACATTCGGTTTTGCCGGAGGACGTGAGGATGTTTGGGAAGCTGATGAGGCTGTAGACTGGGGCTCAGAAAAAACCTGGCTGGGTGATGAGGTCCGCTATAAACATGGCTCAGGTGGTGTAGAAGAAGACCACGGCGTTTTGGTATCAGATGATGATGCCGATGGCGATACCCATTCACGCAATTTGCACAAACCGCTTGCTGCCGTGCAAATGGGATTAATATATGTAAACCCGGAAGGACCCGAAGGTAACCCCGATCCTATCGCATCAGCCAGGGACATACGTGATACGTTTGGCCGTATGGCAATGAATGATGAAGAAACCGTTGCATTAATTGCGGGCGGGCACAGCTTTGGCAAAACACACGGCGCATCAACATCAGACCATGTGGATAAAGAACCCGAAGGTGCGGGTATAGAAAACCAAGGTTTTGGTTGGAATAACAGCTACGGATCAGGCAAAGGTGCCGATGCTATTACCAGCGGATTGGAAGTAACCTGGACTAAAACCCCTACCAAATGGAGCAATGACTTTTTTGAACATCTTTTTGCTTTTGAATGGGAATTAACCAAAAGCCCGGGTGGTGCACAGCAATGGGTAGCTAAAAATGCTGGCGACGTGATCCCTGACGCGTTTGATCCGAACAAGAAACATGCACCTAAAATGTTGACGACCGACCTTGCATTGCGCTTTGATCCGGAATATGAAAAGATCTCTCGCAGGTTTCTGGAGAACCCTGATCAATTTGCGGATGCTTTCGCACGTGCATGGTTTAAACTTACCCACCGTGATATGGGCCCACGCGTACGTTATCTGGGCAATGATATACCTGCTGAAGAACTGATCTGGCAGGATCCGGTTCCGGAAGTTGACCATATTTTGATAGATGACAATGATATCGCTGCCTTAAAAGCGAAAGTTTTAGCTGCAAGACTTACTGTATCAGAATTAGTGGGTACCGCCTGGGCTTCTGCCTCCACATTCCGTGGTGGCGACAAAAGAGGCGGCGCCAATGGTGCACGCGTTCGCCTGGCCCCTCAAAAAGATTGGGAAGCAAACAATCCCGCGCAGTTAAGCAAAGTATTATATGCGTTAGAAGGTATTCAGCATGAATTCAATAACTCAGCAAGCGGCGGCAAAAAAGTTTCATTGGCAGATTTGATCGTATTGGCAGGTACTGCCGCGGTAGAAAAAGCAGCGAAAGACGGCGGTCAGGCTATTTCAGTAGAATTTATCCCGGGCCGTACAGACGCTTCACAAGAACAAACCGATGTAGAATCATTCGATTACATGGAACCTGCGGCAGATGGTTTCCGTAATTATCGTAAAGCTACAAGCCGTGTACGTACCGAAGATCTGTTAATTGATAAAGCGCAATTACTAACGCTTACCGCACCGGAATTAACTGTTTTGGTTGGTGGACTACGCGCATTGGGCGCCAATTACGATGGGTCTAAGCATGGCGTTTTCACCAACCGCCCCGGCCAGTTGACCAATGATTTCTTTGTGAACCTTTTGGATATGAGCACAGCTTGGAAAGCCGCAGGAAACGATAAGGAAGTATTTGAAGGACGTGACCGCAAGACCTGCGAACTAAAATGGACAGCCACCCGCGCCGACCTCGTATTTGGATCGCATGCAGAGTTACGGGCCATAGCCGAAGTTTATGGTAACGCAGACGGACAGACTAAATTTGTAAAAGATTTTGTTGCCGCATGGACCAAGGTAATGAACCTTGACCGTTTCGACCTGGCTTAATTTCTAAGGTCATATTATTTATAAAAAGGTAGACTGGCAACGGTCTACCTTTTTTTATGTATTAGTGCCTGATTAAATATTTTAATACGTATTAAAATATTTCTAATACATATTAGAATCTCTTAATGTCCACTACAGTAATATTAAGTCGAACTATCTTTGAAGAACTGTTTCAGAACAGATAAGCTATTATGTCAGTTTGATGAATAGTTTAATCACTTAAACATCTACCTATGAGATATGTGTACCAACTAAAAAAAATAAAATTAATATTACTGGTATCCATATCTGTAATAATTACAACAAATCAGGGGTTCGCGCAACTAATTTATCAACCCTACTCTTATCAGTTTTATCAAAAGCTTAATTCCGCGGAATATTCACCGACAACAAGTATACATACATCCCTTAAACCCTATCTTATTGCTGATTCAGGTATTGTTAGACAGATGTATGATTCTCTAATGATGTCAAACGTGGATAACACTGGCAAAAGCTGGATACATAAAGTGTTATTCAGCGGGCATTTAGCCGAGGTAAGAAATAAGAATTATACATTTTCCATCGATTATTTACCTGATCTTCAAGCCGGTCGTGAGTTTGAGAGTAAGCAAACAACCTATTTAAATACACGCGGATACCAAATATCAGCTACCATTGGTTCAAATTTCTTTTTTTACACCAGTGGATATGAAAACCAGGGCAAGTTTGCTAATTATGAAGCCAATTATATCAGCAAAACCGACATGATTCCCGGTGAAGCTTATAACCGAACTTTTCTTGGTTATAATGATTGGTCATATGCAACCACCTTAATGGGTTATAAACCCTCAAAAGCAATCACTATTGTTTTGGGTGAAGATAAGACCTTTATTGGCGACGGTTATAGGTCGGTGTTGCTGTCGGATTATGCCGCCAACTACCCATTATTCAGGCTAACTACCGATTTGGGTCCAAATGTACAGTATATGGCCATGTGGGCCTATATGGAAGATCCAAGTGCCGTTCAATTCAATTCCTTTACAAATAACAGGCGAAAATGGGGTGCATTCCATTATATCGACTGGAACATAAATAAAAGGGTATCAATTGGTTTCTTTAATGCATTAATAGCTGAGGAAGCCAACGACCAGGGAAAATTGCACGGTTTTGATGTAAATTATATTGACCCTCTTTATTTCTCATCTTCTTTAGGGCCATCAGGTGCTGGTACCATTCCTGATCATACCTTGGTGGGATTTAACGGCAAATACAAGATTTTCAATAAAACTACTGTTTATGGGCAATTGCTTTTTGACCAATCATTGTCACCGGTTAATAATAGTGGTGGGAAAGCCTGGCAATTAGGTTTCAAAGGCTCTGATCTATTTAAGGTTAAAAGCTTAAACTATTTATTCGAATATAATACGGCTGCTCCTTACACATATGCCAATCGAAACCCTATTGTCAATTATACAGAATTGGATGAACCTTTGGGCGATCCATTAGGCGCTAACTTTAAAGAATTATTGGGTATCGTCAATTATTCTATTGGCAGGTTTGATCTACAAGGTGAGATAGACTATGCCAAATCCGGTCTTAGTATTGGTAATATCAATTATGGACAAGATATAACCCTGGCCGACAACATAAACCTCCCTCCGGTTACTACCGCCACTACCGGACAAGGCTTAGCTACAACTGTAAAGTACGCAGAGGGTACAGTTGCATATCTGCTAAATCCGAAATATAACTTTCGCTTAGAAGTTGGCGCACTCCTACGCCAGGAAACAAATAGCGAAACCAGTTTAAAAACGGCTATGATAACTATTGGTTTAAGAAGTAGTTTCAGAGATCTGTATCACGACTTTTAAGCTATCTATATATTATTTAACAAGACTAAATATCCTGCATTATGAAATATATCTACCAGCTAAAAAAATATAGATTCTTCCTTACCATAATACTATTAAATTTCATTGCCAATACCCATGCTGTAGCGCAAATGGAATATCAGTCCTATTCCTTCCAGTTTTATCAAAAACTTAATTCAACACTATATTCAACAGGCACAAATATACATACCTCATTAAAACCATACATTATAACAGATTCCTTATTGAAACATAAATACGATTCGTTAATGAATTATGGCTCAGATGGCGAACACAATAGCTGGGGCTACAAAAAGCTATTTAATGAGCATATGGTAGATGTTAAGGGCTCTGGCTCGACATTTTATGCTGATCTTTTACCCGATTTTGGAATAGGACGGGATTTTTCGAACAAACAAACCACCAGTACAACATCCTTGGGTTTACAAATCGGAGGAACCGTTGGTAATAAATTTTACTACAACATAAGTGGTTATCAAAGCAGTGCGATTTTCCCTGAATATATTTCCACTTATATAAACCAGGTTGGCATTATTCCCGGGCAAGCTTATGCCAAAACTTATACCACTAACGGGTACGACTGGTCTTACATCACTGCTACTGTATCCTATACCGTTAATGATTATTTAAACATTACCGCGGGGCGTGATAAAACATTTATTGGAGATGGATACAGGTCAATGTTATTGTCTGATTTTGCATCGCCATATCCATTTTTTAGACTTACAGGAACTTTGGGAAACGTAACCTATATGGCTATGTGGAGTTATATGGATGATCCGGCCTCTACCTCCCAATATGGTATAAACAGGCATAAATTCGGGGTCTTTCATTATCTCGACTGGAACGTAAATAACAGGCTTTCTTTAGGTTTTTTTGAAAATATTACCGGCTTTTTCACAGACGATAATGGTGTAAAACGTCCTTTCGATTTTAATTATATAAACCCCATAATTTTCATGAAACCTGTTAATAATTCGAGCGATGATCCCGATAAATCATTACTTGGATTTACCGGTAAATATAAAATCAGCAACAGAATAACGGCTTACGGACAATTTGCATTAGACGAATTTCACTCCAAGGATTTTTTCTCTAATGATGGCGCCGTCGATAATAAATACGGCTGGCAATTGGGCTTTAGAGGGACTGATCTATTCGCAATTCATAACTTAAATTTTCTATTAGAATATAACACAGCGAAGCCTTATACCTATTCCGCTCGGTCGGCAATTGAAAATTATTCAGAAAACGGCGAACCACTGGCACATCCCTGGGGCGCTAATTTTCGCGAACTCGCAAGCTTACTAAATTACACGTATAAGAGATTTGATTTTAGTACCGAAGTCGATCTCGGCAGATATGGGTTAGATATGAATGGGCTAAACTATGGTGGGGATATCTTTCAGATTTACACCGATCCGGCGCGACCTTATGGCAATTATACAGGCCAGGGGTTAACTACCAATATGGTTTATCTTGAAGGAAAAATAGCCTATGTAATCAATCCAAAATATAACATGAGGCTTGAACTTGGCGGAATATTCAGGACAGAGCAAAATAGCCAGTTTCACGACAGAACAACTATGCTAACCATTGGCTTACGCAGTTCGTTCCGTGATTTATATACTGACATTACGAGTTTTAAAACACATTAATTAAGCTGTTTATTTATAAGAAGAAATACATTATTAAATTTTTCTGGCTTAAAATCCCATATCGGATACTTTGTTCATCAGGTTGGGCTCGAACCAACTAAGACTATACAATCGTATAGATAATGAACAGTATTTGATGATTTTATATCGCAGTGCCTTGTACCTTTCTGAACGCCATAAAAAATCCGCTGGATTACCCCCTCCTGTCATCAATTTAAAAACACGAGTATATTGCCTTAATACCTGTATAATTTTTGGCAGGCAAAGGTTCATTAATGAAACAAACAAGGTAGGGCCACCGTATTCGGCTACCATAAAAACTATTTTCAGGCCGAAATAATATAGTTGACTAATCTGATTCTTCATGATTTAAATAAATGAATAATCATAACTATTAAACGCCTGCCTGATGATACTGCCAGCATTGCTCAGTATTGGCCGGCCATGCCCAAAAACCATTTTTTCGAAGTCCAGATTTGTTACTTTAACAATACTGCGAATACCTTCGTCTCTATCCTCATAAAACACACTCAAGTCGAGCCCAATACTATTCGATAACAGATCTCCGGCAATCAGCACTTCTTCTTTTTCGGCCAGCAAGGAGATATGACCTTTGCTGTGCCCCGGTGTATGTATAACACGGATTCCACCTAATAAAGGCAGCAAATCATTATCCTTTAACTGCCTGTCTATCTCAACCGGATCAATGTCAATCGCCAACCGCTTTATAGCTAAATGGTAGATCAACCAATTTTTCAATCCGGGTGTGAGGCATAATTCTTTGCGAAAAGCAATACCGTATCGCATAATTTGCGCATCGTCAAAATGTGCCATCACCGGCACCCTTAAAATTCTTTGTATTTCACCGGCACTTCCGGCGTGATCAGGATGCAGATGTGTTAGGATGATCTGTTTGATGGCATAGGGATCTTTACCCGCCGATTTAATGGCACTGAAGATTTTGCCGGCACTTCCTTTTGGGCCGGTACCTATCAATGTAAGGCCTTTATCTTCAATTACAAAAACGTTAACCCATCCCAGGCTAATCTGATATATATTATTGCTGATCCGTTTCATACGATTATTAATGTGATTTAAATTAAAAATTGATGATTAATAGCGTAAAAACGAATGCATAAAGCTTAATGTAGGTTGAATGAATTATTTAATGATTATAAAATATATCTGCCAAACGCGTTAATTAAAATCACTAACGCTGTTTTATGACACAAACGTCTAAAAGATTCATGTTAAGAAATGTTAAAGTCGACGGGGCTGCTAATTTTATCTACCAATAGCCGTATTCCTTCTGTCGCCTTAAGTCAATTCTAGTAAAATACAGGAGAAATTGTTTCTATACCCTATGGAGGGAATTGCGCAGAAATATAGCATTTGGGAAAATGCCGTGTATAATGTTCAAGAGAGTGAGACTTTTATTGACAAAAAAGTTCGGCAGACAGATAAGTTCTTAACTCGTTCGCCTATAGGTACTTTGCTAAAGTATAAATATTTAAGTACTTGACAACCTTGACATTACTGGAGAATGACCGGTATATTTTTTAAAAAAATTGGTAAAATAAGCAGGCTCTTCAAAACCAAGGCCATTTGCCACCTGGGCAATGCTCCAATCCGTATGTTTCAACAACGCATTCGCCTCTTTTAAAACACGCTCTGAAATGTGTTGTGTTGTGGTTTTCCCGGTAACCTCCTTTACAGAACGATTCAGGTGATTAGTATGCACCGCAAGATTTTTGGCAAAATCGTTGGCCGTCTTTAGTCGAAGAAACTGCTCCGGCGAATCAATCGGGAACTGCCTTTCTAACAGCTCTAAAAACTGCGTGGTAATCCTTGCCGCCGCGCTGATATTGATTTCTATAGTATTAACAGGTGTGGTTTTTAATGCCTCGTGCATAATAATGCGTAAATAGTTGCGTAGCAAATCATATTTTCCTGCGTAATCCGAATCCATCTCTTCCATCATTCTGCTCAATGTGGCCGTCAGGAAAGCTAACTGGGCCTCATCCGGAAAGATGATATGACTGCCGCCTACTTTAAATAATGGAAAATCCTGCAGTGCACCTTTATGCTCCTGCGATTCGATAAAGGTTTGGGTGAATAAGCAGAACCATCCCGTTTGTGGCCCTGGTCCGCTTTCCCAGGATGAGGGCACCGATGGGCTGGAGAACAGCAGTGCCGGCCGGTCAATTAGCACCTGCTTGTCAGAATAAATCATCTTACCAGTCTCCATAACCAGTGCGATCTTATAAAAATCGCGGCGACTGAAGGGTGTCCTTTGTATGCAGTGCCTACGCCTAAAAACGTTAAAATGGCCCTGCCCGGTATTGTTCTCCGCAAATACTTTTTGATTTTCTACGGGATGGCGTCGATAAAACTCTTCAAGTGTTTCAATGGGTTGCATAACTAAAGGTATATATTTATTTGATTATTATAAACGAATATGACTATTTAATGATCGAAAAAATAACCAATGTTTGAATGTTATAAATTCCTGCTTGAATAATATAAATAAAGAATAAACAGGCGCGGCTACTTTTGCTGCATGGAAACCGGTTTCAGAAAATGGATTATCGTCGTTACTATCATCACTTCAACCATTATTGAACTGATCGATACCACGATTGTTAATGTTTCGATCAATACCATGAGCGGAAATCTGGGCGCATCGCTGGAAGATACCGCCTGGGTAATTACTTCCTACGCCATTGCCAATGTTATTATCATTCCGATGACCAGCTTCCTGGCCGAAAAAATCGGCCGCAAGCAATATTATATCGGCTCTATCCTCTTGTTTACACTCGCTTCCGCCATGTGCGGGTTTTCGCATAATTTATGGGAGTTGGTCGCCTTTCGTTTCTTTCAGGGAATCGGCGGTGGCGCTTTACTGTCTACCTCGCAATCCATTCTTTTTGAAACCTTCCCAGTTAAAGAACGGGCAACCGCCAGCGGTATATTTAGCCTGGGTATTATCATCGGCCCGTCTATCGGCCCGGTAATGGGGGGCTACATTGTAGATAATTTATCCTGGCAATGGATCTTTTATGTGAATATTCCTATCGGTCTTCTGGCCGCTATCTTATCCTATATTTACCTTAAACCAACTAAACGATCGACGGACGGGCGACGTATAGACTGGCTCGGCATTTTCTTATTGGCGGTGGGCGTTGGTTCCTTACAGGTGGTACTGGAAAGAGGTCAAACTGACGACTGGTTTTCGGCAGGTTATATTATTGCACTGACCATTATCTCTGTCCTTTCTTTAACAGTACTTATTTGGTGGGAGCTCCGGATCAAATTTCCGGTTATCAATCTTCGGGTGTTAAAAAGCACCACCCTATCTATATCCGCCATCATGACCTTTGTATTAGGCTTTGGTCTGTTTAGCGCCGTTTTTGTTTTTCCTTTATACTCACAGCGTATTATCGGCTATTCGGCTTTTCAAACCGGTAGTATGCTTTTACCAGGTACGCTGATGGCGGCCATGATCTCGCCATTTTTAGGTAAGATGCTACAAAGCGGCCTCCGCCCGCAATACCTCATTATCATGGGCTTCGGCCTGTCGGCAATATTTGGTTACATGATGTCGGGTTCCAACCTGGAGACAGGTGGCGCTTATTTTTTCATCCCCTTGATCTGCCGCGGCCTAGGTGCCGCTTTACTCATCGTACCGTTAACCGCGCTGGCAGTTTCGGAATTAAAGCCTTCTGATATACCGCAAGGCGCAGCCCTTAATAACATGATGCGGCAAATGGGTGGCTCATTTGGTATTGCTTTAATTAACACTTATATAGCACACCGGGCAGCGGCTAACCGCACATCGTTAATAACCCATGTTACCGCTTCAGATCCGCAGACCATCATGCGACAGCAATCCTTTATTCGCAACTTTATGGCGCATGGGTCTAATTACTTGCGCGCGGTACAGCAATCCATCGGCGCATTGGAAAACACGGTGGTTCGGCAAACTTTCCTTTTAAGCTATATGGACGCATTCTTGCTTCTTGCTATTTTAAACGCCTGCTGTATTCCGCTAGTGATACTGACTATTAAAAAAAGAGCTGTGGTAAAGGCGGGCAAGGTGGAAATTCCGGATGCGCATTAACATGTAGATATCATACCATCATGATTTGATTGCCGTTTTAAACCCTGATTAACAAAAAAAGGTAATGGTTAGGTAACACTAGTAATCTCATTTCTATTTTCAGGATGATCTGATACTGAATAGTTACCATAATTTATTTGAGTATTAAATTACAATCCATTAGGTTGGTCTTCGGGTTTTGAGGCCCAGCTTTTGCATGGTGCATCCTGTAAGTATATGTCAAGCGTGCCGCCTTTTATCAGACTTTTATAATTGATATAATTTTTTGAGTACATACGTCCATTCCATTTAACCGCATTAATGTATATAGCGCTTGTTGATTTTTTATGCGTGCGGATCAATAAAGTTTTGCCTCCCGGCAGATTAATTGATACCTGTTTAAATATAGGCGAGCATAACAAATATTCGCCGGAGATTGGGTTGAGCGGATAGACCCCCATTGCAGCAAACATATACCAGGCCGACATTTGCCCCGCATCGTCATTGCCACCAAGTCCTCCGGGGCCATCACTATATTCAGTAGCTAAAATAGTTCTTACCTGTTTTTGCGTTTTCCAGCAACTGCCGGTATAATTATACATAAATGGTATCTGATGCCCCGGTTCATTACCGTGCCAGTACTCGTTTTTAATAAAAATACTATCAAGCGCAGCCTCGAGTATTTTACGCCCTCCCATTAACCGGACAAGGCCAGGTACATTCTGCGGAGCATAAAAAGTATATTGCCTGGGCGTTCCTTCGGTGATATAGGTTTGTCTTACATCGGGATCAAAGGTTTTAGTCCAATCGCCATTTTGCATTCGCCCTTTCACAAAAACAGCAGCTGGGTCAAATACATTCTTATAATTTTCCGCTCTCTTAATCAGTGTTTTATAATCAGTATCAAAGCCCAGTTTTTTTGACAATTGTGATAAGGCATAATCATCATAAGCATATTCCATAGTACGGCTTACCTGCTCCATCTTATGAAAAGCATCCTTAACACTGTCTTCCAATGGTATATAACCATATTTTAGATATGATGTTAAGGCCCGCCTGCCTTTGCCATCTTTGTAATCCTGTTGCTTATCTGGTAAATCAAATGCGTTCTGCCGCATTAAACGATAAGCCTCTGTAGCATTCGCAGTACTAATGCCTTTTAAATAAGCTGAGGTAATGATGGATGTTGTATGATCGCCGATCATCTCGCTGGTGTAGTTATTCCAACACGGAAAAATTGGAAGCCAGCCCCCCTGCTCCCCTTTTAATATCAACGACTGGACAAGATCATTAACCAGCCGGGGACGAAGAATTTCCAGAAGCGGTATCTGCGCCCGGTAAATATCCCATAATGAAAAATCATCGTAATAATTACCGTTGCTGACCTTTTCTAACCGGTTAATACTTGCAAACCGGGGATAAACACCATCAACATCATTATACAAGCGAGGATGCTGCATAACATGATAAAATGATGTATAAAAAACACGCTTATCGGTTTGATTTGCCGTAACCAATGTAATCTGTTTTAAAGCCCGCTCCCATATTTGCCTGCATTGCGCTACGGTACTATCAAAATCCCAACCCGGTAACTCCGCATCAAGATTTTTACGGGCACCTTGCAGGCTGCTAAAAGAAGTACCCACTTTTACATGCAGCTTTTCGCCTTTTTGCATTGTAAAACCTATAAACGCGCCTATGTTTTTTTGCGCGCTTATGCTGTCTTTTATAAAAACATTGTCGCCGGTAAATGTACCTTTATTGGCTAATTGTTTATCTATTTTAATTACAAAATAGCCGCTAAAACCTGCGGGTTTCCCCCAACCCTGGTAAATACGGTGTACAGGGTTGTAACCATATATTTCCCCTTTTTTAGTATCGATTTTAATATAACCCTCCCCAAAATCGCTATTTGGTGTAATTAAAAGGTAGAGGCTATCCGCCGCATCGGCTGTAAACTCCATTATACTGCACCGAGGTGTAGCGGTAATAGCCGCATGTATCTTATATGACGAAAGTTTAATACGGTACACATAAGGGGCTGATTGCTCATCCTTATGACTGAATTTTGCAGTATAATTTACTGTTTTTAAATTGCCGGTTATTGGCATTATGGTTAAGCTACCATAGTCCTGCATGCAGGAACCGCTTATCCAATGCGAGCCTCTGAATCCACTAAAAAAGTCATCCTTATAATAGTATGGCGGAGTACATTTTGATTCTGATGCTTGTGTTTGTGGCGTCCATTGCGTCATGGCAAAGGGGGTACATACTGATGGTATTGTATTGGCAAAGTTTTCCTGCGCTGAGCCTAGTTTTAAGGCTGATGGTGTAGTACTGTTTGCCGTGCCGGATAACGGATTAACATATTTAACCAGTGATGGTTCCTGTGCAAATACCCCTGTGCATACTATAGATAACAGTATTAAAAAAGACACACGCGCATTTAACATCCTTACTAATTGGGGTTAAGATTGATTTTTAGATAATATTTTTATTCAACGCCGTTTTTTAGTAAACGGCGTTGAATAAGATTTATAATTTAACAGTTGCCGGGAGGTATTTAGCAATCAGATCCTCATAATAGGGCTTTAACTCAGAAACCACTGGTGGTACCGGACTTTTTGAATACAGGTCATACGGATTAAATTTATCTACCCATTTAAACATTTCATGGTCATGGGCACTAAGCAAATGATCATAGGCATGCTCACGGTGCTGTGAGTAAAACGAGTGATAGCGGATCATGTACAAGGCTGGTTCGGGCAGATAATCTTTTGTTAAATGATACAGATATTCATCATGCCCCCACGATATATGTACGTTATCCATTCCGCAGTGATGCGAGTAAACACCATATTTGGTATTGTAGCGCTCATCATGCGCATCAGGATTATCCGCAAAAAATTCAGGATAAACTATCTTGTCCGAAAATTTACATCCCACCGGATATGAATCTCCCACAACATTCCATTGCGGCTCGCCAAATAAGCAAAGCACTTTACCCAGGTCATGTATAAAACCTGTAAGTACAAACCAGTCCGGATGCCCGTCGGCACGTATGGCTTCGGCAGTTTGTAATAAATGTTGTAACTGATCAAGTTGCAAGTCAGGGTCCGAATCATCTATCAATGTATTAAGATACTCCATTGCCGACCACCAGGGCATTTCCTTCTTGTCGAACTTCAAAAAGTTAGCCTTTTTGGCCAAAACATTATCATAAGTTTGATATTTATGGTTAAGCCGGTAAAACTCACGTACGCCATCTATCTCCGGGCTGTCGTAGTTTCTGAATTCGTCTTTTTCTTTGGCTGGTTTTCCAGCCTCAGGGTATCTTTTGAGCACATCCTCGTCCCAATCATCGAGGTTATGTAAAGGAGACATTTCCTCTTTAGTTAGTTTTGCCATAACTTTTTATTATTTAATGAATACTATTTTTATTAATCACTATTATTTTACCAAAAAACTGTATACAATGCCGCCAGGATACCGCAAATAATCACTGCTGATATAGTGAAAGCTGGTGTTACTTTAAACAGTTTACTATCAATTTGCAGTATTTGTTTATTTTGCTTGCTGCTACTATCGGCTATTGTAATAAGCACCATTAAAGCGCTTACAATGAAGAAAACCCAGGTCATGCGGTTTAAAAACGGGATAGCGGCTATGTACCCATTAGTAAGCTGCGGTAAAAACTTAAACAACATGGAAAGTGGAATGGTTATCATAGCCCCGGCTAGCGCTGCCCGCGAAGTTGTTCGTTTCCAGAAAAAGCCAAGTAAAAATATAGCCAGTATTCCCGGCGATATAAAACCTACATATTCCTGTATAAACTGGTAAACCTGGTCAAAACTGCGTAAGGCAGGCGCTATAACTATGGCAATAAGCGATGCTGCAATAACAACCCATCTGCCCACATTTACCATGCGTTGCTCTGATGCTCCTTTGTTTAAATATTTTTTATAAATATCAAGCGTAAAAATGGTGGCTATACTATTGCACTTACCCGCTAACGAAGCAACTATGGCAGCAGTAAGCGCCGCGAATGCTAATCCTTTTAAGCCGGTTGGCAGCAGGTTCATCAAAACCGGGTAAGCGTGATCAGGTTTCAAGGTGCCTGCTGCATCCGTCATCTCAGGGTGATAAAACCCATGATTATACAATACATAAACCGCAATTCCCGGTATTACCACAATAACGGGCACCAGTAATTTTAAAAAGGCGGCAAACATTAATCCGTTACGGCCGGTTTTCAAATCGGCGCCTAACGCGCGTTGTATAATATACTGGTTACAGCCCCAATAGTTAAGGTTATTGATCCACATCCCACCGGCCAAAACAGCTATTCCCGGCAAGTCGTTATAATATTTATGCCCGGGAGGAAAGATCATGTGGAAATGATCACCGGCGTTCTTTTTTAATAATGGCAGGGCTTCAAACACGGTTTTTACGCCAAGTTTATCTGCTATTAAATGCAACGAAAGATAACAGGTAACCAAGCCGCCCATAATTAAGACAAAAACCTGTATCACATCGGTATAACCAATCACTTTCATTCCGCCAAGCGTAATAACGATGGAAAATATACCCAAAGCCACAATACAGGTGCTGAATGATATGCCGGTAATAGTTTCTATAGCGGCCGCACCCAAAAAATAAATGGAAGTAAGGTTTACAAACACATATACCAATAACCAGAAAACCGCCAAAACAGTGCTTACCGTATCATTATACCTATTTGCAAGAAACTGCGGCATGGTATAAATATGATTTTTAATGTAGATAGGCAGAAAGAATATAGCCACAATAATAAGCGTAGCCGCGGCCATCCATTCATAGCTGGCTATGGCCAAACCCATTGCAAAGCCAGAGCCCGACATGCCAATAAAATGTTCAGCTGAAATATTGGATGCGATAATGGATGCTCCGATAGCCCACCAGGTGAGCGAACCTTCGGCCAAGAAGTAATCTTTTGTTTTGCTGTGCGTCGATCTTTTATTGCGATACACCCAATACCCATAACCGGTAACTACAATAAAGTAAATGAAGAAAACAGTATAGTCGTAGCCCGAAAGATGGTTCATTTACAGTAAGGGTTTTTTAATTGGATAATTTAAAGTTGATAAAATTTACAGCGATATATTATTTATCGCGGCCTTTTATTTACGTAATCGTTTACGTAACAATGGCTAATTCGCAGGCTATTGCACCTGTATATTTTGTTTAGCGCTGCCTGGTATTCTAATATCTTTTAAGACCAAACCGCTTACTTTGTTGAGTAATACAACCGGTTTAGCTTTCACCTGCGGGATGTTTAATACATTTAAGCTGAGCCCTTTTACATCATCGGCAATAAAAGCGGGGCGATAATCAGTTCCTTTGCAGGTTAGTACCATGTTTCTAATTTTAATACCATCGGCATGCCTGATGTAAAAGCCCCACGCAGGTAATTCGCCAAACATGGAAAATTCAGGGTAGTTAGATATTCTTTCGGGTACTTTTTCAAGGCTATCTATGCCGAAATCAGCCACCTCTTTTTTTGCCCCTCCCGCATAATTGATGGTAATATTTTCAAGCGTGACATCCTCTACCCTACTACCGGGTATCCCTGTAACAGATGATGGGAAAACATTATGCGGCACCGAAACTATAGGTCCTTCCATAGGATAACCTGCATCGGGCTTACCAACAGGAACATCAACTTTTATATTACCAATATATACCCTGCGCAGTACACCGGCAGGCCCTTTTTTGTTACGATGGCCAAGCCTTATTACAATGGCATTGCCGGTATTTTTAGCTACAATGTCGCGTATATCAACATCCTCAAGTACTCCACCGTCAACCGTTTCAATAGCAATGGCCGAACGGTAGGTATCATAAACACTAATATGCCTGATGGTGATCTTCTTAAAACCACCTAATGAGCCCGTACCCAATTTCACCGCGCTCGCGCTCGAGCGCACCCTGCAATTTGCCACGTAAACATTTTCGCAAGCACCGTTAGGATCTTCTGATTTAAGGCAGATACCATCATCTGCCGCGTTAAAAAAGCTGTTGGTCAACTTTACATTTTTACAGTCAACAATATCTATCCCATCGTTATTCCAGTAGGTAACATTTTCCACCTTTATGCTGTCAATCACCAGGTTTGAACAGCTTTTATAATTCTGTGTCCAGCATAAACCATTTTTAATGGTTACGTTTTTAATATGTATCTCGTCACAGTTTTTAAATTCAATAAGTTTAGGGCGGTTATCTTCTGTGGGCCGCATCTGGTGCCAGGGATTAGGCTTACGCCATTCGGTATCCTGTAAAGTACCGGCATTTAAGCGACGATAAATATCTTTTAATAAATCATGCCCTTGTCCGTCAATAATACCCTTCCCGGTTATGGCAATATGGTGCTGATGGTTAGATACAATTAACGCCGAAGCCTTGCCTGCACCGTAATCGGTACGTAGCGTACTTCCTAGCAGGAATGCATTTCTATCAAGATGCAATTCAACATTTGACTGAAGATTAAGCACCCCGGTAACAAATTTCCCCGCAGGGACTAAAACCCGCCCGCCACCATTGGCTGATGCTTTATCGATAGCTTTTTGAATAGCTGTTGTGTTATTGGTTTTACCATCAGCAATGGCCCCGTAATGCCTGATATTATAGATTTTTATTTGCGCCGATACCGTTACGCTGATAAAACTGGATAACAAAACGGCAAATACTATTTTGAAAGAATATTTCATGTAAACAGGTGATATAATTGGTTAAACTTTTAAAAACAATTTATTACGATACAACAGGTATAAAAACAGGAGTTGTATCATGGTGACACTTACGGCTGCCCACACTGCTTGCCATGCCAGTGGGGTTAAGTGAACAAGCCCGCCTAACAGATAGTCGGCAGTATGCCCGAAATCAACCAGTCCTTCTGAACACAGATAGATCAGTATAGAATTACTACCTATCCACACAAAAGGGATGGCCCATTTTTTAGCGCCTGCTACATCAATAACCAGGTAAAATATTGATAACAGGATCAGACTCCAGCCGCCCACATATAACACGAATGAGCTTGACCACAAGCGTTTATTAATAGGAAACTCCGCATTCCATAACAAGCCTAAGGCTATTAACACTAAACCTGCACCAAAAAGCATCAGCCCCTTTTTATACATAGGCCAACGAGGTGATTGCCATTTTAAAAAGCTGCCGGTAAATACACCCAGTAATGCAGTGCCGATAGCTGGTATGGTAGAAAGTATTCCTTCAGGGTCGTGTATTTTATCATGCAGCCTGCCGGGCAGTAGTAACCTGTCTATATATGATTCGAGCGAGCCTTGCATCGTTAATACACCAGCCCCATATCCGGGTACGGGGATAAATAACATGGCCGCCCAATATCCGATCAAAATCCCTGTAAACCATACTATTTGCCCACGCAGATTGAAATTAAGGTAGATGAGGCCAGCAAAAAACCAGGCCAGTCCTATACGTCCCAATACGCTGGCAAAGCGTGTATTTTCATACCCGTTAAATTTAAGCGCCCCATTTACCACCATGCCCAGCAGTATCAATATCAAAGTGCGCCGTAACATGGAAAGATAAATACCCCGCTTAGTTTTTGCCGATAGTTGATTGGCTGCCTGAACACCGGCTTTTGCAATTTTATTGCCCATGGAGTATGGCATAGATACACCGGCGATGAACAGGAATAATGGAAAGATCATATCATAAAAAGTAATACCATTCCATACCGTGTGGTGCAGCTGACCCGAAAACCATAAAAGCACCGGCCATTGCGTAACCTTTGCCAGCGTATGGACGATCTGCTCGCCACTCATTATCCAGAACATATCAAACCCACGAAGGGCATCAAGAGAGATTAGCCGTTTAATTGGTTGTATGGATGAGGTTGTTGTCATTTTTTTTAATATTTCATTACTTATAAACCGCCCCTATCACTTTACGATATTTATTATAAATAGCATTGGCCTGGCTTACACTATTACCACTGGCTTGCAACGGGTAACTTTTATGGCTGTTTACCCATTGCCATTCCCATTGGCTTATTGATTTATCAAAACCTGTTATATCAGCCTCCTTTCCTTGTCGTAGCGCATCATCCAGCAAAGCGAAAAACTTCTCCCATCTAACTTTATAGAAATCATTAAGCAACCCACTCCATTGCCTGCACGAGTACTCATGCAACGGACTATTTGCATTACCCCAAAGGGTAATCAGATCGCGGGCATTTCGTTCGTACAAATCTTTTTCGGTTATTGTATTACCTTGTTTACGGGCATCAGTCAGCCATGGGCCCAATAAAAAATCCTTACGTGTTGCTAACAGCGCATCCATATCGCTGATGAGTTGCAGATATTCCCTGCTGTATTTTTCAAAATCGGCCTTATTTTTTTGGCGATAGGCATTTACCCATTTGCTTTGCAACGGCAGCGCGTAGTTGGCCAGTGCCTGCCGGGTTACATCCACCAGGTCATAACGAAAACCATCGCTATTGCTACAGCTTGGGATAGCTTTCATCATCGCATCCCAGGCGGGTAAAAAATATTGGGGTTTATAGTTGAGAGTTGTATGTGTCCAAACGGTATTAGAATCAAGTGTTGGCCTGCCGGTAATAATAGATTCCGACCCGTCTCTTATAATATTCCCGCCGTTATAAACGGTACTGCGCAGTACCTTCCAGGCTTGTTGTGTGTATTTACTAATATGGCCATACCTGTTTAGTTGGTACTGTTTTAACCATTCATCAAGGTTGATAGGCTCATCCTGCCACGTATTGCTGGTCATGAGCTCATAAAGCACGGGATTTTGTTCAATGGCTTCCATTGTTAAGCCTATCCCTTCCATTTGCTTTGATTTTGGATCTTTCAACGCTGTTGCGGGACCACTGGCTACTTCGTTCATACGGCCAAAAAGCACAATATTGCCTCCAAAGTTGTGCAGCATATTCCATATCCAGGGTTTGCCGTAAAAAGCATCAGTACGTTTCCAAACCGGTTCAATCTCGGCAGCCAAATCAAGGATAATCATGTGCTCATTCGGCACAGCATCCAGCAAGGCTTTAATCTGGGGGGCCTTCCAAAATTTCCTGTCATTGTAAAACAACCATCCCTGCATTACCCATGTTGCTTTTGGGTCGGCATTGCTCATGGCCTGGTACACCCGTGCACTTAAAGCCGAAAGGTAGCTCGTATCATTGGTTGGCGGTTCGTTCTCATTAAAAGTATCAGCAGAATATAAATGATCTGTTCCGTAAAGCCGGGTTTGTGTTTCAATAAACCTGCGGCCTATTTCGGCAAAAAGCGAATCTTTGGTGTCTAATATATAAGTATCTGCGAAGCCATTATTCCAGTTAATTTTTTTAAGTTTTGACGCCGGAAAATGCTTTTGGAATGATGGCGGTACATGCCCGGTGAAAGATTGTAGAATTGGTGTCATACCCAATTCCCGTTCGCTCCGAAGTATCTTTTGTTGTAAATCGCGATGACTTTCCATCCAGCTTAATGGCAGCGGACCACCCCAGCCATCCAGATTACCCATCCAGAACCATGAAAAATAAGCAGGGCCACAAAAAAAATCCTTCAAATCAGCATCAGAAAAACCCATACTTTTATACACTTCGTACCAGGTATATTCCTGCCCGGTGAGCGCCAGCGGCATGTTGATCCCGTGCAGGGCCATCCAATCAATTTCCTTTTGCCACCTATCCCACCCCCACCAGCTCATGCTGTAGTTAAAGGTGCAATAATTAAGGTAATAGCGATAATTATACGGAGTTGTTCTATGAATTTTATGTGCAACAACCGGCAACACTTTAAGTAGATTTAGGTTAGTACCATCCCAGGTTACCTGGCAATGGCAGTATTGGGTAAGATAATTATACAACGCCGAAGCTACCGCGACACCATTATTGCCCCTTAATATAATTTTATTGTGTTTGCTCTCAATTTCAAAATCATCTTTATCGCTGGCTGCAAGTGGTTCAACTACAAATGATGAGGATCGTTGGGGGATTACCCTTTTAATCAGCGCATAGGATGCAGGAATGTTAAGTTGCGCCAATACTTTAGTATTACCTACAACAATTGCAAGCAAAACACTAATACTGAATTTAAGATAGTAGTTATTTTTTTTCATAAACAGAGGATATAAAACAGGCTAGTAATAGAATTGATATTACGCTATTAAATATCACCAAAAAATAAATAGAATATGGGCCGAAGCCCATATTCTATAACCAACACACATCATTTTTATTAATAACCAGGATTTTGTACCAGTTTTGAATTAGTCATAATTGCACTAGTTGGTATAGGGAATATACGACGATAGATATCTGTATTAGTTTTACCCAAACCATAAGCATTTTCATATTGCCCAAACCTGATCATGTCATTTCTATGCCAGGTTTCCCATGCAAACTCTTTACAACGCTCGCTATAAATATCCGTCAGTGAGACGGTCGTTAAAGCAGCTGTGGTGGTACGAACCGATTTAATTTGGTTTACCAGTGATAAAGCTGTAGCGCCAAGCGTTGGGCTGCCGCCACGTAAAATGGCTTCAGCTTTCATTAGGATAATGTCGGAATATCTGAATAATGGAACGTCATTATTTTGGTTCCTGCTAATGGTGTTGGTATAGTCAGGATAAAACTTAATATTTCGAACTCCAATATTCCAGGCGATTTCATCGTTACCTAAATCAAATGATGAATTGGTACCTGCCCTAACTGAACTGGAAGAAAGGGGAGTGAGTACTAAAGGATATGTATATGTTGCAGAACCGTCTGATCCGGTATAAAACTGGTTATATCCAAGTTTAGTAGTTTTCACCATAATAGGTGTGCCATCCTGCCAGTATTGTGCACCTGTTAGCCATTGCTTGTTGCGCACATCGTTAGGATCATCAAAATGAGCATAGTACTCAGCAGTTGTCATACGGGGTCCGCTTGGCTGGCTATTTAACAGCCCATTGCCGGTACTTAAATTCATAATCGGGTCTGTATATCCACCGGGTGTTGAACCGGAATATAAATACCGGATACCCTCATTGCGGTTTAAATCATAACGGGCATAGTACATGTTACCACTTGTGGTTGTCGCATCAAACGGTATAGCAAAAATGAACTCTTTTTCTGACGGCCCATTAGTTGGATAAAATTGCTGCAGATAGGTAGTCATCGGTTCTAAAGCATAGTTACCTGAACTGATAATCTCGTCGCAGGCAGCAATACAGTCGTCATAACGGGCTGTTCCGGTATAAACTTCCGCATTTAAGTACATTTTGGCTAAAATAGAGTAAGCAAGATCTTTGGTAACCAGCCCGTAAGTGGCAGTACTTGGACTTTTTAGATACGGAAGAGCAGCTTTAAGCTCGCTTTCAATATAAGCAAACACTTGCGCCCTTGCTGTATTTGTTTTTAAGGTAGTGGAACCATACAATGTGTCTAGTGGCACATTACCATAAAGGTCCATCTCCATAAAGTAAGCCAAAGCTCTGATGGTTCTTAATTCTGCTATACTGGTATTTTTTGCTGCGCCTGCGGGAGCAGAGGCCTTAAATATCGATATGATTTGGTTAGAAGTACCAATTATGCCAGTTGTATAAACATAGGTTGAAGCAACCCAAGCATTATCCGGGGTCCAGGTATGGCGGTGTAGTTCTACATATTTATTACCATCTAACCAGTTTGTACCAAATGTAGGCAGAACAGCCTCGTCACTTGAACAGCTTTGTAAGAACCAATATGATCCCGCAAAATCATTACGGATAGCGATATAAGCCGGCCCTTCTGCCGAAGTAAACTGGGCAGTTGTAAGCGGATAAACTGATGGCGTTATTTCTGCTGTAACAGGTACATTAATTTTTTGACATGACGAGATTGTCAAGGTGATAGACATTACGCCTAAAATCCCTAAAATTATCTTTTTCATATTTTTTGTATATTCTATTTAAAATGAAACATTAAAACCAAGCAACAGCGTACGCGTTTTAGGGTAGAAATTATTATAATCAATACCTGGCGATATGCCTCCCTGAGTAATCTCTGGGTCGATGCCTTTGTAACCTGTAACTGTGAACACATTGTTTGCCGTGAAATATAGCCTCATACTACTAATATTCTTAAACGGATTCCTAAGTGTGTAACCGAATGTCGCATTATCCAAACGAACGTAGGAACCATTTTCTACGTATCTGCTTGAGTAATAAGAATTTTTAGTATCGGTTGCTTTGTCGTTTGCTGCACTCACCAGTATATTATTGGTGGCAGCTGCCGCAACATAAGATAAATCGGCGCGGGTAGCGTCAAATATTTTGTTGCCAAAAGTACCTCTGAAGAAAAATCCTAAATCAAAGTTTTTATACTTGAATGTATTACTCCAACCGGTTAATATATTGGGTTGAGGACTACCCAAATAAAAGTAGTCGGTTTTTATCGTTGGTGAAGTTGTGGTTCCACCACCCGGAGTATAAAAAAGTGAATTGCCGTTTGCATCCTTTCCGGCATATTTAAAGGAATAGAACTCGCCAAGTGGTTGCCCAACTTTTAAAATCTGCAAGGTAGCACCTGTTTGACCCGGGCCTTCCGGATCGGAATAAAGTGTCTGATCGCTATTGCCGTAAGGGCCGGATAAACTGGTTATCTCATTTTTATTATACGCGATGTTAAAAGACGATGCCCATGAGAAATTACTGGTAATTATAGGCGTAGCACTCAGCGCGAACTCGATACCCTTGTTATTGATGCTGCCACCATTAGCCCATATTTTGCCACCCGGCACCAGTGATTGTGATACCGAGTAGTCAAACAACATACCTGTAGTATTTTTGTTATATACATCAAGTGTACCTGTTACCCTACCTTTTAATATGCCAAAATCAAGGCCTAAGTTGGTAGTAGCGGTTTTTTCCCACTGTAAATTAGGGTTTGAACCTTGTACAGGCCCATATGCGGCAGCTTGCACACCATTGTTATAATAAGTGCCCGAGATGCCGTAGACCAATTTAGCAGTATATGCACCAATACCTGCCGAATTACCGGTAACACCATAACTGGCGCGCAACTTAAGATCAGAGAAAATTGTTTGGTCTTTCATGAAATCTTCCTGGGTGATACGCCAGGCAGCGCTAGCCGATGGAAATGTTCCCCAATGATGATTATCACCAAATACTGAACTACCGTCTCGGCGTATCGAACCCTGTAATAAGTATTTTTCTTTATAGTTGTAGTTTAGTCTAAAAAAATCAGAAATCAGCAGGGTTTCGCCGTAAGTCAGGTCATTACCCAAGTTGATACGATATGCTGATATAGCGTATGGATTACCCAGGGTTAGGTTCTGAAAACCAATATTATCGGTAGGAAAGTTAGTACTTGACGCCTCAAACCCATCGCCATATATATTATCTTCGTAAGAATAGCCTAAAACAGCATTTAAGCTATGGTCGCCAAAATGTTTATCCCAACTCAAGAAAGTTTCCAGTGTTTTAGCGGTATTTGAGTAGTCGCTACGTAAGGCCGAACCATCGGTTCCAAATAACGAGCCAATAAGCGTATGCGCAATGCCCAACCCAGGATCGGGGTTATTATAAAAGTTGGATGTAGGATAATTGCTAAAATAGCTGCTATAAAACTCGCCATGCAAGGTCGATGTTTTTTGGTAAGATAAGTTTACATTGTAGGTTAAATTGAATGGTAATTTTACCTGGGTATTAAAACTACCCATTAACACATTGTATTTGGTTTGATCTTGTGAATTGGCAACCATAGCCACCGGGTTAAAATATCCTGTGGTATTCAGATTTTCAAAGTACGAGCCATTAGCATTATATACAGGCGAAATTGGCAAGTGCTTTGCAGCTTGTAGCAACACAATATTTTGCAATGGTTCATTGTTTGATGTACTTGCAGAATTAGAGACATTAAGGCTGAATTTGATTTTATCATCCCAGGTATAATGGTCAATATTAACACGACCAATAACACGCTGCAGCGAACTGGCCGACAAGATGCCCTGTTTATCAAGGTAGTTGAGGCTGGCGCTATAAGTAGTGTGATCTGCTCCGCCGCTAAATGATAAGTTGTGATTTTGAGTAAAGCCTGAAGAACGCTCAATTGCCTTCATCCAGTTCGTGTTAATATTACCGGGACTAACATCATCGTTGGGAGAAAACGTTAGCTTATTTGCGGCAGCATAAGCGCGCAATTGGCTGGCATTCATTAAATCAAGACTACTCGCTACTTTCTCCTGTGCCACATAACCACTATAAGTTACCTGCGACTGGCCCTTTTTGCCATGTTTAGTAGTAATCATGATAACACCACTGGCGGCCCTATTGCCATAAATTGCTGTAGCAGCAGCATCTTTCAATACGTCAACCGACTCAATGTCAGCAGGTGCAACCGCCGTGATATCAGCACCGGGAATACCATCTATAACATAAAACGGAGCTCCCGGGCTATTAACTGTAGAGGCACCACGTAAGATTACTGCAGCGGGCTGATTAGGGTCGCCACTGGCGGTTATATTTAAGCCAGCTACTTTACCTTGCAGCAACTGTCCAACATCAGCAATAGCACCTTTGTTCAGGTCTTCCGGCTTTATAGTAGTAATAGCGCTTGACAGGTTCTTCTTACTGCTGGTGCCATAACCTACTACTACAACATCATTAAGTGTTTTTTGATTCTCAGTAAGTGTTATATTAATTTGGTTGTCGCCACTTACTGTTACCTCCATTGGCTGATAGCCAATAAAACGAAACTGCAATACGCTACCTTTTGCAGCATCAATGGAGAACTTTCCATTAATTGAGCTTGAGGTTGATTTGTTGCTACCCTTTACCTGTATAGTTACACCAGGTAGCGGGCCGCCTTGTGCATCTTTTACAGTGCCTTTAACAGGGCCGGTTTGTGCCCACGTATTGCTAAAGCAAAAAAGCATCAATACAAACAAGATTCCAAACAGGTACCTTGCCATAAATAGTTTGTGTCTAATTGTTATCATATTGGTTTATTTAATTGGTGACTTTTTTATAGCTTAATTACAAGCTAAGTACAATACATTAGTTTAATATTCAATAAATGTTTAAAAAACACTTATAAACGAATTATTATTTAAAATTGGTAGCAAAGGTTTACTTGAGTACAAGTTGTCTGGTTAAGTAAATGCCGCTTAAAACTCGCTTTTTTTGTGACATTCAAATTACAAGATTATCTAAAAGTGAAAATTTTAGAAATCGCTTTTATCAATTTGACAGTATTTATTTACGTAAACGTTTACGGAATAATAGTATATTACACACTAATAAACCAATGTATAATACTTATAAAAATGGGAGCAGTTAATATAAAAAAGCTTGCCTTTGAACTGAATTTATCAGCGGCAACAGTTTCGAGAGCTCTCCGCGATAGTCACGAGATTAGCCGTGAAACCAAGATTAGGGTGCATGAAATGGCCAAAAAGCTCAACTATGAACCCAATCCATTTGCCAGCAGCCTGCGCAAGCAAAAAAGTAAAACAATTGCGGTAATAGTACCTGAGATTGCCAATAACTTTTTTTCACTTGCCATTAACGGTATTGAAGAAGTAGCACGAGAGCGGGATTATCATGTATTGATTTACCAAACGCATGAGAGCAGCGAAATTGAAACATCTTTTCTGATGCGCCTTCTAAGTGGGCGCGTTGATGGTATTTTAATATCCCTTGCTTGTGAAAATGTTGACAAAGAGCAGCTTAAAAGAATAAGCGATCAATTACCGGTGGTTTTCTTTGACAGGGTACACGATGACATTGAAGGGGTAAAAATCATCACCGACGATTACGAAAGTGCCTATAACGCCGTACAACATCTTATTGAAAATGGTTGCAAAAAAATAGGATATTTATTAGCCCTTAACACTTTATCAACAGGTAAAAACCGGCTGCAAGGTTACCTTGACGCCTTAAAATGCAATGTTCTCCAGGATGATAAAGGATTAATTATGCAAAGCGGCGCAAACAATGATGAAAATTACGCACTTATTAAAAATTTTATTGCTGAACAAAAACCAGATGGTATATTATCCTCTATAGAGGAGCTTGCAATGCCTTGCTACTTTGCCTGCAAGGAACTGCAATTAAATATACCTAATGATTTAAAACTCATTAGCTTCTCAAACCTTGCTCACGCCGAGTTACTTAATCCATCGCTTACTACAATCAACCAGCCTGCTTTTGAAATAGGCATGGAAGCGGCAGGCATTTTATTTAAAATATTTAATAAACGATGGTATGAGCCTAATGAAACCATTATATTAAAATCCAATCTTATAAAAAGGGAATCCACAAGGGCCATCTTATAATAGGAGTCTCAAAACATTATTTTGGTAATGTATTAATTATACTAACAGCAAATGCATTTATTGCCGATGGAAGCTTGTCTCCTACTTGGTAAGCTCTGTTTCGTATAACATCATACCGATATTATTTATAGCTTTAACATTTAACCTTTTACTATCCAAAGAAAAATACATAAAACCATTTTCCGAAGCTTGGAAACGGCTACCAGGAACGCCCGGAGTTACTGCTGTGAGCTCTGAACCTGCACCTGAAATAAATTGGTGAACAAAATTATCTGGTTTAAGATGCTGCAGGGAGTGATCATGCCCGGACAAATAAACATCAACTTTATAATCGTCAAATATGTTTGTCAGCTTCTGCCGAACGGTTAGGGTATCATAATTATTAATACGCGGGCCGGCAGTATAACAAGGATGATGCCCTACTACAATTTTCCATTTTACATCGGCAGAGGCATTTGCCAAAGTGTTTTTTAGCCACGCTATTTGCGTTGCTGAATACTCCTCTTTATCCTCGTGCATAAAGCAGTCGGTGTCCATCATTATAAAAAGTACCTTGTCCTTTATATTAACATCTTTACTTAGGCTAATCTCCTTTGAATAATAGGTGGCTGGCATGTCCCAGCGGCGGCTTACTTTACTGTAACGCACTTGCGCATCTGCATCGGCTAAATGATCGTGATTACCTAAAACCGGGTACCAATCACATTGCAGCGAATGCGCGGTATATACATTTTCAAACGAGTAGTGAAATAAGGGGTCCTGCTCGCTGATGACACCCTTCGGGTAAAAATTATCACCGACTGATATCACAAAATTATTCGGGTGCGAAACTCCCCATAAACCCATTTGTTGCGCCACCTGTAATTGATCATATTCGCCATTGCGCCCCCAGTCGCCTATTGCCATAAAGTGTAGCGTGTAATCATCCTGCAATACAGATGATGATAAATCATCGCTCTGTAAATGTGTTATTTCTGACTTTGCCGAAGCTATAAAAGGCCCTACTAATGATGCACCTATAGCAATAATCGCGGTGTTTTTAACAAAATCTCTGCGTTCCATCTCGATGAGTTTTTAATAAAAATAATGGGTGATATAATTGGTTTATTTATACGCTATTTTCACAATGGATATATATCTGTATTGAAAAGGTCTTCAACTTTTAATATAAACTAACACTAATAATGTTATTGATTACGGCAATTTATATTGTTGACTAAATTGTTAAAATTTCAGCATTGTTGCGTTTATGCTTAAAACTTATTTACGTAAACGTTTACGTAAACCTGCAGTACCAGTGGACTGTATTTCACCGAAGTTTTAAAATTGGGGATGATTATTTGGTGTATAAACCGCGGTAAATGCCGCCTTAACTATAAGAAATCTATTCAATACCTATACTCCATTATATGTAAAGGCGAGTTAATCATATAAAAACCGGAGTAATTACTTTTAAAAAGTAATTACTCCGGTTCAGTATTCACAATCACTAAATGTCGAACATTTTTTTTGAAGAGATTACCTTATCTCTAATACAGATCTCATATGGCTGAAAGTCTGGAAACTATATTGTCCATGATATTTACCTATTCCCGAAGTTCCTACACCGCCAAAGGGTAAAAAATGTATTCCTACATGTATTATTGTACTATTAATTTCAGCATCGCCACTTGTGGTCCTGTTCAAAACATCTTCTGCAAAATCTTTATCCTCAGAGAATACATATAATGCTAAGGGTTTAGGGCGGGAATTGATCTCATCAAGGACCACTTCAATATCTGAATAGGCCAGAAATGGAAGAATTGGCCCAAATATTTCCTGTTGCATTACCGCGTCCTTCCAAACAACATTATCCATTAATGTCGCCTCAAAATAACGCGTTTCCAGATCATACTTACCACCATACACCACTTTTTCTTTCGCTGCATCCAAATAACCCGCGAGATTCCTCACCTGTTGCTGTGAGACAATTTTGCCAATCTTCCCCAATGAATTACCATCGTAGGTTTTCTGGAGATGGGTCTTAAATCGCTGGATCAACTCCTCCTTTATTGATTCGTGTACATAAATATAATCAGGGGCTACACAGGTTTGGCCACAGTTCATCCATTTGCCTCTCGCAATCCTTTCAACCGCCTTGTCAAGGTTGGCATCCTTATGCACAATAGTCGGCGATTTTCCGCCCAGTTCCAATGTCAGTGGGATTAGCTGCTCAGCGGCGGCCTTCATTACGATCTTTCCCACGTTGGGGCTTCCTGTAAAGAAGATATAGTCAAATTTCAAGCTTAATAAAAGCGTATTTTCCTCTATTGAGCCCTGTATCACCGATACATAGTCAGGAGAAAATGCATCCCTCACTATCTTTTCAATAACAGCAGCAACATTTGGTGTATTCTCAGATGGCTTGATGATAGCGGTATTTCCGCCCATGATAGCACCCAATAAAGGGCTAAATGTCAATTGAACAGGATAATTGAAGGGACCTACAATATAGCTAACCCCATACGGCTGAAAGGTTACCTTACTTACAATTTCACCACCTGAGACATGTTGCCTTGAAGGCATCTCAATAGGCTTAGCCCAGCTTTCAAGATTGTCAAGACAGTAATCCAGTTCATCCAAAACTATTTTTATTTCAGCATACTCGGTCTCTGGTCTGCTTTTCCCCAAATCAGTGAACATGGCGTCGCAAATGGCATCAGTATTCCCTATAAATGCTTTTTTTAAATTCTCAAGCTGCTGAATTCTGAAATCAACTGATTGGGTTTTCCGCATTGCAAAGAACTTTTTTTGACTTTGAAACACCCCTGTTATATACTCTTTTTGATTTGTATCCATTTCTATTTTTCTGGCTTTAACTATTTAATATTTGAGAACACAGATTATAAGTTGGTAACGAACAAAGTCAACAGTTAATGACTGCTTTTGTTGCCTCTTAGCCTTTTATTTAGTTAAAAGTATTATTATTTTTTCTGTCACGGCTTCAGATGACGTATAATTTCGCGTGATGATCAATAAGTCACCTTCCACACCATATTTATCTTATAGATTGAGAATAATAAAAAAATAACGCGTTAAATTAATTCTGCTTTTTCACATAGCTTAGTAGTGCTCAAAAAAAAAGGTTGCTCGAAATCGAGCAACCTTTTGATAAATTTGATACAATCGCATCTTAGCGGTGAGGGAGGGATTCGAACCCTCGGTACAGTTTCCCGTACGTCAGTTTAGCAAACTGATCCTTTCGGCCTCTCAGGCACCTCACCATATTTTGGCCTTAATTGACCGGTATCACAATAAATCCCTTTTTTCGGGACTGCAAATATAGCAATTCAGGTAAGCGGTCAAAAAAAAAAATGAAATCGTTAGTAATTAATTCTCACGTGGTAAATGCTCATCAACATTCGCTTAAAAATCGTTTTAATTGTTTCAATATCTTTAAGCGTTATGTCACTGTCTTTCAGCTGATCCTGATCGAGTTTATATTTTACGATACGATCTACCAACTCGCTTATTGATTTTTCATCAGGTTCTTTTAGTGAGCGCGATGCGGCCTCAACTGAGTCGGCAAGCATTAAAACACCACCTTCTTTTGTAAAAGGAATAGGTCCGGGGTACCTGAAAACCTTTTCATTGATCATTTTTTCCGGAAAATTCTTCAAATATGATTGATAAAAATAATCTACCCGGGTGTCGCCGTGATGCGTCCGGATAAAATCAATCACCACTTCGGGGATATTTGCATTTTCCGCCATCTCCACTCCTTTGCTCACATGCCTGATGATAATCTGTGCACTTTCTTCATAAGGCAGCTTATCATGTGGGTTAAAACCGGAGCTTTGATTTTCAATAAAAAACAAAGGATTCTCCAATTTACCAATATCGTGGTATAATGCTCCTGCCCTAACCAGTAAAGCGTTACCACCGATGCTGTATATGGCATTCTCGGCAAGGTTAGCTACTTGCAATGAGTGTTGAAACGTACCGGGGGCGGTAAAGGCCAGTTCCCGCAGTAAAGGCGCGTTGGTATTTGTTAATTCGATTAAAGTTATGTCTGATGTAATAGCGAATATCTTTTCAAAGATATAAATAAGCGGGTAAGCCAGCAACGTAAGTAAAACGCTCACTACAAATGGTAAAAAATCCATCCAGTTTATACTCAAAAAACTGCCTTCGCGAATAAACGAGATACCAATAAAGGCCATGAAATAACTAAAAGTGATAATTAGTGCCGATATTAAGAATTGCTCGCGCCTGATAAGGTTTTTAATACTGTAGATAGAAACCATACCGGCAGTAATTTCAAAATAGGCAAATTCAAAACTATTCGGTACAAAAAAGCCTGCTATCAATACTACCAACAAATGTATGTTTAATGCCAACCGTGTATCAAACAGTATCCGGATAATTATGGGTACAATACAATATGGTATATAATACAAATTAGGAGTTTGCAGCTTTATAGCCAGCGATAGCGTAGCCAGCATGGCCGTAATTACCAATAATATTAATGATACCAGCCTGTTATCATCATAAATATCACGACGAAAAAGGTACAGGAATACCATTAGTAATGTAATAGCAACGGCTACTAATATTACCTGCCCAAGCATTACCAAGCGGCGGTCGCCATTTACACGGGAGCTATCTTCAAATGCTTTTTTATATGATATTAATTTTTGATAAACCTCATCGTTAACAACCGAACCTGTGGTAACCAGTATATCCTCTTTTTGCACCATCCCCCGGGTAAGTGATAAGTTTTCTAAAGCTTCTTTTTGTAACCTGGTGGTTAGTAAATCGTCATAGATCAAATTACTTTGCATCCGGTTTAGTACCAGATCGAGCAAAAATGATTTGTCGATATCCTTTCGGGCGTTTAAAACCTGGTTAAAATAATCAAGGGCTTTATCGCGGGTAAAAAGATCAGCTGTATTTTTATCTGTGCCAACGTTTTTATCCAGTATAGTAATGGTGTAGTTTTGTGAATTCTGCTGGTATTTAGGATCGATTTTAAGTATACCTACATCATAAATATGCTTTAGTAAGTTATAGCCGGTATTTATATAATCATCCTTAAACTTATCATTTATGCCTGCGGTGTGCCATTTTATTTCCAGATCATTTTTAAAAGCATCTAATTGCTGATCGGCAATATTTGTGTTTAACTGGTAAATCGGGGTTATACTTGATAATATTACTTTCCGGTCGTTATCAAGCTCCTGCGGAGTTTTTAGTATGGCAAAATTATAGGGTGATATCAGGTCTTTCTGTGTCCATATCCTCCCCTTTTCTATCTCATAGCGAAATTTGGCTTGCTTGGGCAAAGTCCATACAATTATGCCGATACTAACCACCATCATTAAAAACTTAAGCTTGCGGGCATATTTACGCAGGACAGCTTTTTGACGCGAAGAAGACAGATTTGCCATTGATGTGTTTAAGATACCAAAATTAAAATAAGTTTTTGGTATAGAGAGATTATTGAGTGATTTAGTCAATGTGCATTGAGTAAGGGAGTGAATTAGTGATTGAATGATTTTTTACCTTTGGCGTATTCACTCAATCACTAATTCAAGAATCACTCAATAATTATTATGCATGCATAGCTTTTTTAATAGATAAAATACTAAATTTGGCCACCATTTTATAATAAACCATATGAAAGAAGTAGTAATAGTTGCGGCAACCCGCACTCCTATAGGCAGTTTTGGCGGCAGCTTATCATCTTTTACCGCTACGCAGCTGGGTAGCTTTGTAATTAAATCAGTTATTGAAAAATCAGGTTTAAAACCTGAACATATACAGGAAGTTTATATGGGAAACGTGCTGTCCGCTAATTTAGGCCAGGCACCTGCTACACAGGCGGCCATATTTGCCGGACTACCCTATTTACCCGCTACTACAGTGAATAAAGTTTGCGCTTCGGGTATGAAAGCTATTATGCTGGCAGCAACAAGCATTGCATCGGGCGAAAATGATATTGTTTTGGCCGGCGGGATGGAAAGCATGAGCAACGTACCTTATTATTTGGATAAGGCCCGTAACGGTTACCGTTTGGGTAACGGGCAGATAATTGACGGACTGGTGAAAGACGGCCTTTGGGATGTATATAACGATTACCACATGGGTTCGGCAGCGGAGCTTTGCGCTACGGATTGCCATATCAGTCGCGAAGAGCAGGATGCTTACGCGATAGAATCCTATAAAAGGGCACAAGCAGCCCAAAGCACAGGTAAATTCAAAAATGAAATTACGCCTATTGAGTTAAAAGATAAAAAAGGCGATGTTACCTTATTTGAAGATGATGAAGAGCCAAGGGCTGTAAAGTTTGATAAAATCCCCTCGCTAAAACCTGTATTTAAAAAAGATGGAACGGTTACTGCAGCGAATGCATCTACCTTAAATGATGGTGCTGCTGCTGTAATTTTAATGAGCAGGGAGAAAGCTGATGAGTTAGGCATAAAACCGATAGCCAGAGTTGTTGCTTATGCTGATGCTCAGCAAGCACCTGAGTGGTTTACCACTGCACCATCCAAAGCTATACCATTGGCATTACACAGAGCGGGTTTAAATGTTGGTGATATTGATTACTATGAAATAAATGAGGCTTTCTCGGTGGTATCGATAGCTAACAATCAAAATTTAAAGCTTGACCCGGCAAAAGTAAATGTTAATGGCGGTGCTGTTGCTATGGGGCATCCACTGGGTGCATCAGGTGCGAGAATTGTGATTACCTTATTGAGTGTATTGCAACAAAATGGCGGTAAATACGGCGCAGCAGGAATATGTAATGGTGGCGGCGGTGCAAGCGCAATTGTTATTGAAAATTTGCGTTAATTGTTCTAATATTGAACTTTTATACAGAATCATAATAAACAACAATGAAGCGTTTGCTTGTTTTAATCCCTTTAATTTTATTTCTGAACCAATCTTTTGCCCAGCATACTGATGAAAACAGCAGTATCAACCGGTTAAATATGTATCAGGACAGCTTGGCTGACCTGGGCAAGGTGATGATTAACAATGATAATGAGTTGGAGCGGCAAAATGCAAATACCATGTTTGTTAAAACATTGGTTACTGCTTTAAAAGTGCCAAATTCTTTCTTGTTCCCTTTTGATTCTGTAAAAACAGTAAGTATTTTAAACTCTCCTGATAACCGTTTCCGTATCATCAGCTGGCATATTATGAATGATGATGGCAGTTATAGGTTTTATGGCGCTATGCAGATGAATACCGGCGGAGCTTTGAAATTATTCCCATTGGTTGATTATTCGCCATTATTAGAGCATCCGGAAGATTCCGTTACCGATAACCGTAAATGGTATGGCGCGCAATATTACAAAATCATCAGGGTGACCGGCGATAAGTCATATTATGTAATGCTTGGCTGGAAAGGTTATACCGCAAACTCTACCAAAAAAGTAATAGAGGTGCTTTCCTTTAAAAATGACAAGCCTGTTTTTGGCATGGAAGTGTTTGGCACATCAAAACATAAAAGAATAATATTTCAATACACACGCCAGGCATCTATGCTGTTAAAATATGTGCCCGAGCAGGACTTGATCGTGTTTGATCATCTCTCTCCTCCTGACGACAAATCCAAGAAAAACCCCGAGACATTTGGCCCCGACTTGAGCTACGACGGCTATAAGCTAATTAATGGCAGATGGAAATATGAGGATAATCTGGACATGCGTAATGTTCCGGATGAGCATGACAGCGAATTTACTGATCCAAAAAAACAAGCTATAGAAGATAGATCAAGCATCCAACATAACTAATTAAATAACCCTTAATAATTCAAAATCAAAATATTAACCGACTGTAGCGTAATACTTTCGATATTAAATTTTGATTTGACAGAATAATAGTATTTTAGTCGAAATTAACTGACCTCATGAGTGAAAATGTACTTGCATCGGGCGTAGTCCCGAAAAAATCAAAGTATCCCAAAGCCGTACCCTATATTATTGGTAACGAAGCAGCCGAGCGTTTTAGCTTTTATGGCATGCGTTCCATATTGGTAACTTTCTTAGTTGCCCAGTTTTTTAATCCTACAGCAGATAAAGCGCTATCAACTATCGCAGACGCAAAGGCCAACCAACTGTCGCACCTTTTTGTAACACTTGCTTATGCCTTACCTTTTGTTGGTGGGCTTGTAGCCGACTGGTTTACTGGAAAGTATAAAATAATACTTTACATATCAATTGTTTATTGCTTTGGTCACCTTCTGCTGGCTATGTTTGATAATAGTTTAAATGGTTTTGAAGTTGGCCTTTTATTAGTTGCTATTGGTGCAGGTGGTATAAAATCATGCGTTTCAGCCAATGTTGGCGACCAATTCGATGTTACCAATCAGGACCTTTTATCTAAAGTGTATGGTTGGTTTTATTTTAGTATAAACGCGGGTTCTGTATTATCTACATTGGCAATTCCGTATGTATATCAAAATTACGGCGCAAAATGGGCCTTTGGTATCCCTGGTATTTTAATGGGGTTAGCTACCATTATCTTTTTTTCTGGAAGGAAATTATATGTAAGAATACCTCCGGCTGGTGTAAACAGAGACAACTTTGTTTTCATATCTATATACGCACTAAGAAACCTCAGCAAAAAACGAGAAGGAGAATCGTGGTTAGACGTAGCCAAAGAGGCTCACAACCCCGAACGTGTGGATGGAGTAAAGGCTGTTTACCGTGTAATGGCTGTATTCTTCTTTGCCCTTGCATTTTGGGCGGTATGGGATCAGTGCCTTTCTGAGTGGGTGTTGCAGGCTGCAAGAATGAACCGTGATATTAATTTAGGTTTCTATCATTTTACGATAATCGCGGGCCAGGTATCAACCGTTAATGCCGTATTCCTTTTGATATTTATTCCGGTTTTCAATTATTGGGTTTATCCATATTTTGATAAGCTGGGGCTTAAAACTACGCCATTAAGGCGTTTAGGCGTGGGGTTAGTATTAACTGCATTATCGTTTGTAATTATCGCGCTTATACAAACCAATATTGATCATGGCGGTGCACCTTCAATATGGTGGCAGGTGCTTGCCTACATAGTACTTTCTGCGGCCGAAGTTCTTGTTTCAATTACGGGTTTAGAATATGCTTATACACACTCACCAAAATCAATGAAAAGTACAATGACGGCTATCTGGCTGCTTGTAGTTTCGCTTGGTAACTTCATAACAGCGGGTGTAAATAGTTATATAGCTAACAGGGGCTCGTTAGCTCCATATTTGGCCGGCGCTAATTATTATTGGTTCTTCGTATGCTTTATTTTAGTTTTTGTTGTAGCATTTATGTTCGTTTCGCCACGTTTAAATGAACGTAACTATATAACTGATCCTTATGTGGATGATACGGCAAAAAACAAAATAATTGCCGATACAAATAATCTATAATCAACATACAGTTGTAAAGAAAACAGGAAGGCAACGTGCTTTCCTGTTTTTTTATTTTTTATACAGGGTAAATTCCCCTACTTTTGATCCTTTATCAAATTAGCCCCCATATTTGAGTGCCTGATAGTATAGTAATAATACCAACGTATAACGAAAAAGAAAATATTGAACGGATGATCCGTAAAGTGTTTTCATTGCCTCATGATTTTCATTTGCTGATCATAGATGACGGATCGCCTGATGGCACCCAGAAAATTATAAAAGCTATGCAACAGGATTATCCTGATACGCTTTTCTTAGAAGCTCGTGCAGGAAAACAAGGGCTTGGAACCGCTTACATCCATGGTTTTAAATGGGCCATTGAACGCAAATACGATTATATTTTTGAGATGGATGCTGATTTCTCTCATAATCCTGACGACTTATTAAGATTGAGGGAAGCGGCGGTAAGCGGTGCGGATGCTGTTATCGGTTCAAGATATATTAATGGGGTAAACGTAGTTAACTGGCCTATGAGCAGGGTGCTGATGAGTTATTTCGCATCTGTATATGTGCGTTTTATAACGGGCATAAAAGTTCAGGATTCCACAGCCGGGTTTATGTGTTATAAGCGCAAGGTTTTAGAAACCATTAAGCTTAATAAAATATCATTTGTTGGTTACGCATTTCAGATCGAGATGAAATATACAGCCATTAAGCATGGCTTTAAATTGATTGAAATACCCATCATATTTACTGATAGGACTGCCGGAACATCCAAAATGTCGACCGGGATTTTTAAGGAAGCTTTTTGGGGTGTGATACAAATGAAGATCAATAGCATATTCAGGAAATATCCCGAAGGGGAGTAATTTCAGAGAATAGAGATCAGAGACTTGAGATTAGTTATTGCCTGCATTGATAAATTTCATCAATAATAATAGCTTTGATTTTGACATTTATTCACATATATTTAAAACGTATAGACTAATCACTGGTCTCTAACCTCCAATCTCTGAGAAGCAAATGAACGAGCATCTTGATCCTGAAAGTGAACGCCTCTCTCCTGCCGAACGTGATATTGAAAAAGTTTTACGGCCGCAGGCATTTGAGGATTTTACCGGCCAGCATAAAATATTAGCCAACTTACGCATATTTGTACAAGCCGCCCGCCAACGCGGCGAAGCGCTTGATCACGTATTGCTGCACGGCCCTCCCGGATTAGGCAAAACTACCCTGTCGCACATTATCGCCAATGAAATGGGCGTGGGTATTAAAATTACATCAGGCCCGGTATTAGACAAACCCGGTGACCTTGCGGGGTTGTTAACCAATCTTGAAACAGGAGATATTTTATTTATTGACGAGATACACCGGTTAAGTCCACTTGTTGAAGAGTATTTATACTCGGCAATGGAGGACTTTAAGATAGATATTATGCTGGAGAGCGGCCCCAATGCCCGTTCGGTGCAAATATCATTAAACCCATTTACACTGGTTGGCGCTACTACACGCTCTGGGCTACTTACATCACCCCTACGTGCAAGGTTTGGGATAAATTCCAGGCTTGAATATTATGATGCCAAATTATTAACCACCATTGTATTACGCTCGTCATCAATATTAAAAACACCTATTAGCGATGAAGGTGCTTATGAAATTGCCCGCCGCAGTCGTGGTACGCCACGTATAGCCAATGCCTTGCTTCGCCGTACACGGGATTTCGCGCAAATTAAGGGCGATGGTACTATTGATACCGCCATCGCTAAATATGCATTGAACGCTTTGAATGTAGATGAGCACGGACTGGACGAGATGGATAACAAGATACTACTCACTATCATCGAGAAGTTTAAAGGTGGCCCTGTGGGCCTAAAAACCATAGCCACTGCCGTAGGCGAAGAAGAAGGCACGATTGAAGAAGTTTACGAACCATTTTTAATACAGGAAGGGTTTTTAATGCGCACATCCCGCGGTCGTGAGGCTACAGAAGCAGCATACAAACATCTGGGTAAAATAAAACTGGGCGGTAATCCTTCATTGTTTTAAGATAAACCAATATTCCTACATATGAGAAAGCATTTCAAAAGCAGCATCGTGCTAATGGTGTTAATTAGTGGCTTTGCATTAAAATCTAATGCTCAGGGTTTACGTTTGGCTGTTGCCGGGTTAAATCACAACCATGTTTATGGTATTTTAAGCCGATATAAAGATGGCACCGCCAATATTGTGGGCATCGCCGAACCTAATAAAGCTTTATGGGTAAAATTTGGTAAGATATTCCATATCCCGGATTCGTTGTTTTATACGGATTTGAAAACAATGGTACTAAAGACTAAACCCGACGCTGTTTTGGGTTATAATGAAGCTGCAGGCCATGTTAAAATAGTTGAAGTTTGCGCACCACTGCATATCCCGGTAATGGTGGAGAAACCGCTTGCTGCAACACTAGACCAGGCAAAAAGAATACAGGAATTAGCTAATCAATACCATATTCAAGTATTAACTAATTATGAGACTACCTGGTATCCATCAAACAGGGATGTTTACAATACCGTAAATGCAGGCACTATTGGGTCGATTAAACGGATGGTAGCACATGACGGGCATCAGGGGCCAAAAGAAATTGGTTGCAGCGAGGAATTTTTAAGCTGGTTAACCGATCCTGTTTTGAACGGTGCCGGCGCATTGAATGATTTTGGCTGTTATGGCGCTGATTTGATGACCTGGATGATGCATGGGCAAAGACCCATCGCGGTTACCGCTGTACTAAGACATTATAAACCTGCAGTTTATCCTAAAGTTGACGATGATGCCACGGTTATCGTTGAATATCCCGGCGCGACCGGTGAGATTGAAGGGTCATGGAACTGGCCGTTCTCTATAAAAGATTTTGAGGTATTTGGCGAAACCGGCTATTTACATGCCTTGGATACCAGCCACATTGTTAGCCGCATGCGTGAAAAAATCATCAGTTCAAAAAATGTTGAGCCTTTGGCTGCGCCGATAAATGACCCGATTGTTTATTTAACGGCTGTTTTACGTCATCAGTTACCGGGCACTGATGATTTATCTTCGCTAAATTATAATATGGTGGTTATGGAGATACTTGATGCGGCTAAAAGATCGGCACAAGAAGGAAAGCGAATTGTTTTACAATAAAGCCGATGTTAATTTGTTTATAAATTGAGATTTATTAACATCCAAATTATATTAATTTCGCAATTGTTAAATTACCATTAAATATAACATCTACTATGTTAAAACAGCTTTTTTCAGTACTATCATTAGGCATAATAAGCAGCACCATAAGTGTTCAGGCCCAATCAAACACAGCGGCCATTATGGCCCGCAAACAGGTTCCGGTAGTTTGTTACCACCAAATACGCGATTGGAAACCGACAGATTCTAAAACATCAAAGGATTACATTATTCCGCCTGCAGCTTTTAAAGAACACATTAAAATGCTGGCTGATAGTGGTTATCATACCATTTCACCAGATCAGCTTTATAATTATTTAACTAAAGGCGCCCCACTGCCAAGTAAACCTATCCTGTTAACATTTGATGATACCGATGGCGACCAATGGGATGTGGCAAGGCCTACATTAAAAAAATATGGTTTTAAAGGTACATTCTTTATCATGACCGTATCGTTAGGTAAAAAGCATTACATGAGTTCGGCGCAAGTAAAACAATTATCTGATGAAGGCAACACAATTGGCGGCCACACCTGGAACCACAGCAACTTTAAGAAGTTTGCAGGAAAAGACTGGCAGATACAATTAGATAAACCTGATGCAAAATTGCAGGAGATCACTGGTAAACAGATCACTTATTTTGCTTATCCTTTTGGTTTATGGAATGCGCAAAACTTACCTGAATTGCATAAACGCGGCACTAAACTAGCTTTCCAGTTAGCTGATAAACGTGACCCGCAAGATCCATTAATGACTGTTAGAAGAATTTTAGACAGTGGCTATTGGACAACCAAAACATTTGGCAACAACGTTAGGCATAGTTTCTAACCCCTCCCCCCTAAAGGGTGAGTTTATAAATAAGAAGAGGCTGTTTCATAAGTATGAAACAGCCTCTTCTTATTTATAATAAACCACGCAAATGCACGCGATTTTAAAAGCTTGATTTGTATTATCTTTGCACTATGCAGCTTAACAAACAGGCGTATTCCGACATGATTAAAACCGAGGCCAAAAACCTTGGCTTTATGTTTTGCGGAATTGCCAAAGCTGAATTTTTAGAACAGGAAGCCCCGCGCCTGGAGGATTGGCTAAAAAAAGGTATGCACGGCGAAATGCAGTACATGGAAAACCATTTTGATAAACGCCTTGACCCTCGTTTATTGGTTGATGGTGCAAAATCAGTTATCTCCCTGGGATTGAATTATTATACTGATAATGATCAGCAGGATCCTTTAGCGCCTAAAATATCGAGGTATGCTTATGGCGCTGATTATCACCATGTGATAAAAGATAAGTTAAAGCAGTTACTAAATACGATCAACGAAAAAGTTGGCGAAGTTGGCGGCCGTGCTTTTGTAGATTCGGCACCGGTTTTGGACAGGGCCTGGGCTAAAAAAGCAGGCATGGGCTGGATTGGTAAAAATGGTAACCTTATTAATAAAAAAGCGGGATCGTTTTTCTTTTTGGCTGAGCTGATTATTGACCTCGAACTGGAATACGATATTGAACCCACCGCAGACCATTGCGGCAGCTGTACGCGCTGTGTTGACGCCTGCCCTACTGATGCTATTGTTGGGCCTTATATTGTTGATGGGAGCCGGTGTATCTCCTACCTCACCATCGAACTAAAAAATGAGATACCAGCCGAGTTTAAAGGTAAAATGGATAATTGGATGTTCGGTTGTGATATTTGCCAGGATGTTTGTCCGTGGAATAAATTCTCGGTACTGCATAATGAACCATCATTTACTCCACATACCGAATTATTAGGAATGAAGCAAGCTGATTGGGAAGATATTACACACGAAACCTTTCAAAAAGTATTCAAAAATTCAGCTGTAAAACGCACCAAGTTTGATGGGTTGAAAAGGAATATTGAGTTTTTGAGATCGGTTGATTAGGTTGAATTAGTTGATTAAGTGAGTGGGGTAACTCCATCCACTAATTCAACCTAATCAACTAACTTAACTCAATCAACAACTTACCCCTTCTTAAACTTCAGTGCCAGCTGTTGCAGCATATCGTCATTAACCGGTTTGGCTGGCTCTTCTGGTTTTTTGTAGGGCCTGTTTTCGTGATGCGGGTTATTGCTCTTTTGAAAATCAGGCTTTTTAAATTCTTTTGGGGCAGCAGCTTCGGCGGGCTTTGGCTGTGCAGGTCTTGCGGCTTGCCTTTCAGCATTTTTCTTAGCTGTGAAACGATTATATATTTCTTCGAGTTTACGCTTAGTGTATAGCGGAAAATCACCCTGCATCATCCATGAATAATAGCTTGGTTCAACGGCTAAAACATCTTCAACCTTTTTGCCTTTATGTTTACCAAAGTTTATTAATTCTTCACCTTGCTCATTATATACCATACGACCTGCAAAATCAACAGGTTTATTCAGGTTAGTGAATTTATGCAAGGCCTCAACATCCCCGGTAACCGGAATGCTCTTATTGCCTTTTTTATCCTCCCACTCTACGTTTTCATACTTTTCTATCTGCGCAAGTAAAACTTCCATAGTAGCTCGGGTATCGGCTTCGGCAGAATGCGCGTTGATAATATCGTTACCACAATAAAATTTATAAGCTGCCTTTAATGTACGTTGCTCCATTTGATGAAAAATGTTCTGCACATCAACAAAATGGCGGTTCTCCAGGTCGAATATTACGCCTGCACGTAAAAACTCTTCCATCAGCATCGGAATATCAAATTTATTAGAATTGAACCCCGCCAAATCACTGGCACCTATAAATTCGGCTACTTCGGGTGCTAATTGCTTAAATGTTCGCTCATCCTTTATATCCTCATCATAAATACCGTGTATTAATGATGATTCCAGCGGAATTGGCATTTCAGGATTTACACGCCACGTTTTAACATCCTCACTTCCATCAGGATTAAGTTTGATAACAGAAATTTCAACAATCCTGTCGGCGCCTATATTGGTACCGGTTGCTTCAAGGTCGAAAAATGCAAGCGGTCTTTTTAAATTCAATTTCATTATATAACTATCAGTTTGCAAAGGTGCAAAAGTATACCAAACATTCGGTCACAATAATTTTAAATCTTTTAAAATATTATTAATTTCATCCACCCAAGTACTTTTACCCTAAATGAAAAAGACCTTATTAATATTACTCCTTCTTTCTTTATTAAAAACTACATCCAAAGCTCAGGATTTTTACTACGGTACGTTTACTCAGGGTGAAATAAGCATGCAGCGGTATGATAAAGATACGTCGGCACATGCGGTGGTTTTAGACGAACATGGCACTGCTAAGATTGAAGAAGTAAGTGATAACAGCATTAAAATTGTTTTTGAATATCATGTCAAAATAAAAATTTTTGATAGCAAAGGTTTTGCAAAGGGTAATGTGGTTATTGCGCTTAATAATAATGCAGATGAGGGTGAAACCCTGGAAGCCATAAAAGGAGTAACAACCTATACTGATGATGACGGATCGATAAAAAAAACTGAGCTGGACCCGGCGAAAGTTTATAAAACAAAGCTGAACAAATATTGGACAGAGGCTAAATTTGCTATGCCCGCAATAAAAAATGGTTGTATAATTGAATATACTTACATCACCAACTCGCCATTTTTAGGTCGTTTTCCGAAATGGAATTTCCAGGGCGATATACCTAAAATACATTCAGAATATGATGTTCACCAACCGGGATATTGGACATACAATGCTTCATTACGCGGACCGTTGAAATTAACAAAGGATATTGCCGAAATTGAAAGAAGTTGTTTCAGCGCAAGGGGTAACACATGTGATTGTTCTCACCTGGTTTTTGGAATGGATGATATACCTGCTTTTATTCCTGAAATTGACATGACATCGCCCCTGAATTTTTTATCGTCTGTAAATTTTCAGTTAGTTCAATATCACAACCTTAGTACCGGTGCTGTTACCAAATATGCCAAAGATTGGAAGGACGTTGATTACGATTTTAAACACTCAGACGCATTTGGCTCGCAATTACGCAAAAAAGGATTGTTCAAGGATCTTATTGCATCATCAATCAGCGGTAAAACGGATAGTCTGGATAAAGCAAAGATCTTTTTTGAATATATTCAGAAAAACATTAAATGGAATGAATTTTATGGTACCGGCAGCGGCGATGGGATACGCAAAGCAGTGGAAACGCACAGCGGAAGTTGCGCGGATATAAACCTGGCACTTATAGCCGCATTGAGTGAGGCTGGTATTAATGCTGAGGCTGTTATATTATCAACAAGAGATCACGGTTTTATCAATAAACTCTACCCTGTAACTGACGATTTTAATTACGTAATTGCTAAAGTGGATATTAGTGGAAAAAGTTATTTACTGGATGCAACCGATCCTTTGCTACCTTTTGGAATATTACCCCTCAGGTGCCTTAACGACCAGGGCCGTGTGATGAGCCTTGATAAGCCATCCTACTGGATAGATATAAATACCGGGCAGAAGAGAATACGCACATTTACAATTGATTTAACCTTGATGCCAGATGGTAAGCTAAAAGGAACATTTACTCAATACTCGATTGGTTACGATGCTTACGAGAAGCGCAAGGAAATAAAAAGATTTAATTCTATTGAAGAATATGTAGAAAATCTTGATGAAAAATCGTCAAAATTTAAGTTTTTAAGTTCAGATATATCTAACCTTGATAGCCTTGATGAACCATTGGTTGAAAAATATGATATCGAAATAAATGAATATAAAAATCCTGACCGCGATCATTTAATATTTAATCAATTTCTTTTAGATCATATTATCCACAACCCTTACAAACTGGCCACTCGCAATTATCCTGTTGACAAAGGAATGCCATCAACCGAACGATTTTCATTAACGTTGCACCTACCCCCCAATTATGTAATTGATGCCCCACCACAGCAGATTAACATAAGCCTACCCGATAATGGTGGTAAGTTTGAAACTTTCTTTCAACCCGACAACAACTCGTTTAATTACTCGCACATCATTCAGTTTAATAAAGCGATTTATGAGCCCTATGAATATAGCGCGTTAAAAGAGTTTTTCAATAAAATAATTCTTTTTGAAAAGAATATGGTGACATTAAATAAGAAGAGTTAATTTTTAGTTGAATAAATAATGAGAAATACCTTTTTTACACTCTGCATAATATTCACCAACCTAATTACGGCTAACGCACAGCAAAAACAGTACGATGTAAGCCAGATATCAAAGGATATATTGCCTTATGCAAGTGCTGTTGTACGCGAGAAGGAAGTAAGTATTGATGTAAAAGATTTAAACAGTACCCTATATTATATTAAGGAGATTGTTACCATATTAAATAAAAACGGTGATGTTTTTGCCAACATAGGTGTATATCACGATAATACTCATAGCATAAAATATATTAAAGGCGCTACTTATAACTCGTTTGGAATACAAACAGGCAAATTTTCGGAAAGTGATTTTGAGGATATAAATACTACTGACGGTTTCTCTCTTTTTGAAGATGTAAAGGTAAAACACTATACACCTCATATAGTTGATTATCCATACACCATTGAATATGAATATGAACTTCGAATAAAAGGCACGCTGGACTTTCCTGATTGGAGGCCAAATACTGGAACAGGCATAGCTGTTGAAAAAAGCTCATTCAAATTTACCTGTAAACCTGATTTTAACATCCGCTATAAGGAAATAAATATGCCATCGGGTGTTACAGTGCAAACAGATAAAGATGAGAAAACTTATGCCTGGCAGGTTAGCAACTTAAAAGCCATTAAATTTGAGCCGTTTAGTCCTAACGATATAAATTATTTAAGTATAGTTAAAATCGCACCTGAAAAATTCACTTATTATGGCATCCCGGGTTCATTTAATAATTGGGATGAGCTTGGGAAATGGGAATACGATAACCTGATAGCGGGCAGACAGGAATTATCCGAAGAAACCAAGAACCGGATGATTGAGCTAACAAAAGACATTTCCGGCCCTAAATTAAAAGCCAAAAAGATATTTGAATACATGCAGGCAAAAACACATTATGTAAGTGTACAGGTAGGCATTGGCGGCCATCAACCATTTTTAGCTTCGGATGTGGACAAACTGAATTATGGCGATTGTAAGGCATTGGTAAATTACACACAATCGCTATTAAAATCTGTTGGTATTGAATCATATTATTGTGTTGTTGAGGCCAATACTAATGGTGACCATAAAATTAGTTTAGATAACGACTTTGCGAGCCTTAATCAAGGGAATCACATTATATTATGTTTACCATTTAAAAACGATACAACCTGGTGCGATTGTACTAGTCAAACTATACCATTTGGTTACCTTGGCAGTTTTACAGATGACCGTAATGTGCTGGCTTGTACTCCACAGGGTGGTAAATTATTACATACGCCGAAGTATACTACTACATTAAGCAGAAAAGCAAACTTTACCATAAGTGAGAGCGGAGACTTATCGGGTGATGTGGGTACTGTTTATACCGGGACAGATTATTTTATGCGAGAGGCTGTGATAGCCGAATCGCCGGTAGAGCGATTGAAGATGATGCAAAACATTTACCCAATCAATAATCTGAGTATTGGAAAGCTTGATTTTAAACAAGACAAAGGCTTACAACCGGCTACAACTGAAACCATGAAAATTAAAGCACCGGAATTTGCATCAACAGATAATGGTAAAATAATTTTCTCACTTAACCCGATAAGCAGGGTAGCGAGTGTGCCCAAGCAAGTTTTTAACCGAACCAGGGATGTTTATATAAATGAAGGTTTTACCGATGAGGATGAGTATACATATACGATTCCGGTAGGCTATCACCTTGATAATAAAATCTTTCACAGAACAATTGAAAAACCATTTGGGAAATATATCGCTACGATGCGTGTTGAAGGCAATCAATTAGTCTATAACAGAAAACTGGAATTAATAAATGGCACTTACCCTAAAGAAATGTATCAGGATCTTGTAGATTTCTATCAATCAGCTGCTGATGAGGATTCGCACAACGTTATATTGGTAAAAAATAATTAACTGAAGATGATTATGCCCAATATGATGCCAACTATCATAATTACATAAAGCAATATTTCGGTACTTGCGAAGCGTTTGTATTTCGTCCAGAATGAATATTCCTCTTTAGGCTTTTCCATAGGGCAAAAATAACAATAATTATTGAGCCTGGGCGCTGGTGGTTAATGTATCTGCAACAGAACCACAGCGTGAGAAGTATTTATACATGCCGCCGTGCAATGGCACTATCATAACTCCTTTGGTTGAACTGGCGTGTACAATGTATCCATTTTGCAAGTACACACCAACATGGCTGAACTGCTTACCATCAAAATCAAAGAATACCAGATCGCCTTCTTTCAGGTCCTGTTCATATTCACGCTTAATAACAGTTACTTGCTGACTGGTGACACGCGGCAGGGTTATACCGTAAACTTGTTGCTCTAACAAAAGCACAAGTCCTGAGCAGTCTACCCCATCCTTATCCAGCCCGCCAAATTTATAGGGAACACCGTACCATTGATCAATAAAAGCATATAAACGTCCGTTTTGAATGTCGCTTTTATTCACGGCCATCATTTGTGAATATTTATCGGCGATACTAGCCTGCGGCTGAACAATCTCGCCGGGCTCACCTTTCATCACCGCTTTGCGGGAGTGGCAGGATGACAAAATGACCAAAAAACAAAAGGCTGAGCAGGTAAATTTAAAGCTGCGGCTAAACTTCATGATATAAAGATAAAATAGCCTTTAGCTTTCTTTTTGCAGATGTTTTAAACATATCAACATTTAAGCCCTAGCCTTTTATTACCCTTTGTATCTCATCCAGTTTCATTAAGGCCTCAACAGGTGTCAAGGTATTTACGTCGAGGTTATTTAGGGTATCGCGTATTTTAACCAGTACCGGATCATCAATACTGAACATCTGCATTTGTACGGCTTGCTTTTGTACTTTACGGATGCTTTCTTTAATATGTTCGCCGCCGGTGCGTTCGTTTTCCAGTTTCTTTAATATCTCGTTGGCGCGGCTCAGTACTTTTTGTGGCATTCCCGCCAGTTTAGCTACGTGGATACCGAAACTATGCTCGCTGCCGCCTGGAACCAATTTACGCAGGAATATGATTTGACTACCAACTTCTTTAACCGATACATTAAAGTTTTTAACACGATTAAAAGAATTGCTCAACTCATTTAATTCATGGTAATGCGTGGCGAACAGAGTTTTAGCTTTAGCTGTGGGATGATTATGCAGGTACTCTGCGATAGCCCAGGCAATGGAAATACCATCATAAGTTGAGGTTCCACGGCCAATTTCGTCCAATAAAATTAAGCTCCTATCGGATAGGTTATTGAGGATGCTGGCGGTTTCGTTCATCTCCACCATAAAAGTTGATTCACCTGATGATACGTTATCGGATGCACCTACCCGGGTAAATATCTTATCAACCAAACCAATTGAAGCTGATTTTGCGGGCACGAAACAGCCCATCTGCGCCATTAATACAATCAAACCAGTTTGCCTTAGTAAGGCTGACTTACCGGCCATGTTAGGGCCTGTTATAATGATGATCTGCTGCGAATCTGAATCGAGGTAAACATCATTGGTAATGTAAGTATCGCCAAGGGGCAAATTCTTTTCAATAACCGGGTGGCGGCCGCCTTTAATGTCGATTAATCTGCTTTCGTTTATATCTGGCTTAACGTAATAGTTTTTAATGGAGATAGTAGCAAAGTTCAGCAACACATCCAGCCTTGCAATCAATTGCGCATCAAGCTGTATGGGTTTGATATATCCGGCTAATGAATAAAGCAATTCATTATATAGCTTGGTTTCAAGCGCAAATATTTTTTCCTCAGCGCCTAAAATCTGCTCTTCGTATTCTTTTAGTTCAGGGGTGATGTAACGCTCGGCATTTACCAGGGTTTGCTTGCGAATCCAATCGGTTGGTACCTTATCGCGATGACTGTGCGTAACTTCCAGGTAATAGCCAAATACATTATTGAATGATACTTTTAGCGATGGTATGCCGGTTGATTCCGCTTCACGCTTTTGGATCTCTAATAAATAACCCTTTCCACCGAAAGCGATTTTACGCAGGCGGTCAAGTTCTTCGTTGATACCTTCATTCATCACACCGCCTTTAACAATCATTACGGGCGGCTCAGGATGCAGTTCCTGTTCAATTTTTTCACTTATGGATGCACAGGGGTTCAATTGCTCGCCAATTGCTTTTAACGGCAAACTGATTGATTGCTCGCATAACGACTTGATGCCTTCAATTGCTTTTAATGCCTTTTTAAGCTGACAAACTTCGCGCGGGTTGGCTCTTTGCAGGCCAATTTTAGATATTAAACGCTCCAGATCGCCTATTTGCCGAATGGATTGCTGAAGGGTCTCCCGTAATTCCTCTTCGGCTATTAGGTACTCAACAACGCCTAACCTGTCTTTGATGGGTTTGATTTCCTTTAGCGGCATCACTATCCATCTGCGCAGCATCCTGGCCCCCATTGGCGAGCAGGTATGATCAAGCACATCAACTAAAGTTAAGGCATTTTCATTGGATGAACCTACCAGTTCCAGGTTGCGGATGCTGAAGCGGTCTATCCACAAATACCGATCTTCTTCGATGCGGGATATGGCTGAGATATGCTGCAAATTCCGATGCTCGGTCTCATTCAGATAATGCAGCGCCACACCGGCAGCTATAATACCTAAATTCAATTTATCAATACCAAAACCTTTTAATGATTTTACGCCGAAATGCTTTAACAGCGTTTCATTAGCATAATCGCCGCTGTAAGGCCAATCGTCGAGGGTGTAGGTATAAAAACGGTCGCCGTAATTCTCTTTAAAATCTGAGGAGCGGCTTTTGGGGTAGATGACTTCACTAGGCGCATAGCTTTGCAGCAGTTTATCAATATAATCGCTGCTTCCCTGAGCGGTTAAAAATTCGCCGGTTGATATATCGATCAGCGCTATGCCGATGCTATTTTTCTCGAAGTAAAGCGATGCCAGGTAATTATTGCTTTTTTGCTGTAGGATATTATCGCTGATGGCAACACCGGGTGTAACCAGTTCGGTAACGCCGCGTTTTACAATAGTTTTGGTTGTTTTAGGATCTTCGAGCTGATCACAAATAGCCACACGCTGACCCGCCCTTACCAGTTTTGGCAAATAGGTATCCAATGAATGATGCGGAAAGCCCGCTAATTCAATATGCGTTGCCGCGCCATTTGCACGGCGGGTAAGCGTTATACCTAAAATACCTGCCGCTTTAATGGCATCCTGTCCAAATGTTTCGTAAAAATCACCCACACGAAATAGCAGCAAAGCACCGGGGTACTTAGCCTTTATTACGTTATATTGCTGCATTAAGGGGGTTTCCTTAGTAGCTTCTTTTGCCAAACGGTTTACTCCTATTTATAGGTTGGTAAAGTTAATGGATTGTGTGGTGTTTAACGGCATTGTTGAAAAGTTGAAGAATTGTGGAATACCCCTATAATCAACACCCATAATATAAATTCAATGTGTTTTGGTTTATTTGATTTTACTGTAGATGTTTTTCAATTGGTGAATATGCCGTTGAGTATGTACAATAGTGAATGCGATGCCCTCGGCCCGTGTTATATAACCTATTGTGGGCATCTCAAATAAAGTGCAGGTTTTTGTGACATCTAATGTATCAATAGCTTTGAGAAAGCTGTTTTTTATATCCCCTAAGGTATTTACCAATTCTTGTTTTTGATAAATTTTATCAGGTGGTATAATAAAATCCGGCGATTGCATTTTGATGTTAAAGTTTAAAAACGCGGCTCTTAGGTTAGCGACATTTTGCTCTGGATCGCGCGCTGTATCTTTAACGGGGCCGTTCAGTAATTGCACAAAACTGCCAGCCGACAGGATAACGTGCTGAGCTACTTGCCCGGCTGTCCAGCTACCTTCAAACGGAACAATGTTAATTTGTTTTTCATCAATTGACGAAACTAATTGTAGTAACTCTGTAAATGTTTTATCTGCTTCGGTAAGTGTTACACCTTTGTCCATTTTATTGATTTTTAGTTAATAAACATTTATTGTTTCGATAGGTTTTTACCTCAAAGGTGATTTACTGTTTATAATATATTTTGGGAGCATTTGCCATTGTCGTTTGCAAACGCAATCCGCATACAGCGCATGGTGATTACACAGCTAAATTGATATTTTAATTTATATATTCGTGTAAGACAATTGTTTTTATGCGCCCAACTCCATCGCGTTTTTTTGTTTGTTTTTTATTGTTAACCTTATTTATCGCGTGTAAGCAAAAAACCATTAAATCTACAGTGGATATATCTGTTGACAACCGTGTTGACTCACTGATTAACACCGGTAAAAAAGAACAATACAATAACCTTGACTCTTTACTTTGTACTTCGAGAAATTTAACAGATATAGCCATATCTACCGGCAATAAAAAGGCATTGGTTTATGGTGAAGCATTTTTAGCGCGATACTATTGGCTTACTGCTGATCATAAAAAATCTATGGAAGAAGCTTTAAAATGCCTTAACAACGTGGAAAAATGGAACATAAAACAGGCCTACCCCTACGTTTACACTATAATTGGTAACCTGCATAAAGAAAATTCAAACTTCCAGCTTGCTTTTTCATGTGTGCAGAGTGGTTTGTATTGGGCACAGATGAATAAAGATACTAATGCCATTATTTCGATGATTAACCTTAAAGCGATGTTTATTCAAACCCGCTGCGAAGCATTGAAAATGCCATTGAATGATACCTCAATTAATTTACAGCTTAAGGCCTTAAAAATGGCGGAGTCCAGCCCGAAATTCGAGGAATTACGGGTTGCTTTATTTGATAACATTGCCCAGTATTATTTTGATAATAAAGATTATAAAAACGCGATAGATTATGGCAACCGGGGTGTTGCATTAGCATTAAAATATAACAGGCAGCGCTCGCTCACTTATAGTTATAACTGGCTTGGCGAAGCATGGTATCAAATGGGTGATAAGCAAAAAGGGCTTGACTATTTAAATAAAGCGCTGGCAATAGCCCGTAACCTGAAAGAGCCTTATCGTGAAATGGAATTAAATGAGGACCTATACCATTTTTATTCTAAACATGGTGATTATAAAACAGCGATTGATTTTAATGCACGTTCGCAGCAAATACGTGACTCGCTGCGCGTGCATATGAATGAGAAGCAAATGAGCGAATTACAATTGCAGTATGAAACCGGAAAAAAGAACAAAGAAATAGCGCAGATGAACCGCGCCAAACAAATAGAGAATAAGCAAATTCTGATCATATCGGGCATAAGTATATTGCTTATTATCTTTTTCATTATTTTGTTTTTGCAGTACAGAATCATCTGGCACCATAACCATGCGATTAAAAAAAGTAATGAAAAAAAAGACCAGGCTTTGGGCGATATTGCTTTTATACAGGCACATGAATTAAGAAAACCGCTTGCCTCAATTATGGGCATGGTAAATGTGATTAAAGCGATGGATTATAAGGTTGACCCGGAATGCATTTCGAAACTTGATGAGGCCAGTAAGGAGCTTGACGCAAAAATACATGCTGTACTTACACATATTAAAGAAGCTGAGTAGATATCATAATTCAATTAAAAGCTTAAATAATATTCATTAAACGAAATTAATTTAACCTTATTGATATTTCAGGAACGATTATTGCAATACCCATATTATTATTATTAACCGAAATAAAATATCATGAAAAAGGTAAAAATAATTGCAGCTGCTTTAATAGCATCATGCGCGTTTGAATATGCAATAGCCAATACAGGTATAAATAGTTCTGTTCGCGTTATATCCCATAAAGATCATGCTTTAAGAGATACAGTGCCGGTTACATCGGGTAGCGGATCAAAAACTCCTAGTACTGCACCAATGCCAACCCCCACACCGATGCCGACGACTCCCCCAAAACCGACAACTACCCCAACTCCAAGCCCAATACCGTCGCCAAGTGTGCCTCCAACTCCAACAACGCCAACTCCCAGCTCAACACCGGCTCCGACACCAACTACACCTACAACACCACCTGCTAGATAACAAATAGATTAATAATCATATTAAGGCCGTCATATCTTGATGATATGGCGGTTTTATGAAATAGGCGTTGCCCTGATTGAGGCGATTGTGGACTTGGAAATTTGTAACAATACCAATTTAGCATAGTCTATTTATTATATTTACACTGAAAAATCTAAAAACTATCAAAAATTATGGACGCAGCATTAATTACTACCAGTACAGGTTTAGAAGGTTATAAAATTGTTAAACATTTAGGGGTTGTACGCGGCATTACTGTACGTAGCCGTAGCGCATTAGGTAACATTGCCGGTGGTTTTCAATCTTTATTTGGCGGCAGGCTTTCTATTTATGTTGAACTTTGCGAAAAATCGCGCGAGGAAGCATTTCAGCTATTGGCACAGCACGCCCAAACCCTGGGTGCAAACGCCATTGTAAATATGCGTTATGATGCCAACGAAATTATGCAGGGTATTACCGAAGTACTTGCCTATGGTACGGCAGTGTTAGTTGAAAAAATATAAACTATCACATTATTTGAAATATGAGAGCGGGATTGTCTTCCACATACCATGTGCCAGATGACCAATAAGCAATTCATATAGCAGATATACCGGCCAAAAGATATAAGTTAACAGTAATATAATAAGGTTGTGATTATAATACCAGCTTATCATTAAAGCATACAGCCCTAAAATAAAGTACAATATACTTGAGTCTTTTTTGTCCATAACGGATAAAGAATTTTATACTTAAACTAACATCTAATATAATAGTTTGAGCTAAAATTTCAAAAAGCAATTAATTAAGTGTGTAGCCATTAATATATAGCTATAATACAAAACAGGCGGTCAAAATAGCAATTCAGCATATTTAAGTGTTTTTACAGCTAAAAAAATGTTAATTACCTATAATTTGTTAATAATTTTTAGGTTAAACAGTATACAACTTAAATACAATAAGCTATGTTTGTTAAAACAAACATCTCCTGTGTGGAGTTATTTCAAAAAAACAATTTAAACTAATTATGGCAACACCAACAAGCGGCGGTATTACCGCCTATTCTGTAAAAACAAAAACCAAAAACGTTCCAATGATTGATCCTACTATCGATGTAAAATCAGGCAGGTACATTGCAACTGGTAAAGACAGCGCAGGCAACAAAATGGCTGCTATTATGAGCAAAGCTACAGCAGAAGGACATATCAGCAGCGGCGCCGCTAAAAAAGGCTCTGGCTGGTAGAAACTACCGTTCCCATTTATAAAAATATCATTGTGATCCTGAAAAACGGATAGCAATGATATTTTTTATTTATACCCCTCCCTATCGCGCAATTAACATCGATAATATAACCCCACAAATATTTTCGATTGTAAAAAATATGTTAAAGCATGTTAAACTACTTATGCTTTTGTTTTAAATGGATATATTTATCGTCCTTATATTTCACTTTATTTAATGTTGATGATCTTCAAAAAAATCACTCTTGCTGCATGCCTTTTAATGGTTTTCACGTTATCGGCCTTTGCACAGGAAGATAGTATCCCGCTAAGAACTTTAATTTCAAAAACAACCGAGTTCACGCAAAACTTCCCGGTAGAAAAGGTTTACCTGCACTTTGACAAGCCTTACTATGCTGTTGGCGATACGATTTGGTTTAAGGCATACGTAACACTCGAACAAAACCAGCTTTCGGCAATTAGCAAAATCGTATATGTTGATATGATAAACAATCGCGATTCGGTTGTAGCATCATTAAGATTACCGGTAACTAGTGGTACAGCCTATGGCAATATTGTGTTGCCACAGCTCACCTTTATTGAAGGTAATTATCATATTAGGGCTTATACCAACTGGATGCGCAATTTTGACCAGGGATACTTTTTTAATAAAAACATTACTGTAGGTAATATTGAAGATAGAGACACACCAATTGATACCCACATATCATTTGTGAATGCAGTTACCAGCAGTGCTGAAAAAATAACGGCACATATTATTTATAAGGATCAGGACGGGGCGCCGTTAACGAATAGAAGGATATCATGGAAAGTTCAGTCCGACGATGAAACAATTGATAAAGGAAAAGGCGTTACCGACCAGAATGGTGGTGTAGACATAACTTTCACCAGCAATAAAAAAGGCGTATTCGCAGCAGCTGACCTAACCGCTGTAATTGAACTGAATTACAAAAAAAGCATTACCAATACCTATCCTTTAAAAACCGCGGCTATAGCAAAAGATGTGCAGTTTTTCCCTGAGGGTGGCAACATGCTGAGTGATGTGCATGCCAAAGTTGCATTTAAGGCCATTAACTCTAATGGGATGGGGATTGATGTTAAAGGCTCCGTAATCGATGATAGTAATACAGAAGTTACACAATTTGCATCGCAGCATTTAGGTATGGGCGAGTTTGTTTTTCAACCTCAACCTGGTAAAAACTACAAGGCTAAGGTATCGTTTTCGGATGGTACACAAAATACTTACGATTTACCTAAAGTGCTTGATGAGGGGATATATCTGTCTGTAAACAACACAAACCCGGATAGCTTAACCATTAAATTAGGATCGAATCAGGCATTTTTAGATAAATTTAAGAATACTCTTTTTTATATCATCGCGCAAAGTGGCGGCACGGTATGTTATGCTGCACAAACCAACCTGCAAAACCTGCTTTATTCATCTACAATACCAAAAAGCAAGTTCCCTACTGGCATTTTGCAATTCTCGTTATTAACCTCAGAGGGTGACCCTTTAAGTGAGCGCCTGGTGTTTATACAGCACAATGATTTGTTAAACGTTGCCATTAATACTGACAGACCAGCGTATACCACCCGACAAAAAGTACACATGAATTTATCGGTTAAAAATAAAGGTGTACCTGATGTTGGAACATTTTCTTTATCTGTTATTGATGAAAACAAAGTACCCTACAATGAAGATAGTGAAACTACCATCCTTTCAACATTACTTTTAACCTCAGACCTTAAAGGATATATTGAGAAGCCAAATTATTACTTTAACCATGTAGATGCAAAACGAGTTGATGACCTGGACGTTTTAATGCTTACGCAGGGTTACCGTCGTTTTGATTATGGTGATATTGTTGCAGGTAAAAACCCGCAATTATCTTTTTTGCCTGAACAGGGTATAACTATTGCTGGTAAGCTTCGCAGTTCTTCGGGTATAGAAGTTCCAAACGCTAATATTCATTTAAATTTTAGCGATAGGTTGTCTCCTCAGGATGCTAATACTGATGAAGCTGGCAATTTTAGATTTTCTAATTTAAATTTTAAGGATTCCACTAAAATTGTTCTTAGTGCTAAAAATAATCCTAATTATAAAAACCTGGTTATCGTAGCAAATAGCGATACATGGCCCGTACTAATTAAAAACATTAATTCGCCGGATAACATACAAAATATTGATAGTACATTATCAGTGTATCTTAAAAATACTAAAAGGCAATATGCGGGCACGCGTATGCTTAAAGAAGTTGTAATTGTAGCAAAATCCGAAGTCAAAAAACCAAGCCATACAGATTATTCCGCATTAACAGGTTTAAGTCCACAGGCCGATCATGTTCTTTCAGGTGTTCAATTATCTGGCTGCAATTTTTTACTGGACTGTTTAAGAGGTGCTGCATTTGGCTTTACTTATGACGATAATAACTTTTACCTAACAAGAGACTATAGCCAGGGTAATAAAAGCACACCTGCAGCTATTTATTATAACGGAATGCCGGTTGATGTAAATTACCTGGCAAACATTGACCCAAAAACAGTTGAATCAGTAGAATTGTTTAATAGTGATGGGCTAAGTAGTATTAATAAAATGAGTAACACTAAAGGTGTAATAGTTGTAAATGGTAAGCCTGCACCAAAAGGCGAAAAGATTTCGCTTTCGCAGTTACGGGATATGATGCCACAATATAATCTGATAACTATTAGCCCTTTAGGTTATGCACGTACAAAAGAGTTCTATGTACCTAAATTTAGCGTACCAAAAACTAACCCGGCCTACTCTGATTTGCGCACAACCATTTACTGGAACCCGAAAATAATTACCGATGCAACTGGAAAAGCCTCATTTGACTTTTTTAATGCTGATGGTAAAGGTTTATACCGCGCAGTGCTTGAAGGTATTGATGCTGATGGTAATATTGCACGTTATGTTTACCATTATAAAGTTGACTAAGCGATCTCACTTACCTAAAATAAGAAAGGGAGCAAGTTTAAAACTTGCTCCCTTTTTGTTTATTTAGCATGTGGGATCCCCCCCCTGCCACCGCGCTATTCTTGTTAAAAAACCATGTCATTGCAATGACATAGTTTTATCCTTTTTAAATGGTTTTTTATAGTTCCCTTACCCAAATATTTCTGAAGCTTAGCGGCTCGCTTTTGTCGCCATGTGCTTGCAGTTTTATTGGTGCCGGGCCATGTGCCTTGTATTCCGGTTTGCCGATGTATAATGTTGGGCCTAATAGCGAAACATTGTTTTCAACAACAACACCATTATATATTACAGTTGCACGTGCTGGTGTATTTAACGAACCATCATTATTAAATGTCGGCGCAGTCCAGATCACATCATAGGTTTGCCATTCACCCGGTGGCCTGGCTGGGTTTGCAAGCGGGATAAACTGCTTGTATATGCTACCAGCCATACCGTTAACGTAGGTTTTATTTTTGTAAGCATCCAATACCTGTAACTCATAGCCTGCATCGCCTTTGCCTAGTGATGCTAAAAACACACCGCTATTACCTCTTGCCTGTCCACTGCCGGTAATGTCAGCAGGGATACGCCATTCAATATGTAACTGGTAATTAGTGAACAGCTTTTTCGTTTCAATATTGCCTGAATTTTTATTTACGGTAACAATACCATCGTGCACATTCCAGTCTGCTGATTGAGTTCTGTCCTGAGCGGAAACCCATTGACTAAGATCTGTACCATTAAATAAAATGATCGCGTCTGATGGCGCATCGGCGCAGGTTTTTCCCGGGGTGATTACAGCCGGTTCAGGGCTCCAGACCTCAGTGTCTTCGGGTTTGGCGATTTGTTGGGCATTAGCCATTATAGCACTTGCTGCTAATATCGCGGTTAATAATATTTTATATTTCATGTTAAATTAATTAATGATGGTTGTTAAACATGCAGCACGTTTTTACAGTAGGCACAACTTTGCGCTATACTTACGTATGGGTCAATATTGGTATAATTCTCCTGCTCTACTATAAAATGTTTTACACCAGCTAACTTGGCGTAAGCCATTATGGCTTTAAAATCAATGGTACCGTTGCCTACTTCAGTGTTTATATTATGGTTGGCTTTGTCCATATCCTTAATATGGAACGCGAAGAACCTGCCCGGATGTTTTTTAATGATCTCTATCGGATCCTGACCAGTGCGTACAACCCAATATAAGTCCATTTCCATTTTTACCAGATTTGGATCGGTACGCTCTAATATCGTATCATAAAAAGTAGTACCGTCAACCTGTTTCCACTCAAAATTATGGTTGTGGTAACCGAATTTTAAACCCTGTTTTTTACATATTTCGGCAGCAGTGCTTATTTTATCGGCAATCTTTTTAAAGTCATCAACCGTTTTTATGAAATCGCCATCCAAGTGTGGTACGATGATGTATTCCATACCTGTGATATGCGCGGCATCAATATAGGTTTGCAGTTGATCGGTATTTCCGGTAGCAAAGAAACTATCGAATTCAAAATGCCCGCTTGGTGTGCGCAAGCCATTATCTTTTAAAGCATTGCTAAACTGGGTTGCATCCAATCCCCAAAAACCATCCTTTTTATTGTAGCCAAATGTTTCAACTTCTTTATAACCTGCTTTAGCTATTTTGGCTATAACATCCTTTACATCGCCGCCTTTTAACTGGTCGCGAAGACTATATAGCTGAAGCCCTACTGCATTGCTGTTTCCCTTTGCCATCACCAGCTTTGGGGCAATTATTATCCCTGCCGAAAGCATCCCGGCCTGGGTTAAAAACGTTCTTCTGTTTGTCATTGGTTTATATTGGTTTGTTGGTTTATTTTTTGAGCGACAGGATGTATTTCACCATTGCCTGTGCATCTGTCATTGACAAATTTGGGTGTGGCGACATGGCGATATTCCCCCAGTTACCTGCCCCACCTTTAATAATTTTGTTTGCCAAAGTATCAATAACGGCTTGCGATGCAATGTATTTATTGGCTACGTCGACATAAGCAGGGCCAATAATTTTTTGATCGAGCTTATGGCAGGTAAGGCAATCATTCTTTTGAATTAATGCCGCGCCTAGAGTATCTTTTACGGCCACAGATGTGCTTTGAGTTGACGATGAGGTGGTTGTAGTGGTAACTGTACTATCAGTACCTGAGCTGTTGCTTGATTTGTTGTTTCCGCAAGCGGATATTGCCAGCGCGAGCCCGAAAATGATGAATGACTTTTTCATGTAGATGTTATTATTATGTGTTTTATATTCCTAATATTTTTTTGTTGAAAGCTGCGTCGCCGCCTGATGAGGCGAAATCATCGAAAGCCTTATCGGTTACTTTAATGATGTGATTTTTGATAAACTCAGCTCCTTCGCGAGCGCCGTCTTCCGAGTTTTTGAGGGCACATTCCCACTCCAGTACCGCCCAGCCGCTAAAATCGTATTGTGCCAGTTTACTGAATATACTTTTAAAATCAACCTGTCCATCACCTAAAGAACGGAAACGTCCCGCCCTGTTTATCCAGCTTTGGTAACCGCCATAAACGCCCTGCCTGCCGGTTGGGTTAAACTCGGCATCCTTTACATGAAACATTTTTATGCGTTCATGATAGATGTCGATGTATTCCAGATAATCCAAACATTGCAATACAAAGTGCGAAGGATCATATAACAAGCATGCCCGCGGATGGTTGTTCACCTTCTCTAAAAACATTTCGTAGGTGATACCGTCATGCAAGTCTTCGCCGGGGTGGATCTCGTAGCAAAGATCAATTCCGTATTCGTCGTAAACATTGAGGATTGGTTCCCAGCGCTTGGCGAGTTCAGTAAAGGCATCCTCAACGATTCCCGCCGGGCGTTGCGGCCATGGGTACATCATTTGCCATATGAGCGCACCGCTGAACGTAACACTGGCATTCAGACCTAAATTTTGTGATGCTTTAGCTGCATATTTTAATTGTTGCACAGCCCACTCCTGCCTTGCTTTGGGATTGTTACGATAAGCTTCAGGTGCAAAACCATCAAACAACTGATCGTAAGCTGGGTTAACCGCTACTAATTGACCTTGTAGGTGGGTGGACAGTTCGGTGATCTCTAAACCGCAATCCTTAACCAAACCATTAAGCTCATCAGCATAGGTTTTGCTTTCAGCAGCTTTTTTCAGGTCGATGAACCGATCATCCATTGTGGGTAATTGCACTCCTTTATAGCCTAGATCCTTTGCCCAGTGGCAAATGGATTTTAAATTATTAAAAGGTTCATCGGCACCTATAAATTGCGCTAAAAATATTGCAGGGCCTTTAATGGTTTTCATATGGTTTGTTTCTTTTTGTTATTTCGACCGTAGGGAGAAATCTTCCGCGATTTGCGTAGGCCGCATTGCATATTGAAGAAGATTTCTCTCTACGTTCGAAATAACAGTACTATTTTATATTTTAAAATTAGTCCATTTAGCATCCGATTTGCCGGATGCAATTACATTTTCAACAAAGGCCATTCCCCTGATACCGTCTTCGATGCCGGGATAATCGAGCCATTCCTTTTCGGCTGGCTTTCCGGCGATATCAGCTTTAATACTTAACGCGAAGTTGCGGTATAAATTGGCGAATGCTTCCAGATACCCTTCGGGATGACCTGCGGGTACGCGGGCGTTGTACATAGCGTATGAACTTAAATAACCTGCGCCTGTGCGTAATATTTCAGCCGGTTTGTCTAACCATTTTAATAGTAAGGTGTTGGCATTATCCTGCTGCCATTCAAGGCCACCTTTTTCACCATAAACCCTTACTTTGATGTTATTTTCATCGCCTGCAGCAACTTGCGATGCTATTAATACACCACTTGCGCCATTATTGAATTTTAACAAAGCAGCACCATCATCGTCCAACTTTCGGCCTTCAACAACGGTATTAATATCGGCGCAAAGTTTGGTTACCTGCAGGCCGCTTACATATTCGGCTAAGTTAAAGGCGTGTGTACCTATATCGCCCATGGCTCCGGCTATGCCGCTTTTACTTGGATCGGTTCGCCAGCTTGCCTGCTTATTATCTTCACCCTCTAAAAAGGTACTTAGCCAGCCTTGCGGATACTCTACATAAACCTTTCTGATCTTGCCTAGTTTGCCTTCAGCAACCAATTGCCTGGCTTCTTTTACCATCGGGTAGCCTGTGTAAGTATGGGTAAGGCAAAAGCGTTTGCCACTTGCTTTAACAACTTTTTCAAGCTCTTTTGCTTCGGCAAGCGAAAAGGTCATCGGCTTATCCAGTATCACATGGAAACCATTCTCCAACGCCAGTTTAGCCGGGCCGAAATGCAGGTGATTTGGGGTTACTATGCTGACTACCTGAACACGCTCATCCTGGGGTAATTGCTTTTCCTTTTCGATGAGTTCCTGATACGACGTATAAACCCTATCGGGAGATAAACCCAATAATAAACCACTTGCCTTAGCCTTTTCCGCATTGCTGCTAAACGCGCCGCAAACCAGTTCATATTCGTCGTCCATACGGGCGGCGATGCGGTGTACAGCGCCAATAAACGCGCCCTGGCCACCGCCTATCATTCCTAATTTTAACTTCATATATTAACTTAGCACTTTCCAGCCTTCGCGGTACTCGCGTTTTATGAATCGATTCACATCATCAAAATTAGTTACCCGCATGGCATCATTATCCCAAATCAGTTTTATGTTTTGGCCTGGGTAATCAAAGCCCTTGCCGTCAGCACGTTGTTTTTGAATATCGTGCCCACGAATAGAAAGATTTGCCATCAACAAGGCTTCTGTTAACGGGCCAGCCAGTTTAAACGGCGAACTCACATCATCAGGTTTACCAGCAATAGCTGCATTTACCCATTGCGCGTAATGCCCGTCTTGTCCCCCCGGTACACGCTTAATTGTTTGCGGCACGGTAGACTGAGCTGTACGCGAGGTTGGCAATAACTGTGGATTTAATGAGTAGGTACTTGCCATCATTTTTCCTTTTGTGCCGATGAAGAGCATACCGTTACCGTTATCACCAAAATCTTCATTCGGTCCTAATTCAACAGGGCGTTCAGGCTGTATGCCGCCGTCCATCCAATGTACAGTAACATCGCCCTGTGTCTTCGCTGTTTTAGGGAAAGTAAGGGTGATATGACTTGATGGCGGACAACTATCCGGGAAATATCCTTTTTGAAAATTATCTACATAAACAGTTCCCACGCTTGATTGCACATCTTTAACATATTGCAGATCAAGCACGCGGAATGGGGCTTCCATTATGTGGCAACCCATATCGCCTAGTGCACCGGTGCCGTAATCCCACCAGCCACGCCAGTTGAATGGCACTAGCTTGTTTACATAATCTTTAGAGGGGGCGGTTCCTAACCACAAATCCCAATCCAGTTCTTTTGGGATATCGGCTTTTGTAGTTGGCCAAGGGATGCCCTGCGGCCATACGGGGCGGTCTGTCCAGCAATAAACGGTATGTACATCACCTATCTCGCCTGCATCATACCATTCCCGTAAGCGCCTTACGCCATCGTTTGATGAACCTTGATTACCCATTTGGGTTACCACATTATATTTTTTAGCAGCGTGTGTTAAGGCGCGGGCCTCAAATACATCATGTGCCATCGGTTTTTGCACGTATACGTGCTTGCCCATTTGCATAGCGGAGAGCGCTACGATAGCATGGTTATGATCGGGAATGGATACGGATACGGCATCAAAGTTTTTGTGATCCTTATCCAGCATCTCGCGCCAGTCTTTATAAAATTTCGCTTTCGGGAATTTGGCTACTGTTTTGGCAGCGCTGCGCATATCAACATCACATAGATAGCCAATTTCGGCATTGCCGCTGGCGTAGAAATTAGCAATGTCGCTTTGGCCTTTGCCACCTGCACCAACAGATGCAATTACCAGTTTATCGCTTGGTGCAATAAAACCTTTTCCGCCTAAAACATAGCGGGGAACAATCATGATGCCTGCAGCTGCAATGGAACTGCTTTTAATAAAACCTCTGCGCGAGGTATTTAAAGATGAATCAGTTGGTTTATTGGTCATTGGTTATAAATTAGTTTAATAGGCAGTTATAAAATCAATTTAGCTCCGGTACATCAAACTTAGTAATTTATTTAAAAAGATACACCACGCCATAAATATGTTACTTAATATCCCAAACCCTGCATAACTTTCAGGTCAATTGCAGTACTGGCTATCGGGTCCATTCCCTGGTAATCTTCCTGCTCAATAATAAATTGTGAAGTACCTTTTTTGCGGGCTGTTTTTAATATTTCTTTTAATGGTAATAAGCCCTTGCCAAGCAGGGTATTTTCATACTTACCATCGTCTTTTTTAATTACATCTTTTACATGCATTAACTCAAACCTGCCAGGATATTTTTTGATATAATCCATCGGTATAGCACCTGCTGAATACATATTGCCAATATCCAATTGCTGGGTAACCAATGCAGGGTCGGTATTAGCTAATATTAAATCGTACATCCTATCGTTGCCAAATATGGTTGTGAATTCGAAATCGTGGTTATGGTAACCGAATACCATTCCTTTACTTTTACATAACTCACCGCATTTATTAAATACATCCATAAAGGCTTTAAAGGCATTAAAATCATGCTTTAAATTATCGTCCATTCCGGGGCTTATCAGGTATTTTTGGTGGATGTCTAATGCATCATCCAAGGTTCTTTTCCATTCATCGGTAAAATCATTTTTGGCGGCATCCCAGTGCTTCTGCTGTAATACCACATGGCCGCTGGTCATGTTGAGGAAGTTATCGTCCAAAACCTTTTTAAAATCCTTAACACTTAAGCCATAAAACTTACTATCGCTATAACCTGCATGTTCTAAGTGCTTGTACCCTATTGTCGCCAATTGCTTAAGTGTGCCTGTTGGGTCGGCGTGCATGGCGTCACGTACGGTATAAAGTTGCAGGCCAATACGTTCAATTTCTTTTATTGGGGATGAGAAAAGATGATTAGGTAATAAAGCTGTGCCAGCCGCTAAAACAGCGCTGTTTATTAAAAATTTCCTGCGGGATGTTTGCATCATGATTATTGGGCTATTGGGAATACAGGAAACAATAATTGTGTATTGCTCACAAAGGCTAAACGCTTGCTATCTGGCGACCATGATGGGGTATTGATAGTACCCTGACCACCATACAAATAAGCCACTACTTTAATTGGGCCGCCGCCAACCGGCATTACTCTAAGGTATACATGTTTATAAAAAGGATGATCCCCAGGAGCAACTTCATTTTTTATGAAGGATATAAATTCGATCATTTTTCCATCAGGCGATACATGCGGGAACCAGTTATCATAATCATCATTGGTTACCTGGGTTTGATTGCTGCCATCGGGATTCATGCGCCAAATCTGCATCAGGCCGCTGCGGACCGAGCAGAAATAGATGTATTTTCCATCAGGCGTGTATTCCGCGCCATCATCAAGGCCGGGTGCATCGGTTAGCCTGACCTCTTTGCCTCCTTTTGATGGGACTTTATAAATATCATATTCGTTGTTTCTATCGCCACAAAAAACAATGTACTTGCCATCGGGCGACCAGCCGTGCATATATGACGGGCCTGTTGGGGTTAATTGCCTTGCTTCGCCGCCGGTTGAGGGGATGATATAGCCAATTGAGCCATCTTTCTCGCTATTACTGATCGCCAGCCATTTGCCATCGAAGGATAATACGTGGTCGTTGTTATTATTTTTAGCTACGCCAGTATTTAATACCTGCGGGATGTTGGTTTTTAAATCATATTTATACAGTAAACCATTACTGTTATAGATCAGCGATTTACCATCTTTAGTCCAGTTTGGCGCTTGCAGCGATTGTGATGACTGATATATGATGCGGCTGTTGCTATTTTCCAGATTCAATATTTGAATATCGCTGCCGATGTATTTTTGATAGCCATTTTCGCCATTGGCGGGTACAACAATACGCACATTATTAAACACAGCAGTTTCGGAAACATTTGGATTGTGCGAGCATACAAATAAGCCTACATAAACTTCATCACCCAGATCAAGGTCTTCAACCTTTTCGGTAACGAAAGTTTCGCCGTTACGTGCTACAGACATGGTGTAGGTATTACCTTTTCTTTCAATCTGGATAACATCGGCATGTGTAACAGATGATTTGATCTCTTCGGTTTGCGCGCCAACTGTGCGCCTGAATTGTAACGAAGTTAAGCCATCGCCATGCACCACTGCATTAACGTGTTTTGAATTGGAATCGAGCGATGTACGGATCATCCAACCGAGCTTGCGGTGCATCTCGATCCCTTTACCTAAAAAGGCAGCCTTTGTAGTTAATATAAAATCGCCTTTTATGCGTTTGTAAACATAATGGAAGGCATCATGATCAAACCAGATGTTATAACCTGAACCGGTAATTTTATATTGCTGAGATTCGGGTTCATATAATGCTGACCCGGAAAGCTTTACATTGCCTACATCGGTTTGCGCATCAAATATGCCTAAATTTTGAGCTGAAACCGTTTGGCTGAAGAATACAGCACATAAAAAACACATCAATAGCGATGATTTTGCATTCATAATATAGGTAGTGTAATGGTTAAATGGTAAGCTAAGGTAATTAATCCTTACACAAAAAGGTAGTGTTTTTTTAGCGAAAGATTTGCTTTTTAAATAGAATTACAGCTTAAATACATAAACAAACGTAAATGGCGGTAAAATTTGAGTTTGCCCTGTAAATCGGGGATTGCCACGCTTCGTTCGCAATGACGCTTTGTTTAACAAAAAAGGGAGATACAAATTGCATCTCCCTTTTTATTTCTTAACCAGGTTACTATCTTCTAACCTTAGTTTTTACTTTGTAACCGTTGTAATGTTTCTTTTTGTGAAAAGTGTTATGTACTTTTTGACCAAAAGTACTGGTGTGCTTCACCTTAACAGTTCTCTTTTCTACCCTGTGTTGTTGTGCGAATGATGAGAAGCCTATGGCTAAAACCATCAAGATTGATAAAATTAGTTTTTTCATTGGTTGAGTTTTATAAACCTTACAACTAGTGAGCACTATAAAAGTTTTAGCCACTGAAGTTTAATTAATAAAAGCCTCCTCAGGTTCTTGTATGTAAGCCGCAGGTACTACATTATTAACCAATACCGCTACTTTAACAGGTTTTTGACAATAAGCCAGTTTAAAATCTTTTTTAGAATCGCGGTAACTACTTACTGCGCCTAACATGCTCAATAGTTTTATATAACACCAGGCCAAATCAAGCTGGTATGGCTTAAAGCCAGAGCGTGCGCTTTTTGGATACAAATGGTGATTATTATGCCATTCGCCGGCAACATAGCCTGGCCATATTTGATTGATAGACATATCCTCGCGATTATGATCAACACCATCACGGCGTTTGTCTTCACCCTTACCATGGCCTTCATAGTTATACGTACGCACACCTACGGCCCAAAAACCAGCTGCACCAAATATGGCACATACCAGGCCGAAACCACCTATTAAGTAAAATGCAGCAAACCAAAATGCCCAATTAAGTAATACCGCGGTAATTGTGCGAACTGGCGCTGCCAATGTACCCCACTTATTATACTTTGTATAGGAGTTTGTTTTAACACCAGTATGGCGCATTAAATTAACGCATTTGTCATAGTCTTTTTCGGACAGGCTGCGTGATATAGGCTGATGATTTACATCTGCCAAAAAACAGTATAAAAAACCGCCCTGGGCATTATAAGGATCGCCGGGTTGATCAGAAAGCGCGTGGTGTACGTGGTGTGATACCGCATAGATTTCTTCCGGAATAATTTTTAAAGTAAGGTTTTGAGTAAAAAACCGCCAAAAATTATTTTTGAATGTATAAGCCCCATGTGTACAGTAACGATGTAGCCAAATGGTACCATGCGTACCCATTACAATCATACTATATACAAAGGCAACAATTAATAATTTGATGGAGAAGTATTTAAATATGAATACAAAAAGGAATGGTGCCAGGCAGCATACCATAAACCAGCTCATGAACGAAAGCCAGTTTTTTTTATTTTTAAATACATTTAAACGGGAAAAGAACTCTTTGAAAATTTCACCTGGTTTAGGCTTTGAAAGCTTACCAAATTTGTCCATCCATCCATACGATGGTGGCTCCAACACACTCTCTAAGAAGGCCATAGCACAAAAATTAATTATAGTTTATTTAGTTAGGGACAGTGAATGAAAGGTATGTATAATATAATGAAACTAAGAATAATTCTTAGAGCCTCAAGGCATACAGTTTATAAACTACCGGATTTGTTTTTAATAAGAAATATTTTATCTAACATAGATAGTACCACATGGTACTATTGCCTGAATTACAGGATACACTTGGTTAGCGTTTACTTATTAAACGGTTAATGTTTAACAAAAGTGTATCAGATAAAACAATTATAGTGTTATACGTAATTACTTGATAATAGTTAGTTAAAAAGAGAGATAAATGCATCGCTTTAAAACGCTACCGTATCTTGCTCCTGTATTGCAAAAGGCCTGTGCTTATATTTTGGAGACTTAACTACTTAAAAGTATCTAAAATTCTTAAAAGCGATTTCGCTGAGTTATTGATAATGTATTTATTTTTTTAAATTATGTATCGTATTATTGCGAACCCAAACTGATTAGCATAATAGCTGTTACCAATAATATTATTTAATACTACCTTGAAGAAAGTAATACTGCTTATTGCCATATATTTTTTTGTAAACCATGCCGTAGCTCAGGGTTCGGTAATGAGGAAAAACAGTCTCACCCAATCGGTTACTGAGCAATTTTTGGTATTGAAAAGCAACAAGGAAATAAAACAGGGCCTATATCAGGCGATATATCGCCGCCAGATTGCGCTGGCAAGCGGGAATTATGCTGATAATAAAAGGATTGGCGCCTGGCATTTCTACGATAAATATGGCCGTTTAGTACAAAATTTCAATTATGAACGGAATAGTATAACGTGGGAAATGGCTGATGACAGCCTTAGCGCCATGCATATCAGGTATGGTTTTGATAATAAAATCACGGACACGGACAGGGTAACTAAGCCGATGAAAGCTGGTGGCATTTATTACGGCTATATTCCTTATTTAAAATTGTTCCGGCTGTCTGACGATTATATGGAGACCGACTTGACTCAGTTTACCGCTATTTTGGAAATATTGGTTAGCCCGGGTGGCAGGTTGGCTGATTTTAAGGTGCATATTAAATCGCCGGTTGATGAACGTATAACCACTTTTAGCACTGATTTAATTGATGAGGATGACAGGCTTTTTGTGCCTGCTACGATAAACTACAAACCGGTACTTTGCCGGATATTTGTGAGGTGCAGGATAACCGATGACGGGGAATTGGATATTGACTAATTATGATTTAGAACGAGACTATATATGCCCGTTCTAAACCATAAATTTATTCAATATTAGTGAGCGTGATGACCATCGGCACCATGCGCGTGGCCATGTGACAATTCTTCGGGTGTTGCAGGGCGAACATTAAGGATATTTCCTTTGAAATGTAATTCCTGACCTGCCATTGGGTGGTTAAGATCAACAATTACCGCATCTTCAGCAACAGAAACAACCTGCCCCTGGAAACGATTGCCATTGTTATCCTGTAAAGGCAAAATGCTGCCAATTTCAGGCACGTCAGTACCGTTAAACATTTCTTTTGGAAGATTAGCTACCGCTTCATCGTCATATTCTCCATATGCATCTTGTGCCGACAAGTGAAAATCATAGTTATCACCGGTTGACAAAGTGCTTAAATTTTCTTCGAACTTAGGCAGCATCTGGCCTGCTCCGTATAAAAAGGTTAGAGGCTGCTCCTGTGTAGCGCTCTCAACTAATGTTTCTGTGCCATTCTGATCAACATACAAATCGTAAGTTAATGAGACTACGTGTTGTGGTTCAATTTTCATTCTGAATTCTATTTCTTATAAAAGTATTTTGGAATTAATTTGTTTTACAGCGTCAATGGAATTGTAAACGGGCAGGCTACAGGTTTTATCCTTACAGATAAATATTTGTGTCTCACTGGTGAATTTTTCCTGCAACAAAGGTAAACTTCCTTTTTTACCTCCCAATATTATTTTATTAGGAATGTATTTATTTTCAATTTCGATGCGCAAGGCATCATAATTTTCGCCGGTGATGGCAACTTCGTAGGTGCCAAATACTTCATCAAGCAATAACATACACCAATTTGAGTAGGATGACCCATACCTGGCGATGTGAGGCATTACATTGCGTAATAACTGCGCCGAAATTTGATGATACTCCTCATTATCAAACAACAAACCTATTTTTTTAAGGTTGCGAGCCATTACGGAGTTTGATGATGGAATTACGCCATCCATAATTTCGGATTTCCGGGCGATCAGTTGCTCGTTGCTATCCCCAGTAAAATAAAAGATTCCGCTTGCCGGGTCATAAAAATGCGCTATGGCATAATCGACAAGGCCGTGGGCATGTTCCAGCCAGCGTTCATCAAAAGTAACTTCGTATAAGGCGATTAAACCATCGGTTACGTTGGCATAATCATCCAGAAAAGCTATCGAGTCGTTATCCACACCTTTGTAAGTACGCGACAGACGGCCTTCTTCGTTCACCATATAATTCACAATGAAATCGGCATTGCGTAGGGCCATATCCAGGTAATCGTGCTCAGTAAATGAGCGATAAGCATCGCACAGACCTTTGAGCATTAAACCATTCCATGATGCTAATATTTTATTATCCAAACCAGGGCGGATGCGTTGGCTGCGGGCATAAAAGACTTTTTTACGCCCATCCTCAATCTTTTCCATCATCGATTCCAGTGGCAAGCCCAGTTTGTTAGCTAATTGCAGATCTTTCTCCTGCCTGAAGAGTACATTGGTTTGTTCCTCTTCCCAGTTGCCGTCCCCGGTTATGTGGTAGTAGATGCAGAAAAGTTCGGCATCATCGCCTAAAATGGTTTCAATTTCGGCTTTGGTGAAAGTGTAGAATTTACCTTCTACGCCTTCGCTATCGGCATCCAACGCGCTATAGAAACCGCCATCGGGTGATGAAAGTTCACGCATAGAGAAATTGATGATCTCATCAACAACCTGTTTATATAGTTGCGAACTTTTCCAGGTATAAGCTTCAGAATACAGGCTGATCAACTGGGCATTATCATATAACATTTTTTCAAAATGTGGTACATGCCAGCGGCCATCAACCGAATATCGGGCGAAACCGCCGCCAATGTGATCGTATATCCCACCAAAAGCCATCTTCTTTAAAGTAAGGCTAACGCTTTGGGCGATGTTGGTATCATTAGTTAAATAGGCATATCGCATCAGGAATTGCCAGTTGTTGGGCATCGGAAATTTAGGTGCTGAACCCATCCCCCCTTCTTCGGAATCAAAATATTTTTTCCAGTTTTTTACAATTATTTTAAAATCATCCTGCGAATATTGAGGTTGCTCCTTAACAACACCAATAGTTTCAAAGTTTTGGATGCCTTCTGTTAGTTTTACCGCGTATTCTTCGGCTTCGACAGGTTTTTGTTTGTAGAAATCGGCTAAATTAAATAATAGCGAAGCCCAGTCGTTTTTGCGGAAATAGGTACCTCCATAGATTGGGCGTTGATCGGGCAGGCAGATACAGTTTAACGGCCAACCTCCCCTGCCGCTCATTAATTGTACGGCACTCATGTAGATCTGATCTATGTCAGGCCGTTCTTCCCTATCTACCTTAATACAAACAAAATACTGGTTCATTACGGCGGCTACGCTTTCATCCTCAAAGCTTTCGTGCTCCATTACATGGCACCAATGGCAGGCAGAGTAACCGATGCTAACGATGATCAGTTTGTTTTCGTCCTTAGCTTTTTGCAGTGCTTCCGTGCCCCAGGGGTACCAGTTTACCGGGTTATTGGCATGCTGCAATAAATATGGCGAGGTAGAATTGGCGAGATGATTCATATATTATTTATTGGCAGCTAAAATGCAATAATTAAGCCGTTTAAATAAAAGCAATTGTAAATAGTAAAAGTTTTGGTTTGTGACGAGTATTTGTAATGCCTATTGCGATGCAATCGCTAACCCATTATAAGCACTCGTTGCAAACGAGCGCAAGGTGTTTATTTTTTCAAAAGATGCTTCTCTTTAAACTCTTGAAGAGAAATCGTTTGTCCGTTTTTAGCTTGTTCAATACCTACTTGTATACCTGCTAAAACATGGGCTGGTAATTTCTCCGGCACAATCTCAAATTGCACTTTTAAAGCCCTCAAAACAGCCTTAACAGTTTTTAGTTGCTCTGCATTTTCAGGATGTACCAGGATTGATTCCATATATTCAAAAACACAAAAATCATCTTCAAAAATTAAAAATTATTATAAGCCTGATATCCTTTTGTATCAACCTTAAAACAAATACTTTATTAAAAAGATATTTTAATTAATTTGCAGCTTTAATTGACTATATGCAAACTAAACTCAAACACTTGTTTGGTGCGTGTGCCTTACTCTTAATGGCCGCAAGCGCATCAGCACAAACTACTCCCGATTCCATCAAATACGACCACAACGATGTGTTCGGCCCGATTGTTTGGCCAACCACAACCGGTGATACCCGGTCGGCAAGCGGACAGCCCGGCCAAAACTACTGGCAAAACCGTGCTAACTACTTAATTCATGCTACTTTAGATGAAGGCAAGCAGGATACCACCATTACCGGTGATGTAACTGTTGACTACACCAATAATAGCCCTGATAAACTGGACTATTTATGGTTCCAGCTTGATCAAAACTTATTTAAACCGGATTCACGTGGCGCGGCAGTAACCCCAATAAGCGGCGACCGGTTTGATGTACGCGGCTTTAGTCGCGGTGGTTATCATATTGAATCGGTAACGGTTACCTACAAAGGTCAAACTTATAAAGTTACCCCGGTAATTACCGATGCACGTATGCAAGTACGTTTAAATACGCCACTTGGCGCTAAAGGCGATAAGATCAGCGTTAAAGTAAACTATAACTTCTCTATCCCTTATTATGGCGCCGATCGTATGGGCCGCAAGCAATTTAAACAAGGTTGGGTTTACGAAATTGCCCAATGGTACCCACGCATGTGTGTTTATGACGACGTTGAAGGATGGAACACCTTACCTTACATGGGTTTAGGTGAATTCTACTGTGATTATGGTGATTTTGATTACTACATTACCGCTCCTGCAAACATGACGGTTGTTGGATCAGGTGATTTACAAAATGGGGCGCAGGTACTAACCGCAACACAACAAAGCAGGTTAGCCGAAGCACGTAACAGCGACAAAACTGTAATGTTGATTAAACCTGATGAAGTTGACCAGCCTGCAACGCATCCGCAGAAAGGCAACTTAACCTGGCACTTTAAAATGGAAAACAGCCGCGATATATCATGGGCTGCTTCAACCGCGTTTATTTGGGACGCAGCGAAGGTTAATTTCCCTTCGGGACGTAAAGGTATTGCTATGTCGGCTTACCCAATTGAGAGCTCTGGTAATGATTCATGGAGCCGTTCTACCGAATATTTGAAAAATAGCATGGAGATTTATTCAGATGCTTATTTTGAATATCCATGGAATTCAGCCACAAGCGTTTCGGGTGTTGCTTTGGGTATGGAATATCCGGGTATCATTTTTTGCTTAAGCAACTTGAAAGACAAACAACTTTGGGGCGATATTACCCACGAAATCGGCCATAACTGGTTCCCGATGATTGTCGGTACCAATGAGCGTAAATACATGTGGATGGACGAAGGCTTTAACACCTTTATCAATATCTACGCTACTGATCATTTTAACAACGGCGAGTATAAAGACACTGCCAAAATAGCGCAGAGAATACTACGCCAGTACCGCCGCAGTACTGATCCGTTGATGACGCCTCCGGAAGCTATCGGCCTTAATGATTATGGTCAATATTATTCAAAAACGGCTTTGGGTTTGGTGATGCTACGTAACGATGTATTAGGGCCTGAAAGATTTGATTATGCTTTCCGTGAGTATATTAAACACTGGGCATTTAAACACCCATTGCCTTATGACTTTTTTAGGGCGATGAATGATGCAGCTGGCGAAGACCTGAACTGGTTCTTTAAACCATGGTTCTTCACTACCTCGAAACTTGACCAGGCTATACAATCGGTAACCTACCTTGACAATGATCCTACCAAAGGCTCCATTATCACTTTGGTAAATAAGGATAAATTGGCTATGCCTGTGGAACTAAAAATAACGCAAGCTAACGGTACTGTGGAAACATTACACATGCCGGTAAATATTTGGCAGCGTGGCGGTGTTTGGAAGTTTAAATATCCATCAACCTCTGCCATTACACACATGGTGCTTGATCCAAATCATGAATTACCTGATTCGGATTTGAGCAATAACGTTTATAACGGCAAGTAGGTTTTTAGAACCAAGAGTTAAGAATCAAGAGCCAAGACGTATATATGTCTTGGCTCTTTTTATTTTTAGTTAAATTTTTCTTCAAATCTTGATTCCTGGCTCTTGATTCTTGGCTCTATAACACTATATTAGCCTATCAAATCATACAAATCATGACGATCCCCATATTTCAGGCTGATGCATTTACCAGCAAACTTTTTGGCGGCAACCCGGCTGCTGTTTGTCCGCTAACGGAATGGCTGCCTGATGAGGTAATGCAAAAGATCGCCATTGAAAACAACCTGGCCGAAACTGCTTTTTTCGTAAAGACAGAAAACGGTTATAAATTGAGATGGTTTACACCGGAATATGAGATTGACCTTTGCGGGCATGCTACCCTTGCAACGGCACATATATTATTTACAGAACTTGCTTATAGCGAGGATGAAATTCATTTTGAAACCGTAAAAGCTGGTACGTTACACGTTAAAAAAGATGGCGATAAATACACTATGGATTTCCCATCGCGGCCACCGATACCTATTGAGACACCCGTGGGTTTGTTAGATGCATTGAGCGATAAACAGCCTGTGGAAATATTAAGGTCGAGGGATTATTTCGTCGTTTATGAATCTGAAGATGATATCAAAGATATTTCGCCGGACTTTTTCGCTTTATCAAAAATGGATACCGTTGGTGTAATTGTTACCGCACCGGGTAAGGATGTTGATTTTGTTTCGAGATTTTTCGCACCGGGTGCCGGTGTTCCTGAAGATCCGGTTACAGGGTCGGCGCATTGTAATTTGATACCTTACTGGGCAAAAAAACTGGGTAAAGATAAATTACACGCCTACCAAATTTCAGCACGCAAAGGTGAACTTTGGTGCGAGTTAAAAGGCAACAGGGTTTTAATGAGTGGTAAAGCGGTTACTTATTTGAGCGGGGAGATAAACATCAACTAAATCCCTTTTTAAAGTTGGCTATAAAAGCGGCATTTTCATCAGCGCCGGCAGGTGCTATATGTTGGTAAAAAATTCATCATTACGCTTTTCCCGTGCCATCGGTACGGTACCTTGACGATGTACCGTACCGATGGCACGGGAATTTGCATATTTTATTTTTCTACTGACGTTTTACCCCGATGGGGTAAGCTTCAAATTTAATATCTAAAACTGTCGGGTATTATTCTTAATACCCTATCGTAAACACTTCCCTGATATGCATTGGATTCTCAATTTCATCGATGATGCCAACTGCATAATCCTCCATGGAGATATGGCTTTTGCCATTCGCATCCGTTAATAATTTATTGGTTGCTGTGCGGAATTTTCCGGTACGTTCGCCGGGCATAATTTCCGCGGATGGGCTGGCGAAAGTCCAGTCGAGGTCGGTTGTTTTTTGGTAGATCTTTAGGGCTTCGCGATGAGCCAGTGAAACCGTTTTATAGGCTTCGGGAAAATCGGGTGTATCAACCAATTGTACGCCGGGAGCAACTTCGAGACTGCCTGCTCCGCCTACTACGATGAGGCGTTTGGTATGCGCTTGTTTCAAACCGTTAATAATCGGAACAACAACTTCAGTAAGTGTTGATGCGGGTGCTCCATTTGTAGGGCTGTATGATACTACCACTGCATCCTGGTTAAAAGCAGCTGTTTCCACATCCTGCGAGTTGAACAGGTCTGCTTTGGCTACTTTTAGGTGTTCGTGTACTTTTGTATAATTTTCCGGGTGACGAACGGCCGCGGTAACATCGTGCCCACGGCGAAGTGCCTCGTCAACTATGCGGCTGCCTATACGGCCGCCGGCTCCAAATACTGCTATTTTCATAAGGTGTTATTGTAAGTGTTTTGATAAAAGTATTGATAGGCAATAAATGTTTCATCAGCATAAAATCATTTTTATATTTTGAAATAACCGACCACAGCCTTGATACCACCAACCATAGGCTGAAATTATTACGGGTATAACTACGCAAAATGTTAATCAGGTAGTTATACTGTTGAATAGCATAGATACTGGTGGTAAATTACATTGAAATTAAAACCCGGGAATTTGTTTCAATATTTAAATTACCAATTGCAACCAATTAAGCTTTTTGAACTTAAAACCAGAAAAAATAACAGGCTGATAATTTCAAATACTTTGTGGGCGTAGCCCAAATGTAGCAATTTGTGTAAAAACATTAAAAAAGGTGGAATCCAGCTACCACTTAAAAAAACGGGCCTACCTGAAGGCAATTTAATATCAGGGGCGGAATTCCGAAAAGCCTAAAGAGTAGGAAAACAAAAACCTAAACAAAATCATGGCAACAATTAATGTATTAATCGCAGTGGATGGAGCATCCTTAGCTTCACAGGTAGCAGACGGGCATATCAGTGCCGGGTCAGCTGGCTCACCAACCAATTTAGGGTCTTATGGCACATCGAATGTTTATATTTCAATGATTGCCCCTAATGCTTATGTAAGCAATGGTACTATTGGACAATCGGAACTACAGATCAGTGCAAACTCAGGTGATACCATTGAATGGGCCATCACAACGTTTGACAATAATTTTGATCAAACAGTTTATCTATACAACGGTTCCTTTAATCCATCCGGCTCTATTAATACCCCTTTATCTTTCGCTTGCGGGCAAGCTCATGCCTATTTGGCTACAGGTAACCCACCTGCAAGCACCCCAACAAAATATGTTAACCAGGTTAGTACTGTTTCGGGAACAATACTACAGGTTAGCGTACAAATCCAATATACATTATCGTTTGTTTTAGTTAATAATTCAACCGGCAGTATTATTGGATATTTTTTGTGGGATCCGTTTATTATCGTAAACTAAGTAAAAAACTTATTTTCGACTTTAATAGCCCTAAATGATGTAAGCGGATCTAATACCACACTTGCAAAATGAGATTTACGAAGCTTAAAAACTTCGTAAATCTTTTTTTTACACCAACCATGGGTTGAATTAAAATTATTGTTCGTAGGGTGTTTACGAACTAACGAAGCCTGTAGTCTGAGACTACAGGCTTTGTCGTCCGAAGTTTTAAACTTCGGACAGCGGGGGTTTTACTATTGTAACTTTTTTACTACCTGTCATTTCGACCAGCGGGAGAAATCTTCTACTACTTGCAAGTACGCTTTACAGGGCGAAGAAGATTTCTCCCGCTGGTCGAAATGACAATTGGATATTGATGATCCTAAGAAATATTTTCAAAAAACAAATTTTTATAGCTAATTTGAAAGTCGGATTTTTTGTATCCTATATTAATTTAAATGCAGCTTACCAGTTTAGAAATCAAGGGGTTTAAAAGCTTTGGCGATAAGATCACCATTAATTTTAATGAGGGTGTTACGGCTATTGTGGGCCCTAATGGCTGCGGTAAATCAAATGTAGTCGACTCCATTCGTTGGGTATTGGGTGAGCAAAGCACCCGGATGCTGCGATCGGAGAAAATGGATAATATCATTTTCAATGGATCAAAAAGTCGCAAGCCGGCAAATCTGGCCGAGGTTTCATTAACTTTTGATAATACTAAGAATATACTTCCTGTTGAGTTTTCGCAGGTTACCATCACCCGCAAACTATACCGCAGCGGCGATAGCGAGTACCGTTTGAATGATGTTCAATGCCGTTTAAAGGATATTACCGATTTGTTTTTGGATACGGGTATCGGATCGGATTCCTATGCTATTATTGAGCTGAGGATGGTGGATGAGATCATTACCAATAAAGAAGGCTCACGCAGGAATTTATTTGAAGAGGCATCAGGCATATCCAAATACAAGCTTCGTAAAAAACAGACCTTTAATAAATTAAAAGATACCGAAGCTGATTTGGAACGTGTAGAGGATTTACTTTTCGAGATAGAAAAGAATCTTAAAACACTGGAAAATCAGGCGAAGAAAACAGAGCGCTACTATCGCATACGGGATCAGTATAAATCGCTGAGTATAATACTAGCTTCATTCAGGATTGCTCACTTTAGCGAATCTCTGGCTAAGATCGAGGAGAAAGAACAGGTTCAGCAGGTTGAGAAATCGGGTATTTCTGCACAAATCGACACGTTGGAGGCATCGTTACAACAGCACAAATTGGATAGTTTGAATAAGGAGAAAAACCTGTCTATCCAACAAAAAGCTACTAACGAGTATGTATCCAAAATAAGAACTTACGAGAGCGAAAAGAAGATAAAAAACGAACAGCTGAAGTTTCAGCAGGATAAGGAAGCACGGGTTAGTGAGGAATTGGAACGCGATCGTAACCAGTTGAACCATGTGTTATATAATATCAAACGTTTATCCGAGGAAAAATTTCAGGAGGATGAAACGCTGCAAACTATACAATCACAATTGGCTGATTTGAAGGAGACTGTAGATGAATTGAGGAGCCAGCAGGGATCAGCGAGAAATGAGTTAAATGAGCTGACCAATAACAATACTAAGCTACAAAATCAGGTTTATAAAGCTGAGAAAGACCTGGAGATATTACAGATACAGCAGCAGGCTTTGGAGCAGGAAAGTCAGCGTAATATGGAGGATGCTACCAATAAAGAGGTGGAACTCTCCCATTTTAACGAGGTGGTTGCTGAATTGCAGGAACGTACCGAAACGCTGAATAGTGAGCATCAAACGCTAATTGATTTTGAGAAAAAGCTACAGGACCAGCTAATTGAGGTTGATACTGAACTGAATACGGTAAAAGAAAGTATTACCGCCGATAGCCGTAAACTGGATGCCAAGCAAAATGAATACAACCTTACCAAGAGTATGGTTGATAATTTGGAAGGCTTCCCGGAGTCGATCCGTTTTTTGAAGCAGAATGCGGATTGGGCTAAGAATATCCCGCTGTTTAGCGATATTTTGTTTTGTAAGGAAGAATATCGCGTAGCCATTGAAAACTACCTGGAACCGCTGATGAACCATTACGTAGTGAATAATTACGATGAGGCCATCAGCGCGATAAAGTTGTTGAGTAACTCGGCTAAAGGGCGGGCGCAGTTTTTTGTGCTGGATAGTTATAAAAACAATCAACCCCCAAAAAGCAGTTTTGACGGCGGCATATCCGCGCTTGATGTAGTTGAAGTTGATATTTACTATCAAAGTCTGTGCAACTACTTACTGAAGGATGTATACCTGATTGATGATCAAAACGACCAGGTTTTAAATAATAATGAGTTGCCAGAGGGCATCGTGATCATTGGCAAAAGCGGTAAGTTCAATAAATCAAAGCATACCATGGCAGGTGGTTCGGTGGGATTGTTTGAGGGTAAGCGGATTGGTAGGGCCAAGAATCTGGAGAATTTGGCTAAGGAGATTAAACAGTTTGATACCCGGGTTAATTACTTTAAGGATCAGCAACAGGAATTGCAAAACAGGCAAGCCGCATTAAAAGCATCCAACAAAACTGAAGAGCTTAAGCAAAAACAACTGGAAGTTAACCGTTTAAATACGGAACTAATCACTGTTAAAACACGGCAGGAACAGTATCAAACGTTTATCACCAATAGCCTTAACCGTAAGGATGATATTGCCAAAAAGATCAGCGGTATAATTGAAGAAACCGCAGCGCTGAAACCAGAGTTGGCCGAGTTAAAAACGCAAAAGCAGATACTGAACGATCTGCTGATTAGCAAGCAGGGTATTTTTAATGAGTTAAATGAGTTTGTTTCGGTGCAATCCAACGCTTTTAACCAGGAGAATATCCGTTTTCATCAGCAGCAGAATAAGGTGTCGGGGTTATTTAAGGACCTTGACTATCGTGAAACGCAAAAAGAACAGCTAGAGGGCCGCATCAAAATAAACAGCATCGAACTGGAAAAAGTTAAAGCTGCTATACAGGAAAACCTGCAACTGGCTGATAACTCCGACGATGATCTGCTGGAAATGTACGCCCAAAAAGAAGCATTGGAAAAGGCAACCCAGCAAGCCGAACAGGAATATTATGAATGGCGGGGAAAGATAACTGAATCAGAAGCAGAAGTAACCAACCTGCGCCGTAAAAAGGATAATGCCGTATTTATTGAGAACGAGCTGCGTGATGAACGCAACAACCTTAAACTGGAATTGAATGCGTTGAAAGAACGACTGTCGGTTGAGTTTAATATAGATATACAGGAACTAATAGATACCGAAGTACCCGTTGATGAAAGTGAAGAGGAACTGCGCGAGAAAACCGAAAAATTGAAGAAGCAAATGGATGATTTCGGGGCGATAAACCCGATGGCAGTGGAGGCTTATAACGAAATGAATGAGCGCTATCAGTTTATTCAGGCGCAGAAGAAAGATCTGGCGGAAGCCAAAGCATCTCTACTGGCAACCATACAGGAGATTGACGATACCGCTAAGGAGAAATTCATGTCGGCGTTTATAATGGTGCGGGAGAACTTTATTAAGGTATTCAGGTCATTGTTTAATGAAGAGGATTCATGCGATTTGATATTGACCGATCCTGATCGTCCGTTGGAATCGGATATTGATATTATCGCGCGGCCAAAAGGTAAACGGCCGTTATCTATCAACCAGCTTTCGGGTGGCGAGAAAACGTTAACGGCTACGGCTATCCTGTTTTCGCTTTACCTGTTGAAACCGGCACCCTTCTGTATTTTTGATGAGGTTGACGCGCCGCTGGATGATACGAATATTGATAAGTTTAATAATATCATCAGGGAGTTTTCTAAAGAATCGCAGTTCATCGTGGTTTCGCATAATAAACGCACTATTGCCAGCACCGATATTATTTATGGTGTTACAATGGTTGAACAGGGTATATCGCGGGTGGTGCCAGTGGATTTGAGGCAGTTGGCGGATTAATATATCTTCTTTGATAATGAGCGTGGACGCTCATTAAAATTGGGTTCAAGTGTGGGCACTTGAACCGGCGAAGCGGAATAGTAATGAAATCTATTTCCTAAGATTCTTTATCCTATCAGCCAAAACCATTCCTCTAAGTTTGTGAACTTCAAGATTTCGATTAACAGCTTTTGCCTGAGATATGGAGAAGCTTTGCTTTGAAGCGAGGCTTTGAATTTCAGGAGTTGTAATGCTGTAAGTTCCGTTTTTTACAAAGTTTAGGGCATGAGCTAACAGCAATTCGGTGGAATCACCGAAATCTTTTGTGACATCGTCGGCGGCGAGTAAGCCGGGATATGCTGCTGTACCCGGGGCCATACCGGTGTAGTAACCGCCTTGATTGGCTGAGTTTTCTACATACAGTTGCGGCGAGTATAAAATATAGTTACTGATTGGAATGGGTATTTCGCCGACTGGTTTTCCGTAGGTGGTGTCCCCTATCAGTTCAACATCCATTTCGGGGCGTAAATTGTTTATGGTTAGTTCGCTTGATGACGCTGTTTCATCAGTCACAATAAAGAAAACCCGGTTAACACTTAAACTTAATGCTTTCGCAAAATTGATTTGATTATTGGCGGGTTTAAACTCACCCGGAGTGATTGAATACTTTTTAGCTAATAGCGGATAATTGTCGTTCTGCAGATTAGAATTGAAGTAAGTGGTATACATCAAGGTATTACTTTTTGATGCAGGCACTATCAGGTCATCTAAATACTCAGCGGTTGCACCTTCGCCACCGCCATTGTAGCGTATATCCACCACCAAATCATTAACACCATTACCAATGAAATTATTAAAGACAGTATTTAGCTGCGGTTGTGCGTTCGCCAATGCCGTAAAACTGCCAAATGCCATATAACCTACCTTATGACCGTTACCCAGGTCAAACACTTTATAATTTAATACAGGGTTTACTGTGTAAGCCGTTGTGTTTAAATTAACTGCAAGAGTAGTACCATCATATTTTGTTAGCACCATTTTAATATTAGTGCTGTAATAAACGGCGTTTATTACAAAATTGGCGGTTGTACCATCATAGGACAAATCGGTATTGCTGTTGATACTGGTTATCTGGTAGCCACGTTTTATACCGGCCAGATCAGCGGGTGAACCGGGGTTTACATATTTAACCCGCAAATCATTTGTGGCTATGTATATGGGCTCGAATCCAAAATCATCATCAGTTCCATTTAGTGCGGCTGTCTCTGTGCCATTATCAACAAAGGAATATTTTGCTGTACCGGGCGACTGTGGCGAATATTCGTAAGGTTTGCCGGTTACGGGATTAATTTTTAATTGAGATATAGCCGTTAGTTCATTGGTTAAGGCGCCTAAATCACTTGAACCGCCATAGGAACGCGGGTTGAATGTATTATAATCGGGTATAGCATCAAACCATAAATAATCTTCTTTTTCGTAATAATAGATGGAGTCCTGTATGAGATTGAGCGCGGTGGATGCATTTTTATGATCCTTTTTGCAGGACGATAAAACACCTGATGTTAAAATAACGGCTAAGTAAATTAATTTCTTCATCGGCTCGGGGTATTCGTACAAAAATCGATTTTGCTAACGCAATTTACAAAAATTGCTCAACATTAATATAATCTACGCCACATGCCTCGGCACAAAGTGTGTCATTATCGCTGTTGCCTATCATAACGATGTCGCGGCGTTGTAAATTGTGGTCGTGCAATATATTATGTATTACATCGGGTTCAGGTTTCGCAACAACTTCATCGGCGAAATAGCATACCAGGTATTTTTCCAGCCCGTGCCATTCGGTTTGCTTAATTTTGTTTAATTGTTGTTCGGGGTTGCCATTGGTTACAATGAACAGTTTTTTTCTGTCCACAATGATGTCTTGCATCAGCTCCAGCATGTTTTGATAAAGCAGCAGTTTTAAGGGTAATTTGGCCGTCGCCATTAAAAAATTAAAATGGATATGGTAATTATCGTTTAAACTATATTTTTCCTGCACAGCGGCGAAAACAGCGTCTTTTCCTTTTTCATTGAAGGTATCGACCATTAGGTTAACTGCTTCTTTCTCATCAATTAGGTCAAGGTATTCCAAATATCCCGCAAATAAGTAATAGGCCTGGAACAGGTAATCTTTTTCGGGATAAAGCACATTATCTAACTCAAATATAAAAGCGGTTTTACGTGGGTCGATGTCGGTGTATTTCATGGCGGTATCACTGTTTTTCGAACGCAGAAAGCTGGCTTGTTGGCCATTCAAGTCGCAGAAGATTTCTCTCTCGTTCCTCGTTCGAAATGACAATTGGTGGTTATTATTGGTATTCTATATTAATATCGTATTCTTTAAATAATTGCTTTGCCTCTTTTAAAAGTATTGCTTCTTCTTCGCGCAGCGGATAAACTGTTTGTATGCCTTTATCCAAACACAAAGTAAGCATTTGATGGCTGTATGATGCTGATTTAGGACTGGGCAATTTTATCATCGCTCCCGACTTAACCATCAGGGCTGGTAATTCCTCGTAATCACCTAAAATCACCTCATCAACGTTTAACTTACTTTTAAGCTGATAGGCCGCGGCTGAATTGGCTGATGTAATTAATATGCTCACTATGGTATAATTAGGCCATCTTTCATGGTTACTTTCCTATCTGATAATGCTGCCAAATCTTCATTATGGGTCACGATGACAAAGGTTTGGTTAAACTCAGCCCTTAATTGTAAAAATAATTCGTGCAATTCGCGTGCATTGGTTGAATCAAGGTTACCGGATGGTTCATCAGCAAAAATTAATGCGGGGTTATTAACTAAAGCACGTGCGACAGCCACTCTTTGCTGCTCGCCGCCCGAAAGTTCATTTGGTTTATGTTTCATTCTATCGCCTAAGCCAAGCATCTGCAATAATCTTGTCGCTTTCTTTTCTGCATCTCCACGTGATAATCCAGCTATAAATGCGGGGATACAAACATTTTCCAATGCGTCAAACTCGCTTAACAGATGGTGAAACTGGAAGATAAAACCAATTTTAACATTGCGGAAATTGCTCAGGTTTTTGTTGCTTAGCTTGCTCAGTTCCTGGTTATCGATATATAGCTGACCTGAATCCGGTCTGTCCAAAGTACCTAGTATATTCAGCAGCGAGCTTTTACCGGCACCGGATGCACCAACAATGGTTACTATTTCGCCTTTTGCCACCTCAAGGTCGACACCCTTTAAAATATGCAGCTGACCGTAGGATTTATGGATGGATTGCGCTTTGAGCATGGCGGTAAAAATAGTGATTAGAGATTAGAGATTGGAGATTAGTTGTGTTTTTTTTGAATACAGATGGTTTTTAAACATGTCAAAGAACTACGTTAGCTTTTGATCTCGCATCAGATGGCTGGTATATACAAATTTCGGAGTTTTGGTTTGGGAAAGTGCTGACAGTGTTTTGTCAGTATGGGATCTCCAAAGCCTTCCTTTTGTCTTTCTGTCATTTCGACGGGGTTCAGTGCAGGCGCCGTGGTTAAAGCCTGTGTAGTATGAGAGGAAAGCCCGGGCCGGAGGCAACGCCCAAGGATATTTTTACCCCCCACCCGGCCTTCCCCTGAAATCAGGGGGATGTGTCGACGAAGGAAACGGAGGGGGTAAATACTTAGGACAAGCGGCGATGTTATTTTTGCGCTCCGTTGACTCACCCCGACTTTGCTTCGCTCGTCGACCCTCTCTCCGCCTGCGGCGCATAGAGGGTAAAAAAATCAACTTCCTTTGATAGACAGACGAAGTCGATTCAACGTTTACATACCAATTTTTGTAAAAATTTAAAAATAACTAATCAGTAATTATAAGTCGCTTATCAGTATATCAAACAAAATTGTAGATTTACCGCAAATTCTACACAAAAAATGAATATTCACGAATACCAGGGTAAAGCCATACTAAAAAGCTTTGGCGTTAGAGTTCAGGAAGGTATTGTTGCTGATACCGTTGAACAGGCTGTTGAGGCTGCAAAAAAAATGAAGGAAGATTACAACTCGAGCTGGGTTGTTATCAAGGCGCAAATTCATGCAGGCGGTCGCGGTAAAGGCGGCGGTGTTAAATTAGCAAAGAATTTAGACGAGGTTAAACAACGTGCTACCGATATTTTAGGTATGCAATTAGTTACCCCGCAAACCGGCCCCGAAGGTAAATTAGTTAGCAAAGTTTTAGTAGCACAGGATGTTTACTATCCGGGCGAAAGCGAAACTAAAGAGTTTTACATCAGCGTATTGCTTGATCGTGCTAAGGGTCGTAACATCATCATGTATTCAACCGAAGGTGGTATGGATATTGAAGAGGTTGCACACTCAACTCCTGAGCTGATCTACAAAGAAGAAATTGATCCTAAAGTTGGCTTACAAGCTTTCCAGGCACGTAAAATTGCCTTTAACTTAGGTTTATCAGGTGATGCTTTTAAGGATATGGTGAAATTCATTACTGCTTTATACAAAGCGTATGATGCTACCGATTCTTCTCAATTTGAAATTAACCCGGTATTAAAAACATCCGACAATAAAATTTTAGCGGTTGATGCTAAAGTTAATTTGGATGATAATGCTTTATACCGTCACCCTGATTTTGCCGCTCTACGCGATACAGCAGAAGAAGACCCAATGGAAGTTGAAGCAAGCAAATCAAACCTTAACTATGTAAAGCTTGACGGTAACGTTGGTTGTATGGTTAATGGCGCTGGTTTAGCTATGGCAACCATGGATATTATTAAAATTGCCGGTGGCGAACCTGCTAACTTTTTAGACGTTGGCGGAACCGCTAATGCTGAAACAGTTAAAGCTGCTTTCAACATTATTTTGAAAGACCCGCATGTTAAAGCGATCCTGATCAACATATTTGGTGGTATTGTACGTTGCGACCGTGTTGCACAAGGTGTTATTGATGCTTATAAAGAAATTGGTAATATCCCAGTTCCAATCATCGTTCGTTTACAAGGCACCAACGCTGTTGAAGCGAAAGAATTGATCGATAACTCAGGCTTAAAAGTATATTCAGCTATCTTATTGAAAGATGCTGCTGACAGGGTTAAAGAAGTATTAGCGCTGTAATATTTAGCGATTGACTGAATTAGTGATTGAGTGAATCAGTCACAACAAAAAAGGGAGCAAATTGCTCCTTTTTTTGTTTAACGGTAAATAGTATAGTAAGCTTCCGTAAATAAAAAAATATTGCGCAAATTGCAACATGGTAAGTATACAGGTGCCGGAAAATTTAACCAATCATCAGCAATTAACATCAAACGATGTTGCTATCATCTATTACAATGAGCATACCCCTGTAGGCAGAAATCTGATCTCGTTTAGTAAATGCGCCATCAGTTTTATATTAAGCGGTCAGAAGGAACTTTATCGGGGAGCTGAATGTACGCTAGTAAGTGAACATGAAGCCGTACTTATTCCTGATGGACATGCTATTATAACCGAAAGAAAACTGAATACGCAAAAGTATAGTAGCCTGGTTATCTTTTTTCCGGCGGAATTAGCACATAAATTTATAGTTAAATACGCTAAGCAAAATAATTACGGACACAAGGCATCTCCTACTGAAAAAGATGCGTTCCTGAAGTTTCACCAAACACCGTATATTACGGAGTATTTGAATGGACTGATCCATTTGATTGATAAACAGTTAGTAGTACCACCGGCCCTATTACTGCATAAACTGGAAGAGCTTTTTTTGATATTGGCAGAAAGTTTTCCTGCACAATTCTTTGAGATATTCAAGCCCTTTGCAGTGGATGGCAACCATCAGTTAAGGCAGATCATCGAAAATAACATCTTGAAAAATCTGTCATTAAACGAGCTGGCTTTTTTGGCTAACCGTAGTCTGGCTACCTTTAAGCGTGATTTTGAAAAGGAATATGGAATCTCTCCCGGAAAATATATCAGGGAAAGGAAACTGGATATTGCCAGGCATGAACTTACCGAAGGCAATACGCTTAATGACCTCTACCTGCAATTAGGTTATGAAAATGCATCTAACTTTACATCGGCATTTAAAAAACGATTCGGTCAAACACCTAAGGCTTACCAAGCGCAAACCGCTATTTTGAGCTAAAAACAATAAGGTTTGAACTGAATTCACTATTGTAACTTATTTGCATAGCAGATTTTTGTGTTATGAAAAATAAGATACTTATTATGACCTTATGCTTTATTACAAGCATTAGTTACCGCATCTCGGCGCAAACATTTACTTTAACCAGTAAGGATTTAAGCGGACAGTTTACCAACAAATTTATAGCCAATACGTTTGGTTGCACCGGCGATAACAAATCGCCGCAATTGGCATGGAGCGCTGCTCCAGCAGAAACAAAAAGTTTCGCAATAACCATGTATGATCCGGATGCGCCAACAGGAAGCGGATGGTGGCATTGGGTGGTATTTAATATTCCGGCTAATGTATTTGAATTGAAACAGGGAGCTGGAAACGCCGCAACACAATTAATGCCCGAAGGCGCTATCCAAGGTTTAACGGATTTTGGGATTGCGGGTTACGGTGGGCCTTGTCCGCCTGAAAATGATAAGCCACACGCTTATATTATTACCGTTTATGCGTTAAAAACAGCAAATTTGGGTATAGATAAAACAGCATCACCTGCTTTGGTTGGTTTTATTATCAATCAAAATGTGTTGGCAAAGGCATCTTTAATTGTTTACAATAAGAGATAATCAGATTATGAATAATAATATTACAGATCAATTCAACAGCGTATCAAAAAAATATGATAGTCAGCGAAGGTATTTTATCCCCTGTTTCGATGATTTTTATACGAGTTGCCTGCCTATTGTAAATTCATTTACCAACGCCAAGCGGGTTTTGGATATTGGGACCGGGACAGGGCTTTTTACCCAATTTATACACCAGCAAAGGAATGATCTGCACTTTACGCTGACTGATATTTCAACCGATATGCTGGCCGTTGCCAAAGAACGGTTTGCTGGGTTAGATAATTTTGAATTTGATGAGTATGATTTTTCTGCCGGGCCCATTGAAGGAAAATACGATTTGATTATTTCGGCGCTGGCTATTCACCATTTGGAGGATGAGCAGAAGGCGAAGCTTTATCAATATGTTTTTGATGCGCTTAACGATGGTGGCGTTTTTATTAATGCCGATCAGGTAGAAGGACGTACGCCATGGCTTGACAATTATTATAAATCAAACTGGAAAGAAACGGTGATCAATTCGGGGCTTGATCAACAAGCTATTGACCGGGCTTTTGAACGTATTAAACTGGATAAGTTCGCGAAGTTGGAAGCACAATTGCAAATGTTAGAAGATGCAGGCTTTTTGGAAGCGGACTGCATTTATAAATACAATAATTTTGTGGTGATGGTGGCTTATAAAATATGAGCGCTACGCTGGTCGACCCTCTCTTTCGCTGCGCTATATAGAGGGTTAACTTCGCTTGTTTTTGAGATGATATTTAGCCTACATATGCGCTGGCTTCGGTAGAGTCTACCTGGCTTACGAGGGTGTAGTCGGGCACAAAAGTTTTTTCGCTACTGATGGCCATATCTAATTCGAATGTTGACGGGTATGGGGTGCTTAGCAAGCTGCCTTTAGGTATGTAGGGGAATAGTTCGCCATAGGTTTGGATCTGGCTGCTATTTACCCGGCGATAGATGAACATGCGGTGTATATCATCAGGGTGTTGTAAGCCGGCCGCGCCTATCATCTGTATAGCGCTGGCTACCGTAGCTTTATGGAAGTTGGCTACACGTTGTTTCTTTTCTTCTACTACAAGACCTTTCATGAGGCTTTTATCTTGTGTGGCCACACCTGTTGGGCAGGTATTGTTGTTACATTCCAAAGCCTGTATGCAGCCTAACGCGAACATCATTCCACGGGCGCTATTACACATATCTGCACCTAAAGCAAAGTTCTTCACCAGATCGAACCCTGTTGCAACCTTACCTGAAGCTATAATCTTGATATGCTTTTTAAGGTTGAAGCCGGTTAGTGCGTCATACACAAAAGCCAGGGCCTCACGAAGCGGCATGCCAACTGAGTTGGAGAATTCCAGAGGTGCTGCACCTGTACCACCCTCACCCCCATCAACAGTGATAAAATCGGGATAAATTCCGGTGCTTATCATCGCCTTGCAAATAGCCAGGAACTCGCTTTTATGGCCCAGGCACAGCTTGAAACCAATGGGTTTACCTTCGGATAATTCACGCAGTTTTTTGATGAAAGCCATCATCTCCAGTGGGTTGGTAAACGCAGTGTGATATGGTGGGGAAATAACATCCTCTCCCATTTCTACTAACCTTATCTTGGCAATCTCCGGAGTTACCTTAGCGGCAGGCAAAATACCGCCGTGGCCGGGTTTTGCGCCTTGCGATAGCTTGATCTCAATCATCTTTACTTGCGGAAGTATCGCGCGTTGGGCAAAGGCGTCATAATCAAATGTGCCATCCTTATGGCGGCAACTAAAGTATCCTGTGCCTAATTGCCAAATGATATCTCCACCGGGTTGCAGGTGATAGTGACTAAGGCCGCCTTCACCGGTATTATGCGCAAAGCCACCTATTTTGGCACCGCTATTAAGCGCTAGAATTGCATTCTCGCTTAACGAGCCGAAGCTCATAGCCGAAATATTATACACACTTGCGGAATATGGCTTAAGGCAATCAGGACCACCAACGGTTACCCGTGGGCTCATGTTTAACTTCGTATGATCAATGGCTGCAATGCTATGGTTAAGCCATTCATAGCCATTTTCGTAAACATCCAGCTCAGTGCCAAACGGACGGGTATCATCATCCATCTTAGCACGCTGGTAAACAACGCTGCGATATTGGCGATTGAACGGCGTACCGTTGGTATCGCTCTCAATAAAATATTGGTAGATTTTAGGTCTCAGATCTTCCATTACAAACCGCAAGTGACCAAAAACCGGAAAATTGCGGGTTATGGTGTGCTCTGTTTGGATCATATCATATACACCCAACATAATGAATGGAACAACTATCACAAGCGACCATACAGCAGGATGCCAAATGATGCTCCAGGCAATTAACATACTTAAAATTATAACGGCAGATACAATGAATAGCTTTCTCATTTGCAATGGAATTTACTTGTAAATCTAAGTTTTCAGCAGAACAATTTCACAAATGAATGGTTAAAGATTTAAGCCAATGTCGATAAATTGTCAATTTAAATTGATATTGCATGTTTAAACATATATTTATCTACATTTGTCTCATTAATCAATCATAATAAAACCATGGCAACAGCAACAAAATGGGTTTTAGACCCAATGCACTCAGAAGTACAGTTTAAAGTAAAACACTTGGTTATATCAACTGTAAGCGGCTTTTTTAAAAGCTTTGAAGGTGAATTAGATACTGAAAATGATGATTTCTCAGATGCTAAAATCTCTTTCTCTTTAGATATCAACAGCATTGATACTAACCAATCACAACGTGATGAGCACTTAAAATCTGCTGAGTTTTTTGATGCAGAAAAATATCCTAAAATTTCATTTAAATCAACTTCATTCACCAAAGCTGGTGATGACGAGTATAAATTAGTAGGTGATCTAACTGTAAAAGGTGTTACTAAACCAGTTACTTTAGACGTTGAATTTGGTGGTGCAGCTGACGACTTTTATGGCAACACTAAAGCCGGTTTCGAGATTTCAGGTAAAATAAACCGTAAAGATTTTGGTTTAACCTGGAGTGGCGTAACTGAAGCTGGTGCAGTAGTTGTAGGTGAAGACATCAAGTTACTGATCAATGTTCAGTTTGCTAAACAAAAATAATTCAATTTGGTTATATATAAAGGCCATCCATAACCGGATGGCCTTTTCTGTTTTATAAGGTATATTTGCATACTATGTTAATCAAGATCTACCCTGAAAACCCTAACCCTAAGGCTATTGAGCAAGTTGTTGAAGTATTACGCAAAGGTGGCCTCATCATTTACCCTACTGATACTGTATATGGTTTAGGCTGCGATATTACCAATCATAAAGCTATTGAGGCTATTTGCCGAATTAGGAATATCAAACCTGAGAAAGCCAACTTCTCGTTCATTTGCTATGATTTGAGTCATATCTCAGATTATATTAAGCCTATCGATAGTACAACTTTCCGAATTATTAAAAAGGCTCTACCGGGCCCGTTCACTTTTATATTTAACGCCAGTCACGCTGTGCCCAAGTTGCTTAACTCCAACAAAAAAACGGTTGGTATCAGGGTGCCGGATAATAACATTGCCCGCGAGATTGTAAAAGCGCTTGGTAATCCTATTGTATCAGCATCCATAAAGGATGATGACGAGATCATCGAATACTCTACCGACCCTGAGTTGATCTATGAAAAATATCAGGATCAGGTTGATTTGGTGATCGATGGCGGATACGGCGGAAATATCGCATCAACCATCGTGGATTGCACCAGCGGCGATTTTGAAGTTATCCGTGAGGGCAAAGGCGATCTTGAATTGTATTTATAAAAAGATAAATCTACATTTGATGAAACTTATTACAATTGGCTCAACAACAACTCTCAAGTAATACTATTGTTGAAAAAACAATTCCAATTATAGTCGTACTAATCACTCTTCTTTTTTGGATCGGTGTAGATGACCTGCCAATAATTATACCTTCTATTGCTCTTATATTTGCTATTTATTGCTTTTATAATATATTTTTCGTCATAAGCAATGTCACATATGATGATAACTATATTTATATAAAAAATAGGAAGATAGCACAAACAATAAGTTTAGAATATATAACTGCCATAAAATTGAGTCCATATTTTGGAAGTTTCAGAAACAAATGGCGGATAAAGTATATTAAAGATGGTCAAGAATATTCAATTTTTATATTTCTTAAATTTGGATTAATATCCTTGAACCGATTTGTGAAACTTGTTAAATCAAAGACCCCATCAGTGGATATTGTATATATTTCTGCTGATATTGACCTTGATCTATAGAATGCATTATTATCGAATTGCTTTTATAAAAGCAGGGATTTTATTCAGATAATCACTCTCACCTAATAATTTCACAAAAGCGCTGCCTACAATGGCGCCGTTAGCATATTCACAAGCTTTATCGAAATTGGCTTTTTTAGATATTCCAAAACCTATAATAGTAGGATTTTTTAATTGCATTGCTTTGATGCGTTTGTAGTAATCCTCTATTCCTGTTGATACATCTAAACTTCCACCTGTAATAGATGATGACGATAGCAAGTAAATAAAGGCATTGCTTAACTCATCTATTTTGCGGATGCGATCTTCCGTGGTTTGAGGCGTTACTAAAAAGATGTTACTTAAATTATTGCCGATAAAGAATTTCGAGTACAGCGCTTCATATTCGTACATCGGCAAATCCGGAACAATCACTCCATCTACACCTACTTCAGCTGCCTTTTTGCAAAAATTCTCTACTCCATATTGTACAATCGGGTTTACATAACCCATTAATAAAATAGGAATGTTTACTGTTTTACGCAGATCTTTCAATTGCTCAAAAAGAACATGAAGCGTCATACCATTTTCTAAAGCTATTTCTGAACTATGTTGTATAGTCGGCCCATCAGCAACCGGATCAGAATATGGGAAACCAATTTCCAGAAAATCGGCACCTGACTTTTCAAGAGCTTCAGCAATAGCAACGGTGCTATTTAATTCCGGGTATCCGGCAGTAAAATAAATGGATAGCAGGTTGTTAGTCTTATTTTTAAAAAGGTTTTGTAAACGGTTCATGTTATTAAAATCCAAAATATTTTATGTAAGTATCCAAATCCTTATCGCCTCTGCCTGATATACAGATCACCACGTTGTCGTCTTTTTTAAATTGCATTTTTTCTAAGTAAGCCAACGCGTGTGATGTTTCAATTGCCGGAATAATACCTTCTAATTGAGAACACAATAAACCTGCCTGTAAAGCCTCATCATCGGTAATGCTTACGTATCGCGCCCTGTTTATTTTATATAAATGTGCATGTTGCGGGCCGATACCCGGGTAATCTAAACCGGCTGAAATAGAATACGGTTCAATAACCTGCCCATCATCAGTTTGCATTAAAATGGTACGGCTACCATGCAGTACCCCTTCTTTACCTAAGAAGGTAGTAGCCGCAGAATGCCCGCTATCAACACCTTTACCTGCCGCTTCAACCGCAATCAGCTTTACATTTTCATCATCTAAAAAGTGATAAAACATACCCATAGCATTGCTACCGCCACCAACACAAGCCATTACATATTGCGGTAATTCGTTACCGGTTTTCTCCAATAACTGCTTTTTTGTTTCTGATGAGATGATCGACTGAAAACGTGCCACCATATCAGGATAAGGATACGGGCCCACTACCGATCCGATAATATAATGCGTATCAACAGGGTTAGCTATCCAATCGCGCAAGGCCTCATTTGTCGCATCCTTAAGTGTTTTACTACCCGATGTTGCAGGTATAACTTTAGCACCCAGCATTTTCATACGTGACACGTTTGGTGCCTGCCGTTGCATATCAATCTCGCCCATGTAAACAATACATTCGAGCCCCATAAGGGCGCAAACCGTAGCCGTAGCCACGCCATGCTGGCCTGCGCCCGTTTCGGCTATGATACGGTGTTTGCCTAAGCGCTTGGCAAGTAATATTTGGCCGATGGCATTATTTATCTTGTGCGATCCGGTATGATTCAGATCTTCCCGTTTAAAGAATATATTGGCGCCGTATTTTTCAGAATATCTTTTAGCGTGATATAATGGCGAAGGCCTGCCCACATAGTTCTTCATCAAATCATCAAACTCTGCTTTAAAAGCAGGATCTTCGATGATATTTACGTATTGTTGCCTTAATTCTTCAACATTGGGGTATAGCATTTCAGGGATATAAGCTCCTCCAAAATCACCATAATAGCCTAAATCATTAACTCCGTATTTCATTGGTATCGTCTTGTTTCAGCAAATTAAATGCTGTTTCTAATTTATCAATATTTTTCAACCCTGGTTCTATTTCAAAGCGACTATTTAAGTCAACGCCATAAAACTGCGGATGGGTGATGTTTTTTACCTCATCTAAGTTATCTAAACTTAATCCACCGCTTAAAAAGAATGGTTTATCCAGATCATATTTATCTAATACAGTCCAATCAAATGTTTTCCCCGAACCTCCGTGGATACTCGTTTTGGTATCGAACAAAAACAAGTCAACATGATCTGCGTAAGCAGATAGTTCAGTAAAATCAAAATCAGCATTTAAGCCAAATGCTTTAATAACTTTAACCTTACCCTTAAAAAAGGCACAAAAAGCCGGACTCTCGTTACCATGTAACTGTATGGCATCAAAATTATATTTAGCAATTAAAGCTTCAATATTTTCAGCGGTTTCATTAACAAAAACAGCGGTTTTAATTATGGCTGCTGGTATCACCTTTAATAACTCAACAGGCAATTCTTTTACAAAACGAGGTGTTTTATCATAAAAAATAAAGCCCATATAGTTTGATCGTAACTCTACTACCTGCTTAATATTCTCCGGATCACGTAAACCACAAACCTTTATCTTCATTGTATTAGTTAGCTAATAAAAGTTTAAAACTGTTTAAAGCCTTTTTATTTAATAGTGCTTCCTCGGCTTCATAAAAACAATCAGCAAAGCTTTTGCTAGCGTCAATTGTTTTAATAGCTAATGCCGCATTACATAAAACAACATTGTTTTGGGCTGATGTCGCTTCGGCATTCAATACCTTCATAAAAATATTAGCGGAGTCGCTTACGGTATGCCCGCCTACTATTTCAGCAGGACTTAATTTATCGAAACCTAAATCTTCAATGCTAAATATTTTCTCTCCGGCAGCACTAAAGGTTTTAAAGTCGCAAGTGAGCGAAACCTCATCATAACCATCTAAGGCATTAAGTATGGTGTAGTTTTTATTCGATTTTTGATAAAGATAGGCATAAACCCTTGCCAGCTCCAGGTTAAAAACCCCTACCAATTGGTTTGTGGGTTTAGCCGGATTAACCAATGGGCCCAGCATATTAAAAAATGTTTTCACACCTAATTCCCGGCGTATTGGTGCAACGGTTTTCATTGCAGGGTGAAATAGCGGCGCATGCAAAAAGCAAATATTTGAATTATCAATACTTGTTTTAAGTTTATCGGTATCGCTGGTAAATTGATAGCCCAAAAACTCTATCACGTTTGATGAGCCACAGCCAGATGAAACCCCATAATTACCATGCTTGGCCACTTTATAACCGGCTCCTGCAACTACAAAAGATGCCAGTGTCGAGATATTAAAAGTGTCTTTACCATCGCCGCCGGTTCCGCACAAATCAATTAAGTTCTCTGTTTCCAGGTCAACCTCCAGGCATAGTTCCAGCATCGCATCACGAAAACCTTCCAATTCGCTCACTGTAATGCTACGCATACAATAGGCCGTCATAAAGGCAGCTATTTGCGAGTTATTGTATTTACCAAGAGCCAGATCAGTCAAAATTTGTTTCGACTCCTCACGGCTAAATGTTTTGTTTTCAAATAAGTGATTTAATATCGCTTTCATAATGCAGGGCTAATAAAAAAGGGTTACCACATGGCAACCCTTTTTGTATATGTTAAAAAAAACAAATATGGAATTGCCTTACGATCTCTCGTTAAGCCACCACCAATTGTTATTTAATTCTATCGCTTTCATTTTGTGCAACAAATATGGAAATAGTTTTTTCTAAAAGCAAACAGAATGATAAATTTACAATGTTAGTTATTAATGTATCAAGCTGAATGAGTCGGTTAGAACTCATTCAACCTAATCATTACAATTAAACCATCATTTAATCAATCACAAATGGCGCTCCATCACAAAAGAAAAATAAACCCCGAAGACGATCTTGGCTTTGGCTATCAGCCGGTGATGAAAAACCAGCCGTTGATCAATAAAGATGGCTCACCAAATGTAAAACGAAAAGGCTTATCCTATTTTAATACAGCCGATAATTACCACAAACTTATTACTATGAGTTTAGGTAAGTTTTCGCTATGGGTAGTTCTTACATATTTTATTATAAACGTACTTTTCGGCTTTATTTATTTAATTATTGATCCCAATAGTTTATATGGAATAAAGGATGATACCGGGTTAAATCATTTTTGGGAAGCATTCTTTTTTTCAGCACAAACTATCACAACAGTAGGTTACGGTCACATTTATCCAAAGGGTATGGCTGCTAACAGCGTGGCTGCATTCGAATCAATGCTGGGATTGTTATCCTTTGCAATGGCCACTGGTTTGTTATATGGGCGTTTTTCAAAGCCATCAGCTAAAATTATTTACAGTAAAAGCATCCTCATAGCGCCCTATAATGATAATTGTCGCGGACTAATGTTTCGACTGGCAAATGAGCGGAGGAATATTTTGGTTGATCTTAACATAGAGGTTATTTTCTCTTATAACGAGGATGTTGATGGTAAATTGATTCGTCGCTTTTTTCCTTTAGAATTAGAACGAAAATCTGTTAGTATACTTACTTTAAACTGGACTGTTGTTCATCCGCTTAACGAAAACAGCCCATTAAAAGGGATGACACTTGAATACCTGAAAACATCAGAGGCTGGCTTTGCCGTGTTATTGAAAACCTTTGACGACGCTTTCTCGCAAACTGTACACTCCCGCACTGCTTACCTGCATGAAGAAATAGTTTGGGGTGCCAAATTCAGGCCAATATTTGACAGGGATACTGATGGCAGGATCATACTGGATTTAGGCAAGATCAATCATTTTGATTTGGTTGATCTGCCGGATATGCAAACTTTATAATAGTTTATTTAAGCAGGGAGTCTTTTTCTTTCTTAAATACATTATATACCAGTTTATCCAATATACCGGGGATAAATTTACTCAATGCTACTGTAAGTTTACCCTGTCCGGTCATGATTAAGGTCCTTGCTCTGTTTTCAACACCATCCACAATAATTTTGGCCACTTCATCAGCAGTCATCATTTTTTCTTCGTGGAGGGTACTTTCGCCCTGTTGGGTACCATTTTTATCTAATGCAGTATTACGAATATTTGATGCAGTGAAACCCGGGCACGCTGTTAAAATATGAACGCCCGTGTTTAAGTTTTCAACCCGTAAAGCGTCCAAAAAACCATTCATGGCAAATTTCGAGGCTGAATATCCTGTACGACCCGGTAAACCTTTATAACCGGCTATGGACGATACCCCTACTATACTGCCTTTAGTTTTAAGTATCTCGGGTAACGCAAATTTTGTGCAATAAACCGTACCCCAAAAGTTCACGTCCATTAATTGCTTTAATACATTAACGTCAACATCATTAAATAATGCCCGCATAGATATACCCGCATTATTAACTAATACATCAATCTTTTTGAAGGTAAGCAGCGCTTGTTTAATTAACAGATTACATTCCTCTTCAATAGCTACATCACAATGTACCGCTACAGCTTTAACACCATAGGTTTTCTCCAGTTCTGCAGCAATTTCGCATAATAGAACATATTGGCGGGCACCTAAAATAAGATTAGCGCCACGTTTGGCAAATTCATGAGCAAGTGATTTCCCGATGCCTGATGATGCACCGGTTATGATTACAACTTTATCTTTCAACTTCATAAGCAAGAGGCAACTGTCCGGTGCCGTCTAACTTAATTTCAGGCATTTTGAACAAATATTTTACGGCGAATATAATCATAGCACCATAAAAGTTCTTAACGAATTGCCAGTTTAATTTAGGGGTATTAACCCAGTTAAAATTGATGATATATGTTTTGGGGAAATAGTAATTTTTAAAACCCGCTAGCCTTATGCGATATGACAGATCAATATCGTGTCCGTACATAGCGAATTGTTCATCGAAAAGGCCTATGTCATTTAATACAGACCTGCGTAGCAGCATAAATGCGCCATTTACAAAATCTACTTCCGAAGTTTGGAATTCCTCTACCCAATCCTTGCGGTTACGATCGCCGATGCGGGATTTGGGGAAATATTTGGACAAACCCGTCAGTTTAAAAAAGGTTATCCATTGCCTTGATAAACCGCGATTTGATTCCGGCAGAAAACTTCCTTTAGGTGTTATCATTCTTACACCTACCGCGCCTGAATCCGCATGCTCATCCATAAACTCAAGCAAGCGTTCTAAAGTTTTTTTGGAGCTAATAATATCCGGATTGACTAGTAAAATATACTGTCCGGTTGTGAGGTTAATCATCTCATTATAAGCCTTCGAGTATCCAATCTGCTTTTGACTGGCTATGACATGGAACTGAGGAAATTCATTCTCAATCATTTTTACAGAAGCATCTGTAGATGCATTGTCATATATAAAAACCTCATAATCAACACTTTTACCAGCATCAACCAAAGAAGATAGCGTATGCCGAAGCAATTCACACATGTTGTGATTGATAATAACTACTGACAGTTTCATATTTACCTGGACAATGAATTTTCGTATGGAACACGTGTAGCAATGGACCGACCTAAGGTTAGTTCATCAACGTACTCTAATTCACCTCCAAAAGCTATGCCACGAGCTATGGTAGAGATAGTTATATTGTAAGATTTTAATCTTTTATTCAAATAAAACAAAGTGGTATCACCCTCCATTGTAGCGCTCAGGGCAAATATGATCTCTTTTACACTATCATCTTTCAAACGCTCAATAAGCGTATCCACCTCCAGATCAGATGGCCCCACACCATCCATCGGTGAGATCAATCCACCCAAAACATGATACAATCCATTATATTGATTGGTATTTTCAACAGCCATTACATCCCGGGTATCTTCAACCACACATATGGTGCCTTTATCCCGTTTAGGTGCGGAGCATATCTCACATATTAACTGATCGGATATATTATGGCAGGTTTGGCAAAATTGTATCTCGTGCCTCAGTTTGGTTATCGCACCACTAAATCTGTCGACCTCTGCACTATCCTGTTTTAACAAATGCAAAACTAAACGTAGGGCGGTTTTTTGACCCACGCCCGGTAATTTGGCAAATTCAGCAACCGCATCCTCCAACAACTTTGATGAAAAGTTCATGCCGTAAAGTTAATTAATTATTGAATTAGTAAGTGATAGCTTAACATACAATGCTCAGGTTTTTTGTAATTTGGCAGTCAATATTATAACCTGATATGAAAAAAATATGTGTTTACTGCGGGGCCAATTTCAACGGCGATCCATTACTAAAGCAATCCATTGAGTTATTAGCAGAAGTAATGGTAAATAACCACATCGATTTGGTTTACGGTGGCGGAAAAGTTGGCGTAATGGGCATGATTGCCGATGCTGTTTTAGCTAAGGGCGGCAAAGTGGAAGGTGTTATTCCTCAGTTTTTAATGGATAAAGAAGTAGGCCATACTGGCGTAACAAAACTTCATATAACAGAAAACATGCACGAGCGCAAACAATTAATGAGCGATTTGTGCGATGGTTATATAACCCTACCCGGTGGCTTAGGCACAATGGAAGAGTTTTTTGAAGTATTAACCTGGTTGCAGTTAGGTTTACATAACAAACCCATTGGTATATTAAATGTAAACGGTTATTATGACTTTTTGCTTAAGCAACTAGATGTTATGGTTGAACAGCGCTTCTTAAAACCTGTAAACCGCGAACTGGTATTATCATCTGCCGACCCGATTGAATTGATAAACCTGATGCGTAATTTTAAACCAGATGTTGATGAGGTTTGATTTAGGGATAGAAATTTGATTTAAAGCATCCTTGATTTTGGGTTAATTTCAAACAAAATTATTCAATTTTATCTTTTCTTGCGGTAATGTACTACATTACGTTTTTTCTGACCGACCAATTATGGATATTGAATTCAACAAAAACGAAGACATTAATAAACGGCTTGTTTATGAAGTTGCTACCAAGCTGAAAAAGATTTATTTAGGAGGTGGCGAAAAAGCCGCAGCCAAACAAAAAGAAAAAGGTAAAATGCTTGCCCGCGAGCGCGTAGCCTACCTGATTGATAAAGACAAACCCTGGTTAGAAATTGGCGCATTTGTTGGCGATGGGCTTTATGCCGAGCATGGCGGCTGCCCTTCCGGTGGTGTGATTTGTGGCATTGGTTATGTATCAGGCAGGCAATGCGTTATTGTTGCTAATGATGCTACTGTAAAAGCAGGCGCATGGTTTCCGATCACTGCTAAAAAGAATCTTCGCGCGCAGGAAATCTCCATGGAGAATAAACTTCCTATAATTTATCTGGTTGATTCCGCTGGTGTTTATCTGCCTTTGCAGGATGAGATTTTCCCGGATAAAGAACATTTCGGTCGCATATTTCGCAACAATGCCATCATGAGCGGTATGGGGATCGTGCAGATTTCCGCTATCATGGGTTCATGCGTTGCAGGTGGGGCTTATTTACCCATTATGAGTGATGAGGCTATGATTGTTGAAGGCACAGGTTCGGTATTTCTAGCTGGATCATACCTTGTAAAATCAGCTATTGGTGAGGATATTGATAATGAAAGCCTTGGCGGCGCTAAAATGCATTGTGAAATATCAGGCGTTACCGACTACAAACAGCCAAACGACCAAGCATGTTTAGATAGCATCAAAAACATTTTCAGCAAGATTGGTGATTATAATAAGGCCGGCTTTGACCGTATAAAGCCTGCCCAACCAAAGCTTGATCCAAAAGATATTTACGGGATACTACCCGACACCCGCGATAAACCTTATGACATGAGGGATATTATTCTACGGTTATTGGATGATTCCGACTTTGAAGAATATAAAACGGATTATGGGCAATCGATCCTCTGTGGTTTAGGCCGTGTGGATGGCTGGGCAGTAGGTATTGTGGCTAATCAGCGTAAAGTAGTAAAATCGGGTAAAAAGGAAATGCAGTTTGGCGGTGTGATTTATTCAGACTCCGCCGATAAAGCAACCCGGTTTATTATGAACTGTAATCAAAAGAAAATTCCTTTAGTATTTTTGCAGGATGTTACCGGCTTTATGGTTGGCAGCCGCTCAGAACAGGGCGGTATTATTAAAGATGGCGCTAAAATGGTAAATGCGGTTGCTAACTCTGTAGTACCTAAATTTACTATTGTTATAGGCAACTCTTATGGTGCCGGTAATTACGCAATGTGCGGCAAAGCATATGACCCGAGATTAATATACGCATGGCCTTCAGCCAAAATTTCGGTTATGGGTGGTTCACAAGCTGCTAAAACTTTATTGCAGATACAGGCTGCAACTTTAAAAGCAAAAGGCGAAGTAGTGATAACGCCAGAAAGAGAAGCTGAACTACTAAAAGAAATAAGCGACAGATACGATGCGCAAACCACCCCCTATTATGCAGCTGCAAGGCTTTGGGTTGATGGTATAATTGATCCGTTGGAAACACGAAAGGTAATATCAATGGGGATTGAAGCCGCTAACCATTCGCCAATTGAAAAGGCTTTTAATGTGGGGATAATACAAACCTAAATCAACCAGTTTGGTAAAAATCTTTTAGAAACAGCTTTAGTGCCACAATTATAATAACAACTAAAATTACTATCAGTACAATAAATTGTCGCAGGGCTTTTTTCTTGTCCATTATTTATTGTTTACGTTGCCGATTTATATTTGTTATATCAAATAGTTAACACCATCAATGTTTACCAACATCTGACTATCGAATTTACCTTTTTTCTTAACTTCGTGCTTCAATTTAAAAAACAACAATGTCTCAAGATCTTGAACACGTTAAATGCCTGATTATTGGATCAGGACCTGCGGGATATACCGCTGCTGTTTATGCTTCACGCGCTGATTTAAAACCTGTATTGTATACTGGTATGTTAGCAGGCGGCCAGCTCACACAAACCACTGAGGTTGAAAATTATCCTGGTTATCCTGAAGGTATTATGGGTCCGGAGATGATGGAAAACTTCCGTAAACAAGCAGAACGCTTAGGCGCTGATATCCGTTTTGGATACGTTAGTTCTGTTGACTTTTCAAGCATGCCGCATAAAGTGGTAGTAGACGAAGTAAAAACTATACTAGCTGACACTGTTATTATTTCAACAGGTGCTTCTGCTAAATGGTTAGGGTTGGATTCTGAACAAAAATATAGCGGCTTTGGCGTTTCTGCTTGTGCAGTGTGTGATGGATTCTTTTTCCGTGGACAAGACGTTGCTATTGTTGGTGCAGGTGATACCGCGGCTGAAGAAGCTACTTACCTAGCTAAAATGTGCCGTAAAGTAACTATGATTGTTCGTCGTGATGAATTTCGTGCTTCAAAAGCCATGATGCATCGCGTGCTACACACCCCTAACATCGAGATACTATATAATACCGAAACCAAAGAGATTGTAGGCGACGGGCAAAGTGTTACCGGCGTAACTGTAGTTAACAACATAACCAATCAGGAAACGACATTGGATGTTACAGGTTTCTTTGTAGCTATCGGCCACAAACCTAACACTGATATTTTTAAAGGTTGGATACATATGGATGAAACAGGTTACATCCTCACCAAACCAGATTCAACACAAACAAACATAGAGGGTGTGTTTTGCTGCGGTGATGCGCAGGACCATATCTACCGTCAGGCAGTTACAGCTGCTGGCTCAGGTTGTATGGCAGCCATTGAAGCTGAACGTTATTTAGCTGCTAAAGAGCACATTGTAACGGCTTAATATATTGTTTAAAACAATTAAGCCCATTGTCGCCTTATAAGCTTATAAACTTATTTAGACCATGGGAAAAGGAGATAAAAAAACACGTAAAGGCAAAATAGCGATGGGTTCATATGGTAAAACCAGGCCACATCATGTAAAAGCAGCCTCATCGATACCATCAGAAAAGGCTGACAAAGCAGAAAAACCTGTAGTCGCTGAAAAGCCTGAAAAAACTAAAAAACCATCCGCTTAGGCGAATGGTTTTTTAGTTTAATGCACTTTTTTTACACAACAATTCCCCCAACGTTTTCAAATTCTACTATATTCACGGTTATTATACCAAAGCTGTTGATTTACTATGTATAAAAATATTTTTCTGATACTAATTGTTCTTATAACTTCATTCTCAACAATTACAAATGCTCAGGACAACGGGCCAAATATGGGGATCATCCCTGCTCCTGTTTCCATCAAAAAAAGCACGGGAACATTTACTCTAAGTCGGCAAACAGCCATTGTTGCCGATAGTCCTGATAATAAAGCAGTTCTTTTTCTGGCTGACTATCTGCACAGCAAAAAGATGCTAAATATTCAACCTAAAGCTAACGGCGGCAATGCTATTGTTAATAGCATTGTGTTAACCTCTGCCGGTACCGATGGGTTACCTGCCGAAGGCTACCGTTTAACCATTACGCCTGAAAGAATAACTATTGCTGGCAAGGGCGCAGGTTTATTCTACGGCATACAAACGTTAATACAACTAATCCCTGCAGAAGGGATGGCAAGTTTAAGCCTTCCTTGCGTACAAATAGAGGATTATCCGCGTTTTGGTTACCGTGGTATGATGCTGGATGTTTGCCGTCACTTCTTCTCGGTAGAGTTTGTGAAAAAATATATCGACCTGCTGGCCGCTTATAAATTCAATACTTTTCACTGGCATTTAACTGATGACCAGGGATGGCGAATTGAGATAAAGAAATATCCACGATTAACAACCATCGGTAGTCAGCGTGCCCAAACCGTAATTGGTAATTACCATGATCGCACACCACAACAATATGATAATACACCTTACGGAGGGTTTTATACACAAGATCAGATACGTGACGTAGTTAAATATGCCGCCGACAGATATATCACCATTATTCCTGAAATAGAGATGCCGGGTCACTCCGAGGCAGCGCTTGCAGCCTATCCTGAATTAAGCTGCGACCCAAGCAGAACTTATAAAGTATCGGAAACATGGGGTGTATTTTACGATGTGTATTGTCCATCAGAAAAAACATTTACTTTTTTACAAGATGTATTAACCGAGGTAATGGATCTTTTCCCAAGCAAATACATCCATATCGGTGGTGATGAAGTACCTAAGAACGTTTGGAAAGAATCTCCGTTTTGCCAAAAGCTGATCAAAAAGCTTAAACTTAAAAATGAGGAAGGTTTGCAAAGTTATTTCATACAGCGCATGGAGAAATTTGTAAACTCTAAAGGTCGTAGTATTATTGGCTGGGATGAGATTCTGGAAGGCGGCCTGTCACCAAACGCTACTGTAATGAGCTGGCGCGGCGAAGCTGGCGGTATAGCTGCGGCACAACAAAATCACGACGTTATCATGACGCCTGGAAGTGGTGGTTTATATCTTGATGCGGCCCAAGGCAAGTTAAGCGATGAGCCAGTAGGTATTGGCGGATATTCACCTTTGCAGAAAACATATAGCTATAATCCTACTCCACCATCTTTAACCACTGATCAGCAAAAACACATATTAGGCGCACAAGCAAATTTATGGACGGAGTATATCGCTACTGAAGCTAAAGCTGATTATATGTTACTACCACGCTTACTTGCAGTTAGTGAGTTAAACTGGACACCTTTAGCCAATAAAAACTTTAACGATTTTGCGAATATACGCCTACCTTATCATTTGGCATGGTTAGATAAAAACAACTTTGATTATCGTGTACCACCCGCAATTGGCGCTAAGGATACCATCGTTTTTGGATCTCAGTTAAACGCCCAATTAAAACCTTCGGTTGTTGGCGCTACTGTATTTTATACCATTGATAGTTATACGCCCCGCGAAACCGATTTAATTTATAGCACGCCACTAAGCTATAATGTACCCCAAGATCAGTTCCGCGAATTGGAAACTATAGTGATCACGCCATCTGGCAAACGAAGTGTAGTAACCCATACCGTTATGTGGAATAAATCTCCGTTACCACCGGTTAACTATAATGGCACCACAAGTGGATTAAAATATGAGCTTTACTCAGGAACATTTACCAGTACAGCCGATTTAGATAAGTCTGTTGCTATTGATACCGGCATTGTAAAAAGCTTTAATCAAGCCGCCATCAAAAAAAGTTCTTTGGCTTTTGGCGTAATATATAATGGTTTTATACGTATTGATAATGATGGTGTTTATAATTTCAGCACACAATCAGATGATGGTTCGGTGTTGTTAATAGATGATGTACCTGTAGTAAATAACGACGGGAAACACGGCTCATTAGAGCAAGGCGGATCGATTCCTTTGCAAAAAGGGTTTCACCGCTTTACTTTAAAATATTATAATGTTGGTACAACTGCATCTTTGCATGTATATTTAACCATTCCCGGTAAACCTAAGGGCGAATTATCGCCGGATGAATTGTATTATTAATAGCTTTACTAAATGAGTAACAGGTTATACTTTTCAATATTTATAGCAAGTATTTTAGCAGCGGGGTGCGCCCAGGAATCTGGTAAACCTGCTGCTGCCATAATTACGCCTTCAGCGCCCCCGAAACCTGCTTTAATGGAACCATTCCGGTATCATAAATTAATTGAAGTATCCCCAGGGGATGATTTTGATATACTAAGTTGGGGACGCGGTTCAATCGAGACAGGTTCGTTCGAAATACTACATTCCGATTCTGTGAATATGAACTATACCACTACCATAGGGGATTTGAATGGTTCCATTGTAGATGCATTTAATACCGATATGGATATGGATGGTAATCCTGAGATCCTGATACAGGCGAAAACAAACGACAGTGTTTACAATACCGTCATTTACGCTTTTGAATTTAGTAACGGCAAGGCAAATAAACTCGATTTCCCTAAGTTAACCTCTTCGCAAAAAAAAGGTTATCGTGGCAATGATAATTTCTATATACAGGATGGCAATTTGATGCGTCAATTCGCTATTTATGAAGGCAGCGGTAAGGAGGCCAAACCAACAGGCCAAAAACGCTTGTTTCAATACGGCCTACGCGACAACGAGTTTACAATAAAACAAATCGGTAAAGATTCAACCCAAATTAAGCAAACTACAGCAGTGACTACCCCGGTTAAAAAAACTACCGAGGAAAAACATACTTCTTCAAAAAAGAAAAAGCATAAAGAAGAAGAACATAAAAGCACCTCGCACAAAAAGAAAAAGAAACATCATCATAGCGACTAAAAAACCAATTTTGTATTCACGTATATATTAAACTATAGTTTTTTGAAGGATAATTTTATCTGCATAATAACTAATAAGTATATATTTGGAAATTGGATCAGCACTTTATATTGCTGAATTTTATTTATATGACAGTTCTCGCAGACTCAATAAGTGATAAATACGAATTAGTTGTAGGGTTAGAAGTTCACGCGCAATTATCTACTTTAAGCAAGGCATTTTCGTCGGATTCAGCGGCATTTGGCGCTAAACCTAATCATCATATCAGCCCTATATCTTTAGGGCATCCGGGCACACTCCCACGCATTAATAAGCGCATGGTTGAGTATGCTGTGAAGATGGGGATTGCTTGTAATTCCACCATCAATTTAAATAATACCTTCGCCCGTAAAAATTATTTTTATGCTGATCTGCCTAAAGGTTTCCAGACTACCCAGGATCAGCAGCCCATTTGCTTGCAAGGATTTGTTCCCGTTAGGTTATCTGATGGTAGCGTAAAAAATATAGCTATCCACCATATACATATGGAAGATGATGCGGGCAAAAGTATGCACGATAATCACAGTGAAGATTCATTGATAGATCTTAACCGCGCAGGTGTGCCGCTAATTGAAATAGTTACCGAGCCAGATATGCGCAGCAGCGAAGAGGCTGGCCATTTTTTAACCGAGACACGCAAGCTACTACGTTACCTGGATATTTGCGATGGTAATATGGAAGAAGGCAGCATGCGTTGCGATGCTAACATATCCGTAAGGTTAAAAGGCGCAACTACCTATGGCAACCGTTGTGAAGTAAAGAATTTAAACTCTATACGTAATGTACAACGTGCGATAGAACATGAATTTGTAAGACAGGTAAGTATTATTGAAGCAGGTGGTCGCATAGATCAAAATACATTAAACTTTAATGCTGATACCGGCGAAACATCTGTTTTACGTTCAAAGGAAATGGCTAATGATTACCGTTATTTTCCGGAACCTGATTTGCAGCCCCTGTTTTTGAATGAAGCCTATCTGCTTAAGATAAAACAGTCCATGCCTGCCCTGCCGAACGAGCTTTATAAAAAATACATTGCTGAATTATCATTATCGGATTATGACGCGTCTGTAATTACTGCGGATAGGGATTTGGCGTTATTTTTTGAGGAACTGATAAAACACACCAGCAACTATAAATCAGCAGTGCATTTATTAATGGGACCGTTTAAATCATATTTGAACGAGCACGGGATTTCCATCAGTGAAATGAAAGTTAAACCTGAACATTTCGCCGGCTTAATTCAATTAGTTGATGCCGGAAAAATAAATAATACCATTGCTACGCATAAGTTATTCCCTGCCTTGTTAGCATCACCTGAAAAAAATGCCACACAACTAGCTATCGAATTAAATTTACTTATAAGCGACGATGGAGGCGATTTAAGCCGCTATATTAGCGACGCCATTGCAAAGTACCCTGATAAAGTAATTGAGTACCAGAAAGGCAAAAAAGGCGTTTTAGGTTTGTTTATGGGCGAGATCATGAAAAGCTCAAAAGGCAAGATCGATCCGCAGAAAACAAACCAGTTATTAATAAAAGAATTAGAAGCAAAATAAAAATGAAGAGTCGTTTAGCATTATACAGCGTAGTTGCATTATCCCTGTTTATATTTTCATGCGCAGATAAAAATGCGTTCACTATTTCCGGAACTATCTCCAATCCCGGCAGTGTAAAAACTGTTTATTTGATTGAGGCTGATAGCACTGCACTGAACGTTGTGGATTCAACCAAATTAAGTGAGGATGGAAAATTTAAATTTAAGCATAGCGCTGGTTATGCTGGTTTATATAAATTACGTGTAGGCGGAGTACAGTTTGATCTGATCGCGAAAAATGGTGATGAAATTGACTTTAACACTGATAATAACGATAACTCTCATGCTTACCAGATTACAGGCTCCGAAGAATCAGAAAAACTAAAGGAATTTAACAAACTGACCAATGTTTATGCAGACGAGAATACTAAGCTGTATAACGATTACCAGGCAAAAGCAATGGCGCTTGGTAAAGAATCAGATTCATTAAAAAACATATACCTGCCTCAGTTTGAAAAGATCAATACCGAAGAAAGCGCTGTTGTGTTAAAATATGTAAATGATAATAAAAACTCATTAGCTGGTTTTTACGCAGCAACAATGCTTGATCCTGATAAATATGAGTCGCAATTGGTAGCTTATGCCGATGCCATTAAAGGTAAATTTGATACAAACCCGGGCGTTCAACAATTTATCAGGCAAATGATGGCTATCAAACCGGTATCTGTTGGGCAGCCTGCACCTGATTTTACAGTAATCAGCATCGATAACAAACCAATCAAATTATCAGATTATAAAGGCAAATATATAATGCTAGATTTTTGGGCATCATGGTGCGGCCCTTGCCGTATGGAAAACCCTAATGTGGTAAAGCAATACGCTATCTATCATTCGAAAGGACTTAACATTTTAGGTATATCGCTTGATACCTCAAAAACTAACTGGCAACAGGCAATTACACACGACCAGTTAAGCTGGGCACATGCATCTGATTTAAAAAACTTTGAAGGCCCTACTGAAAGGTTGTACCATATTGAGGCAATACCGTCAAATTTCATCATCGATCCTAAAGGAATTATCATAGCAAAGAACATGCGCGGTGCCGATCTTGAAACTTTTTTAAACAAAACATTTAATAAGCCTCAATAAATTGTTAACATTACGTAACATTTAACAATTTGTTAATATGTAATTAACCATTTGATTCTATTTAGGTTATACTTTTATACCAAAATTCAACCGTAATGAGTAACACATCTAAACAGAAGATATTAATTGTTGATGACGAACCGGATATTTTGGAGCTGATTGAATACAATCTGAAAAAAGAAGGTTACCAGGTATTTTTAGCTCATAACGGTCAGGAAGCCGTTACTGAAGCAAAAAGATCACTACCCGACCTTATTGTACTTGATATAATGATGCCTAAGATGGATGGCATTGAGGCTTGCCGCATAATGCGTACCATGCCTGAGTTTAAAAACACCTTTATGGTTTTTTTAACCGCCCGTAGCGAAGAATACTCTGAAATTGCAGGCTTTAACGTTGGCGCCGATGATTATATCGCGAAGCCTATTAAGCCACGTGCTTTAGTAAGCCGTATAAATGCTATACTACGCCGCAACGCTCCTGCCGAAGATGTAACCGATAACAAATTGGAAATTGGCGACCTTGTGATTGACCGTGAAGCTTATTTGGTTTACCAAAAAGGCGCTAAAGTGGTATTAGCTAAAAAGGAATTTGAATTACTTTACCTTCTGGCATCAAAACCAGGCAAGGTTTACACCCGTGAAGTAATCCTGAAAAACATTTGGGAAGATTCGGTAGTAGTTACCAATCGTACTATTGATGTGCACATTCGTAAAGTAAGAGAAAAACTAGGTGATGATGTAATATCAACTGTTAAAGGTGTAGGATATAAATTTGGCGCTTAAGCCTAATTTCATTAAAACATTAAAGGCTCCAAATACGGGGCCTTTTTAGTTTAACATGATTTGTATAAAGTAAGATAGTTTATTTCCCCTCAAATTTCCCGGCTTTATAATCAGCAACAAACTGTTTATAGTATCGCTTAACTTTTTCGGCGTATTTGCGCGAATATTCAATAATAATATCTTGCCATTGCTGGTCATTTCCCCACGCCTCTAATTCATCAATAATAACCGAACCACGTATCCCACCACTTCGTAATTGGGCTGATGCGGTTAATGCAGCCATATCATCAATAACCTGATAAATATCCCGGTATTCATCTTTAAGCAATTTAAATTTTATAGTATCCTTTACGGGTTGCAGCTCCTGTATCACATAAGAGTCTTCGCGAAAAACAGTAGTACTTAATAAAGATGACGATACGTTTTGCATCCGTTTTTGGATGGTAATAATTCTATCAGCCTCGGTCGGCCATTGCAATTGCTGCACAGTTGTATATGGCAAAACTGACGATGGCCTGGCTTGTTTCATATCCACAAACAAATATTTATTTTTAGTATTGGTACTTTTTAACAAAAACAGATAACGCTTTACTCCTATACTACCGGTACCCGCCAACCTGAATATTATCCCCTTAACTTTATAATTATAAGGTCCATCGCTGCTGGTAGCTATCCATTCATTAATGTGTGCCTTTAATTCTTGCCTTAATTTCTTATCAATCTTAAGATGCCGTTCATCTTCCAACGACAACATGATTTTATTTTTTTTGCTGACAGTACGTTTTTTAAGAATATCTTTCTCAGTTGAATCATCAGCAGCGGTTAAAAAATCGCATACAATACCTTTTGCTGTGCGTGGCTCTATACTTATTGCTTTTCCTTTAGCCAACGTAGCGCAATAATTTTTCACAAAAAGCTGAGCCATTTTCAACGATTTTTCCGGTTCAATATCCAATGAATCAAACGCGATGAATATACTGGTTACCATTCTGGCCAGTTCATAGCTTGCCGGTGCCAACAGCGCCTCATCAAAATCATTTAAATCAAAATAAACCAGTTTGTTATCGCCTTTATAGCTGCCAAAATTCTCAATATGCAGATCACCGCATATCCAAACCAATGGCGAAAGCGGCAATGCCTCTGCATTTGCTAGATCCTCATAAAACAAGTGGCACGTACCCCGGTAAAAACGGAAGGCATTTTCGGTCATAGCTTCGTATTTAAGCTGTACCATATCAGGAAGAAGGTCTTTATTAAAGGCTATTAATCGGTCAGAAAGTTTGGACATAAATTCGTTTTCTTATTCACTATTAGGGTGTGAACAGACAAAATATAAAGCAACCAATTGTTTAATTGTTTTTGCCGATATAGCTAATTTGCTACAGGCTCAATAAAAACCTGCTTCATTCTCGGGAATTCAGTCTGGATATTTTTAGTAATGCGTTCTATTGCATCTGTTATTTGTTTGGTAGTAAGCCCCTGCTTAAAAACAGTATTCAGCTGAAGCAATACATCCTCAGGGGACATATACGTTGAAAAATGTTTTTTAACCTTTACTACTGCTTCATCAGCCTGCACCATAGCAATTACTTTTTTAAGGATTCTCCTACCTGTTGGCTCACCCATCAATAAGCTTTTACTCTCGCGCACCAAAAATGCCGATATAACTATTAATACAACACCAATTAACATTGAGGCTACTCCATCATAGTATGGGTTATGTAGTAATCTACCTAAAAACACACCTAAAAAAGCAATAAACAACCCTATCAGATCGCCAAAATCGCCTAACAAAACAATTATAGTTGATGGATCTTTAGTACCTACAGCTGCTTTCCAAAAAGTAATTTTACCGCGCTGCACGTTAAATGCCTTTAGTGCCGTTACCATCGATACGAGGTTAAAAGCAAAAGCGATAGCTAAAACCACATAATTCCAGGTGGGGCTTCCTTCAAATTGTGGTTTGTTAAAGCGTAGCCACCCTTCATAAAAAGAAATGCATCCGCCCAGAATAAAAATGACTAACGAAACGATAAATGACCAAAAATAAAGCTCTTTCCCATACCCAAATGGTCTATCGGCATCAGCAGCCCTTCTACTGGTTTTAACGCCCCATATCAGCATTAACTGGCTTACAGCATCAATTACCGAGTGAATACCTTCGGAAAACATAGATGAACTGCCCGTAAAAGTTGCTGCGATAAATTTAGAAATAGCGATACTTAAATCAACGCCTAAAGAAACATACAGGAAAAGCCTTGATTTCATAGTATCTGCAAAAGTGTATTATAACAACTTTAATGCCGATAACCTGATAATCAGGTTTTAGTTTTGGAGAGGGAAAATAAAATAGTGCGGAGGCGTAAAAAAGCCTCTGCACTTGTAATATTATTCGACAGTTATCTCGTCGGCGAAGATATAAGATGGACTGCCTTTAAATGGATGCCAGTCGGGCAAAGGGCCGTATTGCTTCGCGATAACCTTAACATACCTTGCATGCGTATTCAGGTCAGCGGTAAATTCTTGTATTTGCACGGTGAGATCTTTAACATCAACTTTTGTTTTTACGGTTGATAGTAGTTTGTAATCTCTACCATCATCAGATACCCAATACTGTACATATTGCGGAAACACGATCCATACATCGGTATCCTGTAATGTGCCTAAACTGATTTTATTAATTGGTTTTACTGATCCAAAATCGAGTATCGCAACCAGGTCAACACCCTGGTAACCTTGCCAGTTACCTAAGCGCCAGTCAGTTTTTCCATGAACACCATTTATTAACGTTTCATTACCCTGATCAGCATAATTGGGTAGATATGGATTAACAAGGGTTAATTTAATATCATCTCTTATTTTTATAAAAGTCCCCTCATCCACAAAGCTCGATTTACCATTCTTTATTGCTATTGCTTTGATAGTAGTATTTTTTGTAACAGGGATTGGAGTTGTATATAGTTTCGAATTTACGGTTGGCGTTGTACCATCAAGCGTATAATATATTTTGGCGCCTTTATCACCACATTTAATTACCGCATTAAACGGTTTTTTGAAAGTTTTTGATGGTGTAATGATGTATGGATTAGCAACAATTAAATCATCGGTAATTTTTGATGTAGGTTTAATTAATCCCTTCTCATATACCTTATTTGGCACTTTCCCGGTTACCACTTTCAGCTCATCACCGTTATAAACCGTGTTATAGTTTAGGTAAATTTTATTATAAGCTGCGTTATTCAGCTTCATGCCCTGTATGTAGATATTCGAGTTACTTATATCAGCATTCGGGTTTAATACAGTGAATTCTTTACCGTTTTCAAGGTGAATAACTGCCTTACCGAACAACGGCATGCCTATTTGAAATTGTTGTTGCCCCGGCATTGTATTATAAATTCCCAACGAACTAATTACATACCAGGCCGACATTTGTCCGCAATCCTCATTTCCTGATAAGCCGTCTGGGTTAGGACTATACTGCTCGTTCAGTATTTTATTTACGTAGTACTGAGTTTTGTACGGCGCATCTGTATAATTATACAGGTAAGCCATGTGATGGCTTGGTTCATCGCCATGCGCGTATTGCCCGATTAAGCCGGTAACATCAGGCTGATCATTACCCGTAAGTTTTGAATTTGTGGTAAATAATTTGTCTAGTTTATGCTCAAAATTAGCCTTTCCTCCCATGCGGCTTATCAAGCTCTCAACATCCTGCGGAACTAAAAAAGAATATTGCCAGGAGTTTCCTTCTGTATAATTACTGTTAACTTCTGTTGGATCAAATGGTGTATACCAGCTGCCGTTTGTACGGGCCTGCATAAAGCCATTTTCGCTGTTATAAACGTTTTTCCAATATTGCGCACGCTGAATAAACTCCTTATAATCATTTGGTTTATTCATCATTTTTGACATTTGAGCAATGCACCAATCATCTATCGCGTATTCAAGCGTTTTTGATACAGATTCTGCTTCACCATCTGATTGTACAGCACCTGTTTTGCGATAACTTTCCAAACCAAATTGATTTCGATTAACTGCGGACTTCATAGCCTTTAAAGCTTCTTCAGCATCAAAACCTCTTATTCCTTTTGCATAAGCATCAACAATAACAGGTATAGAGTGATTGCCTACCATACAAAACGTTTCGTTTGATGCTAATGGCCAAATCGGCAACAATCCGCCTTGCTCGTACATTGCTAAAAAGGATCTAACAAAATCCTGTGTGCGTTTACGATCAATCAAATTAAACAATGGATCTTCCGCGCGATAGGTATCCCATAAAGAGAATACGGTATAATAATTAAACCCTTTAGCTATGTGAATCTTTTGATCCATTCCTCTGTATTGCCCGTCAACATCATTATAAACATTGGGTGCCAGCATACAATGATATAAAGCAGTATAAAACGTAACCTGCTTATCATGTGCTTTTTCTGCAGATGGACTACCACCCGATACTTCAATTTTTGAAAGTTCTTTATTCCATGCTGCTTTAGCATCTTTCTGTACCTTATTAAAATCAAATCCGGGTACTTCGCTGTCCAAATTCTTCAAAGCGCCGTCAGCGCTAACTGATGAAATACCAACTTTGGTGATTACCTCGCCCGGATTATCAAAACGGATAAACATTTTTACATTCTTACCCTGGATTTTGGATTTTCCATCTTGCAACTGATCATCTAAAGCTATTCCGTACGTTTTAAATGGCTTGGAGAATTTAGCATAGAAATAAACTGATTGGTCAGCAGCCCAGCTTTTTGAGCGGCGATAACCACGAATTTCGTGATTGCTAACAACTTCTATCCATGAATCTAAAACCTCATCACGGTCTTGCAGATCAATAATAACGTTACCCTCTTTTGCAGACGACGGATAAGTATAGCGGTGAACACCAACACGGGTGGTAGCAGTCAGCTCAACTCCTATATTGTACTTATCTAACAGCGTTTTATAATAACCCGGAGTTGCGCTTTCATTTTTCTTTTTAAAGCCAGATTCATAGTCCTCTCGTTTGAATTTTGGCTCGCCAACGGTTGGCATAAACAACACATCGCAATAATCAGGAATGCCGGTTCCGCTTAAATGTGTATGCGAAAAGCCATAAACAACAGTATCAGTATAGTAATACCCTGAACAGCCATCCCAGCCATCGTAACGTGTATCCGGGCTTAATTGAACCATACCAAATGGCATAACCGCACCTGGATAAGTATGACCGTGGCCACCAGTACCTATAAATGGGTTAACTAACTGGGTATAATCTTTCTTTACTTGTGCCGATGCCGGTAAGATTAAAGCATAAGACAAACCTGCAAGCAAAATACTGCGGAATAATATTTTCATAAAATGGGGTTACTAAATCGGATGGCAATTTAACGTTTTAGCAAACTAATTTGAAAATCTTTTTAAAAAAAATTAAAAAGTTTCCAGACTTATTTAATCTGAAATTTGTCTGCGTCTTTCAAAAACTGCAGAGCACGACGTGTTTTTTCCGGATCATCCCCACTAATGGTGAAAGTATACAAATCCTCCTCATCGCGTTTGTAGTAAATCACATCACCCATAGGGCTTATGCAAGTGGAATCACCAGAGTGGTATACTTCATGCCCATCATGCCCTACCCTGTTTACACCAATAACATAGGCCTGGTTTTCAACCGCCCGGGCAGGTATCAATGTACGCCAATGCAATGCGCGTCGTTCAGGCCAGTTAGCTACAATAATTAACAAATCGTATTCCTCATCAACATTCCGCATCCAAACCGGGAAACGTAGATCGTAACAGATCATCGGGCATATCTTCCAGCCATTTAACTCCACTATAAGTTTTTTATCGCCGGCAGTGTAGGTTTCATCCTCTTTACCTAGGCCAAATAAGTGGCGTTTATCATAATGTTCATGCGTACCGTCTGGTCGCATCCAAATCAGGCGATTATAGTATTTATTATTTTCTTTAATAATGATACTTCCGGTTACCACGCAATTATACTGATTGGCAGTTTTTTGCATCCATTGCATGGTTTTACCTCCCATTGGCTCGGCAAGGTTTGCGGCATTCATGCTAAACCCTGTATTAAACATTTCTGGAAGAATGATTAATTCAGTTTTTTCGCGAATACCGGATAGGCGCAATGATATATTTTGCAGATTTTTATCCGTATTTTCCCAAAAAAGGTATCCCTGGAAGATGGTAATTTTTAGATTATCCATTTGGTTTGTTTTCATGGCGGTAGGCCATAGTTTAAGCTAACATATTGGTAGATAGTACAAATATAGATTTAGCTTTATAAAAATTAACATTCATGCTATTCATTAAATAGCATGAGTAAACTAAACAGTCATTAATCTATCAACGGCTTTATCCAGCGTTTCTTGCCTTTTTGCGAAACAAAACCTCAAAACATGATGATTTGTGCCCTTACTATAAAACCCGGAAGTAGGTATAGTAGCTACACCAAACTCCTTTGCCAGGCGTATAGCAAAGTCGGTATCACGTTCATCTGTAATGTTATTATAGGTTACTGATTGAAAGTATGAACCATAACAAGGCAGCAATTTAAAACGGGTTTGTTCTATGCCATTTCTAAAATGATCTCTTTTTTGTTGGAAGAATTCCGGCAAGCCTAAATACACTTGTTCATTCTTTAAATATTCGGCAATACCGTATTGTGCAGGTGTATTCACGCTAAAAACTAAAAATTGGTGTATCTTCCTGAACTCCTGCATCAAATGTGCCGGAGCAAGGCAATAACCAATTTTCCAACCGGTAGCATGGCATAGTTTACCGAAAGAAGCTACGATAAAACTACGCTGTTGTAATTCCGGATAACGGGCCATGCTTTGGTGGGTTTCGCCATCATAAATTAAGTGTTCATAGACCTCATCACTCAAAATATAAATATCCTGATCTTTCACTAACGCGCTTAATGCCTCAATATCCTGCTGATGTAAAATGGTGGCTGTAGGATTATGCGGAGAGTTAAGAATGATCATCTTAGTACGATTAGTGATCAGCTTTTTCACCATATCCCAGGCGATACGATAGTTTGGTGGTTCCAATTCTAACGATTTCACCACGCCGCCCATCAATTTTATAGCCGGGGAATAACAATCATAAGCAGGTTCAAAAATAATCACCTCATCATTTGGGTGAATGATGGCGCTTATTGCAGTAAATATGGCTTGTGTACCTCCGGCCGTAATCGTTATTTCTGTATCCGGGTTATAAACTGCACCGTATAGTTTCTCAGTTTTATAGGCTATTTGTTCGCGTAGCGTCATTACACCTGCCATTGGTGCATATTGGTTATAACCACTTTTCATGGCATTATCAACCAGTTCAACCAAATGTGGATCACAATCGTAATCAGGAAAACCCTGCGATAAATTAATAGCGCCAACTTCGGCAGCCAGTGCCGACATTATGGTAAAAATAGTAGTTCCCGTTTGGGGTAGTTTAGATGTTAAGGGCCTCATAGCGGGGGCTAAAATAATTAAAAACTAATAAAATTAGCCAAAAGGTTTTAAACATGATGTTGAAAGGATTTTAAAACAATCATTAAAACATCACCTTTCGGCTTTAAACTTCCGCCTTTCATCGCTATTAATTAACTTCGTAACATGAAGCTTGAAAAATACCTTTTTGCAATTTTTATACTCTGCTCCTTTGCCTCCTGTAAACCAAAAACTAAAAGCAACGTACCCGTTGTTGGCTTTGTTGACGCTTTTGAGGATGCCACTATATCACAAGCCCATACCGGGTTTGTAGCTGCTCTAAAAGACAGTGGTTTTAGCGAAGACAAACAAAACATAAAAATTGAATACCGTAATGCGCAAGGTGATATCCCTACCCTAACGCAGATAGTAAACTATTTTGTATCTGAACCAGTAGATTTATTGGCTACCTGTACTACATTATCATCTGTAACAGCAGTTCAAAAAACAAAAACCATCCCGATTTTTGAAATGGTTTCGCCAACGCCGGCACGCATGAATGTGTTGGACGCAAATGGCAAAGCACCTGCAAACCTATTTGGTGCGGTAGAAGATCTGCAATATATTGATACCTCATTCTCCATCATTCCTACAGTATTAAAGCCTAAAGGGCACAAATTGGTTATCGGCATGATCTATAATCAAAGTGAACCTCAGTCGGCCGATGCAATGCAGTATATCAAGACTTTGGCTGCAAAATTCAACATTACACTTATTGCGTTGCCGCTAAATTCATCTGCTGATGCACAATTGGTAACACAATCATTATTAAGCAAAAACATAGATGCCTTTTTTGCCAACCCGGATAACACGGTGTTCGCATCTTTCGAAACTATCAAAAAGAATTGCGATGAAAAAAATGTACCGATATTCACCAGTGAAGCAGGCTTAGTAAAACGTGGAGCAGTAATGGCTTTTGGTGCTGATATTTACCAATGGGGATACCAGGCCGGTGAACAAGCTGCCCAATATTTAAAAACACACAGCACCGCTGGTTTAAAACCTGAAATGGTTAAAATACGAAAACGTGTTTATAACCCCGAAATGGTTAATAAATATAAAATCACCCTGCCACCCAATTTTGAAGTAGTTAAATAAATGGATTTTTACCTCACCGCTTTATTGCAGGGACTTTGCTTTTCGGGGATTGCTGTGGGTATTTATATATCCATGAAGATATTTAATATACCTGATATCACTACCGATGGAAGTTATACCTTAGGCGGAGGCTTTACAGGGATCCTATTACTACACAATCAACCGAGTTATATTATTTTACCTGCTGTAATTTTAGCTGGTGCTATTGCCGGGGCTTTAACCGGCATCATCCATACCAAGCTTAAAATAAACGCGCTGCTTGCAGGCATTTTAGTAATGACGGCCCTATACTCCATTAATTTAACACTGATGGGGCGTTCAAATTTGCCATTGAATACCTTACCTACAATTTTCAGTTTAGTAAACCTGGTAACCAACTCTAATCAAAACACGCTATTCATACTACTGTTTTTTGTGGCGATAATTACTTTGCTCATTGGTTATTTACTTAAAACCGACTTCGGCATTGCAATGCGCGCCACCGGAAACAGCGAAACCATGATAAGGGCGCTTGGTGTAAATACCGATCGTATGAAAATTACAGGTTTAGCTATCGCCAATGCTTTAACCGCTGTTAGCGGTTATTTGATGACACAATACCAGGGCTTTGCAGATATTAGCATGGGTATTGGTATAGTGATAATTGGTTTAGGCTCGGTAATTATAGCCGAAGCATTTATAAACTGGTTTAAGATTACTTCTATTTGGATTAGTCTTTTGCTTGTTATTTCAGGCGCTATTATTTTTCAGTTTGTTTTGGCATTTACACTAAGTATTGGTATTGATGCAACACTTTTAAAACTCGTAACGGCTGTTTTTGTATTGCTAATAGTTAGTTTACCACGTTTATCTTTTAATCGATCAGCATGATAGAGATAAACCAAATTCATAAGGTTTTTAATAAAGGAAAAGCAAACCAGGTGGATGCTATCAATGGTATCGACCTAAAAATAAATGATGGTGAGTTTTTAATTATAGTTGGCTCTAACGGATCTGGCAAAACCACCTTGTTAAATCTTGTTGCAGGCAGCGTTTTACCAACCTCGGGAAGAATTAATATTGATAACAATGATGTAACCGACCTGCCCGATTATAAACGCAGCCAATGGATAGCGCGCGTTTTTCAAAATCCGGTAAGTGGTACGGCATCTGACCTAAGTATAATTGATAATTTCCGTCTTGCGGCTATCCGCACCAAACCAAAAGGATTATCAATTGGCGTTGACGATGCGTTTAAGAAACTGGTGAAGGATAAAATAGCAACCTTAGGTATGGGCCTGGAAAATAAAACAGATCAATCCATGGGCACCTTATCAGGCGGGCAACGACAGGCATTGACACTGTTGATGAGTATTATGGACAGTTGTAAGGTTTTATTGCTCGATGAACCAACAGCGGCACTTGACCCACGATCAGCGGAGGTTGTTATGAAAACCGCTGATAAACTGATCAAAGATTTTAACTTAACGGCTATACTTATCACTCATAACTTAAAAGATGCTTACAACTATGGCTCGCGGATTATTCAGATGAGAGAAGGAATTATTTTAAAAGATCTCAACACTGAGCACAAATCAAAATTAAAACAGAATGATCTGTTTGATTGGTTTGGATAAGTATGTAACAATTATACTAATCATTAATTCAGGATATTTTTTGGCAAAATAATTGCATTCGCTGTTGTACTATGAAGAACAACGAATTTCAATATATAACTGACGCCTACCAATTAGTGCAGGGCGCGAAAATAAAAGGCAAAAAACAAGAAGAGATTTTCGAACTCGGCGCCTATGACCCAAACAAAAGAGGTTACACCGTGTACCCATTTGAAGAGGGCGTAAAGTTTAACGATTTCAGCGTATTGATGTCTGAAAAAGAGTTAATGAGTAATTACCTGATAGAAAAATTGAAGGTAAGCAACTCAATTGCAGCTTAATACAGCTTACCGCTATTTCAACTCAACACCAGGCTTTCGCTTTGTAACTACAACCTCATGTTTCCCTGCGTTTTTGCAAAATCATATTTTAAATGTATTTTTGTAGAAATAAATAAAAAGGAAATGCTACTCCTAAATTCATTCTGCAAAAATTATAAGCGACCAATGGTGGTATCGCTGCAGAAGAGGTACGCATTCGATCTACCTTTCTCCAGTCCTGTTTAGCAAAAATCAAACAGCGACAGTTTTCACAATTTATTTAATACCCTGACCGGCTTGATGCCATCAGGACATATCATTAAAAACCATGGACACATATTATACTATTGAAGAAAAATACCTGCAAGCTGTTGACGAGATAAACTATGGCGAAAACCCTAAAGGGTTAAAGTTATTGAATGAAATTATCAGTAATGACCCTTTACATGCCCGGGCCCATTACCAGTTAGGAAAGATATTTTATTACGAAATAAAGGATTATCAGGCTGCAGGCTATCATTTTAAAACCTGCGCCGAGTTGGAACCATCATTTCCTGATGTATACCATCACTACCTGCATTTAATTGTTTTTTTAAATATGGACAAAAAGGTAAATGAAGTTGCAGACAAAGCATTAACTATTCCGGGAGTAAGTGCGGCAGCTATACATAATCTTTTAGGTTTATATGCCGAGAAGAACAAAAACTGGGCGGTTGCTATAAATGAATATCAAAGCGCATTTATTGAAGTAATTGACAAAAAGCATCAGGAAGATATTGAAACCAGTATTGAACGTGTAAAGCAAAAAATGCAGCACAACAGCAGTTACCGGTATTATTTAGCTGATTAATTTAAAGCCGCTGTTAATAACAGCGGCTTTTTTGTTTGTGCCCTTAGTACTACGAAAGAAAATTAACCGGACAATCAATAAAGTGATATAAATCAGTAATTAATACCATTAATAGCACTATTATTACCATTACAAACAGCACTTTTGATGTAAATTTGTGCTATGTTAAAAGATAGATTTCCGGTTTATGATATTGGCCACTTAGTCGAATTCAATCAGGATGATATTATGATCAGCCAATTTTCGCCTTATCTTAATATTCATAAAAATCTGCAACAAGCTCACAAGCATACATTTTATCACTTGGTGTTTTTTACCGAGGGAGCAGGTAGCCAAACGATAGATTTTCAAAAATTCGAAGTAAAGCCCTATCAAATTTATTTTATGGTACCGGGGCAGGTACATCATTGGGCTTTTGAGGGGAAGGTAGATGGCTACGTGGTAAACTTTTCGTCTAAGTTTTTCCAATCTTTTCTACTCAAACCGGACTATCTCGAACAATTTCCTTTTTTTAGTGGTAATGCAAGCGAAGCAGTAATTAATATTGAAGCAAATCTCAGAATAAAGCTAATTGGTATTTTCGAGAAACTGTTAAGTGAGGCTATCGAAAATCAACATACAGCCTTGGATATGGTTAGGTTGCTTTTATTGGAGCTTTTTATTTTGATAGGTCGAACCGTTATCACGCCCCAATTAAAACAAGCAAGTCCTTACAATTTAACATTACTCAAAAACTTCAGGAATCTTATTGAAACAAATTACATAAACAACAGACTACCAAAAGATTACGCAGAATTACTTTACATTACACCGAATCATTTAAATGCATTATGTAACGACCTATTAGGTATACCTGCGGGTGAAGTTATTCGCAATCGTGTGGCTTTAGAAGCCAAGCGCTTGCTGGTCAATCCACAATTAGGTATTACAGAAGTTGCCAATCATTTAAATTTTGCAGACAACTCCTACTTTACCAAATTTTTCAAAAAACAAGCCGGTATAACTCCGGAAGAATTCAGAAAACAATTTATAAAATAACCATGGACACATTACAAATGGCAGATCATAAAATACCATCAGAATTTCAGGCAGCATTACATGCAAAATGCCCAAAATGCCGTACCGGCAATATGTTTTCGGGCGCCATGTACAGTTTCGGGACACAAAAAATGAATACGGCTTGTCCGCATTGTGGCTTCACCTTCGAGATTGAACCCGGTTATTTTTATGTAGCCATGTTTGTAAGCTATGCCATGAATGTTGCCGAAATGGTTACCGTGGCTTTGGGATTGCACATTTTAACTGGCAGTAATTCGCCATGGTTGTATTTGGGAGCTCTGTTTGGAGTGGCTATTTTGTTATCGCCGTTTCATTTCAGATATTCAAGGGTTGTGTTACTGTACTGGCTTACACCTGGTGTACATTTCGATCCTAAAAGAGCTGAGATGAAAAGCAAAGAAGCTAATCAAGCTTAATTCATTTAATTTTCAAACAATACAGGTATGATTTTATTCATAAGATTTTACCTGTATTGTTTGGAATAAACTTTTACGCTTAAATCATTAATTCTTGCTACAATTAGTGCAAGAACACATTACTGACCTATCCCTTAAACCTGACCAACAGGTTCTATCAATAAAACAGAATTAAAACCTATTATAGGGTTTAAATGTTCATCAAACAATAACTAGTCTCAATTTTAAGGTAATTTTTAAGTTACATACAAGTTGTATAAATATTGCACAAACTAATTTAGTTGTGACTATAAAATTTACCTGTTATAATTGCGTTCTTAATATTTCATCAAAGCTGGCTATATTTAACGCCATAAACTACATCTTAGTAAATGTTCAATCGTATAAAAAACCGATTTCTCAGGTATTTTCTGATACTTATATATTTTATCATCATATTCTTTTGCGCTATAGAGGTTAATTTCCTTTGGTTGTTTGGCTATTCGCCGGATATGAACGATATAAAAAACCCAAGCATGTCTGTAGGTTCACAGCTATATACTGCCGATGGTAAGCTAATAGGGCAATATTATAAAGAGAACCGCTCCCCGGTACTTTTTAAGGACATCTCCCCTAACCTTATCAATGCATTGATATGTACAGAAGATGTGAGGTTTTACAGCCATCATGGTATCGATCTTTACTCGTTTCTTACAAGTATGTTATCAACAGCAAAAGGCGATAAGCGCGGCGGTAGTACAATAACACAGCAACTTGCCAAAAACCTTTTCGAAACACGTAAACGAAAATCACAAGGACTTATCAAACATGTACCATTACTAAACACCATTGTTTATAAATGTAAAGAATGGTTAACAGCACTTGAGATTGAACATGTTTACAGTAAGGACGAAATCCTTGAGCTTTATCTTAATACAGTGCCCTTCGGTAATAATACCTATGGTATAAAAACAGCTACGTTAAAGTATTTCGATAAAACACCGGATAAGGTTAATCCTGCGGAAGCAGCAACGCTTATAGGTATGCTTAAAGCAACCTCTACTTATAATCCGATCAATAATCCAGATAAATCGCTAGCAAGGCGTAATACTGTATTAAGTCAGATGGAAAAATATGGCAAGCTGACTAAATCCGAATACGACACAAATGTTAATCTTCCAATAAACCTCAATTTAAATTATGTTGATGATGAAGGTCAGGGTGATTCATACCTACGTGAAGCGGTTGAAAAATGGTTAAAAAAATGGTGCAAGGATAACGGGTATGATCTTTACTCTGACGGCTTAAAAATATATACCACTATTGATTCAAAAATGCAGCAATATGCTGAAGAAGCGGTTGCTGAAAAAATGAAAGTATTACAAAAACGTTTTGATCAGCTTTGGGGTAAGAAAAACCCATGGCGTGATTTTGCAGGCAATGAGATTAAGGATTTTGTGCTGAAGGGCGAGCAAAGCTTACCAATTTACAAACTATTACAGAAGAGATACAAGGGTGATACTGTTGCTATAAACAAATACTTTACCACCAAAAAACGTATGACTGTATTTACATGGAACGGCGACAAAGACACGACCTTTTCCAGCGTTGACTCGTTAAAATATTATGCACGTATTTTAAATACCGGCATGATGACGATTGAACCTTCAACCGGTTATATTAAGGATTGGGTTGGCGGTATTGATTATAAATACTTTAATTATGATCACGTAAACCAGGCTAAACGCCAGGCAGGTTCAACATTTAAGCCGTTTGCATATGTAACGGCTATTGATAATGGCTTTACCCCTTGTGATAAGTTTACAGATAAGCCGGTTACCATTAATTACATGGATGAGGGAAAACCCCAAGTATGGCAGCCAAATAATGCCGACTTTAAATTCAGCTATCAGGAAATGTCGCTACGATGGGCGATGGGTAAATCAGTAAACTCTATAACAGCACAGGTAACTCAACAAGTTGGGTGGGATAAAATTGTTCAATACGCGCATAAGTTAGGCATTGAAAGTCCGCTAAAATCTGTGCCATCTGTTTCATTAGGCTCGAATGATGTTTCGGTTTATGAGATGGTACGTGCTTATAGTACTTTCCTGAATAAAGGGGTTAAGATAGATCCGTTATTGGTAACTAAAATCACCGATCAGGATGGAAATGTGTTAGCTACCTTTACATTAAATAGCGAAAGAGTATTGAGTGAAGAAACAGCGTGGCTGATGCTTTATATGTTCCGTGGGGGTATGGAAGAACCGGGAGGCACATCGCAGGCTTTATGGGAGTATCCGGGCTTATGGAAGAAGGATAACCAAATTGGTGGTAAAACAGGCACATCATCACATTATGTTGATGGCTGGTATATGGGTATTACCAAAGACCTGGTTACAGGTGTTTGGGTGGGTGCTGATGATAGAAGTGTGCACTTCACAACTTCTGAAAACGGTGAAGGATCGCATACTGCTTTACCTATTTTCGCACGCTTTATGGAGAAAGTGTATGCCGACCCTAAATCAGGTTATACCTGGGGTCCATATCCAAAGCCTTGGGTTAAAATAACTAAAGAGTATAATTGTCCATCACCACATATTTCTACAGATACAACATCTACCGATAGTACATCTGCACCAGTGGATACAACAGGTGGTGTACCGGCAGTTGCGACACCGGATGATTCAAAAGACAACCCTCAGCAATAAAATTTCGTACTAGTGGTATCACAATTATGAGAAAGCTGGTTTTAATAACATTTGTAGTTTTAGGTTGTTTGCGCTTGCATGCGCAAAGCCATACCGACACATTACTTTCGGCTCCAAAGAAAGACCTTTCCACTTTTATTAAAGTTGTAAACGCCGCCGGGTTAAAAAATATATTCGATGGGCAACCCGTAACTATTTTTGCACCTGATAATGAAGCATTCGATAAATTTTCAGCAAACAAAATGGATAGTTTATTAATGCCTGCTAATAAATCTTTATTAATAAGCACTCTGGATTTTCATATTATAGCAGGAAAATTAACTGCTAAAGATATTGCAAAAGCTATTCATGATGGTGGCGGTCAGGCTACATTCCGCACGCTTGCCGGCACTAAACTAAATGCCAAAATAAACGCAAACAGAAACATTGTTTTGATTGATGGAAGTGGTTGTGAAAGTATTATTAAAGTATTCAATATCAAACAAGGCAATGCAGATATGTTTGTAATAGATTCTGTTTTATCGCCTAAAAACAAATACTTATAATTTACTACTAATAATAATAAAACTAAGCTTTTAAATTATTAGTAGATAATAGTGTAAGGAAACAACTAGTCGCCCGACTAAGGTTGTAATATCTATAAATGATTATACTGTATAATGACAAACTATAAAGGGCATTATACCGTATCTTAGATAGATGGAGGGCACATTATTAGATGTGTTTTTTATATCAATATAAAATATCTAAAAAATGAAAAAATCGATTTTAGTTATAATGCTATTAAGCATAGTAACGCTATTCAGTTGCCAGAATATTAATGCTCAGGACAACGCAAAAATCCTTCAGCACAGAAAAATGAGTAAAACACCTGCTCAATGGAAAGCTATACTTACTCCAAACCAATATGACATAATGGTTAATAGAGGTACAGAGCCGCCCTTCCATAACGCTTATGACGAAAACCATCAAAAAGGTGTTTACAAAAGCGCTGCAACAGGTGAAGTACTATTTACTTCGGAGGATAAATTTGATAGCGGAACAGGCTGGCCAAGTTTTGTTAAACCTGCCGATATGAGCAAAATTGAAATTGTAAAAGACGACAGCTACGGTATGGACCGTGATGAAGTTATTGAAAAAAGTACCGGCTTACATTTGGGCCACGTTTTTGATGACGGCCCTGCTGATCGCGGCGGTAAACGTTATTGTATGAATTCAGGCGCGCTTATATTCGTTAAAACGAAGTAACCGCTCTTCTGAAATTACCAACTGAAGGACGAATTTGTGGCCTTGTCCGCAACTTACTTTCAAAATTCAAACCAATGGTCAGATCTACCCAATCAGGGTTAACAGGTCTGATCATTTTTTCTTTTTGGGGGCGAGTGTAAGTACTTACCTGTTTAAACCTTTCCATTGCCATTTCTTCGCTATTGATTTCTTCAAAATAAACCAAACGGTTAAGTTGCTGCGCGCTATCGAAAAATAAGGTAGGCATATCGCTGTAAAACTTTAAAGTTTTAACCAGATCCGAGCTTAAACCTACATGTAAATTGTTCCTGTTTCTGTCTGTGATAATATAAATAAACCGTTTCATTTGACAATAAATTTGGTGTTTGAAAAAATATTACTAACTTTATGAGCATAAAATTACTAATAAATTTAGCAATTCCAAATTTTATGTCAATTATTTCATCAAATATTAAATTTCTTCGTAAAAAGAAGGGTTTAACACAGCAACAGTTTGCAGATCAGGTAGGTATCAAACGTTCATTAGTGGGTGCTTACGAGGAAGAAAGAGCCGAACCGAAATACGAATTGCTAAAAACCATAGCATCTTTTTTTGAAATTAGCATTGATGACTTTATAAAAGAAACCATAAACGAGAAATGGGCACCTGCACCTAAAGGCAATCTGCGCATTTTAAGTATATCTGTTGATAAGGATGATAACGAAAATATTGAGCTGGTACCTTTAAAAGCCAGCGCTGGATATTTGAATGGTTATGCCGACCCTGAATATGTAGCACAACTGCCAAAGTTTTATCTGCCTATGTTTAAACAAGGCACATACCGTGCTTTTGAAATAAAAGGCGACTCAATGTTACCTTTAGTATCAGGCACCATTATCATCGGCGAATACATGGAAAACTGGGGTGATGTAAAAAGCGGCGAAACCTATGTTATCGTATCAAAAAGCGAAGGTGTGGTTTATAAACGTATGGGAAGCAAATTCAGGGCTGATAAAAAGCTGAAGCTAATATCAGATAACCCTGTATATGAGCCGTATGAAATAAGCGGCGAAGATGTTTTAGAAATTTGGAAAGCTAAAGCTTATATCTCAACCCAAATGCCCCTACCCACTCCCGAGCCTACCATGGAAAGCCTTACCAGTATGATGGCACAAATGCAACGGTCAATATCTAATCTACAGCAGAAGAATTGAGTAATGGACTGAATTAGTGATGGAGTGATGGACTGAATGAACTAATAACGGGCAAAATCACCCATTCGCTCATTCACTCCATCACTCAATAGCCAGCTGCAACAATTAAGTTACATGGTCGTTATTAAACCATTACCTGTTATCTTTATCATACTAATCATAAAACGTAAAAACTAAAAAATTAAGCGATGAAAAAATTTTTGTTAATGTGCTGCTTCGTTGTAGGAATTACAGCAGCGAGCCATGCACAACAAGGCGGCGGAATGAGAATGAGCCCTGAAGATAGAGCTAAAGCAATGCAAACTCAGTTAAAATTAACTGATGACCAAACAGCCCAGGTTACAGCTATTTTTAAAACTTCTGCTGCTAAACGCGATAGCATAAAAAATGCAGGTGGCGACAGAGAAGCAATGCGACCTGTTATGATGGAAGCTAATCAAAAAATACAAGCTATACTTACTGATGACCAGAAAGTAGCTTACAAAAAAATGATGGATGACATGCGCGCCAAAATGCAGAATGGCGGCGGTGGTGGTGGCAACTAGATTTTGCTATCCAAATTAATAAAGAAAGCGTCCCGGTAATATCGGGGCGCTTTCTTTATTTTAGCAGAAAATTTACCGGGTGAAATTATCAGAAGCATTTATTGAACAACGATTAGCCGAAAGGAAGCTGGCGGGTTCTTACCGGACGCTTAAGCCGGAAAATTCACTTGTTGATTTCTGCTCGAATGATTATTTAGGCTTTGCCAGATCATCAGAACTAAAAAATAAAATTGATATTGAAATAAGTGGGCTGCAGTTGGCATTGAATGGCTCTACCGGCTCAAGGCTGTTATCTGGTAATTTACAATATACCGAAGACCTAGAGAATGAAATAGCATTCTTCCATAATAGCGCGGCGGGATTGCTGTTTAACTCGGGGTATGATGCTAACGTTGGCTTATTTTCATGTATTGCACAACGCGGTGATACTATCATTACTGATGAACTCATACATGCCTCTATTATTGACGGAGCGCGCCTAAGTCATGCTAACCGCTATACATTTAAGCATAATGATTTAGATAGCCTGGAAGCCAAATTAAAGCAAGCTAAAGGAAACTGTTATGTAGCCATCGAAAGTGTTTATTCAATGGACGGCGATACCCCTCCTATATTAGACATCCTACATCTTACAGAAAAATACGATGCTGCTTTAATTGTAGATGAAGCCCACGCTATAGGTCTGCATAAAAAAGGCTTAATTAATAAACTGGGTATTGAAAACAGAGTATTCGCCAGGGTGATAACATTTGGTAAAGCATTGGGTTGCCATGGTGCCATTATTTTAGGGAGCGAAGCGTTAAGAAACTACCTGATCAATTTTGCCAGGTCTTTTATCTATACTACCGCGGCCTCGGTACACCAAATAGCTTCGATAAAAATGGCGTACCAAATGCTACAGTATTCCGACAAAGTGATTGAAGTACTGCACAACAATATTTCCTTATTTAAGGAGAATATATCAGCCCCATCTACCTTACTTAAAAGTGACAGTGCCATACAGTGCCTGCTTCTAAATAATAATGAACGGGCGAGGGAAGCAGCCTTATATTTACAAAATAAAGGTTTGGATGTACGTGCCATTCTAAGTCCAACCGTACCGGCAGGCACCGAACGATTGCGTATTTGCCTGCATGCATATAATACGATTGATGAAATTAATTTATTGACGAAAACCATAAACGAATTAATAAATGCCCAATAAAACGTTATTTATTACAGGAATAGGCACCGGGATAGGTAAAACTATCGTCTCAGCGGTATTAACGGAAAAACTCAAAAGCGATTATTGGAAGCCCATACAATCGGGAGATTTGGATGATAGCGATACCTTAAAGGTTAAGGGGCTGGTATCCAACCCTACCTCTGTGTTTCATACGGAGGCTTATAGATTGACACAGCCATATTCCCCGCATAAATCCGCTGCTATTGATGGAATAACCATCGACCTAAATAAAATTATCGCGCCAGAAACCAATAATAACTTATTAATTGAAGGAGCAGGCGGTTTAATGGTACCATTGAACGATGATTATTTAATGATAGACCTGATTAAACAACTCGATGTTGAGGTAGTACTGGTTTCACAAAATTACCTTGGGAGTATTAATCACACCTTATTATCTGTAGCTATATTAAAGCAATATGATATTAAAATAGCCGGAATAATATTTAATGGAAAAACTGATGAGAACTCGGAAAGTTATATTTTAAATTACACCGGGTTAAAATTGCTGGGGCATTTGCCCGAATTTGAGACGGTAGATAAAGACACCATAATAAAAGCGGGCGATTTTATTACATTGTAAATTGCCAATAAAGTATTAGCTTCAAAATATTATAAGCCAATAAATAAATCATGAAGAATATTACAGTTATAGGTTCGGGAACTATGGGTAATGGCATTGCGCATACTTTCGCGCAGCACGGATTTAATGTTTCGTTGGTGGATGTGAACGAGGCTACATTAAACCGAGCCCTGCAAACTATAACCAATAACCTCGACAGGCAGATAAAAAAAGGTACAATAGATGAGCAAGAAAAAACTGCTACACTAAGCCATATTAAAACTTATACCGATTTAAAAGATGCTGTACAAAATGCCGATCTGGTTATTGAAGCAGCTACCGAGAACCGGGAAATTAAACTTAGTTTATTTAAACAGTTAAGCGAGCTATGTAGCGATAAGGTAATACTGGCTTCCAATACATCATCTATATCCATCACTCAAATTGCTTCAGTAACTAAAAACCCGGCGAAGGTAATTGGTATGCACTTTATGAATCCGGTGCCGTTAATGAAACTGGTTGAAGTAATAAGGGGCTATGCAACTACGGATGAGGTTACCGATACCATTATGCAATTATCTGAAACTTTGGATAAAGTACCGGTAGAAGTAAATGATTACCCAGGCTTTGTGGCTAATCGTATTTTGATGCCGATGATAAATGAAGCGATTTATACACTTTACGAAGGTGTTGCCGGGGTTTATGAGATAGATACCGTAATGAAACTAGGAATGGCGCATCCTATGGGCCCTTTGCAACTTGCGGATTTCATAGGGCTGGACGTTTGTTTAGCTATAATGAATGTATTGCATAGCGGCTTTGGCAATCCTAAATATGCACCTTGCCCACTCCTGGTAAATATGGTAACAGCCGGGCACCTGGGCGTAAAATCGGGTAGCGGATTCTATAAATATGCAGCAGGCAGTAAAGATCTGGTAGTTGCAGATAAGTTCAGCAAATAGATTATTAAACCTTTTTGGTAGTTATTTGTCCATACTTATTATCACCAGAAAAAATACTTATGAAAACATTACAAAAGTTAGGAATCATGACGGCGTTAGCCGGTTCTCTATTTATGTCGGCCTGTGCAGGCGAGTATTATGTAACCAGCCAACCAGCAGAAACTGTTTATGTAAGACCTGGTGCGCCATACCCGGGTGCAATCTGGATTGATGGCGACTGGGTTTGGAACGGTGGCGTTTATGTACGCAGGCCAGGACATTGGGCTCGGCCTCGTGCCGGAAGGGTTTGGGTGGCAGGAAGCTGGCACCACGGGCCACGCGGTTATGCATGGCATAGAGGATATTGGAGATAATTAATTCTCCTATACCCCTTAAGGAGGTCATTAAAATAAAAGGAGTTATTTCATTTTGGAATAGCTCCTTTTTATTTTAATTAATATTTAAATATTAATGCTTACTTTTAGATAACCTTAAACCATTATCATGTCATCTCAACTACCACCAAAAGGAGCGGATGGTTTTTACCACCCTATAACTGAAAATGAAATTGTAGCGCTTGTACAAAAAGCAGCTGAAGAATCTCTTGAAATAAGATGTAGAGGTGCTGCGCATTCGCTTGCCAGAGCCATTTACACTGACCCGGGAATAGGCGACCCACCGCTTCCTAATGAGGTATCAGAACAAAAACCGCCTGAAGGCCCTAATCTGAATATCATGTTTGACCAATATAGCAAGCTGGTTTGGATAGATGAAGCTAAAGGAATTATTGAAGTTGAAGCCGGAATACATCTTGGTTATGACCCGGAAGATCCTACCGGAACATCTACCTTAGAAAATAGTTTACTATACCAGGCTTTTACCAAAGGGTTCACATTAAGTGACCTTGGCGGCATATCCCATCAAACAGTAAGTGGCTTTTTAATGACTGGCTCTTCAGGCGGGTCGTTATGGTATACTATTGATGAAAATATACTTGCATTATCAATTATTGATGCTAGCGGAACAGTTGAATGGTTTACCAGAGAAAGTGAAGAATTCGGAGCCGTTGTTCTTTCATTGGGTTTATTAGGCATTGTAAGTAAAATTCGCCTGCAGTTAACGCCTAACTTTAATATATACGGGCAACAAATCACCTACCCTACTAGTCCCGATGCCTGCCCTATTGATCTATTAGGTAATGGTGCGAATGGAAAACCAGGATTAGAAACTTATCTGCAACAAACACCATATTCAAGAATATTATGGTGGCCACAGGAAAAAGTTGAACGGGTTGTGATATGGGAAGCCTCGAGAGGCACCGCGATGCCTGTATTTGATCCTGCACCTTACGAAGAGTTTGCTGATAATAACTTTGTGAGCAATGTAGAACAATTGGGCGCTTCTATGCTATTTACGATGCTCGGAAATAGTAAATTCCTTGTTGTATGGAAAAAACTGAAACCATCATTCGCTGAATTCAGGCATCTTACTGAACTATCATGGGGAGGCGGGCTCTTCGCGAAAGTTATTGCTGCCATTATCACTTTCTTACTAAAATGCATTGGATTTTTGCTGACGTTATTCTTTATGACGTTTAATGGATTATTGCATGCGATATACCCTGTTGTGGTTGATGTGCTACAACCCTTAACAAAAAAGGGTAATGCACAATTATTTATGGATTACACTTATAGCAGCTTACCCATGGATAATGGCGCAAATGATGTGCTGATGGGTACTGAATTTACTGAAATATGGATACCATTATCTGACACGCAACGCGCTATGACACTTTTAGATAAGATGTTTAAAGAGGATAAGTTCAAAGCAACAGGCTATTATTCTACCGAGTTATATGCCGGCAAAAAAAGCAGTTATTGGTTAAGCCCTTCCTACGAGCGTGATGTATTTAGAATAGACTTTTTTTGGTTTAGTAATAACGAGGGTAATCCGGCATCAAAAGAAGGTTTTTTTAGTCAGTTTTGGGAAGCACTCAGGAATGAAAACATTCCTTTCAGATTACATTGGGCTAAGTTTTTACCGGAGTATGATTATAAGGACTGGGCTACTTACTTACGCCTACAATACCCTCGTTGGGATGATTTCATGGCCCTCCGCGCAAAGCGTGACCCTAATAACATATTTCTTACCAATTACTGGTCATTGCATCTATTTGGAAAGATGAAAGATTTGAAATAATCTACAGGCTATGATGATTTGGATATTTTTATCTGAACGGCAAAAAGTAACTCTTTTACTATATTAGTAATGAAAGGCTGTACTGAAATCGTAACCAGATAACTCACAAAACAACTGTTAATTCTTGTCAAATAAACTGTTTTATCAATTAATGCCAGGTGATCTTTTCAGATCGTTTGGCATTAATTAAAATTGAGCGCTGCCTTAATTCTTATATTAATGGCTTATTTACTATACCTGATCATTTCAAGCAGCAAATCAAAAGCATGATCACATGCAATCCTTTCACCCATTTCTATTTTTTCAAAAACACTAACTCTACTTTATTTCACTCCAACGTTTGCGTAGATATATACTGTAACTTACTTCAATTTAAAAGGAATACGTTGTAATATTGAAAAATAAACGCTGTATTAATAATACATAAAGGAACACTAAGTCCTATTTAACCCCTTTATAATCATGAGAGTAAAAAAAGCTATTATCATAACTTTAGTTTTTCTGAATTTCTTTGCGATGAAAAATATAGCATCGGCACAAACTGACCAAAAGACTGCTGAGCAATGGGTAAAAAGCAAGGTATGGGGCGATGGACTGTTGATAGATGTGCATCCTTCAGTTAATGCCTTGGAGTTTTACAAACAGTACAATGCCAACAAGGCTGTTTGGGATAAGGTATTCGCTTTCATAAAGAATCAGGATTTAAAAAACATGGCTCCCGGACAATATCCAATCGATGATAAAAATGCGTATGCCAGTATTACCAATGCTCCCTCTAAAACATTAGAAGATGCGAAGTGGGAATCACACCAAAAATACATCGACCTACAGTATGTCATCAGTGGAGAAGAAAAAATAGGCGTGGCACCAGTGAGTACCGCTACCGTAATTAAACCTTATAACCCGGCAAAAGACGCGGCTAACTACACAGCCGACGGGACTTATTACATCGCAACACCTGGTCAGTTCTTTTTATTTTTTCCACCTGATGCTCATCGGCCCAACATCAAAGTTGATGGATATGACACAGTGAAAAAATTAGTTATAAAAATTAAAGTGGTTGATTAATATCTGAGCGGGTATAAGCATACTTAATAAAACGGTAAACAATAGCATACTAAAATGATACAGAGCAATTTATTTCAATTTGAAGAAAAATCTGACTGGAAAACAGTTGGTGCGGGCGTACAGCGACAAGTATTGGGATATGACGACAAAGTAATGCTTGTTAAGGTTAAGTTTGAGAAAGACAGTTGTGGGCAATTACATAACCACGCGCACTCGCAAGTAACATATGTAGAAAGCGGTACCTTTGAAATGACTATGGGCGATACCAAAAAGATCATTAGCAAAGGTGATGGGTATTATGCGCCACCCTACACTGTACATGGTTGTGTTTGCCTTGAAGAGGGGATGCTGGTTGATGCATTCAGCCCTTTAAGATGGGAATTTATAGATACAGATCATAGCCGATACGCGCTATAATCGTAAAAACTCCTATCCAGACAAGATAGATCTTAAACCTTATTCAATTAGTTTTCTTCTGATGATCATTAACTCATCTAAATGTATTTAGATTTATGTGAGCTATGAATGAAAATGTTAGATTTGCAGGTACATCCTTGAAAAAAGATTAACCATTTAAATGATCAGATATTCCAAACAAAGCCGGTTCACACAGGCAGTAGATTGTATTATATTTGGATTTGACGGTGATACCTTAAAAATTTTATTGATACAACGGGGATTCGAACCCGAAATGGGTAAATGGAGCCTTATGGGAGGCTTTGTACAAGCCGATGAAAGCCTCGATCAGGCATCAAACCGGATACTTAAACAGCTGACTGGCTTAGATGGTATGTATTTGGAACAATTACATACTTTCGGCAATCCGCTCCGCGATCCTGTGGAAAGAACAGTATCTACAGCTTACTTTGCCCTGATAGATATTAACAAGTATCAGAAACAAATAAGTACAGATTATCACCCGGAATGGTTCTCGCTTAAACGCATGCCCAAGCTTATATTTGACCAGCAAGAAATGGTTGAAATGGCGAAAAGGCGTATTCGTTATAAAGCCGCACTACATCCAATACTTTTTGAATTACTGCCCAGCAGGTTTACCATCCCACAACTGCAAAGCCTTTATGAAAGTGTATATAATACTACTATTGATAAACGCAATTTCAGCAAACGGATACTGGCTACCGGTTTACTGATTAAACAAGCTGAAAAAGATAAAGCAGGATCAAGAAGAGGCGCATTTTACTATCAGTTGAATATGCAAAACTATTATGCCAAATTCCAGGCATTTTTAAACCTGATCCCCAACCCTACCAACCTGATATTTTAGTTATAAGTGCAATAGGTAATCAATTCATAGCAAAGGAACGGAAATTAAAAACCTGCCTATGCTAAAATATCTCACACATAGGCAGGAATATAAAAAGCTATTATTTGTAAGCCGCATCGTTCCAGCGCAGCTCATTACGGAACTGATCCAGCCTGGTATCTTTACCAATACGTACAAATTCAATACCTGCTATATCAGCAAAGTCCTGTAAATGTTCAGCCGTTAAATTCTGACTGTATGCAGTATGGTGTGCGCCACCTGCGTATATCCATGCCGCGCAACCTGTTTTCATATCCGGGTATGGTTTCCATAGTACCCTGGCTACCGGCAGATTAGGTAAATCATTTTGCGGTTCAACAGCTTTAACTTCGTTTATCAGCAAACGGAAACGATTACCCATATCAACAATAGATGCATTAAGCGCTTCGCCACCGGCTACATTAAACACCAGCCTTGCGGGATCTGCTTTACCACCAATCCCTAAAGGATGTACCTCTAATGCTGCTTTACCATTAGCCAATGAGGCATCAACCTCCAGCATATGCGAACCTAAAACCAGTGCATTGTTAGGATCAAAATGATAGGTATAATCCTCCATAAAAGCATTACCCCCCGGCAACCCACTACCCATTACCTTAAAGGCACGTACCAGCGCAGCTGTTTTCCAGTCGCCCTCACCGGCAAAGCCATACCCATCGGCCATTAAACGCTGCGAAGCGATACCCGGCAATTGCGCCATACCGTGCAGGTCTTCGAACGTATCAGAAAAACCTTTAAAACCACCGTCTTTTAAGAATTTCCTCATTCCCAACTCAATTCTCGCGGCTTCATATATTGAACTATGCCTTGCACCGCCTTTATTAAGGTCGGCATCCATAGTATACGAGCTTTGATACTCATCAATTAGTTCATTAATCGCCGCATCGCTAACTGCATTTATTATTTGCACTAAATCGCCTATGCCATAAGTATTAACAGAGAATCCGAATTTCAATTCCGCCTCAACCTTATCGCCATCGGTAACAGCAACAAAACGCATGTTATCACCAAAACGTGCAAATTTTGCACCCTGCCAATCATACCAGGCAGCGGCTGCACGCGACCATGTACTTATTTGGTCTAATACTTCGGTATCTTGCCAATGACCAACCACAACCTTGCGGTTTTTACGCATTCGCGATACCATAAAACCAAACTCCCTATCGCCATGCGCACTTTGATTCAGATTCATAAAATCCATATCAATGCTGCTCCATGGAATATCACGATTATATTGGGTATGCAGGTGAAGCATTGGTTTTTGTAAAATGCTTAACCCACGTATCCACATTTTTGCAGGTGAAAAAGTGTGCATCCAGGTAATTATACCAATTACATTTTTAGCAGCATTTGCGTCTTGTATTGTGGCATAAATTTCTTCTGATGACTTAACAATTGGTTTAAAAACTACACGTACAGGTATTTTGCCCGAACTATCTATTCCTTTTACAATTTCCTGTGAGTGTTCTGCAACCTTTTTTAATGTTTCTTCGCCGTATAAGCTCTGGCTTCCGGTTATAAACCAAACTTCAAATATTTTTAGATCGATCATATATATATTTAGTGAATTTGTGATTGAGTGAATTTGTGGGAGACATGTATTAACCTGTTCACCAACTTATTGGCCGTAATAGGAATCAGGGCCATGTTTTCTTTCAAAGTGTTTTTTTATCAGGGAATCCTGCAATCTTTTCGCCTGCGGATTGATTTGTTCGGTAAGATAGGCCATATGTGCAACCGCTTCCAGAACGGCACTGTTGTACACGGCCTTTTCAGCCGATTTGCCCCAGCTGAATGGCGCATGGTTGCCGACCAATACCATCTCAACTTCTTTATGATCCAGCCCTTCTTTTTTAAAGTGATCCATAATTTGGAAGCCAGTCTGATACTCATAATTCCCCTGGATCATTTCATCACTCATTGGTGGCGCACAGGGCACATCAACTGTTAAATAATCGGCATGTGTTGTACCAAAAATGGGTATGCACCGCTGTGACTGCGCCCAGGCTGTTGCATAAGTAGAGTGGGTATGCACTATTCCGTTAATATCGCTCCAATGCTTATAAAGCACCGCATGGGTTTTGGTATCTGATGATGGCCTTAGGTCCCCCTCAATAGTGTTACCGTCAAAGTCAACAATAACCATTTTTTCGGGTGAAAGATCTTCATAAGGCACACCGCTGGGTTTTATTGCAAACACACCTAGTTCATGATCTGCCGCGCTCACATTACCGAAAGTAAAAAGCACAAGGTTTAGCTTCGGTAGCTGCATATTTGCTTCGTATGCGCTTTGTTTTATATGCTGATATTTGCTCATCTTGCTGATATTATTTATGATTACTTAAGCTGCTTGCAACTTGAAAAGCCACAAATTCACCTAAGCCATTGTATTGCTTATATCTTCTTTTATAAACTTCCTGATATTGCGGATTTGGATAGTACTCAACGTCAAAGCCGCGGCCCATTGCCGCCATCGCTTCTTCAACTGTTGGGTAAATCCCCGCCACTACTGCCGCGAACATGGCAGCGCCCAAAGCGCAGGTATGTTTAAATTGATGTATCCGGATAGGCATGCCCAGTACATCGGCCATCGTTTGCATAACAAATGGTGATTTTTTAGCCACACCACCTATACCAATAAGCCCCTTTACAGGTATACCCTCTGATACAAAGCGCTCAACTATGCTTTTAGCGCCAAAGCAGGTAGCTTCAACCAATGCTTTAAACACGCGCGGGGCATCGCTGCCCAAGCCTAAACCTGTGATGGCTCCTTTTAAGGATTGATCCGCATCTGGTGTGCGGCGACCATTAAACCAATCAATTGCCAGCTCGCTATCTTCCTCAATTGGTAGCAGCATAGCCTGTTTACTAAGTTCTGGTATGATTAATTCGGATAGCTCTAGTTTTAATGCATCCGCAGTTTGTGCATCAATTATGGAAGATTGAGAAAGCAGGTTATCCATGGGCCATGATACGATATTTTTAAACCAGGCATAAGTATCGCCAAAGGCAGACTGGCCTGCCTCAAGGCCCACCATACCGGGTATAACCGAACCATTTACTTGTCCGCATATGCCGCGTACCAGCTTATCTTTCATTTCATTAACCGGGGCCACTAGTATATCACAGGTAGAAGTACCCATTACTTTACTTAAATGGTATGGCTCTATTTGCCCTCCTACAGCACCCATGTGTGCATCAAACGCACCAGTGCCTACTATTACATCAGTCGATAGTCCAAGCCGCTCAGCCCATTCGGGGCTTAACTTACCCGCCGCCTGATCTGCTGTATAGGTTTCAGTAAATAATTTTGAGGTAAACCCTTTTAAAACAGGATCTAACGTAGCGAAAAACTCATCCGGTGGTAATCCGCCAAACTCCTCTGCCCATAAGGCCTTATGCCCAGCTGAGCAGCGCCCGCGTTTAATTTCGTTTGCATTTTTGCCACCGGTTAACAGGAATGGTATCCAATCGCAATGCTCAACCCACGAATGCGTTGCTTTTCTAACGCTTTCATCAACTCTTAAAACATGCAATAGCTTGGCCCAAAACCATTCGGAAGAATAGATACCACCAACATATTTAAGATAATTTATACTGAATTTCGTGGCATGTTCATTAATTTCCGCGGCTTCTTTTACGGATGTATGATCTTTCCAAAGCACAAACATAGCATTGGGGTTTTCACTAAAAGCCTGCGTTAGCGCAAGTGGTGTACCAGTTTTATCTACAGCAACCGGGGTTGAACCAGTGGTATCAACCGATAACCCTTTTATATTACCGGCAACAGTGGCACCGCCTGCCGTTTTAATGCAATCCTTTATTGTTATTTCCAGGCCTTCTATATAATCGAGCGGGTGCTGCCTGAATTGATTGTTCGGCGCATCGCAATACAATCCCTTTTGCCAACGTGGATAATAGTATACTGACGAAGCTATTTCTTCGCCATTAGTGGCATTGATGATAACGGAGCGTACGGAATCAGAACCATAGTCGACGCCTATAACAAATTTGTCTTTACTCATACTGGTTTATAATACGTGTCGAAATAACACTAATTTATTCACAAATAAAAGTTTTGATATAAAAAAGTTACCAAAAGATAAAATAGAATTTGTATTACTCGAAATGGAGGGTAAGTTTATAGATACAGCTCTTCATAAAAACAAAAAAAGAAAATCAACCTGGTTTAAGTTTATTAGTGTACAATTCATACTTATAAAACTTAACCGGTTGCTGCAGATTTTTATATTTGTAATCTTTATTGTGATTATATATATGACTCCAAAAGCTTTGTTATTTGATTTAAATGGTACAATAATAGACGACATGACCTATCATACCAAGGCATGGCTCGATTTATTTAACAACGAACTGGGCGCTAACCTTACCTGGGATGATGTTAAAAAAGAAATGTACGGTAAGAATCCAGAAGTACTGGTTAGAGTATTTGGGCCAAACAGGTTTACCCAAGCTGAGATGGATACACTTTCAATTGAAAAGGAAAAAAAATATCAGCAGGAATTTTTGCCGCATTTAAAATTGATACCCGGCTTGCATCATCTATTAGAAACCGCTTATCAAAAAAATATCCCTATGGCTATTGGATCAGCAGCTATTCCGTTTAATATTGATTTTGTGTTGGATAACCTGAATATCCGCCATTACTTTAAAGTAATTGTAAGTGCCGACGATGTTAAAATGAGTAAGCCCGATCCGGAAACGTTTTTAAACGCAGCTGAATTATTACAAGTGAACCCGACTGATTGCATTGTTTTTGAAGACACGCCCAAAGGCGCTGAAACCGCTTTTAATGCAGGGATGAAATGTATAGTATTGACCACCACGCATCAGAAAGAAGAATTTGACTATCTTAATAATATTCTAAATTTTTCACCTGATTACTACGATGCTTTTTTTAAAACCCTGTTAACGTAAGCTATATCATAGCAGTAAAAAAAATGAATTAGACTGCTATGTGTTTCCGGGCATGATTTTAATTTTATTTACTCAAACGATGTAGTAAATAATAGTACTACAAAGTTTGAAAACGCAGCTTTTCACCATATTTTTGAGATTCACTTAAGATGATGAAGATGCTTTTTATCAAAGCAGTATTTATTGATCTGAAGTTACCAATAAATAAACAAACTAATAAAAAAGAATTTGGGTAAGGTATTATGCTTTGGCGAATTATTGTTTAGGATCAGTCTTGATGCCGAAGGTGATTGGCTTAAAAAAAATAACGTTCCATTTTATATGGGCGGCGCTGAACTAAACGTTGCCACGGCTTTGGCTTTGTGGGATGTTCCTGTACAATATTTTACAGCACTGCCGGCTAATCATATGTCGGCACAGATCAGCACACACTTAAAAGATAAGGGTATTGATTCCAAAAAAACCTACTATCATGGCGACCGGGTTGGTTTATATATTTTGACCAAAGGCGCAGACATAAAGAATGATTCGCTTATCTACGATCGAGCACATTCTGCATTTGCAGAACTAAAACCCGGCATGATTGACTGGGATACGGTGCTTGACGGAGTTAGTTGGTTTCATTTCAGCGCGATTTGCCCCGCTATTAACCAAAACGTAGCGGATGTTTGCAAAGAAGCGTTAATAGCTGCATCTGCAAAAAACATTACCATATCTATTGATCTGAATTATCGTTCAAAATTATGGAAGTATGGCAAAAGCCCTGAGCAAGTTATTCCCGAATTAGCAAGCTATTGCGACCTGGTTATGGGGAATATATGGGCAGCCGAAACCATGCTGGGGATACCTGTTGAAGACGAATTGCTAAGTATCAATAAAAAAGAAAACTATCTTGAGGCAGCCTTAAAAACTTCACAATACATCATTGAACATTATCCTAAATGCAAAACGGTTGCCAATACCTTTAGGTTTGATGCAGATGGAGGTATTACCTACTATACATCGCTATATACCGGTGGAGAATATTATAGTACAACCGATTACGCTGCCGCGAAAATTGTGAACAAGGTTGGCAGCGGAGATTGTTTTATGGCAGGCCTTATTTATGGTTTTTACAATCAAAGTTCACCCGCTGAAATACTTGAATTTGCCACCGCAGCAGCTTTTGACAAATTGTTTTTAGAAGGAGATGCTACTTGCAGAACCAGTGACGAAATTAAAAATGTAATTACTAAATGAGCACCAACCAAAACATAGTTAACAGTATTATAGCGCAGGGCATGCTGCCGCTGTTTTTCCACGAAGATTCAGAAGTAAGCCTACAGGTTACCCGTGCATTGTACAAGGCTGGAGTAAGAGTGCTTGAGTACACCAATCGTGGCCCCGCTGCGCTGGAGAATTTTAAGCTGTTAAAAAAGGCACTACAAGATGAAATGCAGGAGCTGATATTAGGTATCGGCACTATAAAAACTGAAGCTGAAGCTATTGATTTTATAAATGCAGGTGCAGATTTTATTGTGGCACCTATTGTTAACCCCGCTGTTGCGAAAATAGCTCATGACAATGGCTTACTATGGTGCCCGGGTTGTATGACACCTACTGAAATATTTTTAGCGCAACAACATGGTGCAGGATTAATAAAATTATTCCCGGCTAATATTTTAGGACATTCTTTCTTGAGCGCAATAAAAGAACTTTTCCCGGGTCAGTTATTTATGCCGACTGGTGGCGTAGAGTTAAACACCGAGAATATAAGCCAGTGGTTTAAAGCCGGAGTTTGCGCGGTTGGATTGGGCAGCAAACTAATCACTAAAGATATTTTAGCGAAAGGCTTATACGAGCAGCTATTCACCAATACACAACAAGCATTAAACCTGGTGAAAAAATCCAGATAAAACTCACTCATAAATTATGCTAAAAGAAACAAAGATCAGGAACTACAGATGGGTGATAGTTACGCTCCTGCTTTTTTCTACCACCATCAATTATATGGACAGGCAGGTGATCAGCTATGTAAAAGATTTCTTTTGCCTGCCGATAGCTAAAGGTGGTTTTGGCTGGACCGACAATCAATACTCTTATGTGACTGCCTGCTTTACCGCATTCTATGCGGGTATAACCGTTGTGGCAGGCTTGGTTGTGGATAAAATAGGCACAAAGTTAGGATTGGCATTATCGCTTATCATATGGTCGGTGTTTGGTATTGCTAATGCATTTGCCGGCAGTTCCGTAGTTACGCATACAATTATCAGAAGCTTATTCGGTGTTGGCGAAGCAGGAAATTTCCCTGCATCAATAAAAACAGTGGCTGAATGGTTTCCCAAAAAAGAACGTGCCCTGGCAACAGGTATATTTAACAGCGGCTCTAATATAGGCGCCATGATTGCCGCTATTTTTGTACCATGGTGTTTGATCCATTTTGGTGAAGCTGAAGGATGGAAAATGGCTTACATTATAACCGGAGCTGTTGGATTTTTATGGCTTATTTTTTGGTTCGCTTTATATAATCCACCTGCTAAATGTAAGTATATCACCAAAGAAGAATTTGACCTCATTCATGAGGATGACGTCGTAGTACACGCCGCACCGTCAGAAGATATAGCCTTGCATGAGAATATTTCATGGGGTAAGTTGTTCCGTTATCCGCAAACCTGGGCTTTTTTTTGGGGTAAGTTCTTAACCGACGGAATATGGTGGTTTTTGCTATTCTGGTTGCCTGATTATTTAAAAAAGCAATTCGGTATGGATATACATCACATTATGTGGCCAACATTCATCGTGTATTTCATCTCTATATTTGGCAGTACATTTGGTGGCAACCTACCGCGGATGATGATAAACCGGGGCACACCAGTATATAAAGCCCGGATGAGAGCCATGTTCATTATCGCTTTATTCCCATTGTTTTTACTGCTCACTCAATATTTTGGCAATAAGGAGATATTTGGTTCTTATGCTTCAACTTTAGCTATAGCCGTAATATGTATCGGGGCTGCTGCTCACCAGGCGTGGTCGGCGAATCTCTTTACTACGGTATCCGATATGTTTCCTAAAAAAGCCATTGGTTCTGTAATTGGTATCGGTGGCATGGCAGGTGGTATTGGTGGCGTAGTTATTCAAAGACTATCCGGTATATTAAACACATCCTACCCTAAAGATGCCTATATGATCATGTTCTGTATATGCGCGATATCTTATATCCTTGCATGGACAATTATCAGGCTATTAACTTTAAGGCCATCTAAAATAGCAATATAACAACTGTCTTATAATATAAAAGGAATCGGCGGAGTTTAGTTTCAGATAATATCTACTAAAACGTTTGCGTGAAAATAGTAAGGCAATAACTTTATTATTATCATACAACGCTGTACAATTGCACTGTTATAAAAATAAACACCCGTGAAAGTAATACAGAGCGTACATCCAGAGGATTTTAAAAACTATCAAACCGGTTTAATACGGTCGCGTTTTTTGATAGACAAACAGGTACAGGCTGACCAGTTAAACTGCACTTATACCCATTATGACAGGATGATAGTGGGCTTTGCGAATCCGGTAAATTCTAAACTGGAATTGCCTGCTTACCCAAACCTGCGTTCAGAATATTTTTTGGAGCGCCGCGAGATTGGTATTATTAATGTTGCGGGAGATGGTGTTATTACGGTTGATGGCGTAGCTTATGAGCTTCATAAACTGGATTGCCTTTATATTGGCAAGGGCGCTAAAGTTGTAACTTTTGAAAGCAAAAGCCCTCAGGAACCTGCTGTATTTTATATGCTCTCTGCTCCTGCCCATGCGGTTTATCCAACAACATTATTAACAAATGAGGATGCGGTAAAAGTAACCTTAGGATCGGCATCAACAGCAAATTATCGCACCATCAACAAATACATCCACCTGGAAGGCATACAAAGCTGCCAGCTGGTAATGGGCCTAACTATTTTACACGATGGCAGCGTATGGAACACCATGCCACCGCATGTACATGACCGCCGTATGGAAGCTTATTTTTATTTTGATGTACCTCAGGGGCAAAAAATATTTCATTACATGGGCGAAGGCGACGAAACAAGACATATCACCATGGATAATTACGATGCCGTAGTTTCGCCACCATGGAGCATTCACGCGGGTAGCGGCACGTCGAGCTATAGCTTTATATGGGGTATGGCTGGCGAAAATTTAGACTATACGGACATGGATGCTATTGCGATCACCGATATCAGGTAATATCAGCATAAAGCTAATCCGGCCAGCGTTGTACTAAATAACAGTTGCATTTCTTCTCCTCTTTAGGAGGATAACGATCCATCGTTAACGTATCAGCGGTTTTACAACCTGAATTACCTTAATTGACATTTAATTTCTTATGTTTACTTAAACGGACTATTAACCAGTAGTCCGTTTATTGATATAACCAATTTTTAATATAGTATAATGAATTTTGAGGCTGTTACCATTAAAGATATCGCGAAGGAATTAGGTATATCCGCTTCTGCTGTTTCAAAAGCGCTGAAAGACAGCCATGAGATTAGTGAAAAAACAAAAAAGCTGGTTTTAGAGTGCGCCAAAAAACATAACTATCAACCCAACCCAATGGCGCAAAGCCTAAAACGGGGTAATAGTAAATCCTTAGGCATTGTTATTTCAACTATTGATAATCAGTTTTTTTCGCAGGTTATCAGTGGTATCGAATCGGTAGCATATAGTAAAGGCTATAATGTTATCATCACACAAACACATGAATCTTATGACCTGGAGGTTTCCAACGTGCAGCACCTTACCGTTAGGGCTATAGATGGGCTATTGATCTCCTTATCAACTGAAACAAAAAATACCGACCATATCAGGAGATTACACGATAAAGGTTTACCCATTGTATTTTTTGACCGTGTAACTGAAGACATTGAAACTCATAAGGTTATTGCCGATAATTTTGGCGGGGCATACGAAGCCACTAAGAGTTTAATCAATCTTGGGTATCGTAAAATAGCGCATATTACTAATTCAGCACATGTTTCCATTACCATTGCGCGCTTAAATGGTTATATCCGTGCTTTGGAAGAGAGTAATATTAGCGTTGAAGATAAATATATTAAATATTGTGTACATGGTGGAAGAGACATTGCAGAGGTTCAAACCGTACTGGGTGAGCTGCTTAATTCCGATGATCGCCCTGATGCTATTTTTGCTGCATCTGACAGGATCACGACAACTACGCTGGAGCTTTTACATGATTTAGGATTTAAAATACCTGATGATATTGCTCTTTTAGGTTTTTCGAACACGCATTTGGCTAAGGTACTCAACCCATCGTTAAGCACTGTGTGCCAGCCGGGCTTTGAAATGGGTAAAATAGCTACAGAGATGATTATTAAGTTAATTGAAAGCAAGCGCCCGGTAACAGAATTTGAAACCGTGGTATTACCTACAGAAGTAATTATCCGCGACTCATCACAGCCAGCATCAATAGTCAAATAATCAGCTTATTAAATTTACTGCAACGTTGGAGTAAATAATTATGGGCTATGTGTTGGCAGATACTGGTATCTACCATAATTTTGACCTTGGCGATAAACTAATGCGCCCATATTTATGAAACCTTTTTTAGATAAAAACTTTCTTTTACAAAGCAAAACCGCGGAACGTTTATACCATGAATATGCTGCGCATTTACCTATTATAGACTACCATTGCCACCTTGATCCCGCACAGATCGCGAACAATATAAATTTTTCTACACTAACAGAGATATGGCTTAAAGGCGATCATTATAAATGGCGTGCCATGCGCGCTAATGGTGTTAATGAGCAATATATTACCGGTGGTAAAACTGATTTGGAGAAGTTTGAGAAATGGGCCGAAACCGTTCCTTATACCTTACGCAACCCGTTATACCATTGGACGCATCTGGAATTGCAGCGTTATTTTGATGTACATGATGTAGTGTCGCCAAAAACAGCTAAAGCAATATATGAGGAGTGTACCGCTAAACTGCAAACAGCCGAATACAGCGTCAAAAACATCATCACAAAAATGAATGTGGAAGTTATTTGTACCACTGATGACCCTATTGATAACCTGGAATATCACCAGAAAATAAAACAAAGTGATTGGAAGGTTAAAGTTTATCCTGCGTTCAGACCTGATAAGGCGATGAATGCTGACGATCCGAAATCATTAAACGAATACATTAACAAACTTGAGGCTATTAATGCCAAACCAATCCAAAACTATAGTGATTACCTGGAAGCGTTAAAAAAGCGCCACGATTATTTTGCCGAAAATGGTTGCAGTGTATCAGATCATGGTTTAGAGCAAATATATGCTGAAAATTACACCAATGATGAGATTGCTGCCATATTCGCCAAGATACGCAAAGGCGAATCGTTACAAGCTATTGAATCGCTTAAATTCAAATCAGCAATGCTTTATGAATTTGCCATTTGGGATCATGAAAAAAATTGGGTACAACAATATCACCTGGGTGCATTACGCAATAACAATGCCCGTGCTTATACCGAAATAGGCCCCGACACTGGTTATGATTCTATTGGTGATTTTACACAAGCACAGGCATTGTCGCGTTTTTTAAATAAGCTGGACACTACCAATCAGCTAGCTAAAACCATTCTTTACAACCTAAATCCGGCTGATAATGAATTATTCGCAACAATGGCTGGTAATTATAATGATGGTACCGTTGCCGGTAAAATTCAGTTTGGCGCAGCCTGGTGGTTTCTAGATCAAAAAGATGGCATGACCAAGCAAATAAATGCTTTATCAAGTATGGGATTATTAAGCAAACTGGTAGGTATGCTTACAGATTCGCGTAGCTTTTTATCGTACCCAAGGCATGAGTATTTCCGTCGCTTACTTTGTAACTTATTGGCTGAGGATATTGAAAACGGCGAGCTGCCTGCAGATATAGAATGGACCGGTAAAATAGTACAGGACATTTGCTACTACAACGCTAAAAACTACTTCACATTCAAATAAAATTACCGGGTAACCGGCTTAATTCCCGCATTTTAATGGGCAACTAATTTACTCAAACGTTGAAGTTGTTTTAGTTGCCCATTTACTTCCTTATTGGTTAATAGTGTCTTAATTTTGTTTTAATAGTCACATTGACATTTTTATTAACAAAACCATTTGAGCTAATAGATACACTTGCATCAATCTCAAACAACAACCAATAATATGCTTATTATCAGAAGACTGCTTATTGCTACCTGGTTACTTATTACCTGGTCATTTCCAGCATCTGCACAAACTACATCGTATTCGTGGCAACACTTGCCTGTTATTGGCCATACTTCATTCAAAAAGGATACATTCAACATTATAAAATATGGGGCTAAAGCCGATGGCATTACCCTAAACACCATAAACATTAATAAAGCCATTAGTGCTTGTAGTAACAAAGGTGGCGGTGTGGTATTAATCCCGCAAGGGTTGTGGCTTACCGGGCCGATTGTGATGAAATCAAATGTGAACCTGCACGTTAGTCGTGCTGCCTTATTACAATTTACAGATGATAAAACACAATATCCACTTGTGGAGGGTAATTACGAAGGGCATGCCGCTGTTCGTAACCAATCCCCTATCTCTGGTACTGACTTAAACAATATTGCCATAACCGGCGAGGGTATTATTGACGGCCATGGTGAAGTATGGCGTGCGATAGGCAAAGACAGACTTACCGAAAATGAATGGAATGCATTAGTAGCTACAGGTGGCATTGTAAGCCAGAATGGTAAAGCTTGGTATCCATCGCAAAGTTATTTAAACGGGTTAAACACACCTGATGCAGGTATAATAAAACCGGGTAAAAAGCTGGATGATTATCAATCGATGAAAGACTTTTTCAGGCCTAATATGGTAGTATTTACCAACTGCAAAAAGGTTTTATTGCAGGATGTCACCTTCCAAAATTCTCCGGCATGGTGCCTGCATACTTTAATTTGTGAGGATCTTACTCTTAAAGGTGTTCATGTACGCAATCCATGGAATGCACAAAATGGTGATGGTATTGATGTAGAATCATGCAAAAATGTATTAATTGAAGGCAGTACATTTGAAACAGGTGATGATGGCATCTGTATTAAATCAGGCAGGGATGAAGAAGGGCGTAAAAGAGGGAAGCCTACCGAGAATGTAATTGTGCGTAACGATGTGGTTTACCGGGCGCATGGCGGTTTTGTTATCGGCAGCGAAATGTCGGGCGGGGCACGCAATATTTTTGTATCGGATTGTACATTCATCGGTACAGATGTTGGTCTTCGATTTAAAACTAATCGTGGCCGTGGTGGCGTTGTTGAAAACATCTACATTAAAAATATCAGTATGCGCAATATCGTTACCGATGCTATATTGTTTGATATGTACTACATGGGCAAATCGCCGGGCGAAGCTGAATCTGGGGGCTCGGAAACCGTTCCTCCTGTTACAGAAGCTACTCCACAATTCAGGAATTTTTATGTAGACAATGTGGTATGCATAGGTGCTGAAAAAGGTTTACAGGTAAGGGGCCTGCCTGAAATGAATATCAAAAATATTTATCTGAGTAACCTGATCTTAAAAACCAATAAAGGCGCTGATATTATTGAAGGCAGTAATATCAGCCTGAAAAATGTTTATTTTGATTGTAAGGATACTTCTCCGCTTATTAATATAGCCAATAGCAACAATATCAGTTTTGATCATGTTACTTACACAAATGCGCAATTGTTGTTCTCGGTAAGTGGCAAAAACACGACTCAAATAAAAGTGTCAAATACGGATACAAGCAAAGCTGTTGCGGCAACCTTGTTCAAATCAGGCGCAGATAGTAATTCATTTATAAAGACTAATTAGTATCGCGATGAGAAAGTTAACACTGCTTATTATTTGCTTTTTCGCTTCTATAGGTTTGTTCGCGCAAACGACTACCTACCCTACCCATTTTACCGTGGCACAGGATGGCAGCGGCAATTTTAAAACTATACAGGAAGCTATAAATGCAGTACGTGATCTTTCTCAACAACAGGTAACCATCTTTATTAAAAACGGCACCTATCACGAAAAACTGGTTATCCCATCCTGGAAAACAAAAATAGCTTTAGTGGGCGAGGATAAAGAGCATACCATAATTACCAACAACGATTACTCGGGTAAAGCAAATCCTGGCGGCAAGGATGCTTTTGGAAAGGATAAATTCACCACTTATACTTCATATACTGTTTTAGTACAGGGTAATGATTTTGTTGCTGAGAATTTAACTATCGAAAACACAGCTGGCCGCGTTGGTCAGGCCGTTGCCTTGCATGTTGAGGGCGATAGGTGTATTATTAAAAACTGCAACCTATTCGGCAATCAGGATACCTTGTACACAGCTACCGAAAATAGCAGGCAATACTATACCGACTGTTTTATACAAGGAACAACAGATTTCATTTTTGGTGAAGCTATAGCCGTTTTTAATCGTTGTGTTATTAAAAGCTTAACCAATTCCTATATTACCGCCCCATCTACTACGCCACATCAGCAGTTTGGATATGTGTTTTTTGATTGTAAGCTAATAGCAGATTCATCTGCAAAAAAAGTATACCTGGGGCGCCCGTGGAGGCCTTATGCGCGGTCGGTTTATATACGTACCGAAATGGGTGCACAAATAACACCGATAGGTTGGGATAACTGGCGCAATCCCGACAATGAAAAGACGGCATTCTTCGCTGAATATGAAAGCACCGGGCCCGGTGCAAACACCAAAAATCGTGCGACATGGTCGCATCAACTAACATCAAAAGAACTCAAAACATATACTATAGCAAACATTCTTTCGGGTAAAGACGACTGGAATGTTGAAGATGTTTTACAGCATTTAAATGATTCTAAATAATATGATCTTATCAAAAAGCAATTTAAAAAACATTCACGTTCCCGGATTACAAACACCCGGCGAACAAATTTTTGACCTGCCTGAAAAGGTGCTTCAATTTGGAACTGGCGTTTTATTGAGAGGGTTACCCGACTACTTTATTGATAAAGCCAACAAACAGGGTGTTTTTAACGGTCGTGTGGTAGTGATCAAATCAACAGATACCGGTTCATCTTCGGAATTTGATAAACAAGATGGCTTGTACACTATTTATTCAAAAGGCATAGACAATGGAGTTGAAGTTGAAGAAGCAACTATTTGTTCGGCTATTAGCCGGGTATTATCCGCGACTAATGAATGGCTGGCGATATTGGACGTGGCTAAAAGTCCCGATCTTCAGGTAATTATATCCAATACCACAGAGGTTGGGATACAATTAGTTAAAGAAGAGATCACCGACGACACACCGGCCTCTTATCCCGGAAAACTGCTTGCTATTTTACATGAACGTTATACTGCATTCAAAGGCAGCGCGGAAAGCGGCTTGGTTATCATCCCTACGGAACTGATTGTTGACAACGGAAAAAAATTAGAAGCAATTGTAATTGAGCTGGCTCATTTAAACAATTTTGAATTTGAGTTTATAGATTGGCTTGAAAATCATAATACTTTTTGCAATTCATTGGTTGATAGAATTGTGCCTGGCAAACCAGCGAAAGAATTGGCGGCTGAACTGGAAAGTAAACGTGGTTATACTGACGATTTAAATATCATGTCTGAAACTTACAGCCTTTGGGCTATCGAGGGTGACGAAAAAGTGGCTTCGGTATTATCATTCGCCAAGGTTGATAAAGGCGTGGTGATCACGCCGGATATTCAATTGTTCAGGGAATTAAAATTACGCCTGTTGAACGGTTCACATACATTAAGTTGTGCGGTTGCATTCCTTTCAGGATTTGATATCGTTAAAGAAGCGATGGATAATGATAAATTTTTACAATTTATCACCGGGCTGGCTTATGATGAAATAATTCAGTCTATCCCCTATGAAATAGCCCCGGAAATCGCTAAAGATTTCGCAGGTAAAGTATTAGACAGATTCCGAAATCCATATATCAGGCACGAGTGGTTAAGTATTTCTGTTCAATATTCAGCTAAATTAAAAATGCGTGTGGTACCTTTGCTGTTAAACTATTATAAATTTAATAGTTTAGTGCCTGCAAATATGGCATTGGGTTTTGCTGCTTTTATTCGTTTTATGAAAGTGAAGCGAAAAACTGATGGAACTTACGCAGGCTCAATTAATGGCAGAGAGTACATTGTTACTGATAGCCAGGCCTCTTATTTTTCAAAAGTGTGGAAAGCGCAGGACACCGATTTAATAGTCAACAATATTTTGAGTAATCAGCAACTTTGGGATACCGACCTTACCGCACTACCGGGTTTTAAACAAGCTGTTATAAATAATCTTAATACATTATTAACCTACGGCATTAAAGAATTGACCGCAGTATAAGTTACAATTATGAAACAAAGAATAACTAAAGTTCATCCTAAAGATAATGTAATGGTAGCCCTCACCGATCTGCAAGCCGGAGAAGAGCCTACCTACCAAGGCAAAATTTATAAACCTATTGAGTTTATCCCAGGCAAACATAAATTTGCTATTACTGATTTACCCACAGGTACCGAAATTATTATGTATGGTGTATTAGTTGGTATTACGCAGAGCGATGTTCCTGCGGGCGGCCTACTAACTATTACCAATGTTAAACACGCCGCAAGTGGCTTTTTAACCGGAAACAAGCATGCTCATTGGGATAAACCCGATGCAACCAAATGGGAGTCGGCTACATTTAACGGTTATCACCGCGAAAACGGTGACGTTGGTACCGCCAATTACTGGCTGGTAATACCCATGGTTTTTTGTGAAAACCGCAACATTGAGGTTTTGCAGGAAGCACTGGTAAAACCACTGGGGTATGGCCGCAAAAAGACCTATGAAATAAAAGCGCAGCAACTAATCGACAAAATTGCTTCGGGCAGTGGGGTTGATGAGGTGCTATTTACCGAAATTGGTAGTGAGGACTCACATGCGCATCAGCATAAATTATTCCCTAATGTAGATGGCATTAAGTTTTTAACACATACCGGCGGTTGTGGTGGCACAAGGCTGGATTCAACTGCGCTATGTGGCTTATTAGCTGGCTATATTACACACTCAAACGTAGCGGGAGCAACTATATTAAGCTTAGGCTGCCAAAATGCAGAGGTAAAAACATTGCAAGAGGAAATTGCAAAGCGCGACCCTGATTTTAAAAAACCACTATATATTTTAGATCAACAAAAAGTTGGTTTGGAAACAGACTTGATTGAACTGGCTATACGCCAAACTTTAGCAGGTTTAATACAAGCTAATGAACACACCCGTAAACCAGCACCGCTAAACAAACTGATTATAGGATTGGAATGCGGTGGTTCTGATGGTTTTTCCGGCATTTCGGCCAACCCAGCTATTGGTTATACATCAGATTTGTTAGTATCCCTTGGCGGAGCGGTTATATTGGCTGAATTCCCCGAGTTGTGTGGTGTTGAGCAAAATTTGATTGATCGTTGTGTTGATAAGGATAAAGCGGAACGCTTTTCTTCATTGGTGCGTAGCTATAGCCAGCGCGCGGATGAAGCGGGATCAGGTTTTTATATGAACCCATCACCGGGCAATATAAAAGATGGTTTGATCACCGATGCCATTAAATCAGCAGGCGCAGCAAAAAAAGGCGGCACTTCGCCGGTTACCGATGTATTGGATTATCCTGAAAAAGTCACCAAACCGGGGCTTATTTTGTTGTGTACACCTGGTAACGATGTAGAATCAACCACGGCGGAAGTTGCTTCCGGCGCTAATGTGGTTTTATTTACCACTGGTTTGGGCACACCTACCGGAAACCCTATTACACCTGTTATAAAAATTGCCACCAACACCAGTCTTTACAACCGTATGAATGATATTATAGACATTAATACAGGAACCATTATTGAAGGTGATGAAACCATTGAACAGGCGGGCGAACGTATTTTAGATTATGTTATTAAAGTGGCAAGCGGCGAGATAGAAGTTAGCGCGGTAAGGCATGGGCAAAACGATTTCATTCCTTGGAAAAGAGGTGTTTCGTTGTAGTTTAGATAGATTTATAAGTATCGCCAATCATCATTATGAAAAGAATACTCTTTGTAGTAATTGCCTTTTTTGTCACAAGCACTTTCGTTAATGCGCAGGATCAGCCATGGTCGCAACGTATGGCAAGTACAGCTATGAAGCTATGGGCTGACACGAGCAAGGCCCGCTGGACTTACGAACAAGGCGTTGTGCTTAAAGGCATGGAAGGTGTTTGGTTACAAACCGGCGACAAAAAATACTTTAAGTATATCCAAAATTATATGGATGCTTTGGTTGCTGATGATGGAACTATTAAAGGTTATAAGAAGGATGATTATACCCTGGATAATGTTCTGTGCGGGCGATCAGCTTTGCTTTTATATAACGTGCTACAGAAGGAAAAATATCATAAAGCCCTGTTGCAAATACGTGATCAACTAAGCAATCAACCGCGTACTACGGATGGTGGTTTTTGGCACAAGAAGAGATACACCAGCCAAATGTGGTTAGATGGCTTATATATGGCCGAACCATTTTATGCCGAATATGCTAACACTTTTAAAGAGGACACCGACTTTAATGACATCGCCAGGCAATTCATTTTGATAGATAAACATGCCCGTGATGCAAAAACAGGTTTGTATTATCATGGATGGGATGAAAGTAAGTCAGAAAAATGGGCAAACCCACAAACAGGCTTATCTCAAAATATTTGGGGACGGGCTGATGGCTGGTATGCAATGGCTTTGGTTGATGCACTTGATAAATTCCCCGCGAATAACCCACACCGGGCTGAATTACTGGCTATATTAAACCGTTTCGCGGCAGCAATTCAAAAATATCAGGACCCAAAATCAGGTTTGTGGTATCAAATAATGGATAAAGCAAATTCAACCGGCAATTACCCGGAGGCTTCTGCATCGTGCATGTTTGTATACGCTTTGGCTAAAGGCGCACGTGAAGGATATCTACCCGCAAGCTATTTATCAGTCGCCCAAAAAGGATACAAGGGTATTTTAGATAAATTTATATCAACCGATGCGGATGGCCAAGTAAATCTGAATGGCACGGTTAGCGTTGGGGGCTTAGGCGGTAAACCCTACCGCGATGGCAGCTACCAATATTATTTGAGCGAGAAAGTTGTTCAAAATGATCCCAAAGGTATCGGTGCTTTTATACAAGCCAGTGTTGAAATGGAACGGTTAGCGTACATTAACGAAGGTACCGGAAAAACAGTAACACTCGACAGTTATTTTAACGATGAACATAGAAAAAACAAGCTAGGCAAAATCGAATCTTATCATTACAAATGGGATGAGATGGACAACGACGGCTTTTCCATATTTGGGCATATTTTTGATAACTATGGTGTAAAAAAAGAAACACTTTTCACCGCCCCCACAGCGCAGAATCTTAGTAAATCAAACATTTATATTATTGTTGATCCTGATATCCCGAAGGAAAATCCAAACACTAAATATATCGAAGACCCACATATAAAAGCGATCAGTGAATGGGTGCATGCAGGCGGCGTATTGTTAATTTTAAACAACGATACCGGCAATGCTGAGTTTAAGCACTTAAATAACCTAATGGCAAAATTTGGCATTCAATATAATGAAGATAGTCGCAACCATGTCCAGGGTTCGCAGTTTGAACAGGGAGCAATTTATATCCCCGCAGGAAATGAAATATTTAAAACAGCAAAGAAGGTTTATATCAAAGAAATCAGTACGCTTAGAGTAACGCCTCCCGCTTATTCAGCTTTAACAGATAAGAATGACGTGATTGTAGCGGTAGCTAAATATGGCAAAGGAACAGTTTTTGCAGTTGGTGACCCGTGGTTTTATAACGAATATACGGACGGACGTAAACTTCCCTATGGATTCCAAAACTTCGAAGCAGCTAATGACCTGGTTAAATGGGCTGTGGAGCAAACAAAAAAAAATGCAGGTAAATAAATTCTTGATTGTTTGAGTACGTTTGTGATATTCGTATAAACCATATAAAACCAGCAGATGAAATTGAGGTATTTGTTATTGTGCTTATTTATTGCATCTAGCTACGCAACTGTAAAGGCACAATCAACAGAACTAAAGTCATGTGATTTAACATGGAATAGTCAAAGCAAAAACTCAAGCGAATCCATGCCCTGCGGTGGCGGGGATATTGGCTTGAATGTTTGGTGCGAAAACAACGAGATCTATTTCTATATTTCGAAAAGCGGCACATTTGATGAAAATAATACCTTCTTAAAATTAGGTCGTGTAAGGATCAAGTTATCACCTAACCCATTCACAGATACTAATTTTAAGCAACAATTATCATTACAGGATGGTTCGGTTATTATCAACGGCAAAAGTGGCAACTTAAGTACAGAGGTAAAGTTGTGGGTTGATGTTTACCGGCCGGTAATTCATATTGAAATTAATAGCAGTCACCCAGTAAAGGCGGAAGCTGCCTATGAAAGTTGGCGTTATCGTGACCGAGAATCACACGGGCAAGAAAACAATCAGGGTTCGTGGAAATGGGATAATGCGGTACAGGTTAAAACCATTAAAGACAGTATCGGCTTTGCCAACAATACTGTTCAATTCTACCATCAAAATAAAGATACCTCCGTTTTTGATGCTACCGTAAGTGAGGAAGGATTAGAATCCGTAAAATCTCAATTATTCAATCCGTTGCGCAATCTGATTTTCGGCGGGATGCTAACTGGTGAGGGCATGAGACCTGCGGGAACATATACCGGTAAATACCAGAACACTGATTTTGAAGGTTGGATTTTGCAAAGCGATAAAGCCAAGACCAAACAAGAACTCGAAGTCGATCTGAATACAACCTATGCAAGTTCCTCTAAAATATGGCAGGAAAGGTTGGATAGTGTAGCTCACGATGCCAAAGCAAACCGATCATCAGCATTAAAAGCAACACAAAACTGGTGGAAGCAATTTTGGGAACGCAGTTACATATTCATCGACCCGGATAATACCAATCCTAATAATACAGCATGGCAGGTTGGGCGCAATTACCAGTTGTTTCGTTATATGTTGGGTTGCAATGCATTTGGCAAGTATCCTACTAAATTCAATGGTGGATTATTCACTTTTGACCCGGTATATATAAATCCGTCGTTTAATTTCACCCCTGATTTCAGAAACTGGGGAGGTGGCTTAATGACCGCCCAAAATCAGCGTCTTGTTTACTGGCCTATGCTCAAAAACGGTGATTTTGAGCTAATGAAGCCGCAGTTTGATTTTTATCTCCACTCCTTACATAATGCCGAACTAAGAAGTAAAGTTTACTGGGGCCATGAAGGCGCTGCTTTCACCGAACAAATTGAAAACTTCGGATTACCCAATATGGCCGAATACGGCCTAAAACGTCCAGTTGGGTTTGAAAAAGGTGTTGAATATAATGCATGGCTGGAATACACATGGGACACGGTATTAGAGTTTTGCCAGATGATGATGGAAACCCAACATTATACTGATGCTGACATCAAACAATACGTTCCGTTTATTGAAAGTTGTCTTACCTTCTTTAATGAGCATTACCAATATCTGGCCAAACAACGAGGAATAAAAACATTCGATGGTGATGGTCATCTGATACTATTTCCGGGATCAGGGGCGGAAACCTATAAAATGGCTTATAATTCTACATCGACTATAGCCGGGTTGCAAACCGTTCTTAAAACTTTATTACAACTACCACCGCAGTATTTAACTGCTGAAGAACGCGCAAAATGGGAAACCATGTTAAAACGACTACCTCCGCTTAATTTCCGTGAGTTTTATGGACATAAAACCATCTCCCCTGCCCAATCATGGCAACGGATTAATAATGTAGAAACGATGCAGCTTTACCCTGTTTTTCCCTGGGGGATATACGGTGTAGGCAAACCTGATTTGGATGTGGCTATCAACACATGGAAATACGATACGCTTGCCATCAAATTCAGAAGCGGGATGGGTTGGAAACAGGATAATATTTTTGCTGCGAGAATGGGGTTAACGAAAGAAGCGGCTGATTTAACCACATATAAATTAAAAGATTCAGGCAGACGCTTTCCTGCATTCTGGGGGCCGGGTTTCGACTGGACTCCCGATCATAACTGGGGCGGATCGGGCATGATAGGATTGCAGGAAATGCTGATGCAGGTTGATGATAAAAAGATCTACCTATTCCCGGCATGGCCTAAAGACTGGAATGTACATTTTAAACTGCATGCACCTTACAATACTACCGTTGAAGCTACTGTTAAAGATGGAAAAGTAACATCATTAATTGTATTGCCTAAGGAACGCGCAAAGGATGTAATTAATATGCTTTAATTATCGATCAAAAGGTATCCAAGTTTCCATATCTACATGTCCGCGGTTATCCCAGGCATAATAAGGTATCAAGCGGATGCTCTGTGTATTGTTGATGTTATTTACTGAAACTTCCTTGTACAATTTATTCTTCCAGTTGTTTTCATTACTAATTTCGGCGATACCTGTTAAGCTCATAATGTCGCTATTGGCAATTTTAATAAGCTGGGGTTGCAGGTTGGCTTTATAATTGAGTGCAATGTCGACCACTTTTTCTCCTTTGGGCAGATCTTTTGATTCCAGACAGTAAACAATCGGGCCACGCTTTACAGCTACCTGATTGCGGGCTTCTTCAACCAAAGGGTTGGCTTCCATAAATTTAACCGGCATAGGTAGTTGTAGTTCTAGCTGATCACCGGCTTTCCATTTACGGGTTATTTCGGCGTATTCACCAGGGGTTAGGCTGATATTAGCGGACTTACCATTAATCATCAATACAGCATTTTTACACCATCCGGGGATGCGTAGAAAAATAGAAAAATTCTTTCCTGATGTTTCGTCAAAACGAATATTGATATTACCATTCCATGGGTAAGCTGTGGTTTGCGTTAATTTTATAGCTGAACCATCTTTTAATTTAGTGGATAGTTTATTGCCACCATATAAGTTAAACCAAAGCCCTTTATCAGAAATATTGTAGGCATAATTACTTACCTCGGCAATGGTACGGACCACATTTGGTGGGCAACAATCTGAATAAGCGATATAGCCTACTCTATCCCTCGACCAACGGTCCCTAAAAGGAAGATCATCATTAACACTTAATGGATTAGTATAAAAGAAGCTTTTACCATCCAAACTGATACCCGATAACATGCCATTGTATAAGGTAAGTTCCATAACATCAGCATATTTTGCGTCTCCGGTTAATTGCAGCATGCGCCAATTCCATAAAACATTCCCTACGCTTGCGCAGGTTTCGTTATGAGCGGTGAGGCTGGGTAATTGATAGTCGCGCCCATAAGCCTGGTGTACTTCCTGTACATCTTTTAACAGGTACGAAGTTCCGTCCGGCGAAACACCATCATACAAAGCTCCGCAACCACCTGTAATGTACATTTTTCGGTTGACCACATCATTCCAAACTAAGTTAAGGGTATGCATTAGCGTAGTGTCACCAGTTTCGGCATAAACATCCGCAGCGCCTGCGTATAGGTAATTGGCCCGTACCGCATGCCCTGTTGCCTGGGTTTGTTCTCTAAATGGTATGCGATCCTGATTATCATCCGTGCCGTCCTTCATTAATCCTCTAATATCAATCAGGTTCTTGGCTAATTCCAAGTATTTAGGGTCATGTGTGGTACGATACATCTCAACCACACCCATATAATGCGATGGACATATGGCATTTCGGGCCAATTCAGGAGATGCAGTTTTGTAGAACTTGTACAGGTAATCAGTTGCCTTAATGGCTACATTTAAGAAATTACGTTTGCCTGTTACCCGATAATGAATACAGGCGGCAGTCATTAAATGACCAAGGTTATAAGTTTCGAAATTCAGCCTATCTTCAAATGCTTTTGCATTTTTGGGGTTGTTTCGTTCTTCAATTAATGTTGGCGTGTGGATATAACCATCGGCACGTTGAGCTTTTGCTATCAGCGTAATGGTATTATCCATCAATTGATCTAATTTAGGATCGTGTGTAGTGGCATACATACTCGCCACAGCTTCAAATAATTTATAAAAATCACCATCCTGAAACGGCGGCCCAACATGCGAACCTGTATCCAATCCAGCAGCAATTTCAAAGTTTTGAATAGCATGGCCCATTTTAGGATCACTATATATTTTCCATAGGTTGGGAATCATCGTTTCCCGGCACACTTTAAAACGATCAGCCCAAAAACCGGTTATCCAGGTTACATCCCCCATGTTAACGCTGCTTAATTTGGCATATGGGCTCGCCGATGTGTTTACTAAAGCTTTATCCTGTGCATATAAAAAACTTGTGCATAATGTTAATCCCATCAACATCACAATCCCTTTCAGCATATTTTTCATCATCAACAATTCATTAATATTCTAACTTCATAATCCTTATAGGGCCCAATAAGCCTGCCGGTAATAAGGGCTTATCATCCAACCTGTAAACGGCATTTGTCCAGGTAACTCGTTTGTTTTCCGGTAAAGCATGGTCACCGATTAAACGATTTGCCCAGGTGTTGCTTACTTCAATACTGATCTTGTTATTGCCATTTTTCAGTGCTTTACTTATATTTACACGATACGGATAAGTCCATGCTGTGCCACAATGGATGCCGTTAACATATACATCTGCAAGGTTATCTACCTTACCTAAATCAAGCCATATGTTATTGTTCGCGTCATTTTTCCAATTGAAACTCTGAGTATAAGCAGCAGTACCGGAGTAGTATTTAATAGCGTCATTTGCATTTTGACTCCAATCTGTTAAGACATTAAATGTTATCGATTTTTCAGGACCGCCGAATGACTTATCGAATTGAACCTGCCAGTTTTCTTTAAGTGTTTGTATGATCTTGATTGATGGAATATTTGATTGTTTTTTCGCTATGGTGGCTGTAACCGGTTGTTTTAAAACAATAAATATGGAGCCGCAGGCATCTAAGCTTATTGTTAATACCGTTCTTCCCTTTTCAATTTTCCAGTCACCAGCATTTCTTATATCACTTGTCAATGGATCCCATAATTCAGGTACTTTGCCGGAGGTTCTTAATGACAAAGTTATGGTGCGCTGACGATTATCTTGGTTTGAGATAAAATAGGTATCAAAGCCTGCTCCTGCTCTATGATTCCAGGCGATATTCTCTGCAAAGTTGCCGGTTGAATCAGTAACGATCACATCCCTTGCTATGCCCAGCTTATCGAACGTTTCATCTGTATAAGGCGCTATGAGTAACTTTTTGTTTTGGGTCGATGAATTGAAAAGCTGACCAGCATTTTGTTTAACGATGTTATCATCTGATAAACCGGGTGTTTGAGTTGGATGATCGCCTATGATAATTGTCGCGCCATTTTTAACTAATTGTCTAATTTTCTCAATTGCGGGTATCGACATCATACCATTATCGGGTGACATCGGATGGCTGCCAGGGATTATCAAAACACCATAACTTGCTCCGCCAGGTAATATGATACGGCCGTTCTTGCCTACCGTTGCTAATCTTAATAACGCATCCAGATTAAATGAATCATAAGCATAACCGCGCATTGGGTTGATCCATTGCTGAGGTTCGGCCATGTTTGCAGAACTGTTTACTCCGTCGGGGATGGTCTGCATTGGTTCATCTTTGTTTGCAAGCCTTATTTTTTCAGAGTTTACTCTTTCTTCGCCAAAAATGCCCGGCAATGTACTTACCAATCTTTCCGGTAAAATTGCACGACGTGGGGTTTCTTCGCCTGTAAATACAGCTACATCTACTACGGGATGGCCTAATTGCAACATAGCCTCACAACGTTGTACGTATTGAACCCAAGCTTTACCGGGTTTCCACCAGGTTTGATCGCGCTGGAAGAATGAGCCGATACCATCCAATGTCATACCCGGTTTACGGTCAAGCCATGGGTTATGTACATCTACGTGAAAGGTAAACCGATTAATGCCAAGTGCGAATTCTCTATCGGCAATAGCTTTTAACATGCCGGGATGTTCGTCCCACATTAGGCGAAGCTCTGTAAAAGCTTCTGCCTGAATTATATTTTTTCCATAGATATGTCCGCCTGAAATAGCATCCAGTATATCATTAGGTTTATCGTGGGTAGGACTGCGCAGCCAAAATTCCCCCATCGGTATATCAACCTGGCTATAATGCAGCATACCGTCGCTCACCATGGTTGGTGCAACGCTCTCGGCGCTAAAGCTGCAGCCTTGTGCATGCGCCAGTTTAGCCATCGTACCAAAAAAATTATCCGAAACTAATTCGGCGATGGTTTGCCTTACGTCACTCAATACTTTTTCTGATACCGATGCGCTTTGTACCGGTACGCCAGCCATTACGGGTAAATAAGGCAACAGATCGTATCCTCTACGCTTTTTAAACTCTGCAGCAAATACAGGCGACCAGTTTTGGCTGCCTGCCTCCCAGCTATCTACGTGAAATATCTTCAAAACGCGTTTGGCAGTTTGTTGTCCGACTTGCTTAACGGCCTCGCCAAACCACTTATCATACTGTAGCTTTACTGCCGCAGGGTTAAATTTATCACATTCCAAACCTTTACCTGCACCACCTGTTGCATTGGTATGTCCGGTTGAGGTATAGCCGACCCGTAATATTGTCCAGTTTCCGATCGGCACTTGCCAGTTTAATACGCCATTGGCATTCAGCTTATCGGTTATATCAATGATCTTATCTTTTGGCACACATAACTTATCCGGCAATTGCTGGGTATTAGTACGTTTACTTACACGCCATACCTCACCTGTTTTGCCTTGATACTGATGAATAGATGATTCGGCAGATAACTCGATACCTGATAACTTTAATGATGGTTTCCATTTGGCGAAATCCAGATCCTCCGACCCCGGCTCTGAGCCTGCTTTGTCATAAACAAAACGAAAGAATTTTGCAGTAGTAGGCACAATATCATTGGTGATTTGAGCATCACCATCCTGCCAACCATGGCGAGGTGGGTCTAACCGGGTTAGGGATTTAAAAGTCTTACCATCATCACTAATTTCAATCAGCAAACGTTCCGTTTCATAATTGCTAGCATTGGTGTGTATAGTTAATGAGCGACAAGTAAAAGGTTGGGCAAATTCTAGTTGTATCCAACATGGCGTACTGCTTGCAAAGTTTATTTTATTGCCAGCTTCAGTAAGATATTGCACATTGGCCCCAGTGCTTGACGTTACTTTAGGTACGATAATATTACTGGTAATACCGCTACCTATGGGTGATGGATAAGCCAAAATTTTAATATCCCGGTAATAACCTTTGTAGCTTTGCGGCCTAGTTAAAGTATCATGGAATAGCTTGCCGCCACTAATTAAAGTTTTTGTCCACACCACTTTTTGCATAGATAGTTCGGGCGTTATCCATGGGCCGCCTGCTACCGCGAAACCATCACAATCATGCAAAGCCAACTTTAAGCCTAACCTATCTGCTTCGCTAAAGGCAAATTTCACCATATCCCACCATGGTTTGCTCAATTGCTCGATTGGCGGGGTCATATAAGGCGGAGTTGCAGGACCTTTAATAGTCATTAAATAAGCGCCTTCAAAACCTTCAGATTTAATTGATTCCAGATCAGCAGTTATGCCAGCGCGTGATACACTCGATTGCATCCAGTACCAGTAAACCCAGGGTTTAGCGTTCTCGGGTGGGTGTAAAAAACTTTGCTTAAGCACATCATAATCCTTCTTTTTAACTGCTTGCGAAAAGCTATGCAATGCAAACCAACCGCTGCACGCATAAACAAGCAATAAAAGGGCGAGCTTTTTCATATTAATTAGCGGCATTAAATTTAATCTCCCTTGATAATTTAACTGCCTTTTGAGTGTTGACTGTACCCGGTAACAGATAGAAACTATAGCTATAACCCTTTGCAGGGATTTGATATTTCTCCAAAGGAGCACCCACATCCGACCAACTATCATTACCACCTACGCCCATTTGCAACAGATCAATATTTAGGGTGATATAACCAGCATCCTTCAATTTATTGGTATGCCTGGCTGCCTCTATATTTTTTTCAGTATAAGGCCAGGCATTCATACTAAGCAAACTATCCGCTACCACCAGTAATCCATTTGAACTAGCATCTGACAAATACATCCAGCGTACATCCGTGCGGTTACCTGTTTCCTGCGGCACTACGTAAGGCTCGTTAAATTCATTGATAGGCTGCGAATAAATACCTGCCTCGAAACCCGTACGGCGATCAACATAGTTTTCGTACAAACCCATACCATACCAACTGATGTTATCGTAACTCCGCTTAATACCGCATTGCATACCTACTTCGGGTATATTTGGCAATCCCGGTTTACAGTTCAATTTGTAATTTACTTTTAAAACACCATTGCTGTTGATTAAATAGGTTACCTGCACCGCCGCGCTATCATTAATGAGCGTATAGTTGCTGGTTACTTCAATCAATCCTTTTTCTATTTTCTTTGCCGATACATCTTTAAGATTCAGGCTATCTACATACCATGGTTTTAATTTTTTATTTGATTTCCATCCACGCTGGTCATTATCCGTTAGCGGACGGGTAAAGTGTGGTAATAACGGCGCGAATACTTGCTCCTGATTATTCAAGATGTATGAACTAAAAGCTCCATTCCTCTTGCTGATGGTTACTTTGAAGGTTTTGCCACTCATTACAAAATCAGTTGGGGTTTCCTGCAACAATACAGCGGCGTAATGTTTAGGTGAATTACTAATAACCGGCACATGCGTAAGCGCGAACTGATCAGCTGCTATTTCAAAACCTTTAGACGCCCAAGGTTCGTCTTTTGGCAAAGTGAAATGAATATCAGCTAAATATTCGTGCCCAGCCTTCATGGCGGGTAAGTATTGTGCTATGGAAATTGAGGTATCTCCCATTGCCTGAACATTGATTGATGGGATTATTTTTTTGGTGATGATATTTCCATCTTCCCTAACCTGCAGTGTTAAAGTATAATAACTCAATGACCTTACCGATGACCAATTCTTTATGTTGATAATTCCTTTAGCTGTATCAACCAACTTACACTCGGCGGATTGAAAAACATGTTTACACTCGTACATAGCAGGCTTTGGTCGTCCGTCGGGTGCTACCAGACCTTTTATGGTAAAATCATCATAATACTTTTCGCCGAAATCGCCGCCATAGGCATAATAAGGCGTGCCGTCAGCATCCTTTTTAAGTAGTCCCTGATCTTTAAATTCCCATATCGCGCCACCAATAATACGCGGTGTATTGCGCCATATATCCCAGAATTCCTTTAAGTTGCCATTCGAATTACCCATTGCATGCGAGTATTCCACAAAGAATATAGGACGATGATCCCCATTTTTTTGATTAGCTAATAGATCCGCTGTAAACAATCCCGGGTACATCCTGCTGATAATATCTACATAAGGTTCGTCTATAGGATTTTGAAGCCTGTGAGAATGGTCATTAGCTTTTGGATATCTTGGGTCATCGGGTGGGATGTATCCTTCAGCTTGCGGGGTTCCTTGTGCTGGTTCATAATGTACGGGGCGAGTTATATCAAAATCATGCGTCCATCCAGCCATTGCCGCGTGGTTTGGACCCTCGCCGGCTTCATTACCTAAACTCCAGACGATAATACTTGGGTGATTTTTATCACGCATTACCATGCGCGTCATTCTATCCATATAGGCACCGGCCCAGGTTGGGTCGTTACTTAATTTTGAGCCAAGTCCGTGTGTTTCCAGGTTGGCTTCGTCGATAACCATGATACCGTATTGATCGCAGAGATCATAGAAATAAGGATCTTTGGGATAATGGCTGGTGCGGATACAATTAAAATTGAACCGCTTAACCGTTTGTATGTCACGCAAAATATCCGCATGGGATAAAGCTTTACCTTTTATAGGGTCATGATCTGGCATGTTTACCCCATATAGATAGGTAACTTTACCATTGATCAACAGTTTACTATCAGTTTTGGAAAACTCAATGCTGCGGAAACCAACTTTACAGCTTTTTACTTCTAAAATATGCCCAGTGGTATCCTTTAAGATAAGCGCCAGGGTATATAAATTGGGCTCCTCGGTACTCCATTTAGCCGGGTTCTTAATCTCCGCTTCCATTATACCGAATTTAACATTCCCTAACCTTGGATAAATTTCGTTAAGCAGGCTCTCTACACTTTTCTCCATTGGCTTTTCAAGTACAGGCTTGTTATTCTTATCGTACAATTGTGCTTCCAGTGTATAGCCATGAACTTCCTCCCCGGTAAGGTTTTCCATTCGGGGCCTCAATTCAAACCGTGCATCTTTATAATCCTTATCTAATTTGGTTTGATAAAAAAAGTCAGCAATACGCAGCTTAGGTTCGGCTAATAACATCACTTCACGATGGATGCCACTTAAGCGCCACTGATCCTGATCTTCCAGGAAATACCCATCTGTCCAACGAATAACCTGTACCGATAAAATATTTTCGCCGGGTTGTAAGTATGGTGTTATATTAAATTCGGATGTTAAGAAACTATCCTCGCCATAACCCAGAAATTTACCATTTAACCAAACCTTAAACCCTGAACTTACACCGCCAAAACTTAGCGTAATGTTCATATCCTTCCAATTAGCGGGAATGGTAAATGTGCGCTGATAATTACCTACACTATTATCGGTTGTAGGCATGTGCGGAGGGTTAACCGGGCGGAACGGATACACTGCGCTTTTGTAGATCGGTTTGCCATATCCTTGCATTTCCATGCTTGAAGGCACGATGATCTTTTTCCAACCCTGTACCCTGCCCCTGTAAAACTCTTTTGGGGTATCGGCAGGCATTGGCGAATAGGAAAAATCCCAATAACCATTTAAGGAGATCATCCGACCTGACTTCTCTCTATCACCAGTTAAAGCATCCTGTAAATTGCTGTACGAATATGCTGTAGCATGAGCAGCTTGCCTATTTATACCATCAACTAATGGATCCTCCCATGGGTCAAAGTGGTATACATCGGGCGCTACAGGCACCGGAGCCGGGGTTTTATCAACCAATTGCGCATAGGAAGCAACCGGCAATAGCCCAAGTATGAGCAGCATATATTTTAGTAAAAATTTCATTTATTACAAGGCGTTATAATCGACTGTAAAATAAGTTCCTTTTAGTACCTGTAGTTCAAATATGTTATCACCTTTCGCTATAATCTTAGCCTGTTTACAGGTTGGTGTTGTTTTACTTTTAAAACGGAGTATTCCTGAGCCATCATCACTGCTTACTTTAATTTGTCTAGTGCTCATATAAACCTTTATATCGCCATTAGGTGTAGGAACACTTCCTTGCATCCATTGTAAACCACCTAAATTAGGTTCAATTATGTAATCCTTATAACCAGGTGAGGTAGGTTTTACACCCAGATAGTATTTTCCCAACAAATAAATCGGACTTGCGCCCCAGGCGTGGCATAAGCTTTTACCATAAGGCCTGCCATACATGGCGTATACATCTGCACCAGTTCTCGCCGGGTTATATTCTTCCCAAAAAGTAGTTGCGCCCAGTTTGAGCATCCCACCCCAATAATCTTTCATTTGCTTTAACACATAACTTTGCTCGCCCATGGCGCATAATGATTCCAGTTCGTAAAAACGCATGTATGGCGTGGTGATCTTGGGCACATTGTTATTTAGGAGTACATATTTTTTAACGTCCTGTTTTTTAGCATCGTCCAGATAATTAAAAAAGATGGAGAACATATTAGCATAGCGGGTAACATTATCTGTTGGTTTACCGTCAATTCGGCTATGAACCAGCGCATGTTTCTGCTCATTCCAATAATAGCTGAATATTTTAGTCCGCAGATTGGCGGCTATTGCAGCATACTTTGCTGCCCCGGCATCGTCATGGGCAATTTTGGCGCATTGTGCCATCGTTTCCAGGCTGCGGCAGAATAGGATCTGCTCAAAGCTGACTTCTCCTTGTTTGCTCAAACCATCTGCCCAATCAATAAACACCCAATCACCCGTTAAACCCTGCATAAAACCATCTTTATCCCGGCGGGAAAGGCAATAATCCATCATACTTTGCATGCGTGGGTAATTTTGTTCGACGAACGTTTTATCGCCTGTGTATTGGTAATAATCATTGATGCCTAAAAACCAGTAAAACGTATAATCCATTATGGTATTGATGTGGCTGGTGACGGGATCTTTACCGCGCAATGCAAGCAGCGTATGAGTTACTGTGGGTGAATCAAAGAACAGGTAATAATTCATTAAATAACTTTGATAAGCATCACCAGACCATACCCACCTGTCACGTTTGATACCATCAATAAAAAATTCGCGGGTATTGAGATGCAGCGTGTAAGCGGACACATCCCATATTTTATTGACCTCCTCATCAGAGCATCTGAAACTTCCACGCTGCTTAACCGGTGAATATTCGTAAAGCATTGACACATCGTTTATGCTGATGTTATCATCGTAATAAACGGTTACGTATCTGAAAGCCCTTGAGCCATTGAAGGTAAGATCACCGCTTTGCTGATCAACATCTATTTTGTCTGATAATTCACAACGCGCGGTATCCTTAGCCTCTTCGGGTGATTCACCAAAATATAACGAAACACGGCCTTTTCCTTTTAATCCGTTAAGCTTAATGTAGCCAAAAGTTTCTTTCCCAAAATCAACAAACATAGTATGGGGTTTTCTGTCGATGCTGGCTGCTTTGTGTTCTTCAACGGGTAAATGATAAGTTGACGGCAATATATTGGGGTCGGTAAAACCCCAACTTCCGGCAAGTAAATATTTGGTGGCCGATACATCTGAGGTTTTACCTGATGCATCGATCCATTCCTTATCTTCATAAGTCACTAACCATGAAGTATCAGAGACCAGATGAGTACCCTGAACAAATATCGCGGGGACATTTGCCTGGTTATATACTTTTAGGCTGAGGCGGTGCTTACCGGCTGGGATATGAATTACCTTAGGATAGCCACGAATTGTCTTCCCATCTAAACTTACATTATATTGCCCCTCCACATATAATTTAGCATCTTCAGGATTGGCCAATTCAAAATCTTTGTGGAAGTTCATCGACACGTAGTGGCTATCCAGCTTCCAGAATGGCGGTAGAAAGGTACCGCGCTCTGTACGCCTGGTTTGCATTTTGTTACTAAGCCAAACTTCATAATCACCGGGATACCATATCCATGATGCTTTTTGCGCTTTAGCGGCATCACTAAACAGCATTAAGCCAAGTAAAGCAACCAAAACATATTTTAAGCTAACCGCTTTTTTATCTTTCATAAAGTTAATGTCCGTTAAATATTAGATACAGGCATATCATCACAATTATTAAAACTCCCCAGGCAATTTTAACTCTTCTGGTAGGTTTAACAATGGTTACCAGCTTGTCGGGAATATACATTACAGGGTTTGTATCCAGCAATGAAATAATCACAGCTAATGCCATCAGGAATGCGAAAATGTAAAACGACAGCAATAAATAATGCGGCCAGATGGGATATTTATCAGGCGTAAAGACCCATAAATACAGCACTCCAGTACCCAAACTAAATGCTGAACCAGCGGATAAGACCGTGTTAACCGCTTTACGACTAGTTCTTTTCCAAAATACCGTCAACAAGAAAACAACGGCTAATGGTGGTGCAATAAAGCCTAAAACGGACTGGAACACATCAAACAGGTTAAGCCCTTTTATATTATCAATAGCCAAGGCTACAGCTACCGCAAACACGCAACCAGCAACCACTGCCATGCGCCCTACCTTTATAATTTGCTTATTTGTTGCATTTGGATTGAACTTTTTAACGTAAACATCCATCGTAAATACGGTGCTTAACGAGTTAAGTGATGAACCAATAGTACCTACTAAAACGGCTATCAACACTACAATCACTAAACCATTCAGTCCCGGCGGGAAAAGATGGGTAACCATGGTCATGTATGCTTCGGCTGGATCCTTTAAACCCGGATAAAGAATAAAACACAATATCCCCGTAAGGATAAAAAGCGGTAGGGATAGTATTTTAAGCCATGCGATAAAGTTTACACCCAATTGCCCCTGTTCTAAATTCTTAGCACCTAAAACAGACTGCACCATTGCCTGATCGGTACAAAAGAAAGCAATAGCGGAGACTGGATAACCTAATAAAATGGCGTACCACGGATATTTCTTATCACTTGCAGGATGGATGAGGTTCCAATAATCATGCGGCACTTTGTGGTACACTGCTGATAGACCGCCGACTTTTATGACGCCTATTACTGTCAATAATAATGATACCGCTATCAATAATATCATCTGGAAAAAATTGACCTTGGCTATCGTTTTTAATCCGCCTGCGAAAGTGAAAAGGCCTGCAAATGATACCAATACAATTACTGATTCCCACATGGGGATACCTAATATCTGCCGCACTAAAAACCCGCCGGCAAACAGACCTAATGATAACCACGAGATCAATATTTTGATCAAAGCATACCAGGCAAGTATATTTTGGGTAGAATCGCCATAGCGTTTACCCATAAATTCGGGCATGGTGCTTACTTTGGCTGCCAAATATTTTGGCGCGAAAACTATTGCCAGTAATAACAGGAAAACAAAGGCATACCAGTCGAAGTTTACGGCTACAATGCCTGTGGTATAGCCGATGCTTGCAAAGGCTAATAACATTGAAGGGCCAACATTAGTACCCCACATATTAAAGCCAATACTGGCCCACCCCAATGATTTATTGGCAAGGAAAAGCGTTTCATCTTTGTTTTTCTTCTTTGCAAAACTGGATCTATACCCAATAATCATTAGCACGATGATGTATGCCGCTACAATGGCATAATCCAGCGGTGTTAAATTGGTAACCAAACTACCCATCGCTAATATCATGCGCTTAATATTTCAGGTGATAATTTATATTCGGAAAGTATATCGGCAACTTTCACCGGCTGGCCGCTTTTTAATGATCTGTCCATTGCCTGCAACAATGCAACTGTACCTATACCTTCTCTAATATCTGGATAGGCAGTTTGATTACTTTCCAAACAATCAGCAAAGTATTCAAGGTAGTTTTGATATTCACCCGCATGATGGCTTTGTCCTTCAAATCTGAAGTAATATTTTAACGTTTTATCGCCCCAGTGGACAATCTTTTCTTCGCCTGTTTTATCGGTTACCGCATAACGCAGCTCATGATAATCCGCTTGGGATGCACCTTCGGTGCATCTTAATATCACACTCATGCCGCTATCACGTTGGGTAGGTTGGGTATAACCGGTGTAGGCACCACTTACCCGGGCAATCCGCCCATCTGCCGATTTAAAAATGAAATGCATGGTATCTTCATTCTTTAATCCTGCCGTTTTACCGTTATTGCTGATCATACCATAACCCATTACCTCTTCAACATTGGGCATGTACCAGCGTATAAAATCTACCGGGTGGCTTAAACCACCATACAACCATTTGAATGCATTTTCAAGCGCCCATGGTTTCTCCAAAAACCAACGATGATCGGCGTGATAATGGCTTTCAACTGTAATTAAATCGCCTATCAAGCCTTCTTCATAATCCTTTCTTTGTCTTTTCGCAGGTTCAAAAAATCGGGAACTCTGGCCTACAAAGACCTTTTTACCTGTCCGTTCCGCCAGATCAAGCAATTCCTGTGCTTTTGAAAGATCATCAATAAATGGTTTGGTGCAGATGACATGCTTATTATGCAGCAATGCCTGTTTTACATGTTCGGCATGTAAATGATCGGGCGTATAAATAGCGATCAGATCAATTTCCGCATCATTCAGCATGTCTTGATAATTGGTAGTGTATTGATGAAAATTGAACTCTTCGGCGCGCTGTTTACACATTTCGACGTTTCTATCACATACCATTTTGAGCTCATACTTATCACTGTTTAACGCTGCCGACATAGTACTGCGGCCTTCTCCTAATCCTAATATACCTAATTTTAACATGGTTAATTGGTTGTTTACCTTAGCTGTTATTCTATAAATTTCTTTTCGTTAACATTTTTAAAAACTACCCAGGTTTCACCTTTTTTAGTACCGGCAACACCTTCCTGGTACTTTTTCATCATATTGTTCCAATCATCGACCCGTGGATTATTTTTGGTAGTCAGCGGGTTTAGTTTATCCAAACTTTCGCCTTTTGGTATGCTGATAACCAGCATCAATTGCCTGCCGGTTTTAAAAACCAGCAATTGCTGAAAATCAGCATTACAAAAACCCTGTGAAACTTCCGGCCACTTTTGAAGCTGCGTAGCATGATAATTAAGATACTCCTGCTGCATCTTTGGGTTGTTTACTAAATTGGCGGTGAGGATGATATTATCCCATTGCTTAGCGACTGTTTTATTGTCGCAATATTTCCTGTTAAAATCGTAGAATGGATTTTGAAACAAGATAACCTGATCTGCGGGAAAATCTTTTGCTATACGCTTTTTTAATTGCTCCGGAGAAATGGTATTGGCATACACAATTACCAGATTATTCCATTGCTGGATGTTCTGTATCCCATAACCCTTCATATCCGCAAAAACACCGAATTTGAAAGCAGAGCCTTTGGGCGAAATAATTTCCACGATCACAGGTTTACCAAGCGTAGTCTGTGCATTTGAATATCCAAAAGCAACGATTAAGAGGAATAAGATAACTAGTCGCTTCTGCATAATTAATGATTTATAGGTTGATTGCCCAAGTTAACTTTTATACCTTTTAACAGATATTTATAAGGCATCTGCAATCCTGCCGAATTCTTTATGCTTTCGGCTACCATTGGGCCGTTATTCTCCCAAACATTACCGGGGCCATTGGCATTTTTGAGGAATTTTTCTGACGGACACCAATTGTTCTTTATCGTAATATAGGATGAGCCTTCGTCAGTATACAGGTAAAACCAATGTTCCAGATCATGGGCGTAAGAAACTTTGTAGATACTATCTACATAATTGCTATCGATAACAGAATTTGGTTGTGCCGATAGGGTATAAATACCGGCCACATCATACATGTGTTTAGCATAATGATTTATCTTATTTGCACGAATGATATTGTCGCCCATGGCGTTGGCAGCTTTTGTCCAGCCCCAACCTACGCTTATGCCTGAATACGATACATCAAAGATCTCGTTATGTTCAATTTTTATCCCTTTTACATAACCGGCAGCTATGCCAAGGCATCCCCAATCTTCATTAGTAACATCTGCGATTAAATTATTTTCAATATGCTCATTAGTACATACCTCGCGTAAATCTGAGGGGTTATAGGGGAAGTGCGCTTCAAAAGCTTCATCAGAATAAATGCCGATCTGTATAGCTGTGCCACCTATGTCGGCAAATAAGTTTCCTTTTATTTCGTCGTCACGCGTCCCTCTTGTGTAATCCAAGGCGGTTGACGCAAGGTGGGTAAAGGTGCAATTCTCAAACCCGGTGTGATTTGTATAGGATAATTCTACCGCGGCAGCGGGGCGACCCACCCATGCCTGATTTTCCAAGCCGCTCTTTTCAGGCGTACCTTTTATTTTTAATTTGTAAGCATCCAGCAAATACATACCAGCCTGCAATGGTACGTGGCCCTGTTGTGACGGACGAAGCCAGGTTGTATTTTCAAAAATGATCCCTTTAAACCATACAAAACTTACCGGTCTTTCTATAGTTCCGGTAACTTTTACTAGTGTTTCCAGCGATGGCGCGATTACTTTTGCATCGAGCATGTTTTCTCCTTTGCGTGGCCAGTAGTATAATTTATTGGTATGCATATCCTCATACCATTCGCCCGGTCTATTTAAAAATGATAACGAGTTTGTTAAATAAAACGCCGAATTACCGTTCATTTTATGACCTTTATCTATCACAGGCGCAGGCCAGGGATGTTCAAATTCTATTTTACTTTCGGGCTGATAAATGGTTAATCCCGCTTGATTCCCTTTAATGGTGATAGATTTAACCCGCAAATTAGCGATGGCCCACATTTGGTGAATAACCATTTCCATCTGATCAGGGTATTTTGGCATACCACTTGCAGGCATAGGGATCCAAATCTCCTGGTTTTGTTTATCTACTGATAAAATGCGGTTCATTTCTTCATCAGTGTTACTTTCCCTTGCACGAACTGCTTTGATACCATTCACCCAAAGTTGCCTGAATAATAAGGCGCTGCCTCCTACCTGTGGTATAGCCGCCTCCCAAACCTTACCCTGTGCTTCTTTTGACAAACCGGGAATATAAGCTGATATTTTTTTCCATCCTTTAACATCCACTCCGCCACTGATTACCGGTTTCTCACCGGGTGCATTTTCAATTACAGTTGGCGATGTAGCAGTACCTGAATCTTCAGGACGAATAAATAAAGGTTCATCTAAAACGTACTCTCCACCTTGTAAAATAATGTTTATGCCATTGGTTATTGAAGGATCATTTAACCTGCGTAACTCCCGTGCTTGGCGCAGGGCTGCCGCTATGGTAAGCTTCGGTTGATCTTTTGTACCCGGATTATTATCATTGCCATTTACAGTCACCCATATATCGGCAGCATGGCTATTTACGCTCATAAAGCATAGCATGCAAATACCCAATAATATGGCATGAGCTGATTTCATATTACCGTTGGAAGATTGATTTTACGTAAGCTATATTGGCAGTGAAATTCTTCTTTACATTTTTAGGGTCACTGGCATCACGCGAGCGTTCTATCACCAGCCAACCGCTCCAACCCATTTTGTCGAGCGTTTGCTTAATATTTTTCAGGTCGATTTTGGTATCATTTTGCAACCATACACCATCGTCATCAGTGCAATGGATTTGGATGATATTATTTTTACCCAATGTTTTCAGCTCCTGAACAATATCTCTGTTATTTTTTACCGCGTTAGCGAAGTTGAAATAACTTTTAACTGCCGGGGAGCCGACATCCCTTAATAATTGCAATTCATCTTTTGCGCTCAGTGATGTTTCGATCCCAATTGTTACACCTGCCTGCTCAGCTATTTTACCTGCGGCTTTCAAGCGCTCAATAATAGCTGGCCTGAGTTCAGGATTCTTTACCAGATTTCCTTGTACGCCGAATGGAAGGAATATGACCTTAACATTCATCAGTTTTGCCGTATTGATGCAATCCTGAACTGCTTTAACTGCAGTTGGCCTTTGCGCGAAAGACTGAGAATAAAAACCAGTCATCGCCAAAGAGCTTATTTGTATATTTAGTTCTTTTGATTTAGCCAGAAACTGTGTCCTGTTGGAATCTATAGCAAGTTTATTATCGAAAGTTTCCCGATCACCTAAACCGCCCATATCTACTTCAACACCATCGGCACCTAATTCTTTTGTTAATGGAAATGCCCCTATCTTTTGCCTTTTTAATATCATGATGTCGGCAACAGCAACCTTGTATCGCTTATCATTTTGCGCTAACGCTGATTTAGGGCATAGGCTTAATATCATCAAAAAACCGATGCCTGCAAGAATAAATTTGATCGTTTCTTTTTTCATATCGACTTAATCAACAGGGTTCTTTTCTCTTGGAGCAGTTGCAAAAACATGTAGTAGGTTTTCGTAACCATGTATGGCATCTTTGGGTAAATACTGTCCATGATCGCCAAAAACATACATTAGTGGTTCTTTCTCAATAGTTACTTCGGATTCGTCTATCTTGCCACTTTTATCTTCGATCTTATGTATATCGAGATTGAAGTTTTTAGCAACAAATTTATAAAGAGCATCGCGTTTTGAAGGGCCGTAGTCATGACCCTCATTTGGTAAATGCACGTTTTCAACCAGATTGGTTTTGCCATAATAGCCATACATTTTTTGCAGATAAGGGAAGTCATGTTCAGGCATGTGAGCAGTCCAGTCTTTGCCATCTGTTATTAATAGTTGCGGATTTGGTGCTGCCATAGCGGCCAACTCTACATTATCTGTGCCGCCGCAAACCATGTGTATAGGCATCCCACTTTCGCAAGGGCATCCACCATAAAAATAAGATGACACAGCAACCACAGGCGCGCTTAGTTTAATACGAGGGTCTAATGCCGCCATTAAAACGGTGTGACTACCGCCACCTGAACCGCCGCTGATACCTAACCTGTTAGGATCAGTTTCTTTTAAGGTTAACAGATAATCAATAATGCGAATAGCGCCTAACGTTTGCACAACCTGCGCGATACTCGTGCGGTGATCTTCGGACTTAAACTGTAGCAGCGACTCGCCCCAGGCAAAAAGATCATAACTGTAAGCCATGCAGCCCATACGGGCCAGCGTCGCGCAACGTAACTGGCAATCGGCACGGTAACGCTGTTTATCCCAATGCCCATCAGGACTTAACATTACCGGAATTTTGCCTTTATAATGCAATGGTTTATAAAGCGACCCATTGATATATAAACCGGGTAAAATTTCTATAGCTATATTTTCAACCGAGTAACCGTTGTAAATTCTTTTTTGGGTGATGATCGGTTTTGAATCAGGTTTAGCGGGCAGCGGGTATAAATCAAGCGCTTTATACAAGGCAGGGCGCAGCAGATCTTTTCTCTTTTCCCAACTTGCCTCATCATGGTATAATTTAGCTATGCTATCCAGCTTTGCCCAACCATCGGCAACCGACCAAACATTGTATTCATAATCTTTTAATTTGTAGGATGTTGGCCCGGTTTTATTGACTTTCATATCCACCGGCGCAAGTACGTTATCCAGGGTTTCATCAACAGTGTTTCTAAACCGCCAATCGGCATAGTTTACGTATTTGTCTTTTACCTGATCTTCTGAATATTTGATTTTTACATGAAACCTTGCTTGAATTTCATCCAACACATCTTTTAATGATTTCCGGTAAAGATGATCAGTATCCTGTTGCGCCCAGATGAGCATCGGCAACAAAGCCAAAGCAATCATCAGCGTGTATAACTTGTAATTCTTCATAGTTTCAATCTTTAAAGATCTTTTGTATCACCTGTTACTACCGGCGCTGTATAGCCCTCTACTTTAGGCCATACACCGTCTTTTATTTCTTTCAGTACTAACTTATTGGGATCAATCACCACATGCTTAATCCGTTGCCTGCGCCAAGTGTAAACTATATGTACCAAACCATCCTTAGTTTGAATTACTGACGGATAAGAATATTGGCTAATTGGTGAATCTTCTAGTATTAAAGCAGCATACCAGGTCTTACCATCTTTTGATATAGCGACATTTAGCGGCGTGCGCGCACCTTTAGCTAAGTTGTCCGGCGGTAAAACGTGATTGTAAACCAGCAATGAGCGACCATCTTTAAGCGTAACCCCGTCAATTCCGGAATTGTTATTAGGCAGCGATGTTTGTGCAAGCGGCGACCAGGTAAGCCCATTATCTTTTGACCAAGTTTCAAATATCGCCCTATTCTGCGTGCGGCAAAGTGCTTGGATACTGCCATCTTGATGAACCAAAATAGTCGGTTGCAATGTTTTAATGGTTTTACCGTCACCTGATGGGCCGGTTATTGTCCAGGTTTTGCCTTGATCTTTTGATATTTCAAAATGGATCTTGGCACCACCGCTTTCAGTGCCCGATGGCGATAAAATATTTCCATTGTCCAGCATAACCGGTTTATTTTTTACCGGGCCTAAGATGCTATCAGGTAAAGCTTGTTGTGCCGACCAGCTAATTCCGCAGTCTTTAGAAATTCGTTCAAACCCTTTCCATTTAGCGGGTGATGGGCCGATTTTATAATAAAGGAATAAATCACCATTAGGAACCTGATAAAGAACCGGGTTCCAGCAGGCATAGCGCAGGGTATCATTTTGGATGCCATTTGCTACGTTAATCGCTTCGGTCCATTTACCATTTACTAAACGGCTAACCCATATACAAACATCGGGATTACGTTCTTTTGTACCACCAAACCAAGCGGCTACCAGGCCTTGCTTAGTTTCAGCTATTGTGGCCGCGTGGCATTCGGGATATGGTGCTTTTTCAAAGATGAATTCATCAGTTATTATCCCATGTTGCCATAGTTTTAGTTGAGCCTTTGTTGTTAAACCAAAGCTCAAACAGATTATCGTTATTAAAAAACCTCTCTTGTATATCATCACTAATACTCCTTATTCAAAATAATTACTTGCCGCAAAGTGGTAATCGCCCGATCCTATTTCTATTTTCGCTTCGCCTTTATCTTGCCCTAAATATTTAAAACCACTTGCTACTGATATTCTTTTGCCGCTTTCTCTGATACCGGAAACACTTTTAACAGGTAGATAAACTATCGCTTTTGAATTCGCGGGGATGGTAATTTCCCAATCAAATTGCTTGTCGTGCTTTTTCCAATTGCTTTTTACCAGGCCGTACGGCGTTTGGTAAGATGCATTTACACTATCCAAACCAGCAACTTCGGCAGGTTTCATGATGATGGTTTTAAAACCGGGGGCATCAGCCTTTATTCCGCCCAGATCCTGATAGAACCAGGCGATAAGATCGCCCAAAAGCATAACGTGATTACGTGAGTTCATTGCCGGGGCGGCGGTATCTCCGTTCCATAATTCCCATATCGTTGTTGCTCCGCGTTTAACCATGTAACCCCAGCTTGGGTAATCGTCATTTGCGGCAATATGATAGGCGATATCAGGGCGGCCAAAATCTGTTAAGCCACGCATGAGCCATTGTGTACCTATTACCCCTGTACTGATATGGCTATTGGCATCGATAGTTATTTTACTAACGATATTGTTGAATACCGCTTTTTTATAAGGATCAGGTACCATACCGAAGTATAATGGCAGCAGATTGGCGGTAACTGTATTGTTATCGTACCGCAAAGTCTTTTTATTAAGATACTTTTGATTGAAAGCGTTTTTTGCTTTTAATGCTAGTGTTGAGAATGACTGCACATCCGCCGGTTTATTAAGCAGCTTAGCGAAGTTTTGCATTAAGCACAGCATGCGGTAATAGTAAGCAGTAGCAATCAATTCGCCATTGGTATTACGCGATGAATCCCTGGAATGAATTAACTCAGGCGATTCGGGTGGCACGCACCAGTCTCCGTATTTGTCCTTGGTCATCAGGTTATTCTTATCGTATTTCTGGCGCATATAACCGAGCCATTTTTTCATGGAAGCATAATGCTTTTCAATCGGCGCTTTATCAGCAAACTGATTGTATAGCATGTCGGCAATCAAAATATATGTACCAGGCCAGGTCATATTATCGCTGTAATAATTCCAGTAAGCAGGTGCCACATCCGGGATAGATCCATCAGATTTTTGCGATTGCTCAATGTCATCAAGCCATTTGGCGTAAAGGTTTTCATTATCAAACACAAAGCTTTCACCTAACGAACCGATTGCGCGGTCACCTAGCCATGGCATACGTTCGTTGCGCTGTGGGCAGTCTACCGGCATGCCTTTGTAGTCACTCCGTATTCCCCAATAGGCGTTATGATATATTTGATTGATTAATGTATTCGATGTTTCAAACTGACCTGTGTTAGCCATATCGTCATAAACTACCTGACCAATAAAATTATTAAGTGTCGGCGTGCCGGGAAAGCCGGTAATTTCCACATATCTAAAACCATGATACACAAAAACGGGGTGCCATATTTCTTCATCGCCACCTTTTAGGGTATACACATCGGTCGCTTTGGCATCACGGAGGTTAGCTGTATATAAATCACCCTCTGGCTTTAGTGTTTCTGCATAACGAAGGGTAACTTTGTCGCCACGGTTACCTTTTACCTTCATTTGTACCCAGCCAGCCATATCCTGTCCCATATCCATTATCCAGGTGCCCGGTTTTAATTGACTTATGCTGATTGGCTTAACCGTATCCATAATCCTGATCGGTGCATCCATTTGGGCCTCTATTTTCCCTCCCAATGATTCAACTAATTCAGGCTTTATCCAATTGCTATCATCGTAGCCTGTTTTATTCCAGCCCTTTAATTCTTTGATGGCATCGTATTCTTCGCCGTCATATTCATTGTTGGTTCTTATCGGGCCGTCAGCGGTAAATTTCCAGCTATCATCACTGACGATAGTCTTTTTGCTGCCATCCTGATAAGTGATTTCTATCTGCAATAGCAGCCTCGGGAATCCGAATTCTTTTATCTTTTTAGGTTTGTATTTTGGCCGCATGGTAAAAAAACGACCGTTGCCTAATACTGTGCCGATAACATTATCACCCTTTTGAATATCATCCGTAACATCAAACGTGTTATACAATACCGATTGGGTGTAATCTGTGGGCGCTTCAGCTAAAACCTGGTCGCCAATGGTTTTACCGTTGATAAAAAGCTCATAATGACCCAAGCCAACGATGTAGACAGTGGCCTTTTTTATTAATTGTGTAGTTTGAAATTGCTTGCGGTAATAACGGGCAGATAAACGAGAAAACTTGCTTACGCTATCCCAAGGGAAACCATGCTCGTAACCAATCCATTTTGCCTGCCAATCGTTCGGATTCAATAACCCTACGCTCCAGTTTGCAGGTTGGTTGCTCCATTCGCTTATGCCTTTGTTAGTCCATACCCGAACTTTCCAGTAACATTGAGAACGACTGATTAGCGGTTTACCGGCGTAATTGACCATAATGGATTTGTCCGATATTGTTTTGCGCGAATCCCACAGGTCACCTTCATTACGTTCCAGTTTTTGCTTTGATGAGGCAACTATAATTTCATAAGCAATTTGTACCGTATTACGCTGATCGCTGGTTATTTGCCAGCTTAAACGAGGATGTGTTGTACCAATGCCTTGCGGATTATACAGCATTTCGCAACGCAGATCGGTTACATCAACAGCTGCAACAGCCGCATTACATATGAAACAGGTAAAAATACCGGTTAATAAAAGGACGATATGGAACGATCTTTTTATCATTGGTTATTTACCGAAAAAATCAAAATACAGTTGCAGCGATAAGGCATCTTCTATGTGCTTATCGTAGTTAAAATATTGGTTCAAGCCACCTGATGGGCCCATTTTCTCAGGTTTTTGTGATTTTGTACCGATAGGTGGTATCCCATGCATAAATGAAATATCGCCTGAAGGAAAATCGGGTGCTATGTTATTGTTATAGGTAAGCTTCGGATATTTTGGGGTGAATAAGCGCATAAACACATCGCGACTATCGCAGATGATAGTAATTGGCTGACCTGTGGTTTTAAGTTTCATCCAATACAGGTTGGAGTAATAACCCTTAAATTCCGGGTAAATTAATTTGGTACTATCCTCGCCAGTTACGGTATTGTTATAGGTTTTATTCCAAACACCCAGATTTACCCCTTTCAACCTATTCTTCCAAACCCGGTAAGGGCCATCGCCCATATACTCAACACCTGCTACATCCTTTTCAGGATAAGAGAAACTTACACCGAGTAAATTCGCTTCCTCGCCAATAGGCCAGTATTTAACGTCCAGCTTTACCAAACCTGACGGATAGATCATCCATCTTAATTGTGCTTCGGTTGTTTTTGGCGCGAAACTGGCTTCAATTACCAGCGTATCGGCTTTATAGTAATTCACCAGTTTTATAAAACCAGCTTTACTTTGGCCTTCAGCTAATATCGGCCCATTATTAAATGGAATTTCTCCTTCTGTATTTTCTACCTTTTTCAGTACGCCATTGTTGCGGTTGAACTCCAATTTAATACCATTGGCAGATACTTTGTAAAGTGAATCTGTTTCGGTTATGGTTGGTTTGTTGCCATTAGTTTCAGGCATCATTCGTTGGGTAATTATCTGGTGACTACTTATTGGCCAGCTCCAGGTAAATAATTCCTGTTTGTATGGGTCGTAAGCGGTTACATATAACACATCATAGTTCTGCCAACCGGCAGGTAAATGCATTTGCAAATTACCATATTGCCCGGGCTGCACATCAGGCGAAGGGATTGCACCTGTCACTTGCGTTTTAGCTATTTGCTGATAAGGATTCCCTAATTTTGCAAGCTTATAAGTGAATGAACATTGCTTTAAATTGGTATAGAAATAGCGGTTCTCCAGCCTTAGCTTACCATCAAACTCGGGTGTTATTTCGCGTGGTTCTATATGTACAGGGCTCCAGATTTCTTTAATAGTATAAAAACTGCCTTCCTTTTCATGATAAGGGCCTAAAATACCATCAGGACCGTGGTCGCCATCAGAATCCAACTTGCCGTTTTTATCAGTACGTACTACAGCTTCATCAGCAAAAACCCATATAAAACCGCCTGCCGATATTGGCGTATGCCACATCAGTTCCCAGTAATCATCTAAGCCCGCGCCTGCCCCGCCATCGTATATCCCATGTAAAAACTCTGTCGGAAAATCAACATCGTGCCCGTGAATCGCGGTATTATCGCCATAATCATAATTGGGATAATGCTGTGTGTTGGTGCCTCTGAAAACTGCCCATGGATGAATCAATGGTCGTTTTTGTATATCGAGGTCATCAAACCAATGGTCAAGGTTGAAATTGAAACCACCTTCATTGCCATTGTCCCAGATGACTATGGAAGGATGGTTCACATCCCTTGAGATCATTTCCTTTGCCAATTTTGAGCCTGCCTGCGTATCATAAGCATGATGCCAACCTGTTAATTCATCCAACACGAATAAGCCCAGCGAATCGCACACATCAAGGAAATGCTCATCCGGCGGGTAGTGCGACATGCGCACCGCATTCATATTCATCGCTTTGATAAGCTTTACATCAGCTATACTTATGTCTTTATTCGTTGCCCGGCCTGTAGTTGGCCAAAAGGAATGATGATTTACACCTTTGAATTTGATTTTAACATTGTTTACATAGATGCCATCGTGTAAACGCAGTTCAACTGTGCGGAAACCGAAGCGTTGTTGTACGGTATGAATTATTTTGTCATTGGATTGGAGCGTAAAAATCACATTATACAAGTTAGGAAACTCCGGCGACCATAATTTTGGCGATAAAAAATGTGTTTTGATCAAGGCAGAACTGTCGCCCGACTTTATATTAGTCGAAAAAGCAGCTCCAACCTTTTGACCGCCAATGGTATAAAACTGCCCGATAATTGCACCTGCATTTTTTATATTAGATAGCTTAAGTTCAGCTTTAAAATTGCCATCGGCTTTACCATCAACAGCAACGTGGCTGATATGCTCTTTTGGGGATGCCTCTAAAAACACTGGTCTGAATATGCCGCCGAAGACCCAAAAATCGCCTTTACGCTCAGCTGCATTAACAGAAGCATTTGCAGAGTATTTGGATACCGTAACTTCTAATAAATTATTTTGCCCGTATTTAAGTAGCTTGGTTATATCATATTTAAAACGATAGAAAGCTCCCTGATGAATATCGCCTGCCTGCTGGCCGTTGACCATCACTTTGGTATCGGTCATGGAGCCATCAAATACGATATTGACATCCTTCCCCTGCCATGATGCGGGCACGTTGAATTGGTATTTGTAGAGGCCCTGTTCTTTACCTTTAAGGGTATCCTTATCCAAGCCATAATTGTATTTTCCGAAGCCCTGCAATTCCCAGTTTGATGGTACCGGGATGGTTGTCCATTTGCCTGAATTTTGGCCTGCGGTACAATAGAACTGCCAATTTACCGTATGATCGCTGCCAGTACCGGAAAGGAATTGAATTTGTGTTTTTTGCGCATAAGTATTTACTGCCGGGATAATTAGCAACAAACAAATAAATATTTTAAGACAGGCATATTTCATGCTCAGATTAATTAGCTGTTAATGTAAAATTCAAAGGATTATCTGTCCTGAAAGGCACAGCGGGTAAACCATTTTTATTGTAGAAGTTAGGCTCGGCTACTTCTGTCCAGGCGAACCGTGTCGCTACCGGGTGAGGTACTTCGGGCGATGAAACTACTACTTTATTACCCTCAATTATAGCTTTCGCGGTAACAAATTTGCCGTCGCTGCCCGCTATCTCGAAGTAATCGAGTGGTTTACCATCGTGGCTAACTAAGCCGCTGCCTACATATTTAAAATCAAGGATGATCTTGTTTCCTTTAATTTGCATGCTTTGGTACATCGGCCCTGAAAAAACCACATTCTTTTTGCCGTATGTGTTGGCCAAGGCTTGTAATTCCAGTCGACGACCTACCACCCATTTAAATGCCGGGTGAATATTGGTTAGCGAATCATTCAGATCGGTAGTAACGATCATCCCGGTGTGCGGTATTTTGAGCGCCATGGTTTGGGCCTCGCGGAATTCAGGTTCGGTGTATACGCTATAAGTTATATTGCTTTTGGCCCGTGAGTAATAAAATGGCGCTATCTGCACGTAATAGAATGGCAGGTTCTTATCGCCCCAAATTTGTCGCCACCAATTGATAAGCGCTTCCATTTTGTAGGTATAACTGATAGTTTCACCTAAATACGCGCCGCTTTCGCCCTGATACCAAAGAAAGCCACGTACGGCAAAGGGCGCTACGGGTGCTATCATATTCACATAAAGTTTGCCGGGATCACCATCTACCTTTACATTGTTTTGCTTGAAATATGGGATAGCATCGAATGCTTCGGTAGGCATCCATGGTTCAATTCTACTGCCACTTATCGCCGAGCAGATGATACCTACCGGAACATTCAGATCATGGTTCAAATTCTTCGCGAAAAAATACCCTGCTGCTGAAAAGTTACGTAAAGCTGTGCCTTCGGCAACATCCCAGCCTGAATGGGTAGAATCAGGCATCCTTAAATTATGTTGGGTAACTAAAAATATCCTGATCTGTGGGTTATGCGCCTTATCGAGTTCGTCAATTGGCGTATTAACCGTGGTGGTATCCGGCCTGCGTACTTTGCTGTTCTTACGCATTTCGTATGACATGTTGGACTGGCCTGAGCATAGCCATACCTCGCCAACTAAAATATTATCAAGTTTAATGGTATTGGTTCCGCTTATTTCCAATACCTGTGGTGTAGCTGACGCCTGCATAGGATCAAGCATTATCTCCCACTTGTCGGATGCATCAGCAATAGCTTCTTTAACCTGGTTATTGAATTTAACCGTGACTTTTTCCCCTACAGTAGCCGTGCCCCAAATGGGTACGGGTTTATCGCGTTGCAGCACCATACCGTTACCCAATATTTTTGGTATAACTACAGCCGCGTAAGTATTTGAAGCTATTGCGCTACAGCTTATTAAGAAAATGATAACTATGTATTTCCTGAGTAGCATTAGTAGGTAGATGTTTTAAATGATTTGATATAAAAAGCAGCAGGTGGGGCAGGTTCACCGGGATTGGGTTGATCATAATCCTGATCGGTTGGGGTATCGGCAGTCGGGAAGCGCCTTACATCACCGGTACGGAAAACTACACGTTCCACGCTAAGTATGGGTGCAAAAAACAGGTTGGTTAATACATCCTTACCATTCACATTTACAGTATAGAACCGGGTATCGGTATTGGCTTTTATGGTGATATGATAAGCCTGATTAGCTGCATATTTCAATATATTTTTTGAGCGGTAGCCGGTTTTAGCCCTGAAAAGCCCGGTTGAATCAAAGGTTAAACGCAGGGCAGCATCACCGGCCGCATTTTGGAACTCAATATCCAGCATGCCAGTGTTATTTTGCGCGGGGATGATGGTAAAATCAGCTATCAGTTTTTTTGATTCGGGGATTACCCGTTCTGCTTTGGCATAGTCGAATTTATCCCAATCTTTAAGTGTCAAACAACGCGTGCCATCCGGTGCTTTATCAATGCCTACTGGTGCCCATAACGAGCTGTAGGTATTCCATTGTTCCAATTCTTTTCCAGCTGGCATATCATTAAAAACATCATCGGCTTGTTGGATCGCGACAGAAGTCAACGGTACTGGGATTGATGAAACCCAGATGTCCTCTTTATTCATGCTATAGGTAACCCATAATTTACCATCAGGTGGTACACCATTTCCTTCTTCGATGCCACGGGTGTATTGTGGACCGTAGGATTTGTAATTGCCACCATAACGCATGGTTGGTATCTCGCCATTAACCAATAAAAGATTGGTGTAATTTAATCCACCCTGACTAACTGAAGCAGCCAGCGGCCAGCGGAATTCAGATGGATTATAAACCGTAACATATTTGCCATCAGAGGTACGCTGTCCCCATATTTTGGCATTGCTGGTTACAAATCTTGGCGCACGACTTGCATTAGCAGGCCATGTTTTGCCGTTATCGGTGCTGATAGCGGTTAAGGCATATTTCCATAATCCTACCACACGACCATCCGGCAGATGATAAAAATTGAAGGCTTTATAATCTTTATGTAGCGGAATTAAAGGATCACCGCGATCTGTTTCTTCTTGCCATTGCATCATCATTAGCGGATTGGCCATCAATTCATCACATGCCTGAATAAATCCTTTATCCTTGCTGGTTTTGTAGAATGGGTATGACGTATTACTTTCGTTCCATTTTGGGTTGTAGTGGATGAAATAGATCTGGCCGAATTTTCCGTTTGGATAAACTTCGCGTACCACCCTGCCTATTCCTTTGCCATCGTTAGGATCGTCATGCGCATCTAAACATATCCCGTAAAAACCAAGCACCAATAAACGTTTTGATTTAGCGGTGTAAAAACCCATGCGCTGGTGCATCACCGCATACAGATCTTTAGCAACGCCGGGGTGGCCTTCTTTTGTTGTGCCATCGAGGATTTTGTATTGTGGGAATATAACTGTCGGTTTTGACCAGGCTGCCCCGTCTTTAGATGTAATAACTAACGTTTGACCGGGGGGGGCGCTCTCTCCTACCTTATCACTTAAGTATTCTACATAAAAAGTATTATTCCAATAAGCCAGCATGGGTTGGTGATTATAGGTAAAACCAAAGCCATCGGCTTGCTCGGGATGTTCCCTGTTTGCGCGGAAGATTTGCATACTATGTACACCTATTACAGGTGTAAGTCTGCCATTATGATAGTCAACACTGGCAACTGTGTTACCGGTGTACCGAACCGTATCCTGCGCAGTAACTGTGAGGCTAAACCCGGCAATTACGATCAGAATAATATATATTTTAACTTTCAACATCATATTGTATTAATTAGCCGTTGATGCGGCTGCTAACTTTAAATTTTTGAGCGTTTTCTCGCTTACTTTAAATATTGTCCCGTGTTTGTGGCCTTGCGGAACGCTAACGGAATCGGCTATATTGGTAAATGTTTTAAAATCGGTTGTACGCATACAGCCGAATTTTTTGAGGCGGTATGAGTCGTAATAGATCAACCAATATTTGCCTGCTTTTGTTATTGTCGGGCCTTCGGAATACATCTCTGTAAACCTTTTGGAATAATTTGTATATGGACCAAGCGGATTATCGCTAAAAGCCACCAAAATATTGCGATTGGGGCGCGTGTTATCCTTCATCACCAAAACGTATTTCCCTTTGGCAATTTTTACTATTTCCGGATCTATCACACTAAAACCGGGATCAAGAAATAGCTTGGCTGGTGTAAAGGTTTTAAAATCCTTAGTGACGGTATAATAAAGGCGGTGATTATTATTTTCATCTTCCTCGCCCTTGGCAAAACGAAATGGCACGGTTGATGCCCAGGTAATTATAAACTGTTTTTGGGTGTCGTCATAAAACAATTCCGGTGCCCAGGCATTAACTGCGGTTGGCTCATCAGCCATTACATTTATATGCTGCTCAGGCGACCAGTGGATCAAATCTGTAGATTCAGCGTAGCCTATGCCTGTATCATTTTTCCATCCGGTTGTCCAAACTAAGTGATAAATACCATCCGGGCCTTGCTCTATTGAGGGGTCGCGAATGATCTTAGCATCCCCTACTTCAGGTTTTATGAAGATATGGTTGAGATCCGTCCAGTGATAAGCATCATGGCTGTATAATAATCTCAACCCGGCACTTGCAGGCTCGTTAAAGGACGTAAAAAGGTATACGTCTTTTTTGCTTTTACAGGAAAACAATAGCATCCCTGCTAACACAAAAAGGTATATTTTTTTAGATCCGAACATAACTATTTAAGTACGATTTTATATAGCATCAAGTATCAATACCCAGTCGTTGCCATTTGCAGGCTTGCCGGGAGGATTGAACTTCGCTGTTTTTAATTTATTAAAAGTGCCGATGGCTGTGACTTCTCCATTACGGGGATTGTACCACGATGCCTTAATTTTCTTACCCGGCAATTGCCCGGTATTTATATCCATATTACGGCCGGTGTAAGTGTAGATAAAGGCACAATCCTTACCCCGGGTGGCTATTAGCCTGTTGTATCGTTGACCTTGGTTGGCGGCTATTAATGACTGGGCAGGCACACGCTCAAAATAAGGGCGTGAGAGCATCAGTTTTTCTAAGTAGACCATTTGCTCCGCGCCGGGATCATTGATGGATTTATACCAGTAATCTTTTGAGCCGTAAGCGCTGCCTTTATCTTTTGGATTATGCATCTGCATTACATCGTTATTACCATAAGTATAACCAGCCGCCCCTGCAAAAACCGACCAGTAACCGTAACGCCTTACATCGGCATCTGTCCATCGTGGCAAGGTTATGTCATGTAAGCCATAAGGTATTTTTTCGTATGACGGCTCGGCATCCAGTGTGGGTTTAATTGGTGTTTTGTTGTAATCGTTTTGAATATAGCGCCAGTTATCCTCGCCATAATGGAGATCATTTTTCGAGGTATCCTGGCTGTAATTCCGGTGCCCGGATTGAATACTGTTAAAGCTTAACCAAGGTTCATTATGAAACCAGATTGATGATTCTGTTCTTCCACGGGGATGGAAAGTGATCAAATGATTCGGATCAATGGCGTGAATGGTATTGCCAATGGTATTCCAAACTTTTATGGAATCACTTCCCGGTATATCGCCTCCATTCATCCAAATCACATTACTGTATGATTTATAACGATTAGCCAGGAATGTCGCGTATGTTTTAGCCTGATTTTGATTGATATGTGCTGATTTTACCACCGAACCCCAAACCGGAACCAAAGCAATATAAATACCTTTCTCTTCGGCTTTTTTTAATACCCAATCAATGTTGTTCCAATAGTTATTTGGAGAATTGGCATCGGCGATTTTAGGATTGGTGATATTCCTGTTGTTCAGGGCGGAATCACCATAAAAATCCGTTTCAGAAAGGCTATGTAAAACCATTACCTGTATTACATTGAACCCTTGTTTACGGCGGGTCTCCAGATATTTCTCAGCATCCTCGCGGTTTAGCTTGGAGAACAAAAGCCACCCGGTATCACCCATCCAAAAAAAAGGTTTACCATCAGCCTGAAAAAACCGGTGATTAGCCGATATTTTTAATTCGGGCAATACTTCGGCTTGCTGGCTTTTTATGGAAAGAAGCACACAAGAAATAAGACCGACAAGAACAATATTTTTAAACATATTATTTAAATACGGACAAGCCACAAAATAGCTTCTCCCGTTCCGGGATTTTTAATTTCGGTATTGCTACCGCCTTTTACCTGCTGCTCATCCGGCAAAACCTCCCCTGTTTTTGGGTTGATCCATTTTGCTTTATAGCTTGCATTTGCAGCCAGATCAAGATGAATACTATTGGTATTGCTGTAAACTATATAACCTTTCGCGGCATTACCCAAAGCCCACTGATCTTTCGGACTACCCGGCAGATCAACGCTTTGCATTGCAGATGCAGCGGTTAAAAATTGTTTATCCGTAGTAGCAGGCAATGCAGGTAATGATCCACCTGCTATGAATACCGCCCAACCAAAATGATCGTAAGCATCGGCAGAATATAAAACTGCTTTAGCCGGATATTTTTCCTTGTACTCATGCACCGCATGGTAAACATCTTCGAAAGTTGGCGCTTTAGGTTTGTAAATGCGTTCTTGCTGGCGTGGTGCCAGGCTTTGTCCGCCCTGTGGAGCATAAAGCTTACCATTACCTTCATAATACCAATAACGAATATCGATAGCGTCAATTACTGAAGCCTTGGCCGGATCGGCAAGGATAGCGTCCTGCACGTCTTTTGTTGCGCCAAGGCAAATTATCTCTTTCTTTTTATGAGTTAGTTCCCATTGTTTAATGGTTTCAACCCAAAACTGCATAAAATGTAATGGACCTGTAAACTCAGCGCTTATGGATTGGATAACCCCATTGTTGTCAGCAAAGTTGTCCATACATTTATTAATGTAGGCTATTAACAGTTTGCGCCTTGTAGGTTCAGTTTCATCATAAAACTGTTCGGCCATGAACTGGCGCTTGTCGCCTGCATAATTAACCGGCTCGGGGAAACCTGTGCTGTTGATATTATTGGCCGTTCTCCATGGGAAATCAGCATAATGCGCGCCTGCTTCAATAATGTTATGCTGGAAGAAATTGTTATGGAAAAGTACTAAGCCTTTTTCATCTGCAATATTGGCAAACTGTTTAAGCCTGCTCCAGTACCATGTATTGTATTTGGTTAGATCATATTTGCTTAAACCGTCCCAAGCCAGTTCTTTGCCGCTACGTTGGAAAGGCAATTCATAAAACGGAGGCCAAACATCACCATCCATACGACGAATGCGCTCATGGTCATCGCGACGACGCTCATACCATAAACCGTAATTGTGTTCAAGCACAACGATATTAGCTTTTTGCATCCAGGCGGCTACATCATCAAGATTGTCGGTTAAACCTGTACCTGCGCGTCCCGGAACCCAACGTGTAATATCAGGTTTAGCCTCTTTTAAGTAATCAGGCTTAACGTTTCCATTCCACCATGGGGCCTCAAAATGCTTACCCTCTAATATGGTATTCCCCCGGACAATCCATCCGTTAGTAATAGTCATTTTAGGGGCAAAAGTCGATGCAATGGGTTGTTTATAGCCTATAACGTCAATGTTTTTAGCTCCTGATGCAGAGATACTAATTGGATTTCTTTTAGGTGCCTGATCAACCCAATCACCTATTGTAGTGGCAGGTTTGCGAGCAGCTGCCATAAGGGCGGCGGCTTCAGCAACGGTTGGGCTGCTTGATGGTTCTGTTTCAATGCGCAGTATACCTGCTTGCTTGCTAACATCTTTATCTAAACGATCGGCCAGTTGCGCATAATAAAAGCTACGCGGGCTAAGTATCTCGTTTGATGCTTGCCAGTAACCATCACCGCCAAATTGTGCCCATGTACCGAAGGCCCAGTTTTGAGCGGTTGGTGGCTGATAGCAGTCTACATGTGCAGCGCTGCAATTCCATAATACACTGTTTGCAATGTTCCAGCCTGCTCCCTGCTCATCCTGCCCTTTGTTCATATAGCTTAATGGCTCGCCATCAATATTAGCTATATCAAACAAAACACCCGATGACCAGCTATCGATGCCTCCACTGTAACCTAAAGATTGCCATGCGTTGCATTGCACAAAAGCAGTAGGCCCGGGAGTGCAATAACCGGTAGCAAAATCATGAATACCATTTACGGAGTAAAGGCGTTGAAAAAGTGTTTGACCTCCGGTTGTCCAGAAGGTATTGCGACGCTGACCACCGATCTCGGATATTGGTGATAGCGATTTACAATCTTCAACAGTAACGCGGTTAGCTGTTTCCTGTACAAAAACAGCTGAACCCGCGAAATGCTCAAAAACTACCTGGCGAACCCAGGCATCTGAAACGTTTTCCATTGTGATGGCCATCCAACGATGGGCTTCATCTTTAGGGTTGCTTACATCATAAGTTGATTGTAAACGAATATTTTCAATGCCGACCCGGTCAATTCTGCCCGGCCAGTCATATTTTGCTATCAGACCGCCTCCGTAGGCGCTATCTAAAGCTGTAGTAATGGGTGCATCAATAGTAACGGTATTACCATTAATGGCAGTTATTTTTCTATCCCAATAAATATCACGCTCCCCGGGTTTCCATGCCAGGGCGGTTAAATCGCCGCCGAAGTGATCTGTGCCTAAGGCAGTGATCCAGGCTTGGGTACTTGGCCTGTGTATCACAATCATATCGCCAGCTTTTAGGCTTTCGGGATTCGCTACGTTAAATGTAAATGCATTTACAGGCACGTAACCGTCTGTAATTTTAATTTCTTTTGATTTTTTTCTATCGTTTTTACCGGCGACCTGTATTAAGGTCGCACGATCTTTTCCGGCACCAAGCAATATAGTACCATCGTTCCCCATGCCGCTGCCGCGAAGAATAACACCGGAGGCATTTATTTTCAGACTTCCGTAAACTTCATAAACACCTTTATTCAACAGTACCGCACCGCGAAAACCATTTGCATCTGCAGGTAAGGAAGCTACATAATCCAATGCTGATTGGATACGTAAAGTGGCATCGCCTTTTTTATTGGGAACTACTACCTGTACCGGCACGAAAGGAATAGCCTGATTAGAAGCCATATATCCGCAATATGAAAAATCGGGTATCCTATCACCGTTAGCATCTGCCTTATAAACCAGTTTACCGTCCTTTGAGACGGTAACCGGTGCTTGTTCTTTTTGTGATTTCTTGTTTTTTTGCGCCATTGCGGGGGAACAAAATGTCCCCCCAATCAATAGCGACATCAATAAACCGACTGTACTATCTTTTAAAATTCTCATTTTTAACTAACGGAATTAATTCAATTTACCTGAACCTGGCATAGGGTGCTCTGCACGGTCGGCCACTGTATTCAAATATACTTCGATATTGCTATAACCTCCGCCATTTTTAGCAGGCTTGGCTGCATCACTTGGATCGTGTGGATTTAAGCCATGTGCGATTTCCCATGAATCGGGGATACCATCGTTATCACTATCTTTGTAAGGAGTTCCTTTATAATCAGGGTAACCTCCTACTTGCCAAGGCGCTGTTATAATGCCCAATTTATAAGAATCTCTTGGTAGTTTTCTTACTTTGAATTGGAAATCAGTATCTGTTTTCATTTCCTTGTAAGCGATTTTGCCTGTTCTTACCTGTTCTGCAATACGTAAATCAACAGCATCGCGGTGCGGTAAAGTTGCACCGGCGTTGTTAACCACGAATTTGTAAGCATCCTGTGCCGACATGATAGTTACCGGCGCCATTGGGAACGGCTCATCAGATTTCATGTAGTCTTTATATTTACCTGCATCAGGTAATTCTTTACCACCATCTTCTTCAACCTGGATACCACCTTTCCACGGATCCTTAGTTATTTCAGGATAGCCTTCCATGATATTACCACTGGCATATACACGGCCAAAGAATTTCTCTTTAAGCTTGCTTCTGCCTGATTCCGGTTTTAATATACGGTGACCTACCGGTTCATTTTTAGGTGTTACCGGGCCTGGTTTGAAATAATTGTTGATGATATTAAAGTTAGTAGTGTAATCGCCACCATCCATTGAGCGGTGGTGCCAGTTAAACACTACGTTATTTACAAATGTGTAAATGCCATTCCAGCCAACCGATGGGTTACGACCAGTATTATCAGCCCACATATTGCGGATCAATGTACTATTCTCGCCACCGGTGGTACTACCAAAAGAGTGATTCCAGTAATCCAGAGCTTCGGCGTAAATACAGTTTTGTATAGTGATATTAACCGTACCCAGTTTTTCAGCAATCATGCCGGCTCCAGGATCAAACATGTGGCGGTACATAGAGAAATTCTCATCCAAACCCCAGCTTGTAGAAGTATGGTCGACAATGATATTACCAACAGGATCACCACCTAAAGCGTCGTCGCGGCGACCAACATTGGTTTCACCTCTTCTGAAACGCATGTAACGGATGATCACGTCATGTGTATTTACCCAGAATGATTCACCAGCTACGCATACACCGTCGCCCGGCGCTGTCTGGCCCTCGATAGTGATGTAAGGAGCCCTTACTATGATGGGCGATTTAATATGGATAATACCAGCTACGTTGAATACGATGATACGCGCGCCACCTTGTTCGCAAGCCCAGCGTAAAGTACCCGGACCATCATCAGCAAGGCTGGTTACTACGTAAACTTTACCACCGCGACCACCAAAAGTAAATTTACCACCACCTTCGGCACCGGGGAATGCAGGTATTTTAGCTTGCGGCAAATCTGTGGGTCTTGCTGCCCATGGTACATAAACCTTTCCTCTGCGCTGATCTGCCTGCACAATAGGTAATGCCACTGCCCACGCCGAATCTGAATGGCGCATTGCTTTGGCCATCATTGAATCACTCTCAGCCTGAACGTTTTTAGGAACGTGAGGGTATTGAGCAAATGCACAATTGGCCAAACCCATCATCGCCGCCAACAAAAATAAACCTGTCTTCTTTTTCATAATTAATTGTATGTAATCGTATTAAATCAAGGAACAGGTTATACGCCTGTTCCTTGATATTATTGCTAGTTCGTAGGATTGAATGGACCACCCCAGGTATTATTTTGCTGGAGATTCGGATCGCTGATAATAGCGTTAGGAGTGATACCAAAAAAGTAATCTGCGGGCTGGAAAGCAATAGGCGTAACATCCAGGTAAAACAATTCACCTAATGCGCTACTAGAGCCAACGGTCACAGGAGAGTAACTAAAATACTGTGTGTAAATAGCATCAAGGCCTTCGCTGGTTACTAAGTTATTGCGTGTAGCTGAAAGGTAATCAGTATAGGGGCTGCCATTAGGCTTCAATACAATTGTTAATCCTTCTCTTTTTATCCCATTCAGGGTGCTCTCCAATAATTTCCAACGCCTCAAATCCCAATAACGTTTGCCCTCATAGGCGAACTCTATTTGCCTTTCATACAATACAGCCATTGCGAGGCTCGTGCCTGTTAAACCCGTGGTAAGCCCGTACATGTTATCAGATCCGGCTTCAATACCCGCTCTTTTGCGTATCGCTATCAGATCGTTATAAGCAACTGTTGGATTACCGATCATGGCGGCAGCTTCAGCCTGGTTTAACAATACTTCGGCATACCTGATCTCTTGCCAATTAACGCCTGAATAAGGAAGGTTTGCAAGTGACAGATTTGGATCAACGGCTTTACGGCAATAAAATCCTGTTGAACTGGCACCGGAAGCCTCGGTTGTAGCAGTTTTTGTGCTTGATGTATAATAATAATAAGTCCATAACCGGTTAGTTGTGTTGCCTTGTAATGGCCATAAACAACCGTTATAAGCTATAGTTTGCGCAAAACGAGGATCGCGATTATCATAAAAATGTACCGGGTCCCAAGGATATTTAGTTGAAGAATTAGGTGTACTACCAGTTAAATTAGGTACTTTTCCATCTGCCATAGGGAATGCTATTACTTCATTCCAAGTTGGTGCATTGGAACCACTTCCACCTAATGATTTAGGGGTATTTGATTCTGTTAAGGTATTATTAAACCCGAGATTTTGATCATTAAGCGTATTATATTCCGTAACCATTACAGCTTCAGGATTTACAGGAAGCGCAATTGCAGCACCGGTGCTTGTACCGCCTTGTGTAGTCCACATAGTTACATCCCATTTTGGATAAAGGCCATAACCGCTTGCAGTTAATGTGGTAATAGCATTAGTACTGGCGGTGTAGGCAGCCTGCCAGCGACTTGCATCATTATTAACATTAAACTGCGGGCTTGCCCAGGTTAATAGCACTCTGCCAAGGAATGCTTGTGCGGCCCCTCTTGTAATACGGCCATAATCCTGTCCTGGCCAATTGTTAGGAAGATATACGATAGCAGTATCAAGATCAGCAATGATTTGATTGAACGTTTGTGTTGTAGTATTACGGGGTAATTCGTCGGCCTGTTTTGCAGCGTTACCAACAACAGGCAATGGTGTTAAAACCAGTGGTACGCCACCGTATAACCTAACTAAATCGAAGTAGCGGTATGCTCTCCAGAACAACGCCTGGGCTTTAAACCTATTTTTAGTAGGAACAGGTATCGGACTTGCCGGCAAGTTTGCTATAAAATCGTTTATATTGCGAATTTTGGCATAGTTATTATTATTTGCATTAGCTGACCCCAAATCGCCAACCGTAGACGTAGTGACCGTACCAAGAGTAAATGTATTACTTGAATAAGTTTCTTCTGTTAAGTTACCAGGACCAGTGGTACTGATGGTACTGAGCGAACCACCGTTACCCGCCCATCCTGGTAGGTTGGCCGTATAAATTGAATTAATATACTGTACCGCTACCACTGAATCGCTAAACAAAAGCGTTGCGGTATAAGTAGATTCGGGTACTTTATCGTCAAGTACTTTTTTACAACTTGTTATATCCAACAGCGCCATTGAAAACAGGGCTGCTAATGCTATGTAATATAATTTTTTCATTTTTTTAATTATTAAAAACCTGCATTTATACCTAATGTAATTGTTCTCTGCTCCGGATAAACATTCACTCCCGATCCCGGTGCCCTGTAAGACTCTGGGTATGGGTTAACTAAATATGCAACATTGGTACATTGTGCAAATAAACGTGCGCTTGCAAGACCTATATGCTTTATCCAATTTCCAGGTATTGCATAGGATATATTAGCTTGTGAGATATTCCAGCTAAAACTGCTGATAAACCAGAAATTACTTGTTACTGAATAATCAGCATAATAATAAGGAGCAGGTAATTTAGCATTCGGCGTTTGAGGTGTCCAGTACCCTTCATTCCATAGCGCAGTCCTGTTTTCTTGCAAATCGCCATGAGCCGAATAATATGTACCATAGTCATAACTACCCAACTGGCCGGTACCGCCCCACGAAAGGCCGGTATTAACACTTATGCTAAAAGATTTGTATGTTACCCCGTAATTAAATCCTAACCCATTATGGTTGCTTGATTTATTGCTCAGGTATTTTTCGTCTGCGTATGCATTTGTGCTTGAGGGGCCTATTATACCGTTATGATCCAAGTCGGCATAATTGATCATACCGGGTGCGGGTGTTAAGCCAAATATTTTAACATTGCTTGCACCACCGGCTTCTGCTGCCCGGGAGGCGATGATAGCATTAGCTTGTGCTTGCGTGCGGATCAAACCTAAACTTTCATAACCAAATACACCACCATCATCAGATTTTCCGTCGCGATCCTGGGCAGTACCTATTATACCTGCAGCCTGCGGCACCAGGATATCTTTATCATCACTCCAGTTGTAAAATGCTGTAACGTTATAGCTCCAATCCTGGTTTATGTGGTCTCTCCATGTAATGGTAATTTCTGTACCAAAGTTGTTTACTGAACCATAATTTTCTACCGGCGCTGTATTGCCAACAGTTAAAGGTGTAGCAGCAGAAGTAGCTGCAAGCATGTCGTAAGCGTGTGTAAAATAATAATCAGCGGTTACTGCCAAACGGTTCTTCAAAAATGCTGCATCCACACCATAGTCCGTCTCGAATTTATGGTCCCAGGTAGCATCCGGGTTCGGAAGTGCGGCCGCCGTAATACCATTGCCCCGGCTTCCTTCAGCAAACACGGCACCTCCACTGCTGCCTTGTCCTATATTGTATTGTTGAAAATACTCATAAGCAGATTTGTTTACAGAAGATGTTCCTAATAAACCCCAATCTCCACGTACTTTTAACTGATCAACCCAAGGGGCAAACTCTTTAAAAAATGGTTCATTCGAGATTACCCAACCTGCTGATACCTGCCCAAATCCTCCCCACCTTTTACCAGGTGCGAAGTATGTTGTACCATCTTCACGGCCAGTAAGCTGTAAAAGATAAGTTCCATCGTAGTCATAATTTAAACGCTGTATAAATGATTCAAAGGCATACTCGTACACAATGCTATTGGCCTGATTTACGGTTTGAGTACCTGTGGCAAAATTATCATTTGGTAAAGCCCCTATAATAGGGTTTGTAATTGATGTAACTACCCCATCTCCGCTATTGCCCGTCTGCTCGTATAGTGCTAATGCAGTTATGTTGTTTTTACCGAAACTGTGCTGGTAATTAAGCTTTGCGTCTAACTGATAGCTTTTTACAAGGTCAGGACTGAATGTAACATCATCTCCGTTGGAAATTGGCTTTGCAGTTCCTATCGTTCCGCCTGGTATATGATCATTATCGCCTGTTCCTGAATATGTGTAATAAGTAAATGCAGTTCCGTATTGTGATGAAAAGGCTGTATTTATATTATCATTGAATGAAAAGCCTGCCGACAAACCCTTAATGCCAGGTATTTCGTAATCAACATGGGCCAAAAAGTTGGTAACGTAGTCAGGTTGTTGTTCAAAGTTATTTGAGCTTTGTAAAAGCGGGAAGTTTACAAGATCAATTGTGTTTGCAACACTACTGTTTCCAACCGAGTACACAGGGTTCCCATTTATAAAATATGGCATCCATGGCAAGTGCTCACCAAGTATCAAAACGTCATTATTAAGACTTTCTGATGGATATTTCATCCAAAATTCCTTTGCAAATGAATAATCAAAACTAAGGTTAACGCCAACTGTTAAACCTTTTGCAGGTTTTGTTTCGACATTTGCACGCAGGCCCCATTTATAGTTTTCAAGGCCTGAAAAATTGGAGTTTTGATTTGTAAAATTACCTGATATAAAATAGGTCGCCTTATCAGTACCGCCTGACACATTTAAATTTTCATGTTCAACATCGGCTGCGTGAAAATAGTTTTTAAGCCAGTTCTGGTTATTGGCCGGATTGGAGAAATAGGCCAATTCGTCTGGCGTATACCAAGCGGTATTCAATTTATTGTTTACTATATCGTAACCATCAGCTTTAAGCGAATCACCTGTAAGTGCACCAGTCGGTGACATAACACTCGTTTGTGTGTAGGCATTGCTCCACTTGGCCATTTCTGCACCAGTAAGGTATTTTGGCAGTTGCATGGCATTTGAGGTACCAAATTGGCTTGAAAAACTAATCTTTGGCGCGCCTATCCTTCCTTTTTTGGTACGCACTATAATTGCTCCATTGGCACCGTTCACACCATAAACGGCAGCTTCGGCATCCTTTAATATAGAGATACTTTCAATCTCACTCGCATCTAAAAGATCAAAATCTGCCTCAGTACGCTGTACATCATCAATAATGAAAAGCGGAGTAACAATGCCCCCATTTGAATTGAGCGTTACAGGATTACGGATTGTTACGCTTGATGTTGGCTGGCCTGGTCGGGCATTTTCGGTTATATTCAGACTAGGGGTTTGCCCAGACAAAGTACCAAGAAAGTTAAGACCAGGTATATCCTGAACATCTTTAGGACTAATAGTAGCTACCGACCCTGTTAAAGTGGATTTCTTTTGCGTACCGTAACCTACTACTACAACCTCATCGAGGCTGTTATTATTAGGTACCAATTTAAAATCCGCATTTTTTTCGCCTACTCTTAATGTCTTCGATTGATAGGAATAGCCAACAAAGCTTACACCTATTACAACGTTTTGTAAGTTGGTTACTTTTATAGCGTATTTGCCATTTACATCGGTAACGGTTGCTGCACTACTACCTTTAACCTGTACGGTTACGCCAGGCAGCGGTTGGCTTTTTTCATCGAGCACTGTACCTGAGACAGTTCGATTCTGTGCTTTTAGCACGTTGCTGATGCTGAGCAGCAGCAACACTAAAAATAAAAGGTAAATTTTTCTCATAAAAATTAGGTTAATTTATAATTGGTATATATTTAGGGCTCATTTAATAATACTTCTCACTTTATTATCAAACTCATTTTACTTTCTTATCCTTTTTGGCTGGATTTGTCTTTAATACGCTGCTGCCATTCTGCTGCTTCTTTCTTCATATCATACCCCTGGGCTGATAAATAGTTATTAATCCTTCCTTTGTATTTACCAAACCAGGCATGTTTTTTTTCTGATGATTCTGCATCTATGGCGTGCTCCCTCGCTTCTACCAGCCATGCTTTAATTTGTATTTTTTGCACATCGCTTAAGTTTGGGATTTCATCCAGGTAGGCATTATAAGTTAAAGGCAATATCCTGTAGGTCATTTGATCTTTAACCTCATCAATCTGCTCATTGTTTAACTCAGTGCTAAGTTTTGCTAAATAAGTACGGTGTAACTTATCAAGTTGCTTATCCACATTGCTGTCAATTGCGGCTATTTGTGTATTAGCGGTAGTTTTATCATCACTCTGCTTTGATTTTATATCTTTTACTTGTTGATTGCGGGTGTCATGTATAGCGCTTAAGTCGCGGTACTGATCTACTATAATAGCAACTACGCGTTTAAACTTTACAGAATCAGTAATGTTAAGCGCTGTAACAATCTTTTCTGATCTTTTGGTAATTACTTGTGTATAATTTGCCTGCTCATCAGCATCTGTGCTTTGAGCATAGGTAAAGCTAATACTGCATAATGTTAATCCGGCTATTAAAAGGTATTTCTTCATTATTATATAGTATATCAAAAATGGTTTATATAAATTCTCACTTTATTATCCAATTATCAACAAGATAATTGTACTAAAAACACTAATTAATTATTCAACTAAACATCAAATACTTAATCCAGAAAAAATAATATATATAATTATTAATTGGTTTTATAATCATGCAGACATGCAATGCATTTAGACTGTCTACAATAACAAATATCATTGAAACGTAATTGTTATTACTACCCATATTTATCAACTTATTGTATCATCTTATCATAAGGATAATTAGTGTATATAGCAGTATATTTACATTGTATTTTACCAGGATACTTGATGGGATCAACTTTTTTTCAGTAAATTTAAAATCTCAACCCGGATAGCCAATTATTTCCAAGCCAATTATCTGATTATTATTTTAGTAGATTTTAGTTCAAAATGAAACCACATTTTCTTAAAGTAGCTGTACAACCGCAAAATTCCTTTAGTATAAGGCATGATATTTTGCCTACCTTCAGGGGCATATGGCACTATCATCCGGAGCTTGAACTGCACTATGTTATTAAAGGAGAAGGCGTACGTTTTATTGGTGATAATATCAGCAACTTTTCTTCGGGAGAAATATTGCTGCTAGGAGAAAAATTACCGCATTGCTGGCGTTGTAAAGAAGAGTACTTTCAACCGGATTCCGGACTTAATGTAGAAGTGATTGTTATACACTTTTTGCCTGATTGCCTTGGGCGATATTTATTGAATTTACCGGAAGCATATTTGCTGCCAAAACTTTTTGAAAAGGCTAAAAACGGCCTTATTATAAATGGCAAAGCTAAAGAAGAACTAAAGCAATTAATGCACCGCGCGGTAAATGCCAATAACCTGGATAGGATTATTGTGCTGCTATCTATACTTAAAGTTTTAGCTGAAAATGAGGATTCTGAACCGATAACATTATCGCATAACGAATTTCATCAATCAAACGAATTAGATACTATACGCCTTAATAAAGTTTGCTCATATACCCTGACTAATTATAAGAAGGAAATAAGCTTAAACGAGATTGCTGCAATTGGCAACCTGAGCGTTACATCGTTTTGCAGGTATTTTAAGTTGATGACCAAAAAGACATTCTCTGACTTTTTAACAGAGATAAGGATAAGCCATGCCTGCCGGTTTTTGATTGAGGATAAATTGCCTACGGAAGTAATTTGTTTTGAGTGTGGATTTAACAATATTTCGAACTTTTACCGGCACTTTAAAAAAGTAACCGGCATGACTCCGCTGGAATATAAGAGAAGATATTTGAAAGGGCAAACCACTCATGTTGTTGCTCAAAGCGCTTAATCTACTTTGTGTTCAAAGTTAAAGTTGACGGCATTAGACCTCTTGAGGTAGCTTCTACTAAAACCTCCCCTTTTATTTTTTGTGAGCGCACTATCAGCAGGCACATGCCGTGGAACGCTTTGCGGTAGTTCGCTTTAAATGGTTCCATACTTATTTGGGAGCCGTTATCAACGCCTGCAATACTGGCAGCACCTTTTACTTTAAAATTAACGAGATTTTCGGCATCGGGGACTATGTTTCCGTCTTTATCCAAAACTTTTACTGTGATAAATGAGAGGTCGTTGCCATCAGCATAAATAGATTTCCTGTCGGCAATTAGTTGAATTTTCGCAGGTGCACCCGCTGTATGAATTTCTTGTGATAATACGATCTTTCCATTTTTACGGGATATTGCTTTTAATGTGCCCGGCTCAAATTTAACTTTCCATGACACATGCAGATCATCTCCTTGTTTTTTCTTGATTCCTAATGATTTGCCATTTAAAAAAAGTTCCACTTCGTCGGCCTGGCTATAGTATGCCCAAACATCAACCAGTTGGCCTGGTTTCCAATTCCAGTGAGGTAAGAGATGCAGAACTGGTTTATCCGTCCACTCACTTTGGTACATATAATAAACATCCTTTGGAAAGCCAGCCAAATCAACAATACCAAAATATGAACTGCGGGCAGGCCATGGATATGGCGTTGGCTCGCCCAGGTAATCGAAGCCCGTCCAGATAAAAAGACCGGAAAGAAAGTCGTGTTTTTTAATAATCTTCCAGGTTTCTTCGTGCGTTGAGCCCCAGTAAGCGGCTACATTATCATAAGCAGTGACTGCAAATTGAAGATTGCCTTGTGTAAATGGAATTTTTGAACTTTGTGGCCAATGGCGGGTAGTATCGGTTGGTGTATCATAAAATCCCCGGGTTTCCAACGCCGACATGGTTTCCGTAGCGATAAATTTTTGGTTGGGATAATTCTTTAAAAAATCAGCATATACTTCCTGGTGGTAGTTTAGGCCAACCAAATCCAAAGCACCTGATTTATAGATGAAATTTTTATGTGGATCAGATTCGCTTAAAGCTGATGTAACCGGACGGGTGTCGTCGAGATTCTTTACGATCTTAACCAGTTCGCGGGTTATTGCAATACCGGTGCTATCAAATTGTTCGCGAATCTCGTTACCTACACTCCATATAAAAACGCAGGGGTGGTTACGATCGCGGAGGATTTGGTCTGTCAGATCTTGTTTGTGCCATTGGGCCCAGTCTTCATGGTAATCGTGTTTGTTCTTTTTCTTAACCCACATATCAAATGCTTCATCCATTACCAAAAAGCCCATTTTATCGCAGAGGGTTAAAAACTCAGGAGCTGGCGGATTATGTGAAGTGCGAATAGCATTGCAACCCATTTGTTTGAGGATTTGCAACTGCCTTTCAATTGCACGGGTATTTACTGCTGCGCCTAAAGCTCCTAAGTCGTGATGCATACAAACGCCTTTTATTTTCATGTGGACACCGTTTAGGGAGAAACCCTTTTCACTATCGAACTTAAAAGACCGTATGCCTATGTTAACTTGATAATCGTCCAATAATTCGTTCCCCTTAAATAACTGCAAAACGACTTTATATAAATAAGGATGATCGGTAGACCATAAAATGGGATTTTTAATTACTACATCTCTAATGGCACCAACCTGATTAATTGATGATAAATTATCGGCAACAACTTTGCCCATTTCGTTATAAATAATAGCTTTTAAACTCAGGCTTTTATCGGTAGATGATATGCTGGTGCTGATATTTACAATTGCACTGGAATTACTTATTTGTGGTGTGGTTATAAAAGTACCCCATTGTTTAAAATGGGTTTTATTTATGGTAGTAAGCCATACATTGCGGTAAATGCCGGAGCCGCTGTACCAGCGGGAATTTGGTTGATCGGAATTGTCAACCCTTACCGCAATAACGTTTGTTTGATTACCAAATTTCAGATAAGCGGTAAGATCATAATTGAAAGAGATATAGCCGTTAGGCCTTTTGCCCAGGTAATGGCCGTTTATCCAAACTTCGCTGTTACAGTAAACGCCATCGAAATTGATGATGATGTTTTTGCTTTTTGACGATAATGGTAATGTGAATGTTTTGCGATACCAGCCAATCCCTGTTGGTAAACCACTCTCATTTGCTGTGGATGGATTTCTTTGGCTGAAACTACCTTCTATGCTCCAATCATGCGGCAGATCGAGGGTGCGCCATTTGTTGTCGTTAAATGTGTTGCTTTTGGCTAAACTGTCATCGCCAAGCATAAACTTCCAAGTACTGTCGAAATTTTCGACTTTTCGTACAGATTGTGCTGATGCGCTAAACCAACCTGCAAAAACAAAACTGATGAAAACAAAAAACAGCTTCATGTAATGATTATTTTTTGATTTTTACCGGAGGCGCAATGTAATTCAATGTGCTTTTGCCCATATCTTTTGAGGTTGCTACCGCGATACCACGCTGCTGCGCTTTATTAACGGCACAGTAAAAATGATAAACTACACCTTTCCAGTATATCACCTCAGATTTATGCGCGAATTCATTATCAAAAGGCTCTGATGCCTGTATTAGTTTTGCACCCGTCCAATCTGTCCAATGTACTAAATCATATGAGCAGGCAAAGCGGTTAAACACGCCGCCGGGACCAGTCTTCCAGAATGCGCCAAAATAGAACATTACATAAACATCGCCTATCTTTTGAATATCAGGATCGCCGGTTATGCCGGGGCCATGGTTTAATACCGGGTCTTTACCATAACGTTTCCAGTGAATCATATCATCAGAAGTGGCCATGCCAATACGTTCGGCTCCGCGTTTTTTATCTACACTATCGCCGTTGGCATTGTAATACATCACAAAAGGGTGCCCGGTAAGTTTTGATTTATCCCAGATAACGGTTTCTTTATATTGGGTATGATTATCCCACCAACTAACATCGGCATCGGTTGGGGTTAATACCGGGTGATCTAAACGATCCCATTGATGTACTGTTGTTGGATCCTGGCTGGTGTAAGCCATGCCTATGGAAAGCACGCCCTTTTCGTAACCACGATCATGCCCGCCAAAATACGACATCCAGTATTTGCCGTTGTATTTTTGAGGTTGATAGCTCCCACCCCATTTAGTATCTATGAGCGCCATGTAGCCTGCTTTTTGGTTGTTATCCCAATGAGTAGTATCCGAAAAGGACATGATACGGCCCATGGTATTCCAATGCAGCAAGTCCTTACTATTTGCCAGCCAGGTTTCGTAACCGCGACCGTTAAAAATGATGTAGGTCATGAACCATTTTCCATTCTTTCGGAATACAGTAGGGCAATCTGTTTTTTTGATATTGCTATCGGTTACCATCACCAAACCATATTTGTAAGGCGTTTTTACCTGATCGTAAATTTGCTGCATTACCTTGTCAGGTACTTTATTAATATCTGATTGCGCATAAGCTGTGTTTAAGCTAATTATGCTGATAAGGGCAATTAATAAATATTTAATTTTCATGTTGAATGATCTATTTTTCGTTTATAATGAAATTGTAAGTACCGGAGCCGATTACTATTAGTGCCTTATTATTTTTATAACCTAAGAATTTGATGTTTTTAACAGCGTCGATGGGTTTTCCGCTCTCTGTTAATACTGCCTTTTCGCTCACAGGCAGGTAAACGGTAGCGGTAGTATTCGCGGGAATTTGAACGGTTAATTCAAATTCCCCATTAGTCTTTTTCCAATCTGTCGCGATGATACCATACGGTGAATCAAAAGATGCTTTAGCACTGGTTACATCGCCAACCGGTTGCGGCCTGATCTCGATATTTTTCATGGCGATGTCGCCTTGTGCAGGACGAATACCAGCCAATCCGCCGTAAAACCACTCCATAATATGGCCGAGCATGAGGTGATCATTGGAAACCTGCGGTAATGCGCCCCACGATTCTGTTAAAGACGTTGCGCCATGTGCCAATTGATAACCATATCCGGGAACATCCGATCGGCTGTTCATGTCAAATATTACATCAGACCGGCCTGCATCATCCAACACCTTCAACAGGTAGCGGAAGCCGATATCGCCGGAGGTTAGCATATTTCCATGTTGCTGTAATTCTTTTACAATGTTATTGATTACTGCTTGCTTATCTTTTTGCCCAACTAAACCCATATAAACCGAAATGGCGTTTGCTGTTTGGCTACCTGTGCCATATTCCTTAGTTTTTGGATCAAAAAACGCTTTGTTGTATGCTTGCTTAACAGATAATGCCAATTTTTGATATGTTGCAGCGTCCTGAGTTTTGCCTAACAGGTTTGCAATCTTAGTTAGGATATTAAGATCATAATAGTAAAAAGCGGTAGCCGTAATGCCCTTGGGCGTTTGCTGTGAGTATCCCGGCGCTTTTGGGCCCTGGTCGTACCAATCGCCTAACCCTTCTGTCAGGATATGCCCTTTAGCCTGTTTGCCCAAATAATCCAGATAGCGCTTCATCATGTCATAATTTTCGGCGAGAACCTGGTTATCCCCATACCACCCATGCACATACCAGGGCAGGATAATGGCATTACTCCCCCATTCCGGCGAATCACGGAAGGGATCACCGAACTTGGTGTATTCCGGCGCAATCTCCGGAATTAACCCATCCGGCGTTTGTGCCAGCCGCATATCATTAATACATTTTAGCGCAAGGCGATGGATATCAAAATTATAATGCATGGAATTACCCACCAGGTGAACTTCTTCCAGCCAGCCTAATTTTTCACGATGCGGGCAATCGGTAAATACGCTTGCCAAATTACTTTTCATCGCCCAGTCTATCAGCGTAAAAGTTTTGTTGAACAGCTCATTTGAACAACTAAAAGTTCCTACAGTAGAAGCTGAATTGCGGGTATGCAAGCCTTTTATATCTAACATTATGGGTAATGCGTTAGCATTAGTTTCGCCTTTTGGTACCGCTCCATTTACCTGTAAATACCGGAAGCCATAATAGGTGAATTGCGGATGCCAGGTTTCCGGGCCATTACCCTTTAAAATATAATCGTAATAATGCGGCTTGCCCGATCCGGTTTGATTGGCTGTACCATCGTCGTGAATCAATTCCGCCGGGGTTATCCTTACCGTATCGCCCTTTTTACCTTGAACGGTGATTTGCGGAATACCTGCAGCGTTCTGACCGAGATCATACACCCATACACCCGGGCTTAATTGCTTTTTGCTGATTGGTGTGAATTGCTGCATTACCCGCAACGGATCGGCAGCTTGGGCATTTAATTGCAGAGGACCATCTACAATTATAGCATTTTGCCATTTTGAATCATCAAAATTCACGGTATTCCAACCCAATTGCTCCAGGTTCGCATTATAATCTTCGCCACCGTAAATACTGGTGAAGGTTATTGGGCCGGGTGTTGTTTTCCAGCTTTCATCACTTACTAAATTACCGATTGTACCGTCCTTGTATTCCAATACTAAACGGCAGATCATTTTGGGATAACCATAAGCGCCGGTCATTTTTCTGTAACGACGGTCGCGGGGGATAAAGTAAAACCCATTGCCCAGCATTACACCCAACGTATTACTGCCTTGAACTAATTTTTCTGTCAGATCAAAAGGAACATACAAAGCTTGCTTGTCATACTGTGTCCATCCCGGGTCGAGGAAATGATCGCCTACTTTAGTACCGTTCAGGCTCATATCAAAATGCCCTAAACCGGAAATGTACATGGTGGCTTTTTTAAGCGGTTTGCTGATGGTAAACGTTTTGCGCAATAATGGAAGCACATCGTTATTCGGCGGCAAACCTTTAGGTCCTTTACCTGCGGGAAACGGCACCATTCGCATGGAATCGGGCATTTTAGCATAGGCTATCCATTTTGCGCCTTGCCAGTCAACTGGTGCGAGCAGGCCCATTTGCCATTTGGTGATATCGCTCCATGCTGAATTATGATGGTTATCGGAAACCATAACCTTCCAGTAATAAGTTTTTGCTGCTGATAAAGGTTTGCCTTTATAAGTAATTTGTATGGAAACAGATGACAGGACCCGCTTTGAATCCCACATATTACCTATGTTGTTGATTAAGGCTTCCTTATTGTCAGCAACCAAAATATGATAAGCGATTTGTATGGTATTTCTTTCATCAGATTGTAGCTCCCAACTTAATTTTGGTGAGATCGATTCCACTCCCTTGGGATCAGACTTGTACTCGCACATTAAATTGGTTACTTTTAATCCTTGCGCAATTACCTGTATCGGCAGCATTAAAAAAAGCATGTAGAATCTTTTGATCATCATTTTATCATTTGGCAGCATTACTGCATCTCAAGACCCGATATTATTAGTCCTTTTGCGTCAATAGCTGTTAATATCACCTTATAGTTTCCTGCGTTAATACTACCATTAGTTGATGTGCTTACTGTACCTGATTTACCTTTTGTTAATGGTTTAAAATTTAACACCTCGCTTTTCATGATAGTACCATCGGCAGCCTCTAACTGCATTTTAACCGTAAAAGTTTGCGAGCTATTGTTATAATACTTAAAGTTTAAATTATAGCTATCGGCTACACCGGGCGTAATGATTAGCGTTGCTTTTGCATCCGACGATCCTGTGAACCGTAAAGCTTTTTTCTTATTTAAAGTATCCTGGATTATTCCATCGCCTTGAATTGAAGCATTGGCAACATCGTACTTAATACTCCTTTTTAGGTCGATGGCAGGTTCGAGCGTGGTAACGGGTAGAACAGCCACGGTATATTTTCCGTTCTTGCCATACTCACCTAATGGAATTATCGAGTTGGCGACATATCTTTTTTTATAAAGCGAGAAATCACTACCCCCGTTTTCATCTGTTTGCAGGGATAATCCTGTTGGCTGATAATCTTTTAACCAGTATGGCCGATCTTCAGCCTTAACATTCATGGCGATGTAAACATCGGCCGCAGCTTTTACCGAGAAGCTTATAGGATGAGCTGCTTTTACTGAAGTTTTAATCCAGTCAGCGCCATATAAAGCAGGTGGCAATTGGCTGAAGCGTATATCTGCATCAGGATAAACTTGCTGACCAATATCCATCCATGACTGTACTGACCATTTATTTTGTTTATCGACGTTAAGGTTTTTGATGGCTCCGCCTGACGATGCTGCAGGAATTGCTTTTTGGTTTAATGTACTTATAGCAATAGCTGAAATAATAGCTTCCCCAGCGGCGGTATGCGGGAAAGATATCTGCAGTTGGCCGCCTGTTATATGAACGGTAAACGTTTTTTTCAGGGCATTATCACAGCCTGCTTCTTTCCAAATATCAAGGTCTTTTAGTACCGTTTTATTGTTTATGGCGATGTCGAACAAGCGCCAGCCTGCGCAGTCCATGCCACTGCCGATGCCGTACCAGGGCTCGGTAAAATAAAGCTCTACCCGGTAATCGCCATCTGGCACAGGGAATTGGTATTTTAGTTTGTTCATCCCAAAGCGGTACGACTGGAGTAGCTGTTCATCGTTAGTAGAGTGGATTATATCAAAGCTTCTTTGCTGGCTTCCGAAGAAAGCGGGCATGCCAGGGTAATCGTCCGTCCATGACAGAGATCCCCAGGTTTTCGCACTGGTTTTGTCTGCATCGGCCATCCATAAGTTGCCTTGCTTATCGGTATAATCGGGGCCACCGCAGTTTACGCGGTAGAGGTATTTGTAGCCTTGAGCAGGTTTGAGAATATCTGAATTTCCTGATGACAGTTGCTTTAAATTTGGTGCTACTGGCAAGTGATTTAAAACGATATAATCCTTTGCCACGGGCTTGCCATTCACATATCCAACGGCATATAGGATGTTGTATTTGATATCGGCATTATCCCATTGAAAATGGGTACCTATACCCTGCCGTGTTTTTTTGCCGAGCGAAATTGTTCCTGCATCGTTAAATAATTCCACTTCGTCGCAGTTGGAGTAGACGCTGATACTGTCTTTTTTACCCGGTTTTATCCAGCGGTTTGGCCAGGTATGCGACACGATGTAAACCATAGGCTCTTTAACCTTATCTGCATAGTTGGCGCGGTACATATAAAAGGCATCGGTTGGCTGGCCCCAAATGGTGAACAGGCCTTTATAATTTACAGGCCCAACACGGTCGAGTTCGCGGTCGCCTTCGCCGCCTTGTACACGGCCCGGGTTTTCGTGTGAGTAAAGCAGCCACATAAACTGGCCGGCAACCTTATCTTTTACGGATTCAGCCAGTTGGACTTTCTTTTCCAGTAGCTGGGTCATGCGGTCTTCACTTAAAATAGAGGTTTGCGCGAATGGCCCGTTTGTATGTAAATCAAGGCTGCGCCATGCGCCGTATTCGCCTACTAAAATATCTTTTTGCAGATCTGAGGCATAATCCAAAACGTTACCGCCATAGGTACCAGACCAATTTTGGGGAACATCCCAATCTGTTCCTCTACCACCATTGCAGGTTGTTATTTTGCGTTGGGACGAGGCAGTTGGATCAAGGCTGCGGATGATGTCGGAACATTCCTTGGCAAAATCTTCAGGTAAACGGCTTTCGTTTTGAAGCCCCCATAGGATCACTGACGGGCTGTTTCTGCGTTCGATTATCCAATCCTTTAACAGGGCTTTAAAGTTTTTTCTGAATTCCGGCGTATCATACCAAATGTGCGCGGTGTATTGCGGCCACCAAAGTATGCCTAGTTTGTCCCAATATTTTTGATATTCCAGGTTATGAGGTTGGTGCGCATCGCGGAACGCATTAAATCCTGCTGATCTTAATTGCATTACCCTTGCCCTTATTTCCTGGTTACTGAAGGCGTGGCTATTGCCCATTAAATGCTCGTATTCGGCTATGCCGTTGATGAATACGGGTTTGCCGTTTAGGTAAAAACGGTTATCGCCGTTATTACGGCCGATGGGCCAGCTTATCCAACGGATGCCGTAAGGAATGGATGTTTGATCAATCATATGTCCATTGATTGTTACCTGTGCTTTAACGGTATACAAATACGGATTGGTGAGGGACCATAGATGAACCTGTTTTACTTGCGGCATGATCTGCTTTGCAATGCCGGTTGCATTGGCATCGAGATTGATTACTGATTTTGTTTCGGCAACTACTTTTCCACTCGCATCAATTAGTTGATTTGTAACTGTTGCTTCGCAGAGCTTATTACTATAATTTTTAACTGTTGTTTCGAGGTTTAGTGTGGCTGATCTTTCGGAAACTGTGGTATCATTCCAAACATGGATACCGAATGGTTCTACCCGAATAAGGTCGGTTACGATGAGGTGGACAGGCCTGAAGATCCCCATCGGCTGCGAGCCTTCGGAAAAACCCGGATCATCAGAGTCGGCGCCGCATACCCAGGGAAGATCCCTGATAAAAGCCGGATGATCAGCCCGAATGCAGAGGAGGTTGGAACCTTGTTTGATCGCATTGGTAACATCGAGCGTAAAAGTGGTACGACCACCGGCATGGTAACCCACCTGCTTACCGTTAAGCCAAACCGTAGCATACGATCCTACACCCTCGAACCACAAAAAATAACGTTTATCCGCATGTCGGTTAATGATTGCGAAAGTTTTTCGGTACCAAGCATAACCATGCAGGTTGCCGTTTTTTAACCGGCGATAACCACCATAAGTATCCCAATTATGCGGTACATCAACGGTTAGCCAGCCTTTATCAGCAAAACCTGCTTTTTCAAAACCTTTATGGGCGTTTATATTATGTTCGTCAGCAATGGTGCGCCATTTGCTGTTTAAGAGCATTTCCTGACGGATATTTTGCGCTAACGCAGTTTGGCAGGCAGCCATCATAAAAAGCACAAAAGCCATGTGGCAAAGCCATCGGCAAATACATTTTATATACAACTGCTTATTATTTAACACTTTACATACGATTTAATAAGCCATCGAAATCATAACTCACGCCTTTTTGAGTAATGATATTAACTATTTTGCCATGGTACGTCAACTTACAATTGCCGCCTGTTGTAGATGTTACCTTAATATATTGCAATTGCCCATGAACCCAACTATAACTTAACACAAAGCCACCTCTTGCACAGATGCCAACAACTTTGCCAACGGGTAAAGTTGTTGGTAATGCCGGCAGAATCTCTATCGCATCGCCCTGGCTTTGCAGCAGCATTTCGGCAAGTCCGGCGGCGCCGCCAAAGTTGCCATCTATCTGGAATGGTGGGTGGGCGTCAAATAAATTGTGGTATACGCCACCCTTTTCTTTTCCTGAGCTTACATCAGCGGATGAAAGCAGCATATCGAATAAACGCATGGCGTGGTCGCCCTCTTTTAAGCGGGCGTATAAGTTTACTTTCCAGGCGATGCTCCATCCTGTTCCTTCATCGCCACGGTATTTGAGGGATTGTTCAGCAGCCTTCATTAAAGCCGGAGTGTCCCACGTAATATCTGTACCGGGATAAACGCCCCACATGTGCGATACATGGCGATGTGTATCGGCGGTATCGTCTTTATCCTCCATCCATTCCTGTAATTGACCATAGCGACCAATTTTATTAGGCGCGATTTGGCCGTACATGGATTTCAGTGTATCTATAAACTTATTATGGATGCCCAAAACACCGGCAGCAGCAATTGTATTTTTGAACAGATCACGAATGATCTGATGATCCATTGTCGGCCCGGCAACCAAGCCGCCATGCTCGGGTGAATTTGATGGTGTGCTGATGAGGTAGCCTGTTTTAGGGTCTTTGGTTAAAAAATGAACAAAAAACTCAGCCGCGCTGCTCATATCGGGATAAGCCCGGTTTTTTAGGAACACCTGATCTTTGGTAAACAAATAATGCTCCCATAACTGGTGACAAAGCCATGCGCCGCCACTTACCCAAATACCATGCGTAGATGAATTTACAGGGGCAGTTCCGCGCCATATATCGGTGTTGTGGTGCAATACCCATCCGGGCGCATTGTAGTGTAGTTTGGCTGTGGCTTTGCCTGTTTGTGCCACATCATCAACCGCATTAAAAAACGGAGCACTACATGCTGATAGATTTAATTCCTCGGCAGGCCAGTAATTCATTTCTAAGTTGATATTGGTGGTAAATTTACTACCCCAAGGTGGTGTCAGCAGATCGTTCCAAAGTCCCTGTAAATTTGCAGGCTGGCTATTGCCCGGGCGTGATGATGAGATCAGCAAATAACGGCCGTATTGCACATATAAGGCTATCAAAGCAGGATCGGCAGTGTTGCTGAATTTCAGGATGCGCTCATCGGTAGGTAAGATATCATTTGGAGTAGACCCTAAATAAAGAAAGAACTTATCGAAATAAGATTGATAATCTTTAACATGAGCGGCCATTATAATCGCATAAATTCTACCTGAAAGTTTGCTAATAATATTTTTACAAATCGCATCAGGGCTGCCGGAAACATCTTTATAACTTTTAAAATTGGTTGCGGCGGTTAGGTATAGCGTAGCCTGGTTAGCGTTGCTAACAGTTATATCATTTGCATTTACCACTACTTTGCCACCTATCGCCTCAATATGTAAATAACTAACGCCCCGCAATACGCCATCGCTAATTTTAAGCGATAATGCCAATGTATGGGCGTCGACTTTGTAAATATTGAAAGACTTGTGTAAGGTTTTAAGTAATGCGTTAAAGGTTATGCTGCCGGGCTGGCTTGCTGTTAGATGTACCGCTATAACCTGATCGGGTGCGCTTGAAAAGTATTCGCGGGTATAGGTAGTACCGTTTGATTGGTAGGTAACATGCGCGATGGCTTTGGTCAGATCAAGATCGCGGGTATAGTTTGACACTTCCTGTTTAGGGAATTGCAAGTAGAGATCGGCAAAGGGTTGGTATTCGGCATTATATGCAGGGTGAGCTGGCGGTGAATCATTTTGGATAGCATATTTCCAATTTGATTTTAGTGGGATAAAGTTTGCCGGTGCATCTTTTTGATAAACACCCAGTTTTTCTTTTACCGTAGTTAATCCGCCTTTATCATAAAAATTAAGTACCTGTATAGCTATGGTATTTTTGCCGGGATGAAGCAAACCTGCCGGGATGGTATAACTACGATTTGAATTATTACCGGAAGAGCCAACCAAATGACCATTCACATAGGTAAAATCCATATCACGAACCCTACCAATATTTAACACCATCGCTTTCCCAACCATGTCTGCTGGCAGATCGAAGCCATTGCGAAGCCAAACGGCGCCATCTAAACCCTCAAAACCGGGAAGTACCTCCCAACCGTTTACTTGCGGCTGCGTAATAGTTTTCCAGTTACTGTCATTCAAATCAGTTGTAGCATACGATACATCCGAACGCATTTTTTTCACCCATGCTACAGAATCGGCATCATACGTAAATTCGTGGCTTTTCATCCCCATGAAATGTTCCTGGGCAATGGATTCCGCTTCGGCTTGTTTGCCTTCAGCTATCAGACGGCGGATAATGGGTAAATATTTTGCTGCACCTTTACGGGCGTATGCTCTGGGGCCACCGGTCCATAAAGTTTGTTCATTAAACTGAATGCGATCTTCATCTGCACCGCCAAATATCATCGCTCCTAAACGGCCGTTACCAATTGGCAGAGCATCTGTCCATTTTTGGGCGGGTTGTTTATACCAAAGTCTTAAATTGCTTTGTGAGAAACCATGCTCAGGATTAATCATCGCGAACAGCAGAACCGTTGCACTAAGTAATATCCGGGTTGTAAATATGTTGGTTTTCCTGTTCATTTAAATTAGTTAAACAACCATCTTAAATCTTTGATGTTACCTTCGTTACTTAAGCCTGCATCATAAACCGGGATGGTGGCCGAATCATCCACAAAACCCAATACTAAACATGCACCTTTACCTAAACTTAAGGTATTATTACCTGCTTTGAAAGTATAAGTATGCACGTTCACCGGGGGCAAACCATCGATTTGTATGGCATTGGCAATCTTAATATCAGCCTGACCATAATCATTCGCTGTTGCATCTGTTTCCAGTTGGGGTTCCTGTAAATACTTGCTTTCTTTGCTTAAAAAATATCCAACCAAAACTTTAACAGGTTTTGTATTAGTAAAATTTATGGTTGTACCATCGGCAATTTGCATTGCCCTGTCCAATTTAATACCCTGTAAGCCTGTTAATTCAGAGGCAATGTTTTTGATTTGGGCGGAAGTATCCGTAAACACCTGACTGCCTGCTGATGCTTTGTAAAAATCAGCATTAGTTAAAGTTACCGGGGCGTCAATCAATTGTATCTTTTGTTGCTTTTTGGCGATAGACTTCGGCATTTTAAGTGAATCGATGTTTCGCTTAAAATTATTTAGCTCCTTTTGGTAAATGGGCAACAGCTCAACCCAGGTTTTATTTTTACCATCGTTACCCCCTACCGGTATTTTGCGTTGCTTGGTTTGCATACTGTTGGCATACAAGTAGGTATTTTTGGTAAGATCTACCAATTGCTGGTAATAATTCAGACTGATCTGCAATTCAGGCAAGGCCTTATCCAAATCGCTTATATCATCAGAATATTTATAACGCAATACCCATAATGCGGCCTTTACCTTATGCGCATAAGAATTAGCCATTGCATTATAGCAGTACATATCATTTTTAAGGCGATCAAATTCCGCTTTATCAGTAGTTACACCTTTATCAGCTGCATCAATAGCTTTAACCGCGTCGTGGCCTTCTTCTATTATGTCGTTAACTACCTTAACCGGGGTTTCGCCAACGTGTGGCTGGTGTTTCCATTCTTTGGCGGCATACTCACTTAACATTTCCCCTTCGGGGCCTTCAGAGTTATATAGTAATGAGAATAGTCCATATTTTTCAGGATCAACCAATTCGTTCATGGTCATGCCCAATGTCATGGTTTGACGGTTACCATCGGTTATGCCGAAACGCCTTAATATCTTGGGCGAAATCTCGCCGGATTGTTCGTAGGCATCTAAGATTTCTTTACCGTGCTCAAAATCGCAACCGTATTTTGAGGATAATTGCTGTGACCAATACTTAACTTCTTCGCCCCTATCACGATGGCAATTCCATGCATAGCGCGACCATTCTTTATACCAGATCCAGTCCCTGTCCATTTCCAGCTCTCGGGTCGAGGTGTTATCAGCGGTATATGGCCAATCCCAGTAAGACGCCTGCGGATAGATGTGGATACCGTTTGATTCATCAGGATTATGCATCGCCTGAACGCATTTTTGTATAAAATCATCTGATCCATACCTGAAAGGTTCAAGGTTAGCCAAAATGTGAACATTTTCAATTTCAACAGGGCCAAGTTTGCTCAGCGTTTGGTGCAATTCCACCCAGGGGCCGTGAGGTGTATAAGTAGTTAAAGCTTCGCCGTTGTACTTGATCATGGTATACAGGTTGCTATATAATGGTTTGGCATATTTCATATCGGATGGCGCATCAGTATCATGCGCGCGGAGAACGATCGGCGGCTCATCGGTACGGCCTAAAGCATTCAGCCCATCTTTTACGCCCGGAATTATTGTTTTGGTGAACCAATCAATATCATCCTGCCCAACGCCTTCCATTGCCTCGCCCAAGGTTACCAGCAGACCTACGTTAGGGTATTTTTGTACAAAAGCAGCAATAGATTTACGGGTGTAATCAGCTATGATGGGTACAATATGCCGATTGCGGTCTTGTGTTTTGAGGTGATTGTGTTCGGCAAAAGGTTTGGAAACGATGATGTTGTAAAAGCCCTGTATCACCCAGATACCGCGTTTATCAGCTTCGCGGGTTAGGAAATTGTATATGTCGACGTTCTTTTCGTAGGTAGCTTCGTCTACCTCCAGGGCATATGGATAATCCTTTACCTTAACGAGCGAAGCAAAGGGGTGACCGCTCCACAGGTAAAGCGAATTCATACGATTTTGCGCCAATGAATCTAAATACTTAATCCATAAAGCCTTATCATAAAACCATGGGAAATTTTGCGGGGTATAAGGATATTCATACGTACCGCGACCGGGTAATAGCTCGGGTTTTTGAATTCCTATACAGGCACCACGCAGTACCATTTCGGGCTGATCTGTTTTGTTGATGCTTGCAGGAAGTGAATGGTTTAATTTTAACTCATCTGCCAATTCAAGGCAGCCATATAGTGCGCCGGAGTTATCCGCACCTGCAATAACTATATTGCCAGAGGTGCCATTTATGGCAAACCCTTCTTTACCGGGTTTTTGATTTAGGTGGACATGCCATTTAGTATAATATTTTTTGATTAGGGGATCATTTAACAACCCGACAATTATAGTACTGCCATTATTCTGAAGATTGGCTTTTTCCGTCACAACATAGCCTTGTCCCTTTAACTGCTGCTCCAATTTTTGCACGCCATATTTAACACGTGCATGGGCCGAGCCGGAAAATATGACAGTAACACGTTTTGTTGATTTTACACCAATCGCATTACAGATCAATGCGCTAAACAAACAGGTGCAAAAAACAATATTAAATATGATCTTCATAAACTAACAGGTACAAACACAATGAAAAGATTTGCTAATATTCGGGCAACAAAACATTGCAGGAAATTGGTATTAAAATAAACTTAGGTTAAAATACTTTACGGTTATATAAACAGCCAAATCTATTAGTACGGAGGCATTAAATACTGCTTATTTTTTTCAAGCTATTGTACTATGTTATCATCAAAGAACGACTTAAATTTAAAACCTGTACAATTCAAGAATGTTTCATTATTGGAACAACAGGTGTTTTAATTCGAGATTTTTTGCAGTTAAATGCTTTAAATTATACTAAAAAATGGGCAAAAACGAGTCTTTTTTGCCGTTTTCAAGGTCTGTTTTGGCGTTTTTTAGATCGAAAAACGACTAAAACAAGCTTATTTGAGTCATTTTTATAACCTAAAAACGGCGTTTTCGGGTACTTTTCTGGCGTTTTTGGGGCTAAAAGTGTACCACTTGTTCCATATGTGCCGTGGTACAGTACGGTTATGAATTTAACTTAACAGTTACTTTTTTAAGCTCATTTCCGTGGTAGATAATTTTGCCATCAGCATACACAAAGAAGCCTGCCCCATGGTGATATTTCGATCCTTTTTCGTCCCACAGTATGGTTAGGATATGCCCATGGTAAGCCACATTATCCAGGCAGAACCATGCCCATTGTCCTTTTGGTATCAACGGGGCGATTTCCAGCACATTATCGGCCCGTGGCCTTAATCCAACAAGATCACTGATAACCAGGTCGCAGAAGCCGGAGTGGTTATAGTAGCTGCTTCTTGGGTTATCGCCTTTTAGCCAATAACCTGTTTTTTCGTCCTGATACTCACCCAGATAAGGCACACCCCGCTTGATATGCGACATCGCGTATTTATGAAACTGATCATAAAAAACCTTCGCCGACATATCATCATGATTGGTATAATTGTCGATCAGGTTAGCTAATGCCTTTAATGTTTGGGTAGTAGCAAATGGCCATATCGCCCCATCCCACTCGCTGCCATGCCCACTACCATGTGTACGGAAAAGCCGGTGGCGCCTTTCGGCAGTAGTTATACCCCATGGGGCGTTGAACCCTTTAACATCAGGCAATTGTTCCCATTGCTCAGCAAATTTCGGCTTATCATCAGGCAGGTTAAAGTACCATGGGATAAAGCCTAATTCCTCGCGGGCATCAGCAAAATGGCCATCTGGCTTTCTTACTTCAAAGAACTTGGCACTATCGTCCCACAAACTATCCTGTACCTGTTGCTTAAGTTTTGCAGCTTTTTGTTGGTAGATGGTTTTCAGCGTGTCATTCCCGGTTATGGCCGCTATTTTAGCTAAGGCGTTGGCATTGCCGAACATATAGCTGTTGATGGTTGGGCGTATATTTTTCACATGCCTGCCGCCACTGATGGATTCTTCCATCGCATCTCTTACATCATACTGCCAAAACAGTTTGCCGGGTAACTGATGCTCGCTTTCCCATTGGCGGTAATCACTATCTAAAGCCGGAAGTGTTTGTTTGATGAAAGTTTTATCTAAGTTAGTTAGGTAGAAATTATAAACGGCATCATCTAACCAACTGCTAAAGGCATGTAAGTGTGGCTTAGCTTGCTTAGGATCATCGTATAGCCAGAAATTGATATAACTCCTGATGTATTGCTGATCACGCAGCCAGCGACCCTCATATATCTGGTGACCAAGTGCACTACTAACGGTATTGTATTCACCCGCCCAGTTTACATTGGTGATGAATTCTGTAAATACAAACCCATCAGGAGTTTTTACCAGGTGTTTTCGGAATGTCCACCAACGGTAATAGTAGATTTTTTCAATTGCAGAGTCAGGGCATTCAAAAAGCGGAACGTTATCTGCCAGCCATTCAAAAGCACGATCGTTTGTGATATAGTTTTTTACGGTTTCGGTATCGATAGAATTAAAATAACTCACATAGTTTTTTAATTTACCGGTAGTAAGTATATGCTTTTGCTGAGCGCTGCAGAAAAGGCTTGCACTTAGTATTAGTATTGTGAAAAAAATTGGCTTCAGCTTCATTTTATTTGCTTTTGATATACAACAGTCGATACCACCTGAAATGTTATAATTGGCTTAATAATTAATGTAAATTTATAGGTATTTATCATTAAAAAACAAGCACATAAGCCATACATGCTAAAATTGTATATCAGCTAGAAAAAATCCTATACTAAAGCACTTTTTGTAGTTCGCATATTTGGGATGATAATTTTAACCTAATTATCGCGTAAATTGTATAAACTGTAACCGGTATTGATAACCAATGTGCCGGTTAACCATCACCAAATTATAATTAAAAAAAATGAAGAGGAACATCCTTGCTTTGATTGCCTTAGTGGGCGCTGCTTGTACCTGCCAAACCGCTTTGGCGCAATATCCGCGTGTGCCACCAGCCATGCAGGCAAAAGCAGATTCTATTTACAATATTGAGAAACTACGCTCCGATAAAGCATTTGAGAAAGCCATGCCAGCTATCGAAAAAGACGAGAAGAATGGTAAACCCTATATCCCATGGGCGGCAAAACCATCAGATTTACCACAGGCCAAAATACCTGCATTTCCGGGCGCTGAAGGCGGTGGTATGTACTCATTCGGCGGTCGTGGTGGTAGAGTGATCGAAGTTACTAACCTAAACGACTATGGGCCTGGCTCTCTGCGCGATGCCTGCGAACAAGGTGGAGCACGGATAGTGGTATTTGATGTTGCCGGTATCATTCATTTGAGCCAACCAATCAGCATCAGGGCACCTTATATAAGTATTGAAGGCCAAAGCGCCCCCGGCGACGGAATTTGCATTGCAGGTGAATCTGTTTGGGTTGATACCCACGATGTGGTGGTAAGGTTTGTGCGTTTCCGCAGGGGCGCTACTACTGTAACCAGCAGAGATGATGCCTTTGGTGGCAACCCGGTAGGTAATATTATGGTTGACCACGTTTCAGGAAGCTGGGGATTGGATGAAGTAATGTCGATGTACAGGCACGTTTATAACCGCCAGGGTAAAAAGGGAGATAAATTACCGACCGTAAATATTACCATGCAAAACTGCATGTTTGCTGAGGGGCTTGATACTTACAACCATGCATTCGGCAGTACGCTTGGCGGCTTAAACAGCACCTTTATGCGCGATCTTTGGGCAAATAATATCAGTCGTAACCCTTCGGTTGGCATGTATGGCGACTTTGGCTTTGTAGATAACGTAATATTTAACTGGTGGGACAGAAGCGCCGATGGTGGTGATAACAATTCACTATTTAACTTCTTTAACAACTATTACAAACCGGGACCGATAACAGATATTAAGAAACCTGTTGGGCACAGGATATTAAAACCAGAATCAGGCAGATCGCCGCAAAGTAAGGGCTTATTTGGCCGTGTATATGCCAATGGTAATATTATGGAGGGTGATGATAAGGTAACCAAGGATAACTGGGATGGCGGTATACAAATTGGTGAAATGCCGGATGCCGGCAGATATACCGACAGCATCCGTGTTAATACACCTTTCCCGATAGCGCCGATAACGGTTATCTCTGCAAAACAGGCGTATGATTATGTTTTAGATAATGTAGGCTGCTTTTTACCGAGAAGAGATGCTGTTGATAAGCGTATCATCAACGACGTAAGAACAGGCAAAATAACTTATGTGGAGGGTACAGATAATAATAATGGCAGTAAATGGGTTAAACACCGCCTGCCTGATTCATCATACAAAAAAGGCATTATAACTGATATTGCGCAAGTAGGTGGCTACCCTGAATACAAAGGCACACCTTACAAAGATTCGGATCATGACGGTATGCCAGATGCCTATGAAATTAAACACGGACTTAACCCGCATGATGCAAGTGATGCTGCATTACCTGCTAAAAATGGCGGTGGCTATACCAACATTGAGGTTTACCTAAATAGCCTGGTACCATTAAATACTGTAATACCAATAGGATATAAAAACTAAATACCCCTTATACTATTCACAACAAAACCCCTGGTTTGCTAATGCTTACCAGGGGTTTGTTTTTTTTATTATCGATTTTTATAGGGGTATAAGCTTAACTAGTTATTGTATCTCTACAGCGCCCTCAAAGTTTTTTTTGGTTACCTGCGGCGAGAATGAAGCCATGAATTCTTCGGCTTTCTTTACCATATTTTCCGAGCCGATAAAAATTGGGGAGCGTTGATGCAGTTCTTTTACTTCCAGCTCCAATGTTCTTTTATAACCGTCAGATGCGCGGCCACCTGCCTGCTCAATAATAAACGCCATTGGGTTACACTCGTAAATCAAACGCAGCTTGCCTTTGATAGAACTTGCTGTACATGGGTAAATAAATATCCCTCCTTTTATCATATTGCGATGCAGATCGGCAACCATTGATCCGGTGTAGCGCGAAGTATAAGGCCTGTTAGTGGCCTTGTCTTCTACCTGACAGTATTTGATGTATTTTTTTACACCATCAGGAAAATGGGTGTAATAACCCTCATTAATGGAATAAATTATACCATCTTTAGGTATCGACATATCCGGGTGCGACAAGCAAAATTCGCCGATTGACGGATCGAGCGTAAAGCCATTAACCCCTTTACCTGTTGTATAAACCAACATAGTTGATGAACCGTAAATAATGTAACCAGCGGCTACCTGTTGGGTTCCTTTTTGTAAAACATCATCCAGCGTAGCTTTTCCATTGATTGATTTACGCCTGTAGATTGAAAATATGGTGCCAACACCAACATTCACATCAATATTTGATGAACCATCCAATGGGTCAATAGCCACTATATATTTCGCGTCTTTTGAAATTTCGGAATCAATATAAACGTATTCGTCATTCTCTTCAGATACTACTATACAACATTCGCCACCACTTTTTAGCGCTGCAATAAATTGTTCATTAGCATATATGTCTAGTTTCTTTTGCCCCTCACCCTGCACATTGGTAGTACCGGCTTCACCTAAAATATCAACCAGGCCTGCCTTATTAATTTCACGGTTAACAATTTTCGCGGCGATTGCCAGGTCGCGCAGCAACCTTGATAATTCGCCCTTGGCATAAGGAAAATCGGATTGTCGTTCAATTATAAATTGCCCTAGAGTTCTTACTACTGTCATCTGTTCGGTTATTTGGTTAAAATCAGGAAACTTAACTGGTTTATTGTTGGGTTATGATTGATATTATTTATAATATCTTAACCTGAATACAAATGTATTGCCGAAGTAACATAACAACAAGCTTTAGGCCACCTATATTTACTTTAACGTTATCGTAAACAGCCAGCTTTACAGCTGATTACAGCGAAACAAACCCCTATCTCCTATATACGATATTGCTATTTAATGCTTGTGGCAACCTCTGCATTTATACTCAAGAAAAACATTTGGCGAATTAGCCCTGCAATAGAAATGGCAATATCATACAATTACTTGAACAAATTATACAACATGTAAATAGTGTGCTTTAATACATTTGTTTTATTAAATCTAAACCATAACTAAAATGTTACCGGTTTACATTTTTGCAAATAATAAACGAATGCTGCACAAGGGGATAAAACACGGATCGAATATTTCAGCAAGTAATTTACTATTGCGAAAGTGTTTTTGCGGGACACATATGGAACCTAAATTTCTAAAATAAAATATGATAATTATATCAGATATTATTATCGCGATAAGTGGTAAAGTGAAATATTTATATCAATAATTTTAGAATATATGCTTTTAATAATTTTAACTAACCAATGTATTGGATATACAGACAGATAATATATGATTATAACTAATACCCCACCTCTTTCTGTTTATTTCCCTGGCAAGCTGGTTTTCGCTAATGGCTCACTGGCCGATTTGCCCACTGAAATCATTAATACAGGATGCAATAATGCTTTTATTGTAACGATAGAACCATTACTTACTGCATTACAACAATTTGTAGAACAACTAAAGGCGAATAACATTTCGGTTTCCGTCAATACAGGCATCCAACAAGAACCTTCATTTACCGACTTTGAAAATTTACTGGCAGAAGCAAAAAAGATTGAGCCTGACGTCATTATCGGCATTGGTGGTGGCAGCGTGTTGGATGTTGCCAAATTAGTTGCAGCCCAATTGGATAACGATCAATCGATTAACGAAATAGTAGGCTCAGGTCTTTTAAAAGGTCGAAGCAAGAAGTTAATATGCGTACCTGCCACATCAGGTACAGGTAGTGAGGTTTCTCCAAATGCTATTTTAGTTGATGATAGCGATGGCCAGAAAAAAGGGATCATCAGCCCATATCTTGTACCTGATATTGTTTACGTCGACCCGCTTTTAACTATAAGCGTTCCACCTGCTGTTACTGCAGCTACAGGGCTTGATGCTTTGACCCATTGCATGGAAGCTTATACCAATAAATTTTCCCATCCTTTTATCGATGTATATGCATTGGAAGGCATGCGCCTTATTGCGGCTAATCTTGTACAAGCTGTTAAGAACGGAGATGATGAAAATGCACGTTACCAGGTTGCCATGGGTAGCTTATTAGGCGGTTTTTGCCTTGGCCCCGTAAATACTGCCGGAGTGCATGCCCTATCCTATCCACTGGGTAGTACTTTTCATTTAGCGCATGGGCTTTCTAATGCGCTATTACTGCCATATGTAATGGCGTATAACATGGTAGAAGCACCTGAACGCTATGCAAATGTGGCTTTGGCTTTGGGTTGTACAAAAGGAGCCAACGACTGCGAAACCGCTAAAAAAGGTATCGAAAAAATAAAGGAATTAATAACAGAGTGTAAGGTAATTGCACGGTTAAGGGATCTTGACATCCCTCAAAGTGCTATACCAACAATGGCGAAAGACGCCTTAAAAATACAACGCCTGTTAAAAAACAATCCCCGCCATATAAGCGAAGGGGATGCGATAGACATTTACAACGAAGCGTATTAAAAACAGCATGAATAATAAACAAAAATATAAAGGAATTATAGTTCCGGCTGTTACGCCCCTAACTAAAAACCTGAAGCTGGATTATGGAGCGGTAGAAAAAATGTTTCATTATTTTCATAAGAACCATGTTATGCCTTTTATAAATGGCACAACTGGCGAATCGACCTCTTTACCCTTCAGCCTTAAAAAAGAATATATAATAGCGGCATCAAAGTTAAAATCAAACAGAGATGTATTGTACGCTGGTATCAGTGCTAATTGTCTGGAAGAGTCTGTAGCACTTGCAAAAATTGGCTTCGACAATGGTGTTGATGCCGTGGCTGCAACTTTACCTTCTTATTATAACTTATCGGATTATCAGATGCTCACCTATTTTGAGCAATTGGCAAACCAGGTGCCCGGTCCGGTAATTATATATAATATCCCGGTTACTACCCGGATGTCAATCCCTTTAAAAATAATTGATGAACTAAGTAATCATGAAAATATCATCGGCACAAAAGATTCGGAACGTAGTGATGAAAGGCTGAATGAATCCCTGATATTGTGGGCAGAGCGGGAAGATTTTTGTCACTTTTTAGGATGGGCGCCAAAATCCGTAAAAGCGTTGATGAATGGCAGTGATGGACTTGTACCTAGCACCGGTAATATTTGTCCGTATATTTATGATGAGCTGTACAAGGCTGTAAAAAGCGGCGATCATGATAAGGCGCTGGAGCTGCAAAAACTATCAGATTTAATAGGCGATGTATACCAAAAAGGCAAGCTGTTAGGCGAATCATTATGGGCGCTAAAAGTTTGCATGCAGGAACTTGGATTGTGTAATGAATTCGTGATGCCGCCGTTGTATCCACTGGCGGATGAGGAGCGAAATAAAATACTTAAACACCTTCGCCACACTTTGGAGAAGGAAAACTTATTGATAAAAAATGGAACTAATGTTTGATAAACCAATTATTGGCATAACCATGGGCGATCCGGCGAGCATAGGCCCCGAGATTGCTATTAAAGCCTTACTTAACCAACACATATATGACATTTGCCGGCCACTGCTGGTGGGTGATGCAGATGTATTTAATGATATTATAAATCGTCTTCATCTTGATGCTAAAATCAACGCGATCAATAACGTTAGCGATGCAAAGTTTGAATTTGGGAACATTGATGTTTTTGATCTGCAAAATGTTAAGCTAAATAAACTGGTTTTCGGCGAGGTCTCGGCAATGGCTGGTAATGCAGCTTTTGGCGCGGTACAAAAGGTTATTGAACTGGCTATGGCTGGTAAAATTGATGCAACCGTTACCGGCCCTATCAATAAAAAATCAATAAATGAGGCCGGGCACCACTTTGCCGGACACACCGAAATATATGCTCATTTTACCAATACCAGCAAGTACGCTATGCTGTTGGTGGAAGATAATTTAAGAGTGATCCACGTATCTACCCATGTTTCCTTACGGCAAGCCTGCGACCTGGTAAAAAAGGAAAGAATATTGGAAGTGGTTGAGCTTCTATTTGACGGATTGATAAGCTTAGGCGAAACTAATCGTAAAATAGGCATAGCTGGTCTTAATCCGCATGCGGGTGATAGCGGTTTATTTGGCACTGAAGACACAGAAGAAATATTACCGGCTGTTGAAGAAGCCCGATTACGTGGATACGATGTAGAGGGCCCCGCTCCACCGGATACTTTATTTGCAAAAGCAGCAACCGGTGCATATGGTGGCGTAGTGGCCATGTACCACGACCAGGGTCATATTCCGTTTAAACTTTCGGGCTTTAAATGGGATGCGGAGAAAAAACAAATGGCGAGCGTTAAGGGGGTAAATATTACCTTAGGATTACCTATTATACGCACATCTGTTGACCACGGCACCGCGTTTGAAATAGCAGGCAAGGGAATAGCCAGCGCTGACGCCATGACACTAGCTATTGAATCGGCTGTTCAGTTGAGTACTTACAGAAAGCAAATTATAGTTTGATGATAGTTGTTATTGCAGATGATTTAACCGGTGCTGCCGAGTTAGGCGGCTTGGGGTTGAGGTATAATTTGACTATAGAAATTGTAACGGAGATCAATTCGATCTCAAAAGCGGATTTATTAATTGTTGCGACTGATACACGTTCGATGCCCGAAGCAAATGCGCTAAAGGTGATGGAAACGGTAACGGCATTGATCAAAGACATAAATCCTGAAATCATCTTTAAAAAGGTAGATTCAGTTTTGCGCGGCTATGTAGTCAGCGAAATTAATGTGCATTTACAGCAATTAGGCTTAGAAAAAGCATTGTTGGTACCTGCCAATCCCGCATTTGGGCGTACATTAACCAATGGCAAATATTTTATTAATAACGAGCTTATACACTTAACCAGTTTTGCGCACGACCCGGAATTTCCGGTAACCAGCAGCTACGTACATCATATGCTGAGGGTTGATAAAGACGATGTATTTATAGCCAAATGCGATGCGGAAATACCCGAACAAGGCATAACCGTTGGTGAAAGTTTAACCTCTGAGGATTTAAGGCAATGGATAAAAAAAGCCGATAAAGATACTTTATTAGCCGGCGGGGCTGGTTTATTTATATCGTTACTGGAATCGCTTAAACAAAAACAGGGTACTGAAGCAGGTACATATTCAGCTGAAGTTGAAACACCTGCCCTATTTGTATGCGGAAGTACATACGACAAAAGCAGGAGATCAATTAAAAAGATACTCGATAACGGCGGCCCTGTAAGCTACATGCCGCTTGATATTGTGCTTTCTGTTAACCCAAGCGATGCGCTTTTTGATGAATGGGCAAGCGAAATAGTATCGTTATTAAATAAACACAAAAAAGCGATTATAGCCATTGATGTTAGTACTACCGAGGCCCATACAATAACTGCCGCCGGTTTGCGTATTAAAAAGGCTATAGTTGTTGAAAAGGTATTTAAACAAATAGCTATAAAAGAATTATTGGTAGAAGGCGGTTCAACAGCGGCAGCCATTATAAATCGTTTAAATTTTGATCGATTCTTCCCGATTGGTGAACTTGGCCCGGGCGTAATTAAGATGAAGGTTGATGCAGTTGATGATCTTTTTCTAACACTGAAACCCGGCAGCTATGATTGGCCTGCTTATATCTGGAATTTCTAATATTCTTATCCTATATTCGATAAATGAATACCGCGCACCTGCATATTCCCGACTATATTATCATCGTCAGCTTTTTATGCATTACCGTTTATTTCGGGTTCAGATTTTCAAAAAAACAAAAAACAACCCAAAGCTACTTTGCAGCAAATGGTAAAATACCATCATGGGCCATAGGGTTTTCTATACTGGCAACGCTGATAAGCAGCATCACATTTTTAGCTTATCCGGGCGAAGGTTATTCATCCAACTGGATATTGTTAGTACAGGGAATGATGGTGCCTATTGTGCTGCTCAGCATGATATGGTTTATTGTTCCTTTGTACCGAAAAGTAATCGGCTTAAGCACTTACGAGTATTTTGAAAAGCGTTTCGGCGTTTTTGCAAGATACTATAGCTCATTAGGCTTTGTGTTAACCCATTTCTCAAAAATGGGAACTGTATTTTTCTTGTTAGCCCTTGCACTTGCCAACATTACTGGGGTAAACACCTTAATCATCATTTCAATAATTGGTGTGGTAATTATTATTCTTGCTTTGCTGGGTGGTATCGAGGCTGTGATATGGCTGGATGTAATACAGGGGTTTATGCTATTTGGCTGCGGTATCGCCTGCCTTGTCATGATCCTTTACTCGGTACATGGCGGCCCTGCCGAGGTATGGCATATCGCCAAAGCAAATGGCCGAACCGGATTTGGGCCATACGACTTCGACCTAAAAAAACTTACGTTTATTGTAATGGCTATAAACGGCATTTTTTATGGCATACAAAAATACGGCACCGATCAAACCATTGTACAGCGTTACTTAACCGCGAAGTCGGATAAATCAGCCATAAGGGCATCATTAATGGGCGTATTTTTATTAGTACCGGTGTGGGCGCTTTTTATGTTCATAGGCACCGCGCTTTTTGTTTACTTTAAACAAAATCCGCTACCCACAGGCATACGTGCTGATGCTATTTTCCCCTACTTTATAGTTAGTAAAATTCCTACGGGTGTTGTTGGGCTTATTATTGCTTCGCTGGTTTCAGCCGGAGTTTGTAGTTTGGGCGCCGATTTAAATTGCCTTGCAGCGGTTGGGGTTGAAGATTATTATAAACGCTTTTATCCAAACCGTACCGATAAAGAATACCTGAAAGCTGGCAAATGGATAGTTTTATTTGCAGGAATTGGTTCTCTATTGATCGCCGCATTGTATCTTAATGCAGGTGAGGAAGGTGTTCTGGGGATTGTATTTACCTTATACGCTATATTTTCAGGTGGAATAGCCGGGATCTTTTTATTGGGTTTATTTAGCGCGCGAGCCAACCGGCAGGGTGTTACCATAGGCATAATTGCCTGTATTATTTTCACCGCTTACGCCTTTTTAACATCCACCAAAATAGGAACAGGCCATGAAAAATTTCTTCTACTTGATTTGGGTAAATATAATTTCACCCATAATAAGTTGATGCTGGGCGTTTACAGCCACTTTGTGGTAATTATTGTTGGATACGTTGCAAGCCTCTTTTTCCCTAAACCTGTATTGAATAAAAACTTGTTGTACAGCGGCTGGTTGGAAACCAAACGGAATAAGGATGTATAACCGATAATAATTACCCGATAATTATGAATATTTCATCTTAAAACGGCTTTTTTATTAAAAATGAGCTCACCTTGATGATAATATATTATAATACAATGATAACCTTTCATCACAAACAAAAAGCAGATAATAATAGTTTTGGATTAACACATGATGTAGTTAAATCAAGCTTTATTTTGGCTTTGCCTCAATAAAAATGTAAGAAATAATTGCTCTGTTAATCAATTATTAGCCTTTAGTACATGCAAGTTATTTTTGGTGTTATTTTTCACTTTATAGGTGGATTCGCGTCCGGTAGTTTCTATATACCTTATAAAAAAGTAAAGCGCTGGGCTTGGGAAAGCTACTGGATAGTTGGTGGCATTTTCTCCTGGCTAATTGTACCACCGCTGGCTGCATGGCTAACTATTCCTCATTTTACCGAAATTATACATGATACCAGTGGCAATATCTTATTGCTGACCTACTTTTTTGGCCTGCTTTGGGGTATTGGCGGGTTAACCTATGGTTTAGGTGTTCGCTATTTAGGGGTATCATTAGGCAGTACCATTATATTAGGCTTATGCGCTGTATTTGGATCACTTATTCCATCCGTTTATTATAACTTTTTTCCAAAAGATGGAAAAGATTCTATAACCACTTTAGCAACCACCCATTGGGGGCAGTTAGTATTATTGGGTATCGGGCTAACCGTAGTTGGTATCGTCATTTGCGGTTGGGCGGGCACCATGAAAGAAAAAGAACTTTCAGCAGGACAGGCCGATGTAGAAGATAATAAAGACTACCGTTTTGGATTAGGTATTGCGGTAGCCATTGTATCCGGCGTATTAAGCGCCTGTTTTAATTTTGGTATAGAGGCAGGTAAAACCATGGCTGACTCCGCTAATACAATCTGGATGGCTGCTCATCACGGACAAGGAAACTTCCTTTTTCAAAACAATGTCGTTTATATCATCATTTTATGGGGAGGGCTAACCACCAACTTTATTTGGTGCATGGTATTAAATGCCCGCAACAAAACCTTTGCCGACTACACCGATAAAAAAGCGCCGCTGTTAAAAAATTACATCTTTTGCGCATTAGCGGGTACTACCTGGTTCCTTCAATTCTTTTTTTATGGTATGGGCGAAAGCAGGATGGGTAACGGCGCCAGCTCATGGATTCTGCACATGGCTTTTATCATCCTGATAGCAAACGCCTGGGGTTTAGTATTAAAAGAGTGGAAAGGTGTAAGCAAAAAAGCACTTACAACTGTTATTGTAGGTATACTGGTTATTATTCTTTCCGTTTTAATAGTTGGAAAAGGAAACTCCATTAAGGATCAGGAGATTACAGCAGTTAGTAGTAAATAACATTAAAAATATAGTTCAACAATTCAATAGTAAAACATATGTCTACCAGCACAACACAATTTAAGCATGTAAGTTATTTATGGGATGATGCCAAAGCAGCCGAATTAGCGGGCGATGAGGTAGCATTACTTATCTACAGGTCGAACCTTTTAGGTGCCGATTTACGCCTGACCAATTACGGCGGCGGGAATACTTCATGCAAGGTAATGGATAAGGATCCGTTAACAGGAAAAGAAGTGGAAGTAATGTGGATCAAAGGCTCCGGCGGCGACATCGGCACACTTAAAAAAAGCGGATTAGCTGCACTTTACGTTGATCGTTTAAGAAGCCTGAAAAATGTTTACCGCGGTATCGAGTTTGAGGATGAGATGGTGGAATTATTTAATCACAGCATTTTCGACCTGAACTCAAAAGCGCCATCCATTGACACCCCGCTGCACGGTTTTTTACCTTTTAAGCATATTGACCACCTGCACCCTGACGCAGCTATCGCAATCGCGGCAGCAAAAGACGGCGAAAAGATCACTAAAGAATTATTTGGCGGTACTATAGGCTGGGTACACTGGCAACGCCCTGGTTTTGATCTGGGTTTACAGCTCAAAGAATGTCTGGATAATAACCCCGGGATTCGTGGTATAATGTTAGGCTCACATGGTTTATTTACGTGGGGCGATACCGCTTACGAAAGCTATATCAACACCCTGGAAGTAATAGAGAAATGTGCCGAGTATTTAGAAGAAAATTATACAAAGAAAGGCGCGGCATTCGGTGGCCAAAAGATTGAAAGCTTACCCGAAGCCGATCGTAAAAAACAGGCGGTAGCCTTAGCTCCTATCCTGCGTGGTTTTTGTTCATCAAAAACACAGATGATAGGTCATTTTACAGATGATGCACGTGTGTTGGAATACATCAACTCCAATGATCTGGAACGTTTGGCGCCACTGGGAACCAGCTGCCCGGATCACTTTTTGCGCACCAAGATCAGTCCGCTGGTATTGGAAATAAAAGCAGGCGACGATTTGTCTGATGTTGATGCCATCAAAGCAAAATTGACTCCTGCATTTGAGGCTTACCGCAAAATGTACGAGGATTACTATACTACCTGCAAACATCCAAACAGCCCTGCTATACGTGATGCTAACCCGGTAGTTATTTTATACCCAGGTGTTGGTATGTTCACCTTTGCCAAGGACAAACAAACCGCACGCGTGGCGGCCGAGTTTTATATCAACGCCATCAACGTAATGAAAGGCGCTGAAGCAATATCTGAATACACCTCCCTGCCCCGCCAGGAAGCTTTTGATATTGAATACTGGTTATTGGAAGAAGCGAAATTATCGCGCATGCCTAAGCCAAAAGCACTATCAGGCCGTGTGGCTTTAATTACCGGCAGCGCTGGTGGCATAGGTAAAGCTATCGCTAAAAAGTTTGTGGAAGAAGGTGCAGTAGTGGTGTTAAATGATATGAATGCCGAACGTTTACAAGGCGCAGGCGACGAGTTTAAGCAAGCGTATGGCAAAGATGCCTACACTACTGCTAAATTAGATGTAACCAAAGCAGAAGAGATACAGGAAGCCATCGCAACAGCTATTTTAGCTTTTGGTGGAGTGGATTTGATTGTGAATAACGCAGGCTTATCTATCTCCAAAACTATTGCCGACCATACTGAGAAAGATTGGGACTTATTATATGATGTGTTGGTAAAAGGTCAATTCCTGGTTACACAAGCAGCTGTAGCGGTTATGAAGAAACAAGCAATCGGTGGCGATATCATCAATATTGTAAGTAAAAACGCATTAGTAAGCGGTCCTAATAATGCCGGATACGGCAGTGCAAAAGCAGCACAACTACACCTGAGCAGGCTAAATGCTGCGGAACTTGGGCCAGACCATATCCGCGTGAATGTGATCAACCCTGATGCCGTGATCAGCGATAGTAATATCTGGGCAGGCGGATGGGCCGAAGGTCGTGCGAAAGCTTATGGTATTACTGTTGCTGAGTTGCCTGCATACTATGCTAAAAGAACATTATTGAACGAGATTATTTTACCTGTTGATATTGCAAACGCTTGCTTCGCTTTAACCGGCGGTTTGTTAAACAAATCAACCGGAAATGTGATCAACGTTGACGGTGGTGTTGCAGCAGGATTTGTAAGATAGCTTGGCAGTTAATAGATCATAGTTCATAGCATTAAGGTACTAAACCATGAACTATGGTCAGCTAACTAAAACTATCACCCATGAACTATTAACCATGAACTAAAAATGCAAATAGAAAAATATACCGTTGATGAATTGAACCATCAACAAGCAGAAAAACACCAACTCAGACTTGAAGGCGTTGCCACTGATATAAATAACCTTGAGGAAGTATTACAAAAATTAAGTGTATTTAACATCGCCATTCCGAGCTGGGCTTTAGGTACAGGTGGTACCCGTTTTGGTCGTTTCTCCGGTGGTGGCGAACCACGCAGTTTAGAAGAAAAAATTGAAGATGTTGGTGTCATTCATGCGCTGAATAAATCCAGCAATTCCATCTCGCTGCATATTCCATGGGATATTCCTGATAATGCAGCATCAATTAAAGCATTGGCGGCGCAATTGGGCTTGCACTTTGATGCGGTGAACTCCAATACTTTTCAGGATCAAAAGGATCAGAAACTAAGTTACAAATTTGGCTCATTGCACCATGTAGATAAGGCTGTCCGCAAACAGGCAGTTGAGCATAATATCGAAGTGATCAAATACGGCAAGCAATTGGACTCCAAAGCATTGTCGGTTTGGTTATCGGATGGATCAAACTTCCCGGGGCAGCTTAACTTCCGCCAGGCATTCCAAAACACATTGGAAAGTTTACAGGATATTTATGCGGCTTTGCCGGATGACTGGAAAGTTTGGGTTGAATATAAACCTTACGAACCTAATTTTTACTCAACCACCATCGGCGATTGGGGTCAATCATATTTATTAGCTTCTAAGTTAGGCGCTAAAGCAAGCACATTGGTTGACTTAGGACATCATTTACAAGGCACTAATATTGAGCAAATTGTTTCATTATTGTTAATGGAAGGCAAACTGGCCGGGTTCCATTTCAACGATTCTAAATATGGCGATGATGATTTGACCGTAGGCAGTATCAACCCTTACCAATTGTTCTTGATATTTAATGAACTGGTTGAGGGTATGGATGCCCGCGGCATGGATCACGCCACCTCAATCGGTTGGATGATCGATGCCTCCCATAATGTAAAAGATCCTATTGAGGACTTGCTGCAGTCTGTACAAGCCATTAAAATAGCCTATGCACAAGCATTGTTAGTAGATAAAAAAGCTCTAGTAGCTGCTCAAAACAATAACGATGTAGCTTTGGCACAGGAGATATTACAACAGGCTTATCGTACCGATGTACGTTCATTGGTAGCAGAAGCATCATTGCGTAATGGCGGGGCTTTAGACCCTATTAACGCGTATCGCAAGCTGAATATCAGAGAACATTTGATAAAAGAACGCGGATTAAAAACTGTAGCTACCGGATTATAATTAAAATGAGCGCCATACCTGTAATAGCCATATTTGATGTAGGTAAAACCAACAAAAAGCTTTTCCTTTTTGATGAGAACTACCATATTGTTTATGAAAAATCAGCACGTTTTATTGAAACAGTTGATGAGGATGGCGATCCCTGCGAAAACCTTGAAAGCCTGGAACTATCGGTATTTGACTCGCTTCGCGAAGTGTTTAAATTAAAAGAGTTTGAGGTAAAAGCAATAAATTTTTCTACCTATGGGGCAAGTTTTGTACATATAGATGCAGCCGGAAAGCCGGTTGCACCTTTATATAATTACCTGAAAGAATTTCCGGAAGACCTGAAAAAAAAGTTCTATAAAACCTACGGTGGCGAAACCAAACTTGCACGGGAAACCTGCTCACCAGTATTAGGAAATTTGAACTCGGGGATGCAATTATATCGCATCAAACATAAAAAGCCGCAGTTATTTAATCAGATACAATACAGCCTGCACCTGCCGCAATACTTGAGTTACCTGCTCTTAGGCAAGCCATGTACCGATATTACCAGTATCGGCTGCCATACCGGTTTATGGGATTTTGAAAAAAACGATTATCATTATTGGGTGTACGCAGAAGGCCTTGCCGAAAAATTCGCACCCATTATACCATCAAACGGCACATTTGCAGCAAATAAATTGGGTAATAGCATACCGATAGGCGTTGGTTTACATGACAGCTCTGCCGCGCTTATACCCTACCTGGTAAACTTTAGCGAGCCATTTATATTAATTAGTACAGGTACCTGGTGTATCAGCTTAAACCCCTTTAATCACTCACCTATTACCGATGAAGAACTGGCGAATGATTGCCTTTGCTATATGCAATACAAAGGATCGCCCGTAAAGGCATCCCGCTTATTCGCGGGAAATGAACATGAATTACAAGTAAAGCGCATCGCCTCACATTTCAACGTAAATACATCCATATTGAAAAACGTGGAGTATGACCCCACTATCATACAAAAACTAACTGACCGTAGCGATAATCAAATTCAGAGTTCGAGACATCAATCTGCGTTCGTTAACCGTGATCTTAGTATGTTTTCAAATCATATTGAGGCCTACCATCAGTTAATTATTGATATTATGGAACAGCAATATCAATCAACCAGGCTTGCACTAAAAGGTACAAAAGTAAGCCGCATATTTGTAGATGGCGGATTCAGCAAAAATTCTATCTACATGAATCTACTGGCCAAAGCTTTTCCAGAATTGGAAATATTTGCGGCATCAATGGCGCAGGCTACAGCAGTTGGGGCTGCCATAGCCATACACCGAAATTGGAATAGTAAAACATTACCTGCGGATATTATCGAGTTGAAATATTATTCAGCTCCGCAGCATACTGCTATCTAATTACTCTTTGTCTGTAGCAGTCGGAGTCGTATCACCTGCCTTTTTCTTGGCGATATGCTGATCAGCATATGCTTTGAACATCGCTTTCCAGTTTCTGCCATTATTGGTAAAATAATCCTCAATTTTTGTTTTGTAGATCTTGAAAACCAGTGAGATCTCATCGATGTTTTTATAATCGATAGCCTGCTCACGCGCCAGTTTAAGGTCGGTTAATACAAACGCTTCTTCTACCGGTGTGATGTTCGGCACAATGCTTTTATAACCATTCATGGTAAAAGCTACTTTACCGATAGTGTATTTATCAAGGATGAGTTCTATCTGCTCTTCAGTCAAATATTGATGCAGACCAGCCATCAGGGTTTCGTGAACAGTTTTAGGAATTGTAGAATCGATGATGAACTGACGATCGAGTTTGCTAAATGCTTTGCCTGTAGTTGGATTAAGGCCTTCGGGTACTAATGTATAATCATGCGCATTATGCCAGTCCATCACCGTGCTAAGATGCGCTTTGATCAGTTCTGTTACTTTGGCTGCTTTCGCGGTATCATCCAAATGAAGCGCTGCTACAAATTGCGTTGCTTTTGAAGTAGGATCTGATTTTGACTTCTGTTTCCCACCATCAGCGTTTTGCGCCATGCAGTTAACGGAAAACAGGAGTACAATAAGTCCTGTAAAAAGGGAATTGACTTTCATGAATTTAATTTAAAGGTTATAATGCTATTGGTTAACGGTTACCCGTGTTTATTATCGTAAAGTTATTTACAATTAACACCTTACATTAAAATAGATTATCCAATGAATGTACAATCTTATCTTGTTGTAAACCATTGCATCCACAATCAAAAAAAGATAATTTATATTTGGATAAGGTAACAAAATTACAGCTTCTATGGGCATATAATTCGCGATAAGAATTGCCGAAAATCAATATAAATATTCAATCAAACAACAAATGAGGTCTCGATATTTAGTACTATCTGTTAGCGCGTTCTTATGTTTTATAACTTTATGTAATAAGTCGAACGCCCAGGTAAAATTGGCCAACTTATTTACCGATGACATGGTATTACAGCAGCAAGCTAATGTACCTATTTGGGGTTGGGACAAGGCCGGTAGCTATATTGCTGTGTCAACCACATGGGATAAGAAAATATATCATACTGTGACTGATGCATCGGGAAGATTCATGGTAAAAATTGCCACACCTGTTGCAGGTGGACCGTTTAAGGTAACAGTGAGCGATGGGAAACCACTAATATTGAATGATGTATTGATTGGTGAAGTTTGGGTTTGTGCCGGGCAGTCCAACATGGAAATCCCCATGAAAGGTTATAAAAGTCAGCCAATATTAAACTCAAACGAAGCGATATTGAACTCATCCAATCCTAATATTCGTTTGTTTACTGTACCGAGGGGATCAAAAACAACCTTGCAGCAGGACGTTAAACAAAGTCATTGGTTAGCTGCATCCCCCGAGAGCGTTGCAAAGTTTAGCGCTACAGGTTATTACTTTGGCAGATTGCTTAGCAAAATGCTGAACGTACCAATCGGGCTTATCAGCTGTAATTATGCCGGATCATCGATACAAGCCTGGATGGATCCGGAAACTTTAAAAGCATTTCCTGAGATAAAGATCCCTGCTCCGACCGACTCTATTAAAGAAGTGAGCCGCACACCGACCACCCTTTACAATGCCATGCTGCAACCCATTATAGGGTTTGGTATTAAAGGTACGATATGGTACCAAGGGGAATCAAACTATGATAATCCCGCACAATACGATTCGCTGTTTGTTACGTTTGTGAAAATCTTACGTACAAAATGGGGAATGGGTGATTTTCCATTTTACTATGCGCAGATAGCGCCTTATGATTATGCACAGCTACCACCTTATAACAAGGGAGGTAAATATAATTCTGCATTTTTGCGGGATGTACAGCGTTTGGATGAGGATAAAATACCCAATACAGGTATGGCTGTACTGATGGATATAGGCGAACAAGCCACCATTCACCCGCCACGCAAGCAACAGGCTGGCGAACGGTTAGCCTATTTGGCGCTGGGAAAAACCTATAACTTCAAAGGATTTGGCTATCAAAGCCCCGCTTATGATTCCTTTACGGTAAAAGGCAGCTCTGCTGTCATTAAATTTAAAAATGCCGCTAATGGACTTACATCCTTTTTAAAGGAGATGAATACTTTTGAAATTGCGGGTGCTGATAAACATTTCTATCCCGCAAAGGCACAGATAACTGGTGGCTCAGTAACTGTTAGCAGCGATATGGTAAAAGAACCTGTAGCTGTAAGGTATGCCTTTAAAGATTTTGTTGTAGGCGATTTATTTGGGACTGATGGTTTGCCGGTATCATCATTCCGTACTGATGACTGGGATTATAATGTACAATAGGGCATTATTAGCTCATTAAAAACACAGTCATGCTCCGGGCTCCGTGGGCACCAAGCACCAGCGATTGCTCAATATCAGCTGTTTTAGATGGGCCTGCTATAAATGTGGCGAAACCATAATCATTCGAACCTATTTTGTTATATGCCTGATGCATGGTTGGCACTATGTCTTCTCGCCTTACAATTACAGCTAAATGCTGAGTAATAAAAGGCAAAACACGTGTACGTATTTTGTCTTCGCTAACCCATATCGCGCCATTTTCAGCAACAGCCAAATCTGCTTCAATTATCGCGTAATCAACATTTTCCAATGAATGCGGGTTGGCGCTATTATCCTCCACATACTCTGCAATATCCCCAAGTTCAGAAACGGTTGTTATTTTGCGGGATGGATGTTTAAAGTTTTCAGCTATAAACGCCTTAATAGCATCATGATCTTCAACCATGATTACCTGGCCGCCAATTGTTGTTAATGACGCGATAAACTTTTCCGGCACATCAATATCTTCCTGAAGCAAAAAATCAACATCCGGCAAAGTTGCCAGCTCCGGTTGGTTGGTTTTAACAGCTGATAATATTTTTTCTCTGCTAGTCATACTTCTAATTACTTCCTGTTCTTTTTATACCATTCGCCGAACGATTCTTTTGGTGGCTCGGGCATATCACGGTGTTTATACCACGGGTTTAATTTGTTGTTTACCATAAACGGCGCATATTCTAAAACCAAACGCCCGGCTTTTCCGGCAGTGTGATAGGCTGTAGGTGATGATAAAGTCCAGTCCATGATTTTCATAGATGCCGTTTTAGCCGCAGGTACATAACCGTTCTTTACAATCACTTGTCGCCATTTATACAATTGTTGGTGGATATCAATTTTTACCGGGCAAACATTTGTACAGGAACCGCATAAGGTTGATGCAAATGGCAGGTCGGCATATTTTTCCATATCGAGGTTTGGTGCCAAGATTGAACCTATTGGCCCTGATATGGCATTATGATAGCTATGCCCACCACTACGGCGATAAACAGGACAGGTATTCATACAAGCCCCGCAACGGATGCATTTTAAGGAGTTCCTGAAATCTTCGCGCCCCAATTGTATGCTGCGACCATTATCCACAATGATAATGTGCATCTCTTTACCTTTATTCGGCCTTTTAAAGTGGCTGGAATAAGTTGTTATAGGCTGACCAGTTGCACTGCGTGTAAGCAAGCGCAGGAAAACGCCAAGATGTTTTCTTTCAGGGATTATCTTTTCTATACCCATACTGGCAATATGTACATCGGCCAAATGAGCGCCCATATCTGCATTGCCTTCGTTTGTGCAAACTACAAATTCACCCGTCTCAGCAATAGCGAAGTTTACGCCAGTTAAGGCCGCTCTACGGGTTAAAAAAGTATCTCTTAAATGCTGTCTTGCGGTTTCCGTTAAAAATTGCGGATCAGCATTACCGGCAGGGGTACCCAAATGCTGATGGAATAACTCGCCTATTTCTTCCTTTTTTTTGTGGATACAGGGTAATACGATATGACTAGGCATTTCTTTTGCCAATTGAACAATTCGCTCACCCAAATCAGAATCAATAACATTGATTCCGTTCTCCTCAAGAAAATCATTTAAATGGCATTCTTCAGTAAGCATTGATTTGCTTTTTACCATCTGGCCAATCGAATGCTTTCTTAATATAGAAAGTACTATTTGGTTATGTTCTGTAGCATCAGCTGCCCAATGTACAATTATGCCGTTTGCTATGGCGTTACCTTCAAACTGTTGCAAATAATTGTTCAGGTTTGAAAGAACGTTATGTTTAATTTGTGAGGCCGTCTCGCGCAGCACTTCCCAATTGCTTATTTTATTTACCGCGACATCCCTCTTTGATCTTATCCACCATAGGGTTTCATCATGCCAGTCTACTCGCGCCTCATCGTTATTAAAAACTTCGGCTAAGTCCGCATGATTGGTTGTATTTTGAATTTCGCTCAATGTCGTATCGTTAATTGTTGTTTCGATCTTACCTATTCACCGTTCAGTATTTCCGCTATGTGCAATACCTTTACTTTGCTGCCTTGTCTATGTAATATCCCTTCCATATGCATCAGGCACGACATATCAACACCGGTGATGTATTCAGCGCCGTTATGCAGATGATCCTCCACCCTATCTTTTCCCATTTTTGACGAGACCGCTTCTTCTGCAACGCAAAAAGTACCGCCAAAGCCACAGCATTCATCCTTACGGTTTAAATGTATAAGCTCAATATCCTTCACCATATTTAGCAGGCTTCCTGGTTTTGAAAATTCAGGGGCAACCAGTTCAGTCATTTGCGACAGATGCAAACCACGCTGGCCATGGCAACTTTGGTGTACACCAACTTTATGCGGAAAACGGGCAGGTAGCGATTTAACTTTTAATACATCCGTTAAAAAGGAAGTAAACTCATAAAGCTTATTGCTAAGTGTTGTCGCTATCTCCGGATTATCATGATTGTGCAGATGCTCTTTTAAATGCAGCACACAACTGCCTGACGGGCCTACTACATAATCAAATTCACTAAAATTTTTGATGAACAGATCATTACACCCACCGGTTAAATGCTCAAACCCCGAGTTTGCCATTGGTTGCCCGCAACAGGTTTGATTTTTAGGATAAACAACATCAACCCCTAATTTCTCCAGCAGTTGCAGGCATGCTATCGCCGCACCCGGGTAAAATTGATCGACATAACAAGGAATAAACAGACCTACCTTCATATAATGCTTAAATAGTACAAAAAACTTATCATAGGTTTATATACCCATGCAAGTACCGCATAATTTGGCCGTGAATATTATAGGTTATTAGCTAAATCGTCGCCAATTTTAGCAAACTAATTATCCATCGAAACCATCGCTTTTATTACTTTGGTTTCCCGCTTTAACCAACTTTCAAAATCGTGCTCAACCTGGTTAAATGTTACCCGGTGAGTAATATAGTTTAAAGGACTGATAACTCCTTTTTTAATAGAATCAATCACCTGCTCAAAATCAACAATCGTAGCATTTCTGCTGCTCATCAAAGTTGCTTCGCGTTTGTGGAATTCAGGGTGACTAAAACAGATTTCACCTTTTTGTAACCCGATTAAAACATACCGGCCGCCATGCGCCATATATTGGAAAGCATTGTTAATAGCTTTAAGATTACCTGTGGCATCAATAACTACTGTGGGCATGTCACCATTGGTGATTTCCTTTAGTTGTTCCAAAACATCACCTGATAATGCATTAACAACATAATCTACCTTAATTACATCCCGGCAAAAGTTAAGGCGTTCTTCATTAACATCCAACGCTATTACTTTAGCACCTGCTATCCGGGCAAATTCCATTGTACCTAAACCAATAGGGCCCGCTCCAATTACCAGTGCATACTCGCCTTTTGTAATACCTGCGCGCCTTACGCCATGAGCGCCAATGGCTAATGGTTCAACCAATGCCAGCTCTTCAAAACCAAGCCCCTCACCATGTATTAAAGTATGCGAAGGAACCATCAGATATTCGGTCATCCCACCATCAACATGCACACCGCACACTTGCATATTAACACAGCAATTGGTATTGCCCATACGACAGGCTATACAATGGCCACAGTTAAAATATGGGATAAAAGTCACCTTCTCATTAATATAAAAACCGGGTGCATTATCAAATTCAACTAATTCTCCCGATAGTTCATGCCCTAATACGCGTGGATAATTGAAATAAGGTTGCGTACCTTCAAACGCGTGTAAATCAGTACCGCAGATACCAATTCTTTTAACTTTAATTATCGCGTGACCTGGTTTAAGAACCGGCTTTTCTCTCTCCACATAGCTGAACTTTCCCGGTTCATCACATACTAATGTTTGCATATTTTATATATTATAAAACTCTATGGCGTTACCGCCAAAAAAAGCTTGTTGCTCTGTTTTGCTAAAAGCCGAAAAATAATCCTTAACAATATTTACCACCTGCTCATAATCAGCAGCAACCTTGCAAACCGGCCAGTCTGATCCATACATCAATCGGCTGGTGCCGAAACTGTCGGTAACTACCTCCAGGTAATTATTAAAATCAGCGGGTTGCCAGTTTTGCCAATCAGCCTCTGTAACCATGCCCGATACTTTGCAATAAACATTCTCAAATGCTGCAATAGCTTTGATGTCTTTTTCCCACTCTTTCAATTCCTTTTGTCTGATATTGGGTTTCGCGATATGATCAATTACAAAACGCTGATCAGGAAATTGAGCTACAAATGCTGCTGTGTATTTAAGTTGATCAGGCAGAATCAAAATATCATAAGTATAACCGTTTTTTTTTAGCAGACTGATACCATTTAAAAACGCTGGACGTAACATAAAATCGCGCTGAGATTCTCCCTGCAAAATATGACGGAAGCCTTTCAGCTTTTCAAACTGTCGATAGTAATCTAAACGTTCCTCAATTTTAGGCGATTGCAAATCAACCCACCCTATTACGCCTTTTATGAAACTATGGCTATCAGCGTTAGCTAATTGAAATTCATTCTCCTGTTCTGATTGATGGGATTGAACAGTGATACAACCATCAAAACCATTCGCTTTTAAAATCGGCGCAAGATCCTCTGGTAAGAAATCCTTTTGGATAACCGACATGCTATCATCTATCCAATCGTATCTAACCGGATCATATTTCCAAAAATGCTGATGCGAATCTATCCGTAACATAGGCAACTTAATGTGTTATGAAATTGCCCGGTCCAGATGAACATATCCGCCATCTACATAAACCAATTGCCCGGTTGTATGGCTCGATACCGGAGACAAAAGGAATGCCACCATATTAGCGATTTCTTCACATGTAGTCATTCTTTGCTCAAATGGTATTTTTGAAACTATTGATCGAAGTGTCTCTTTTGGATTCGGCAATGTCTCAATCCATCTCTCATAAAGTGGCGTCCAGCATTCGGCTACGATAACCGCATTCACCCTGATACCAAAAGGAAGCAATTCAACAGCCCATTCGCGCGTTAAGGCATTACGGCCGCCATTTGATGCCGCATAAGCCGATGTGCCCCCCTGCCCTGTTTCAGCCGTTTTTGAGCTTATATTGATAATGGAACCTTTTGACTTTTTAAGCCATGGTAAAGCATGATGCGCTATAAGATAATAATGTACCAGGTTTTTGTGTAGAGATGCCATAAACTTTTCATAATCTCCACTTTCTAATCCTACACCATCGTTAACACCTGCATTATTCACCAGGCCATCTATCCTGCCAAATTTATCAGCAATAACTTTTACCGCGTTTTCACATGAAGCAGGATCAGTTAGCTCAGCTACCACATGATGGGCTTTTCCTCCCGCTGCTTCAATAACTGATACCACTTTAAGGTTATCCTCTTCATTTCTGCCAAAAATTACAGGGATAGCACCTTCTTTAGCAAGCACTTGTACAATACCTTCGCCTATACCTTTAGCCCCCCCGGTAACTATGATTAGCTTATCTTTCAGTTGCAGATCCATAATTTTATTTACTGTAAGCCACTAATTTTTGCGTGGCGGTGCCTAATCCATCTATTCCTAATTCTATTACATCGCCGGGTTTTAGGTATACCGGTGGTTTCATTCCTAAGCCAACTCCCGCAGGCGTACCTGTAGAAATGATATCACCGGGTAGCAAAGTCATAAACTTGCTGGTATAGGCAATTACAAAGGGAATATTAAAAATAAAGTTGGCCGTTGTTCCATCCTGCATGGTTTCGCCATTTAGCTTAAGCCACAAACGCAGGTTACCCGGATCTTTAATTTCGTCGGCAGTGGCCAAAAAGGGGCCAATAGGTGCAAATGTGTCGCAGCCTTTTCCTTTATCCCATGTTCCGCTGCGTTCTATCTGAAACTCGCGTTCAGACACATCGTTGTGCAGCACATACCCTGCCACATAATCCATCGCTTCAGCTTCGTCAACATAACTTGCTTTTTTACCTATAACAATTGCAAGTTCCACCTCCCAATCCGTTTTAACTGAATCTTTAGGAATCATGATATTATCATTTGGCCCAACTATAGCAGTTGTCGACTTCATGAATATGACAGGTTCTGGCGGAGGGGTTGCATTAGTTTCTTTAGCATGATCTACATAATTTAAACCTATACACACAATTTTTGACGGGCGACCAATCGGACTGCCAAGGCGTACATCTTCACTTATTTGCGGTAGATTGTCATTTTCTTTTAAAAAACCAGACAAACGATTTAAACCGTCAGTTTCAAAAAATTGTTCGTTATAATCTTCTCCAAAGGCAGAGGTATCATAACGTTTATCATTTATAATAACACCTGTTTTCTCTTTACCGGCTTCCCCAAAACGGATCAGTTTCATATTCTATTATTTAATTATAGTTTGGTAACGTCTATGCTTACTGTTTAATTTTATTTTAATTATTTAAAGTTATAAATCCGCCATCAATAGGGTAATCGCAACCTGTAACAAAACCTGCCTCATCTGAACATAAATACAATGCTAATGATGCAACTTCGCTTGGTTTACCCATACGGCCAATAGGCTGGCTTTTTGATAATTTTTCGAAAATCTCTTCTTCTCTCCCGGCATAATTTTGAGCGATAAACCCATCTACAAATGGTGTATGTATCCTTGCCGGCGAGATACAGTTACAACGTATATTATGCTGCAAATAATCACGCGCTACAGACAATGTCATGGCATGGATGGCTCCCTTACTGGTTGAGTAAGCGAACCTATCGGTAATCCCCACGCTTGCAGCAATAGATGCTGTATTTAAAATAACACCGCCGTTATTCGCTTTCATTAATGGTACCGCCGCGAAAAGACAATTATAAGCACCCTTTACATTTACATTCATTACCCGGTCAAAGTCGTCCTGACCGGTAGTTTCTACATTACCAATGTGTGCAATGCCTGCATTATTGATCAATATATCTATACCACCGATTGAATTAAAAAGATCAACCACATTTTGCTGTTTACTCACATCGCAGGTATAACTAAAGGCTGTTCCACCTGCTGATTTTATTTCATCTACGGTTGATGCACCCGCTTCCTTATTGAGTTCAATAATATGGACATTAGCACCTTGTTGTGCAAACAACAGCGATATGGCCTTCCCGATACCGCTTCCTCCGCCTGTAATTACTGCTGACTTATTTTTTAGACTGAACATATATTTAGAGCTTTCTTTTATAACGTAAATATTTTATCCATCATTATCCATTTCTCTCCGGGTTTTGATCCGGGTAGACTTTGCTGGTATTTCCACATTAAGGTTTCCCAATCCTGCACTTTTTGATTTGACTGATCAAGTGCGTTCTTCTTTTCAAAACTAAATTCATCATCGGCCTCAATTATCATGAATAACCGTGTACTCAAACAATATATTTCCATATTGTTAATACCAGACGATGTAATGCTTGATAATATTTCAGGCCATACATTTTTATGTTGTTGGATATACTCCTCAATTAATTGAGGATCATTCTTCAGATCAAGTGTTAAACAAAATTTCTGCATGTATTTAGTGTCTGAATACTACTTTTAATGGTTGATCTTCTTCTTCGCCCGCCCCATTTACTAAGTAACCCTTCCATCCATACCAGGCCACAACTAAAAAGCAAAATAATGGCACCACGTACGAAATGGATGTGGAGTATTTATCCGCAATTAAACCCATAACAACCGGCACTATTGCGCCGCCAACTATCGACATAATTAAAAACGAAGATGCTTTTTTAGTATGATGCCCTAAATCCTTCAGTCCTAAAGCAAAAATTGTTGGGAACATGATCGATTCAAAAAAGAATACCGCCAGCAACGCATAAACAGAGATCCATTGCATATTTAGTACAACTATAACACAAAGTAAAACATTGATCAGCGCGTAAGCTGTAAGTAATTTATTGGGAGCGATTACCCGCATTAAAGCAGTGCCGATAAACCTGCCAACAGTAAATAGCACCAAACCGGCAGATAATAGTGTTGCCGCTTTGGCATTTTGAATACCGGTATTTGCTTCGGTACAATAGTTTATAAAAAATGCCGCTATACCAACCTGCGCTGCTACATAAAAGAATTGCGCGACTACGCCAAACTTGAAATTGCTATGTTTAAATAATGGCTTTCTATCTAATTCCTGTGAAGAAACAATATCACTTTCTTTTATTTCAGGAAGGGATGTTCTTAAAAAGAATCCGGCAATTAATAGTACTACGCCCCCAATTACAACATAGATAATCTTAACAGAATCGAGATTGCCCGGATGGCCATTATTACCACCAAAGAATAGAAAAGCAGCTATGATAGGCCCCAGAAAAGCGCCGACACCATTAAAACATTGCGAAAGGTTTAACCTGGTTTCAGATGTTTCAGGACTTCCTAAAACAGTTACATATGGATTAGCGGCTGTTTCAAGACAAGCTAATCCTGAGGCCAGGATAAATAGCGCAACTAAAAAGAAATTGAAGCTTAAACGTTCTGCGGCGGGATAAAAAAGAAAAGCGCCAATAGCATATAAAAACAGACCCAGAATAATTCCTTTTTTATATCCGTATTTATTCATGAATATGCCTGCAGGCAAGGCCACTAAAAAGTATGCTCCAAAATAAGCCCCCTGCAATAAAGTAGAACGGGTTTTTGAAATATTAAGCGTTTCCTGAAAATGTTTATTTAAAACATCAAGTAACCCGTAAGCAAAGCCCCATAAAAAAAACAGAGATGTAACCAGGATTAAAGGTATGAGGTATTTGTTCCTTGACATATATCAGGTGATAGCGTATAAAAAATTTAATGTTTGGTATACAGTTAATTTTTGGTATACAAATAAAGCATTTTTTTTTAGTTTAAATACTCTACGTTTTTATCATATCGTTATGCAATATTGTAAAAAAACGGGAATCACGTTTTACAGAAATATAATTACAAGGTTTTACATAGATAGGCCTAAGAGTTTCAATTAATTCCTTATCGATAATTAGTATTAATCGATCAAATCGAAGTATTATTGCAGCAACGCTTCTAATTAATTGGTATTAATAAAACTGATTGATCAATAATCAACGTAGAAAAATCATTTGATTAGTAACCCTTTACCAGCTAATAATAGCTCTTGTGTAATGGCAGTTGTATAAGTTCTGATTTCTGCCTGAAAACCATCCACAGAAGCGCCAGAGCGAATTTCTTCCAAGCGTTTTTCCCAATTACCTGTAAGTTCTGCCTGCGCAATACGATAATCCTTAACTACATTATATACCGCAAGGCCGGTTTGTGTTGGTAAAAGGTTCTTCTTTTCCCGCATCACATAGTCTCTTTTTATCAGTGTCTCAATTATCGCGGCCCTGGTTGCCGGGGTTCCTAATCCACTATCCTTCATGGCATAACGCAGTTCCTCGTCATCTATATCCTTACCCGCCGTTTCCAGTGCCTTTAGTAAACTGGCCTCATTATACAATGGTTTGGGCTTGGTTTGCTTCTCTAGTAAAGTTTTTTCAGTAACAGGCAAATTTTCCCCTTGCTGCACCTTGGGCAATGAGGCATTTTCTTCTTCTTTCTTTTCTTCATCAGGTTCATTAAAAACAGCCCGCCAGCCGGCAACACCTATAACCGTTCCGCTTGCAAAGAATTTCGCACCCGATTCTACTGTAATTTTGGTAATCTCTTTGATACAATCCTGATGAAAGGCTTCCAGCATACGCCCTGCCACCAAGTCATAAATCGCTTGCTTATCCGGCGAAAGTTGGTATGGCAACTCGCCGGTAGGCAGTATCGCGTGGTGATCTGTAACTTTTTTTGCATTAACACTGCGCTTATTCAGTTTGGCATCACTCAAAACATTGGCTTGTTTCCCCAATTCCGGATGATCTTTCAATTTTTCGATCAAATTTGGCACTCCCGCGAAAACATCATCGCCAATATAACGGCTGCCTGTACGCGGATAGGTAACCAGTTTGCTCTCATATAAATTCTGTAGTAAGTTCAGCGTTTGGTCGGCGGTGAAACCTTTCTTTTTATTTGCTTCCTGCTGTAAACTGCTCAGGTCATGTAAAAGCGGTGGCGGTTCTTTCCGTGGTTTGGCCTCTACATTCAATATATTTCCTGTGGGTTGAACCTGGTCAACTATTAATTGCGCTTCTTCCTTCGTTTTAAATTTCTCATCGGTAACTGCCTTAAACAACTGCCCATTTTTATCCAGCATAATACTAACCTGATAAAATGGCTCGGGCACAAAGTTTTTGTTTTCGAGATAGCGGGAGCAGATCATTGCCAATGTAGGCGTTTGCACCCTACCAAGAGATAATACCGATCTTGTACCTGAAGATAGACTCAGCGCCTGTGTTGCATTCATGCCTACCAGCCAATCTGATTGCGACCTGCAATGCGCAGAGTTGAATAAGGTATCATAATCAGATCCCGGCTTTAGGTTTCTGAAACCATCTTTAATCGCCTCATCAGTCTGCGAAGATATCCAAAGCCGTTTAAAAGGCTTTTTGCATTTCAGGTGATAATAAATATATCGAAATATCAGTTCGCCTTCCCGCCCCGCATCTGTAGCTACGATAATTTCGGTAGCCTCATCAAATAAGTTTTTAATTATATCCAACTGTTTCCGCACACCGGGGTCTTCGATCATGCCGTCTTTAGACTTTATCTTACGGATAGATAGCTTGAATTTTTGTGGCAGCATAGGCAGGTTTTGCACGTTCCAGCCATAAAAACCGTATTCCTGTGGTGGGGCCAGTTGAAGTAGGTGACCAAATGCCCAAGTGAAAGTATATCCTTTACCCTCCATATACCCATCCTTTTTAGTAGTTGCGCCAAATACTTTAGCAATTTCCCGGCCTACAGATGGTTTTTCGGCAATGATAACTTTCATATGCGCCGAAAGTAGCTATTTACAGGGCGTGCTGCAACGGGTGTGGAAAAGTGGATTCGTAAGTAAAATAATTCTAGCGTTGTAGAGACACATGTACCAGCAGTATTGAATCCTAAGAATCAGCTATGCCAGGCAGCCTTAAATTATCAGACTTTTAAAACTCATAACTAATACCACCCTGGAATATAAATGAATTTTGACGATAGGAGATGTTGGCTACCCGGTCATTAAGTTTAGTAAATCCGTCGAATGATACTTTTTGATCCATATTAAATGTTTGCAGCCTTTGCGAGAAAGTATGGCCACCGATCAGGTTAAACTTCCATCGCCGGCTAAGTTTAATGTCATAAATAAGTCCCGCGCTGTTTTGCTGCAAATTGATGTATTGATCTTTAGTATCCGCGTTCAGGCGGTACATGCTACTATTGAGTGACCCTGTGATACCCAGTGACTGTATTTCCGATAGCTTGTACTTTAAAGAGGCCCTGGCAGGTATAACGCCGGTTAGGCTTAGCTTGTTGCTGATCGTCCAATCAATATCGGGTATAGGCAACAGGAACTTACCTGAGTAGTTGCTAATATAAGCTAGTGTGACGCCATACCTGAAAGAATTGTTGGGCTGAAAGCCTATTCGTACACCGACGGTATAGAGAATATCCTCCGCACTTATACTGCGTTTAAAGTCAGAGCCTACGGTTGCTAACCCCACAAAAGAGATATTGGTGGTGCGTGAAAACGAATAATTTAACAAAAAAGGAACGGTAATGGACTGAAACTCGGTACTGCCAATATTTTGTTCGCCTGAAAGAAAAAGGCCTTGGTAACGAATACCTGTTTTTATTAAAATAGGATGTGGTGTCGAAAAATCCTTATATACAGGAAAACCGACGTCTATAATGGGCTGCTGCATAGTGAAGGTATTCCCGTTGGCATCAACAGGGGATACGATATTGGTTACGGTAACACCACCAAGCAGTGGCGCAGTAGTAATAAACTTCTTGTGCATACTAATACTGTCAGTGCCTTGACAATAGCCAAGTACAGGCAATAGCATGCATATAATGAATAAGCTTCTTTTCATCTTGCTGTAATTTCTGTTTTCAACGGTTAAAGGGTCGTTAGTTAGCAGGGAGTAACTATTTTGATTAACTTCAGCATCGTTTTGTTAAATCCATTTCTTTCTTCTTCTGTTAGTTCCGAAGATAGTGCCGCGTCAAATCTTCCAAGAATAGTATCAGCCTGCTTCGCCAGTTTTTCGCCACTTGCTGTCAATTCTACACGGGTTTTCCGCTTATCAACGGTATCAGGGATTACCTTTACGAAATCTTTTTTTAGTAAAACCGATATTGTTCTGTTAATTGATGCCTTATCACGCCCCAGAGCTGTACCGGTATCCTTCTGAGACGCTCCGCCAGAATAATACAGTACCATCAAAACCGGCACCTGGTCCATCTGAAGAGGACAATCGTTCTCTCGGAAAATTTTATCACATTCTCTATATATCGTATGATAAAAGGCGCCTACTTGAGCGATCAGCGAAGGTGGAGCAGGATGATCTACTTTTTGATTCATAATGCAAAGATACAAATTAGTTGATATATCAACTAATTTGTATAAAAAAATTAATTCTCTCTAGATACTCTGACGAGTATCAAACTCAAAAAGTGACCTTATAGTGCAAAAACACAATGCTTAATAAAAAAAAACGCTCCTAATTACCTTAGAAACGGTTTTGAAATTTTTGTAACCCAAAAAGTACGGGTATTTTGCACTCTAAATTCCGGATTTGTTGCAATTCGGTGAATATAAACGGTAGAATCGTCATTTCGCCCTTCCAAAATCTGGGGATCGTTAAATCGATCTATTATTTCGTACCCCTGCCTGCCACCACACTATCAATCTCAGTTTGAGTGATTCCGTATTTCGCCATTCGTGTACGATGATCAGCCGAGCCCAGGAACTCGTGAAGTTGTGCATTCACCGCCTGCAGGAGACCATGATTGCTCTTGCTAAATGAGAAGGCGCCGACAGGTGCTTTTCCATCTTTGCTATCCTTGAAAGGGATTGCTTCCAGTTTTGGGTGGGCATTTGCAATAGCATGATTTCCAACCGCTGTGGCTGCAAACGCATCAATCTTTCCGGCCAGCAACGCAGCAGTAGCCTCTGGCTGGCTATTAAATATCACTATTTGGCTATCACTCACGCCCGCCGACTTCGCAGCATCGAACTGCACTTGACCGGGAATAAGCCCAAGCAGAGCATCACCAAGCACCACTGATTCATAGCTCGTTAGAGTCTTCGGATTGCCATGACGAACGACGAACCCATCGCCAAGCGACCATACCGGCACGCTGAAAGCTACATTCCTTGCACGTTCAGGCGTAACGAAAATGGGCACGTTCATATCCCAACGTCCAGCTTGGACACCTTGTAAAAGCTCCTCGAAGGTAGTGAGCTGATATTCGATGGACGTTACACCAATTGCCCGCAGCACCACTTCGGCCAGTTCGATGTCCGCACCCTTTACGAGATGGTTTTCGTCAGTCCAATAGAAAGGAGGTTCCTCGATATATGCGATTCGCACTTTCATGTCTTTATTCCACGACGTTAAAGGTGAATGTTCTGAAATTTCTGTTTCCATTTTGCTTGTCGTTATCTAGTATGCCTGTTGTATTTATAAGGTTTCTTTCACAATGACCGCAAACTACTTAACAGCATTCCAAGTGAATTGACTTTACAAAGTTACGAGTATAAATAAGGCTATAACAGATACAGATTCTGAAAATGCAAGCATAACAGATTGGAAAGAAATAGGTGATAGCCTTTTAAGGCCGTTCATACGGGTTAACCCAGCGAGGTTCAAACTCAAAAAGTGACTCTATCACGTAGAAACGCAATGTCTAAAAAATACTTAAAAATCAAAACCGCCTCTAATTGCATTAGAAGCGGTTTTGATTTTTTTGTGACCTGGGAGAGGATCGAACTCTCGACCCACTGATTAAGAGTCAGTTGCTCTACCGGCTGAGCTACCAAGTCGTTTTTTACCGGGGGTGCAAATAAACAGTTTTTTTCGTAGTTATAAAAGCTAAATCTTAAAATCTAGTTTGTTGCCTGTAAAACAAACCACACCTCAAACACTTTAACTACCTAATAGCTAAGTAATTCAGTTGCATATTTCATTTATAGTTTATAAATTTAATATAATTTTCAATCACCATATTACTAAACCTTTTTTATGTACCTATATCTTACCATTCTTTTAATATTAACCATTGTTGTAGTTGTTGTTGCAAACAAATCAGAAATGCTGCGTAATCAGGTTTTTAATCAGAACAACTATACTAATATTGCGGCCGCCAATAATATCAAAAACCCCAAACCTGCATTCAGTCTTAGCCGAACACAACTTACTTTTTGGACTGTGATTATAAGCAGCACTTTTATATATGTTGTTATATATCTTTCTTCGGGCGCATCAATTGTAATTCCTAACCTTCCTCCTGTAAACTTGGTACTTTTGGGGATTGCAGCAGGTACAAGCGTTGTAGCCAAAGTAATTGATAACAGCCAAAAAGATAATGCCGCTGGCACAATTTCGCAACAGGATTTACCCTCGAAGGGATTTTTAACGGATATAATTTCTGACGATAACGGTATAAGCATACATCGCTTACAAAACGTAATATGGACAGCTATTGTAGGAGTTATTTATATATATTACGTCATAACCAACTCCAGGATTCCCGATGGCACCATAATAAATAATGATTTGCTGGGATTAATGGGTATTAGCGCAGGAACTTATTTAGGCTTAAAAACAACTGAAAATAGCGGAACTTCAAATGGTACAGGTTCTTCAATAATTCAGCCTGTAGCAACAGCTATTGTAATTCCTCAGCCAGTTTCACCTCCAGTTACGGGTTCATTAGCTACAACTCCTACCTCAACAGGAGTCGCAGACAATATCCAAACTGATCCAACAACATCATCACCGCCAAGTACTACAGAAAATCAACCTAAATAAATAACATGAGGATAATAATGCTTGTTCATTATGTTTATTAACATTTCTTAAAAACATTAGGATAACTTTTAAAGTTGAATGAGTAATATACCTCTGTAATATGAAAACCTATCTTGTTCCTATTGATTTCTCAAAAGCATCAATTAACGCAGCAGAATATGCCGCTGCATTAAGCCATCAAACTAATGTTGATCATATTATTTTATTAAACGCGTATTATGTTTCCATTTATGAAACCAGTTTACCAAGCCCAGACATGGTTTTATTACGTGAAGAAGATATTGAACAAAACGCTGCAGACAGGATAGAAAAATTAACCTTATTAAAACATAAATTAGTTAAACAAGTTAGGCCAGGAGTTGAGATTAGTGTGCATTTAAACCGATCACATTTATTGCGTGCTGTAATTGAAAATTCAATCTCAAAAAAAGTCGATCTGATCATTTTGGGAAGCCGCGGAAACAGCAGTACTGAAGATAGTCATATCGGCAGCCACGTTATTAAAATAGCAAAAGCAAGCCCAATACCAATTATTGTAGTACCACCCGCTTATACCTATAAAAAAGTAAGTAAGGTTGTAGTTGCTATCGATTTTAATAAAGTTAAAGATACAGTGCCGCTGGAGGCATTACAACGGTTGCTTGATAAAAAGAAGGCAGAATTAATGGTCGTGAATGTTGATGATAAAGGCAAACATTTGCACGGAGATGCCGAAAGAGCCGTTGAAGAAACTACGTTGCATAAAATGTTGAAACAATACGATCCTAAATATTTCTTTCTTGAGGATACAGATGTTATTAGTGGAATTCTTCAATTCGCGGCAAAGAAGGATGCGCAATTGGTTATTGCATTACCGCATAAGTACAGTTTCTTTCAATCAATTATGCATACAAGCATTTCTCATCAATTAGCCGCAAGTTCGGCAGTACCGGTATTATTGTTAAAATAATTAATTGGTGGGGGGATGTAATTATAATTCCGATATCCCCTTAACTTATTCAGTTTATTCAAAAACCACTGTTTTGTTGTTATAAACAAATACCCGATCCTCGAATACTAATTTAAGTGCCTTTGCAAGTACCGAAGTTTCGATCTCTTTACCCGCCTGAACCATATCTGCAGCGGTAAAAGAATGATTTACGGGGATAATTTGCTGCGCGATGATCGGCCCCTCGTCCAATTCATTAGAGACAAAGTGAGCAGTAGCGCCAATTAGCTTCACCCCTCTTTCAAAAGCCTGTCGATACGGATTGGCTCCAATAAAAGCCGGTAAAAATGAATGATGGATGTTTATAATCCTCATCGGAAATTTTGCGACAACAGACGGGGATAATATCCGCATAAACTTAGCAAGCACTATATAATCTGTATTGTACTGATCAATTATCGCGGCAACTCTATCTTCAAACTCAGTTTTGCTAATGCTCTCGTGCGATACGTAGTAAAAAGGCATATCAAATCGCTGACATATCTCCTGCAAAATAGCATGGTTTCCAATAACACACTGCACTGTGGCTCCAAATGTTCCAAAATAATTACGGATTAATATATCTGCCAGGCAATGGTATTCCTTGCTTACCATTACAATAACCTTTTTACTTGGTTTTGGGTTGATGGATATGATGGCACCCGGTGGCAATACCTCTTTAATATAAGTTTCCAACAATACCTCATCCTTACTATCATCGATATTAAGACGCAGGAAAAACAGATTCTCCGTTTTGTCGACATGCTCGCGCATGGAGATTATATTAAGTTGATGCTTTGCGAGTATTGCTGATATAGATGCAACCAGGCCAACCTGGTCTTTACATTGAATTACGATGATCATGAATTGCAGATAAAGAATACGGTAAAGATATAAACCTGTATGTATTAAATTCAAGTATTTGCATTTTTCAAATAATGCCAAACAAAAAAGCCTTTGAGTAACTCAAAGGCTTTGCTTAAATAATTATCTATCAGTCACCGGATCAGGCGCCGCCGGGTGCATTGGATCATACACAGCAACAGCTACCCTTGAATCGGCACAGCCGTAGTATAAAAACCATTTCTTTTTAAAGTAGACCATGCCTTCAATAAATACGGTTCCGTTTACATATTGACCGCTTTTTTCAAATGGCATCATCGGTCTTAGGAAAGGTAAATTTAAACGGGTTATTGGTTTTGAGGGATCGTTTTTATCAAACAAAGCCTGCCCTGCGCAATATGAGTTAGCATTAAACCTTGTGTCTCTCCCGTCACCGGCCTTATTTTTACCATTATAAAATAGAATGATGCCATTTTTAGTTTTTATTGCAGGAGGGCCACATTCTGTAAGATCGCTATCAAAATAACCTATTCGTGGCGATATCAGCTCTTTAAGTTCGCCATTACCGGTTACAACAGGTGCCCAGTCGGTTAAATTTGTTGATGTTGCTGCATACACATGCTGTTCTCCCCAGTACATCCAATATTTGCCATTGCTCTTTGTAATGACTTGTTTGCCATTTACCACTTCGGTTAAGATAGAAGCTGATTTACTGGCGATATTAAAGAATTTGCCATTGTAAGCTTTTTTAAATATTGGCCCGAACTTTTTCCAATGGATAAGATCAGTCGAGATAGCTACTCCTAAACGAGGAATATCACGATTCCATTCGGTATAAAAAACAACGTAAGTTCCGGCTGGCGTAACTGCCACACGTGGATCTTCGCAACCTCCTGGCCATTCGTATTTTTTTCCTACATCATTAGCAGGGTATAATACCGGCTCCGATTTTCTTTTGTAGTGAATGCCGTCAGCGCTTTCAGCATATCCAAGTCGGGAAGTGCGGAAACCAATACCTACACCAAATTTATCCTCAGCACGATATAACACCACTATTTTGCCGTTTTTAAGCGCAGCTGCGGGGTTAAAAGTGTCATTAGCTTCCCATGCCACCTTTTTATTACTCATGGGGTCTAAAAACCTAGCTACAGTATCAGGAGAAATGATTGGATCGATATTTTCAGATCGTACAAAGCCGCCAAATGCCCAGTATGGCAATTTATTAACAGTAGATTGGGCAAAAGCGCTGAATGACGATAAAGTCAATAGCAGAACCCAGCCTATATTCATTTTATTTTTCATTTAATTGATTGTTTTAAAGATTAAACACTGGCATACAACTCCTCAATTTTTTCAAGCGGAACGCCTTTGGTTTCGAATACATACCTGCTTACAAACAACACCATGCTGATATTGATAATGCCATAGATGCCGAACGTTGCCACTGCCCCTAATTGAGCTAACATAACAGGAAAGGTTAAGGATACAATGGTATTGGCCACCCAGTTACCGAATACCGCGATGGACGTTGCGTTGCCGCGTATTTTGTTAGGGAATATCTCGGCAACATAAACCCACAATACAACTCCCCAGGTACAGGCAAAACCTCCTATATAAACAAATATGGTAGCCAGTACGAAGTAATTGTGCAGCATATCAAAGTAAAACAATGCCGCCAGTGTAAACATACACAAGCCCATTATGCATGAGCCAGCAAGTAATAGTTTTTTGCGCCCCAACCTGTCAATAAGCGGGAATGCAAGCAATGTGAATATCAGATTTACTACACCTGTTAAAACGGTTTGAAATAGCACGCTCCCCCCTACATGTGTTTTGGCAAATATCAACGGGGCATAATAAAATACGATGTTTATACCCGTAAGCTGCGCGATAGACGCGAATACGAGGCCTATTATCACTACTTTTTTAAAGCGCGGTGTTAACACATCCCGTAGCGCGGGTTTCTCTTCTGAAGCTATGTTATCACTTACTATTTTAACCTGCGCCTGGCTTTCCTGTTCAGAATAAATCTTACCGAAGATCTTTTTAGCATCGATTATTTTATCTTTTGATATTAGCCATCTAGGACTTTCCGGCACCAAAAGCAATAAGAAAAAGAATATCCCCGAAGGTATCACAGCGGCTGCAAGCATATAGCGCCAATAATCATCTCCTGGTGATAAAAATGAGCTGTTTACGATCAGATAATTGGAAATAAATGACAGCAATATACCTGTTACTATAGCCAATTGCTGTAGCATCCCTAATCTGCCTCTGAATGTTGGCGGGGCAACTTCTGAAATATAAATAGGTGCAAGCGTTGATGCCATCCCTATCGCAACGCCACCCACGAGGCGATAAATAACCAGTTGCGCGAAGCTACCGGCAATACCACTACCAATAGCTGCGATAACATACAGAATGGAGGTTACGATCATCAGGTTTTTACGCCCATATTTATCGGCCAAATAACCAGCAAATAGTGCGCCTGGGATACAGCCTATTGAAGCAGCCGCCACCACCAGCCCGAGTTCAGCATCGTTCAGATGAAAATAGGGTTTTAAATATTGCAGGGCGCCGGCTATTACTGCCGTATCAAACCCAAATAGTAGCCCCCCTAAGGCGGCTACTATTGATATTAATACTGTGTAACTTTTCATTGATATGATTTAAGTTTATATAAACACTTTAACCATTACGGTTGCTCCATGGTATACAAGGAGTTTATTTGTGTTGGCGTTAAAACGGTATTATATAAATGCACATCATCTATCGAGCCCATGAAATAGCTTGCGCCATAAAAATAATTAGGGCTTGATGTATTAGTAAAATTGTAAGCTTCTTTAGGCATCTCGTTGCCTATTGACAGATTTGTTATCGTACCAATCGGGATAGGATTTCCGTTGGCGGTTACTGTTTTAGAAACTTTACCATTTATATAAAACACTATTGTACCATTGGTAAATGATACTGCTACCTGCGACCATACATTTACTTGAACAGCACCCGGATTATCATCAATATCCAAATCTCCCTGATCAGTCATGATGGTTAGATATGGAAAATTATTCGACTGGATTTGGAATTTATATCCGTTCCACCTATCTAACGAGATGATGTAATTCCCGGCATTGGTAACTGTTGGTTTTATCCATGCGCTTATAGTAAAGCTGCTTGGCCTTAATGCTGTATTATATGGTACTTCGATATAAGCGCCATTATTAAAGTAATAAGCATGGTTTGCAGTGCCGTAGCGGTCGGTTGTTAAAACAGGCAATGTGGCGCCATCTGTCGCGGTTGCCGCAGTACTGCCTACCCATCCTGTTTGTAGTGTACCGTTAAAGCCGTTACCTGACGCATCAGTCGCATCGCCATCAAACTTCCAGTAAGCGACCTGGTTAGCGGCAGATATTTGTTGAATCAGGTTAGTCGCAAAAGTAGCTTCGGCACGTATCAGATTGGCTAATGCGTTGTTTACCTGGTATTGCGTAAAGGTATTGCCTGTTAAAACACTTTGTGCTAAATTGATCGATACTTTAAATATCGCCTTGGATCCTACAGAATATTCACCGGCTTGTTTACCCTCTACCGCAGCGTTGTATAATGCATTTGCAGTATCTATTTGTAAACTCAGCTTCGATTTGTCGGCATTATAATTTGCTGTATCATCGCTTTTTTTACACGATTGAAATATGGTTATAACAGCCGCTAACATAATTAGCGCTGTTACTATTTTTTTAAGTTGTTTCATTTTGAATAATTTAAAAAGTCTACTACTATAAGCCTAACTTCAAATTGGTTTGCCTTTCGCTTTCCGGTATCGGGAAAAACTTATTGTTACTGTAATTAAACAAAGGCTGGCTTGCCAGTGCTGTAGCGGCATAAGCCTGTCCGTAACGGATTATATCGAAAAAACGATGAAACTCTAAGGCTAATTCAGAACGTCGTTCCCGCTGGATGATAGCACGTAACTGGCTTTGGTCGGTTACTGTAATATCAGGTAACAAACCGGCAGGTACAGTACCATAACCTGGTAAAGTGCTATCATACAAATAGCTTTCACGGGCACGTTTACGCACCCTGTTTAATGGTGCTAATGCAGCGGCACTATTGCCCGACTCATTCAACGCTTCTGCTTCAATCAACAGCACATCAGCAAAACGAATGGCCTGGTAATTTAAGTTGCCATCGCCTTTTACGCTTTCAGGTACTTCAGATAGTGGCTCGCAATGCTTTTTACTTAAATATCCGGTAGTAGTCCAGGTAGGATCGAAAACACTGTCAAAATATGGATGACCGGCGCGCGCTATAGAGTAGTCCAAACGAGGGTCGACTACTCCTGAGGGTGAAGATTCAAAGTTGTCAACCAGGCTTTGTGTTGGATAAAAGAACCCATATCCGTTTAATGACCGGGGCGCAAACCATTGATTTAATGAATTACCTTGAAAAGGCGTTAAACCTGTTTGATGTTGTATGGAAAATATACCTTCGGCATTATTCTTTGTGGCAGCTCTAAAATTATCTGCAAAAACAGGCAATAAACTGTAAATACCTAAAGCATCCACCTCTTGCGCGGTGCTGGCTGCAAGCGCCCATTTTTGTTCAAACAGATAGGTTTTGGCTAACAAAGCCAATGCAGCACCTTTGGTGGCACGACCGACATCAGCACCGGTCCAGGTTGTTGGTAAAGCTGCGGCAGCTGCGGTTAAATCACTTTCTATCTGTGCATAAATTACAGTTTGGGCAGAGATTGGTTTTTGTTCCTCTGTTGGCGATTCAACAGCCAAATGCAATGGGATTGCTCCATATGCTACTGTTAAGTTAAAATAGTAATAAGCCCTTAAAAATTCGGCCTGACCTAAAACAGAGGTGCGGGTAGCTTCATCAATACCTGCAACAGGCGCAGCTAAACCGGTAGTTACAACATTACATCTAAAAACGCCATCATAATACCGCTTCCAAACCGCCTCTACGGCTGAATTTGAAGGCAAGATATTGAATTCGTTTACCAACTGAAAGTCGTTTTGATCACCAGCATTTCCGCCTTTTATGGCATCATCCGAAGCCAGATCACCTAGCACCCAAATGGCGTTTGAAGAGGCATCAGTAAATGAAAGAAAACTGTATGCAGCATTTACGCCTAATATGGCATTAGCATCCGAAGTGAAAAAATTGGTTGACTGATACTGACCAAGCACAGGCTGATCCAGTAGTTTTTTGCATCCTGTAGTGGTAAAAAACAGGACGGCTATAAAGTATATTGTTAAATTTTTTGCTTTCATCTTTTTACTATTTAAGATTTAGAAATTAGCCGTTACACCTACAGTAACTACGCGCGCTGATGGATAGGTTCCATAGTCGATACCTACGGCTCTAACACCATCGGCAGCATCATCATTATTCATATACTGCTCAGGATCTAAGCCGGTATATTTGGTAATGGTCAGCAGGTTTTGAGCACTTACATATACTCTTAGTGCAGAAATACCCAGGCTATTTAATACTTTTTTGCCAAGTTTATAACCTAGCTGTACGTTTTTAAGCCTCATGTATGATCCGCTTTCCAGGAAACGTGTTGAGTTCTGCGTGTTGTTCGCGGCATCTGCCCATGACAATATCGGGTAGGTATTGGTTGAACCAGGCCCTGTCCATGCATTTTGGGCAATGCGTTGGGTTATGTTAAACGGACGGTAGAATCCTTCAATATCTGTAAGCACCTGGTTGTATATTTTGTTACCATATACACCTTGTAAAAAGATATTCAGATCGAAGTTTTTGTATTGAATGTGAGCCGTAAAACCATAAGTAAACTTAGGTATCGGACTACCTGCAAATACACGGTCGTTATCATCAATTACACCATCGCCGTTTACATCTTTGTACATTACATCACCCGGCCTGATACCTGGCCCCTGATACGCATGTGTGAAAATTTGCTGTTGGTTCTGGAAGATACCTTCCTGCTGTAATAAGTAAAACGATCCGATAGGGTGGCCTACTTCTGTAAGTGTTGAGTAATATGAACTTCCACCGATACGGCCACCGGCAATTGGCGCGCCACCATCCAGCGATACAACATCGTTATTTACTGTAGCGAAGTTACCGCTAAGATTGTAGCTCCAATCACTATTTATGGTGTGCTTGTAGCTTAATTCCAGCTCTAAACCGCTGTTACGAACTTTACCGGCATTAACCGCAGGCGTTGTAAACCCTCCGGTCTCAGCGCCACCGGCACTTGGTGGTTCGGTTAAGTTTAGCAACACATTTGAAGTGTTTTTTACATAGTAATCAGCAGTAAACATAATAGCATTTTGGAATAATCCAAGATCCATACCTACATCCCATTGTGTGCTGGTTTCCCATTTGATGTTGGGGTTACCTAATGAAGTTATGCTATACCCTTGTGTGCTTGTGCCGCCAAATGGATAATAAAAACTACCATTTAAAAGAGAAGTGTAGGGATAGGTTCCGATTTGTGAGTTACCTAATTGGCCAATACTCGCTCTTAATTTCAGAGTGGATATTTGTTTAACACTCTGCATGAAATCTTCCTGGTCAATCCTCCATCCTAATGAACCAGAGTAAAAGTTTTCATATTGAGCATCAGGGTCAAGTTGTGATGAACCATCACGCCTGAAGTTTACGCTTGCCAGGTATTTGTTGTTGTATTGATAGTTTATACGGCCAAATAACGAAGCATAAGCCAAATGCGTTTCGCCGCCACCATTTTGTTGGCTTGCCGATGCACCCTGATCTAAATACTGAAAATCAGGTGATTGATTGGCAAATGTGTTACGATATTCTGATTCGTAGGTATCATTGTTTTTAATAATTTCGGTACCTACTAAAAAGCTTAAAACATGTTTTTGTAATGTAAGATCATAAGTTGCTGTGTTTGTCCAGTTATAACTTAAGTTGTTATCCTGCGCCTGCGAAAGCACATTTGGAGAGTTTACTGTTTGAGTTTGACCTGTTTCATTCGTACCACCAAAGGTCGCGTCGAATTGCTTGTTATCGGTCATGATCATATTTATGCCGAAGTCGGATTTTATTTTCAATCCCTTGATAGGTGTTAATTCAGCATAAGCATCGCCCAGGATGGTATATCCATAGGTATTGTTATCGGTGTTATCCGCTAATTGTACAGGATTGTATCCATCACCTAAAAAGTTACCCCATGGTTCGGGTTCTTTCGGCAACGCCTCAAACTGTCCGTTAGCCATATAAACCGGTGTGCCCGAGGTACGGAATAATGCATAACGAATAATACTCGCAGCTCCGTTAAAACCATCGCCTGAAGTACCCACTGAACGTGTTTTAGAATAGCTTAAGTTTACGTTAGTACCTATTTTAAAGTATTTGGATATTTCGCCGCTTACAGCAGTGCGCAAATTAAAACGATCAAATGCAGAGTTCTGAATTAAACCGTCTTGTGTAAAGTAGTTACCTGAAACGATGTATTGAGAAGTCTCGTTACCGCCGCTTACAGATAAATTGCCATTACTTATAGGAGCAGGCTTTAAAACCTGTTTCAGCCAGTTTACATTTGATAATGTAGCTGCCAAACTATCTGTTATTAATGGCCTTGCGGATGATGTACCAATATCATTAGTAGCAGCCGTGTTGTATGCCTTTACATATTGGGATGTATTTGCCATTTTAATCAAATTTTCGGCAACCTGTACACCTGTGTAGGCATTAAAGCTTAATTTGGTTTTGCCAGCTGCACCACGTTTGGTGGTTACAATAACAACACCGCCTGCTGCTCTTGCACCGTAGATAGCTGCTGAAGATGCGTCCTTAAGTATATTGATGCTTTCAATATCATCCGGGGATATTTCATTGATACCGCCCTCTGTAGGTACACCATCAATAACATACAGCGGACTGTTATTATTTAATGTACCGATACCGCGTATAGTAACCGCGATCGCGTCGCCCGGCGCGCCTGTATTTTGAGTTACGGTTACACCAGCTGCTTTTCCCTGCATAATCTGATCGACACCACCAACCGGGATCGCGTCGATATCTTTGCTGCTAATTAATGATACAGCGCCGGTTAAATCCTTCTTGCGTTGTGTTCCATAGCCTACTACTACTACTTCATTCAGGTTACTGTTATCGTCTTTAAGGGTAACTAAAATTTCGGTTTTACCCGCCACCGCAACTTCCTGCGATTGATAACCAATAAATGATACAATTAATACGGTATTCTCCGGGACAGTTACTTTAAAAGCACCGTTCTGATCAGAAACCGTTAGGCTCCTGCCCTGTTTTATGCTGATAGTTGCACCCGGTAATGGTAAACCAGTAGCATCGGTAACTTTACCGGTAACAGTTATATCAGCCGCTTTTGGGCTGACTGTTTGTGTTATAACTATCAGTTTTTGTGATAATATCCTGAATGATAGCCCTGTATTTGCCAGGGCATCGCTCAAAATCTGTGGTACGCTTACGTTTTTCACGTCTACGTTTACTGTTCCGCTAGGGATGGCCTGGTTGTTGTATAAAAAAGTGTAATTGCTTTTTTTCTCCAGGAGGTCAAATAACTTATCAAAACTAACGTTTTTAACGTTGAGGTTAATTTTGTCTTGCGAGTGCACCTTTGCCGAAACATGCAACAGGGTAAGCAAGAACAAAGCAAATGTTAATTTCACGTACAATAGTGTTTTTTTGACAATAGGTTGCTTAATGAAAGAACTAAAAGTTTTTTTCATACTTTTGAAAGTTGAGGTTAATAAAATCTAATAAAGCCTGAGATCCAGCCAGAAATTCGGTTGTATTGGTTAGCCTTAACTGAGGAAGTGTTCCCGCACTTCCTTATTTTTTTAGGGCTAATAAAACTTGGCGTTGAAGTATTATTATGTCATAGAGTGTTTTCCTTTCTTCCCGTTAATTTATTTGGTTTATACAGTTGGTTACCATATATGTATTTGGTTATTGGTTATTGCGTAATGGAAAGGTTGCGTAAATTGTAATGCACGCATCACCTCATTTATATCTTGGTTTTTGAATGTACCGGTGAACTGCTTTGCTGAATAGCTATCATTATCAAAAACTATTTCAACATTATACCAGCGTTCCAGTTGCTTGGCAAGGTCTGTAAAGTCTTCTTTACTAAAGCTTAAACTATTAGTAACCCAACTTGTTTCAGTTATATTTTCATCTGGTAAAGTTGGCGGGGTGTTTTTTTCAGACGATACAGAATCAGCAACCGGTACCTTAGCAACTAGCTTAACTTCTTTTACTTCGTTTTGATTAGTGTTTACACTAATTTTTTCATTAGGATACAATACAATTTTCGAGTCTGGTTTGCTGTCGTTTAATATTTCAACCTTACCTCTTATTAATGTTGTTTCAATATATTTATCATCTGTATAAGCCTTCACATCGAAAGCGGTACCCAACACAACTATATTAAGTTTACCGGCATGTACAATAAACGGATGTTTGGCATCGTGCTTTATATCAAAATACCCCTCACCTGTTAATAACACCTCTCTTTTACCATTTACAATCAGGTTGTTGGCATATTTTATTGATGAGCCTGAGTTAAGCCACACTGATGAACCATCAGGCAGTATAGTGTGTATACGCTTACCATATTGAGCGGCTAATACCTGCTGATTAGAAGAAATATTTTTATAATGAGCTAATGTATATACGCCTACAAACAATAGCGTTATAACTGATGCGGCAGCCATCCATACTTTGCTGCGTTTGCGCCTTAGTGGTTTTAGTTGGTGAGTACCAAAAAGTGGTACATCATTAAATCCATCTTCTTCATTTATGGAGAGCTTAAATTTCTCTATCCCTCTTTCAAGCGCGCGGCGTTCGTCCAGCGATATAATGCCTCGTGGTTCAATCCGGATTTTTTTTAAGTTTTCGTAATCGGCACGGAATTCAGGTTGCTCCCGGAAAATATTTTCCAATTCCCCGGCCTCAGCCTCGGTAATATCTCCCGAAATCGACCTTGAAATTAATAACCAAACTCTGTCTTCTGATGCCATATATAACTAAAGACACCCATAAATCATAAAACCCCCAAGCCGAAATGAAATATTTACTAAATCATTTTAGTAAAATGATTTATTTTGCGGTAAAGGCTTGTTTTATGATTAAAAATTCTACCTTTATTTTACAATTATAAACTACCGTCTCGGGTATGCAAGTAGTACTTCAGGAAAGTTTTGAGCGGGCCACCCTTGTGGATGAACAGGTTTTCACAGACATGTACAGGCAATACTTTGTAAAATTGTACCGCTTCGCTATATCCTTAACACATTGCAAAGAAGCTTCTGAAGAGATAGTGCATGATGTACTTATCAACCTTTGGAAAAAACGGAACGTGGTTAATGAGATAGAGAATCTCAATACTTACTTATTCGTTTCAGTAAAAAACTTATCGCTAAATTATTTAAGAAACCAGGGCAAGCATACGTATGTAGATGCAGAAATGCTGTGCAATGAAAAAAGTTATATATCTATTGATCCTGAAAGTGTATTAATTGGTAAAGAGCGGATAAATAACCTGAACTTATTAATTAATAATCTACCAGTAAAATGCAGGATGGTATTCAGGTTGATTAAAGAGGATGGCTTAAAATATAAGGAAGCTGCCGCACTGCTTAATATATCTGTTAAAACAGTAGAAAATCAATTGGCAATAGCTTTAAAAAAGATAGCTTTAGCGTTAAAGAAAAGCAGTTAGTAACGCTTATCCTGCTGCCCCCTTCTTGGCCGTTTCCCTTTCACCACCGGTCTTTGGGGCTGATATACAGGTTTTACAGGCTCAGGCTTTGCATCAGCAACCCTAACAGTAATTTTCCTGTCGTCTATCTCAGCGCCATTTAATGCGGCGATAGCCCTGTCGGCGCCGGCCTCATCATTCATATGAATAAAACCATAGCCCTGGCTTACGCCGGTATCTTTATCGGTGATAACGGTAACCAGATCAACCAAACCATGTAAGCTAAACAGCTCCAGCAGTTCGGTTTTATCCATATCACGAGGAAATCCTACAACAAATAGTTTGGTCATATATTAAACTAAAGCGGGTTTAACCAAATTTACCTGACCAATATGGTAGGCTACATGGTTTGCACGGTTTAACAACACACTCAGCCTGTTTCTGGATGGATCGTTTTTAAAATCCTCATCCGTCATCGCATTGTGGCGTTTAAACCATTCCGTTGCTGGTAAATTTACAAAAAGTTCGTTTAATTCGGTATGTACTGATTGCCAGAATTTTTTCAGCTCAGCTAATGAAGGAAATTCAGCATTATCATTATCAGCATTTTTCAGAAAAACTTCGTAAAGCTCAGGACGGGACGCTTTCCCTAAACCCAAAGTTTCCTTTAATGCATCATGGTAAGCAGCTAGATGCCCGTATAAATAAATTATCCTGTTTTTGCCTGGTGCTACCGCCGTATAAAATTGCTCGTCGGTAAAAGCATTAAACACTTTTTCGGCACGTGCAATTTGGGTGTTCCAGCTTGCAAGCCCCATTTTAACAAAAACCTGTTGTTGATCCATGCGCAAAGATGTATATACAGAATATTATAACGGTATGCTCAAAAGAAAATTACGCATTGCTGACGTTGTGCTGATTATTAAGATTCCATGCTCAATAATGATGCTCCAAGTGTTGATTCCCGGGCAATAATATCAGCAATAGTAGTTTCAGCCAAAATTTTCAGGGTTGCATCCCTAATATCGATAAACATCGCCCTTATACCGCAGGTAACTTCGTCCTTACATTCATCACATTTATGATAAAAATTAAGGCTGGCGCAGGGCACCATAGCTATCGGGCCATCGGTAAGGCGCAAAATTTCCGAAAGATAGATCTCTTTGGGATCCTTATTAAGCGCATATCCCCCACCTGATCCCTTTTTGCTATATAGGAAACCATGATTACGCATTTCGAGCAGGATAGATTCGAGAAATTTTTTGGGTATTCTTTCCAACTCAGCTATCTGAGCGATTTGCATGGGTGGTTTATCTACATTTTTACCCATGATAATAAGTGCCTTAATGGCATATTTGGTTTTTTTGGACAGCATAAAACAAATTAACTCTCAAAAATAAGAATAATTTGGTAAACAACGAGATATGTATTATCCGCTCATTAAATATCACGTTAATAGCAATATAGACTTTAATAAAACGCATTTACCAACAAGGTTTTCCTTGAATCCATTTCGCGTTAATCCCCTAATATTATTTCACCAGCTTATTTTTCTGATGACTATTTCAACTTTCTACCCTATGAAGATACTTTAACGAAAGTAAATTATTGTTATAACTTAACTTTTTCACTATAACTACAATATAGGATTAAAAAAACATCTAACTGATACTGATTTTTTGAATTGGCAATTCTCTTTTACATATATTTAGGAAGTATTAAATTACTTTTTGTTTGGGCTATCACGAAAACAGATGTTAATTAATAATTATTAGCATTAAACATCTTTGTTGTTTTTTACGTATAACCCAGCAACTTAGCCCTTGGGATTTAACTGATTATATAGAGAGATAGGTTTAACATTGAAATTTTTTCTGATTTTTCTTTTTTCGTTTTTTTACCTGTCGAGTTTTGCTAACGTAGGAGTTGGAGAAATTGACAGCGTCAAAAATTTACTGGCAAACTCAGGGGCAACTCCGGACACTTCAGTTATTAACAAACTGAATAAATTGGCCGAGGATTATTTCCGTACGAATACGGATAGTACTTATTATTATGGTAATAAAAGTATCCAGCTATCAAAAAAAATTAATTATGGTGAAGGTATAGCAGCCGGGCTATTACAAATAGGGCATGTTACTTATTTTAAAGGCCACTCTGAACAGGCAATAATTGATTTTGACCAGGCGATTGCCATTTACAAAAAATTAAACAATAAAAAAGGGCTTGCCGCAAGTTATGTTCTATATGGCCGCATGTATAACTTGCTGGCAAATTATAAACTTGCCCTTTATTATTTAAACCTGGCCGAGCAAATAAACCTTCAAATAAACAACCAGTTAGGCCTTACAGATACTTACAAAAATATAGGTATAGTTTATTACAGCGAGGGTATAATACCTAAAGCACTTGACTTTTACTATAAAGGCCTTTTTATCGCACTGAAAAATCATTACAAAGCATTATCGGCCGAAATATATAATGACATTGGCGTAATATTACAAGGCACTGAGGTTTATCCGGATGCCCTTGAATATTTTAACAAATCAATCATCATCTCACGACAAATAAATGATGCACAGGACCTTGGCACTGTTGATGAGAATATTGGTGAAATTTTGCTTGCGCAGGGAAAGTATATAGACGCAATTATTCACTTAAAATCGGCTTTAGTGATTGCCCGTAAACAGGATGATAAAGACGGTTTAGGGCAAATATACACCGATCTGGGTTTATGTTACGGGCACTTAAACGACATTAAAATTTCTACAAAATATCTTGATGCTTCATTGCAGATTGCTTCAAATTATAAATTCGTTAATAATGAAGCAATGGCTGTTATTGGGTTCGCTACTGTTTATAATCTACAAAAAGATTATAAACGTGCTTATAAATATGCTATGCAGGGCCAGGTGTATGCGCTTAAGCTAGGTGATTTATCTGTTCGGGCTAAAGCTACAGAGCAGTTGCATCAAACGCTTGCAGGTTTGGGTAATTATGCAGAAGCATATAAATATTTAAACGAGTATGTTGATCTGAAAAATCAATTGAAAGGCAATGAAAGTATGCAAAAGCAAGCTTCATATAACTTTGAATTGAATTTTGCAGCCAAAGAACGCCAGCAACAGCAACAACAACAAGAAAAAGATCTGCTTTACAAGCAAAAACTGCACAATCAACGGTTGTTAAACACCATATTTATTATAATAATTATAGGGATGATTGGCACTGTGGTTGTTTATTATAACCAAAAACGCAAGCAGCAAAAAATAAACTTAATGCTTGAAGATAAAAACAATGAAGTACTAAGCCAAAAAGAGAACATTGACGAACAAGCCTATAAACTTAATGAGCTTAATGTTTTAAAAGATAGACTAATATCTGTTCTCGCGCATGACTTACGTGCACCGTTAAGCACATTACGTGGTTTATTCGGTTTGTTGCAGGATGATACAATAACACACCAGGAATTGGTTGAAATGATACCGAGCGTGTTAAAAAAACTTGAATATACATCGGATTTTCTTGATACCCTGCTATTTTGGATAAACAGCCAGATGGAAAACTTTGAAAGCTCGGTAAAAAGCTTCTCCATAAAAGATATTGTTGAGTATGAGATGGAAAATTACCAGGAACAGGCTAGCTTAAAGGGAATAACATTGATTGATAATGTTCCGGATAATACCATGGCCTCGGCAGATCCAAATTCAATCCGCATTGTGATACGCAACCTAATAACTAATGCCATAAAATTTTCGGGTGAAAAAGATACTATAGAGGTTGTTGCCTCGACCAACGATGAAATGATTGAAATAAAAGTTAAGGATACCGGAACAGGCATCCCGCCCGAAAAACTTAAAAAGCTTTTCAAAAGCAAGGTTGATAGCAGTACCGGTACTCATCAGGAATCGGGCACCGGCATGGGATTACTTTTTTGTAAAGACCTGGTTGAAAAATGTAATGGCAAAATATGGGTTACCAGTCAGCAAGACATTGGAACCGAGTTTTCATTTACGGTACCTGCCTATATCGCTTAACTTATTCCTTGTGGTCTGAAATTCTACGCTCAATTCTCCGGTCAGGTATAAACCAAATACATGCCACAAGAAAGTATAAGCTAAAACTAATACAAGGGTTTACCCACGCCAATAGAATAGCCACGGCATAAATAACAATAGACAACTTGCCTTTACGATCGTTACCTATTGCCTTTGTAAAAAGCGAATCGGGGCCTTCATGCTTCTTTAAAACGGCTACCAGTATTGCATAAGCTACCGCACACATAATTAGTGATACGCCATACATGATAGTTGGCCATTTAGTGAAGTTGTTTTCCCCCATCCATTCCGTAACCAATGGCACTACCGAGAGCCAGAATAGCAGGTGCAAATTTGCCCAAAGCGTGGCTCCGTTTATAGATTTTACGGCCTGCATTAAATGGTGGTGGTTGTTCCAGTAAATTCCTACATAAATAAAGCTGATTACATAGCAAATAAATACCGGGTAAAGCGGAATAAGCGACTGAAGTGTATCATGATGGGCGCCGGGCATTTTAATCTCTAAAACCATGATGGTAATGATGATGGCTATTACCCCATCACTAAATGCTTCTAAGCGTCCTTTTTCCATAGAATCGAAAATAATAAATATTATGGATATAGTTTATAACAGGTTATTCGGCAAATATATCTTTAAGCACTTTTTGTGCGGCATGGTAACCACACATGCCATGTACCCCCCCACCGGGCGGCGTTGAGGCAGAGCAGATGTAGATGCCTTTAGCCGAAGTTTTGTAGGGCGACCAGCGCAATGCCGGCCTTGTGAACAGCTGTCCTATATCAATCACCCCACCATTAATATCTCCGCCGATATAGTTGGGGTTATATTCTTCCATTTGTGCGGGGCTCATGGTATGTTTAGCTAAAATGAGGTCTTTAAAACCAGGCGCGAAGCGTTCTACCTGGTTTTCGATAGCGTTAGTCATATCCACCTTTGATCCGTTAGGAACATGACAATAGGCCCAGGCGGTATGCTTACCCTCAGGGGCTCTTGATGGATCAAAAACACTTTGTTGAGCTAACAGCACAAATGGTTTATCAGAATGCTGACCATCCCATGTTTGCTGCTCGGATTTGGTAATTGCATCTATTGTATTACCAATATGTATAGTACCGGCCTTTTTGCATTCCTCTGCCATAAAAGGAATCGGACCATCCAATGCCCAATCAACCTTAAAAACACCCATGCCATAGCGGTAACGTTCTAACTGCCATTTATATAAAGAGGAAAACTTATGTCCGGCTATCTGCAATAATTGTTTGGGTGAAATATCAAACAACACCGCGTGAGATGACGGCAGTTCCTCAAGCGATTTTACATAAGTATTGGTTTCAATCTTCCCGCCTATCGATATAAAATAAGATGCTAACGCATTCGCTATCCGGTTTGATCCACCCTTTGGAATTGGCCAGCTTTTTAAATGACCATTAGCCATCAAAACCAAGGCGATGGCAGAGGTTGTGATTTTAGATAATGGCAGCATCGAATGGGCAGCCATTCCTGCCAGCAATCCTTTTGCTTCTTCTGTTTTAAAAAGTTTAGATAAATGCGTGGCTGATGTTAATGCTGATAAACCAAACCTTGCCATAGCAAGCGGGTGTTTAGGATAATGTAACGGACCTAAAACATCGGCAGCAATGTTTGGCCAATCATTTACGATGGGTTGTATCAGCTTTAAATAAACTTGTTCGTCGCTACCCAACAATTTTGCAGTTTCGGTAATTGATTGTTTAAGCACTGCGGCAGTTCCATTATCAAAGGGATGCGCAGCAGCAATTTCGGGATAGATATATTGCAGTCCATGATTTGCTAGTGGCAGTTGCTGAAAAAATGGTGAACCAACTGCCAACGGGTGTATTGCTGAACAAATATCGTGTGTAAATCCGGGTAACGTTAATTCGGCAGAACGAAGCCCTCCCCCTATTTCACTTTTCGCTTCGAGTATTAATACAGATAAGCCGTTTTGCTGCAGATGAATGGCTGCTGCCAATCCGTTGGGGCCGGATCCAACTATAATCGCATCAAAATCACGCTTTTTAAGCTTCATTAAAATATCATCTCAAATATTACACCCTATGATAATCGCTTTTCCAGTTTTTGATCGCTTTCTTAATATCATCTGGTGATAGGTTTTCTGCGATGACACGCTCTACAAGCGGGATTAATTCATCGTCAGGCGCAAAACGCAGGGCTGCAACCTGCCGGATGGTAATTCTGCTATCGATAGGTTTACGGGTGAGTATAAAATAACGCAAGCCCTCTTCCGCACGGATGGCCCTGTCCTGCGCTTTTAAAGGGAAGGTGCGAAGAAAGGCCCATATCAAAGCTGCACAAACAAACAATAAAAAAATGAGTATCGAACTTACAAAACCACCCTGGTAGGTTTTGTGTCGGAATATATTTATAATAGAAACTATTAAGCCGATGACAAGCAAACCGCTTAAAACATAATGATACCCTGCCGCATAACGGCGATGATTGGCGTAATTCTGATCTTCCATAACCATTTTATTTAATGCAATATACACTATTAATGTTACCAGTTACACCACCTAAAATGACATTGCTATTGTTTTAATATTGAACAAAACCGCTAAAATTGAGTTCTACATTAAAACAAATTATCATGGCTGACACAAAAATATCATTCAAAAAAACGTTCACCTTAGGTGGCGATCTTACTATAAACCGTTTGGGGTACGGTGCTATGCGTATTACTGGCAAAGGCATCTGGGGCCCGCCAAAAGATCACGATGAATCCATACGTGTATTGAAACGCGCGGTTGAATTAGGGGTAAATTTTATTGACACGGCTGATAGTTATGGGCCACATGTATCTGAGGAATTGATTGCTGAAGCATTATATCCGTACAAATCAGACCTGGTTATTGGTACCAAAGGTGGTTTGCTTCGTACCGGGCCAGACCAGTGGCCGGTGGATTCAAGTCCGGAGCATTTGAAAGAAGCGTTGGAGGGTAGCTTAAAACGCCTTAAACTGGATCAGATCGATCTTTATCAATTACACCGTATCGACCCAAAAGTACCTGCCGAAAAAACCTTTGAGTTTTTACAGAAAGCGCAAAAAGAGGGTAAGGTAAAACATATCGGCCTATCGGAAGTAAGTGTGGACGATATTAAGAAAGCGCAACAATTTTTCGAAGTAGTATCGGTACAAAACATGTACAGTGTTGATAACCGCAAATGGGAATCAGTATTGAATTATACCAAGGAAAACAATATTGCCTTTATCCCGTGGTTCCCGTTAAACGCTGCCAATGTCGCGAGCCAGGAGAAACTGCAAAAAGTTGCCGATAAATACAGCGCGACTGTTTACCAGGTGGCATTAAGCTGGTTACTGCACCATGCCGATAATATTTTACTTATCCCGGGGACATCAAGTGTAAAACACCTGGAAGAAAACATGAAAACCATTGACGTGCCACTTACTGTAGAAGATATGCAAGCCCTGGAAGGTATCAGCGCTTCATAAAATGTAAAATTTACAGCAATGATTAAACCTTTACGATATTGTTTTATCTAACACGAAACAATATTATAAACTTTAATCATTGCTATTATGAAAACACTCAAATCATTCGCGTTTATAGGTTTGATTGCAGGTGCGCTACTTTCTTGTAACAAGAATAACAGCGCTAAACCTAACGCTAACTCTACTGATGAAGCTGCTGATTTAGTTGCAGCTTCGGTATCAACCAATACACAAGGTGCTACAAATGGGTTTAACGATGTAAGCGTTTCATCGGAAACCAAAATAAATATTGATTCGTTATGTGGTACCGTTTGGACTGACAGTGTAAACCGCAGCATACCACACGTGCCGGGAGTCACCAATAGCTATTCTTACAAAGCTGATTATAGCTATGCCTTAAATTGCACTAACGGCGTATTTAACAATAGCGCTACTATTACATCAACTTACAGCGGATCATTTGCTGATGCTTCTCTTTCCTCTACATTTTCCGGAAGTTCTAATTTCACAATCGCAGGCTTAGGTAAGTCTTTTACCGCATATATTATTAACGGCGAATACAAACGCAGCGGTTCTTTCCAATCATTAACCGATACCAGTTACCACGGCACCCATAGCGTGGATATAACATTTACCAACTTTACATTAGTTAAGCCACTTGGCGTTATTAAAAGCGGCAGTACTGCTTCATTTACCATTAGTGGTAGTATGCCATCAAAAGGATCATTTAACTATACCGGCACCATTGTATTTAATGGTGGCAATAATGCCACTTTAACTATAAATGGTACTGTTTACCTGATAAACCTGGCAACAGGACAAAAAACGAAACAATAACCCTATTATAATATTATATATTAATAAAAACCCCGCAATTAATTGCGGGGTTTTTATTTGCCTTTATACTCCTGCAACACGAAACGGTTTTATATCAACAGTTTCCCATATTTTTTGGGTGATATAAATCTCGCCTTGTTTCCACGCATCAAGCCCCTCTTCGGTTTCAAACTGCAGGATCATTACTGATCCTATCATTTTGCCTTCTTCATTCAATATAGCGCCGCCAATAACGTAGTTGCCATTATCTTTTAAATGCTTAGCGCCATCTAAATGATGTGGACGAACAGCCATCCGGCGATCAAATGCACCTTCATCTGTGTAATCGTATCCTGTAATAATGTACTGATTCATTTTAGGGAAATTTTAGTTATATCCTGAACAAGATAAAATATATTCTGTTTTGTTTAGCTATAAAATGACACCAGTCAGAAACAAGTTTTTCGCGTCAAATAATAACTGTAAATTTTACATTATATAATGAAAATATTTACAATATTTGTGATTCATATCTCTCTTTACATTTATGAATGACCAATTAAAACAGGAATTTGCTAAATTTTATAATCAACCGGCTCAAAACGGCTGGTTTTCTCCGGGAAGGGTAAACTTAATAGGCGAACATATCGACTACAACGGCGGCCTTGTGATGCCCTGCGCAATTACGTTTGGCACTTACCTGCTAACAGCCCCTAACGACGATAATGTTTTCCGTTTCAGGAGCACAAATTTTGATACTTACCTGGAAATACCTGTTCAACCGGACTATAAAAAAGATGGGGAAGGCTGGTATAACTACCCTTTAGGTGTTATTGAACATTTTGTAAAAGCAGGCCACAAACTAGGTGGGCTGGATATGCTTTTTTATGGTAATATACCAATAGGCTCGGGCTTATCTTCTTCAGCATCAATAGAAGTGGTTACCGCTTTTGCGTTAAATAAACTTTTTAATTCAACTTACTCTAAACTGGATATTGTTAAGATAGCGAAATCTGTTGAGAATAACTTTATAGGTGTTAATTGCGGTATAATGGACCAATTTGCGGTTGCCTTTGGCGAAAAGGACAAAGCGCTGATGTTAAATTGTGATACACTAGAATACCAGGCCGTTGACAGCAACCTGGGCGACCATGTATTGGCTGTAATTAACACCAACAAACCACGTAAACTGGCAGAATCTAAATACAACGAGCGTGTGCAGGAATGCGCAACGGCCTTAAAACAACTGCAACAGTTATTGGATATTAACAATTTGTGTGATATTGATACAGATACGTTTAAGCAATACGAGCATTTAATTACTGATGAAACCGTTAAGAAACGTGCAACACACGTTATTGAAGAAAATGACCGCGTTAAGTTAGCGGCAAAAGCATTGGCGTCCAATAACCTTACTGAATTTGGCAGATTAATGTATGCTTCGCATGATTCTTTGCGTGACCTTTACGAGGTTAGCGGGAAAGAATTGGATGCGGTAGTTGAGTATGCTAAAACAGACAAAAATGTTGCAGGCGCACGTATGACGGGCGCTGGCTTTGGCGGATGTGCCATAGCATTGGTTAAAGCAAAAGCATTTGATGAATTTAGTGCAGCAGTTACCAAATATTACACCGACAAAATAGGTTATGCGCCATCGGTATATAGCTCACTAATTGGTGATGGGGTTGGGATTTTATTTTAAATAGAGTCAGGAATCAAGATGTTATATTTGCATCGATGACTGAGAACACCAACCACCGTAAGCTTAAACTTGATGAACTGAACCGTGCCTCGATAGACGAGTTTAAGGTACAGGATAAATTACCGGTTGCCGTAGTACTGGATAATGTGCGCAGTATGAATAATATTGGCTCCATTTTCCGTACTTCGGATGGTTTTGCTGTTGAACAGATTTGCCTTTGCGGGATAACCGCCCAACCCCCACATCGCGATATTGAAAAAACTGCTTTGGGCGCCACGCAATCCATAGCGTGGACTTATTATGAAACGCCGGTAGCGGCAATTGAACAGCTGCGTAAAGATGGTTACAAAATCATCGCTATTGAACAGGCGGAAAATAGCCTGATGTTAAACACCTTCATCCCGAAAAAAACTGAAAAATACGCCTTGATATTTGGTAACGAGGTAAATGGCGTAAGTGATGAGGCGATGGAATTGATTGATGCTTGTATCGAGATCCCGCAATTTGGTACTAAACACTCCTTCAATATTGTAGTTTCCGCAGGTATTGTGCTTTGGGATTTTTTTGTGAAGATGGTTGATTTACCTGCATAAACTTCTATTCAAAAAAAATAATACCAAATCTATTGCGTAACCAAATGGTTACTTATATATTTGTAACCGAACGGTTACTCATATATTATGCGCAGAGATGTTTTCCAGGCAATTGCCGACCCTACCCGACGTGAGATCATAAACTTGATTGCTCACCAATCATTAAATCTTAATGCAATTGCTGATAATTTCCCGGTGAGCAGGCCTGCCATATCTAAGCATATCAAAATTTTAACGGAATGCGGTTTAGTTACCATCACCCAGCAAGGGCGTGAGCATTATTGCGAGGCCAATTTTAAGCAGTTTAAAGAAGTATCAGACTGGATAGAGCAGTACCGGGTATTCTGGACGCAAAAACTGGATGCTTTGGGTGATTTTTTGGAAAAAGAAGAAAAGCAAAATAAGATCAAACCTAAAAAATAAGATTATGGAAACACAACCATTTGTAATAGAAAGAGTGTACAATGCCCCCATCGCCAAAGTATGGGAAGCCATTACCGACCATAACAAAATGAAAGAGTGGTATTTTCAGCTTGAGGACTTTAAACCTGAAGTTGGCTTTACCTTCACTTTTAATGGAGGATCGAAAGAAAAAACCTATGTCCATCTTTGCGAGGTGACGGAGGTTATCCCCGGCAAAAAGCTTACCCACAGCTGGAATTATGAAGGTTATCCAGGAGGATCATTTGTAACATGGGAGTTATTTGATGAGGGTGATAAAACACGCTTAAAATTAACCCATGCAGGTTTGGAAACTTTCCCTCAAGACACGAAAGATTTCTCAAGAGAGAGCTTTACAAAAGGTTGGACTCATATTACAGGAACTTCGCTGGCTAATTATCTGGAAAAAATATAGCAACTCACTACCACTACTGGCTTCAGTCTGTGACTGAAGCCTAACAGATCAGGAAAGTTTATAACTTTCTTGATCTCGCATTTCTTTTCCAACCAAGATTTGCGTCTGTTGTGTATTGTCAGTCACAGACTGACTTTATCTATCGGCTTCAGTTATAAACTGAAGCCAGTTAAGGTTCTTAGGAATCTATAAAAAAACAAAAGCCGGGCCGCATACGCGGCCCGGCTAGGTTGGTTTATAATTGGTTGGTAAAGGTTCTAATTAAAAAACTTGGTCAAATTCGTTAACCGCGTCTTTGCTTTCCAGGGTAGAGTGCCCCATCAGGAACTCATCTACTTTGCGGGCTGCTTCACGGCCTTCGGAGATAGCCCAAACTACCAAAGATTGCCCACGGCGCATATCGCCTGCAGCAAACACCTTACTTACGTTGGTACGGTAGGTTTTGTCGTTGGCATTTACGTTTTTGCGTACATCCAGTTCAACACCTAACTTTTTAAGCATGCCTTCGTGCTGTGGGTTAACGAAACCCATGGCAAGGAATACACGCTGACAAGCAATCTCACGCTCAGAGCCTTCAACCTCAGTAAATTTAATCGGGCGACCTAAAACGTCAACTTCCCAGCTTACATCAGTTACTTTAATGGCTCTTAGTTCGCCATTTTCGTCGCCTAAAAACTCTTTGGTGTTAATTCCCCAATAACGATCAGCGCCTTCCTCGTGTGAGCTGGTCACTTTTAACACCATTGGGTAAGTTGGCCACGGCATATGCGCGGTACGTGCCTCAGGCGGGCGGAACATCACCTCAAACTGCTTAACTGATGCAGCACCCTGACGGTTTGATGTACCCACACAATCTGAACCGGTATCACCACCACCAATAACCACTACATCCTTACCAGTCGCGAAAATATCTTCAGCCTCAAATTTAGTATCGCTTACGCGTTTGTTTTGTTGCTTTAAAAAGTCCATCGCAAAGTGGATGCCTTTAAGTTCCCTGCCCGGGATAGGCAGATCACGAGGGATGGTTGAGCCACCGCTTAACACTACCGCATCGTGGTTACGTACCACTTCGTCAGCAGCCAGGTTTTTACCAACTTCAACATTATATTTAAACTCTACGCCGTCTTCTTCCATGATTTTTATACGACGATCAATAACCCATTTTTCTAATTTAAAATCAGGGATACCATAGCGCAGCAAACCGCCTGCCTTATCATCACGCTCAAAAACAGTAACCGAGTGTCCGGCTTTACTTAATTGCGCGGCAGCAGCTAATCCCGCAGGACCAGAGCCAATTACAGCAACTTTTTTACCTGTTTTTATTAATGGCGCTACTGGCTTAACTAAATTCTTGGCGTAAGCTATCTCAATGATATGTTTCTCAATCTCCTCGATAGCTACAGCAGGTTTATTAATACCTAACACGCATGCTGATTCGCATGGCGCAGGGCAAATACGGCCTGTAAACTCCGGAAAATTATTGGTTGATGATAATATCTGGTATGCTTCTTCCCAGTTTTTACGATACACCGCATCGTTAAACTCAGGGATGATATTACCCAGCGGGCAACCTGAGTGGCAAAATGGTATACCGCAATTCATGCAGCGTGCCGATTGCTGGTTCAGCTTTTCATCCGGATATAAGCCAACAAACTCGTTATAATTTTTTATACGTTCAGCTACCGGTGCTTTTTGAGGAAGTTCCCTGTCAAACTCCTGAAATCCTGTTACTTTTCCCATATGATGATTAGCTTACAGCCTGATATTCTAATTTTTCTAAAACTTTTTTATACTCTTTTGGATAAACCTTAACAAACTTGCCCGAAGCTTCTTTCCAGCCATTTAATAGCTCTTTGGCTACTTTACTGTCTGTTAATTGAATGTGTTTGCGTAACAAAGTAAGGATCTCCTCTTCGTCTTTTATTGACAGTGGATCAAGGTCGACCATCTCGGTGTTGCAGTTTTCAGCAAATGTACCGTTAGGATTATAAACCCAGGCAATACCACCGCTCATACCTGCCGCGAAGTTTCTGCCTGTTTCACCAAGGATCAATGCACGGCCGCCAGTCATGTATTCGCAACCGTGATCGCCAATACCTTCAACAACAGTCGTAGCACCAGAGTTACGTACCGCAAAACGCTCGCCTGCCATACCGTGGATAAATACTTCGCCTGAAGTAGCGCCATAAAGGGCAACGTTACCTACGATGATGTTATCAGCGGCAGCGAAAGTCGCGTTTTCAGCCGGGTAGATGGCTAATTGAGCTCCCGATAAGCCTTTACCTACATAATCATTCGCTTCGCCTTCCAGTTCAAAAGAAATACCTTTTGTGGTGAAAGCTCCGAAACTTTGTCCGGCAGAGCCTTTGAATTTAATGTTGATGGTGTTATCAGGCAATGCTGCTGAACCGTAAATCTTTGATATTTCGTTTGATAGCAAAGTACCTATTGTACGGTCTGTATTTTTAACATCGTAGCTAGCAAATACTGGCGTTTTATCCTCAAGTGCAGCTTTGGAAGCTTCCAGTAATTTCCAATCCAGTATTTCGCTCATACCATGGTCTTGTTGCTCGCTGTTATAAAGCGTTAAGCCTTTGGCATTGGTTACCGGGTGTAATAAGCCTGAAAGATCAACTTTCTTAGCTTTCCAGTTAGTTAAATTATCTTTTACTTTCAGGAATTGTACACGCCCAACCATTTCATTAATGGTACGGAAACCTAATTCAGCCATGATTTCGCGTAATTCTTCAGCCATAAACCTGAACAGGTTTACCACGTGCTCCGGTTTACCGCTGAACAATTTCCTTAATTCAGGATCTTGTGTAGCAACACCTACCGGGCAGGTATTTAAGTGGCATTTACGCATCATAATACATCCGCCTGCAACTAAAGCTGCTGTGGCAACGCCCCATTCTTCGGCGCCCAATAAAGCCGCAATAGCTAAATCACGACCTGTTTTAAGCTGACCATCAGTTTGTAGCACTACCCTGCTGCGCAGTTTGTTGCGTACCAGTGTTTGGTGTGCTTCTGACAAACCAAGCTCCCAAGGTAAGCCTGCGTGTTTAACAGAACTTATTGGTGATGCACCTGTGCCACCATCATAACCTGCTATCAGGATCACATCAGCATGTGCTTTTGCAACACCTGCGGCAATGGTACCTACACCTGCTTTTGATACCAATTTAACATTGATACGTGCGGCACGGTTAGCATTTTTAAGGTCGAATATCAACTGTGCTAAATCTTCGATTGAGTAAATATCGTGGTGTGGTGGTGGCGATATTAAGCCAACACCCGGTGTTGAGTGACGTGTTTTAGCAATCCAGTCATCTACCTTATGGCCCGGTAACTGACCACCTTCACCTGGTTTTGCACCCTGAGCCATTTTAATTTGAAGCTCATCAGCATTAGTCAGGTAGTTTGAGGTAACCCCAAAACGTGCAGATGCTACTTGTTTAATAGCAGAACGCATTGAGTCCCCATTTTCCATTATCTGGTAGCGCATTTCATCCTCACCACCTTCGCCGGTATTGCTTTTGCCGCCGATACGGTTCATCGCGATAGCCATGGTGCTGTGTGCCTCATGAGAGATTGATCCGAAAGACATCGCACCTGTTGCAAAGCGTTTCATGATGTTTTCAGCCGGTTCAACTTCCTCTATGCTGATAGATTCACGGTGATGGGTAAAATCAAGTAAACCACGGATGGTAAAATGCTTTTCGCCCTGCTCGTTAATTATCCTGGCGTAGTTTTTATAAACGTTATAATCATTGCTGCGTGTAGCATGTTGCAATAAGTGAACGGTAGTCGGGTTAAATAAGTGAGCTTCGCCACGGCGTTTCCATTGGTAGATACCGCCTTCGGTTAGCAATTGGTTATCAGCATTTTTAGAGCTGCCGAAACCAATTTTGTGTTTACAAAGTGATTCGCGGGCAATTTCGTCAAGGCCTAAACCTTCGATACGGGTTACCGCGCCGCAGAAATACTTGTCGACTACAGCCTTATTTAAACCTAATATTTCGAAGATCTGTGATCCATGATAAGATTGTAAGGTTGATATACCCATTTTTGAGAATATCTTTAACAAGCCATCATTAACAGATTTTACATAGTTTTTTATTAAATATTTTTCATCAAGGCTGGTTTCCAGGCTACCATTACGTTTGATGGTTTCAATGGTCGACATAGCCAGGTACGGATTGATCGCGGTAGCGCCAAATGCCAATAAACAAGCAAAATGGTGAACTTCCCAAACATCCCCTGCTTCAACAACCAGACCTACTGAGCCGCGACGGCCCTTTTTGATCAGGTGGTGATGTACAGCAGATACAGCTAATAATGACGGTATAGGTGCATGCTCAGAATCAATAGCACGATCTGACAAAATCAATACTTCAAACCCGTCATCAACAGCATCCTCAGCATAACGGCAAAGGCGCTCGATACCTCTTTGCAGAGATCCCGGTAAGCCATCAGCCTTAAAGTATGTTTGCAGTGTTTTAGCATGGAACATGCCAGTATCAATACTGCGCAGTTTCTCCAGCTGATTATTTTTTAATATCGGATGTTTAAGCGTTACACAATGGCAATGCATTTTATCTTCATCCAATAAATTACCGTTGTTACCTATAAAGGTAGCCAAACTCATTACCAAACGCTCACGGATCGGGTCGATAGGCGGGTTAGTAACCTGTGCAAAATATTGTTTAAAGTAGCTTGATAAATGTTGAGGCCTGTCGGATAATATCGCTAAAGGTACATCGGTACCCATTGAACCAATTGGTTCTTTACCATCAAGCGCCATTGGTTTGATGATAGTATCAATATCCTCACGGCTATAACCGAATACCTGCTGGTAACGGAAAACTGAATTTGGAGAAAGACTGGCGAAAGCTAAACGTGGCTCAGCTAAATCCTCTAAACGGATCTTATAATTTTCCAGCCAGCGGCCATAAGGTTGGCGTGATGCTATCTGGTGTTTAATCTCATCATCAGTAATGATCTTACCTTTTTCGGTATCGATCAATAACATTTTACCCGGCTGCAAGCGGCCTTTTTTGATAACGGTTGATTCATCGATAGTTAATACACCAGCTTCTGATGCGGCTATTACACGACCGTCATTAGTGATTACGTAACGTAAAGGGCGTAAACCGTTTCTATCCAACAAAGCACCTACTAATTTACCATCGGTAAAAGTAATTGCTGCCGGGCCATCCCAAGGCTCCATTAAAGTAGCATGATACTCGTAAAATGCTTTCTTAATTGGGTCCATTTGCTCGTTACCGTCCCAAGCTTCAGGAACCAGCATCATCATTACGTGAGGTAACGAGCGGCCAGAGTGAAGCAGGATCTCGATAATGTTATCTAAACAAGCTGAATCGGATTGGTTATTATCAATCACAGGCAAAAGCATATCCATTTCTTCGGCAGTGAAATAAGAAGAAACGTATGATTTTAAGCCTGAATAGAACCAGTTAAGGTTACCTGTTAAGGTATTGATCTCGCCATTGTGGGCTATTAACCTGAAAGGCTGAGCCAGTTTCCATGACGGGAAAGTATTGGTTGAGAAACGCGAGTGAATCATGGCAAAGCCAGACGCGATACGCGGATCGGCAAGATCAGCAAAATATTTACGCAGCTGGTAAGTAGTTACCTGCCCTTTATATACTATAGTTTTACAAGAGAAAGAGGTAAAGTAAAAATGCTCCCCTGCTCCCGGTATACTTTCAGTAATTGTTTTGTTGATATATCTTCTTAGCACATAAAGTTTGCGCTCAAAGTCATCGGCATTAGTAATATTATGTGGCCTTGATACAAAGATCTGCTCACAATCAGGTTCAGCCTGACGAGCTGTTTCACCAATAACTGATGAATCAACTACCAACTTACGGTAACCTAAATTATGTAAGCCCAATTTCTCAATCGCATTGCCAATAACTGTGCGGCAAGCTTTCTTTAATGCAGAATCTTTAGGGAAAAATATCATACCCACACCGTACTCGCCGGGTTCAGGTAAGCTCATTTCCAGGTTTGAGCATTCTTCCATCAAAAGCTCATGCGGCAATTGAATCAAAATACCGGCGCCATCACCGCTATCCGGATCACATCCGCACGCACCTCTATGCTCCATGTTTTCTAACATGGTTAAAGCGTTATCAATAATCTGGTTGGACTTGTGTCCGTTTATATTGGTTATAAATCCCGTCCCGCAGGAGTCGTGTTCAAATTCTGGCCTATAGAGACCCTGGTGGCTGTCATCTTGGTTCATCGTAAAATTGCCCTTATTAACTCAGGTGTAACCACGAAGATACAAAAACTGAAAAAAAAATTACGATATTTTCTTAATTTTTGGGATAGTATTAAAATAACGGCCTGATAAAATGCAAAAATTTAGGATTTCATAAAAATTTGCTCATTCTTATTGAAATTTTCATAATTAAAGATTGTGTTAATAAACAAAATTAAATTTCAATAAGTGCTTATCTAACCAAATTTGAGCCATTTTAAAGCGCTGGAATGAGATATAACGTTATTTTATTTGCTTTGGAATACACTTGAAACATCTAATCAATAAATAGGTCCTAGGACTTAAAAGCACTATTAATTTAACTTATTGGTATAAATAAGTTAACAATTAGAAGTTTAGTTATATAATGCACTTCGGTATTATTAAAAGGGAAATTGATTTTAAAACATGTCGCATATTTTACCCTATCCTCCTCCTTTCCCTTATTCCAGGGAAAGGTATCGCACAGGGCCTGTATTTTATATTTTAGGGATATTAAGATTATCTACAATTGCTTAAAATATTAAAAGAATAAGATTTATTATTAAATACTATTTTTGCGCTTTATACAATAAAGCAGATGCCAGAAAAAAATAAAGCAGTTTTTTTAGACCGTGACGGTGTGTTAAACCATGAAATGGGTGACTATATTAAGCGTATGGAGGATTTCCATATACTTGATAATTTTGAGGCGCTTAAAACTTTACAGGATAAAGGCTATATGCTTATAGTAGCTACTAACCAGGGTGGTTTAGCTAAAGGCTGGTATACCGAAGAAGGTTTGGCCGAGATGCACAACGAACTAAAAAAACAATACAGGGCACATGGTGTTGAGTTTACAGATATTTATTATTGCCCGCATCACCCCGACTTTACCGGTCCTTGCGATTGTCGCAAACCTAAACCGGGATTATTATTAAGGGGTATAGCGGAGCATAATATTGATCCGGCAAAATCCTATTTTATTGGTGACAGGGAGCGCGATGTGGAGGCGGGAACAGCCGCAGGTGTAAAAGGAATTTTAATTGACAGTGACCAACCTATAAGTACTATTTTAGATTTGATTGCTTAATAAATGAAGCGACACCCGTATTTAAAAAACCTTGATTCACTTATTGCTGCCATAATTGGCTTTATCGCGATACATATATATACTGCATATAGCGGCGTGGGCATCTCACCGGATTCTATCATGTACGCCAGTACAGCGAAGAATATTTACGAGCATGGCTCATTGCTAACTTTTAATGGTTCGCCGCTGGTTTTTTTCCCGGTGTTTTATCCGTTCTTTTTAAGTGTTATTCTATTTATTTCGAGGGTTGATACGATTACGGCTGCGCCTGTAATTAATGGGCTATTGTTTGCGGGAGTGATATTTACGAGTGGATACATCATCTCAAAATTCAAGTCATCTTCACTTATATATAAATGGTTAATACTGATCCCGATTATATTGAGCCCGGGATTGTTGGAGATATATACTTATTTATGGTCTGAAACGCTGTTTATACTGGAGATAATGCTATTTGTGCTGGCATATTATAATTATATGCAGAAGCACACCATCGCAAGTTTGATTATGGTTAGCGTACTGGTTGCTATCAGCTGCATCACCCGTTATGCTGGAGTAACCTTGATTGGCGCGGGTGGATTGATGCTGCTATTGGATAACCAACTGGTGATACGTAAAAAAATAGTGCATGTTTTAGTATTTGGGTTTATATCTATATCGCTGCTAATTGGCAACCTTATTTTAAATAGATTATCTACAGGTTTAAGTACAGGTACACGCGAACCAGCCGTAACACCATTAAGTAAGAATTTGTATTACTCCGGTAATGTAATGTGTGATTGGATGGGTTTGCCGCATTCAGCTTATCCTTATTCTATATTGATTATTTGTACGCTCTTATTGTTTTTAGTTGCGCTTATAGTTTGGAAGGCTTTTACCGGGAAGATCAATTCCATCGAAAACATTGTGACCATGTTCGCGGCGTTTTATGGCATTTTTATACCAGTACTGGCAAGTGTATCCCGGTTTGAAACACTTAATAGTAGATTATTATCGCCTATGTTCGTTTGTTTGCTGATTGGCCTTACCAATTGGGTTCCGGATTTATTGCGTGGATTAAACATTAAGAAACAGGTTATTTATGCTATTCCATTTGTGGCGCTGATGTTGTTTTCGGAGTATTCTATAGCGATGACAGATTATCAGCGATATGATGATGAAAACGATTATGGGGTACCGGGCTATTCTGATGATGATTGGAATAAATCGCAATTCGTTCCATTTTTAAAGTCGCATAAAACTATTTATAAGGCTGGTGTACCGATATATACTGATGCTGATGAAGCTGTTTACTTTTTTACCGGAGCTACATCCAAACTACTCCCCCATCGTTATTTTAAAAATACAGTAGACCAGTTTTTTGGGGTGAAGCATTATTATTTAATTTGGTTTAACGATTTAAATAACCCGGAACTAATCGGTTTGCAGGATATTATTAAACGGGAAAAATTGCACCTGCTTTACCAGTTTCCGGAAGGTGGGGTTTACGAGTATACTTCCGCTGCAAAATAATTGCGCTTTAATATCAAAAATTATATCTTGGCAGTCTAACTAATTAATTACCTGGACTATTCATGAAAAAGATCTTTATATCAGCAATCTTATTATTTTTCGCTTTCACTTCGTTTGCACAACATATTGGCTATGTAATCACATCTACAAACGATACAATTCCATGTTTTATAGTAAAAAGCAGTCTTTTTGGTGTAAAATATAAAGCAAATGAAAAGGATGATTTTACCAAGATAAAAACAGACAATATAAAAGAATATCAGTTAACCAAAGATTCCACCATTTATTTAGCTAAAGCCTTAAAAGACGGCGTGTCCGACATTGAATTTGTGCAGAGATTAGAATATGACAAAATATGCCTGTATGAACAAATCATCTCGGGGTATAACAATACTACCACTACGAATTGGTATGCAAATAAAAACAATGGGCCTGTTGTAATGATAAAAACGTCAACTGCGATGATATTTGGCCCCAACCATAGCGACCGGAAAAAGGAATTTTTAAACCTGATAAACGATGATCCGAAAATAACATCGGCTTATACTGCCGAAGATAGTTTTAGCTTTAAAACTATACGTAAATATATTAAGCAATACAACGAGGCAGCTTCTTCTCAAAAGAAATAAATTCATCAACAGTACTCTTCTTTTCTCAACAAATGTGGCGAAACCTGAAAATTTTGTTACTTTTGTATCCCGTACACAAACAATTTGTTCCGGCATAAAACCGGGGCAAAATTTCACTCAGATCATGACTAAATATATATTTGTTACGGGCGGCGTTACCTCGTCGTTAGGGAAAGGCATTATTTCAGCTTCGCTGGCTAAGCTTCTCCAATCTCGCGGTTACCGTGTAACCATTCAAAAGTTCGACCCTTATATTAACATCGATCCCGGAACACTTAATCCATATGAGCACGGCGAATGCTATGTTACTGAAGATGGCGCGGAAACCGATCTGGATCTTGGCCACTACGAGCGTTTTTTAAACACGCCTACTTCAAAAGCCAACAACATCACTACCGGCCGTATCTATCAAAATGTGATCAACCGTGAGCGTGAAGGTGCATTTTTAGGCAAAACCGTACAGGTAGTTCCGCACATTACGGATGAGATCAAAAGAAACATCAGGATTTTAGGCGAAAGCGGCGAATATGATATCGTAATTACTGAATTAGGTGGTACTGTGGGTGATATTGAGTCGTTACCATATATTGAGGCTGTGCGCCAGTTTAAGTGGGAAGTTGGCTCGGGTAATTCAATAGTGATTCACTTAACTTTGATCCCTTTCCTTGCCGCAGCGGGTGAATTAAAAACCAAACCGACACAACACTCTGTTAAAATGCTGCTGGAATATGGTATCCAGCCGGATATTTTGGTTTGCCGTACCGAGCATCACATTAATATGGATATTCGTAAAAAGATAGCGCAATTTTGTAATGTGAACATTAACGCGGTTATTGAATCGATCGATGCATCAACTATTTATGATGTGCCTTTATTAATGCTGAAAGAGCAATTAGACAAAACGGTATTAACCAAATTAAAATTATCGCATAAACATGAACCTGATCTGGAAAGCTGGAAAGACTTTTTAGGCAGATTAAAAAATCCTACTTCTGAAGTTAGAATCGGATTAGTAGGTAAATATGTTGAACTACCTGATGCCTATAAATCAATAACAGAAGCATTCATTCACGCGGGTTCAAAAAATGAATGCAAGGTAAAGGTTGACTTTATCCATTCAGAACAGTTAACACCAGAGAATGCGGTTGAGCGCCTTAAAGGCTTGCACGGCGTATTGGTTGCGCCTGGTTTTGGTGAACGTGGTTTTGAAGGTAAAATTGAGGCGATACGTTATGTTCGAGAGAATAATATTCCATTCTTTGGTATTTGTTTAGGCATGCAATGCGCGGTTGTTGAATACGGCCGGAATGTATTGGGCTTAAAAGATGCCAACAGTACTGAAATGAATCCGGACACCCCTAACCCGGTGATCAATATGATGGAAGATCAGAAAAAGATTGTTAATAAAGGCGGCACCATGCGTTTGGGCGCTTACCCATGCGATCTAAAAAAAGGCAGCAAGGCATTGGCAATATATGGCAAAGCGCACATTACCGAACGCCATAGACACCGCTTTGAGTTTAATAATTCCTACCTGAAAGACTATGAAAATGCCGGCTTAACGCCATCAGGCATCAACCCGGAAAACAATCTGGTAGAGATAGTTGAGTTGAAAAACCACCCATTTTTTGTGGGCGCGCAATTTCACCCAGAATTAAAATCAACAGTTGCTAATCCGCATCCACTTTTTATTAACTTTGTCGCCGCTTCGATGGCTTACGCCAGGAAGAACTAATTACGTTTAATAGATAATGGATAGAAATACATTTACAGGATTATTCCTGATCATGCTGATCGTTTTCGGATCGTTTTATTTAATGAAACCATCTGCAGAACAAATTAAAAAAGAGCAGTTAGCCCAGCACCAGGATTCAATAAAAAGGCATCAGATAAAAGATGCCGAAGTAGCAGCAGTTAAAAAAGCGGCGGATACTTCTAAAACTGTTGCACAACAAGCTGATACCTCACATTTAAAGGGTTTTGATGCTGCTACTGTTGGCGCTCAAAAATTTGTGACGATAGAAAATGAGGACCTACGTATCCAATTAACTACGCAAGGTGGTAGGATATATTCAGTCCAGTTGAAAAAGTTTAAAACTTTTAACGGGCAGCCATTGGTGTTATTTACGGGCGACCAGAATCGTTTTGGCTTAAGCTTTATTGCTGATAATAAAAACATCAATACCAATAACCTTTATTTTACCTCAAGCGCGCCACAACTAAGCGTTGCAGCTAAGGATTCAGGTTCGGTTACCATGCGCTTAAGCTACAGCCCTACCCAATACCTGGATTACGTTTACACCTTGAACGGTACAGGATATAAAGTTGGTTTTACGGTTAAGCAAACAGGATTAGCTAATGTAATACCTAATAGCAATACCATTAATATCGACTGGTCGGCAAGTTTGCCTAATCAGGAAAAAGATATTGAACAGGAGCGCCGGTATTCAGAGGCTTATTATAAGACTGCTGATAATACTGTTGACTACCTGAGCTCGACTAAAGATGACAGCTTAACTATTGCTGATAAAAAAACACAATGGGTATCATTTAAAGCGCACTTTTTCTCGAGTGTACTTTTGGCTAAAGATCTATTTAGCAAAGCAAGTGTCACTTCGACTACTGATACCAGTGAGCATAACATCGTTAAGGAAATGAAGACCAGAGTAACGCTTACACAAAGCAGCGATGGCACTTTCCCTATGAACTTTTATTTTCAGCCGAACGAGTTCCACAAGCTTCAGGCAGAAGGCTATGGTCTTGAAAAACAGATAGATTTGGGTTTTGGCCCGTTAAAATACATCAACAGGTTTGCAACATTACCGGTATTTGATTTCCTAAAACAATTCAACTGGAATTATGGGCTTATCATCCTGGCTTTAACAGTGATATTGAAATTGGTTTTATCGCCATTAACATACAAGTCATACTTATCTATGGCTAAAATGAGGGTGTTAAAACCTGAGATGGATGAAATCAAAGCTAAAGTTGGTGAAGACAATCCTACCCTTTTACAGCAGGAATATTTAAAGCTCTATAAAAAGGCTGGGGTAAACCCATTAGGTGGTTGTTTACCATTGCTGATACAAATGCCAATAGTATTTGCATTCTTCCGCTTCTTCCCAAGTTTATTTGAGCTTCGCGGACAGAGCTTTTTATGGATGCATGATCTTTCGACTTATGATTCGATCATAACATTCTCACGTATACCTGTACTTGGCGATCACATCAGTTTAATGTGTTTGTTGATGACTATATCAACTTTGATATACACTTACTTCAACAACCAGATATCAGGCGCTACAGGGCAAATGAAATACATAGGATACATCACCCCTATCATCTTCCTTGCTACACTGAACAGCTACCCATCAGGTTTGAACTATTACTACTTTTTGGCCAACATGTTAACCTTCTTACAACAATACCTGATCAGGTTGATGGTTGATGATAAAAAGATACATGCCCAGATCCAGGAAAACAAAAAGAAACCGGAAGACACCAAAAAGAAAAAATCAGGTTTCCAGGCACGTATGGATGAAATGATGAAACAAAAGCAATTAGCCACTGCTCCTAAGAAAAAATAGTGATTAGAGATTAGTTACCTATCTTATATTTTATTTAAAAGCCACAACTTGCGTTGTGGCTTTTTGTTTTTACCCCCTTGTCATTTCGACCGGAGGGAGAAATCTTCTACGACCTGCATAGCGGATTTGCACATAGGACTTACTTGGCGAAGAAGATTTCTCCCTCCGGTCGAAATGACAAGGGAGAGAATAAATTTTAATATTTTAACTAAATATATTAGCAAACATTTTATACATTTACCCCATGTATGCAATTGTGGATATTGAGACGACCGGGGGGCATGCCAGTGCTAATGGCATTACTGAAATAGCTATTTGTATTCACAATGGCAAAAAGGTTATTGAGCGATACGAAACCCTGGTTAATCCGCAACGCGATATCCCGATTTACATTCGTGCCTTAACGGGTATTAGCAACGAAATGGTGAGCGATGCGCCTTTGTTTAAAGATGTTGCGCATGATATTTATCACCTGCTTCATGGTAAAATATTTGTAGCCCACAATGTTAATTTCGATCACTCTTTTGTTCGCCATCATTTGGCTTCGGTTGGATATGATCTGCAATGCAGTAAACTATGCACCGTAAGGCTCGGCCGTAAAATACTGCCGGGACTGCCATCTTATAGTTTAGGTAAACTGTGTCATCACTTAGGTATCGAAAATGGCAACCGTCACCGTGCGGGCGGAGATGCGGAGGCAACGGCAAAATTGTTTACCATGCTGTTGCAAAACGACAAGGAAAATCACATAACCAAAGCACTAAAGCAAAATTCAAAGGAACAGGTATTGCCACCTAATCTGCCCAAAGCCGACATTGAGAAATTACCGATGCTGCCGGGTGTTTACTATTTTCATGATGATAAAGGCAAAGTGATATATGTTGGCAAGGCGAAGAATATTAAGAAACGGGTTTGTAGTCATTTTACGGGTAACAACACCGGACAGCAGCGGCAGGAATTTATGCGTAATATCCATCATGTGAGTTTCCAGGAATGTGGTACGGAGCTGGTTGCATTTGTATTGGAAGCGGTAGAAATTAAACGACTATGGCCTAAATATAACCGATCATTAAAACGCTTTGAGCAAGCCTATGCACTATATGATTATATAGACCAGCGCGGCTATGTGCGCCTGGCGGTGGATAAACACCATAAATTTCAATTACCTGTATATACCTGTAATACTTTTTTTGAAGGCTACAGTTTATTGAATAAGCTGATAGATACCTTTGAGCTTTGCCCTAAACTCTGCTTTATCCAAAAGAATAATGCGGAATGCATTGGGGCACATAAAGAAAACTGCGCCTGCACCGGTAGCATGTCGCCTGATGAATATAACCAACGGGTAAATGTGGCTATCGAGTCATTAAACGAAGCATTGCCAACTTTCGCTATCCGCGATGAAGGTCGCAGTGCTGATGAGCACAGCTGTATATTGATTGAGAAAGGGCGTTTTTATGGGATGGGCTATGTGTCGCACCATTTTAAGGTTGATGATATGCAGCAGCTTAAGCAACATCTTACAGCCTATCCGGGTAATGATTATATCAGGAATATTGTGACAGGGTATGCCAATAAGTTTCCGGAGCGGAAGGTTGTGTTTGCGTAACTCCCTTTTAATGCGCCATTGTCATTTCGACCGGAGGGAGAAATCTTCTTCGATCTGTATAACACGAATGCATGCTTTAGAAGATTTCTCCCTCCGGTCGAAATGACAATTGGATATATAATTATATTATCCCTGCCTTTTCCAACTCTACCTGCATTTCTTGTTGCATTTTCAAAGCTTCTGCGCGTGCTGCATCGGCAAAATCTTCACCATTGCTAGCGTAGATGATGGAGCGGGACGCGTTAACTATTAAACCGCAATCTTTTGTCATTCCATATTGGCAAACCTCTTGTAGATTGCCACCTTGCGCGCCAACTCCGGGTACTAATAAAAAGTTGTCCGGTGCGAATTTGCGGATATTGGTAAACTCTGTGCTTTTTGTTGCTCCTACTACATACATAATACGATCGGCACCCGCCCAGGTATTGGCTTTTTGGATAACGGATTCATATAATGTACCGTTTTCTGTATTCAAATATTGGAAATCTTTGCTGCCAATTGATGAAGTTAGAGCAAGTATGATTACCCATTTACCTTCAAATGCTAAAAATGGGGTTACGCTATCGTTGCCCATGTATGGTGCGACGGTTATGGCATCAAAGCTCATTCCACTGGCTTCTTTATCGAAAAAGGCTTTGGCATACATGCTGGATGTGTTACCTATATCTCCTCTTTTTGCATCTATGATGTTTAAAGTTTCCGCAGGTAGATAATTTTCAGTTGCGATCAGGCTTTGCAGGCCTTTAACGCCACGGCTCTCGTAAAAAGCAGCGTTGGGTTTATAGGAAATGCACAAATCCTTAGTAGCATCTATTATACGCTTGTTAAATTCAAAAACAGGATCAGGATAGGATTTTAAAAAGGATGGGATCTTTTCAATATCCGTATCGAGGCCTACAGATAAAAATGATTTCTTTTGTTTTATTTGCTCTATTAGCTGCTGACGGGAGATCATGAACGGGAGGATTATTTATTTAATCATCAAAAAAACTAAAAATAAGCTTAACAGTTGTAGGTGTAAGTAATATTTATTTAAAAAATTTGTAATCTGAAATAAATTGTCTACAATTGCATCGTTTTCCTTTGAATTTTTCTTGCGCTAAAGAAACAATTTAAAAATCCACGTTATATATTTTAGTACATGGTTTTAGATGTTGCATAGCAAATTTGCAGGGTAAATTTCTCTCAGATAGATACTTCCGGGTTTAAACTTATAAAACAGCGGAAATATTTATTGTTGCAAAACAAATAAACAATAACAATCTTTTTTGAACTATAATCCATCTCATGTCTGATACAATTGAATTGAACGACAAACTCGTTTCGGAGTTGCGCGAAATTGCAAAAAGTTTAGGTATTGCTGAAGCTGATGACCTTAGAAAGGCGCAGTTAGTTACAGCCATAGTTGAACAGCAAAATCTGATAGAAGCCGCCCGGGCTCAGCAAAGTACTGTTGACAGTAACTACGCACCGAAACAGGATGAAACTACTGCATCAACCCCTGACAAAGCTGATAAGGCTGATAAAAACCGTAAGAGAGTACGCACTATAAAAAACTCTAACGAACCACGTGTTGAGGTTCCGTTAGATGATACGAACCTGTTTGATCTGCAGGATGATGAGCCCCAGCAGGAAGAAGAATCTGAGTTGGCTCCTGCACCGGTTGCCGAGGCTGAGCCTGAGCAAGCTAATCAAAGCGATGAAACGCCTGCTAAAACAGAAGAAGTAGCGCCTGAAGCACGCCCTCAGAAATTTGAGCGCCGCATTAATCAAAATAATGTGCAGGCTAAAAACCAAGAACCTGCTATCAATCTTGATTTTGATAATGTTATTATAAACGAAGGTGTGTTGGAAATTATGCCTGATGGCTACGGTTTCCTGCGTTCATCTGATTATAACTACCTTACTTCTCCGGATGATATTTACGTATCGCAATCACAAATAAAATTATTCGGCCTTAAAACCGGTGATACTGTTCGCGGAAGCATCAGGCCACCAAAAGAAGGTGAAAAATATTTCCCTTTAGTACGTGTTGAAGCCATTAATGGCCGTATACCTGCTGAAGTGCGTGACCGTGTACCATTTGACCACTTAACGCCACTTTTCCCATCGGAAAAATTGAGCTTGTTTACTGATCCGGGTAATTATTCAACCCGTATTATGGACCTGTTCTCTCCTATTGGTAAAGGACAGCGTGGTTTGATTGTGGCGCAGCCTAAGACAGGTAAAACCATGTTGCTTAAGGATGTGGCCAACGCTATCGCGAAGAACCACCCTGAAGTTTATCTGATCATATTACTGATTGACGAACGCCCAGAGGAAGTAACAGATATGGCACGTAGCGTACGCGCTGAGGTTGTTTCATCAACTTTTGATGAGCCTGCTGAACGTCATGTTAAAATTGCCAATATCGTGTTGGAGAAAGCTAAACGTATGGTTGAATGCGGCCATGATGTTGTTATCCTTTTGGATTCAATCACCCGCCTTGCACGTGCTTATAACACTGTTGCACCGGCATCAGGTAAAATATTATCGGGTGGTGTTGATGCTAACGCACTGCACAAACCAAAACGTTTCTTCGGTGCTGCACGTAACATTGAGGATGGCGGTTCACTAACCATTATCGCTACCGCTTTAACTGAAACCGGATCAAAAATGGACGAGGTTATTTTTGAAGAATTTAAAGGTACTGGTAATATGGAGCTACAGTTGGATCGTAAATTATCTAACAAACGCATATTCCCTGCTATTGATATTACAGCATCAAGCACCCGCCGTGATGATCTGTTGCTTGACCGCGAGACTTTACAGCGCATCTGGATACTACGTAACCACCTGGCTGACATGAACTCACAGGAATCAATGGAGTTTCTACAGGCACAAATAAGGGGTACAAAAACTAATGAAGAGTTTTTGATATCTATGAATTCATAATATTTTTATATTTATGAAGTTATATTTTAATAATAAGTTAACTTATAACTTCATAGATATTTAAAATAATCCTGATACCTTCATACTAAAATGAAGAAGCGAGTGAAAAAGCATCTCCCTAACGCCATTACATGTTGTAACCTCTTTAGTGGTTGTGTTGGTATAGTTTTTACGTTTCAGGAAAATCTGATCTATGCTGCTTATGCCATATTTTTGGCTGCTATTTTTGATTTTTTTGATGGATTTGCCTCGCGTGTACTGCAATCATACTCAGGCATAGGAAAAGACCTGGATTCATTAGCTGATATGGTAAGCTTTGGTGTATTACCATCAGCTATTATGTATGAATTGTTTTTACAAGCCCCCCCTGTTCATAACTTTAGTCCGTACTTAAATTTTATTGCTTTTTTAATACCGGTATTCTCGGCGTTAAGGCTTGCTAAATTTAATGTTGACACCCGGCAGGCTGAAAGCTTTATCGGCTTACCAACCCCTGCTAATGCTATTTTGATCGCATCTTTCCCGCTTATTATGGAACAGCACGGTAATTTGTCGAGATATATTCTCAACTCATACGGGCTTTCTATTTTTACAGTGGTTATGTGCGGCCTTTTAGTGGCGGAATTACCGCTAATGTCGCTCAAATTTAAGAATCGCGATTTCCAGGAGAATATTTATCGTTATTTACTGCTGTTATTTTCGGCTATATTGATACTATTTTTTAAATTCGCGGCAGTTCCGGTGGTGATACTGTTTTACATCGGCCTATCAATAATTCAATTCAAAAAACTAACACATGACCAAATTCCAGGCTGAAATAGATGTAATGCCAAAGAAAGAAATTCTTGATCCACAGGGTAAAGCTGTAACAGGAAGCATGAAAAATCTTGGCTTATCCGAAATTCAAAATATTCGTATAGGGAAACACATCTCACTTGAAATTGAGGCTGCTAATGCTGAAATAGCACATGCTAAGGTTGAAGAAGCTTGTAAAAATTTACTGGCTAACCTGATAATGGAAAGCTACAGCTTTAAAATAGTGGAGATTTAAAGATTAACTTCTTTTTCTGCTTTAATTTTTTCCAGCGTTAATAAGCTGGCATTAATAATTCCGCTTACTTCGTTAAAATTTGCTGTAATTTCTGCAGGGTTAGGATTTCCAGCCTTACAGGCATGTTCAATATCCTGAATTATTGCCTGGGAATTAAGCATACCAAAAAAACCAAGGTTCGCTTTTATTTTATGAGCTGCCGCTGATGCTGTGGCCCAGTCTAGTATTTTTATAGCAGTATCAATTTCCTGCATTATTTGTGGCGACTGATCTAAAAACATTGTGATTGATTCAACGATGAATTCATCGCTACCATCTGCAATCTCATATAGAAAAGTCAGGTCGATATCGTTATTGTTCTCTGGCATAAAGGTTTACTGCTTCAAAAGTATATTTTTTTTACAATTAAATCATCTTCAAGCTCATTTTTTAGCTGTAAAATAGCTTTCTTAAAACCTGTGTGTTTAAAATTGGGCGCTATCTCGCTTAATGGCTCCAAAGTAAACCTCCTTTTATGCAATTCCGGATGCGGAATTTGCAAATCAACTTCGTCAATTATCGCATCGCCATAAAATAAAATATCAATATCAATAGTTCTTGACCCCCACTTCTCTTCCCTTTTCCTGCCTAAAACAATTTCTATAGCTAGTATTTTTTCGAGTATTAAACGAGCCGGCATATCGGTTTGCAGTAATATTACCTGGTTAAGGTAATCAGGGGCATCACTTTTACCCCACGACTGTGTTTCATAAACCGACGACTTTTTGGCAATAGAAGAAATTTGCTCCCCGATAAGTTTTATAGCCTGCTGCATAAATAAATACCTATCGCCAAGGTTACTGCCTAATAGTAAATAAACATCATTCATGTTGTAACAAATATTGTGGACAAAGCTCTTAATATTATACCATATTGAATTAGTAAATTTGCATAGTTACTTACATTTATAATTTTTAATGAAACAATTTTTCAAATATGTACTGGCTACCATTGTCGGGCTAATATTTACCTCAATCATTATATTGATAATAGGCATTGCCATAATAGCCTCGGCAAGCAGTGATAAAGGTTCGCATGTAGATGCAAACTCCATATTACATATTTCATTGAACGGTACCATTCCTGAACGTACACCTAATAACCCATTAGCCGGATTGCCATTTTTAGGTTTAGATGATAATAAGGACGTTGGTTTAAATGATATTTTGGCAGATATAAAAAAGGCTAAAACTGATAATAACATCAGGGGGATATTTTTGGATGAAAGCTACATAGAATCTCAACAGGCCACTGTTGAGGAAATACGTAACGCGCTTATCGACTTTAAAAAATCGGGCAAATTTATTGTTGCTTATGCCGAGGTTTATACCCAAAGCTTTTATTATTTAGCATCAGTAGCCGATAAAGTATACATAAATCCGAAAGGCATATTTGAATTTAAAGGCTTTAGTTCACAAGTTACCTTTTTAAAGGGAGCTTTGGATAAATTGGGAATTGAAGCACAAATTATAAAAGTGGGTACCTACAAAAGTGCTGTTGAACCGCTTTTCCTTACCAAAATGAGCGATGCTAACCGCCTGCAGGTTACCTCCTACTTAGGTTCACTTTACGATCATTTTTTAACCAACATTGGTAAAAGTCGCAACATTAGTAAAGACTCGTTATTTAATTACGCTAACAATTTATCTATACAATTCCCCGAGGATGCGTTGAAATACAAATTGGTTGACGGATTAAAATATAAGGACGAAATTTTAGATGAGTTAAGGTCCCGTACCGGAACCGAAAAAAAATCAACCATACCCAGCATAGAATTAAAAGATTATACCAAAAGCGATGCCGATAAAGATGATAGCAACGATAAAAACAGCTCATCAAAGAACAGGATCGCTGTTATTTATGCATCAGGTGAAATAACCGGCGGCGATGGTGATGATAATACTATTGGCTCCGAAAGAATATCAAAAGCTTTGCGCAAAGCAAGATTAGACGATAAAGTTAAAGCGGTTGTTTTACGTGTAAACTCACCGGGTGGCAGCTCACTGGCATCGGATGTGATATGGCGTGAAGTAATGCTGACAAAAAAAGCAAAACCTATTATTGTTTCAATGGGCGATCTGGCTGCATCAGGCGGTTATTATATATCATGCGCAGCGGATTCTATTTTTGCTGAGCCGAATACCATTACCGGATCGATAGGCATATTTGCTATTTTACCTAACATGCAAAAGCTGTTTAATGATAAATTAGGTATCACCTTTGATGGTGTAACTACAGGTAAATATGCTGATCTGGGCGATATAAGCAAACCGCTTTCGCCTGATGAGCGGGCTATATTACAAAACCAGGTAAACCATGGCTACGATGATTTCACCAAAGCAGTAGCAGCGGGTCGTCACAAAACACAGGCTTATATCAACAGTATTGGTCAGGGCCGTGTGTGGACAGGTGAACAAGCCATAAAAAATGGCTTAGTTGACCGTTTGGGTAATATAAAGGATGCGATAAACAGCGCAGCAAAAATGGCCAAGGTGAGTGATTATAAGCTGGTTGAATATCCTGAGCAGAAAAGCATACTGGATAAATTCGGATCGAGCTTTAATGTAGAAATGAAAACCCGTGCTATTAAATCAGAATTGGGTGAGAATTACAAATACTATGAGCAAATTAAAGGTGTAACACAGATGATGCGTACGCCGCAAACCAGGTTGCCTTATGATATTGTGATCAATTAATTCAACCAAAATATATTTTGAAAAGCCGCTTTTACGAGCGGCTTTTTTTATTTTTACGATAATTATCAGCCATGAAATACCCTTTAGCGTTTTATACTTCATATAGTCAATTTTATATTTGCGATAAAAGTTCACCAGGGAATATAGGATCCCGTGATTTTTGGGATCAAGACTCTTATGATAATAGGCTGGCTATAGATAAGGGAATTTTAGGTATTGGAACGGAGTGCTATGGGCCAATAAAAGGTGAGTTAGAATTATTAAAAAGTCCCAACAACTCTATAAATTTAAATGAATACGACCATATTGTTGAAGGAGGGATAGAAATTGAATCAGGTTTCATCCAAGTTCTCGCCTGCCCTACTTCAAGTATAGAATTAGAGATACAAGTTGACCCCGGATTTTACCTAACAAGAATTTATTCGTCAAACTTAGCTTCAGTTGATGGCGATGAAGGCGATGATTTTTATAAAATTGAGATTTGGCCAAGTAGCGGTATGGAAAGAAATGTTTTAAAGTACTACGATGGAAAATAAACCAATAGCTCGCAGACTTCGCCTTTTATCGCAACTGATGGAACTGCATGAAGTTAACCCGTTTAAGATAAAATCGGTGGCCAATGCATCTTTTAAGGTTGATAAACTGCCCTTTCCTGTCGCCGGAAAAACAGTGGCCGAATTGGAAAAAGTTGATGGTATTGGCAAAAGTATGGCTGCTAAAATACACGAATTGGTAGAAACCGGCACCATGACCGATCTGGAAGACCTGTTGGCCGCTACCCCGGAAGGCGTGGTGGAAATAATGGGTATAAAAGGCATCGGCCCCAAAAAAGTAGCTATTATTTGGAAAGACCTGGGTATTGAGAACACCGGAGAGCTATATTATGCCTGTAACGAGAACCGTTTGATTGAGGCTAAAGGCTTCGGGTTAAAAACGCAGGAGGAAATCAGGAAGGCTATTGAGTTTAGAATGGCTAGTAATGGCAAGTTCCTATATGCGCAGATAGCACAGGAAGCTAATGATTTACTGGATGAAATTAAAACCGTTTTTGTTGGCGGTTTAGTAGAATTTGCCGGAGAATATCGCAGGCTTTGTGAAATAGTAAGCGAACTGGTTATTGTTTTAGGTAGCAGGGATCAGCAATTGGCTCTTGATAGTTTTTCAAAATCTAACATATTACAGAATGTAAGCCTGAATGGCAACCATATAAACGGAGAACTGGCTAACGGTTTACTGGTTGATATTGTGTGTGTTGAGAAACGAGACTTTTATAAAGAACTTTTCCTGCAAACAGGAAGCGAGGAACATATCAAAGCGGTTTTAGATAGAATTACCGGCGAAATTGATCAGCCTGCGAGTGAGGAACTCATTTATACGAAAGCGGGTTTAGAATTTATGAAGCCTGAGTTACGTGAGGGTGATACATTTATTGAAAAGGCTGAGAATAACAATCTTCCACAGCTGATCAGCTATAATGACCTTAAGGGAACCTTGCATAACCATAGTGCATGGAGTGATGGCGTAAATACCATTGAGGAAATGGCATTATATTGTCGCGATACCTTAAAATTGGAGTACCTGGGTATGTGCGATCATAGTAAAAGTGCATTTTATGCCAAAGGATTAAGCATTGAGCGGGTGCTGCAACAGCAGGAAGAGATAGATCATCTGAATAAAAAATTGGGTGGCTTTAAGATATTTAAAGGGATAGAATCAGATATTTTGAATGATGGTTCGCTGGATTACCCGGACGAGATATTGAAGAAATTTGATTTTATAGTGGCATCCGTGCACTCCAACCTAAAAATGGATGAGGAAAAAGCTACCGCGAGAATTATTAAGGCTGTTGAAAATCCATATACTACCATTTTGGGCCACCCAACCGGCAGGTTATTATTGAGCCGAAAAGGTTATCCTATCGACTACAAAAAAGTAATAGATGCCTGTGCGGCAAATAATGTGGTTATTGAGATAAACGCGAATCCTTTACGCCTGGATCTGGATTGGCGCTGGCATCAATATGCGCTTGAGAAAGGCGTTTGGTTATCTGTAAACCCCGATGCTCACCGCAATGAGGGCTTTTTGGATATGCATTTCGGGATATTGGTGGCGCGTAAAGGTGGTTTGTCAAAAGACAGGTGTTTAAATGCCTTATCACTACCGGCAATAACACAGCTTTTTGAAAAGAAAAACAAAAGCTAAAACCATTACCTTTATAGAAGGATTTTCCTCGGGTTTAATTATTCAAAAGATCGGGAAAGATTAACCCGGAAATAGCGTTAAATGAAAATACTGGTTATTCGTTTTAGTTCAATGGGCGATATTATTTATACTACGCCTGTTGTCCGTTGCCTTAAAAAACAATTACCAGGCTCCGAGGTTCACTTTTTAACCAAACCAGCGTTCAGGTATATTTACGATAATAACCCTTATGTTGATAAGCTGTTGTTACTAAAGCCCGATCTATCTGATACCATTGCCGAAATAAAGGCGGAGAAGTATGATTATATAATTGATCTGCATAACAATTTACGTACTACGCTCATTAAATTGCTTACCGGCATTAAATCATCTGCCTATAAAAAACAAACTATACGCAAGTGGCTCAGTTTAAAGTTTAATTTAAAGTTGGTACCTCCTACGCATCTGGTTGATAGATACCTAAAAACAGTTAGTTTTTTAGGGGTGGTAAATGATAATGAACCGATCAACTATTATTTAAAATCGAGCCATCAGCTGCCTGATCTTTTACCGGCAAGCCATCAAAATAAGTATATAGCATTTGTAATTGGCGCCACGCACTTTACTAAGCGCATGCCAAATTATAAAATAATTGATATATGCCGGGCAATAAACTATCCGATTGTATTGCTGGGCGGCAATGATGTTAAAGCAAACGGCGATAAAATAAAGGTGGCACTTGGCGACAAAATTTACAATGCCTGTGGTATAACTACGCTGGATGAGTCTGTTTTTTTGGTATCGAATGCTGAAAGTATTATTGGGTTTGACACAGGTTTAACACATATTGCCGAAGCATTTAATAAGCCAATAGCATCAATTTGGGGTGGCACAGTTCCGGAGTTATTAGGTGTGCAACCTTACCAGGTAAAGGATGTTTTAGTGGCAGGAATTGACCTACCGTGCCGGCCATGTTCTAAATTTGGACTGCCTAAATGCCCGTTACAGCATTTTAAGTGTATGAATGATATGCCGGAAGAACCTATTGTTAACTTTGTAAACTCCTTTTAGTAAAACACTTACCCGCATATAAAGTTATAAGAGCATCATGAAGAGATTATTGCTGATACGCCACGCGAAAGCTGAGCACGAAAATAAGTATTCAGATTTTGAACGACCTTTGACAGAAAAAGGTATGGAGGACGCCACTATAATGGCCCAACGACTTGTTGCTGAAGACATAAAACCAGCATTAATTATAGCTAGCCCCGCCCTGCGTACACATACTACCGCCAATATATTTTCGGAGCACCTTTTAAGTCACGAAATTGAGACTGATAAAAGGATATACGATGCCAGCGAAAATGCTTTGCTGCATATTATCAACCATTTACCTGAAGACCGTGATTTTGTGGCGATAGTTGGGCATAACCCGGGGATCAGCCAGATATTATACTATTTAACTGGTAAAATTAAGGATGTACCTACCTGTGCGGTCGCTTTAATTGAGTTTGATGAGGAAGAATGGCGGGCACTAAGTATGGAAATGGGCGAGTTGACTTATTATGACGAACCTAACCGATAACCGTTAATTTTAACCGTTGATTTTATTGATTTCGTTGATTCTTTTGTTGTTCAATAATAATCATTACAATCATTTAATCATCTAAATCAACGGTCCTAGTTTACTAAATAAGTTTTTCCGGGTAGTGATTTGATATAGCCTTGCATCTCCATATTGAGTAAAGTCATAGCTAGCTGGCTCATGGGGATGTTGGCTTTTATGGTTAGGTCATCAATTGCTAAAGGAGATTTATGCTGGCGGATCAGGTCGAAAATCATTAATTCTTCTGTCGATAAATCTATGGGTAAGGTTAATTGCTGATCTGTATTCGATGAACTTTCCGCTTTTTCCCAGCCTAGGCTGTTGGCCAAATCAGCCGGATTGGTAAGAATAGCCGCTTTGTTATGGCGGATCAAGAAGTTACAACCTTCCGAAAATTCATCGCCTACCCTGCCGGGGAATGTAAATACATCCCGGTTATAGGAGTTGGCAATCTCGGCGGTAATTAATGCGCCACCTTTTACACTTGCCTCAATAACTACAGTAGCATCAGCCATGCCGGCAACTATACGATTACGCTGCGGGAAGTTTTCCCTATCGGGGATGGTGCCTGAAGGGTATTCCGTTAATAAGCCACCGTTTTCAATCATCTTTTCAGCAATTACCCGGTTTTGACTAGGATATAATTTATCAAGACCATGAGCCAGTACCCCAATTGTGGGCACATTCAATTTAACGCATTCTTTATGGGCGCAAACATCAATACCATAGGCTAATCCACTTACAACTAACACATTGTATGGCTGCAATTCCTCTATTAATTGCTGGCATAATTGCTTGCCATACTCGGTAGCATTACGGGTACCAACTACGCTGATAATACGCTGGTTGTTTAAATCGGCATTCCCTTTAGAGAACAATAAAATAGGCGAATCATTGCAAATTTTCAGTCGTTTTGGATAGCGTGCATCGGTATAAAAGATCACATCTATACCGTTTTTCTCTATAAATTTCAGTTCCGCTTCAGCTTGGCGCAAAGCATCACTCAGGTTGAGTAGTTCGAAGGTTTTGGGGCCGATGCCCGGCACGCCCATCAATTTACCTTTGGGTACGGTGAATATTCGTTCGGCGTTACCAAAATGGCTAATCATTGATTTTGCTATTGTTGGGCCAACATTTTTTAAATAAGTAAGGGCAACCTGGTGAAGTATAGACATAAGGAATAAGTACCCCTAAAATAGAAAATCCTATCTATTTAACAGTAAAAAATAAAAAACTATAAAAATAGTTTGCAAACTATAAAAATAGTTAATACCTTTATTAAACTATAAAGATAGTTTACATGAAAATTAAAGAGCTGACTAAAGCAGAAGAGCAAGTAATGCAAATACTTTGGCAACTAAATGAAGCCATTGTAAAAGATATAATTGAGCAGATACCAGAACCAAAGCCCGCCTATAACACAGTATCAACCGTAGTAAGGGTATTGGAGGGCAAGGGTTTTGTGGATCATAAAGCCTATGGGAATTCGCATGTATACTTCCCTATCATCAGCGAAGCGGAGTATAAAAAATTCACATTTGATAAGATGATGAAAAGCTATTTTAATGATTCATACAAAAGCCTGGTATCCTTTATTGCCGACGAAAAGAAACTGGATATAAATGAACTGGACGAGCTAACCAGGCTGATTGATAACCTTAAAACCAAAAACAAATGAACTGGCTGCATTATTTATTAGAGGCAAATTTATACCTGGCTGTATTTTATGCCCTATACTACCTGTTTTTAAGCAACGATACCCATTATGCATTAAGCCGGATTTATTTGCTGGCAACCTCCGTACTTTCCTTTATTATTCCTTTGCTGCAACTGGGATTTTTGAAACCTGCAGAGCCTCAGCTTATATCGCTGACTTTAATCGCCCCCTTGCATCCTACCGCCATCAGCAATAATACCATACCAATTGAGGCCACTAATTTTACCTGGCAAGACGGATTAATTGGGGCCTATTTGCTAGGTACCGCTGTGCTATTTGTGATATTTTCGATTAAAATTTATCAATTATTTAGGCTGACAAGGGTTGCAAATACGCAGGTTGATCGCTCCTATAAATTGATCTATGTTAATGATTCCAACACCGCATTTTCCTTTTTCAACTTCCTCTTTATCGGCACAAAAGTAAGCGGTACCGATACCATTATTCAGCATGAATTGGTACATATCCGGCAAAAACACTCGGCAGATATTATTTTTATTGAGCTTTTGAAGATCGTTAACTGGTTCAATCCTTTCATCTACCTGCTTCAGGCCAGCTTGAAAACCTTACATGAATACATCGCCGATGAACAAACGGCTACCGACGGAAACGATGTTATAGCTTATTCAACCTTCCTGGTTAACAATGCTTATGGTATTGGCGGATCATCAATTACGCATTCATTTTTCAATTATAACCTATTAAAAAAGAGGATCATTATGTTAAACCAACAACGTTCGGGTAATTTAGCAAGGCTAAAATACCTGCTGACTATCCCAATATGCGCGGGTATGCTTTGCGCATCAACATTGGCATTTAGTAAAGATTATGGAATAGTTGACCTATTCCCTCAGAAAACTGATACCCCTAAAAAGCCAAGGTATGACGTATGGAATAAAAGTTATGACCATACCTTTACTACATCCAAGGGTTATAAAGTACGGGAACGCATTATTTTTGTTAGCGGTGCTGTAAGTAAAACGGCTGAAATAATTGATAAAAACGGGCAAAAGCATCTTTATGATGATAGATGGATTTCACCCAAAGAGTCTAAATTTGTTGAAGAAAAGTACGGCTATCAGTTTCCGCGTGATACGGTTGTAAGTGTAAAACTTTTGCCGCCAACTCCGCCGCCAGCCGCACCTAAAACGGTTTTATTTCCAAGGCCTAAGCATCCGGCAGAATTAACCAGTAAGGGTTATAGATACGCAGAATCCGCATATCTTATAAATGGTAAAACAGATTTCAGAGTAATTATTGTAGAAAAAGATGGTTCACAAAAAGACTTTTATAAAAGCAAATCAACACCTGCGGAGATCAAACTTTTAAAGGATAAGTATGGGTACCAATTTCCGAGCATGCCGATTTATACCAAAATGCCACCACCGCCACCGGCTCTTGCTAGTCCTGAAATCGACAAGCGCCCGCCGCCGCCAGCTCCATCTGCGCCAAAGGCTTTAATATATGTGCCTAAAGCTACCAACACCGTTAACCATACACCATTGTTGGTTGTTAATAGCAGGTTGTACAATTTAAGAGATCCGTTAAAAAAGTTTACAGATACTTCACGTAGTGCACAACCCATGGTTTCTGGACTTGTTATTTACAACAAGCCATAGCGAAACATGTTGATCGTGATAAAAATGGGCGATATTCGCCTACGGAAAAACTTCTGTTAGTATAAAACAGGATTAAGCTTTTACGTAGATAACCTGCTTAGTTTCGAAAAACTCCTCCTCGAAGTAATTTTTGAGGTGATATTGCTGAACGGCTAAACCCGATTCGGCAATTTCTTCTTCCAGATCCCCGCCTTTTAAATAAAGGATACCGTTGGCTAACGTGTTTTTTGATTGTTTATTGAACTTTCCTTTTACCCAGGGGTAAAACTCTTTTAACCTGGTAACGGCGCGGGATACTACAAAATCAAATTTCTCATCAACTTGTTCGGCTCGTAAATGCTCTGCTTTAAGGTTTTTAAGACCAAGTGCAGAGGCTACTTCTTTAACCACTTTTATTTTTTTGCCGATGGAATCGACCAAAAAAAACTGCGTTTCGGGGAATAAAATAGCCAGTGGAATACCGGGGAACCCACCACCTGTGCCTACGTCAAGTACGTTTTCGCCGGGTAAAAAGTTTATCACCTTAGCTATACCTAGTGAATGCAGTACGTGGCGTTCGTAAAGCTGATCAATATCTTTCCGCGAAATAACGTTGATCTGGTTATTCCAAAAGTTGTACAACTCGGGCAATTGTTCAAACTGCTGCTGTTGCTGCGGAGTAATATTAGGGAAATATTTTAGGAGAATATTAGATGTCATCCCTATTTAAACGGTTAAGGATGTTTCCTAATAAATAACGAGCCCTGAATAACTGTGCTTTTACTGTACCCAGAGGTAAATCAAGCTGTTGGGCTATCTCCTCGTAAGATAATTCATCAAAGTACCTCAGTGTGATCAGGTTGCGGTAACGTAACGGTAAGTTTTCTATCAATAACTTTAACTCTTCAGTTTGTTGTTTTTTGATAGATGTTTCTTCCGGATTTAGCACATCAGCTTTAATCTGCAATGTTTTATCCTCGCCATCATCATCCATCATACCATGTATGGAGGTAGTGTTTAGCTTCTTTTTACGGATAAAATCGATACAATTGTTAGTAGCTACGCGGAAAAGCCAGGTACTAAAGGCATAATCCGGTTGGTATTTTTCCAGCTTTTCAAAGGCTTTAGCAAAGGTTTCAACAGTAAGGTCCATAGCGTCCTCCTTGTTGTTAACCATTTTTAATACCATAAAATAGATGGAGTCTTTGTAGCGATGCATCAGGTCGGCATAGGCTTTTTGGTTGCCTTCGCGCGCCTTCACCACCAGGTGAAAATCATTCTTCGCGTTCTCGGTAAAGTTTGCGTTTATTTCCATTGGGTGGTCTTAATAAAAGTGGCTAGTAGTCCGAATGTGTTAATATATATGTAATAGCAAAAATCAAGCCCGGGTAAATACCACACCAAATCATTGGCTTCCAGCTTCTTAAAGGTTTTGCTATAAATCACTATTTGCAGTATCAGCCTGAATATAAATATCCCCAAAACGAGCATGGGTTCGAAGCTAAATATAAGGCATATAATCAGTAAAACATAGAATAAATAGCCGCTAATCGCATCAATACTTAACATTCTGCGATGCTCATTTTTGTAATATTTGCCTACCCCAAAATGGCGTTTTTTCTGTTTGTACCATGACGACAGAGTGGTTTTGGCATCGGTATAAGTGAAGGCTTCAGGGTGTAATTCGATCGTTGTATTATCTTCTGTGGCGTGTTGATTTACAAATAAATCGTCATCGCCTGCTATCAAATGCATATGCGAAGCGAAACCTTTGGCACTAAAAAACAGCGATTTGGTATAAGCCAAATTGCGCCCAACCCCCATGTAAGGGTTGCCATTTAGCGCAGCCGAGAAGTAATTAATAGCGGCCTTTACCCCCTCAAACCTGATAAAGGGATTCAAAAAATTCTTACTCTTATTATAAGGTGCGTAGCCTAAAACAATTTGCGCGGATGTGGTAAAATTTGCGGCCATGCGGGTTATCCAGTTAACTGAACCTGGCATGCAATCAGCATCTGTAAATAACAAATGCTCATTTTTTGCAGCTTTGATACCGAGGGTTAATGCAAACTTTTTACCGGTTTTAAAACGATCATGCTCGGTAATAGTAACCACTTTTAAGTGAGAATATTTCTCCTGAAAAACCTCTAATACGGTATCGGATGAATCGTGAGAACAATCGTTTATTACCACAACTTCGTAATCGGGATAATTTTGTTCCAGGATAAATGGCAGGTAATGTTGTAAATTTTTTGCCTCATTTCGGGCACTGATAATTACCGAAACGGGGATAGTTATGGGCAGCAAATCCTCCAGTGGTTTATAGCCTGCAAGCCTGCTATAATTGTTAACCAGATAATACAGCTGAATAATAAAACAGAACTGAAAAAGCAGAAATAAGGCTTCCTTTATATACGTTTCCAAACAATGATATAATAAGGAGCAAATTTGTTAAAAATCAATGGATTTATTGTGTTTATAAGTGGGTTAAGTTTCCACATTATTGTCTGAACCATGATTTATGGGATTTAGGGATTTACTTGATTTTTGTTTGTGCTGATTACCGCATTAGCGATAGTAGCGGATACCGGCCGGCGATTAAGGCCTGTGCAGTATGAGCGAATAGCGCGGCCCGCTTCTACCGGCGGGAATGCCATTGGTTAGAGATTAGAGATCGGTTGATTGGAGATTAGTTATTGGATTTTCGCCTCAAAATTGTGATAAAACCAAGTAAAAATCAGTCAAAAACAGTCAAAAAGTGGTCGTTTCGAGGTGCTTTTTGGGCTAAAATCATCTATTTTAGTCTAAAAACGAGGCAATTTGACATGTAAAATCGCTCTTTGGGAATGTTTTTAGGCCAAAAAATGACCACTTTTACCAGGTGTATCATCCGCATAATGACACAGTACGGCCCATATAGTCACCGCATATTTGCATATCTGCACACTTGCACATCCACAAATTTGCACATTCGCACATCCTGATAAATTTGTTAATTTTGCATACTTACATGAAATTTAATTTAACAGCCCAGGATCCGCATTCAAAAGCCCGCGCGGGTGAGATCACTACCGATCACGGAACCATACAAACGCCTATTTTTATGCCGGTTGGTACCGCAGGTACCGTAAAAGCCGTTCATCAGCACGAGCTAAAGAACGATATTAAGGCGCAAATTATACTAGGAAACACCTACCATTTATACTTACGACCAGGGCTTAACACCATTGAGCAAGCTGGTGGTCTGCATAAATTTAATGGCTGGGATGGCCCTATTTTAACCGATAGCGGCGGCTACCAGGTGTATTCGCTTACCGAAGTGCGTAAGATAAAAGAGGAGGGCGTTACCTTCCGCTCGCATATTGACGGCTCAAAACACTTGTTTACGCCTGAGAATGTGATGGATATACAACGTACCATTGGCGCGGATATCATTATGGCATTTGATGAGTGTACGCCCTATCCTTGCGACTATAACTACGCCAAACGCTCTATAGAAATGACCCATCGCTGGCTTAAACGCTGCTGCGACAGGTTTGATACTACCGAACCTAAATACGGCTATAGTCAAACATTTTTCCCTATAGTACAAGGCTCGGTTTATAAAGACTTGAGGGTGAGATCCGCAGAAGTTATCGCTTCATTTGAGCGCGAGGGCAATGCCATAGGCGGACTTTCAGTAGGCGAACCCGCTGAAGAAATGTACGCCATGACAGAAATTGTGTGCAATATATTGCCGGAGCAAAAACCACGTTATTTAATGGGTGTAGGCACACCTATAAATATTTTGGAGAATATTGCGTTAGGTATTGATATGTTTGACTGCGTAATGCCTACCCGCAATGCCCGCAACGGTATGTTGTTTACCAAAAATGGCATTATCAATATTAAAAACGAGAAGTGGAAGAACGACTTTTCGCCAATTGAAGCCGATAGTGACCTGTTTGCAGATAAAGCATACACAAAAGCTTATTTAAGGCACCTGATACATAGCGGCGAAATGCTTGGCGCACAAATAGCTACCTTGCACAACCTGCACTTTTACCTGTGGTTGGTACAGGAAGCACGTGAAAAGATAATAAACGGCGAGTTTTACAGCTGGAAACAGGTAATGGTAAAAAGACTGGGTGAAAGGTTATAGAAGAGGCTAGTAATTGGTTGCGTACTGGGTACGCACCCTGAGGCTCTCGAAGGGTGAGCGCAGAGGCCAACCCACATGCTTTGAGAGCCTCAGCATGACCTATTTAATTATAGTATATTAAATAAATGAAGGAATTATATAACAGATACGTTAAAGTTATTGATAGATATATCATCAATAAATACCTGGGTACATTCGTGTTTACCCTGGGGCTTTTTATAGTGATATCTGTTGTATTTGATATATCTGAACACCTCGATAACTTCCTTTCCAAACACGCTACATTATACGAAATAGCCTTCCAATATTACGCCGGGTTTATACCATTTTACATCAATATGTTATCGCCCTTGATTAACTTTCTGGCGGTAATTTTCTTTACAGCGAAGATGGCTAACCAAACAGAAATCGTTCCGATCCTGAGTGGAAAAGCCAGCTTTAATCGTTTTTTAAGGCCTTACTTTATTGCCGCTACACTTATATTTATTGTATCCTTTTTTGCCAATGTTTACCTTATTCCATACACCAATAAGCTAAAAATAGACTTCGAAAACACACACGGTTTCAATGGCGACCAGGCCTCTACCAATAGTCAGGTGCATTTAAAATTGGATACTCATACCTTCGTTTATCTGGAATCATACCAACAGGATGTGCATACCGGGTACACCTTTATTATGGAGAAATTCAATGGTGATGAGCTTAAAGAAAAACTATATGCCCCTACCATCACCTACGATTCACTTAAAAGGCAATGGAAGCTAAACAACTGCACCATACGTTATGTGAACGGCTTACATGAGCGACAATTGTTGGGCGTGACTAAAGATACGACCTTGGATATGCTACCAAGCGACTTTAATGTACTGCATGACGATAGCTATGATGCGATGAGTTTAAAGACATTAAACATAGCCATAGCCAAAGAAAAAATACGTGGATCGGGCGTTTTAAATAACATGCTTTATCAAAAATACAGGCGTTTTATTTACCCTTTTTCAACGTTTGTATTGATGCTTATTGGCGTTGCATTATCGTCACAAAAGGTGCGCGGCGGCATAGGCCTGCCATTGGGCATAGGCATAATACTGTGCTTTTCGTTTATTATAGTTGATAAATTCGCCTTCGTTTTTGCCGAAAAAGGCACCATGTCATCACTAATGGCGGCGTTTATACCCAACATATTATTTGGCTTATTAGGCTTATATTTGCTGTATAAAGCACCCAAATAATGCCCCAAAAACCTACTACTACAGGTGTAAACAAAAACCTTTTAATCCTTCACTTTACTGTTTTCATCTGGGGATTTACCAGTATTTTAGGTAAATTAATCACGATAGAGGCTGTACAATTGGTGTGGTACAGGGTTATTATCGCATCGATTTCGCTTTTTTTATATTTCAAATTCAACAAAAACACCATCAAAGTTGATAGAAATACGTTGTTAAAATTGATGTTTACGGGTGCTTTGGTGGGCGGTCACTGGATATTATTTTTCGCTTCCATCAAGGTTTCTACCGTCTCGGTAACGTTGGTTTGCCTGTCATCCATTACACTTTTCACTGCCATATTCGAGCCGTTAATTAATAAAACCCGCATCTCAAAACTCGAGATAATCGCTGGTGTTTTTATTGTTGTTGGGATATTACTAATATTTAAATTTGAAACACAATACACTAAGGGTATCATATTAGGCCTAGTTAGCGCCATATGTGCAAGCCTTTTTTCTATCATAAACGCGCGCCAGGTTAAACAAATTGAGGCGCCAGTTATTGCTTTTTACGAGCTTTCAGGAGCCTTTGTATGGATCACCCTCTACCTGTTTTTCACTCACGGGTTTGGCCAGAGTATGGTTTTGCAAAACTCAGACATTGGCTATTTATTGATCCTTGGCACCATCTGTACCTCACTTGCGTACGTTGCCGGAGTATCAGTAATGAAAGAATTTTCGGCTTTCAAAGTAGCACTTATCACCAACCTCGAACCAGTATATGGCATCATCCTGGCCTTTATTTTCTTTGGTGAACTGCATAAATTGAAGCTGGGTTTCTGGCTCGGCGCGATGGTTATTTTGTCTACTATCTTTCTTTATCCTGTAGCCCGAAAGCAAATTACAAAACGCAAGGCGCGTTAATCTCTATCGTTCCTGCCTCAATTTTCCTGCTCTAAATTCTCCCACTTACTTAATAATGTATACGACTATCCCGATAGGGGATAAGAAATCTGTATACATCCGAAGCATTTTAAGCGCTTCTAAGCGCTTCATTCCACCAGCATAGGTTTATACCATCCCACTCAAAATAATCGATTTAAGGGCAATTATGAAAAATTGTTAGTGTATCGAAAATCAATAACAACATTAGCTTTATTTTAAGCTAAATCAAGTCATATTTTCATTAAAATAAATAAATAAAAATGGAAAAGCTTCAAACACTAAATACTATATTATGCTTAAAATCAGTACACATATAAATTTTAACGAAATGAAAAATTGAACAAAAACAATTCATCTAAAAAATCAAAATGCTATTTTTTTTAGCAAATAATATTTAATTGATATATTATATTATATAAAGTAATTATAATCAGTATTTTACATTGTTTTACATAAAGAAAAAGTTAACAAATAAGAATTTAATTGAATTAATGAATCAAAGTGTATTGAAATCAAAAAATAAAGAAATGGATAAATTGACGTCAGGGAGAAGAAAATCTACACCAACAAAAAATGGATTCAAATTCGACCATTTTTTCCAAACTGCTTTTTGAAGAATCCGCTCATTCAATCACCATCCGGCCGAGCACCACCAGTCATCCACCAATAACATCAATTAACATTTTGCAACAACGGCATCTCATAAATTAGAAGGAGGATAATTTAACAGGATAGCTTTCCAGGAAAAGAGCAGACCAGATCAAAAAACACATTTTTAAAACACCATTAAAAAACGGATATTGTAAATAATAGAACATCAAAAATCATGAGAATAAAAACCATCGTTGTAATCCTGATCACGGTAATGCTCACCATTGTGTTGATGCAAAATACCGGGCCTGTAATCGTTTCATTTTTGTGGGCGACTTTCCGAATGTCTAAACTGGTTATGATGGTCGCTGTCGGTGTCGTCGCATTTATTTTAGGCTTTTTGGTTGGCAGGCCTTCCCGGGTAAAAAAGCTGGGTGGAACTTTTATTGAAGGCGAACATCAACGCGAAGACCCCAATACACTAAGCGACGAGGACAAGGAATATATAAACTAACATCATGGAAAAGAAAATAGGATTTATCGGACTGGGTAACATGGGTATGCCCATGGCAAAAAATCTAATCGAGGCGGGCTATCATTTACAGGTTTACAACCGCACTACTTCAAAGGCGGAAGAGTTGAACGCAGCGTCTATCACCATTTGTAAAACACCGGCACAAGCCGCTGACGGCGTAAAAATATTGATCACCATGCTTTCGGAAGACGATGTGCTTAAAGAGACCGTTAGCGGCGAGAATGGCATTTTAAAAACCTTCCCGACCGGCGCGGTGCATATTTCCACGAGCACCATCGCCCCTGACACCTCTGAGGAGCTCTATAAGCTTCACAAAAATTCCGGCAACACTTATATCGCCTCACCTGTATTTGGTCGCCCTGACGCAGCCGCAGCGAGGAAATTATTTATCTGCATCTCCGGCGATCCGCAAGCCAAGGAAATTGCCAAACCAATTTTGGAATGCCTGGGCCAGCGCATCATTGATTTTGGTGAAAAAGTAAGCGGCGCCAATGTGGTTAAAGTAGCGGGCAATTTCATGATCACCGCATCAATGGAAATGATGGCCGAGGCTTACACCCTTGCCGAGAATAACGGACTAGATCGCGCGCAGGTTGCCGACTTTTTTGGCACTACACTTTTCAGCGCGCCCATCTTTCAAAACTATGGCAGGCTCATCGCTAACAAACAATTTCAGCCGGTAGGCTTCAAAACTAAACTGGGCTTTAAAGATGCCCGCCTTACCCTCAAAATTGCACAGGCAAGCCTCACCCCTATGCCAACCGCGATGTTGGTTCATAACAGGCTGCAATCGGCCGTAGCCAAAGGCTGGGGCGAGAGTGATTGGGTGGAAGGCGTATCTCGCGGCGTTAGTGAGGATGCGGGCGTTTGATTTTAGATTTACCGCTTGTCATTCTGAGGAACGAAGAATCTTCTGCATCAAGCATAGTTCGCTTGGCATATCGAAGAAGATTCTTCGTTCCTCAGAATGACAATCATGTTAAAGAATAACAACCCTACTAAATATCATAAAACACCTGGTTCTCTTCTTCCAGGTGTGAGAGGTCGGGTGTATTTTCAAATATTCCAAAAACCGATGCGCCGCTCCCGCTCATACTGGCGAACAATGCGCCGGCTTCATAAAGAGCAGCCTTCACCCCGCGTATCATAATATGGTTTTTAAATATCGATTCCTCGAAGTCATTTTTGATATGCTTTCTCCACTGGGCAACCGGCAGGTCTATCAGTTCATACAAAGTGGTTTTAATTGGCGAAGGTTTCACCCCACGATAAGCCTCAGCAGTGGACACCTGGGTTGGCGGCATCACCAGTACAATTTTATATTTCGACAGATCGAGTTTGATCGGTTCAAATTCATCGCCCAACTCAAAAGCAAACACGGGCTTGCTCTCCACAAAAAAAGCGCAATCAGCACCAAGCTTGCGGGCGTAATTCTGCATTTGGTCAACACTCAATTTTAAATCGAATTGCTGACTCATCAGTTTTATAAAAAATGCAGCATCGCTTGATCCACCACCAAGCCCCGCGCCTATCGGGATATTTTTATGCAGATGGATTTTTACCGGTGATATATCATGATCCTTTTTTAGCAAGTGGTAAGCCTTAATGCAAAGGTTATCCTCCAACCTGCCGGGTATCTCCAAACCCGATGACTCAAAGCTCAACTCATCAGCCGGAATAATCTCGAGCACATCGTTTATCTTTACAGGATAAAAAACAGTTTCAAGGTTATGATAGCCATCGGCGCGGCGTTCAATCACATTCAGGCCGATATTTATTTTAGCGTTCGGAAAAATTACCATACAAAAGATTAACAACGGTATGTATTTTTGCACATCCGTAGGATGGTAAAATTAGAATATTTTTATTTGTGTAGGATAATAAGTGAGCGAGGTATTTAAAGATGCTTATCATAGTCACTCATTCACCCAATCACTCATTCACTCAATAATATGAAACAATACCTGGATTTAATGCGCCATGTGATGGATACCGGCACGCAGAAACACGATCGCACCGGAACGGGGACGATAAGCGTATTCGGATACCAGATGCGATTTAACCTGCAGGACGGCTTCCCACTGGTGACCACCAAAAAGCTGCACCTTAAATCCATCATACACGAGCTGATATGGTTTTTGAGTGGCGATACCAACATTGCCTATCTTAAAGAAAACGGCGTGCGCATATGGGATGAATGGGCAGATGCCGACGGCAACCTCGGCCCGGTGTATGGCTACCAATGGCGGTCATGGCCTACGCCTGATGGCGGCCATATCGATCAGATTAGTCAGGTAGTAAATCAAATCAAAAACAATCCCGATTCCCGCCGCATGATTGTATCGGCATGGAACGTGGCCGATGTTAACCAGATGGCTTTGCCACCCTGCCATAGCCTATTTCAGTTTTATGTGCTCGATGGTAAATTATCATGCCAGCTCTATCAACGCAGTGCCGATATATTTTTGGGTGTACCTTTCAACATCGCATCCTATGCTTTACTTACCATGATGATGGCCCAGGTATGTGGTTTAGAATATGGCGACTTCATCCATACGTTCGGCGATGCTCACATCTACAACAATCACCTGGAACAAGCCAAGCTGCAACTCAGCCGCGATCCAAGGCCATTACCGACAATGAAGATAAATCCGGATGTGAAAGATATATTTTCATTCAAATACGAAGACTTCACTTTAGAGAACTATGACCCACATCCGCATATAAAGGGTATTGTTGCGGTTTAAAGTTTTTGCTAGATTTGTATATGACCACGGTGCAGTTAAAATCGGAAATACATAAAGCAATAGATAATGTGCCTGAAAATATATTGCCCGAAATTCTTAATTATATAAATTCCATCCAGCATCAATCCACCAATAAAGATCTTGATAAATTTATTGACAAGGTTTTTAAAGAAGATGATGAGCTTTTAAGGCGCCTTGCGGAATGATTGATTTAGAGTTCGCAATAAAAATTCACGACAGGTCTATTAATGATTATGGCGGGAGTCAGGGGATAAGAGATAAAGGATTACTGCTTGCAGCCCTTGCAAGACCTTATGCTACTTTCGATCAGCAAGCCCTGTATCCATCACCTGTTGAAAAAGCAGCTGCCATATTTGAGAGCATCATTATCAATCATCCTTTCATGGATGGCAATAAACGTACCGCTTACGTTTTGTTGAGAGCAACATTATATATTTTCGGATACGACATTATAGTTTTTCAAGAAGACAAGTACCACATGACAATCGCCGCAAGTAAAGGTGAAATTCACATTAAAGAAATAAAATCCTGGATACAGGAACGATTAGTAGAAATTAACAAATGACAGTATCCATCATAGTCGCCATAGGCGAAAACCACGCCATCGGCAAAAGAAACCAACTGTTATGGCACATGCCTAACGACCTTAAACATTTTAAGGACATCACCTCAGGCCGTACCATCATCATGGGGCGCAAAACTTTTGATTCTGTTGGCAAGCCGCTGCCACGCCGCAGAAACATCGTGGTAACCCGTCAGGATATTACGATCCCCGGCTGTGAGGTGGTGAAATCTATCGAAGATGGATTAGCCTTATGTAAAGATGAAGACGAGGTTTTCATTGGCGGCGGCGCCGAGATATACAAACTGGCAATGCATCTTACCGATCGCATTTATCTAACCATAATCCACAAAAGCTTTGATGCTGATACATTTTTCCCTGAGATAGACAAAACCGAATGGAAAGAAGTTGAACATGAAGACTTCGAACCCGACGAGAAAAACCCGCTTCCGTATTCATTCATAACACTGGAACGGCTGTAACAATTTTTGTCATTTTTTTGTTTTAATTTAAAATTTCTTGATAGCGAAATTTTATTAGATTTGCCGTCTATTTTAAAAAGGCTTATAAACTAAATAATTACATATATAATTTAAGATGCAAGGTAAAGGGGTTGTTAAATTTTTCGCCATATTGCTGGCGGTGGTGTGTTTGTACCAGCTTTCATTTACATGGGTAACACGCAAAGTTGAAAGTGATGCAAAAGCTTATGCCAAGGGCGATATGCTTAAAGAAAAGGAATATCTGGACTCTATGTCCGCTATTCCGGTATATCCAATATTAGGTCACAATTACCAATACTGTAAAAATAACGAGTTAGCTTTAGGTCTCGACCTTGAAGGTGGCATGAGCGTTACTATGCAGATCTCATTAAAAGAGCTGGTACAAAAATTATCAGACAATAATCCTGATCCTGCATTTAATCAGGCATTGAACACTGCCGAAGCTGACACTAAAACCAGCACAAGTGATTTCGTATCACTATTTGTAAGTGAATATGAAAAATTAAATCCTAACGGCAAGTTAGCAGCCATCTTCTCAACCAGGGACAATCAGTCGCACATTAAATTTGATGCGTCAAACGCTGAAGTTGAAAGCTGGCTAAAAGATCAGGGTAAAGCAGCGGTTAAACAATCATACACGGTTTTAAATACCCGTATCGATCAGTTTGGCGTAACTTCACCTAACATCCAGTTACAGGAAGGTACAAACCGTATCCTTATCGAATTGCCGGGTGTAAAAGATGAAGACCGTGTTCGTAAGCTATTAAGCGGTACTGCTAAGTTGGAGTTTTATCAAACTTTTGAAAACGGACAGGCTTACCAGGTATTAGCAGGCGTAAACAAAATATTAGCTGATACTAAAAAAGCTAGTGCCACTGATACAACTAAAGCACTTGCTAATAACGCATCTGTTAAAAAAGATACTACTGCTGCTCCTGCAAAAGGCGGCTTATCTTTATTAAATAAAGTTCAAAAAACTGCAGCTAAAGATACTTCAGGCCTATCAGGTAAAAGTAAGTTAGCTGAACAAAACCCTTTATTCGCTATTCTTGCTCCTGTTACTTACCAGGATCAAACAGGCCAGCAAAAACTTAGGCCGGGCCCAACTGTTGGCTGGTGTGCAATAAAAGATACTGCAACTGTGGATGCTTATTTAAACAATCCAGCGGTAAAATCGGCTATCCCTAGCAACATGAAATTTTTATGGGGCGTAAAACCGATTGATAAAACAAAAATATTTGAATTATACGCTATTAAATTAGTAGGTGCCGATGGCGCTGTACTTGCCGGCGATGTAATTAATGATGCACGTTCTGATGTTGATCCACAAAAAGGAACTCCTGAAGTAGTGATGGATATGAACTCACAGGGTGCACAAAAATGGGCAACCATTACACGTGAAGCATCAGCCGATCCTAATAATAAACAATCTATTGCCATTGTATTGGATAACAATGTTTATTCAGCTCCTGTTGTTCAAAATGAAATTTCTGGTGGAACCTCTTCTATTTCAGGTAGCTTTACTACTGATGATACCAAAGATTTAGCCAACATATTGAAAGCTGGCCGTTTACCTGCTCCCGCGCGTATAGTTGACGAAAGCGTGGTAGGCCCGTCATTAGGTCAGGAAGCTATCAACGCCGGTTTATTATCAGAAGGTTTAGGCTTACTGGTAGTATTGGTGTTCATGGTTGCTTATTACAATCGTGCAGGTACTGTTGCGGTAGTTGCGGTAATCGTAAACATGTTCTTCCTGATGGGTGTACTTACAGGCTTACATGCGGTGTTAACCATGCCGGGTGTTGCTGGTATCGTATTAACCTTAGGTATAGCGGTAGATGCCAACGTATTGATCTATGAACGTGTCCGCGAGGAAATGGCTTTAGGTAAATCCGTTCGTATTGCTATTTCCGATGGCTTTAAGCATGCATTATCATCAATTCTCGATTCAAACATCAGTACATTCCTAACTGGTTTAATCCTGTTCATATTCGGTTCAGGCCCTATCCAGGGTTTCGCAACTACTTTGATGATTGGTATCATAACTTCATTATTCTGTTCATTATTAATCTCGAGGTTAATATTTGAGTGGATGCTTACTAAAGGCTGGGATATTAAATTCTCAAACCCATGGAGCTCACATACCTTCAAAAACGCTAATTACGCTTTCGTAAAAAACCGTTTCAAATTTTACGCCTTCTCTGGTTTATTCATTATTGCCGGTTTAATATCTATGGCAACCCGTGGTTTTAACTACGGTGTCGATTTTGAAGGTGGCCGCAGCTATGTGGTTCGTTTTGAAAATAAGAATGTAACTACCGAAGATATACACAACGCTGTTGATAAAACATTAGGTCGTGGTACCGAAGTAAAAACGTTTGGTTCTGACATCAGCATCACTACAAACTACTTAATTGATGATACTTCTGAAAATGCAGAAGCAAAAGTACAATCAACGTTAATCTCATCATTAAATGCAGGTGCATCAACTCACATAGCTAAAGATGGTATATTAAGTCATCATAAAGTAAGCGCTACAATTGCCGATGAGCTGAAAAAATCAGCTATCTGGACCGTTATATTCGCTATCTTAATTATTTCAGCATACATCCTGGTAAGGTTCCGCAAATGGCAGTTCAGTTTAGGTGCGATGGTTGCAACAGCGCATGATGCGTTGATGGTACTATCCTTCTTCTCTTTATTTAAGGACGTGCTTCCGTTCTCGCTTGATATTGACCAGGCATTTATAGCGGCTATATTAACAGTTATAGGTTACTCCATAAATGATACCGTGGTGGTGTTTGACAGGATACGTGAATTCCTTGAATTACACCATTCAAAAACTGATGATCCGAAAACAGTTATCAACAATGCGATTAACAATACATTAAGCCGTACGGTTATTACAGCTTTAACAGTATTCTTCGTATTGATAATATTATTCGTATTCGGTGGTGATGTTATCAGAGGATTCTCGTTCGCTTTATTGATTGGTGTATGTTTTGGTACATACTCGTCAATCTGTATCGCTACTCCGGTAATCGTAGACTTTGGAAAGAAAGACTTGAGATAATATAACAACTCATATTTTAAAAAGGCTCCAAAGAACATTTGGAGCCTTTTTTGTTTAATAAGATAATCTGATTTTAAATAGCGTACCATGAACACTACAGACCAATCAAAATTCCCATTAGTTGTAATTGTTGGCGGAGGCTTTGGTGGGCTTGAAGTTGCCCGGAGGCTTAAGGACGCGCCTGTAGAGATATTAATGCTCGACAAGCATAATTACCATACTTTTCAACCTTTGCTTTACCAGGTGGCTTTAGGTAGCCTCGAATCAGAATCCATCGCCTTCTCCTTTCGTAAAAACTTTAGCGGTCAAAAAAACTTTCGTTTTCGCATTGCCGATGTAAAAAAAGTGAATGCGGAAAAGAACACTATTGAAACCAATATTGGCGAAATAGCCTATGACTATCTGGTGATAGCAACCGGTTCAACAACAAATTTCTTTGGGAACAAAGATGTGGAGCATTATGCTATGCCGATGAAATCAATTCCCGAAGCATTGAATCTTCGTTACTTGATATTTCAGCATTTAGAGGACGCGGTTTTAAAAAAGGTAAAAGAAGAACGCATACCATACCTCACTTTTGTTTTAGTGGGTGCAGGCCCTACCGGTGTTGAGCTGGCAGGCGCTATCGCGGAGTTCCGCAATCATGTACTGGAACAGGACTACCCCGAGCTTAAAAAAGAAGACGTTAAAATTTATCTCGCCGACTTTCTACCAAGGGTTTTAGGCCCGATGTCGGAACAGGCATCAAATGCAGCGCATGATTACCTCCAAAATTTGGGTGTTGAGCTTTTATTAAACGCGAAAGTGGAAAGCTACGATGGTCATCAAATAGCTTTTGAAGGCGGAAAGGTGATCGAAACTAAAAATGTGATCTGGTCGGCGGGTGTAACGGGTGTAGTACCTCATGGCATTGATAAAGATATATTGGAACGGGGTAACCGCATCCGTACCGATAGTATTTGCCGCGTGGACGGCTCATCAAATATATTTGCCATTGGCGATGTAGCTGCCATGATAACCCCCGAAACGCCAAAAGGCCACCCTGGCGTAGCACAGGTAGCTATACAAATGGGCAATAATGTAGGCAAAAACATAGTTCATTTAGTAAGAGGCGAAGCAACAGAACCATTTAAATATAACGATAAAGGCTCATTAGCCACCATTGGCCGCAATAAAGCAGTAGCTGATTTAGGCAAGATCAAATTCCAGGGATTTTTTGCCTGGCTGGTATGGATATTTGTGCATTTATTCTCGCTATTGGGCACACGCAACAAGCTTATTGTATTTTTAAACTGGATAGGCAATTATATGACCTATAATGGCGGTAGTAGGCTGATTATACGTAGATTTGTACGGGGCGATGTTAAATACAACGCCGAAGAAGTAACCAAAGGTGAATAATACTGACCAAACTATAAAAATTACCGAGTGCCCGCGTGATGCCATGCAGGGTATTCATGACTTTATCCCTACAAACGTTAAAGCCGAGTACATTAATTTATTACTGCAAGTAGGTTTTGACACCCTTGACTTTGGCAGCTTTGTATCGCCCAAAGCCATACCCCAAATGCAGGATACTGCCGAGGTGTTAAAAAAACTCGACCTAAGCACTACCCGATCCAAACTATTGGCCATCATAGCTAACTATCGCGGTGCAGAGGATGCAGCCCAGCATGATGAAATAACTTACCTGGGCTATCCTTTTTCTATTTCCGAAACATTCCAGCAGCGGAATGCCAATACATCAATAACCGATGCTTTTGATACCGTAAAACGCATCAATGAGCTTTGTTCTGTTAAGAATAAAGAATTATTGGTATACCTTTCGATGGGTTTTGGTAATCCTTATGGTGATGAATGGAATGTGGAGATTGTACAAAAGTGGACAGAGAAACTAGTTAGCGAAGGCATCAACATTATTGCTTTATCAGATACAGTTGGCGTTGCAACACCAGCGCAGATCAACGAGATCTATCCTGCCTTATGTAATACCTTCCCCGATACTGAATTTGGGTTGCACCTGCATGCCACCCCAGATAACTGGCAACTCAAAATTGAAGCAGCCTATAATAGCGGTTGCAAACGTTTTGATGCTGCCCTTAAAGGATACGGTGGCTGCCCCATGGCCAAAGACGAGCTTACAGGCAATATCGCTACCGAAAACCTAATCTCATACCTCCAATCAAAAAAAGAACTCCTGGGGCTTGATTTAGACAAATTTGGCGAAGCGATGATGTTTGCTGATCAGGTTTTTAAATAGTCAGTTGGGGCTAAAGCCCAAATTACTTTATACAAACACCGCCCGCTAAAGCGGACGTCAACGAAATGCAACTTAGTTTTACTATATCATCATTGCCCCGACCTTTAGGTCGGGGGTTAACCTCTCCTATTGATGGCTTTAGCCAAAAAATAACGCCATGATGAGAATTAACAAATATTAACACCCGTTTCTAATTTTCATTCATAGCTTTATTAAATCAAATTCCTATTCATGAAAAAAGCGATATTTACCCTGTTAATTCTTTTTGCTTTCGGTAAATGCTTTGCCCAGAGTACAGGCTATTCGCTGCCACTACCTGAAAAGTGGAAATCAGAAACTATCCCCTTTCCTATTGACTTTGCACCCGGTATACCCTACCAAGGTATTGAAGAGCTCCGCTTTACACCCGGTTGGGCTGATGCAAACAGCAACGAATATTGGGCTTATACATTTTTATGGTTTGTTGACGGTTCACCACAAGTAAATGTCAACCTGCTAAATACCTATCTGACAAACTATTTTGATGGCTTATATCACAGCAACAATAAATCTTCCCCAGATAGTACCGGCTTCACAAAAACAACTATAAACACGGCCGCAACAGCCACTGGCGACCAGGAAACCTATAGCGGAAAAATATCAACGCTAAATTTTCTAACCAAAAAACCAATTGAGTTTTATGCTACCATCCATGTTCAACATTATGCGGATGCAAACGAGACAGCTATATTTTTTGAGATTTCACCAAAACCTTACAGTAATGCCGTCTGGAGCCAATTAGATAGTATTGTAAACGGTTTTCAAATACAAAAATAGAGAGCGTTAAACTTTCACCATTTTATAATGCCTTATACCCGCCTCGGTAAACTCAGCGCCCTCTTTTACAAAGCCAAATTTCTCATATAGGGTCACAGCATCCAGCTGCGAATTCAGGTAGATGTATTCAGCATCTTTTGGCAAATCATCTAAAACAGTTTTAACCATCTGTTGCCCTACACCCATTCCTCTAAAATCATTTAACACTGCGAAACGCTCCAACTTATAGCCGTTGTCCGTTTTACGCCAGCGGCAGGCACCGGCAGGTATGCCATTAACCGTAGCCAAAAAGTGTACCGATTCATCTTCATTAGCATATTCCAACTCAGCAGGACAGTTTTGTCCCTCCACAAAAACCTCATGGCGTATGGCGTGAACTATCTTCAGGCGCTCAACATCACTTATTTTATTTATTTCCAACTTTTTGCTTGTCGACATTATCTAATTCCCTTTCAATAAAAAAGCGCTAATGTTTATCACATTAGCGCTTTCAAATATAATTATCAGCAATTATAATTTGCTGGTAGCATCAATACAATTTAAATCAGCAAACGCTTCAGTAAGCCTTTTTACGAAGTTCTCTTCGCCCTTACGTAACCAAACGCGTGGATCATAGTATTTTTTGTTTGGAGAATCCTCGCCTGTCGGGTTACCGATTTGGGTTTGCAGGTAGCCTTCGTTAGCCTGGTAAAAATCTTTAATACCTTCCCAGTATGCCCATTGCATGTCGGTATCGATATTCATTTTTATAGCGCCATAAGATATCGCCTCACGAATTTCTTCCTGAGTTGAACCTGACCCACCATGGAATACAAAGTTAATCGGTTTTTCAGCAGCAAGGTTAAATTTCTTTTTTACATACTCTTGTGAGTTATGCAAAATAACGGGTTGTAACTTAACGTTACCAGGTTTGTAAACACCGTGTACGTTACCAAAAGCAGCCGCAACTGTAAAACGAGGGCTAACTTTAGATAATTCTTCGTATGAATAAGCAACATCCTCTGGTTGAGTGTATAAACGTGAGCTGTCAACGTCAGAGTTGTCAACACCGTCTTCTTCACCGCCGGTTACACCTAATTCAATTTCTAGGGTCATACCCAATTTAGCCATACGGGCTAAGTATTTGGCAGATATTTCGATATTTTCTTCAATTGGCTCTTCAGAAAGATCCAACATATGTGAAGAAAATAATGGTTTGCCTGTTTTAGCGAAGAATTTTTCGCCTGCATCTAACAAGCCATCTATCCAGGGCAATAATTTTTTAGCGCAATGGTCAGTGTGTAATATTACAGCAATACCGTAATGTTCAGCCAATAAATGCACATGCTCAGCTGCTGATGTAGCGCCTAATATACAAGCCTGCAATTTTGAGTTATCTAATGATTTACCTGCATAAAATTGCGCCCCACCGTGCGACAATTGAATAATAACAGGTGATTTAACCGCGGCTGCAGTTTCCATCACAGCGTTTATAGTGTTTGTACCTATAACGTTAACAGCTGGCAACGCGAATTGGTGCTTTTTAGCTGCTTCAAATAGCTCCTGCACCTGATCTCCGTGCAATACGCCTTTATAATTTTTTAAGTCCATTTACTTTGTTTTGGGCCTCGAAGTTATAAAAATTTTGAATATACGGTATCGATTTTTTAGATATAGCTGCTTCGATATTAGATTTTTGGGGCAAAATTGATAAAAACTATAGAATTTAGATATATTTTGCCATAAATGTAGTTTTTCAGGCCAAAACGCTCCAATTTATGTTCAGGATGTAAATTATCAAAAATCCTATATCTAAATAAAAATTCGTTTCTTTGCATCATATTGAAAGAGCTTGATATTGATATGGCCTGGTTTAAACGCGAGATAAAAGGAATAATTACGACCACTGAGGAAAAGAAGGAAGCACCGGACGGGATATGGAATAAATGCCCTGAATGCAAAAAACCCCTTCACTACTCTGAGCAGGTTGAAAATCAATACGTTTGTCACTACTGCGGTTATCATTTAAGAATAGGATCGAAGGAATATTTCTCCATCCTGTTTGATAATAATGAGTTTACTGAATTATTTAACAATCTTCAATCCGGCGATCCGCTGCAGTTTGAGGATACCAAAAAATATACCGACAGGATTAAAGAAACCATGAAAAAAACCGGCTTAAAGGATGCTATACGCTCCGCAACCGGCAAAATGAATGGCGAAGACCTTGTTATAGCCTGTATGGATTTCAACTTCATCGGCGGTTCAATGGGATCGGTAGTTGGTGAAAAGATCGCGAGATCTATCGATTATAGTATCGCCAATAAAATTCCGTTTTTGATGATCTCAAAATCAGGTGGCGCCCGTATGATGGAAGCTGCCTATTCCCTAATGCAAATGGCTAAAACATCAGCTAAACTAGCTTTATTGTCACAAGCTAAAATACCTTACATATCCTTATTAACCGACCCGACTACAGGTGGTGTAACGGCATCATACGCTATGTTGGGCGATATTAACATTGCTGAGCCAGGTTCATTAATTGGATTTGCAGGCCCGCGTGTTATTAAAGAAACGATCAAAAAAGATCTGCCTAAAGGATTCCAAACTGCTGAATTTGTACAAGAGCACGGCTTTTTAGATTTTATTGTTGATAGAAGGGAAATGAAAGAGAAGCTATCATCATTCTTAAAAATGATAGCGGCTTAAAAAAATATTATCCAACAAAAAGCGGCTGTTCTATTTAAGAACAGCCGCTTTTTTGTTTAAAGGAATCTTTAGTTTTAAAACTAAACATCATCAGATTAATATTGTTAAGAGAATATAAAAGATAAAAATTATGGAAATTAAACGCAGCGGTTCACAACCATCAGGTAAAGGGCCATCCGAATATTTTACCGGAACCGTTAGGATTGATCCGCTTTTTAGTCCACCTGATCCGGCACGGGTTGCTATGGCGTTGGTAACCTTTGAGCCGGGTGCACGCACCGCTTGGCACACCCACCCACTTGGGCAAACATTAATAGTTACCGCAGGCAGCGGCTGGGCCCAACGCGAAGGTGGGCCGATAGAACAAATACGCCAGGGAGATATTGTTTGGTTTGCGCCGGATGAGAAACATTGGCACGGCGCTACATCAACTACGGCAATGACACATATTGCCATTCAGGAAAAACTTAATGGTTCGCCGGTGGATTGGATGGAACACGTAACTGATGAGCAATACGGTAAATAAATAATAGAAGAAATTGTCTATATCTAACAAGAACGTCCAGCATGTGTGCCGGATGTTCTTGTTAGATAATTAATCGAAATCTAAGCCAACTGGCCTGCTTATATTTTCAATCCCCCAAAAATACTGAACAACATTACGCTGAATACTATAGCGGTTATAATGATATAAAGCCTGTCTTTCTCCAAAATAAAACCGACCAAAGAGAAGGCTATACGAAGTATGGGAGTAGCAATCAATACCACCACACCCGCCTGAACAATACCTTTGGCCTGCCCTGCTCCAATACCATTAACTATTTGCGAAAAGCTGGTATATCCGGCACTTTCGCCTAAAAAGGTGTGATACGGAGGAATAGCCCCTTGCCCTTGCTGAACCAAATATAAAATCCCTCCCATTAAAACTATAAGGCTGGCAATTACTACGCCATATCTTAATTGCAAACCGATGATTTTTTCAATATCTGCATCGGCCAGAAAACTTTTGCTGATTACTTTTTTCATTTCTTTTTATTTTAATAAGATTAAAATTTGTGGTTATAGCCGTTAAATATCATTTCAGCAGCCACAAAAGTTATGGCGATGCAAAATATATACTTCAATACTTTGGGATCCATCCGGGTCAGTAATTTTGATCCGGTAAACGCACCGCCTAAAACACCCAGCATCACAGGGAAAGCTATCCCGGCATCCATATAACCTCTTTGTAAATAAACTACCGCGCTGGCTGCCGCTGTAACCCCTATCATAAAATTACTGGTAGTGGTACTCACCTTAAAAGGGATATGCATAGTTGAATCCATAGCCAATACTTTTAAAGCACCGGAACCAATGCCTAACAAACCGGATAAGACCCCTGCAAGCGCCATGATTGAAAAGCCTGCACCTACGTTTTTTAGCTTGTAGCTTACTTCGCCGTCTTTAGTTGGATAGCTGCTATTCAGCTTTAATTTGTAGGATAAAGGACTCCCCTCTGTGCTAACTTCCTGGTTCTTTTTACGGATGGTCATAGCAGCCGAAAACAGAAGTATCGCGCCGAATAATATAGCGATGGTGTTAGTTGGCGTATATACCGCTATTACGGCCCCTCCAACCGCACCTATGGTAGTAGCTATTTCCAAAAACATACCTAAGCGGATATTAGTGATACCTTCCTTAACGTAAGCACTTGCCGCACCCGATGAATTCGCGATAGAGGCCAGCAGCGCAGCACCTATGGCGTAGCGGATGTCTACATGAAACACTAATGTTAATAATGGTATTACAACAACGCCGCCGCCAAGCCCGGTAAGCGAGCCAACTAAGCCTGCCAGGTAGGCCCCTGCAAGCAATATTAATGTGAATGTGAGTATAGTCATGATATATATTAATAGTTATTATCCAATATTTCTTTGATGATGGTTTGAGCTTGTTTGATTTTTTGTGCCCTGATGGCTTTATACAAAGCCTCGTGCAAATGGTGGCTCATGGCGAAATGACTTACACCTTTAACTTCGCGTTTCGAGAAGAAATCGCGGATTGTTAAGGTAAAACTTTGATACAGATCGGCCAGTACGGTATTAAGCGACGCCATGGCAATGGACATATGGAAAGCGATATCAGCCTCGATACAAGCGTTGTGCTGCTCAGATAGAATAGCTAGTCGCCTATTTTCGAGGCAACGTTCTATCTCATCAATATGTGATACGGAGTGGTTCTCGACAGCAAGTTTCACAATCTCGGTTTCCAATAACTTTCGTACCGCGTTTATCTCATCAAAGTCAGCATTCCTCAATCGCTGATCAATTGTTTGTTCACTGACAGCCGAATTGACAATGGTACCAAAGCCTTGCTGAACTTTCAATATCCCCGACGTAGCCAGCGTTTTGATCGCCTCTCTTATGGTTGATCGCCCTACGCCATATAGCTTCATCAGCTCGGGCTCAGCAGGTATCTTTTCGTTTATTTTATAGGTACCGCTTGTTATATCCGCCCTAATTTGGTTTACAATACGGTCACCAAGCTTTTCTTTAACGTTCATATTATCTTATTTAACGATACAAACATATGATGTTTATTTAACAAAACATCATATGTTTAAAGAATTATTTTCAGTTTTACAATAACCTTACAAATTGAGACTTTGGAAGAAGCTATTTAATATGATAAAGTGTCGTTATTGTGGAGCGATAGAGCGACAATTCCCAACTTTCCAGATGGATGTAAAACTATGTCATTGCGAGGCACGAAGCAATCGCACGTAGAAAAGTCGCATAGCATAGTTCGCGATTGCTTCGTACCTCAGCAATGACATAGTATGCTTGTGCTTATTTAAAATCGATCAAAAAACAAAAAGGCCCTGATTTCTCAGGGCCTTTTCCATTACCGGTGTTGTGAGCAAATGGGATATTTAATCCCGGTTTAGCCGGTAACTATAATATAGGTTTTCTATGGCTTTTGACAAAAGATTTATTTGCATGCTTCTTATGCAATACCCTTAATGTACTTGCACCATTATCATTCCCACCTTCAGCGCCTATAGTTCCCGAACTCATTTCGTTGTTATAGTCGTTGCTGTGGGTGTGTGGTTTCATTTCACGATCATTTTCCGAGATTTTGTTTTCGCTTTTCATAATTGTAATAGATTATAGATTGTTTTCGGTTCCTGGTTCATGGCCTACCATACGACCCGTGGTGCGGCCATTAGGGCGGCTAACAAAATCTGTTTCTGCAGGGCCAACTGCTGGAAACTCCTTTTTATTTGGAGGAGTAACATCATTTTTCTCACTATATGACGCATCACTACCTTCTGCTGGTTCAGAAAACTCATTCTCGTGCGGATAGATTGTTTTGTCTTTTTCCGGTTGCTTTCTCTCAGGGGCCTGACCAGGTTTGATATTTTTACTCTTTTCCATGATTAGCTTTTATTGTGCAGATGTAATTACAACATCCACGGCTTTCATAATTTAATTATTAACTGATAACTAACTAGAAGCCATTACCATGCCAACAATTTAACCAATCGGGGTAAATCCAAACTCAATACACTAAGGTACTAAGTTACAATCGAATAAAAAACAATTTTCTGCAAAAAACTATCAAGCGCTAACCAAGCACAGTTCGCGTACTTTGGTTACTGTATAGTCTATCTCCTCTTTTGTAGTGTTTTTTGAAAAGGAAAATCTTACCGAGGGCCTAGATGGGCTCGCGCCGATTGCGGTAAGCACATGCGATCCAATATCGCTACCCGAGCTACAGGCACTGCCACCAGATGCAGAGATTCCGGCAATATCCAGGTTAAACAATAACATATCAGCCATTTCCATTTCGGGGAAGGAAACGTTTAAAACAGTATACAAGCTTTTATCAGGGGCCGTCTCGCCATTAAATTCAATACCGGGGATACTTTCCTTCAACTGGTCTATCATGTAGGTTTTCAGGCCTTGTATGTGCTGCTGGTGCTGCTCCATGTCGGCATAGGCCATATCCAAAGCTTTGGCAAGACCAACAATGCCATAAATATTTTCGGTACCACCACGCATGTTACGTTCCTGCGCGCCGCCGTAAATAAGCGGTTTAATTTTTATACGATGATTGATATGCAAAAACCCAATACCTTTTGGCCCATGTAGCTTATGCGCTGAACATACTACAAAGTGAGCCTTTAACTTGCTTAAATCATGCTTGTAATGCCCCATTGTTTGCACCGTATCACAATGATAGATGGCGTTATAAACCTCGCACAAATCGCCAATACGCTCCATATCCGACAGAGTACCTATCTCATTATTAGCATGCATGATTGATACAAAGCTACGCTCGTTATCCTTCAATAAAGTTTCAAGATGTTCGTAGTCGATGTTTCCTTTTGAATCAAGATTAACAAAACTTAGTTTGATAACACCCGCTTTTTCAAGCGCTTCAAAAGTATGTATAACCGCATGATGCTCAATACGACTAGTTATAGCATGTTTAATGTTATGATCAACAATACCGCACCTGATAGCCATATTATCTGCCTCGGTACCGCTCGAAGTAAAGAATATCTCCGATGGCGATGTACCCAATAAATTAGCAACCGTTTTACGTGAACGTTCAATAAGCGTACGTGCTTCCCGCCCATGTGAGTGTATTGACGATGGATTACCATAGGTATTTTCCATCACTTTACACATTTCCTTCATCACTTCCGGGTCTAACGGAGTAGTAGCAGCATTATCTAAGTAAACACGCATAGTTCTTATTTGTGAATGAGTGATTTAGTGAATAAGTGATTTATCTTATTTGTTTGATACTGACTTACGTGCAGTTGAAACAACTTTTAATATTTCATTAGCTTCATTCATTAAACCGTTTACCTCACCCGGTTTTACAATATTGGAGTCAATTAAAATTTCCATCCAAAAAACACTTTCGTCAGCTTCTTCTACAACGATGGAAAGTTTAGAATGAAACTCTGCCTGTGATCTTGCCCGGCAGGCAGCCCGGTAATTTGAACCAACAGAAGAAGAACATCTTAATAATTGTCGGCCTATTATTTTTGCTTCTTCTGTTTTGGGTAATGATCTAAATAAATCTATATTATCAACAACAAATTTCTTAGTTCTCTTTCTAAAATATTCAGCAAATTCGGATTTTTCCATTCTTTCCATAAGGTGAATATAATTTATTCACCTTATAAATAAAAAATCACTCATTCGCTAAATCAGTCCATCACTCAATAAGTAATATTTCCTTTATATCGGCAATAATCTTATTTGCCAGGCTATTCGCCACCGTTTCCGAGCTTGCTTCCGAATAAATACGGATAATTGGCTCAGTGTTCGATTTGCGCAAATGTACCCATTCTTTATCAAATTCTATTTTCAAGCCATCAATAGTACTATGGGGTTGTTTTTTGTATTTCTCTTCAACTTTCAACAAAAGCGCATCAATATCCATCTCTGGCGTTAGCGTTATTTTATTTTTCGAGATAAAATAGTTTGGATACGATGCCCTTAAAGCAGATACTGTTTTGCCAGATTTAGCCAGATGTGTTAAAAATAAAGCGATACCAGCCAAAGCATCACGACCGTAATGTAATTCAGGGTAGATTACCCCGCCATTGCCTTCGCCGCCTATAACCGCGTTAGTTTCTTTCATTTTGTTAACCACGTTCACCTCTCCTACCGCCGCCGCATTGTACTCGCCGCCAGCTTTCTCGGTAACATCGCGCAAAGCACGTGTTGACGATAAGTTTGATACCGTATTGCCTTTATTATGCTTCAGCACATAATCAGCCACAGCAACCAATGTATATTCCTCGCCAAACATGCTGCCATCTTCACAAACAAAGCAAAGGCGGTCAACATCAGGGTCAACAGCAATCCCTATATCAGCACGTTTGCTCAATACTTCTTTTGATAGCGCCACTAAATTCTCTGGCAAAGGTTCCGGGTTATGCGGAAACTTACCATCTGGCTCACAATACAATTCATGCACCGTTTTAACGCCCAACGCCTTTAATAAAGCAGGTACAAATATTCCTCCTGTAGAGTTAACGCAATCTATAACCACCTTAAAATCGGCTGCGGTAATCGCTTTAACATCAACCAGTGGCAAAGCCAATATTACATCTATATGTTTTTGCAGATAGCTATCATCCAACACCACTTTACCCAAATCATCTACCGCGGCATAGTTAAAATCACTATTTTCAGCAATTTCAAGTACTGCCTGGCCATCAGCATCGCTGATAAACTCACCGTTACTATTTAATAATTTAAGTGCATTCCATTGTTTTGGGTTATGGCTTGCAGTAATAATGATACCACCCGCAGCTTCTTCAGCAGGAACAGCTATCTCAACGGTCGGTGTGGTTGATAAACCTAAATCAACCACATCAATACCTAAACCTTGTAAAGTACCTACAACCAAATTATTCACCATACTGCCCGATATACGCGCATCACGACCGATAACTATCTTTTTAAGCCCCGATTGTTGGATGGCCCAGATACCAAATGCCGAAGTAAATTTTACAATATCCACGGGTGTTAAACCATCGCCCGCTGCACCGCCTATGGTGCCTCTAATGCCCGAAATTGATTTTATGAGTGTCAAAGCTGTTGTATTATTTTGATGCAAAATTAAAACAATTAACCAATAGCCACTCCATTTATTGGTTATATTTGGCAATATAAATTATGCCCGAGCAGCTTTTACAATTCGACCGTCACCTGTTCCATATCATCAACTATGGCATGACCAATCCTTTTTTCGATTGGATAATGCCTTGGTTACGCAATCCAAAATCATGGATACCGCTGTATGTATTTATATTAGGGCTTTGTTTGTGGAGATATAAAAAGAAAGGAATTGTAATTATCTTATTTATAGTCCTTGTATTCGGATTTGCCGATCAAACCAGCGCAGGAATAGTTAAACATTTAGTACATCGCCTAAGACCTTGCAGAGATCCAATCACTTCCCTTACTGATGTTGAGCGAATTGGTTGTGGAACAGGCTACAGTTTCCCGTCAGCCCACGCTACCAATCATTTCGCCATGGCAATATTCATGATATTACTATGGTGCAAACGCTGGCGCTGGATATGGTTTTGGGGGATACTTTGGGCAGGGAGTATCAGTTTTGCCCAGGTTTACGTAGGCGTACATTACCCGATTGATGTTTTTTGCGGTGCGTTATACGGCTCGTTTGTAGGCTGGTTGTTTTATACTTTATTTAAAAAGCTTCAGCCTAAATTCCCTGAATGGGTGCCGGTAATTTAACCCCTCAGTTTATCTAATAAGTCGCTAAGTTGCAGGGCTTCATCCTGTGTAAGATTATCCTTAATGAGGTCTTTAGTCTTAAATTCCACCTCTATTTTGGATAATACTTCGAGACCCTTATCACTGATACGAATATCAACAGCCCTGCGGTCACAAGTATTGGTACATCGCGAAACAAGTTCCTTTTGAACCAAACGATCAACAATACGTGATGCATCCGACATTTTATCCAACATGCGCTCTTTAAGTAAATTTACTGTAGCAGGTTTTGGATACTGGCCTCTTAATATGCGCAAAATATTAAACTGCTGCATAGTAAGATTGAACTTATCAAACTCACCACGCAAATGATTACTAAGCCAGTTCTGGGTATAATTTATATTAATTACCGCCTTTTGGTAATTATCCTCAAACTTAGTGCTTTGTATTTCGTCTTCTATTCGCATTGCTTGTGTTAAATACAAATATCCTTATTATTTTTTAATTTGTTCGTCCTCTTCAGTTTTTCCGTATTTCCATGGGCAGTGCAGGCATTTGTTTTTGCAACAATAGCCCCGCTTTAAATGGTAAGCTTCAGTAAAAACGAAATTACCATCCTCGTTGATATAATAGTCAATATTTTCCTCGAGCATCAGTTCAATAGCTTCACAACAATATCATTCCCAAAGTGTTCTTTTAAATGCTTTCCATTGCCATGTAAAGTCCATAATTGTTTGGGTTCAACCTGCTTTACAGCCTCCAGAATGTCGTTCCAATCCACGTGATCTGATATAAACAGTGTATCGTTCAGATTCACCTGCAAATTCTTCCATCCCGAAGCAAACAGGCGCTTCACTCCTTTTGCATTAATATAGCTATCAAACGTAAAAGGCGGCACAATATATACATACTCCTTTTGTTCCTTCATCAATTTACGGCCATACATCTGGTATTTACCCGGCGAATAACCCAACTTTTCATAAATAGAGTTTATTGGCATAATGCGATGATGAACCAGTATCGTTTTCTGTGGGGCATGTTCATTAATCATCTGTATCAACCGCTGACTTTTACCCAAACCATAAGCACCCAACAAAATATTGATCTTAATATCATTCAGTTTTTTGATCTCTTCCACCGGGTCGGGGTGCAACACCTCAGGGTCAGCAAAAGTACTTTCGGTAATCAGTACATCAGCTTTAACCCACTCAATTGGCTCACAGGTAGCATCAGGTTGTATTTTATAGTCGCCGGTATAAAGGTATTTTACGCCCTCGTATTCCATTAATACCTGGGCCGAACCTAACATATGCCCCGCAGATATAAAAGTGATTTTAACGCCCCTAACATCAAACGATTGGTGATACCCAACTATATTAAAAACCTTAGCCGAGTTTTTACCATAACGCAACTGCATAAAAGCAGCAGTAGCTTCTGTACAAAACACCTCATTATTCCCGCTAACCGCATGATCAGCATGAGCATGCGATATTACCGCCTTTTCCACAGGCTGTTTAGGATCGAGGTAGAAATCGCCGTATTTACAGTATAAACCGTTTATATTGATAGAAAGGAAATCGTCTTTGATATTCATTGATAATTAGTAATTAACCAACAGTAAGTTGATTAAAATTTAATTTTTACACCTCTTTCCGCCGCAAGCGAAGAGAGGTCGACCAGCGAAGCGAAGTCGGGTGAGTTAACTATGTAACTCCAGAAACTGCTCATGCAAAGCCAGCACCTGCGGTATCACCAGCTCTGTATTATCATTTTTTATAGCGTAATCGGCAAGCTGCAATTTCTTCTCTTCAGAAAACTGCCTTGCCTCTCTGTTTAGTATCTCATCTCTACTTAGCCCGTCACGCAACATCACGCGTGCTATACGCAATTCCAAAGGTGCTGTAACCATAATGCTTCTGTCACACATTTTATACGAGCTGCTTTCAAATAGCAATGCTGCTTCTTTTAACACATAAGGCGCGTTTTTAAACTGGGGTACCCAACTATCAAAAGCCCTAAAAACGGCAGGGTGTACAATAGCGTTTAGCTTTTTTAGTTCCGTTTCGTTATTAAAAACTATACCGGCTATATGCTTACGGTTTAGTGAACCATCTTCAAAATACGATTGCGCACCAAAGGTTTGTTTAAGATCATCTATCAATATAGCATCATTAACCATTACTTTTTTAGCCTCGTCATCGGCATAAAAAACAGGAATGCCTAATACCTCAAATATTTTGCTCACCGTAGTTTTGCCGCTACCTATATTACCGGTTATACCTATTTTCAGCATCTATTTTTTTACTATAAAATCAATATTTTGTGGCTCTACACTTATTACTTTACAAAATGGCGGTATCCGCGTAAGTTTCACCGGCAAGGTACTGTAACCTTGATTTTTCCATAAGTTCAGATCAGCCTCCGCTTCAAAAAAATCCTCATCAGTTTCGGTATACCTTCGTAACGATGTCATAAATGTAACGGTAACCTTTTCCGGAAAAACCTTCACATTGTAAAAATCGCTGTTATTAATTAGTTTCACAGGTATCTCCAGGGTCTTCTCTGTAAATTCATCTACAGGGAAAACCACATCCACCGCTTTAGGATATATGGTAATATTACCCTCGTTAACCGGCTGTAAGTTTAGCCTGGCGCGAATGGTTTCATTAACTTTTTTCACGATAAGCGAATCCGTATTCCATTCAGTTATACTATTAAGCCTGTCTGTAGGGCCAACAATAGTAATATACGATGGCTTCACAATAGGATTATTTGCCTGCGAAAACTGTTGTTGATAGCTAACATTGCTTAATAACTTTACAGGCACCCTTTTCACCATCCGGTTTAAAAAGTCAAAATAAAGCGTATCGGGATTAAATGATACCACATCATGATTTACTTCACCATCAGCAATTTGCATTGCCTGCGAGCTCAACACTACGTAATTCCCTGTATTTAACGGCCTCAGATCCACAACTAAACTATTGCTGCTATAATGCATCATGGCATAAAGCATTTGCCACCCGGTACCTTTAATTGTGATATCAACCGTATCTGATTGCAGGGAGTGAAATGCCCGTTTTTGGGGAGTATTTTTATAACTCAGCACGCGTTTAACCGTGTAATTGTAAGGGTTTGACAACGTAATACATAACCACGCCAACGCGGCCAATACCAGGCATGTGAAAAATGCTGATAAACGCCTTTGCTCTGTTGCCGATAGTTTTATGATTGCCATTTATTACAAATGTTAAAAGGTAAAAGCTGAAAGTTAAAAGCCATCTAACGCTTTAATCTCCATCTTTTACCTTTTATTTTTTTTTATTTGAATGTCACTTTCAACGTTGAACATTCAACTTTTAACTTAAACTAAGCTTTTGGCGGTGTGTTTAATGCTTTTGAAGCATCTAACGATATCGCCGATTTATCATAACGGGTTTTATGGCCGCTTTCATGCTCAATTAAAAAAGTAGTGTCGCCAACTTCGGCTATTTTACCGTGCGCGCCTGCAGTGGTAACTACCTTATCACCCTTTTTTAAATCGTTAACAAAGTTTTTTTGGTCTTTTTGTTTTTTAACCTGCGGACGGATCATAAAGAAGTAAAATACTACTACGATCAATACCAACATTACAATTTGCTGTGTAGCCATGATTATTTTATATTATTTTTTGTTTTAATTTTTACTTTTCGAGTTGAGAATTACAAGAAGAAGCCATTTTTCATCTCCTATCTCTAATCTCATATCTAATTTATTTCTTTTCCAAAACTTCGCCTACCAAATGTACAACCGTTTGTGCAGGGTTGGTATTAGCAGTAATGGTTACCATTTTATCCTGTAAGCCAACTTTACCTGTACTATTAAATACAACTGTTATTTGACCGCTCTGCCCCGGAGTAATCGGAGTTTTTGGCCAGTTTGGTGTAGTACAGCCACAGCTTGCCACAGCGCTGGTAATAATTAATGGCGATTTACCGGTATTGGTGAATTTAAAATTGTATGTCACCTTATCCCCGCGTGTGATTTTGCCAAAGTCGTACGATGATTTATCAAAATTCATCACCGGAGCATTAGCTTGCGTAGCTGAACCTGTGCTGCCTGATGCGCCAACTGCCGTTTGCGTTGCTGATGAATCGGCCGATTGAGCGGTTTTGGCTGATTGGTTGCAGGCTGATAAAAGTATCCCCGCAGCAAGAATGCTTAAAATAGCTTTTTTCATGTTGTTTATTCTATTAAACCTCTTCCTATTTTTTTAATTTTTTGCTGAGCTTTTAGTTCAATTAAAATCTTGTCCAAGATACCGTTTAAAAACGAATTACTTTTAGGTGTACTAAATTCCTTTGATATTTCCAGGTACTCATTAATAGTAACCTTTACCGGCACCGATGTAAAATTAATAAACTCAGTAATAGCCATCTTCATTAGTAAAGTATCCATCATAGCAATACGTTCCGGCTCCCAGTTTTGGGTTTTTTCAGCTATCATGGTCTGATATTCTTTATCATGCCTGATGTTTTGCTCAAATAAGGTTACTATAAACTCCCTGTCCTCTTCCCAGTTTCCGGTAATTTCTGCCAGTTTGTTTTGTTTAGCATCTTCAGAAGCAAAGTTTTTAAAGGTTTTGGCTATCAAAGCCTGTAATACATCTTTATCAACCGGCCAGAAAATAAATTTGTCTTCAAAAACCTGTTCGGCTAATGACGATTTTAGGATTACTTTCTTAAAAATGAATTTGATAATGTCCTTATCAGTCTGGATGGTATCACCTGTATGCTTCAAATATTCCGCATACTCAGGAGAGCTTTTAAGGACAATGAAAAGTGTTTTGATAAGCTCTGGTTCAAAGCTCCATTCTACCTTGTATTTCTTTGCAGAAACAAGAAATTCTTTATTATCGTTTAACGTGGTGATGAACCGGTTAGTTAATATTTTCAGATCTGGATTTTTGTCTTCTTCGGTTTTGATGTGCTTATTTGATCGCTCAATGGCGTCAGTTTCGGCATAGTTAGCTACTTCCGAAATTAGTGATAGCATCCAGATATACATTTCGTATACTTTGTCGATACTTTGCAGCAGGTTCTTTTCCTGGGCCTTGATATCCCCGCCTGTCTGATGAAAGGCATATAATGCCTGTAATACTTTTACCCGTAGGTGCCTTCTGTTTAACATAATTGTAAGAACGATTTTTTGCCGGTACATCCCGGCGGTTGATTATTAATTTATTAGTATGACGATTTTACTTTTTTAATGTCAGCGATTCTTTTCTCAGCAATCTTATTCGCTGCTTCTATTGATGAAATATTTTCGGCTTTAGAAAGTTTTAAAACATTACGGGTTGCTTCATAAATATTTTCAGTTAGCTGCATAGTGCGCTTTTTGGTAAAGCCCATCAGCTCTGAATAACAATTAATTAGCCCACCTGCATTAATCACATAATCAGGTGCAAATAAAATTCCTTTTTCGCGCAGCATTTGCCCGTGTACCTGTTCATCCTCTAACTGGTTATTAGCCGATCCGGCAATAATAGCGCAATTAAGTTTGTTGATGGTTTGTGTATTAACCGTTGCGCCCATTGCGCACGGCGAATAAATATCAGCATCAATGTCAAAAATATTATTGTGCGCGATGGCTTCTGCACCGTATTTTTTGGCAACTTGCCTTAACAGATCCTCGTTAATATCACTAACGTAAACTTTCGCTTTTTCATCTCTTAGTATCTTAACTAAATTCTCGCCCACATGGCCTATCCCCTGTACAATGACTGATTTTCCGGCCAGACTATCGTTACCATAAAGCTCTTTCACAGCAGCTTTCATCCCCATAAAAACACCTTGTGCTGCTACTGGAGCAGGGTCGCCACTACCGCCTATGCTTTCAGGCATACCGGTAACATATTGAGTTTCCATGCGGATGTATTCCATATCCTTAGGATTGGTACCTACATCTTCGGCAGTAATAAATTCACCGTTTTGGTTCTTAATAAACCTGCCAAATTTACGCAGTAAAGCTTCATTTTTATCCCGGTGAGAGTCACCAATAATAATGGCTTTACCTCCACCCAGGTTTAAACCATTTATGGATGCCTTATAAGTCATTGCTTTTGACAGCCTTAACACATCGCTTAACGCGTCGGCTTCAGATTTGTAGGCCCACATACGTGTACCACCCAAAGCAGGGCCCAATGTAGTATCATGAATAGCAATGATTGCCCTTAGCCCCGTATCGGGGTCGCTGCAAAACACAATTTTCTTGTGTCCCAACGCCTCCAGCTGGCTAAATATCGATTCTGTTGAGTTTTGAAGAGGCATTTTATTAAGCATAAGGCTCGCCTGCAAAAGTAGATGTTTTTTTCGGTGTAGCAAAATGGAATACTTGTTCATTATTGATAACTGCAATAAAAACAAGCATAAAATATGATCATTCCATGAACTATCATCCATTAACTATGAACCAAATAATCTATTTTTGTAGAGGCTATGAAACATCTCGCATACCTCAATAAATTTCTTCTTAAATATCGCTGGCGGTTAATACCGGGTATACTTTTTGTGGTGATATCTAATATATTCAGTGTGTTGCTTGCTCCTGTTGTGCGTATGGCTTTTGATATGGTAGCCGACAATATCAGCATCTACGAGCTTTTTAATGGATTCAACAGGCAGGCTATTATCTATAAAATATTCGGTTCAGGGTTATTATTGTTTGGCTTAGTAGTATTGGGGTTATCATTGGTACGTGGCTTATTCTTGTTTTTCATGAGGCAGACTATCATCCTGATGTCGCGCCATATTGAGTATGATCTAAAAAACGAAATCTACGCCCATTACCAGGTATTGTCTTTGGCATTCTATCGCCGCCATAACACCGGCGATTTGATGAACCGGGTAACCGAGGATGTTTCCCGTGTACGCATGTACCTGGGCCCTGGTATTATGTATAGTCTAAATACCATCATCCTGTTTGTAATGGTTATTTATCTAATGCTCACGGTAAATACCCGCTTGGCTGTACTCTCGATATTACCACTACCAATATTAGTGTTGATTATATTTTATATCAACAATGTCATCAATTTCCGTAGCGAGAAGATACAAGAGCGTTTATCTATCCTTTCCAGCTTTGTGCAGGAAAATTTCTCAGGCATTAGGGTAATAAAATCATACGTGCGCGAAAAGTATGTCCGCAAAAACTTCGCAGCTGAAAGCGAGCATTATAAAGAACACTCCATGGCCTTGGTAAAAGTGCAGGCGCTGTTCTACCCTACCATGCTCTTATTAGTTGGTATCAGTAACGTTATTATTATTTATGTTGGCGGTGTGGAGGTGATGAAAGGCAACATCAGTGCGGGTAATGTGGCGGAGTTTATCGTGTATCTTAATATGCTTACTTTCCCTGTAATGTCATTAGGCTGGGTAACCTCACTCATTCAGCGTGCGTCCGCATCGCAAAAACGTATTAATGAATTTCTGCACGAACAACCCGAGATCATATCACCCAAAGTCCCAAAAGAAAACATCAGCGGTAAAATTACTTTTGATAATGTCTCCTTCATTTACCCCGATACCGGCATACAAGCTTTAAAATCAGTATCGTTCACCATAAATCCAGGCGAAATGGTGGCTATCATTGGGCGCACAGGTTCCGGTAAATCAACTATTGCCAACTTGTTAATGCGAATGTATGATACCACAGGCGGCGAGGTATTGATTGATGGCAAGCCACTCCCTGGATACAACCTGGAAGGCTATCGTTCACAGATTGGGTTTGTACAACAGGAGGTTTTCCTGTTTTCAGATACCATCGCCAACAACATTGCCTTTAGTGCCGATGTTTTAGATATGCCGGTTGTTGAGCAAGCTGCTAAAGATGCCGCCGTTTATAAAAACATTCTGGAGTTGGAAAAAGGCTTCGAAACGCTAATTGGTGAGCGTGGTGTTACATTATCCGGCGGACAAAAACAACGTGTATCTATTGCCCGTGCCATTGTAAAGCATCCGCAAGTTTTGGTGTTTGATGATTGCCTCTCGGCGGTTGATACCCGCACCGAAGAAGAAATTCTCAATAATCTCGGTAATGTAATGAAGGGTAAAACCAGCATTATTATAGCCCACCGCATATCAACCATAAAAAATGCCGATAAGATTTTAGTGATGGATAGCGGCCAGATCATAGAACAAGGTAACCACGAATACCTGATGCAACAAAAAGGCACTTACTTTGAACTGTACGAAAAGCAATTGCTGGAAGAAGAAGAAAATGCCTGATGAAATAATTCGTGAGCGGATTTTATCAAATTATTTGCTTACTTAGTAGCACGTATTTATATTAAACCTTTTACCAATTATGAAAAAAGTATCAATACTTATATTGTTATTAGTCCCCTTATTAACCAAAGCTCAAAAAATAACATCATATAAAGCGGCTAACGGCATCACCTATCATTTAAATGATACAGTTAGGCTTGGTAAAGGGTCAGGCAATAATGGTTCATTTTTATATATTGAGCAACGGGGTATCCCATTTCCTTCTCCCCACCCATCACCGGGTTTACCCAAAGCGTTTACCAATGGCGGTGTAATAATCAAAAACATTATAAAAGACCATTTAAACGGCATAGACAAATACATGTTTATAGTGGGTGCAGGCGGCCCATTTCGTTTCTCCGTTTATATCGACGATGCGATTCTGGCCTGCGAGGTTGTACCATGCCAGGCGAGCACCCCCACCCCATCCGGATCTGTTGCCGATGAAATTAAAAAGTTAAAGGAATTACTTGATTCGGGAGCATTAACCCAGGCAGAATTTGATGCGCAAAAAAAGAAGCTTTTAAACGAGTAATTAGCGTACGCTCCTGGAAAAATAAAAAAACATTAAAATATTCGAAATAAACCTATACTTAAATCACAATATTATTTACATAAATACTTGTAGATTGAAATTTTATTTATATTTATGCCAATCAAAACTAATTACAATTGATTTTATATGGGAGACTTTGACAACAGAGAACGTGAAGAGGTATTTTCAAAGAAGGTAAGAGCAGGTAAACGAACTTATTTTTTTGATGTAAAAGCAACACGATCAAACGATTATTATGTTACTATTACCGAAAGCAAAAAGCGTTTAGAGGATGGCGTTTTCATTAAACACAAGATCTTTTTATATAAAGAAGATTTCGAAAAGTTTGCAGAGGGGTTAAAAGAAACCATTGAATATATAAAAGACAACCAGGAAGTAGTAGAAAAACGCTATGAATTTAGCGAAACCCCTGAAGCGGCCAAAACATCGGCTGATGAGGACTTCTCATTCGAAATATAGGCCCAAACTAAACTTATTATAATTTATGTAACCTCCTGCTGTAATGGCAGGAGGTTTTTTATTTTGTATCGACGCCTAAAGCAAATTAATACACCTAATTTTTCAAATTACAAGGTGATTTTTTCTGTTATCTTTGCGCCCGAAAAGTATATAACAATACATAAGAGTTAGTTTTTTTGATACTTGAGACTAACTACTTGATACTAAAATAAAAATATGGGACTACAATGTGGTATAGTAGGTTTGCCTAACGTGGGTAAATCAACACTTTTTAACAGCTTATCAAACGCTAAAGCACAGGCGGCAAACTTTCCTTTTTGTACAATTGAGCCGAATGTTGGCGTAATAACCGTGCCCGATGAGCGCCTGACTAAATTAACCGAAATAGTAAATCCCAAAAGCATTGTACCCAATGTTATTGAGATTGTTGATATAGCAGGCCTGGTTAAAGGTGCAAGTAAAGGCGAAGGTTTAGGTAACCAATTTTTAGCCAATATACGCTCAACCAATGCCATTATACACGTATTGCGTTGTTTTGATAATGATAATGTGATACACGTGGATGGTTCGGTTAATCCTATACGCGATAAAGAGATCATTGATACAGAACTTCAATTAAAAGATCTGGACTCGATAGAAAAGAAGATACAGAAAGTTGAGAAGGCAGCAAAAGTTGGTAACGATAAGGAAGCAAAAAAAACTTTTGATGTTTTAACCATATACAAAAACCATTTACTCTCTGGCAAATCCGCCCGTACAGCACCAGTTGCCGAAGAGGATCAGGAATATATTGCCGACATATGGTTATTAACAGCCAAACCGGTAATGTACGTTTGTAATGTTGCCGAAGGCGATGTAAATACTGGCAATGCGTATGTTGATCGTGTTAAAGAAGCCGTGAAGGACGAAAATGCCCAGGTGCTGGTCATCTCAGCACAGATCGAATCTGAAATAGCTGAACTAGAATCATACGAAGAGCGTCAGATGTTTTTGGATGATTTGGGTTTAACTGAATCAGGTGTAAATAAACTGATTAAATCGGCCTACAGCTTGCTTAACCTGGCTACTTACTTTACTGCCGGTGTGCAGGAAGTTCGTGCATGGACTATCACTAAAGGCTTTACAGCACCACAAGCCGCAGGTGTAATTCATACTGACTTTGAAAAAGGATTTATACGTGCCGAAGTAATTAAGTACGAAGATTTTGTAAAATTCAACGGATCAGAAGCTGTTATTAAAGAAAACGGTAAACTATCTGTTGAAGGTAAGACCTACGTTGTGGAAGATGGCGACATTATGCACTTCAGGTTTAACGTTTAAGCTAATCATATGTACATCAAAATTGAGACAATTTTGATGTACATTGCAGAAACTTAAACCGACAATAAAAAAACAACTAAACCTAAACTCATGAAATATTTATTCCTTTTATTGGTTCTCGCTACAAGTATTAACAGCTTTGGGCAAATAAGAGTTACCCAGGGAAACAACAACGTTGCCATTGAAATGGTTAAACAGCCTGTTTTTACTTCTTTCAGCAGCCCCAATAACAATTACTTTGTCAGCTGCCATACCGATAATTTCCAAAAGATAAACAACCTTATTATTACTGATAAAGCGGGCAACATCGTTATAACTAAAGATATCAGTCTGAGCATGGGAACGATGAATAACTCCTATGATGTTAAAAACCTGTTGGTTGTTGGGTACACCCCTTTGCTTTTCGTACAGCATCGCACAAAAGCCGATGGCAAAAACGCATTCACCGCCCGTGTAATTGATCAGTATGGAAATATAGGTACCGAAGAATTGCCTATTGCCAGTATGGATTATACAAAATGGTCGAATGCAGGCGATTGGTACTCGGCATTAACTCCCGATAAAAAACACGTTGCCGTAATTGGTAAGTCTCCCTACGAAAAAGGCCAGCCGAACCAATTTAGTTTTTACATTCTTGACGAACAGTTGCAGGTAATCAATAAAGGGCAATTCAGTTTCACGGCGGCTAATGGAAAAGAAATTCGTATATCTGATTTTTTAGCTTCGGATAAAGGTGATCTGTACATTGTTGCTGAGGATTTCGACAAATCATACAAGTATCCTATACTCTATCAGTACTCATCAAGCGGAGTTGCTACAATAACACCTGTAACTATTGGAGACGCTGGACTTAAAAATTTCAATTACATATCAAAAATAACACCTGCGGGCGATTTGCTGATTGCCGGTTACATGCAAAAGAAGGAGTCTTTTTCAATGGGTGATACCAAATCGGTTGGTACATGGATATTTAATTCTTCAAAACCGTCAGAAGTGAAAACATCTATGTTTGATAAGCCCGTGACCAATGCAACCGCCAGAAACATTGTATATAACGGCGATACATTCTTTTTAGTAGGTGAACAATATAAAGCCACCGTTGCAGAGAATACAACAACAGGTATGGGCACATTAAATATGACCGATCCTGTTTATGATTATCAACATGGTGATGTATTAGTAACCGGTTTTGCGATGGATGGCATCAGGAAATATGATGTATCATCGCCTCGTATCTTGAATGCAAAAAATTTCGATCAAGATTTAATGATTGCTTCTGGCATAATTAACAATAAGCTGGTTTTGGTATATAATGATCAGTGTGGTAAATATGTTGATGATATATATCGTCGTAACCACAAACTTGCTGTTGCTGTGGCTGTAAACAACAACGGCCTAATGGAAGCCCCGCAGCCATTTGTAAAAGATTTTGATTTTACTTATGACAGGTTGAGGCTTTACCCACAGTTTTTTAATGCCGATAATAATAAACTGATGCTATTATATGGTAATCCGGAAGAAACTAAGGTGGTTACTTTTCAATAATTGAACTAATTATCTTTAATAAAGCTATATACCGTTCCGATAAAATTTACCTATAGTATTTCCGCGCTAGGTTAAAAGCAATTTATATATTTGCAGCGCTGCTCCCGTAGTTCAACGGATAGAATTATGGTTTCCGGTACCATCGATATGAGTTCGAATCTCGTCGGGAGCACTTAAGGGGATGAACAACTTTTTTTCATCTCCTTTTTTATTCCTATAAGTAGCTAACCCTAAAATCATTACCGGCATTTTGGAGATGAAATTCAGGTGTTCTAAACTTTGATACTGATCAACACCCAATCTAAGTACTTCTATAAAACCTCTAAGATGTTGTGAAATGGTCATTTTGGGTGTTCGAAATCGCCTTTAACTTATCAACATAGTATTTGACTGTGCTTTTTGCTCCGATCATAGCATTGGATCAAGTACAATTAGAAATTGTATAATGACTATATTGTCAAAAATAGCTTAGAATATTATTCTGATTTTGAAAAAAAGAGGCTTGTCCTAACTAAAGGAAAATATCCCCCCTGTTTATCTACTATTTGAATTGGTAACTCCAAACTGCGTTATAAACAGTTTTTTTTAATAACGGCAAGTTTGACGATTTTAAAATTGTCAAATTAAATCTGACAGCTCCTGACTATAAAGTCGTGCAAGGCAAAAGAGAGATGCTTATTTAAGATTTCCTGTATGAAAACCCGATGGGTTGGTGGTTTGCATGGATATTTGCTGTTCCCTACAACATCCCCGGGCAGCGCAATAGAAAAAGCTCCCCGCTTGACGTATTGCTCAAACGTTTCGCTGCCGGTGAGATAGGTAAAGAAGAATACGAAGAACGAAAAAAGATAATTGAGATGGAACTGATCAAACGAAGTTAAGTCGCATATAAAATAATCGTTATTTGAATTAATCTTACCATGCCTGAAACACACCAAAGTCAGAAAAAAGGAACGCAAACGTGCAAGGATCCGAAGAGAAGAAAAGCACACGTACCTTTTAATCAAAAAACTGTGGTGTTGCTGGCGCGGATCCAGGTACTGGAAAAGAAAAATGCCGGATTCATCAGCCTGCTCGAAAAGGAAAAACTTCTAAACATAGAAAAAGCCCAGTCCCTTTCCACCGCATCCCATGATTGCCGTTCGCGATTAACCAGCATTCAATTGTCAACCTCATTGATCGAGCGGTATTATGATCGCTTAGATAAAAAAAGATTATTTATTCATCTGGATAAAATAAAGTTCGCTGTGGTTGAGCTAACCGGTAAGTTAAACGAGCTAACAGAAGTTAATACTACCAATACGCTGCTTTTATTTGATGGTAATCATCATAAAAGCTGATCGGCATCATTTTCCCGGCAGTATATATTGGGCAGATTTGTTAAGATAATTCAAGTAGAATATTCTTGTAAATCAATTATCAAAACTAACTATGAGTATTCAAACTATTAATCCGTTTAACAATAAAGTTGTTAAATCTTTTGACGAAATGACACCGGATGTCATCAACGCAGCGATAACACAAGCCGAAACTATTTTCGAAACCTGGCGCAGCAAGCCCTTTGCGGAAAAATCGGCATTACTGCACCGCGTTGCAAAAATCATGCGTAACAAATCAGCACAGCTCTCTGCCTTGATTACGCTCGAAATGGGTAAACTTTATGCACAAAGTGAAGGTGAAATCGCCTTAAGCGCAGATATTATTGACTATTATGCGACTAACGGGGAAAAGTTCCTCGCTGATGAGCAATTAAACCCGGAATTTGGAGAAGCCTACATTAAGAAGAGCCCGATTGGTGTTTTACTTGGTGTGGAACCATGGAACTTCCCGTTTTACCAGGTAGCGCGTTTTGCGGCTCCCAATATTATGATCGGGAACGTAGTGCTCGTGAAACATGCATCTAACGTACCGCAATGTGCCCAGGCCATTGAAGACATATTTACCGAAGCGGGTGCACCGAAAGGGTTATACACCAACTTGTTTATTTCCGGGGGAAATGTATCCGCCTACATTGCCGATGAACGTATCAAAGGCGTTTCTCTTACAGGCAGCGAATTGGCGGGTGCAAGCCTTGCAGCCGCGGCTGGGAAAGCGTTAAAAAAATCGGTATTAGAATTGGGAGGCAGCGATGCATTCATTGTTTTAGAAGATGCGGATATTGATCAGGCAGTGGCCTGGGCAGTTATCGGGAGAATGAACAATACCGGCCAATGCTGCGTGGCTGCTAAAAGATTTATCGCGGTAGACGCTATCGCGGATGAATTCTTAGCGAAGTTCAAAACTAAATTAACAGGTTTGAAAGTAGGCGATCCAATGGACAGCGATACAGAGCTTGGGCCGCTGAGCAGCGAAGGCGCAGCGGTACAGCTTGCCGATCAGGTACAGCGTTCTGTTGATGCAGGTGCGAAGGTTATCCTTGGCGGCAACCGTATTGACCGTCCGGGTGCATTTATAGAAGCCACTATATTAACTGATATTAAGCCCGGTATGGCAGCCTACCACGAAGAGCTGTTTGGCCCGGTTGCTTCTTTTTATCGCGTTAAGAATGAAGCGGAAGCTATAAAACTAGCGAATGATTCACCTTTTGGTCTCGGTGGCTCCGTATTCACAGCTGATAAAAAAAGGGGAGAATATGTAGCCTCGCTGATTGATACCGGTATGGTGTTTATCAATCACCCAACCTGGACACAGCCGGATCTTCCTTTTGGCGGAACAAAACGCTCCGGATATGGACGCGAATTGTCAAGCCTTGGGGTTGAAGAATTTGTCAATAAAAAGCTGATCAGGTTTAGCGAATATGCCGACCCGTTTTAAAATTTAACGCCCAAAAGATTGCAAAGAAGAACAATAAAAGAAAATGCCGCACGATATGTGTTGCAAAAAGTTCAACCGGCACTTCTTGGCTTAATGGATGGTTCGGTATCAACACTGGCACCCCTATTTGCAGCTGCAGGCCTTACTAATCAGAGCCATAAGGCTTTTCTGGTTGGGCTTGCTGCTGCGATTGGTGCAGGTATCAGCATGGGGTTGGCGGAAGCTTTATCTGACGACGGCGCAGTAACCGGCCGCGGAAACCCGGTTTACAGGGGGATGATTACCGGGTTTGCTACCGCCATAGGCGGCATGTTGCATACACTTCCATTTTTGATTGGGAATCTAAACAATGCTTTGCACCTGGCCTATATGGTGGTGGTGGTTGAATTGATAACCATTGCCATGATCAGATATAAGTTCATGAGATCTTCGTTCTGGTCAACAGTACTGCAGGTTATTTTCGGCGGAGGAATTGTTTTTCTTTTAGGCATTTGGTTGGGACGATTAGGATTAACAGGGTGAGTAATAAATATTTAATCCAGCCTCACTAAAACAATTCAATTACCGGGCAGTTACAAAATAGACTACATCAAAGACAGGTACAATCAGCAACCTGTTTTTACTCAAAAGGAAGGGAATGAGAAATACCTTCTTTTTATATCATTTACACGGCATCTACCACCATTTGCTACCGGTAATTTTAGCTTTTACTTTCATTTTTTAACACGATCCAGCTATGAAACAACGCAACTATACTTCTTACCTCCGCCAGATAAACCACTACCATGATTTTGACAATTAACGGCGGGTCCTCCAGCATTAAATTTGCTTTGTACCAAACCATACCTACGTTAAAAAGAGTACATTTTGGGCAGATCAATGGTATAGGTTCAAGTGATACCAAATTTATCGTCGATAATATCAATTTGCCCTGCAATGCTAATGATTTGCCCTCGGCAGTCTCCTGCCTGGTTACATGGATCAATGAAAACACAAGTACATCGAAAATAAATGCTATAGGTCATCGCATTGTTCATGGTATGCAGCAGATTAAAACCTGCCTCATTACCAATGATCTACTAAAAGAATTAAAATCCATTATTCCCTATGATCCGGATCATCTACCTACCGAGATCAAATTAATTGAAGCGTTCAAAATACATTATCCTCAAATAAAGCAGTTCGCATGTTTCGACACAGCATTTCATCAAACTATACCAAGAATCGCGCAATTACTGCCAATTCCCCGTCGTTTTGAAAAACAGGGAATTCGGAAGTATGGATTCCATGGTTTGTCCTATCAATATTTGATCAAAGAATTAGAACATCTGGCAGGGAAAAAAACAGCCCATGGCCGGGTTATTTTAGCGCATTTAGGTAATGGGGCCAGCTTAGCTGCCGTATATAAGGGAAAGAGTGTGGATACCAGTATGGGCTTCACTCCTGCCGGCGGAATTCCAATGAGCACCCGTTCGGGAGACATTGACCCGGGAGTTGCCTGGATCATGATAAAAACCGAAAAACTTTCGCCCAGGCAGTTTGATCAGGTTATTAATCACCAATCCGGCTTGCTGGGAATATCAGGAACGAATGGAGATATGAGTGTACTGTTGTCACAAGAAGATGAAGACATTCATTCAGCAGAAGCTGTTGATCACTTCTGTTACCAGGTAAGAAAATGGATCGGTGCTTTTGCAGCAGCATTAGGCGGGATCGACACATTGGTATTTTCAGGCGGCATCGGTGAACACTCAGCAGCTATCAGAGCAAGAATATGCGGCGAACTGGGTTTTTTAGGGATCGAGTTGAATAACAGAGAAAATACTAAAAATTCATTGCTCATATCAAAAAATAAAGGCCGGGTACCGGTTTATGTAATTCCTACTAACGAAGAATTGATGATCGCTGAACTGGTCAGCAATATGATCGATATTTAAACTATTTACTTCTATTAAAATACCACCTATGAACGTAATTGAAGAAACAGCCGGTATAAGCGAAGCGCTTTCGCCGGAATTACTGCAAAAAATGCATGCCTATTGGCGCGCAGCCAATTATATAGCTGTTGGGCAGCTTTACTTAAGGGATAATCCGTTGCTTAAAGAACCATTGCAACTGAAACATGTAAAGCATATGCTACTGGGCCATTGGGGGACAACGCCCGGGCAAAATTTTATTTATACGCACCTAAATCGCGTGATCAAGCAATATGACTTGGATATGTTCTACATTTCCGGTCCCGGGCATGGTGGGCCCGCAGTGGTTGGTAGCACTTACCTGGAGGGCACTTATACCGAAGTTTACCCAAACATTACCCAGGATGAGGACGGATTAAAAAAATTATTTACCCAGTTTTCTTATCCGGGAGGTATCTCCAGTCATGCCTCGCCGCAAACACCCGGCTCTATTCATGAAGGCGGCGAACTTGGCTATTCATTAAGCCATGCTTTTGGTGCTGTTTTGGATAACCCCGGATTAATAGCCGCATGTGTAGTAGGCGATGGGGAAGCGGAAACAGGGCCACTGGCAACCGCCTGGCATTCAAACAAGTTTCTAAATCCAATAACTGACGGCGTGGTTTTACCTATACTGCATTTAAATGGTTACAAAATATCCAATCCTACGGTATTAGCGCGTATCAGCCAGGAAGAACTGGAACAATTATTTTTAGGTTACGGCTGGACCCCATATTTTGTATCAGGTGATGAACCCGAACTCATGCATCAATTGATGGCAGCCGCATTGGATAAAGTCATAGCGCAGATTCACCAGATCAAAAGTGATACTGTGGCTAAAGAGGATACCAGTCGCCCGCGTTGGCCAATGATCGTATTGAAATCGCCAAAAGGCTGGACGGGCCCAAAAGAGGTTGACGGTTATAAAATTGAAGGTAATTTCAGGGCGCATCAAATCCCTTTGGCTGTTTCTGCAAGTACCCCGCCCGAGCATTTAGTCATGCTGGAAAACTGGATGAAGAGTTATAAACCGGAAGAACTGTTTGATGAAACCGGCAAGCTCATACCTGAACTCCAGGAACTTGCGCCGAAAGGCGAAAGTCGGATGGGCGCAAACCTGCACACCAATGGTGGCCAGCTTTTACATGACCTCCGTTTGCCTGATTTTCGGAACTATGCTGTCGTTGTTGATCAACCAGGGGCTGACGGCGAGGGTGACACTTATGTCTCCGGCCGTTTTCTTCGAGATGTGATAAAGGAAAACCAGCAAGACCGCAACTTCAGGATCTTTGGGCCCGATGAAACGGTATCTAACCGGCTGGATATTATTTTTGAAGTTTCGAACCGGCAATGGATAGCCCCCATTGTCGAGCATGATGAATTTCTTGCCGCAGATGGCAGCATTATGGAAATGCTGAGCGAGCACCAATGCGAAGGCTGGCTGGAAGGCTACCTACTTACTGGCAGGCATGGCTTATTTAACTGCTACGAAGCCTTTATTCATATCATCGATTCCATGTTTAACCAGCATGCCAAATGGCTAAAGGCGAGCGCGGAATTACCCTGGAGAAGAAGAATTGCTTCGTTGAACATATTGTTAACCTCGACGGTTTGGCGACAGGATCATAACGGCTTTACGCACCAGGATCCGGGCTTTATCGACCATGTTGTCAATAAAAAGGCTACCATAGTGCGCGTTTACTTGCCGCCGGATGCCAACTGCCTGTTATCGGTCATGGATCATTGCCTGCGCAGCTATCATTATGTAAACGTGATTGTCGCCGGTAAACATCCGGCACCACAATGGCTGACTATGGATGAAGCGGTTGAGCATTGTACACGCGGGATCGGCATATGGAACTTTGCCAGTAACGACCAGGAACAGGAACCTGATGTAATCATGGGTTGTAGCGGCGACGTACCTACTTTAGAAATCCTGGCCGCTGTTTCCATTCTAAGAGAGCATTTGCCGGAGATCAGGATCAGGGTAATTAATGTGGTCGATCTCTTTAAACTGGAAAAAAGCACCGAACATACGCACGGGCTAACAGACGTCGATTATAATGCACTATTTACTACTGATAAACCGGTTGTTTTTGCCTTTCATGGTTATCCCTACCTGGTACATCGATTAACTTATAACCGGGCGAACAATGTCAATATGCATGTGCGTGGTTATAAAGAAGAAGGAACTATCACCACTTCATTTGACATGACCGTATTAAACGAAATGGACAGGTTCCACCTGGTTATAGATGTAATTGACCGTTTACCCCAAACCGGCACTAAAGGGGTTTACCTTAAACAATTATTACAGAACAAATTAATTGAACATAAACATTATATCGGTACCCATGGCAAGGATATGCCTGAAATACTTGACTGGAAATGGCAGAATTAAAAACCAATCCGGCAACAGGGTTAAGTCAAAGTGAAGTACCCGCTTTGCTGAAGCAGTTTGGCTATAACGAGATCACTGAAATTAAAACACATCCGTTACTTAATTTTTTATCAAAATTTTGGGGACTCACTGCCTGGATGCTGGAATTCATTATTGTCCTCTCCGTGTTCCTGCATAATTTTTCTGATGCGTATGTGGTTGGCGGTTTATTGATTTTAAATGCGCTGATCAGCTTTACCCTGGAGCAAAGCGCCGCAAATGCTGTGGCTGAACTCAGAAAAAAGCTACAGGTTAATGTAAAGCTGCTGCGTGACAGTGTTTGGAAAACTGCTTTAGCCCGTGAATTGGTGCCGGGTGATATGATCCGGGTTAGGGTAGGTGATTTTGTGCCTGCTGACTTTATGATCACTGAAGGGCAATTAAGTGTCGACCAGTCTGCCTTGACCGGTGAATCCGGTGAGGTAGATATGCCGGCAGGGAAGACGGTTTATTCCGGGTCGGTAGTCACTAAAGGTGAGGCCACAGGAATCGTCAGCTTAACTGGGCTGAATACCTATTTTGGCCAAACAGCATCGCTGGTTAAATCAGCGGTCCCCAAATCACATATTGATGAAGTATTAGCCAAAGTAGTGCAATGGTTATTATACATTGTTGCTGCGCTATTGCTGATTGCCTTCGTAGTTTCTATCATCAGGGGTATGAATCCATTACAACTGTTGCCATTAATGCTGGTATTATTGTTAGGCGCTATTCCGGTTGCTTTGACGGCAATGTTTACTATTAGCATGGCGCTCGGCTCGAAGGAACTTTCGGGCCAGGGCGTATTGGTTACAAGGCTGAATGCACCAAACGACGCGGCCAGCATGGATACCTTATGCGTGGATAAAACAGGGACTCTTACGATCAATAGATTGACGGTAGCTAAATTGATTCCTGCTGATGGGTTTACCGAAGACCAGGTTTTGCTTTATGGAGCTTTAGCTTCTCAGGAAGCTGACCATGACGCGATCGATATGGCCATGATCGGGGCGGCGAAAGATAAGAAAATCATTAACGATAGTTTTGTACAAAAGAGCTTCGTGCCATTTGATCCCAAAACGCGCAAAACGGAGGCTGTAATTGTCAATGTCAAGAAACAATTTAGCGTGATTAAAGGCGCGGCGGAAACCTTATATCCGCTTTGTAAACTGGATGCAGTGGTTATTGCTAACTGGAACAAACAGATTGATGAACTGGCGAAATCCGGCTATCGGGCTATTGCCGTAGCGCAAACCAAGGATAACAATACCCAATTTGTGGGTTTAGTAGCACTGCACGACCCGCCGCGGGCTGATTCCATGCAGATCATAAAGGACCTTGCCGCATTGGGTGTGACCGTTAAAATGCTTACCGGGGATGCATTACCAATAGCTGAGGAAATGTCAAAGACACTACAGATCGGTGATAAAATATTGAATGCATCGATTTTCAAAGATTGCTTACCAGATCCTAAAAAGGCGATAGCATTACTGGAAGAAAACAGCGGTTTCGCGGGCGTTTATCCAGAGGATAAATACAATATTGTAAAAGTTTTCCAAGCGAACGGACATATCGTTGGTATGACAGGAGATGGTGTAAATGACTCTCCTGCCCTGAAACAGGCAGAAGTCGGCATCGCGGTCAGTAATGCGACAGATGTTGCCAAGGGAGCTGCCAGCATTGTACTTACTAAGGAAGGGTTATCCAGCATCCCCGCTCCAATCATTACCGGGCGCAAAATGTTCGAGCGGATCAATATCTGGATATTGAATAAGATCACCCGCTCCATTTTTAAAACCTGTTTCGTGGTGATTGCCTACCTGGTATTCGGCAAGTATGTGATATCTGCCTCAGCCATACTGATCATCATTTTTATGACCGATTTTGTAAAGATCTCATTAGCCACTGATAATGTTATCATTTCTAAAAAACCATCTAAATGGGCGATCAATGCCTTAGCTAAAGTTGGCTTGGTATTAGGCTTGCTGATGACTATTGAAGCTTTCCCCCTTTTATATTACGGGCTTCATCATTTAAACCTTAATAATAATAATGCTGCGCTTAGTACCTACAGCTTTGTGATCATACTTTACTTCGGGCTATTTTCGCTATTTATAGTAAGGGAAAAGAGGCACTTTTGGAATTCGTGGCCAAGTAAAACCCTCCTATACCTTATTTTGGGAGATATGATTTTAGGAATTTTTTTAGTCACATACGGGCTGTTGAGCTTTACAGCGATCCCAATAAAAGACACGCTAATTGTAATCGGTTATACGGCTATAATTTCCTTTACGTTAAATGACCTGACCAAATACGGATTATTAAGATTTTGGGCGATGGAGATGCCATAAAATCGTCACCCACTATAGCGATTTGGGAAATTGAGTTTAAATTATTGGGGGGGGAGCGAATATATAAAAACCTATAGCTTGCTCATTATTTTTTAAAATGAATTTATTAATTTGATTTTCGGTGTTATTTATTATCTTAATGTAACGGTTTACAGCTACAGGCTCAAAAAATAGAGTTAGTGAGTAATTTGGAGAGCCAGGACATTTCAGCTAAAAAAGACATTGATGATCAACGGGTTAATGTGAAATCCATCTTTTCCTATAGACTGCTTAAGGAAACGTACATAATTGTATGTTTCCTTTTTTTATACAGTTAACTTTTTAACAATCAGAAAATCACTATTCCCTTTTAAGCCCGAAAAGGATGTTCGATATCTTCACGAAATTTTTTGCTGGGCTTTTTCTCTCTAAAAAAACTGCCCTGAGACGATTTAATCAATGTTTTAGGTGTTCGACTCCCTTTAGGCAATTATAGAAATATCGCTAACTCTAATCATACTAAAAGATGACGTTCGTCATGTTAGCGGAGTACACAAAACGATATTTTTGTAAATAAATCATATTCTTAATGCCAATCAAAACTTCATATGATAAGCTTGCTGCTAAATACAATATAGCAGTTCCGCGATATACCAGTTACCCCACGATGCCTTATTGGGACAGCCAGCTTTTTAATAAAGATGTGTGGATACAATCTGTCAAACGCTCGTTTCAGGAGAGCAACAACAAGGATGGAATCAGCCTTTATATCCATTTGCCATTCTGCGAAAGCGGCTGTACTTATTGCGGCTGTAATACCCGGATTACCAAGAACCACCGGGTTGAACAACCTTACATCAATGCCGTATTAAAGGAGTGGAATATCTATCTAAATTTGCTTGATGACGTTCCCGTGATCCGTGAACTGCATCTGGGCGGCGGGACACCGACTTTTTTTACCGCAGAAAATCTTAAGTTACTAATTGGCGGATTACTTAAAACTGCCAGTATACACCCAAAAGCCGAGTTTAGCTTTGAGGCGCATCCTGCAAACACGACTGTAGACCATTTGGAAGTGCTATATACGCTCGGATTTCGCCGACTTAGCCTGGGTGTCCAGGATTTCGACCCTAAAGTACAAGAGATCATTAACAGGTATCAAAGCTTTGAACAGGTAAAGATAGTTACACAACAAGCACGCAGAATAGGTTATACCTCCATTAATTTCGACCTCATTTATGGGCTCCCACTACAAACCACACATGGATTAATCACCACACTTCATCAGGTTGCCGAACTAAGGCCCGAAAGAATCGCTTTTTACAGTTATGCACATGTTCCTTGGCTTAAAGCAGGACAAAGAAAGTTCACGGAAATGGACCTGCCAGATGCCCATGAAAAAAGCAGGCTTTACGCAACAGGGCGCAACCTGCTGAAAAGTTTCGGTTATGAAGAAATTGGCATGGATCATTTTGCGCTTCCCGGCGATGCCCTCATTAAGGCTGAATGCGCCGGAAAACTTCACCGCAATTTTATGGGATATACCCAGCAACACACGCAGTTGCTTATCGGATTAGGAGTATCCTCCATCAGCGACTCTTTATATGCCTTTGCACAAAATGTGAAGGTGCTGGAAGAGTACCTGGAAATCATCAAACAAGGTGAGCTGCCCGTTTTTAAAGGTCATTTATTAACGGATGAAGATCTGATCATTCGCCAGCACATCCTTGACATCATGTGTAAGGGATATACCGGCTGGAACCATCATACGCAATATTCAACAGCTATTTTTGAAGGGATAGAAAGGCTGCAAGCCCTGGCAGACGATGAATTAATCCGACTGAACTCCCGGGGATTAGAGGTCACCCCTTTGGGTAAGCGGTTCCTGCGCAACGTCTGTATGTGCCTTGATGCCCGGCTATGGCAAAACAAACCCACCAGCCAGCTATTCAGTATGTCCATCTAAATACCATGGGTGGCAAGGCCTAATGGCAAACGTTCACCCCTGCCGATGGTTTAGCAGGGCTCAGGTAAGGAATAGCTAAATTCATACCTCGCAGAATAAACCAAAAACCAAGGCAAACCATCAGGTATGGCATAACCCGGTTGATCCGCCTGCGCACCACCGGGCCAACAAAACCCGCGCTAAGCATTGCCAAAAGCATCAATGGAAACGTACCAGCCCCAAAGAAAAACATGAATTGCGCAGCTGCTAATGGCGTATTTGTATTGATTGCACCTGCCAAAGCCAGGTAAACAAAGCCGCAGGGCAGGAAGCCATTGAACAAGCCAACTACAAAATGCCCGGCATGGTGCTGCAGCGCATAGTTTAACGAGCGGTTAACAGGTAATAAAAGCGCTGATAGAAAACCGTTATCCCCAACGTGGATCTTAAATAACCGTGAAAACCCGGCCATGATGATAAACAATCCGCTGACGAGGCTTACCCACTGCTGCAGCCCGGAGAGCCACAGTTGTTTGCCAATAAAACCAATGAGCAAACCTAAAAAAGAATAAGTGATAACCCGGCCTGCATTATAACTTACCTTATCAGCAACAACCAGCCACCATTTAGCCCGGATGGAAGGAACGGCAAAAGCCAAAGGGCCGCACATACCGACGCAGTGGATACTTCCGAATAACCCTATAAAAAAAGCGATGGCGTTATTACTCATTTGATATAAATTTCGTGCTGATACAAGTAAGCCTTGTTGCCACTTTTCCACTCAAAAACTAATTGCCACCTTCCTTTTAAAAGGTGCGTGGCCGCCAACTGAAGTGATTTGGGATCTTTGGAATCCAGTGGATAGCTGACATCTGCCGCATCACTCGATGGGCGGGAGAATTTCACCTCGCCTTTAATAACCTGCGGAAAAGTAAATTTGATAGAATCAGTACCGACCCTGATGGTCGGGGCGGCATGATCTTCAGTTACCTGTTTTTCACGGATATAATCGTGATCGAAATTTAAGCCGTTTTCATAATACTGGTGATCATATTCATCCTTCGGCGAACTGAACATATAATAGCTCATGCCGCTTATAAAAAGTACAAAAATCACTAAGATCAATATAGTTGCTTTTCCCCAGTTCATTTCTTAATTGTTTAATGGTCCCACAAAAGTGGTCGTTACGGTTTGAATAATTTGATTTCCGCTGATAAGCTGTAGACGCACATCCGTTTCTACGGAATGAATTTTGCGGGCAGGTATCAGGATAAAGAAGACAGTTTTCACGTCACTACCCTTACCGGCAATGCCCGGCGCCTGAATATATTTTATCCTAATCTCCGGGTCTTCGGCCCTTAATATTACGGCGCGATCCTTATTTTCCTTATTGGTAATGTCCGCGGTATAAATATTGCTGACATAGCCATTTGGTTGCTCCTGGTAAAGCATGCCTGCGCTACGCATTACGGTGATGTCCATATCACTCCGGCTGAAAATAAAAAAGCTCATTACGCCCATCAAAACCGCTATAACGCAGCTATAACCGATCATCCGAATATTAAACGACGGTTTTTCCTTTGTATGGATCATGTTTTCAGCGTAATAACCTACCAGGCTCCGGGGTTTATGTATCTTATCCATCACCTCGTCACAAACGTCTATGCAAGCGGTACAATTGATACATTCCATCTGCGTGCCGTTGCGGATATCGATGCCAGTCGGGCATACGGCAATACATAATCCACAATCCACACAATCACCTTTTGATGAACTGCCGGTTTTATCCAGTTTGCCCCTGGGCTCCCCCCTAACATCATTATAAGCTACCACCAGCGTATTTTCATCCATCAGCACGCCCTGTAACCTGCCGTAGGGGCAAATTACCGTACACACCAATTCCCGGACCTGACTGTAAACCAGATAAAAAATGGCGGAGAATACCCATATGCTGAAAAAGCCAACCCAGTGCAGGTTTACGGGCTCGGTCATGATCTTTATTAAATTAACACTCCCGATAATGTAAGCCAAAAAGGTATTGGCAATCAGAAATGACAAGATAATAAACAGGATATGCTTCAACGTTTTCTTAACTATTTTATCGGTGGTCCATGCTCCTGCATCAAGTTTTTTTCTTTTATTAGCATCCCCTTCTATCCAGACTTCCACCTTACGGAAAACCATTTCCATAAATATCGTCTGCGGACATATCCAGCCACAAAATATGCGCCCAAAAACGATAGTGAATAATACGATGCAAACAACGAATATCAGTGATGCCAGCATGAACAGGAAGATATCCTGTGGCCAGAATACCTGCCCCAGCAACACAAACTGCCTGTCGATTACATTCAGCATTAGTAACGGCTGCCCATTGATCCGGATAAACGGACCTGTAAAAAAAACAATCAGGTAGATATAGCTTATCGCGCTGCGCCATTGGTAGTATTTACCTTTACGAAGTAATGGATAAATCCATTTTCGCGCACCGTCTTCCTTTGCCTCCAGCAGTCCGTTCATGATCTGTTAGTTGACACTAATTTTGCGGATTCCTTTTTTACTGAAGCGGGCGCATCGTCTGTTTCTTTTATTCCCTGCGGTGCTTTAGGATTTGCGGGATTTGTCCCATGAATGGATTTCACAAAGTTCACCACGTCCGAGATCTGTTTTGGGGTCAATACCTTCTCCCAGGTAGGCATCCCTTTTGTTAAAACCCCGTATTTAACCGTTTTAAACAAATCGCCAATCTTATTGCCATGTAGCCAGTAGTCATCGGTTAAATTAGGCCCGACCACCCCTTGCGCATGATCGCCATGGCAAGGAACACAATTGGTCTTAAATATCGCCTGCCCTGAAGCAATAACTGCCGGGTCATGCACCAGCTTCACGGTATTTTCGTCAACCTGATTAGCCGCTTTGCTCAGATATAATTTATGTGCCACCTCAGCCTGGGCCATTTCCGTTTTATATTCCTCGTATTGCAATTGGCCGGTATGAAAAACATGATAGTTCAGCAAATAGCCCGCAGCAAAAATGATCGTGCCATAAAACAAATACATGAACCAGGCCGGAATGGGATTATCAAGTTCCTGTATTCCATCATAATCATGGGCAATCAAAATCTCCTTTTCCTCTGATAAAGGCCTTAAAGACAATAATTTGTTCCAAACCTCTCCCGATGGCTTCTTCACCTTTTTGAGTTTAACCGGGTTCATTTCCGCAATGATCTGTTCTTCAGTATAACCTTCGGACTTCAAGACAATCCGTGTCAATACTTTGAATGTCCGCAGCAACACCAGCATGGCCGCGAGGAACAGCAGCATTGCTGTCATAATCGCGCCGTAGCCGATGTAGTTTTCAATGTCTCCGGGAATCATGCTATGGTCATCGACCAAACCAATTATTAACAGGCTGGTCATAACGGTAAAGATTGAGGGGCATCCGGTGTTCCGTCTTCTAATGGAAGATCACTCATATAATCGGTGTGCTGTTTCTTGGTAATAAAAAGCAGGATACTGACTACTACGAAAAATACAAGGAATATCCAAAGAGAGAAGATCAGGTACGTTTGTTGTCCCGAAAGGCCTTTTACAAATTGATCAAACATGGTCGTATTATTTAGTGGTTGTTTTATCTGCTTTAATATCCATTCCTAACCGTTGCAGGTACGCGGTAATGGCAATAATTTCTTTCCGGCTGGATACTTTGATATGGTCTTCAGCTAAATTGGCGGCAATGCCTTTAGCTTGTTTATCCAGGTCACGATTTGCAACATTTTCATAACCTAAGGGATAAGGCACACCTATTTTCCGCATCGCGTTTATTTTTGCAATCGTGGTGGTCGTATCCAGATCCTGGGTAATCAGCCAGTCATAATCCGGCATAATACTCCCCGGCGACATCAGGCGCGGGTCCATCAGGTGATTATAATGCCAGGCGTTAGGATATTTGCCGCCTATACGTGCCAGGTCCGGTCCTTTTCTTTCTGATCCCCACAGGAAGGGGTGATCATAAACAAACTCACCGGCTTTACTGTATTGCCCGTAACGCTCGGTTTCCGAACGGAACGGCCTCACGGTTTGCGAATGGCAGCCCATGCAGCCTTCACGGATATAAATATCTCTTCCCTGAAGCTCGAGCGGTGTATAAGGTTTCACACTCGCTATGGTGGGTATATTTGATGATATGGTTAATGTAGGCATAATCTCGATAAACGACCCGATCAGTATGACGATCAGCGCGAGAATCATAAACTGTATCGGCCTGCGTTCAAGCCTGCGGTGCCAGCTGGCTTCCTTCGCCATAGTGCTTACCGGTGCTAAGGCCATCGCCTGCGCAGGTTCATTAGCCAGCAACTTACCTTGCAGGGCGGTGCGTGTTAAGTTATAAGTCATTGCAATTACGCCGGTCAGGTACATCATACCGCCTAAGGAACGGGTAACCCACATCGGGATGATGCGTAATACCGTTTCTAAAAAGCTGTATTTTAATATGCCTTCCTGTGTAAATTCCTTCAGCATCAATCCCTGGGTAAAGCCTGCCCAGTACAGCGGTATTACATAAAACAAGATCCCCAGCGTGCCGATCCAAAAGTGGAAAGAGGCCAGTTTTTTGGAGTAAAGTTCTGTTCTGTAAATTCTCGGGATCACCCAGTACAAAATCGCGAAAGTTAGAAACCCGTTCCAACCCAGTGCCCCAACATGCACATGCGCGATGATCCAGTCTGAAAAATGCGCTATCGCGTTAATTTGTTTTAGTGCCAGCATCGGGCCTTCAAACGTTGCCATGCCGTAAGCAGTTAATCCAACCACCATAAACTTCAGGATCACATCATCACGCACCTTATCCCAGGCACCGCGGAGCGTAAGCAGACCATTGATCATACCACCCCAGCTTGGCGCGATCAGCATAATGGAAAAGGCAACGCCTAATGACTGTGCCCATCCGGGTAGCGTAGTATAGAGCAAGTGATGCGGCCCTGCCCATATATAAATAAAGATAAGCGCCCAAAAATGTAGGATACTGAGCTTATAAGAATAAATAGGGCGGTTGGCCATTTTTGGCAGGAAGTAATACATCATGCCCAGGTAAGGCGTGGTCAGGAAAAACGCAACCGCATTGTGGCCGTACCACCATTGCACCAGCGCGTCCTGTACCCCGGCGTACACCATATAGCTTTTCCAGAAGGTAACGGGTATTTCAACCGAATTAACCACGTGTAATACCGCTATAGTAACAAAAGTGGCAATGTAGAACCAGATGGCTACATAGAGGTGCCTTTCGCGCCGCTTAAATATGGTGCCAAACATATTCCAGCCGAAAACGATCCAGATAATGGTAATCGCGATATCTATCGGCCATTCCAGTTCTGCATACTCGTGAGACGTGGTAATACCTAACGGTAACGTGATCAATGCGCTGACAATAATCAGCTGCCAGCCCCAAAAATGGATGGCGCTTAATTTATCGCTGTACATTCTTGCTTTTAACAGCCGTTGCAGCGAATAATACACCCCCATAAATATGGCATTACCGACAAAGGCAAAAATCACAGCATTGGTGTGTAATGGCCTTATCCTGCCAAACGTAGTGTACTGGTTATGCATATTTGCACCCGGATAGTAAAGCTGTATGGCTATCAACAGGCCGATGCTCATTCCGGCGATTCCCCAGATGACGGTTGCTATGCCAAAGTTCCGGACGATCTTGTTATCGTAGTAAAATTTTTCAGGTTGCATAGTGATTGTTTATGGTGACAAAAATATTGTGCGCAGGTAGTTTAAAGAATGACAGTGGTTATACTAAATAATGATAACCATCACCTTTCTTCCTCCTCTTCCAGTTCTTCATCGAGCAACATGCGGATGGCCGGTGTATGCAGGTCATCATGCTGTCCGCTTTTTTGCGCCCAGATAAAGGCGGTTAAAAAAGCCAAGGCCAGCACGATGCTACAGCCAATAAGGAGGTAAAGAATATTCATAACAGTTTCCTTCTTTTGGCGGCCAGGCGGGTGGCCAGGCTGGTGAATAGAATAATGGTTACGGTGCTTACCGGCATCAGCACTGCGGCCATCAGCGGGGAGAGTTTTCCAGTTACCGCATAGCTCAGTCCCAGCAGGTTGTAGACCAGCGATATCATAAAGGAACAATGAATGATCCTGACCGTAGCTTTGGAAAACCGCAGAAATGCGGGCAATTTGGCGAAGGAGCTGCCATCCAGTATCGCATCACAAGCCGGCGAAAAATTATTCACGTTATCCGTTACGGCGATACCTAGGTCACTTTGTTTGAGTGCTCCGGAGTCGTTCAGCCCGTCACCCATCATCATCACTTTATTACCCTTTAGCTGCAATGCACGGACGAAATCCAGCTTTTGCTGTGGTGACCGGTTAAAATGCATTTGCGTGGCATCTTGAAAATAGGAAAGCAGCGCGTTCTTCTCGTAATCACCATCGCCGGATAGTAAATGAAGTCGGTATTCCGTCTTCAATCCTACGATTTGTTCAAGGCCCTCCCGGTAATGCTGTAAGAAAGAAAAATAGCCCAGGTATTTTTCATCGACCATCAGGTGTACCTGCGTGGTATGGGCTGGGTCTTCCCGGCTGCCGATGACAAATTTCCCGCTCCCGATACGCATGTGATATTGCCCGATACCTGCGCTGATCCCCCCACCCGGAGTTTCGATGTAATGGGTTAATTCCAGCCGGTTCTGGCTGCCCAGGTAACTACAGATCAATCGACTAAGCGGGTGGCCGGAGTTCATGCAGGTACTATAAACAAGTTGTTCCTGTTCCCGCGTTAAAACCGCATTCAGCGTCAGGTTATTTTTGTCCCCGTCAGTAATTGTTCCGGTTTTATCAAGTACAATGGTATCTATATCGGCCATTTGTTCAACAACCGCCGTATTTTTTAAATAAAACCCGTTGCGATCAAAAATGCTCAGCGCTGCTGCCATCGTGAACGGGGTGCTGAGGGCCAGTGCGCACGGACAGGCGATGATCAGCATCGCTGTAAAAGCGGCCAAGCCCCGCTTGGGGTCCGCAGGCAACCAATAAAGTAAAGCAGCGAATGCGATGACCAGCAGGATCACGATAAAATACTTGCTGACCCTTTCACTAAAAGTTTGGAGCCGGTTATCCTGTTTACCAGTAAATGCCTCATTATTCCATAGCTGGGTAAGATAGCTTTGCGACACGGGCTTAACAACCTCAAGTTCGATGGCCTGGCCCATTTGACGGCCGCCGGCGTAGATGATCTCCCCCAGGGTTTTATTAACCGGGATAGCCTCGCCGGTCACGAAACTAAAATCGATCAGCGCCTCACCTTTTAAAAGAATGGCGTCTGCCGGTATAATTTCCTGGTGACGGATCACCATTCGATGGCCGGTATTTAGCGCTGAAAGCGGAACAATCCTTTCACTTTGGCCATCGATTATGGTTACGGCTACAGGGAAAAACGAACGGTAATCACGTTCAAAAGACAGGTGGTGGTAGGTTTTTTGCTGAACAAGCTTGCCCACCAACAAGAAGAATACCAGACCGCAGAGCGTGTCTGCAAAACCGGCCCCGCTGCGGGTGATGATCTCGGCCACGGTTCGGATAAATAGTACGGCTATACCCAGTGCCAGCGGGAAATCAATATGCAATACCCTATTGCGCAGGTTTTGCCAGGCCGAAATGAAATAACCATTTCCGCTGTAAAAAACCACAGGCAGGGAGAACAGGATATTCAGCCATCCAAAGAAATGCCTGAACGATTGCTCAGTGGCACCCATCCCGAAATATTCCGGAAAACTCAGCAGCATGACATTGCCAAAACAAAAACCCGCGACGGCTATTTTTAAAACGAGGTTATCCTTTGGTTCCGCGTTTTGCTTTTTGATGATATCCTGCAGACTGATCAGCGGTTCATAGCCGATACGATCCAATAATTCGACCAGGCCCTGCAGACTGAGTTGCTGGTGATCGAACCTGATATTCAATTGCTTTTTCAAAAAATCGACCCGGCAGTAATGAATAGCAGGATTGATTTGATTGAGTTTTTCAAGCAGCCAGAGGCAGGAACTGCAATGGATCTGTGGGATATAAAACGTAACAATTGTCTTTTCGGAGTCAGTATAATCGATCAGTTCGCTGACAATCGTTGGTTCACTTAGATAATCAAACCGCTTATTGATTGTTTGCCTGCTGGTACCCGGATGATCGTTATAATTATAATAACTGCAAAGGCTGTTCCGGGACAATACCTCATAAACGCCTTTGCAGCCGGAACAGCAGAAGTCTTTTTCCGCGCTGCTGTAACAACCTGCCACGCAATCGTCGCCGCAATGATAGCAGGTCGTTTTATCAAGAGTGGTGCTTTGGGCCATAGTGTTCGCTTATCCCGCAAAGCTGCATGATTCCGGGGCTGAAAAGAGTGATTTAAAATGTCTGAAAAAGTGATCTTCATCAGTTTTTATACCGGCAGGAGTTGATACGTTTGCGCATTACAAAAAACAACAAACCCACAGTTTTATTAAATTATGTCTCATGAATCATACCTTTCATATTCCCGTATTAGGATTAGGTTATTCCATCGACACACCGCTTAAAGTGGCCCGATATGGCATTTCCTCAGTTGTTTCCATAGTTGACGATGAACTGATTGAACGAATGCGCGAATACCATTCCGAAAAAAACAACGAGGCTTTCCTGACAATTACCAAATCGGCGCCGGATAGCCGGGCTAAAAGGATCACCGCCTACCTTAACCTGATGGCCACTACCGTTAACCAGCAATTTGAGCAATTGAAAAGCCAGGTATTTGAAGCGGGAACCGATCTGTGTCGCTATTTTGAATTAATGCCGGAAGGATCACAAATGAAGCAGGGCTACGACCTAATGATGGAATACCCGGATAATGAACGTAAGACCATCTTTCAGAATATCCTTCGCCGGCGAATGACCCTGGGAGCCATCGACGTCAACATCATGTCTAAAGTGGATAGAATGAATTTTAATGTGGAGGGCGAGTGCACCGGAAATGAAAATACAGACGCGCTTACTGCATTGAGAGGATTCGCGGAAAGCAACCTGGAATCTGCTGTTATTTTATCAGCGGGCATGAACCCAAGATTATATAGTTACCTGGAGACATTTAATGACTTCTTTCCCGATGAAAACGGATGGTTAAAAAAAAGGATCATATTAAAAGTGAGCGATTTCCGGTCGGCTTTTATACAAGCGAAGTTCCTGGCTAAAAAAGGGTTGTGGGTTTCAGAATTCAGGGTAGAATCCGGTTTAAATTGCGGCGGCCATGCATTTGCGACCGAAGGTTATTTGATGGGACCGATATTAGAAGAGTTTAAGCTCAAAAGGCATGAAATGCTGCATGAATTGTCGAATAGCTATCAATCAGCTCTTATCGCGAAGGGCCTGACCCCTAAATTCATTCCACAACAAAAAGTTAGCGCACAGGGCGGCATCGGAACTGCGGATGAGAATGATTTTCTTTTAAGCTATTATGACCTTGATGCCACCGGCTGGGGAAGCCCTTTCCTATTGGTGCCCGAAGTGACCAATGTGGATGAGCAAACGCTAAATCAGCTAACCGCAGCTAAAGAAGAGGAGTTTTACATCAGTGGGGCATCCCCTTTGGGTATTTTATTCAATAACTTTAAAAACAGCACAGCGGAACAGCAACGGATCAGCCGTTTGGAGAAAGGCCATCCCGGCAGTCCGTGTACAAAGAAATATCTATGTACGAATACTGAGTTTACCGAGCAGCCTATTTGCACGGCTTCGCGGGAATATCAACATTTGAAGATCCAACAAATACAGTCACTGGACTTACCGGTTGAGGAATATCAAAAGGAATTTGACACGATCACAGAAAAAATATGCTTGTGTGAGGGTCTGTGTTCATCCACTTACATCAAGTATGCGATCAGTAAACCGAGAGAAAATAAAGCCGTCGCTATTTGTCCGGGGCCAAACCTCGCTTACTTTTCCCGTATTTATTCGCTTGATGAAATGGTGAAACATATCTACGGCACTACCGATCTGCTGGATAAAGTTAAGCGGCCCAATATGTTTATCAAGGAGTTGAACCTTTACATCGACTACCTACAGGCAGATATTCAGGCGCAATTCAAAAATCTGAATGATAAAAAGGTCAAACAACTGACCAAATTCAAACTGCAGTTACAGGAAGGTATCAGTTATTATAAAGGTCTTTTCGCTGATTCTGCGGTGCAGACTTCTATTGCGGTGCAGGATTGGATTAACGAATTGAACTTATCAGAAAAACAATTGAACGCCATCACGATATAAATTACTGGCGGGTTTCAACGCAAAAAAACAGCCCGCATGATCATGCAGGCTGTTTTTTTATACCTATTTTGCTTTAGGGCATTTTAGGAAGTATCATTACCGGTATATGGAGGTGCAGGGTGCGCTGTATATTTTGTCCCCGCTTAAAAAATGCAGTCATCTGTTCGCGGGACCGCTGGACCAAGGCGAGCAAGTCTGTTTTCTTGTTCGCTTTCAACCATTCCCAATCTTTTTGGGGATGTAAGTCGGGTATACTTCTGAAATAGATCCGGCCGTAATCTGTTTTTTCATAAAGCCCCCTGTTCAGCGCTTGTTCAGCGGCGGCTTTTAAGCAGTCGCCGGGATCTTCATTCAAATGAGCGACCATTAAATCAGCAGCGAAGACTTCTATTAGCTCACCGAGCCAGGCAATAGCGTTGATGTCCTGTTGATGTAAAGTGGTAACAAAAGCGATTTTTTCATAATTTTTAATTGCTGCACCCGCGGGTATCACCAATACGGGAACCGATGCCCAGTCTATTATTTTGGAGCAGGTATCGCCTGCTATAAAACTGGAGAGGTCTTCACATCCCAAAAGCGGGGTCACCAATAATACCACCTGGTCGTCATTGCCAATTGAGGTCATGATATCCTCCATCTCTGAACTTTCACTATTATACGAAATCTCCGGGCGATAAGTAGCAGGAAAAGCCGATTGTTCCTGTAATAAATCCATTGCGCTGCAAAAATCGGCTAATTGATTTCCGGGTCCCAATTCTTCCTGAAACTCATCATCGCTGCCCACCAGCGCTAATCGCTTATTTACAGTAACCACACTTAGGCTGAACAGCACTATTTTGGTTTTCATCTTTTTTGCCATGTGCATTGCACACCTCGTAGCATGAACAGAACCTGCTGAAAAATCAGTCAGGACAGCGATCGTTTTTACCATATATTATTTTACATTCACCAGGTGAATTACCGTAAATCTGCAAAACAAATAGCGTACAAAATGTGACGGGGGGCATTTGCTGAGATGACCTGACACCAGTTTTTTTCATAAAAAAAAGGTATGGTATTCCGGGGCAGGTGAGTGATATTGATACACTTTAAAACGGGCTTAAACTTTAACACAGGAAACGAATTTAAAAATCGCAATAATGTAATTTTTAAATTTTATGCTGAATATCGGTCTATCTTTGTCTGATTTTTTGTACCTTAAAGAAAAAGGTTAATCAATTTCACCGCCGCAAAAAAATGATGGATGTTAAGGCACTTAGGAGCAAAACGTACCCCGCAGCATAACCTGAGGCTGGCAACCCTGTTGGGGCTGACAGCGGGGTTTGTCAATGCAGAAGGATTTTTAGGATTTTCGGTACTAACGACGAACGTAACGGGCCATGCAGCTTTGTTTGCCGAAAGGATCGCGTTCCAGGATTGGAAAACAGCAGTAGTTATTGCCCTTTGGATGTTTTTGTTTTTAGCAGGCGCTTTCTTTACCAGCCTCATCCTTTCCTTCACGGGCGAAAACCAGCGTTTCTCTTATTTCATCCCGGTGATCATCGAAATATTGATTTTACTGGTATCGGCCCTTTATGGTTATAAATATGATGGAACATTGGTTTCTAAGGAGTTTTTTGCAGGAAGCCTGCTTTTTGCCATGGGTCTTCAAAATGCGTTAGTATCCATGGTGTCGGGATCGGTCGTCAGAACGACGCACCTTACCGGGACATTTACCGACCTCGGAATCGACCTTGCGCAGATCCTGCATGGCGATAAGGCGGCTCGGCCAACACTGAGGTCAAAGATCAAATTGCGGACGTATATCATTTTCTTTTTTATGACTGGCGCGGTCTTGGGTGCCTACCTGTTCCACCGTTTTTCGTTTCCGTCCTTTTTCGCACCGATAACGATCCTGTTGTTCGCGCTGCTATATGATATGCTGAGAATTAAGGCCAAAAGATATTACCGTACCGGTGTCAATGCCGTCAAGCGCACGATCGGGCATACCGAATGAGGTATATTACCGGTAATTGGCCCTTTTGACCAGCAGTTTGATGTCTTTTATAATGATCTTCCGGCCATCGGTTTCCAGGATGCCTTCCGCCTTAAATTCCTTTAACAGTCTGATCACATTTTCCTGCGCGATCCCGGCGATATTTGCCAGGTCAGTTCGTGAAATATTGAGTACGATCTCATGTTCAGCGGACTGATCGTTTTTGTATTTTTCCCGCAATACAATAAGCGCGATGGCCAGCCGCTCGGGTGCTGTCCGCTGGGCGAATACGGATATGCTATTGGCCAGTACTGTAAATTCATGGCTCAGCGCTTTCAGCAGCCGCTGGCTAAAACCGGGTGAGCGGTGGATCACCTCAAAAAAATCTTCCTTCGGGATAAAGCTTAAAGCACTTGCTTCCAAGGCTGATGCGGAATCGGGATAGCGTTCCTCCGCCAGCACCGCGTGGTAACCGATCAGTTCACCCTGGTTGGCTACATAGATGATCTGCTCTTTGCCGATCTGGTCAACCTTATATTTCTTGACCTTACCGCTTCTGACCAAAAAGATCCCTGACGGAACGGCGCCTTCCCGGAAGATCACATCGCCTTTCTGATATTTCTGTTCACTTTGATGAGCCACCAACAACTGGTAATCCTCTTCCGACAAAATATTCAAAATAGATTGCGTTGTAAAATTCCAACGGTCAATAGGAAAGATCCCTGATAAACTCATACCACAAAGATACGATAATATAAAAAACTGATAAATATCGTGTTATGGACTGATTTTATTCAATAAACCGGCTATGCCAGGCGGGTAAATTTGCTGTTAATGGATGCTTACCCTTTTTCTCATTTCCCGCCCGTCTATAATGCCCCGGCTAAAACAGGGTTGATCATCCCTTTACAAACGGAACCGCTCAACGTTGCGCTGTTTAGAACGGATGCGGATTTCGACTGGCTTTATCCCGAGCATTTTCAATTGATATCGGCTAAACAATGGACACCTTTAGCTATCGCGCGAAAAGCCGCCGAGTTTTTGGCGGAATCCGGCGCTAAAGTGCTGGATATAGGCAGCGGCATCGGGAAATTCTGTTTGACCGGGGCCTTTTTTTATCCTGAAGCTACTTTTTATGGTGTTGAGCAAAGGCATGAACTGCATCATTATGCAAAGATTGCCAAGAACTATACCCAGTTGGAAAATGCCTACTTCGTACACAGCAACATTACCCAGATCAATTTTAAAGAGTTTGACCACTTTTATTTTTTTAATGCTTTTTATGAAAATATAGACCGGGAGAATGCCATTGATGATACCATCGAAACATCCTACAGCCTTTACGTCTATTATACGGAATACCTGTTAGCTGCTTTAAAAGAAGTCAAACCGGGCACACGCCTGGTCACTTATCAGTGCCTGGATGAAGCGCTCCAAATCAATTTCAAGTTGGTATGGACCTCTGAAGATAGCTTGCTGCGCATGTGGATCAAAGAATAATGAAGACCTCAATGGACTTTATAACGCAATAGCACTAATTATAACCAATGGAAACTGATACCTTAAATTTTTACCTGTTTAGAAAAGATACTTCTTTCGATTACTTATATCCCGATCATATCAAAGAATTGTCCCGGATGCACTGGACCCCACTTGATATAGCCAAAAAAGCCGCGTTCTTTTTAGCGATACCCCATACCAGGGTATTGGATATCGGCAGCGGCGTCGGGAAATTTTGTATCACAGCCGGTGCCCACTTTCCCAACACCCACTTTACCGGCATTGAACAGCGCCAGGCACTCTGTGCATACGCTGAAATAGCGAAAGACGAGATCAGTCTGGATAATGTATCTTTTATCCACGGTAACCTAACCGAGCTTGACTATAATGACTACGACCATTTTTATTTCTACAATTCCTTTTATGAAAATATAGAACCGGATAGCCGGATAGATTATTCGGTACGGACATCTTTTGAGCTGTATGAGCGTTACACCCGCTTTGTTTATGCCATGCTGGAAGAAAAGAAACCGGGTACCCGGTTGGTCACCTATCATGCCCGTGAAACACAGATCCCGGCAAGCTATAACCTGGTCGATAATTCTTACAATAAAGTGCTCAAAATGTGGATCAAAGGATAATGGTACCAACCGATTTAAAAACATCAAAATCGTGGGCCATGCTACATGCCAAATGCCCGCGTTGCCGACGGGGCAATATGTTTGAAGGCGGCATGTACAGCTTTGGCTCAAATAAGATCAACATCCTATGCCCCCACTGTCACATGACGTTTGAAATTGAACCCGGTTATTTCTATGCCGCCATGTATGTCAGTTATGCCCTCAACATTATGGAAGTCGGCTTTTTTTGCCTCGTCACCTACCTGATCACACATAATACGGTTTCACCCTGGCTGTATCTCAGCACCATCATAACGGGTTGTATCCTGATCTCACCTGTCAATTTTCGGTATTCCAGGGTATTCCTGCTGTACTGGCTTTCGCCGAAGATCCATTACCACCTGGAACTGGATAAAGCGGAAACCAACAGCAGTAAGGAAAAGGCGGTTAATAGTTTTACCAATTTAAAAATCATCAAATGAATTTATTAGAAAAAGCTTTGTCAAAATTAGGGCCTCTGGGTTCACATGCCTACTATGCCCACGGCTACTTCGCCTATCCCAGGCTCGAAGGCGAACTGGGCAGCAAAATGATGTTCAACGGCAAAGAAAAATTAGTCTGGAGTTTAAATAACTATCTCGGCCTGGCGAACGACGCTGAAGTAAGAAAAGCTGACGAAGAAGGAGTTAAGCAATATGGCCTGGCCTACCCCATGGGCGCAAGGATGATGACCGGCAATACCACCCTGCATGAGCTGCTGGAAAAAAAGTTGTCGGCATTCGTAAAAAAACAGGATACTTTCTTACTCAACTACGGCTACCAGGGAATGCTTTCTATTATAGACAGCCTGGTTGACCGCCACGATGTAATCGTTTATGATTCGGAAGCGCACGCCTGTATCATTGACGGCTGCCGCTTACATGCCGGCAAGCGATTTGTTTTTAAGCATAATGATATGGAGGACTTTGAAAAGCAACTGGAACGGGCGGAAAAGCTCACGCAGTCAGGCAACGGCGGGATCTTAGTGATCACCGAAGGCGTTTTCGGGATGCGGGGTGATATGGGTAAACTAAAAGAGATCGCTCTCCTTAAAAAGACGCATGATTTTACGCTGCTGGTTGATGATGCGCATGGTATCGGCGTAATGGGGCCTACCGGCGCAGGCACCGGCGAACAGCAGGAGGTACAGAATTCCATCGACCTCTATTTCGGAACCTTCGCCAAAGCGTTCGCAGCTATTGGCGCCTTTGTATCAGGAAAAAAGGAGATCATACAATACCTGCGCTACAATATGCGCTCACAGATCTATGCCAAGTCATTACCCATGCCGGTTGTTTTCGGGCTGCATCAACGTTTGCAAATGATTCAGCAACAACCTGAACTGCGGATAAAGCTATGGGAGGTCACCAAAACCTTACAGGATGGTTTAAGAGCAGCAGGATTAGATATCGGTAATACCCAATCCCCCGTTACCCCTGTTTACCTGCAGGGTTCCATTAAGCAGGCTACTAAACTGGTAGAAGACTTACGCGAAAACCATGATTTATTCTGCTCTATGGTGGTTTACCCGGTTGTTCCTCAGGGCATTATTATCTTGCGGTTGATACCTACCGCGAGCCATTCTTTGGAAAACGTGTACCAAACCATTGAAGCTTTTAAAACAATCAACGAAAACCTGTCAAAAGGTATTTATGACGAGCATGAAAAGCCAGCTTACCTAACAGATCAAATTTTATCCGGCAACTTATGTCAATAGACCAACAACTCTCTTTAGCCTACCTTGGTTTAAAGAATCAAGACCTCAAAAGGAATCTTTCAGTTTCCGAACTGGTGAAGGCGACATTAGCTGCCAAACAGGGGTTTATAGCCGATACCGGTGCATTAATGTGCGATACGGGTATGTTTACCGGAAGATCCCCGAAAGATAAATTCATCGTAGCCGATAAGCTGACCGAGGATCTGGTATGGTGGGGTGAGATTAATCAGCCCTTTTCAAGTGTGGGATTTGAGAAGCTGTATCAAAAGGTATTAGCGTACCTGGAAGATAAAACATTATACGTAAACGACGGCTATGCCTGCGCTGCTGAAGCATACCAGCTGAATTTAAGGGTAATTACAGAATATCCCTGGCAGGCTTTGTTTGCCAATAACCTGTTTCTAAGATTAAGTAAAGCAGAATTAGCTGGTTTTGCAGCCGACTGGCTGATTATTTCCGCTCCCGGATTTTTCGCGCTTCCGCAAAAGGACGGTACCAATTCGGCTAATTTTACGATCATCAATTTTACCAAAAAAATTATCCTTATCGGCGGTTCCGCTTATACTGGCGAAATAAAAAAAGGCGTATTCACGATCCTGAATTTTCTGTTACCGCAAAAAAAGGTATTGCCAATGCATTGCAGTGCAAACATAGGAGAAGACGGGGAAACAGCCATTTTCTTTGGATTGTCCGGCACCGGAAAAACAACTCTGTCAGCAGATCCTGCCAGGCAGTTAATTGGTGATGATGAACACGGATGGGACGATCAGCAGGTATTTAACTTTGAGGGCGGCTGTTACGCCAAGTGTGTAAACCTGACTTCCGCAAAGGAACCGCAGATCTTCAGGGCGATACGATACGGCACCGTGCTGGAAAACACCTGCTTTTACCCGAATAGTAACCATGTTAACTTTACGGATATCTCCGAAACTGAGAATACAAGGGCGGCCTATCCTATTCATAACATGGAAAATATCGCCGTACCGTCCATCGGAAAAAGTCCTAAAAATATCTTCTTTCTAACGGCAGATGCCTTCGGGGTATTACCGCCAATTTCAAAACTGACGACAGACCAGGCGATGTACCATTTCCTGTCAGGCTATACTGCGAAAGTGGCCGGAACGGAGATCGGCATAAGCGAACCTGCTGCCACCTTTTCAGCCTGTTTTGCTAAACCTTTCTTACCGCTGCATCCCATGGCTTACGCTTTGATGCTGGGCGAAAAACTAAAAAAAGAGCCAGTAAACGTTTGGCTCATCAATACCGGCTGGACCGGCGGAAGCTATGGGACTGGTCAGCGAATCCCTTTAGTTAATACCAGGGCAATGATCGCAGCTGCTTTAGCAGGTGAGCTTAACACCGTTGAATTTATAACCGATCATACTTTCGGTCTGTCCATGCCGAAGGAGTGCCACGGTGTCCCATCTGAATTATTAAACCCTGAAAATTCATGGGCGGATGCTTACCAATACCAGCTAACCGCAAAAAAGTTAGCGCACTTATTTATCGAAAACTTTAAGCTGTATAAGAATTTTGCGACACCGGCAATCCTGGATGGCGGCCCTAAAATTAAATCTGTTTATGATATTCCTTCGCTAACCTAATTTATTATAAAAAATGAATTTCCCACCAACGTTATTATACACCAAAGACCACGACCAATGAGCAATCGTCGCTTAACGAACGACAAGAATTAGAACCGATTAAATAAATATGCATAAGAAACTAAATGAAAAAATAGCACAGTTTACGGATGCTTCGGCTATTAAAGAAAAAGGCTTGTATCCGTATTTCCGCACGATTGAATCTGCGCAGGATACCCAGGTGATCATTGATGGTAAACCTGTTTTGATGTTTGGTTCCAATTCGTATTTGGGATTAACAAATCACCCTTATATCAAAGAAGCGGCTATCCGTGCCGTAACCAAATACGGCACAGGCTGCGCTGGTTCACGGTTTCTGAATGGAACGCTTGATCTGCATATAGAACTCGAAGACCGCCTTGCGCGTTTCGTCGGCAAGGAATCCGCTATTTTATTCAGCACCGGTTTTCAGGTTAATATTGGCGTCCTATCCTGTCTGACTGGCAGAAACGACTATATTTTGCTGGATGAAATGGACCATGCTTCCATTATTGACGGCTGCCGCCTTTCCTTTTCCCGTATCGTTAAGTACGGGCATAACGACATGGGGGATTTAGAGTGTAAACTCCGTGCTCTGCCGGAAGAGGCCGTTAAACTGATTGTAGTAGATGGGATTTTTAGTATGGAAGGTGATTTTGTTGTTTTGCCTGCCATCTCCTTTCTGGCTAATAAATATGGGGCAAATATCATGATTGATGATGCCCATGCTTTAGGGGTGATCGGCAAAAATGGGTCAGGTACGGCATCCCATTTTAATCTGACCAGCCAGGTGGATCTAATTTCAGGCACCTTTAGTAAATCATTGGCCTCCTTGGGTGGTTTTGTAGCCTCGGACAGCGCAACGATTGATTATATCAAACACAGCGCGCGTTCGCTGATTTTTAGTGCCAGCATGCCGCCTTCCACGGTTGCCAGTGCGCTTGCGGCTTTGGATATTATAACACGGGAGCCGGAACGCATCATTAAATTATGGGAAAACACCCATTACGCCGCAAAATTGATGCTGACGGAAGGTTTTGACCTCGGGGCTTCGGAAAGTCCAATTTTACCAATCTATATCCGTGATAATGATAAAACTTTCCTGATTGCAAAATACCTACAGAACAACGGTATTTTTGTCAACCCTATCGTCTCGCCGGCTGTTCCTTCAAATTCATCATTGATACGCTTTTCTCTAATGGCTACTCATTCCTTCACGCAGATCGAACAGGCGGTAGAAAAGATTGCCAAAGCGTTCCGGATCTATAATATAACCGTGGTAAATGCTCAATTGGAGAAAGCGGGATAGCCTGCACTCCCAACATTTTTTCACCGGATATTCGCGCAGATAGTGCGGATCATCATGTAATTTATAACTATTTAAAAAAATGATAAACGCAAAAATAACAGCCGTTAGCGCTTACGTACCGGAACAGGTTATTACCAATCAATGGTTTGAAGATAAAATTGAGACCCAGGACGAATGGATCGTTTCCAGGACGGGCATCAGGGAAAGACGGTTTGCTGCCGAACAGCAGTTTACCAGTGACCTGGCGGTAAAGGCCGTTGAAAATCTGCTCCGCGAAAACCCTTCCATTGCTATTCAAACGGTAGATTTTATTATCGTTGCGACCACTACCGCAGACCAGGTTATGCCGAGTATGGCGAGCCGGATTCAAAATCATTTTGCAATTCCCAATGCAGGCTGTATTGATGTGATGGCCGCCTGCGCGGGATTTGTTTATGGGATCATAGTGGCAAAGGGGCTGGTAGCCGCAGGTACGCACCAAAAGATCCTGGTCATTGGTGCGGAAAACTTGTCTAAATTCACGGATTTCACAGACCGGACTTCCTGTATCCTGTTTGGTGACGCGGCGGGCGTTGCGCTTATTGAGCCTTCAGCCCGGGCAGGAATATTTAACGGGTTAACGGGCACAGACGGCAGTCACGGCAAAGACCTTTACTTATCCCAAAATAACCGGCTCATTAACGGTGAAGAAGTCGTCGTAAATGGCAAAATACATCAAAACGGGCGTGTGGTTTACAAATGGGCCGTTCAGCACATGAGCCAAAAAATCATGGAGCTGTTAGTCGTAAATAACCTGCAGCTGGCCGATTTAGACTGGATCATATTACACAGCGCCAACCTGCGCATTATCGAGGCCGTTGCTTTATCCATTAATTACCCGATGGACCGGATGCTCACCAGCCTGGAACTATTTGGCAATACTTCATCAGCCTCCATTCCTTTAGCCTGGGATTTAGCGGCCAAGGCCGGGAAAGTAAAAAAGGGCGATAAAGCGTTGCTGCTGGGTTTCGGCGGCGGCCTGACCTATGCCGGTGTTATCGTTGAAATTTAAATGATTCCCGACTGTACATTTCCTTTCCCACGCCAGTTAATGGTAATGAGGTTTCTTGATGTGGAAATACCTGATGACGGTTTTTCCGATCACACGGATTAATTCGGTATCATAAAAAGCAGACCCGGAGTCGTTTTTCTCCACCCAGGATTCGGCAGCGTCCAATCCTATCTTACAGTTTTTTCCCTCCAGCAAAATTTCAAAAGATGAATCTCTTGTACAGGGAGGAGCTATAATATAGAACAAATATGCCCTTTGCTGATATTTTACCCATAGCGGTAAGCCCATCATTAACTTTGATTCTAATAGTCCGTTAAGCTGAAAATCGTATGCTAATTCCTTGCCAGTTCTTCAACAAATAAATTGCTGAATAAGGGGTTTGACCGGTTAATCAGCTTGATCGTTATTGCGGAAGTACTGCTGACGGACAGGATCAAAATAGGCTCAGCAATCGCTAACACCGGAATAGCTTCATCAAACCTGTAAAACAGCTCTTCTTTATCAGTTTTGATCCCGGCTTTATGCCCGGAAGCTTTTACAAAGTCTTCCACAATCCCGTCAAGTAATTCTATATTATGGTTGTTTCGCTTATTTACGGCGGCAAAATCAAAACCAGCCTGTTCTAAATCGTAACCCATATGAAATGTATCCTTCATCCTATTCATTAATCTCCCGCTTTTGATGATTTAGAGCGGATACGTTGTACTTATAACTACGTCTTGAAACGCATTTCTTTAGGTCAAAAGTAATCCTTAAGTGACCAGGATAGGCTGTAAAACATCAGCCGGAATACTGATTTATATCATAGGGATGTTTGACCTTTCAAATAAATAATCCCTTAATTTTGTAATATGCCAAAATCCAAAACAGATTATTCTTTCTGGACGAAATACAAAAAATTCGCGGGTAATGAGATCATGCTTTATGTCGTCATGGTAGCCGGGATCATTTTGAGTATTGTTATCATCAGTTATTTTCGGGGCAGATAGCTAACTGACCCCGGCGTTATAAGGCTTTGAACACCAGGGTGGCATTATGGCCGCCAAAACCAAACGTATTGCTAAGGACGATAGCCACTTTTTCCTGCACGGCATCCTTTAGTAAAATCCGCATATCCGAAGGGATATCCGGGTCAATCTGAACGGTGTTGATGGTTGGCGGTATAATCTGGTCACGAATGGCCAATAAACAAATTACCGCTTCTATGGCACCCGCTGCACCCAGCAGGTGCCCGGTCATCGACTTTGTTGAACTGATGAGTGTTTTAAGTTTGGCTGAACCGGCTAAGGCCTTTATCGCCTTCGTTTCCGAAAGGTCGCCTACCAGGGTTGATGTCCCGTGGGCATTGATATAATCCACATCACTTATATTCGCCTCGGCTTCTTTTAAGGCTATTTTCATAGCCTTGGCCGCGCCAAATCCGTCGGGATGGGTAGAGGTGATATGATAAGCATCTGCGGTCATGGCGGCTCCTTTGAGTTCTCCGTAAATGGTCGCGCCTCTTGCCCTGGCATGTTCGTAATTTTCCAGTACCAACGCCCCAGCACCTTCACCCATTACAAAACCATCCCTTCCTATATCAAAAGGTTTAGAAGCCTGTTCAGGGTTTTCATTTTGTGTTGACATGGCCTTCATTGCACAAAAACCGCCAATGGAAGCCTCTGTTATAGGCGCTTCCGATCCACCTGAGATGATTATTTTAGCCTTACCCAACCTGATGTAATTAAAAGCGTCCATGATGGCGGTGTTGGCGGTTGCGCAGGCGGATACCGTAGTAAAGTTAATGCCCATAAACCCATGCCTGATCGAGATCATGGCAGAGGACATATTGGCAATCAGCTTCGGCACAAAAAACGGGCTGTGCCTTGGTATCTTTTTCCCTTCTACATAGGCAGTCACCTGCTGCTCAAAAACCCCCATTCCGCCTTGCCCGGAACCCCATATCACGCCGACATCAAAGGGCGATAGTTTAGCCATATCAAAACCGGAATCTTTGATAGCCTGGTCAGCGGCTACCAGAGCATATTGCGTAAACAGGTCGGAGCGCTTCAGGTCATGCTGGTTTAAAAAATCAGCCGCATTAAAACCATGAAGCTGGCAGGCAAATTTCGTGCGGAACAAATCCGGGTCGAACCTTTCAATCCGCGATGCGGTAGGCTTGCCATTAATAATATTTTTCCAGAAGGATTCAATCTCATTACCTGATGGGGCCAGTACACCCAGCCCGGTTACCACTACACGGTGAAGTCGGTTCATTATATTTTCCTTGTATTAAATATTCGTATAGGTAATTAAAGCCTCGCTCTATTGAACGATGCAGCCCAGGGTCACGTTTAAATGCTGCTGCTTAATATGTGGCTAAACTATCCACATCAATTCATGAAAAGATGGTAAAACATCACTCGGGTAACTGATATATATCAGGAATATAATTAAGGAATGTATCTTATTGGTTCCCTGACTGGGCTCGAACTATAAAATTAAAACCTATTTACTATATTCTTGGAGTAATTTTCATAAACGATAGGAAAGTTTTTTTTAGTTTTCCCTCTTTTTATTTGTAAGAAATTGATGATCATTTTTTTTTACAAAACAACTCATTGGTACGTCAAAAGCTTTCTAACTATACATATAAAATACTGCTTTTCAATAGCTTATAAAAACAGTTCAAAAATCCAATTAGATCAAAAGGGTTATTCATTTTCAAAAGAGGTATCGCTTATTTAATTCTTTGCGAAAAGCCAGCCAGATTATAACTTACCGGAATTGTGCTGCTACCTAAACGGTAAATACCAAATTTTAAATAATAGCCATTATCGTCATTACGGCCAACTAATATCTGCTGATTATCAACAATGTGTTTTTTCACCGCTTTACCATTGTCTGTATAAGTCATTTGTATATCCAGCTTACCTGTTTTTGTAATGGTTTGCGCTTCACGACCGTATGTAGACCAGGTAACGTCAACATTAAAGGTTATCCATTGGCCTTTAGGGAAATCTTCATAAGGTAATTTATAGGCAATAGTTGATGCCTTATATACTGATTTTAAAGGCTGCATAATTGGTGTGCGCTTTACATTTGCGTTGGTGCTATCGGAGTTATCGGTCATCCAACTGCTTTCCGAATTAGCCTTTATATAAAAAAAGCCGTCAGAAAAGCCAAAAGCTAAAGGAGGGTATCCACCTTGCTCTACCCGCCATCCGTTGGGCTTATCGGCAATTTTGTAAACAATGTTCCCATCTTTGTCGGTCGATTTTATTTTATCGTAGCCCTTGTCATCCTTAAAGGTCATCCGCTTACATAATTCCACAAAATCATCTACAGATAATTTAGTTGCTTTACCGCCGGGCGGAGTTACCACCGTTCTATCGGGCATGCCATGCCATTGCGCAAATATGGTGTTGGTGTTAGACGGAAAATCGGCAGGTAAGTAAAAAGAAAAAGTATAACTATCGGATGAGCCCTGCGGCACCATACCTTTACCATGCAGGTAAACGCCTTTCATTATCAGATCATCATGATAAGTTCTTTCGGGGAGGCTTTTAAAATCATCATGTGTAGCATAGGCATAAGAAAGTTCTGCCCGTCCTTTCGTGCCTTTTCCACCATAGTCAGCTAATGTATTATCCTCTTCTTTTAATGAAAACCGGTAAGATGGTTTGCCGTTAAAAAGATTGGTGTAATCATACTGAATAGCGTTAGGTTTTTTAATGCCTATTGCCACCCATTGGCCATCAATAATATCATTTCTTTTTGCGCTGTCTTGTTCTACAGATACCCGTGTAAGAATGGGTACTAATGTGGGCTGTTGAGCCAATGCATTTTGAGCCAATACCAAATTGATACCGATTAATAATAAGGTGTGTATGTTTCTCATAGTTTTTTTAAGGTTTCGGGGTTAGATCGGATACTTTGCTATTGTTAATCAACGCCTTCCAGAGAAATGGTAAATTTATTACCCAATGTTTTAGCTTAATTTATCTGCGACTTATAATCAAGTTTCGCAACATCTGGCAATTCATCGACGACTTCTTTCCTGATTATTTTTCCTTGTTGCATCTCCAAAAGCATTGAACTACCTGGTATCTCCGGCTTATAGTTTTTGCCAGCTATATTTATGGGTAACGCACCATAGTTAAACAGCGACCCTACCTGGCTATCTGTAACTTGTAGTGCCGCCGGTTGATTGCCGTCAAGCTGCGCCTGTATTTCCCACTGACCTATTTTGAGATGGATTATCGAGTTGGCATTCGTTAGTGTTTGCAAAACTTCAGGTTTACCGTCTTTAACTTGAATCACGGTCAAAAATCGAAACTTTTGAGCTGGTGTCGAGGTGATGCCCGCATGCCATTGAGGTTTAAAATCTTTGATCTGCCCTTCGTCGTCTGTAACTTTGGCCCAGTTTACTGCAGGCTCTGTAAATTGATCATGTACAACCATTTTCAAAGGCGAATTGGCAAACACACTCGCATTTACTTCGCCGAGATCAGTTTCGACTTCGAAATTTTGCTGGTTTGCGTTGCTTGTTGGCTGTGCGACAATTTTATAGTAAGGTGCATGAAACTGTGTTGTCCACTTAACAGGTTTTGCGGCCTCCAATTCATCATATAAAATAATATAATCGCCATCTAATTGCAGCATGTGCCTCCGATAGAGCTTTACGCCAACATCGCCGTAGCCATTTTGTTTGTCCGGGATAACGTTGATCTGTTTAAAGCGATCGAGCCAAAACTCACTTTTAATATCGCCGTAAGCATTTGATGCATCACCTAAGGCATATTGTATATGATCCCCACTGATAGCGCGTGGTATCCAGCCGTAACCCTCCTCGCCAAGTTTTTGGCCAAGACTATCAGCCAATATGGTACAATACGCCCGCGATGTGCGGTAATACAATAAGTTGTGCCTATCGCTAAAATTACTGTAATAGCCGCTGCCGCCAAATATTGTTTTCCCCTTATAATTAACGGTGAACGCATTTTGTGAAGCGTGGCCATGCCCCGACGAACCAAAGGGGCTGCTAAAAAGGTAACTGCTCAGACTTTTAGAGGCATTAGCTAAATCCTGATGCATGGCCACAACACCAACATCAGGGAATACCCTGCTTTTTGGAAGTGTTGCTGGTGATAAAACAGGAAGCCTTCTGCTGGGATCATAATTTAGTAAACGGAACAGCAGAAACACATCCGTACCTCTAAAAAAATCCGGATTATCTTTTTTGATCTGCGACACGTACCAATTTAAATAAGGATTATTGATCTTGTAAGTCAACGCATCGGCAAACCAGGCCTGCCCTTTGTTCATATTCGGTATATTTTCCCACATATCGCCAATGGCTGTTGATGCCGAGTTTGGCGGATAAGTATAGAGCATATAGTATGGCAGGTTCTGCATCCATGCCGTCTGGAAATAATCAACACCACTAAAATCGCCGAACATTTGCGACAGGTATATAAACGATTGAAAATTTACCCTGAAATAACCATTACCCTCGTGCCATCCGCCATCGGTAGTTCCCAGGATCGGGAAACGCGCCGACCACACTTCGTACATGTAAGTCAACCATTCTTTCGCTTCAGGCACTTCGTTTACAACAGCAATTGTACCGATGGCCAGGTTACGCATCGTGATCTGCCATACGTGGTTATCGCACACGTGCAATTCAAACCGGTTAGGTAAATGATCGTATACTCTTTTGGCCCTTATCCGGATAACATTTCTTATCAGTTCCTTTTCATCGTTATTCAAAAAGGCATAACCTGCATCATAAAACCAGCCCAGAGCCTCTAAAACTGCACCGCTGGTAAAATCGTCACTGGTGGCCAGGCCATCAGGATTCATGCGGGCAATAATTAAGGCTCTTTTCTTGGCATCCTGAATGAAACGTTCATCATTGGTTAATTGGTAGGCGATACAAAGATTATGCACAGGTGTTCCTACAAAATCGCCAAAGCCATGATACATCCGCTCGATGATCAATTTCTTTTCCAAAGGCGTTTTATTGGTTGTATCAATTTCACGCATCGGCTTTTCGCTTGGCAGCGGCGTATTCATAATCCTCTCCGCAAAGGCAATAAATTTTTTAGCCTCGGGGTTCTGCAGGTTATTACGATAAAACTTTTCACCTATCTGGCTCATATTCCAAAGACGCGGATGCGGGCCTTCGTTTTTGGTTAAAGCCACATTTACCGGCGGCGGTATTTTTTCACCGGTATTACTTTGCCCAACCACAAAATCATAAACATCCGACCATGTCCATTTTTCATTGTTTACTGAATACCCATATTTCCAATACCAATGCCCTGGTTTAAGAGCCTGGTGCAATGGGTACATTGCCCAGCGTTGGGCATCGCTGGTAATAAGTACGTTTTTAAAATCTTTATCATCTGACAGCATTACTTTGTAAGTCACGCCGCTGATTACATTACTCGCTGAATCATCGCTGCCGCTTTCCATAGGCAATATCATTTTTTTGCCGTTGGTACCCGGCCAAAGTAAAGCGGGGTGATTATTTGGTACTGTAATGCCATTTGCCGGATAAGGCCACTCGCGCACCCGTGCATGTAATTTTTCAACATTCAATTTAATGAATGCTGATTTTACGGGTACTTGCTGGCCATAAGCTGCCAAACATGTTAAACTTATACTTAGAAATAATAACTTGGTTTTCATAATTATCAAGGCTTGTTAAAGCCGCATCTGGCATTAATGGTTATTTAATAAAATCATCATTATTCTTGATACACCACTGTTTTAAATAGGCTCTCATATCTTGAAGGTTCTTTTTATAGGCAGGCTTTATCGCTAGATTATTCATTTCTCCGGGATCTTTTTTCAAATCGAAAAGTTGCTCCCTATTACTACCCTTGTTATATACGATGTATTTAAGATCCGGCGTGATTACCGCCCGACCGCTTATACCCAGCAAAGCCTCATTGTCGGCAAAGTCGGTTTCGATCACCAATGTATCACGAAGTTTGACGCTTGGATTGGAGATCCTTTTACCAATATCATCCCCTTTTAGGCTGGTGGGTTTAGGTATGCTTGCAAATCCACAGATGGTTGGAATAATATCGATACCATTACATACCAACATATCATCTGTACGGCCTTTCCATTGGCCTAATTTTGAAACAATAAAGGGTACGTTAGCTGATTCTTCATACAAAACCTGCTTTTGGTTCCATCTATGCGCGCCATAACCGTCACCATGATCTGCGGTAAAAATGATAATCGTATTGTTTTCTACTCCATATTTTTTTAACGAGGCTAAAACCATCCCAATATAATTATCTGCCTTTTCTACAAGGCGGTTATAAGCCCAGCGGTACTGCCGCCATTGCCCGGCATTCCAATTTACTGAAGGATAGGTACCGGAGCTTACTTCTTTCTGTTGCTCGCGGATAACGGAAGGTTCATCTGCCGGGATATTCCAGTTAGAAGGTAACAAGGGGCATTTAGAAGGATCAGGTGGTATATCTAACAAATCCATTTTCAGCGCATCACCTCTTGCCCATTCACATATATCATGCGGGTTTAAAAACGAAGCAACAAGCAGAAAAGGGTGATCCTTATTTTCCTTAATAAACCTGGCGCAGAATGAGGGCGTAGCAGCATCGTTATAATCCAAAAAATTGCTGTTTTGAACAGTCTGAAAACCGTGCTGGCTAATCTTGCTAACCGGAACCGGTAAATGCCATTTACCCATATATCCGGTTTTATAACCTGCGTTTTGAAATATCTTACCCATCATTATCAAACTGTCGGGCCATTGGCCATCCTTTTCCTCGGCATTGGCTTTGAATCCGGTTTGATAGGGCATTTTCCCGCTGAATATCGCTGTACGTGAAGGTGTACATAGGGGCTGTGCACAATAAGCCCGGGTGAAACGTACGCCATTAGCAGCCAGCTTATCCATTGCGGGAGTATGCAGGTCTTTATTACCGGCATTACTCATGGCGCTTGCCGTTTGCTGATCGGTTATAATGATCAGGATATTGGGGCGTTGCGTAGTTTGTGCAAATGCGGTTTCCGTAAACATTGCAATAGCAACTACGAAAATTATTTTTTTTATCATTTAAGCTTTAAAATTAGTAGCCGTTATTTTGTCCAATATTTGGATTTATATCTCTTTCATTAACCGGAATAGGATACAATTCACTCTTTCCTTCAACATAATTGGTTGATGCCGTGTAATTAAAGTTACTTCTTATGGCTAGTGTAGCTTGCTTGGTAGCCAATAACGTTGGGCCTAATATATTCCATCTAATTAAATCCGATCGTCGCTCTCCTTCAAAACACAATTCCCATGCTCTCTCATTTTGTACTGCAGTAAAAAAACTGGCGTAATTCAATCCCGCTAAATCTACAGCAGGGTCTGCCGTGGTTACTGGTTGACCATAGGCCCGTCTTCTAACCATATTAATGGCATCATACGCTAGTTGATCCGGCCCTCCATTTAATTCGTTTTCTACCTCTGCGCGAAGTAGTAACAGATCTGAGTAACGCATTATTACGGTATTAATGTTTGTAGAAGCACGTTCCAATATATCATTAACCTGATATTGTCTGGCCCATTTTGCAGACGTCCATGTTTCATCACTTCTGGTATTTATAACCAGGGGCACTTGTGCACCGGTTGCACTTACAGTATAGGTGGCTATTGAGAAATCTCTTCTCAAATCTCCGGTCGCAAAAGTTTGCCAAAAAGGCCTGAGGGCTAATTCCCTGCCATTGGTTACAGCGTAAATACCTGCCGCGGTAAGTGGTGAACCATAGATTACTCCCAACCAATTGCCGCCGCTTGCACTGCCAGCAGCATTAAAAAACGCGACCTCGAACATGCTTTCTGTGGGCTCTAAAACGCCCTGACATTGATTTTTAAAAACCTGGGCATAACTGGGATTAAGCTTATAGAGGTTTTGAGCCATTATATCATTGATCTCTGTTTGGGCCAATTTGTAATAATCCAGATAATTGGCAGGCCGTGTCATTTGCCCGGTTTGGCTTTCAGAATAACCGCCGGCGTTTAAGGCAACACGGGCCAAAATTGCTTCTGCACCCCATTTACATATTCGCTCATCTGTTGGCAATGCAGTAGGCAGAACGGCTGCCGCATCTTGCATGTCTTTAATTATTTGAGTATAAATTGTGTAGCGATTTGTCCTGGGAAGTTTAAAATCATCGCCAGTTTGCGACGGGGTTAATTTAAAAGGGACATCACCCCATAGACGTACCAATTCTGAGTAATAAAATCCTCTAAGAAACTTCGCTTCGCCCAACATTCTATTGAGGTCAGTTTGTTGAGCTGCTGTACCGGATTTATAAAGTGTCATTTCCGGTATTTGTTGAATCACCAGATTTGCCCGGTCTATGCCAGCGTAAAGCGCGCTCCACATTGTGTAAAATCCGGGTGTTTGGGCAGTGCCCTGGTAATGGCAGATTACCCTATAATCTGTAACTAAATCAATACCTGATGTTTGGCTAATGTCGGTATCATTATCGGTGATAAAAGACAGATAAGCCCCATAAGCATTCTGGCTGGACATTGCGTCGTATACACCCAATGTAGCTGCATAGGCTTCACTTTCATCTGCAAAGTAATTGGAAGTAGTAAAAAGAGAATATGGTTTAGGCTGCAAAGATTTTTTACACGAAACAAGTGGCATGGTAATAAAAAATGCTACTGTCAGCCAAAAATGTTTTTGAATGGGATTGATAAAATTTTTCATCTTATTAGTTTAATTAAAATGATACGTTAACACCTGCTACAAATGATCTGGCCCTTGGATAAGCACTAAAATCTACTCCTGGGGTTAGCGGGTTGCTAAGAGTACTTACTTCGGGATCAAAACCCGAGTAACTGTCAAATACATATAAGTTATATCCGGTAACGTAAATACGTGCGCTTGCGATTTTTATCCTACTTAACCATTTTTGGGGTAAAGTGTAGCCGAGGCTTACATTGTTAACACGTAAAAAAGATCCATTTTCAATTACATTATTGTACGCGAGTACGCTAGATACGCCATTATAAGCAGGAATAGTTTTACCCTTATTTAAAGCAGCAAGTTCAACCGGGCTGGTTATCAATTGTCCCTGACTATTTATAGTTGTCCAACGATTAGCGAAATAAGCGAATGTATTTTGGTAGCCTAAACTCAGGTTAGAGTTATTAAGCAGGTTGGCATTGTAGATGCTGTTGCCATAAGTAAAATTCAAGAAAATACTTAAATCAAACCCCTTATAGCTAAATGTATTATTTATACCACCGGTAAATTTGGGGTTTGCATTACCTATATCAGTACGATCATAATCATTGATAATTCCATCGGGAACTCCATTTGGCCCGCTTATATCTTTAAATTTGATAGAACCTGGCTGTACGGTTGTACCACTTTGTACCACGCCCGGTTTAAGGGTATAAACATTTGTTGTTGGGTTATAATTAAAATCGCTAACCTGGTAAAGGCCATTAGATACATAGCCATACATAATTCCAACAGGCTTGCCAACTTGCAAAATATAGTCATTGGAAGTAGTATAACTGGGAATCAATAATGATGTCTGGCCTGGGCCTAAGCTCAATACTTTTGTGCTGTTAAACGCGATATTGAAGTTTGTGCGCCAATTAAAATTTGTGGTTCGAACATTTATAGTGTTCAAGGTAAATTCCAACCCTTTACTTGATGTTGTACCGATGTTTTGTAACTGAGTTGTAAAGCCTGAACTTGCCGGAATAGGGCTATTGTAAAGCAAATCTTTCGATCTGTTATCGTAATACTCAGTTGTTAAAGTTATTCTTTGTTTCAGAAGGCCTAAGTCCAAACCGATGTTACGTGATTGCACGGTTTCCCACTTTAAAGTTGGGTTAGCCAGGGTGTTTTGATATGTAGTTGTTACTGGTTGGTTGTTTAACGGATAGCTACCTGTTGTAAGAACCCCAAGTGCCGCATAATTTGGTATGCGGTTATTTCCTGCCTCGCCATAACTGACGCGTAATTTAAGATCGGAAATCAGCGGTACATTTTCCATGAATTTTTCCTGAATAATCCTCCATGCAGCTGCTACAGATGGAAAATACCCCCACAGATTATCACTGCCAAACTTTGAAGAACCATCTGCTCTTAAAGTTGTGGTAAGCAAATATTTATCTTTATAAGAGTAGTTAGCGCGGCCAAAAAAGGAAATTACCTTATCATCCTCGGCAGACGAAGTCGGGAAGCCGGCGACTGTTCCTTGCTGTAAGCTATTCCAACCCAAATTATCAGCCGGGAAACCAGATGCTGAAGCAGTTACTGCATCATCATAATCATAAATATATTCCTGCCCTACCGTTACATCAAGTTTATGATCTTGTTTAAATACATTATTATAAGAAAGTGTATTGCTATAGTCGACATGTTTTACAGTATTATCATTGATGCTACCATATGCCCCATCGCTACGAATGGCTAATATAGAAGAAGCAGTGTTAAATTCTTTATCAACGTTGCCTCCTGTGGTATAACTAATCAATCCCCTATAACTTAAATGGCTATTTATAGTGTATTGAAGCGTGCCGCTTGCATTCAATGATTGTATGATATTTTGACGAGGTTCGTTAGCAATAGTAACGAGCGGACTTTGAAACGCCGGCGAACCCGGATTAGGGTCTAAAGGGTCAGTAACCTCCGTCAGCAGGGTGGCATCACTAACGTTAGCTCCTGCAACAGGGCGCGTTTGCAACAATGTTTGCAACAAGCTTAGCCTTGCATTACCACCTGTTTGTGTACTTAACCCAGTTATTTCCTGATTTGAATAGTTTACAATAGCATTTAACGAAAGCTTGTCGTTAATTTTATGGTTCATCATTATCTTACCAATATTTACGGTTGAGCCACTGCCTACCATAACTCCCTGGTCATAATTACGAGAATAAAAAATATTGAATGTGGATCCATTTTCACCTCCGCTGATACTAACTTTGTTGTATTGGCTTATTGCTGTTTGGCCGAAAACCTCTTGTTGCCAGTTAATTCCGGGCCTATTTCCATAACGTTGCTGCAACGAATCAAAAGAGCCATAAACACTTGTAAAAGCAGACAACAAGGCGGGGGTAGTTAATGCTTTTTCATACTGTAAAACAGTATATTGATATGGGTTTAACAGTGGAATATCGCGGGTTACTTTTTTTGCACCTACATATCCATCATAGTTAATTCTAATTTGCCCCGGTTTTATTTGTTTGGTGGTTACCAGGATAACGCCGTTAGCACCCCGTGCGCCGTAAATAGCTGTAGCAGATGCATCTTTCAATACATCAACAGATTCAATATCCATTGGATCTAAAAAACTTAACCCATCAGTTTGAGGGACACCATCTACAACATATAATGGTTGGTTACTTTGGGTGATTGACGTACCGCCCCTGATTACAATGGAAGGTGTTGAACCAGGTGTACCATCGGAGGTGGTTACCTGAACCCCTGCCAGTCGTCCTTCCAATGCCTCTGCAACATTTTGAACCGGCACTTTCGCAATTTCGCTACCACTTACAGACGATATTGCACCTGTTAAATCTTTGCGCTTTACCTTTTGGCCGTAACCGGTTATCACCACCTCGTCAAGGCTACTTTTTGCATCTAATAATTTTGCATCAATGGTAGTTCTTCCATTTAGCTTCTCTTCTACAGCCTGAGTACCAATAAAAGAAAAAGATATGGTGGCATTAGGCTGCACCTTAATTTGGTAAGAACCATCGTTTGCCGAAACAGTCCCGTTCGTAGTTCCTTTTTCACGGATTGTTGCCCCAGGAATAGGCTTGTCATCCCCACCCCTCACTATTCCTTTTATAGTAATAACGTTCTGCGCATACAGCACGTTAACTACCGTTAACAAAAATAATATAAGTATAATTTTTTTCATTTTACTTCCATTTTAGGTTTTTCTAAAGCTTATATTGTTTATAGTTTCAGGGTTAGGTTAACTGATACGGTTTATTAATATACAATGCATTGGCTACTGTTTTAACAGTAGCTGTTAGCAAATACTCATCAAATGACTGGGCTGCTGCGTTTGCTGTAATATTGGTAAAGCCGTTAATGCCTGTCAATAAAATCCCCGCTTGTGTTACTTTATTCTCAGCATTGAGTAGGGTTGCATTATCCTGGTAATAAACAGTACTGAGGGCACCAATCGCTGAGTCGTTATAATTGGTGGGATCCACTACGCCGGTGTCTGTTGCGCGGTCGCTAAGCCAGGGGCGAAGGTTTATTAAATTGGCTATCTGTAAATCGTATATCATTTTACGCAATTGAGCTGAATGACGCGCTTCTACTGAATGGATTTGAGCAGCAGCAGCTAACACTGATTGATTGGAAACCATGTTTGCCAATTGGCCCTTATAGGCCCTAACACCAAAATCTTCGATAGACATGGCTGTGCGCAAAAATGTGGAATAGTTTGTAGTAACATTAGTCGATATCGTGGTATAGTTAAATGCGGTATAAGGCATCGGAGCCTGTGGTACACCTCCCAATTGGGTGATGGTTGCTATTAAAAGATTAATATGCGCCTGTTCATGGGCTCTTATAATTGTGATGATTGGCACTGCCGCAGCCGGAATCAGTGTAGGGGTGGCTGTTAATGCATTATTGTAAAGATTAAATTCCAAATATTCTAATGCCAAAGCCAGGTTCAAGGCACTTACCACAGTTGTATTAACGGTTGTTTGTCCGTAGGCTTTCTGAAACATGCCAGTCAGTGCGACTGGTAGTGCGGCCATAGACAGTTTTTTTCCGATATCGAAAAAATTGCGCATCGCTTTTCGCCTGGGATTTAATCTTTCATAAATCTCGCCATCAATCTTTCCTATTTCGTCAATTATGTTTAAAATATCCATATAAATTTAATGTTAGAAATTTATTACCTTGAGTGGAGTTTTGATATATTTACTAAGCTGCGGCAATACCTTATCTGGTGTTAAGGCAGCATCCAAACCATTCGCATCAACGGCACCTAAAGCAGATAAAGCATTCAAGTCTGCAAAATCGTTGGTTATTACCTGCCCCCGCACCCATGCTGCGTGGCGTGCTTCAACCGAAACTATCTGGCTTAAAATAGTTAGCGTAAAACTTTGTTGGGCTCTGGCTAAAACTCCGTTATAGGCAGCCACGCCAAGATCTTCAAAGGTTTTAGCAGCAGTAAGCACTGCTGTTGCATTAGTAAAATCTATGGACGAAAAATCAAAATCAAGATTACCAATTCCAGCTTCTACTAAAAAATTTTTAAGAAACTCACGATGGGCAATTTCGTGTAAACTAATATCGTTAAAAAAACTTGTTTGGGTAGCTGTAAAAGCGGAGGGATAGGCAGCACTAACTTTAGCATAAAATGCTGCTTCCAGCTGCTCCAAAACATATATATAGTTGAATATCCCAATATCATCTTTAAAATCTATCGTACTCCCATCATTAATCTGGGGTTTACTGCTCAAACTTTTATCTTTTTTACAACTAAGCACTCCAGTTGTTAATACAAAAGCCCCTGTGAATTTCAGAAAATGCCTTCGCTGCAATTTACCTGCGGAGAAGCTGGTTCTGCTTTCCACTGCTTCATAATTACTTATTTCCATAATCTTTAGTTTATCTTAATTATTAGTAGTTCTATATGAATCAAATCACTTTTGCTTTTGGCCTATATTAATGTCGTTAACTGGTTCTTCGTGGTTTTAACGCCAACAAAACTAAAAACCAGTGTGGTTCTATATTTTACCTTAAATAGAGCAATTACCGTTATTATCGATAGTCTATCAATCAGTTATGTTTTTTAATAATTGGGTTGCTTTAAAAGCATGGCATTTGGTATTAGCGAATGTAGGGACGTGCATTAAGAAACTATTTTGAATTTATCCAAAATGCTATCAGTTTTGATGAATTGTAAAAAAAACAAACAGACAGCCCGCAACAGGTAAGTCCCTCCTTGATAAACGAGACTGAATACTTACAACCTTAATAGGTATTCAACATTATTGAAACATTTCGATTGAAAATTAAAAGCCCGTCCGAATGATCAGGCTTACCTTCACATTGCTTTAAAATAGCTGAAACAACCAAATTATTAAACCATATCTGGCCCATGAGAAAAAAAATCATCTTGTCATTTACCCTCTTTGTTTTTACTTTTTATTGTTGTGCTCAAAAAAAATCGCTCGCCGAACCCGAACAATGGTTAAAAAAAACCAATGAAGTGATCCATTACCAATTAATTAAAGCCGCCGAAATTTACAAACCCGGCTTTAACCCGCGTTCTGTTAATCCTGATGGTACGGTTCGATTAGCGCCGCTGCCTGATTGGACCGCGGGTTTCTTTCCGGGAAGCCTTTGGTATGGATATGAGATTTCGGGGGATAAAAAGCTAGAGGAACAAGCGCAAAGATTCACGCTTTCGCTGGATAGCGCCAGGTATATCACAAACACGCATGACCTTGGCTTCCTATTGTTTTGTTCCTATGGCAACGCCTATCGTATTACCGGCGATAAACAATATCTGCCCGTACTTGCTGATGGTGCTAAGAACCTTTTTGCACGTTTTAATCCTAAGGTTGGTGTGATCCGTTCATGGGATTTTGGCGACTGGCATTACCCGGTAATCATCGATAATATGATAAATCTCGAATACCTCTACTGGGCAGCCAAAGCATTCAATCGGCCCCTTTATACTAACGCCGCCAGTACGCATGCCATGACAACGCTTAAAAATCATTTCAGAAAGGACTATAGTTCATACCATCTTGTTGATTATGACCCTGCAACAGGCAAAGTGCTAAAAAAGATGACCCACCAGGGTTTGTCTGATGAATCATCTTGGGCAAGAGGACAAGCTTGGGGCTTATACGGTTATACGATGTGCTATCAAAATACTAAAAACCCAAAGTTCATTGAGCAGGCCGAACATATTGCAAGTTTTATTATGAATAATCCGCACATGCCTAAAGATAAAATACCAGCCTGGGATTTTGATGTTCATAATGCGCTTGAAACAGATCTGCCTGCCATTAAAGATGCATCTGCTGCGGCTGTAATGGCTTCCGCTTTACTTGAACTTAGCACACAGGTAAAAGATGGACAAAAGTATTTTGACTATGCCGCTTCAATACTCAAAACGCTTTCCTCTGATGAGTATTTGGCAAAACCCGGCGAAAATCATTTTTTCATATTAAAACATAGTGTTGGTGCATTTTTATACGACTCTGAAATTGATACCCCACTTGATTATGCCGACTATTATTATCTGGAAGCTATAAAACGATATATGGAAATTAAACACGTTAATCTGAAAAAAGGTTAAAAACTAAGATTAATTTTAAAGATATAAGCAATGAAGAAATCAATCATATTAATAGGTTTTATACTTAGTTTTTTAGCAACACAGGCTCAGGAGATAAAACTGGATAAAACAAGCTTTAACGCTCTCGATCTCACGTACCCAGGCTTGGAACAGGTTAATAAATTGGTAAATAACGGAGATTATGAAAAGGCAGCACAACAATTATTGCAATATTACAGGAACCGCACCAAAGTAAAACTTACCGAGTATAATCCTGATGATAAGATTAGGTATATCGGTAAACAACTTCCAGAGGCCACTATGGAAAAGGCTGACAAAGCATTACTACACCAGTTTCAGCCACACAAAGGCTATGGTTATTTTGATTATGGAAAAGACATTAACTGGCAGTTATGGCCAGTGAAAGACAACGAAGTGCGGTGGCAACTGCACCGGGTTTATTGGTGGCAGTCTATGGGATTGGCCTACTGGTCGACCGGCGATGAGAAATATGCTAAAGAATGGGTGTTTCAGTTTAGGGATTGGGTGAGAAAAAACCCATTGGGCCTTTCGGCCGACAATGATATGTATGCCTGGCGACCTTTAGAAGTATCTGAAAGGGTACAAAGCTTGCCCGGTACTTTCAACATGTTCCTTTATTCACCCAGCTTTACACCACAGTTCTTGTTAGAATTTTTGAACAGTTATAATGAGCAGGCAAGCTATATCCAGGCGCATTACTCTACCGTTGGCAATCACCTGCTTTTCGAAGCACAGCGGGTAGTTACCGCAGGCTGCTTTTTTCCTGAACTCAAAAATGCTGAAAGTTGGCGAAAAAGTGGCGTAAGTGTACTGAACAGAGAAATAACAAAACAGGTTTACCCCGATGGCATGCAGTTTGAACTTTCTCCTAATTATCATAACGCAGCTATCGACATTTTTTTAAATGCATTACGCACTACACAACTAGCAGGTGAAGAAGATGATTTCCCTGCCAGTTATAAGAAAACAGTAGAAAACATGATCCTGGCTACGATCAATTTTTCTTTTCCAGATTACACGTTCCCTATGTTCGGCGATTCGTGGCTTGCTAACAAGCAAGCTATGCTTAAAGAATACCAGCCCTGGGCAGCGGCATTTCCGGATAATCAGGTTATTCGTTATTTCGCTACTGATCATCAGCAAGGGTCAGCTCCCTCCTATTTGTCTCATGCACTCACAACCGCTGGTTTTTATATATTCAGGAACAGCTGGGAAAATAATGCGACAGTTATGGTATTAAAAGCCAGCCCTCCGGGAGAATTTCATGCGCAACCCGACAATGGTACTTTTGAACTATGGGTAAAAGGCCGTGATTTTACGCCAGATGCAGGTGTTTACGTTTACAGCGGGGATAGTGCGATTAATAAGCTGAGAGAGTCCTATAGGCAAACCAGGGTACACCAAACCCTTACGCTCGACGATCAGAATATGGTGATTACCCAAGCCGCGCTTAACAAATGGAAAACCGGAAAAGATCTGGATGTCCTTACCTATACCAATCCAAGCTACAAGAATCTGGATCACAAGCGTAGTGTGTTATTTATCGATCAAAAATACTTTGTGATTATAGATCAGGCTATAGGCAATGCTACCGGAAACCTGGGCATTCATTTTCAGTTGAAAGAAGACAGCCAACCCGTTTTTGATACCAAAAGCAACTCGGTACATACTTCTTATACCGATGGTAATAACCTTTTAATACAATCATTGACCGGCAAGCTAAAAGAAGAACCGGGAAAGGTATCCTACGCGTATCGTACGGAAGTACCTCGCCCGGCTTTTGTTTTTGAGAAACCCAAAGCTGATGATAAACCTCAGTATTTTATTAGTGTTGTTTATCCTTATGATGGTTTAAAGGCACCCGAAATTAGCTTACAGGAAAATAAAGGATCTAACCTGGAAAAAGGACAGTTAGATATGACGATCACGATCAACGGGAAGAAGAAAGTGATCGCCACACAGTTGAATTAATAGATCTATATCATGAATGCTTTTGCTGCACAACCTAACAAGCCCGCCTGATTACCCAATTGCGCGGCAACAATGCATGTATGCTTTGAGGATACCGGGATGGTTTTACGCCTTACCCGGTTTCCTATTTCTTTAATATAAAAGCTACCGGCCTCGCTTATACCACCGCCTATCACCACCTTCTGCGGACTAAAAATATTGACGAACCCGGCAATGCCTGATGATAGGTAATCAAAATGCTCATGCATGGCCGTTACAGCATGTGGTTCGGCGGCCAGGTAGTTTTTCACGATAAGCTGCCCCGTAAATTCATCGCTGTAGCTTACCCCGTGCAGCTCTGTATATCTGCTTACGAGCGCCTTTACAGAAGCATAGGCCTCCAGGCAGCCCAATGCACCGCAGGCACAGCGTTTTCCACCATGGCTTATAGTGATGTGCCCCATTTCGGCACCACGGTTTTTATAACCGCCATAGGGCTGTCCATTAATAATAAGACTGCCACCGATCCCCGTTCCCACAGTCAAAAAGACCACATCCGTACAACCTACTGCCGCGCCGTAAAGTTGTTCCCCAATTCCCATCATGTTCACATCATTATCAACGGTTACATTCAGATGAGTAGAGGCGGTAATGATGTTTCCCAGCTCAACGCCTATAAAATCCGGTAGATTATCGGCGCCGCCAATAACAGTATTATTATCTATAATACCCGGGAAACCAATTCCAACACCTGTAATTTTACCCGGCGCTTGCGCTGCACATTTTCTTACAGCCGCTATTATCAACGCTATTATTTCGCCCTGTGTGTAAGTTTGATCGATGGGGAAACGGAAAGAGTATAACAACTTGCCGCCATCATCCACAACTCCGCACTTTAGGGATGAACCGCCTATATCGATTCCTATTGCATAAGATCTTTTCAATGTTTTTGAATTTATTTATTCAAAAATCGGTTTAGGGTGGCTATTCTAATTTAGAAAACGGGTTTTTATATTTTGAATTTGTGTAATCCTTAGTTTTTTTCCAGATCTTTTTTGGCAAGATATTCAGTAGGCATGCAATCGTAATATTGTTTGAAAGCCGTAGAGAAATATGATGGCGAATTAAAGCCCGACATATAAGCAACCTGCGCTATCGTATATTGACGCTGCTCCATCAGTTCAACAGCTTTTTTAAACCTTATCCGTTTAATAAAATCTGTTACCGATTCGCCAGTGATCGCTCTTAACTTTAAATAGAGATTTGAGCGACTCATGCCTATCTCCCTACTGAACTTATCGACCGAAAAATCAGATTCGGAGAGATTAGCTTCAATTAAAGAGATAGCCCGCCTTAAAAAATCTTCATCCAGGGTATTAAAAGCAATGTTTTCAGGAACTATTTCTTTTGATGAGGAATAAAATTCTTTTAATCTTTTACGGGAGCGTAATATGTTTTGCACCTTGGCCTCAAGTAAACTCATTGAGAATGGTTTGGTCACGTAATCATCTGCTCCCATCTCCAGACCCCTAATTTGCTGTTGAGTGTCTGCCTTGGCCGTTAGCAACAACACTGGTATATGGCAAGTTTGGATATTTTGCTTCACCCGCTTACAAAAATGAAGGCCATCCAATTCCGGCATCATTACATCACAGATGATCAGGTCTATCGGTTGATCATCCAGCACATTTAGGGCTTGTTCGCCATTATAAGCTGTATATGTTTCATAAAACTGGCTAAACCGGTCTGAAAGATAGCTTACAATTTCATCATTATCATCAACTATCAACAACCTCTCCCGTTCCGATATATCGTTATGCGCTTGCAACTCATCGGTAGAACGATTGGCCGCTGATAGGTCGGCTGCTATTTCAGCAAGGTCTTCGGTTAGCGCTTCATTTTTATCCGGATTTGATGACAGATCATAAATTGGTAATCGGGAACGGACATCTTCACGGTATCGTTCATCGTCAAGCGGCAAAGTGACCGTAAAAATACTACCCGTGCCCAAACGGCTCTCAACAGTTATGGTGCCATGATGCAGCTCCACCAGGCGGCGGGTAAAAGCAAGACCGACACCTGAGCCAAGGTTCATCTCCTGATCGTTTACCTGATAAAAACGGTCAAATATCTTATCCAAATGCTCCTTTTCAATACCTTTTCCTGTGTCCGTGATCCTGATAATGACGTCTTTTGTCGATTTTGATAATTCGATACCAATCTGTCCTTCTGCTGGTGTGTATTTGAATGCATTTGAAAGTAAATTGAACAGAATCTTTTCTACCGCATCCTTATCAAATAAAAATGACAGTTTAGCCTCAGTGCTTATGTAGTTATACCCGATATGGTTTCGATCCGATAAGGGTTGAAAAGAACTATATATCTCATGTATAAAACTTACAATTTCACCTTTGGTTACCTGAAGCTTCCTGGTGCCCGATTCCGCTTTCCTAAATTCAAATAGCTGATCAACTAATTGATAAAGTCGCCGGGCATTCAACAGCATAATTTTATACTGCTTGCTCAGTTGTTTATCGGTAACCGGCTTACTCATAATTTCTTCTAAAGGAGCCAGTATCAAAGTAAGTGGTGTACGTAGTTCATGCGAAACGTTGGTAAAGAAATCTGTTTTTACCTGGTTGATATAATTAACCTTGTCGCGCTCCATCCGTTCTGTTTTCAATTGCTGCAAAGTTCTTATTCGCTCAGATATAACCCGGTAAACAACATAGGAACCTATACCTAACGCAATAATTACCAATAGGTAAAACCATGTACTGCCATACCATGGTGGTAATACTTCAATATTGATGGTTCTAATAGGGCTGCTCTCGCCGTTCGGCCCGATGGCTTTTACCTGAAACAGATAATTGCCCGGCGAAAGATTACTATAACTGGCTTTTGACAGATGATCTGTTTGCTGCCAAACAGCATCAACGCCGTTTAATTTATACAAAAACCGGGTTCTATTGGCAGAGATATAATTAAAAGTGTTAAAGAAAATTGTAAACTGGCGTTGGTCATGCTTAAATTCCAGTTTAGCCGTTTTATCGATATGTTTAGTCAGGATATCGGTACCATCATCAGGGGTAACAGCCTTGTTCAAAACTTCCAACCCCGTGAAAGTTACCTTTAATGCCAACGGTTGCTGCCTGATGGCTGCAGGATAGAAATAGGAAATCCCATTAATTCCGCCGAAAAGCAACATGCCATCGCTGGCTTTACAAAACGCATATAGGTTAAACTGGTTACTTTGTAAACCGTCCCTGCTATCAAACCATTGCGATTGGTGAGTATCGGGGTTAAAACACACCAACCCGTTGTTGGTCGAGATCCATAAATTTCCTTCATCATCCGGCACTATACCGTTAATTGTACCTCTTAAAAATTCGCTATGGCTTTTGTAAGTTATAAAAGAGTGATTGTCTTCATCATATAAGTTCAATCCATTTCTGGTACCTACCCATATCCTGTGTTTTTGGTCTTCGGTAATACAATTCACTACCTCGTTGCTCAGCATTGAGCCGGGGAATACTTCAAAAAGCCTATTATCCGGATAAAACTCATTTACACCATTGGTTGTACCGATCCAGATACGTCCTTTTGAATCCTGCATCAAATACGCAATTTCGTCTGAGCTAAGGCGTTTGCCTGCCGCATCAAAGTATATATGATCGAATGATTGACGCGCAGGATCATATGAATCTAATCCCGAGCGCGTTCCTACCCATAGCCGATCCTTTCTGTCTCTTAACAAGGCGTAAACCATATCACCGGATATACTTTTGCTATCCTTTTCATTATGCCTAAAAACCTTTACCTGCCCGGTTCCCTGATCTAAGACATCCAAACCGGCATTGTGTGTCCCCAGGAATACTTTGCCTTTTCCATCAAAAGCAATTGATTTGATATTATTGGAGCTTAAACCGTTATTGCCTGATTCCTTGTAACTGTAATAGGTAATAGCATTTGTCTTACTGTTCCAATGGTTAAGCCCTTTATCATTTGTGCCTATCCAAAAGTTACCCTGATCGTCTTGTTTAATCACATTGATCACTTGGTCATTGAGCGACAGTTTACCGGTATTTTGATTAACGAGGTTAAATTTAATATCATTTCTATGGTAATAGTTAATGCCGCCATAATAGGTGCCAAGCCACATGCCTTGCTGCTGGTCGCGGTACACGCAACGCACAGAGTTTTGACTAATGGTATACGGAATGGTTGCCTGATGGTAATAGTTCTCAAATTTGTCTGTGTGAGGATCAAATATGGATAAGCCCATAAAAGTTCCCGCCCATATATGGCCCTGATCATCCTCACTAATGCCACGGACATCATTATCGGCAACACTCGAAGCCTGGCCAGGCAGATGGACATAACGCCGGACGACAGAATTATGCATATTATAACAGAACAAACCACTACCCTCTGTACCAATCCATAACAACGATCCATCAATAAATACTTCGTTAATGGATGGATCGGTAACACCTAATTTTAATTTCTGTAGACGGTTATCGCCATTTGTCAGTTTAAACAATCCAACATCTGTTCCTATAAGCAAGGTTTGCTGAACATAGGACAGACTGGTAATACTCTTTATACCATTGGCGGTCCCATCGATATTAAAAAGTTTTAACTCGCTGTTGGCCTGGTCAAGCCTGAATATTTCACCTGCACTTGTGCCGGCCCAAATAATATGATTAGCATCCTCCGTTATTGCCGAGATATACCACTCACCCGGTTTACGTGCATGTTGGTAATTAAGAAACTTATTAGTGGAATAATTATACCGGCTGAGCCCCTGATCACCACCTATCCATAGTTGGCCATTGTGGTCAAGATAAAGCGCCTTAATATAGTTTGAGCGTAGGCTATTCGGATCATTATCAACCGGACGATAAACCATAAAACTCTCCCCGTCATACCGGTTCAGCCCGTCTTGGGTAGCCATCCACATAAAACCCAACTTGTCTTGAATAACCGCGTATACCGTACTTTGCGACAAGCCTTTATCTACAGAAATTGTTCTGAAGTTACGTGGTGGGGTTTGAGCAAACACATCGCCGATGATCACAAACAATAACGTTGCTGCAAAAAATGACCATAATGCTTTACTCATAATACTTTTACTTAGGCTCTCCCCCGCCTTTTAATGTAAGTTATCAATCTTTTTTAATAATTCCAATCCAACGGATCAAAGCAATTTTGTTCAATTGACTATGCCTGTTAAAGCAAGCAATATAAAGCCTCTTGCACGAATACTATTTAGAAATAGGTTTTTTTAGTTTAAATTTTGATGAATAAGCTATCCCGGGTAACATTGCCGCATATCTTTATTTGATTTAAACATCATCAAAACACAAAAGGTGATTTTTGAAATCCCGTTCGCTGTTACAGGGATAGTTTTGCCTAAACTTTAATACAAACAATTACTGCAAATCCATGGCAAGACTAAATTTACTGGAGGAAACCCGTTATGAAAAACTGGCGGTTACGGTTTATCCCGATCAGTGTACCGCATCAAAAAAAGTGGCTCAACGCATAGCCTCTGTAATCAAGAACAAACAGAAAAAAGGCGAAAAAGCTGTTCTGGGTTTGGCTACTGGTGTAACTCCAATTGGTGTTTACAATGAATTGGTGCGTCTGCACCGTGAAGAGGGCCTATCCTTTAAAAATGTTATCACTTTTAATTTGGATGAATACTATCCAATGAAACATGATGCTGCACAGAGCTATGTAAGTTTCATGAATGAAAATTTGTTTAACCATGTTGATATCAACAAAAGCAACATTCACATACCTGATGGTGATTTAAAAGAGGAATACGTACAGGCTTATTGTTACGACTACGAACAAAAAATAAATGATCTTGGCGGCCTCGATTTGCAAATACTAGGTATTGGTCGTACCGGCCATATTGGGTTTAACGAGCCCGGTTCGGCCCCCAACAGTGGCACCCGCCTGGTTACGCTTGCCGATTTGACACGCAGCGATGCCGCCCGCGATTTTGGCGGAAAAGCCAACGTACCCACTAAAGCTATTACTATGGGTGTAGGTACAATCTTTAAAGCACGCAAAATTATTTTGATGGCATGGAGCAAAAAGAAAGCGCCTATTATTAAAAAAGCTATTGAAGGTGAAATATCAGGTGATGTGCCGGCCACTTATCTGCAATTGAGCGATAATGTAGAATTTGTGCTGGATGCAGATGCTGCAAGTGACCTGACCCGCTTTAATACACCATGGCTGGTAAAGGATTGTGTGTGGGACAACCAACTAAAAAAGAAAGCCATAATATGGCTGGCGAACGAACTTAAAAAGCCCATACTAAAACTAACCGAGGAGGATTATAATACTCACGGTATGGCCCAGCTGGCCATAGAGCAAGGCCCTGTATACAATATAAATATTGATATTTTCAACCAGATACAACATACCATTACCGGCTGGCCCGGCGGCAAACCAAATGCCGACGACAGTCAGCGCCCTGAGCGGGCGCAACCGGCTAAAAAACGCTCCATTATTTTCTCGCCGCATCCGGATGATGATGTGATCTCGATGGGCGGCACTTTCATTCGTTTGGTTGATCAGGGGCATGATGTACATGTAGCCTATCAAACATCAGGCAATACTGCGGTTTGGGATGATGATGTGCTGCGCTTTGTGGAGTTCGCTATTGATTTTAACAACAACCAAGATATTGATGCCGTTAAGCTTCGTAAAACTTATGAGGACATGCGTGCTTTTATTAAAGCCAAGCAACCCAATCAGCTGGATACGCAGGCAATACGCGATGTAAAAGGCTTCATCCGCAAAACCGAGGCGATCAGCGGCGCACGTTATGCCGGTTTAGTCGATGACCATATTCATTTTATGGCACTACCATTTTATGAAACGGGAAAGACCCAAAAAAATCCAGTAAGTGAAGAGGATGTAAAACTCACCATGGAGCTACTGCGGCAAGTTAAGCCACACCAGGTATTCGCCGCCGGCGACTTTGCTGATCCGCATGGCACACACCTAGTTTGTTTCAATATCATTATTACCGCCCTACAGCGGCTTAAAGCCACCGAAGATTGGGTAAAAGACTGTTGGGTATGGATGTACCGTGGTGCCTGGCATGAGTTTGAAACACACGAAATAGAAATGGCCGTCCCGCTGTCGCCGAAAGAAGTGATGCGAAAGCGTGAAGCCATATTTAAACACCAATCGCAAAAAGACCGGCCGGTATTCCCGGGAGACGATGCCCGCGAGTTTTGGGTACGCGCCGAAGACCGCAACTGGGAAACTGCCTGCCAATACGATTTTTTAGGCCTGGCTGAATATGAAGCAATGGAAGCCTTTGTCAGGTTTTATTATTGAGCAGATGTGATTGTTTTAAACCAGGAGGATACAGCTTCTTAATTTTAAAATAAATATACTAAAATGGGCAAGTACGTTAAACCAGTAACTTGCCCATTTAAATTGTCCGTTGTAGGATGCCAATATTTAATCGGCATACTACAATATGTCAATGATCAAAATCATCTATTTTAAAACGGCTTCGCCATTAAATATATTTAACCATTCCATTGCAAACAATATCATGATCATTTAAGGCGATGGCAACACCTGACCATATACCTGGAAATCGTTAACTCCAACAAGCATGGTGCCGCTGGTTGCCGTAGCCCCATAGGGATATAACCTGAAGGTAACGCCAGTAGTAATGTTGACAAGTGCCGATGCGTTGAACGATATAGCAGTAGGGGTAGTGGTACCGGTGATGCTGACCGGGGTTGAAATATTGGTGGCAAAATTATCAACACTGGAGCGCAACACAAATGTATTGGGCTGTGTGCTACTACCGCGAAGCACTGTAAAATTAATATTGCTAAAGTTAAAATAGCAGCCGCTTTTAGGATCTAAATGGAACTGGTAGTATCTTGTAGAATCGAAAGCGGATGGCACGCTTGACGATGGCGCATTTGCCCAACCAGCCAGCAAATACCGCCCAGCCGGGCCCGGTGCACCGCCAGAGATGCCTGATGCTGATAGTGTTGATCGTGAAAAATCGGACCAAGGCGTACCGACTACATTATCGCTGGGGTTTGGCGGAGGGTTGGTACTGTTAATATACACAATGTTTTGAGACGCCTGATATTTTATATAAGGGTGTTTGTAAACTTGATTGGTATTGTTATAATTTGCGGGATTGGTAGTGGTGGGCGCATTTGTGTAGGGACCGTCCAGATAGGCTGGGTTAGCATCAGGAATGCTGTTTCCCCAAATCAGGCCAGTTGCCGTAGGAGCCTGATTCAAACTAATGATCCTGATATCGTCATGATAGGCGATACGGGTAGTGTTTGGCGGTGCTACATATAGTCCCCATTTAATATACCCAAATTCTGTACCGGTGCCGGTATAGGTTAAATAATTTGTTCTTTGGTCTACCAAAACGTAATCGCTTTGTCCTGGCAGTTTCATATAGGTATTCATATACCCTGTAGCGGTATTAGCCCACAATACGTCTATTCTAAATTGGATCCATTGGTTTACATAGGGCTGGAAATTGGTTAGAATATCATTCACTGTTGAATCCTGGTACCGGGTTCTCAATGCATTTCTTTGTACTCGTATTTGAAGTGGAACTGGTGCTGAATTACTTACTTTTAGTTGAAAAATATTTGTTTCTTCGGTCGAATCCCCGGTATTCCAAACGGGCCAATCTTTCAGCAGCACACTAAATTCATAGCGGCGCTCATCTCCGGGAGAGTAACAGGCGATAGGAATATTTTGGGCATCGCTCTCACTTCTCCAATTACCATCAGAATAATATGCAGAATCGCCCACTACAATTTTGTGTGCTATTGCATAGTTTCCGGTTGCACCTGGCGATACAATATAAGCGGCGTCAGTTGCCGTGGCATCTGTGGCGTTTATGCCTATGATTCCGGAGTTGGTAGTGCCACTTTCGTAAGTTACATTCAAGAGGGTATCTTCATTATCCTGGCTTGCCAGTGATGAAGTAAAGTTTTTTCCTACGAATTGGCCGTGTTGATCATTTTTAACTTTCCTACAGGCGGATACCCCCAATAATATGGCAATGGCCATATATAGGTAAATTGTTTTTCTTTTCATTTGATTTTGGCGTTGGTTAAATGTAAATGGTTGATTGATTTTCTTATCTTATTGTTTGTGTTATAAGCTTAAGGTTGAAGGTTGAATTTGATAGATATTGATATTATCAGGGTAAATGATCCTGGTAATAACATCACCATTAGCAACAGATGCGTTCGGGCGGTATAATCCCCACTTTAATATAACTGTTCGGCATTCGAGCTCTTAGCCTTGAAGCTGTTTTTGTGATGGCTCTGTTGTTTGATTGATCTGAGACGGCTACCTCCTTCTTGCTGCATGCAGAAATGGGAAGGTATGCTGCTAACATGCAGCAGATCGATGATCTGGGTTTTAGTTTTGATTGATTCTTCATAATGATTTTTAATGGTTTATATTGATACTGATTGCTTTAAGCACTTTAATGGGCATAACAACAACATTATTTGTGACGACCGAAATCATATCGCAATGCAAATTAAGCGACATCCCCAAAACGGGCTTTTGAAATAGATTTTATTGATTTAAGATTTGATGAATGTTATTTGAAGTTCTTTTGCGCCTTCTTATGGTTTAGGCTTGATTGAAGAAATCATCAATATAATGAATGAGATTCTGATGACTTGAGTTAATCACACGGTTACATCTGATGGTATTGTACCGGAACCAGGGCAATCTGGTTCGTCAAAAGCTCCAATTTATCTATTTGACTTTGCCCCTTCGCGATCAAAATAAAGAGAATAGTAAACACAGGGAGATTTTCCAGCGAGTTACTGGATGAAAAAAACTATTATTTAGTTTGTCTCTATTTCTTTTAATATCGATTTCACTCCAAAGCTTTTCTTTTGGAATTTATCAAACTCTACATTATTAATAGACTGTTCTAAATGCCCCCTCACTAAAGGCGAGATCATGTTTGCCCCCTTTAAAATTGGAAATGGGCCAGATAGACGAAACAGAAATGCTGCTTCAGCTTATTTTAAAACACAATAAAAAATCGAATCATTAATTAAAAAAAACTTGGGAAGTTGCCAGATTTTATCTCTAACTCCCCAAGTTAATTTACTTTTAATGAGGTCTGAACACTTAAGTATCAAAATTTATATTCGAATGTAGCTATATACAATTTCATATCGAATCGGTTTAATTCTTATAATATACTTTATACTTTTAAAATAGTAATTACCAAATTGAATTACAGCCTATTATAGTCAAATTACCTGTTTTTAATTTATCAGGTGTACTTATACTCATCTTGTTAAGATGCGTGCTGGGAAAGTATATTGCCGTCATTATAGTTAACCCATTGTCAGCAAAAAGTTCAACTGAGGCTTGATCAACAACCAGGGTAACATCTGATTGTACTGAATTACTTAACCGTGGCGCGAAAAACCGCCCTGCAAAATCTTTATTGAAATCTGTTTTACCTGATTTTGTACGATCAATATAATATTGCTTTTTTCCGGCATCATATCCTATAATCAACTCTTCGTTTTTTCGATTTGATAAGGTTATGGTATAATCCATAATGTGCTGCATATTCATTTTTAGAATATATTGGCCCGGTAACACGCCGGCTTTAGCTGTAACATTTAATTTTTTATTTACTACAACATTTTTAAATGTTTGAACTTTGGCGTAGTTGTTTTTTAGCTCAGCAACAGGTTCTGATGAAAGCAGTATATCACCATTTACATCCTTTAATTTTAGTTCACGGGGAATAGTCATCGCATTACGCCATTTTTCAGTTGGTACCTGGTTGGCATATTGCCAGTTACTCATCCAACCCAAAAATATCTTACGGTTTCCTGTATTATTCCAGGTTATACCTGCATACTCATCAGGGCCATAATCAACCCATTTTGTTTTAGTTTGGATAGTTGTAAATTTATTACCGTCAAAGCCCCCTATAAAGTATTGTGTTGCCGATCCGCCATTCGGGCCTCCGGGATTTACATTTACTATCAGCACCCAATAAGTTTTTCCTTTAAGTTTTAAAGGGAAAAGGTCCGGACATTCCCATACGCCACCATGTGCTCCCAATTCCTTGCCAAATTCACTTTCTTTAGTCCAGTTTTTTAAATCGGGCGATGAAAAGAAGGTAATATGATCTTGGGTAGCTAATGTCATTATCCACTTATGCTCAGCGGCGTACCACATTACCTTAGGGTCGCGAAAATCCCTGATACCAGGATTTTTCAAAACAGGATTACCGCTATATTTAGTCCAGGTATTGCCATTATCTAAGCTATAAGCCAGGCTTTCGTTTTGAAAGTCATTTTTGCCTTCCCGCTCCCCTTTAGGGTCATGATTGGTAAATATGGCAACTAAAGGTATTCTGCCATTTTTCCCAAAACCCGAAGTGTTGTTTGAATCTACAACCGCGCTACCCGAAAAAATATAGCCTAAGCTATCAGGATAAAGCGCCGTTGGTAATTGTTTCCAATGGATCATGTCACGACTTTCAGCATGCCCCCAATGCATAGGCCCCCAGGTTATACCACCGGGATAATATTGAAAGAACAAATGATAAATACCATTATAGTACACCATCCCATTAGGGTCATTCATCCAATGTGCTGCAGGTGAAAAATGCATCTGCGGACGATAGGGTTCGTGATAAGGTGTATTGTCAGATTGTGCAACTGATTTAAAAGAACCTAAAATGAGCAGCCCGAGGATAATTAATTTTATACTTTTTTGCATAACTTGGTTATTAATGGCCGGTCAATTATAAACAACCGGAAACGTATTTGTGTAATTTAATTAATGAAGTGTTTTGCTAACCTTTTTCACTGTAAAATTTGAAAAGGAAGCTGTTCCACCAGTAGAAAACAAAGAAATACCTCCTTTTGCCTGCGTAGGAAAAACCAAATCCGTGATTGTATACTCTCCACTATTTATAAAAACTTCAACAATGGATTGGTCGACTAAAATACGGCAAGTAATATTGTTGAAATCCACATTATCCATTTTGGCTGACTCGACGCCGGAGAATGCACTGCTAAAGCTGCTGTTTCCTGATTTAGTTCGGTCCAATAAAACTTCAGACAGCGCTTTATTTAAAGTAATGGTTGTTTGTTCGGTACCACTTTGTAAAACATTTATCCCGGCAGTAGCGGCATTTGCCATTGAAAGATTAAACTGAATATCCAATGATGTGCCTGAAACAGAATCTAATTTTAAGGTACTATTTACATTTATGGCTGGGTTTGAATAGGCATTTATTTCGTGCTGGGTTATTTCTGCCACAGGGGTTTGTAATAGATGATAACCATCAGCATTATTAACTTTTCGTAACGACAGGCTCCGTGGTACAGCATATTGCCCACGATAACCAGAGGTTGGTATGGTACCGGCATAAGTCCAGTTATTAGCCCAACTTACCATAACGGTACGGCCGTCGCTGCTTGGGATATTGTTATAGGTAACGCCAGCATAATAATCTTTGCCATAATCTACATACAAAGGGTAATTGTCTGCATCCGCGGTAAATTTGCTTCCATCAAAACTTCCAATGAAATATTGCATACCTCCGAATCCATTTTCAACCCCACCACCGGAAACAGAGAGTACCCATTTTTGGGTGGATGTACCCTCAACCGTTAACAGGTAGAGATCAGGGCATTCCCAAACCTGGTTAGTGTTGCCAATAGCGCCAAAATCGCTTTTAAAAGTCCAGTTTTTTAAATCGGACGAATTATAAATCCTAACGGAATCAACATCAGGTTTTGAAACAAGCATTACCCATGTTTGCGTTGGTGCGTACCAAAATACTTTTGGATCTCGGAATTGGGTTGAGCCAATATCTAAAACAGGATTTTTAGTATACGCTGTCCAGGTTAAGCCCTGATCAAGACTATAAGATATACACTGCGTTTGTGATATAGCATTGCCGCTTGCTCCCGTATTGTTTGCAGTGTAAACGGCAACCAGCGGAACTTGCCCTGCCTGGGTTGCAAAGCCGGATGTGTTCAAATTATCTACAACCGCGCTCCCGCTAAATATCATAGAAGTAGAGCCATTGATATTAAACACCTCGGGTATAGCTACGCCAGATTCCTGCCACGTAAAAAAATCAGAGCTTTGTGCTTGGTCCCAGCTCATGTTTCCCCAAACATATCCATTTGGGTTGTATTGTGAAAACAAATGATAGCTACCATTATAATATATCAATCCATTAGGATCATTAATCCAGTTTGTAGTGGGCGTATAATGAAATAGTGGCCGGTAGTATGATACTGATGCAACTGTTGTATCACCATCGTTCTTCGGGTTTGTTACTGGATTAACTACTGTTTTTTTACTACAGGAAGCAAATAACAATAAACTCACACAGTTGATGATTATTATCTTTCTCATATATCTTTAATTTATTACATGATGCAGTGGCGGCGCACCACTCTGCATAGCAAAAGCTGCCGGGTAATAAAATCAATACCCGGCAACTCATTATTTAAATAGTACTACCAACCCGGGTTTTGCTTGTACAAACCCTTACTAAAGTTGATTTGGTTTTCAGAAATTGGCAGGTACTCATCACGGTTTTTGGTGAAATGTGCGCCTACAAGGTGACTTGTACGGGTAGTTTCAACTGCAAAATAGTTGTTCAGGTAGTCTGCAGCAATCCCCCAGCGTACCAGGTCAAAAAAGCGGTAGCCCTCCATTGCAAACTCAAGCCGGCGCTCAAACATTAGCGCTTGTAAGGCGTAAGCATTAGTCCAGGTACAATTTACTCCTGGCTTATAGATGTCCATATGATAGTTTGATGTAGGTGTCCCATTTGCCTGTACCAATAAAGCAGTACTGTTCATAGCTCTTTGACGCACCATATTTATGTATGGCAACGCCGCCGTTTCTTGCCCCATTTGGATAAGCGCTTCTGCTTTCATGAGCAAAACATCAGCATAACGGATAACTTCCCAATCTTTAGAACTGGACATAAATGGCGGAAATCTGGTGAAGGACGGATCAGTATAAGCAACTGTTTCCTTTATGCTTAACAAGGGGCCATATACTTGCGGATCACGCGCCCAAGAGGCATTATAAATCAAACCTGTTTGATATTTATAAGGATGGCCGGGAATAGCGGCTGTATGATCAAGGCGGGGGTCAAATGTATTGATTTGGTAATCGCCTGTTGGCACAACATCGGTATTGTTAAAAGTAGTGAATTCAGGCAAACCATTAACATCCGTTTTAAAGGCATTTATCAAGTTATCGCTTGGTACGTGAAAACCGCAGCAACCATACTGCACATTCATAGGGTAATCCAAACAGTGTCCCGCATCAATCCTTCCGACAGGGGTTCCGTCATTGTTTGAATATTGTATGGAGAATACAGATTCGCCGGAGTTATCATATTGTGGTAAGAAGTTATCTGCAAAATCAGCATCAAGGCTGTATTTGCCCGAATTAATAACGCTATCACATTCCGCACTTACTTGTGCAAGTTTTGTTTGATCGATACCTGTTACGTTGTTATTAGCATCCTGCGTATAGGCCTGGTATAATAAAGTTTTTGCCAGGTAAGCTTGCGCTGCCCCTTTAGTTGCCCGGCCAACATCCGATTGATTTACAGGCAAATTAGCTGCCGCAAATTTAAAATCATTTGCAATATTACTCCATAACTGATCGCTTGTTAATGCAACGTTAGAGACTGCGCCATAACTGGCAGCGCTCTTTTGGATAGTCTCATCAATCCATGGAATGTGATTAAACAATATTTTCAAAAGGAAATAAAAATGCCCGCGTAAAAATTTAAGCTCGGCTTCCCTTTCAACTTTCTGTGGATAATTTGCTAAAGATTGCCCTTCGACTAATTGCAAGGCAGTATTTGCCCTGGCTACACCGACATATAACCGATAAAACACATCGTCCCCTGAAACGTTTGTTATTGTATTACTTGAAAATCTTTCAAACTGATCATATTCATTAACATCACCCGGGCCACCTCCTCCTTTATAGGCATCTCCGCTCCGGATGCTACCGTAAGCCCACATGCTGCCATATGGATAATAATAATAATCGTTACCCAGGGATGAATAAGCCGCGATAACCATTGCATCTGTATTAGCGGGAGTAGTTAAATCATCTGTCGAAATTACACCCTGGGGTGTGGTATCCAGGTATTTTTTACAGGAAGCGGCAGTTATGCAAAGCAATAATGCAGCTATATATCTTATATTTTTCATCGTCTTGATTTTAATTGGTTAGTAAGAAAAATTAATTCCTATAGTTGTAATTACCGGTATCGGGTAAGCGTTCCCCGGGTTTTCAGGGTCAGGAGCCGTATATGAAGCGCTCTTGAAGGTAAGCAGGTTACTTGCCTGTATATACACCATCGCGCGTTGCAGCTTTAATTTTTTTATTGCATTCTTTAAGTTATAGGATAATTGAATATTTCTCAACTTAAGATAAGACCCACTTTCCAAAAAATAAGTGGATGGGCGGCCTTCATTATTATTATCGTTAAGTGTTAAAGCGGGAATGGTCGATTTATTGTTAGTCGGCGTCCAGGCATCTAAAACCCTGGTACCCCAATTTGAACCCGGTGCCAGCGATGTAAAATCAGTTAAGGTTTTATAAGTATTGTCGACTAAACCACCTTGTGAGCCCTGGAAGAAAAATGTGAGGTTGAAGCCTTTATATCCCACGGAAGTATTTAAGCCATACACGAAGTTAGGATCAGGGTTGCCAATAAATGTTTCATCATTCTGATCGATAACCCCATCATGGTTTAAATCTTCATATCTCAGGCGCCCAACACCCTTTCCGGGCTGTGTTGCTGAATTATTAACTTCAGCCTGGTTTTGAAATATACCCTGTACCACATAACCATATTCTGAATTGATATCGCGGCCCAATACAGTTTGTGTGGTACCATTACCGGCATAGGCGTTTAGCACATCTGATGGTAGTGAAAGTACTTTATTACGATAACCCGCAATATTACCCGCTAAATTAAAGGTGATATCATGCGAAATATTGCCGCTGTAGTTTAGTTGTAGTTCTAAACCTTTATCCTGCATAGATGCCCCATTATAGGTTTCGTTTCCACCCTCGCCAAGTACGGCAAGATAAGGCGGCGTGATTAAAATATCTGTTGTTTTTTTGATATAGTAGTCTGCAGAACCGGTTAGCTTATTGTTGAAAAAGCCGAAATCCAATCCAAAGTTACTTTGTGTGGTGGTTTCCCATTTTAGCTGTGGGTTACCTGTTTGCACAGCAGTAAAACCGGAAGGGAGTGTACCCGATCCTTGGCCAGAAATAGCATAAGCACTACCACTATCACCATTAAATGCAGCCCTATTGCCATAAATAGACTGGTAAAGCGAATAAATACCATTATCACTTATGTTTTGGTTCCCGGTTTGGCCCCAGCCATAACGAAGTTTTAAGTCTGAGATGAAAGGAGCATTATCTTTTATAAAACTTTCCTGGCTAATCCTCCATCCTACTGATCCAGCGGGGAAATAGGCATAACGATTATCTTGCCCGAATCTTGATGAGCCATCTCTTCTTAAAGTCGCTGAAGCCAGGTATTTATCGTCATAGGAATAATTTACCTTCGTAAAGTAGGAAAGCAATGCATCACTGCTTCCTGCCCCTGCAACAGCATAATTAGTAGTACCCGCACTTAGGTATGCATAATCAATAGTACTTAATGTTAAGCCTTGTGCACTTGCATTAAAGTTTTGGTTTTTATCTTTAACGTTTTCCTCGCCTAACAAAAAGTTAAATTTATTTTTGCCTAAGCTTAAATCGTAAGTTAACTGGTTTTGCCAGGTTTCTGTCAGTTCATAGTCAGATGATGCGGCAGCTATCGTACGAGTATCAGACAAGAACCCTGCTACATAAGGAATTTGTACTGATCTTAGATAGTTACCTGCAAAATCAGCGGCATAAGTGGTTTTGAAATTCAGGTTTGGTAATATAGCATAGGAAATATAAGCATTGCCAAATACCCTTCCAAAAGCGTTTACGTTTTGCTGATTATCAATAATCTCTCTGTACGGATTATCACGATCATCCATTCCGTTTATTGGGCCGCCCCAGCCACCAGTAGTGGTATAAACCGGTATTATAGGATTTTCAATTAATGCGAGCGAAGTTATATTACTAACCGGTAAAATCGGATCACGCATGTAAGTTCCGGATAGTGTTTCGCCTATTTTAAGTTTACCATTAAAAAAGCTATAATCGTTGTTATACCTAACGTTGTATTTGGTGTCCCTTGTATCTTTAATAATACCTCTGTTATCAAAATATCCTACAGAGAATAAGGAGTTTGAATGATCGGTACCACTTGAAATTGTCAGGTCATACTTTTGTTGTATGGAAGGTTGAGATATTTGATTAAACCAATTGGTATTGCTCGAGAGCATCGTCATATTGGGCGTATCCAAATATTTGCTTACATGTACTCCATATAGTATGGGATTACTGTAATTATGGTTCCAATTGAAAGTATATACACCGCCCGGACCGCCATTTACAGCATATTCAACCGGGTTAACAGGGTTTCCAACATTTGGCCCAAATTCATCATCATTAACCTGTGCCTGCCAATAAGCCTGGCCATGTTGTATGGTGTTAAGCGCTGATATTTTGCTATTGTAATATTGAATAGAAGTAGAAGCATCAAAATCAATCCGCTGCCTGCCTTCCTTTCCTTTTTTGGTGGTAATGATAATTACACCGGCAGCAGCCCTTGATCCATATATGCTTGATGAGGAGGCATCTTTTAAAACTTGTATAGATGCAATATCATCCTGGTTAATTTCCTGCAAACCGCGCTGAGTCGGAATACCGTCGATAATATAGAGCGGGTCATTATCATTAAGGGTAGTTATACCTCTGAGAGTTACACCAACCGCTCCGTTAGGGTTTCCGCTATTCGCAATTTGTAATCCTGGCACTCTGCCTTGTAACGCCTGCATTGCATTACCTGTAGGCACATCCTTTATGTCATTGATGTTTACTACGGTAACGGCACCTGTTAGATCTCTTTTCTTTTCTGAGGTATAACCAGTTACTACTACCTCATTTAAATCGGTAAGTTCCTGGGTAACCTGGATGTTTATGCTGCTGGTTTTTTCACCAACTTTTACATTAACCGGCTTATACCCTACATAACTAAATTGCAGGACTTGGCCTGTTTCAGCCTGAATTTTGAAATGGCCTTTAATATCTGTTAGCGTGCCTTTTTGCGTCGCTAAAACAGACACTGTAACACCTGCCAAGGGATTAGAATCCTTGTCTGTTACTGCTCCGCTTATCTGGCGGGACTGCGCATATGCTCCGCTCGCGATTAGTACAAGCAAGGAACAAAAAAGTAATAGTTTTCTCATTTAATTGGTTTTAATTAGTTAATTATGATATTTAAAACATTTCGTTTCTAAACTTTTTATAGTCGGACACATTATATTCCGGGCAACCTCCTTTCTTTGTAGCTATAAATGCGCCCATCGCTATAGCATTTCTTAATATTTTTTCGGGTTCTTCATGTAAATAATGCCCTGCTAAAAAAGCTGCTAAAAAAGAATCGCCACTACCAATTGTATCAACAACCTTAACTTCGGTTCCCCATACATGGTACGATTTGTCCTTATTGTAATATGAAGCGCCAAATTCGCCTTTGGTGATGATCACTTCCGGTATATTAAAGTAATCCTGTATAAATTTCACCTGTGCTGCCTCGTTGTAAGATGAGCTTTTGAAAAGCATCTGGGTCATTTCCAGTTCAGCCTGGTTAAATTTTACAATATTGGCCTTGTACAACAATGCCTGTAATAAATCCTTGCTGATGTAAGGCGGGCGCATATTTATGTCCAATACCTTAATAACATCACTTTCTAAAACCTCAAGTAATGTTTTCCTTGAGGTATCATTTCTGGATGCCAGGCTGCCATATATAAAATAGGTTGAAGTATTTAGTTGCTTTACTATCGTTTCTGAATTGCTGATAAAATCCCATGCCACCGGAAAAAGGATTTCATAAGAAACCTCGTTACCATTATTCATTTTGGCGATAACCTGGCTGGTTGGATACTCCGAGTCTCGTTGCAGCATATGTTTTTTAATGCCCCATTGGTCAAGCAGGCCTTCCAGTTTGTCGCCATTTTGATCATTGCCTATTTTACTTATGATACTGGTAGACACACCGATTTTATTTAAATGATAGGCAACATTTAAAGGCGCTCCCCCAGGTTGAGGGCCATCCGGCAATACATCCCATAAAATTTCACCATAACAAATAGCCGGCGTTGCGTAATTATTCATTGATTTCATATTTTTAATAATTAATGCATTACTACCATATTGGCTTCAATTTGCTCAAGCGAGGTCCCTTTGGTTTCGGGCATAAAAAACCATACAAAAATCAATTGCAAAACCATCATAAAACCAAAGAAGAAAAAGGTGATCGCCCCACCAAGCGACTCAGCCAGATATGGAAAGCTAAATGCGATAATTGCAGCCATGATCCAATGGGTTGAACTGCCTAAGGTTTGCCCTTTAGCTCGTACCTGGTTTGGGAAAATTTCGGAGATGAATACCCATATAACCGCGCCTTGCGAAAAAGCGAAAAAGGCTATAAACAACATCATGTAAACAGGAATAGCGAAGCCGCTTAAATGCCCGGAGTAAAAGGTAAAGGCTACCAGGAAAAGTGAAACTATCAAACCCACCGATCCCACTAACATTAACACCTTTCTGCCTACTTTATCAATAATGTTTATCCCAAGCAATGTAAAAATAAAATTTATCATGCCGATGCCAACAGTAGATAGTAGTGATGAATGGGCGCCTAAACCCGCCATCTCAAAAATTCGTGGTGCATAGTAAATTATAGCATTGATACCCGAAACCTGGTTAAAGAAAGCGAACAGCATCACCAATACAACCTGTGTTTTATACTTGCCTGAAAACAGGTTCTCTTTGCTACGCTTGTTCCCCGAAGTATCCAAGCTTGATTTTTGGATAGAAACCAATTCTGTTTCACAATTCAGGGGATTAATGATGCGTAATATCTCTAATGCCCGTGTGGTATCTCCTTTTTTAAGTATAAGCCAGCGCGGGCTTTCAGGGATGAAGTATATAAGGCATAAAAATATAAATGCGGGTATCGCCTGTACGCCCAACATCCATCGCCATGAGCTTTCGCCCCCCTGACTTAGCAGATAGTTTGACAGGTAGGATATTAATATCCCTAATACAACATTAAACTGAAATAAACCAACCAGGCGGCCGCGGCGGTCGGCCGGTGAAACTTCGGATATATATATAGGCGCTGTAACTGATGAAGCACCAACACCTAAACCGCCTAATAAACGAAATGTTAAAAATATATACCAATTATCGGTAAGCGATGTACCTAATGATGAAAGCAGATAAGCAATTGCTACAAAGTAAAGTGTATTCTTTCTGCCAAAAAAATCAGAAGGCTTAGAACCTAGCAGCGAACCTAAAACTGTACCTATTAAAGCTATAGATATGGTTAAACCGTGTTCAAAAACTGATAAATGCCAAAATTGCTGGATAGATTTTTCGGCTCCTGATATTACTGCGGTATCAAAACCGAATAAAAACCCACCAAGGGCAACAACCATGGACCATGCCATGACAGAGTGTTTTCTCATAATAAAAAAAGGTATTAATTGGATTTGTAATTCCAAAGATGCCCGAATCAGGCTGTCGGCTGTTATCAGTTTTAGAACAAAATAGTATAAAAATTAAACATTATACATCTATCTTATAATCAATAATTTACGATAATAAAATTTAATGTTTTGAATAAATAGTTTGTTTTTGTTACCTCTTATTTACGGTTATGTTTCATTGTTGAAATTATAACAAACCGTGTATTTTACTTTATGAAAGTTTTTATTGGTAGTTTTGATACACCCGCTACAGACCGGATAACCAATTAAATTATAACCATTTACAAAGTTCCATTTACAAATAAGGCTAATGACCATAAACATTAAGCTCTATATTAAAATGCTATTAACAGCATTCTTAATATTATTTATAAGCGGCTGCAAGCAAGCTGATACAAAATCACAATATACAATTGGGTTTTCTCAATGCGTGGGTTCTGATTTGTGGCGGCAAACTATGCTGGATGAGATGAAGATGGAGCTTTCATTACATCCGGGAGCAAAGTTTATATATGCTGATGCGGAAGGTAACAGCGCTAAGCAGGTTGAGCAGGTAAAACAGATGTTGGATAAAGGTATCGACCTGCTGATAATTTCTCCAAATGAGGCGCAACCACTCACTGGTATTGTGGAGCAAACCTATAATAAAGGAATCCCGGTTATCGTAATTGACCGTAAAACATCATCAGCATCGTATACTGCTTATGTAGGTGCAGATAATTACCAGATAGGTAAAATGGCCGGTGAATACATGGGCACTTTGTTAAAAGGGAAAGGCAATATACTTGAAGTTATGGGCCTGCCGGGCTCATCGCCTGCAATTGAACGTGAAAATGGTTTTAATGACGGAATTAAAAAATATAGCGGAATTCACATCGTATCAAAAGTATATGGCGATTGGTTAAAGGAAAATGCAAAAAAGCAACTTAACCAGATACAGCCTGAATTGCAAAATATAAATGCAGTTTTCGCCCATAACGATGTAATGGCTGCAGCATCCAGAGATGTACTTAACGCACAACAAATAAAACAACCGGTTAAAATTATTGGTGTAGATGCCTTACCGGGCAACGGCGGCGGTATACAAATGGTTAGTTCTAAACTTATTGATGCTAGTTTGGTATATCCTACCGGGGGTAAGGATGCTATAATGACGGCCTTCAGGATATTAAATAAGGAACCCTTTTCAAAAGAGAATATTTTACAATCTGTTGTAATTGATTCAACTAATGTGCAGTTGATGAAACTCCAATGGAGTAAAATTAATAGCCAGCAGAGGGATATTGAACGGCAGCAATCATTGCTCGAAGAGCAAAGGCAGGTTTATAATAGCCAGCAGATTGTATTAAACATCATTGTAATAACCCTGGTACTGGCCATTGTATTCGGAGGGCTTGCATTTTATTCCCTAATGGAAAACAGGAAAATAAATAAAAGCCTTGAAGCTAAAAATGTAGAAATTTTAACGCAACGGAATCAACTGATAGAGATGTCGGTAAAGGCGCAAGCCGCTACTGAAGCCAAATTTAATTTCTTTACAAACATCTCGCATGAGTTTCGCACGCCACTAACGCTAATACTGTCACCTGTTGAGGATATGATGCGGAATGAGAAATTAAACATAGTTGCCGGAAAAAGCCTCAAATTAATGCATAAAAACGTCTTCAGGCTACTGCGACTAGTTAACCAATTAATAGATTATCGCAAAATAGAATATGACAAACAGCAAATTAGTACCTCACCCAATAATATTATAGCCTTTTTAAATGACATTATGGGCAGTTTTCAGCACACCGCGCAGAAACGGAATATTAGCCTCAACGTAACATCCAAAGAAGATAATATTGTTGTTTGGTATGATGTAAATATGCTGGATAAGGTATTTTTTAACCTGATATCAAACTCATTAAAATTTACCAAAAACAATGGATACATAACCATAACCGTTACAAAAAGTACTGATGTTATAACCATAGCTATTATAGATAATGGTATAGGCATGGAACCACACGAGGTTGAGCATGTATTTGAACAGTTTTATCAGGCAGATAATGGTTCATCAAAAGGATCAGGATTAGGGCTTTCCTTATCCAAAGAGATCATCCTATTACATCAGGGCAGTATTGAAGCCAGTAGTAAAAAATGGCAGGGAACAACCTTTACTATTAAGCTTCCATTGGGTAAGGAAAACATAAATAGCTTTACAAGCAATTCAGCAGCAGCTTCTGCAATTGATGAAGATGCACAACTTTATACAGCTGATCTTGAAGATTATGTTGCCAACAACGAAACAGCCGTATTTGCACTGCCTAAGGAACAATCTATATTAATTATTGAAGATAATACTGATTTGCTTTATTACTTAAGCGAGAAATTGGGAGATAGTTATGAAATATTCACAGCAGATAATGGCCCTAATGGTTTAACCGAAGCTTTTGAGAAGGTGCCCGATCTGGTTATATCTGATGTTGTATTGCCCGGCATATCCGGCAAAAAGATAGCAGAAAGTCTTAAAACCGATGTGAGAACATCTCACATACCCGTTATATTATTAACCGCGCAAAGCAGTGTTGAACAGCAAATTGATGGCATACGCAGCATGGCCGATGCTTACATTACCAAGCCTTTCAATTTTGATTACCTGCATGCCACTATCAAAACCATGATTAAAAACCGGGTAATATTAAAAGAGCATTTTATAAGTGACGTAGGACCCGGTAAAGTAACGGTTTCAAAAAGCCTGGATAAAAAATTCATGAGTGATTTTTCGGGGATTGTGGAACAAAACCTCGCTAATGAAAACTTTAGTGTTGATGACATTTGCAAATCAATAGGTATCTCACGAGTACAGCTTTATCGTAAGGTAAAGGCATTATTGGGCTGCAGTATTACCGATTACATATTAAACCGGAGGCTTAAAAAGGCTAAATACTTACTCATTAATGAAAGTTATTCTATTTCCGAGATTACCTACATGGTTGGCTTTTCAAGTCCCAATTATTTCTCTACAGTTTTTAAAGCCAAGTATGATTGTACCCCAAGTGAATTTAAGCGTAAGCAATATTCTTAATACAAATATTTGGATATTCCGGGAAGCTTGGCCAGGCTACTCCGGAACGGGATGGTCAATGGCTCCGGAATACCAACCCTGTGGCTTATAACTGTTTCTAGTCCCATGAATCATTAATATGTTTCCTTTCATTAACGGACAATAGCTGTATCAAAACCGAACGGCTTTCGCTATGCAATATAGTACAAATACTTTACTATCAATATATTAACCCCATGGCACAACATTAGTTAGTTAAAATAATATTTTGACTTCTGTTTGAACTAAGTGTTATGTTTAAAGGCTATTTTAAAAACGGCTTTTGTTAAAGAACAAAAACTTTTAGTTCTACAATATTTATAAATTTCCGGGCTGTAAAGCGTGTGTTTAAAAGTTTGAAAGCGTAGTAATAACACTAAATTTATGTCCACACTTTCCCAGGGAGATTTTTTGAGAGCAGTTTAAGATATTATTATATTAATCAAGATTACATGCTCAGGAATTATTTAACAATTGCATGGCGCAACCTTATTAAGAATAAAGTTTTGTCGCTTATTAACATAGGTGGCCTTGCAGTGGGCATGGCAGTGGTAATGCTAATCAGTTTGTGGATTTTGGATGAAGTATCATTTAATAAGTATCACGAAAATTATCACCATATAGCCGAGGTGGCACAAAATGTGACCAGTAATGGCGAAGTGAAAACCTCGTTCCATGTACCCTATCCCCTGGCAGCCGCGCTGCGCAAAAACTATGGCAGTGATTTTAAGTCTGTAGCAATGTCGACGCTCCCGAGAGATTATATACTGGCTTTAAGCGATAAAAAACTGAACGAGCAAGGTGCCTTTATGGAAGCCGGTGGACCGGACCTGTTTACATTAAATATGGTAGAGGGCAGGCGCGATGCTATAAGGGATCCATCGTCTATACTAATATCTGCATCGACAGCTAAGGCATTTTTCGGAAATGAGGATCCTATGGCTAAAGTATTGAAGTTGAATAATCTGGATAATTTGAAAGTAGCCGGTGTTTATGCGGATCTGCCCGAAAATACCACACTTGCCGGTATGGCTTTTATTGGTTGCTGGGACCGCTACGCGACAGATTATAGACTGAGCGGAATGCGCGAGCCATGGGGGCCAGGCATTGTTAATTTATATGTTCAATTGGCTGACAATGCCGACCTTGAGAAAGTATCTTTAAAAATCAGGGATGAGATGCTGCGGCACTTAAAACCGCTTTCAGCTAAAACAAAATCGGCGCTGTTCCTGCAGCCAATGAGTAAATGGCATTTGTACAGCGAGTTTAAGGACGGAAAAAATACCGGTGGCGCAATACAATATGTGTGGCTTTTTGGCATTATAGGCGTATTTGTGCTGCTGCTGGCCTGTATTAACTTCATGAACTTAAGTACAGCCCGATCCGATAAACGTGCGCGCGAAGTAGGTATCCGCAAAGCCATAGGTTCATCCCGCAGCCAGTTGATACACCAGTTTTACGGCGAATCGTTACTTTGCGTATTGCTGGCATTTTTAGCCTCCTTATTGCTGGCAAGATTAAGTCTTTCGGCTTTTAATCAACTGGCCGGTAAACAAATGAACATTCCATGGAACAGCCCGGCGTTTTGGCTTGCGGGAATTGGCCTCAGTTTTATTACTGCTATTATCACCGGCAGCTATCCGGCACTCTATCTATCGTCATTTAAGCCTGTAAGGGTGTTGAAGGGAGCGTTCCGGGTCGGCCGACTGGCTTCAGCCCCGCGTAAAGTGCTGGTGGTACTTCAATTTACCGTTTCTATTGTGCTCATCATCGGTACCATTGTAGTTATCCGACAGATAATTTTTGCCAAAGACCGCCCTGTAGGCTACAACCAGGACAGATTGGTTGCAATACCCGTCCGAACTATTGAACTCCACCAACATTTTGATGCGATAAAACAGGCCCTTGCAAGTAACGGCACAATAACTGAAATGGCCGAAGCAGATGCTCCGCCTAACAGCGTTGCAGGCACTACCAACGGCGTAGGATGGCCCGGAGAAGACCCTAATCTGGATGTCAATTTCAGCCAGGAGGATATTTCATACGATTATGGCAAAACCATTGGTTGGGAATTTAGCGCAGGTCGGGATTTCTCACCGTCATTCCTTTCCGATTCAGCAGCGGTGATCATCAACCAGGCAGCAGCTGATTTTATGACCATGAAAAAACCGACAGAAAACTACATAACCTTTTTTGGGGGAAAATTTAGGATCATAGGCGTAACTAAAAACATCATTAACCGTTCGCCTTATGAACAGGTGCAACCTATGGTTTATTTTTTAGCGAAATGGGCGGGAGGCAGTTTACTGCTAAAGATAAGCCCGAAAATGAGCGCAAGTAAAGCTATTAGCAACATCGCTTCGGTGTTAAAAACGGAGAATCCCCAACAGCCATTCGAGTATCATTTCGTTGACCAGGAATACGCCAAAAAATTCGATAATGAAGAACGCATAGGTAAACTGGCTACCGTCTTTGCCGGCTTGGCTATATTTATCACCTGCCTCGGGCTGTTTGGCATGGCATCATTCATGGCCGAACAGCGTGTTAAAGAAATAGGCGTGCGCAAGGTACTTGGCGCTTCGGTGTTCGCCCTGTGGCAATTGCTATCTAAAGATTTTGCCGTACTGGTTTCTATTTCAATAATTATAGCTTCGCCTGTGGCTTATTATTTTATGAACAACTGGCTGAACAAATATCATTATCATACCGATGTTTCCTGGTGGATATTTATTAGTACAGCTATTGTGACCATGCTGATCACACTACTAACGGTAAGCTTCCAATCCATAAAAGCGGCATTAGCAAACCCGATAAAAAGTTTGAAGACAGAATAACAGGCTGTGTTTGCCGGCGTTCCCTTTTTGAGAGAGGTGTGCATGTGAACGTAATGGCAGTGGTGTATTATGCATTACGTATAACACACCCTCCATTGGATGGGGTTCTCCAGCCCTACACCCCTCTTCTCCCCGCTAAAGCGGCAGGCGGTCATGATGTAAACAAGCTATTAATTAATAACTTTTCCTGTAATACGCCCTATCACATCCTTATAGTTTTCACTGTAAGGAACTTCCGCTCCATCCAATTTAATCCGTCCCTTTCGAATTGATTGTACATAATTTAAGTTTATTATAAATGATTTATGGGTACGGAAAAATTGTTTAGCAGGTAATTGCTCCTCAAGCGATTTGATCGTAATACGTGACAATAAAGGCTTAGGGTGCCCGTTTCGGTATAATTTAACGTAATCCTTAAGCCCCTCAATATAGGTTATATCATCATGATTTAATCGCATCAATGTATAATCAGCATAAACGAACAGATAATCATTCACGGGGGCGGAAGCTGGAATCAACCTACTTTTCTGAAGATCGTATTGGTTGATCGCCTTATTGCTGGCTTTTAAAAAGCGTTCCAGGGATACTGGTTTCAACAGGTAATCAATCACATCCAGTTCAAATCCATCAACAGCAAACTCTTGGTAAGCGGTAATAAATATGAACATCGGTTTCCTGCTTAAGCTTTTAACCAGTTGCAAGCCACTAATTCCAGGCATTTGTATATCAGAAAAAACAAGGTCAATTTCCTTTTCCTGTATAATTTGAAGCGCCTGCGCAGCAGAACGGCAACTTGCAACCAATTCTAACCTTGTGATATTCTTGATATTATCTTCCAACAATTCCAGGGCAAGCGGTTCATCATCAACTATTATACAACGCATATTTATTAGGACAAGCTTATATTTTCTTTCCATCCAAAATACTGAATTTTAAAGACCCCTAATTTATTTTAACACTATTTAACGCGTTCGTCATCACATTGAGCCATTTCATCTCTTTAATTTTCCACTTTGATTATTTAACATTTATTTTGACAGATGAGGAAAATTCTTTTCAAATCATGGTTCCATATTATTATTCCTTTACCGATTTGGTTTTTGCTGTTTATATCACCATTAATCTCATCTACGGCAAACATTCCTGAACTTGAACACTCCGGTTTCTTATTGCATGTTTTTATTTCCAATGCTTTGCTTCTGACCATATTTTATGTTCATTCTTATCTTCTTTATCCCCTTTTAAAACAGAAACATTTTATAGGTTATACCGCGGCAATTACTGTACTGATTCTATTATATTACAGCTATTTCCTTTTCTTTCGATTCGGTCCTTTAAATGGACCGCCCGTTGGTTTTCATGATTTTAAGGGGGGCCCACCTTTTGCAGCTGGATCATCGCCAAAGGGCCCCGGGAATTTCATACCCATGCTATTACTGATAGTCACCTTGTTGTGCAGCTTTTGCTACCGGGTTATTCTTGACAATATCTCGCGTGATCAATTACTAAAAGAAAAGGAAACTATTCATTTGCGCACGGAACTCAACTTTTTGCGTTCGCAGATCAATCCACACTTCCTGTTTAATGTATTAAATAATATGACATCACTTGCCCGCAAGAAATCAGATATACTGGAACCCACTATCATAAACCTAGCGCAGTTAATGCGTTATATGTTATATGAAAGCGCGGATTACAAGGTATATCTTGTTAAAGAAGTTGAGTATTTAAAAAGTTATATTGATCTGCAATTGCTGCGCTTTGACAATGAAGTGAGCGTAAAAACTGATTTTACAGGAAACTACGAAACCTATGTTATTCATCCGATGCTATTGATACCAATTGTTGAAAATGCTTTTAAGTATGGAACGAACAGTGAGGATAATAACCTTATTATTATCACATTGGATATTAATCAGGCAGGTACTGAATTATACTTTAAAGTGGTTAATTTTTTTGATGTACAGCACAAACCTGGTCTTCATGATTCCGGAATAGGCCTTAACAATATACAGCGACGCCTGGACATTGTATATCCAGGCGCGCATGAATTTAACACATTTGTGACCAACAATGTTTTTAACGCTGAACTTACAATTAATCTATTGTAGGTTTTATGAAAGCCACAATACCCCATTTGGTCTACACTTTCCCCATCCTCATCTCATTTATTTTTTACCCCGCTTAATATGCTGCACTTTCGGTTTTATTAGCAAATAAAACTGGATGAAGAAACTTTTACTGCTGCTCATGATTCCGGGCATTACTACTTTGGCTTTTGCACAGCACACGGAAACTGTGTTAAATAAAACAATCATAAATAAGCTATTTACCTGCACGCTTGATAAAATGCTGGATACAGTAGCTCAGAAATACCATTTGAACATTGTTTTTGAGCGTGACTCCTTAAGCAAGTTTGATGTTGTTGAACATTTTTTTGAGGAACCGTTAAAAGATGTATTCGATAGGGTTTGTTCTCAAAACGATTTGCATTACTGGATAGAATCTGATGGAACCATGTATATACTACAGAATACAGATGATCTGGACAGGCTTAAAAAATTGAACGCACTTAAACACCTCTCCCAGGGTAAGGCAAAACCGAGTATTGAACCTGTAAAAGGGCCACCAACCCATTTTTTATTTAGTATTAACGGGCGGGTGATTGATCAAAGTACGGGCGAATCATTGCCCTCGGCCACTGTACGAGTTCGTAATACACAACTGTCAACCTCCACCAATACCGATGGCAATTTCACCATCTTTAATATCCCTTCGGATACATGCGTAATTGAAGTTAGCTATTCAGGATACCAACCAGATGATAGAAGACTGGACGCTAAAAAAATAAATACTACACTAGTTTTTGGACTATTCAAATCGCTTAACACACTCAACGAGGTAACCATCCTGGGTAAAAAAAGCGGTGTAATGACTACAGATACTAAGAAGGTGGGGGTGTTGCAGCTTACGCCAGAAAGTTTAGACAAATTGCCAAATTTGGGTGAGAAGGACATATTAAGAGCGTTCCAGTTGATGCCAGGCGTTGGTGCCACTAACGAATCATCCTCTGGTGCCTATGTCCGCGGCGGAACACCAGATCAGAATTTGGTAGTTTTTGATGGTTTCACTGTTTACCAGGTTGACCATTTATATGGTTTTTTTAGCGCATTTAACAGTAACGCGGTTAAAGATGTCCAGTTATATAAAGGTGGGTTTTCCTCCGTATATGGGGGCCGACTATCAAGTGTTACAGAGATAAATGGCAAAGATGGCAACAAAAACGAAGCAAGTTATGGTGTAGACCTAAGTTTACTTAGCCTGAATATGTTTGCGTCAACACCGTTAAATGACAAATCATCCTTACTGATAGCATTCAGGAGGTCCTATCAGGGCCCTCTATATGATAAGATATTTAAACAGTTTAATACCTCGACCGTTGACGCGGGTCCCGGCGGCGGTGGCGGCCCTCCTGGTGGTGGCGGGTTTAGTGAATCCACAACTCCTGCATCGCATTTTTATGATGCGGATGCCAGGTATAACTATAAACTGGATGCAAATAACATATTTACGTGGAGTGTATATACAGGCGAAGATAAAACGGATAATAGCCGGGCATTACAATTACCATCATTTATCAGTTCTGGTGGCAGCCTTAATGTAACCGATTATACCAAGTATGGGAACCTTGGAAGCAGCGTCAAATGGTTTAGGCAATGGAATAAGCATATACATTCAAATACTTATATTACTTACTCTTCCTATTTTAATAATCGCGATAACTCTACCGCTGGGACCACTACAGATAGCAATGGAGATTCTGAAACTTTTGAAAATGGCACGCTTGAAACCAATAACCTAAAAGATATAGGATTCAAATCTGAATGGGAATGGGAAATAAGCAACAAAATGAAAGTATTGTACGGCGGCTTCGGCAATTTCCAAAAGATCAATTATGATTATATACAAAACGATACCAGTACACTGATCAGTCAGCATAATCAAGCTTTTTTAGGGGGAGGATACATAGAGACAGAAATAGACCCCAACAACAAGCTGCACATACAACCCGGGCTACGTAGTACCTGGTTTGAGCCTACGGGTAAAGTTTATCTGGAACCACGCTTTTCAGCCAGTTATGTTGTTAATGAACATTACACCCTTAAAGCAGCAACGGGCCAGTTTTACCAGTTTATTAACGAGGTCACCCGTGAAGACGTCGTAGACGGCAACCGTAATTTTTGGGTACTTTCAAATAACACCAATATACCGGTAAGTGAAGCCAGGCATTATATGGCTGGTGCCAGTTATGAAAACGACCAGTTTCTGATAGATGTGGAAGGTTATTATAAAACATTATCAGGGCTAACGCAATACACGGAAAGTCAATCACAGATAACACCCGGCAGCACTACAAACACCATTCAACAGGATTTCTATAACGGCACAGGACGGGCAAAGGGCATAGAGGTGCTCGTACAGAAAAAGTTAGGGCGATATACCGGCTGGATCGGTTATACACTGGCTGATGCGGAGAATAAGTTTGCCGTTTATGGAAATAGTTTTTATCCCGCAGACCAGGATATCAGGCATGAATTTAAATCCATTAATATGTATCATTATTATCGTTGGAACTTTGCGGCGGTATTTATATTTAGTACAGGCCATCCTTATACATCGCCATTGTCAACCTATACCATTACCTCTGTTGATGGAAATACACTTACTTCCTATAACGTCGCTAAAATAAATTCAGAACGACTTCCTGATTATCATCGTCTCGACTTATCTGCTACTTATGACCTGTTAAAGCTCAGCAGTCAAAAAATAGGCAGTATCGGCTTGTCTCTTTTTAATGTATACAATCATGCAAATATTTGGTATCGGGAATACCAGGTGGTAAATAATCAGGTAATTACCACGAATGTCAAATACCTTGGTTTTACACCTAATATTACGCTTAGCTTAAGATGGAAATAAAAAATAATTTATTAAAAGTAACTTTTAGTTTGGCTCTCGCAATGCTTTTCCTGTCATGCCAGAAGGAAGATACCGGTAGTACAAGTGTTAACCTGCCAGTAGTAGATAGCTACCTTATACCCGGGCACCCAGTTATTGTGAAGATTACACAACAGAAATCACTAACCGATACAGCCGAATATGGTAAACCGATAACCGGTTTACAAGTATTTGTTTCGGACGGCACGACGAATGCACAACTAACCGAAGCTTCAGCGGGTAATTACACCTATACTGATTCCAGTTTTTTGGTTACAGGCAAAACTTATACATTGCAATTCAAATATCAGTTGGTTACGGTATCTGCTAAAACCGTTATCCCTGCTAAACCAGTAAATTTCGTCGTCCAATATGATACGGTCACCGTTTCTACATCCGGCACTTCTGCTAATAATACAATAGACCGGTTAAGCTGGAATAATCCCGGTTCTTTGAACTATGTATTGGTGTTTGATTGCCTGGACGGCAGCGCTTTCCCTGCAAATACTTTTAATGCCGATGCGAAGACATCATTTGAAATAAATACGAACGCGGCTTCCTATTACAACCTAACTCAAAGGACTTTTCCCTATTACGGAAGTTATCTGGTAACACTGTTGAGTGTTAATCAGGAATATATCAATCTTTTAACAAGCAGCACCAATAGTGCTACCTCGCAAAACCTGTCAAATGTCGCTACCAATATAGTAAATGGCTTTGGGATATTTACGGCAATGCAGGCCGATACGCTAAAGATGGAAGTAAATGAATAGTTCGTTTGAAAACAGGTGATTCAAAATAATTCATATGATTAAAAAGACCATAACAACATTGATTTTACTTCTGTCACTTATAAACAGCTCGTTAGCCACAGATATAAAAGGACATTGGACAGGAAGATTCGATGATCAATATGATATTGCTTTCGATTTCAAAGTATATGGGGAAGTATTAAACGGATATACCATAGATTCTGAGGGAAAAACCCATCACCTTTATTATGGTGTATTCAAAGATGATGAATTGTCTTTTACCATCGATATTATGGGAGATCCCATCAAAGTAACTGGAAAAATCAAAGACGATGTAATTACATTAATCTTTAAGATGCCGGGCCATCCGGTTAGAGTTGAACTAATAAGGACTGACGCAGAGTAGTCGGGTCAAATCTCTCCCGAAACATCCATATTTTCTCTTGTTTCACGGATACTTTAGCGACATCAAAAGCGGAATTTCTATAAAAAAATTGCAAATCATTTTCCGCGTGGAAACCTTCTGTATTTCGCACAATTTCTTCGATTACCTGAATATCCAGAAAAGTATTCCCATAATTAACAATAGCAGTACCGATAAAAATTTATAATTGGCCAAACCTGGCCATCCGGCTCCTTGCAAGGGCTCCCATGGCGATTTCCAATATAGGCGGGCACTTTCCTTGGTATGCTGTACCGGGAACAGGTATGATAGCGTTACCTGCATCGCAAAGCAAATGCAGAACAAATAAAACGCCATCATCATAAATGGCACGCTGCCAATAATTGATGCTGGCTGAACTTTGCTTATGATAAATACCACTACCCCTATTGCAGAGCCTATCCACAAAGTATATTTTGCCGATACAGCCGAGGCTTTCTTCCAAAACACACCAAGTAAAAACACACAGGTAATTGGTGGCGCTATGTGGGCAATAATATCATTTAATCCATCAAAAATACTTCCATAATTGTTCAGCAGGGGTAACAATGCCAGGGATACAATTAATGAAACGCCTGCTGCTATCTTACCAACCCGAACCAGACTTTCGTCTTTTGCTGCGGGTTTATATCTTTTATAAAGATCATAACTAACAATAGTTGAAATGGAATTGAGCGCGCCCGATATCTGGCTCATCAAACCTGATAATAATGCAGCTACCAGGATGCCAATCAGTCCTTGTGGTATAAGCTGTGTGATCATTAAAGTGTAAATACCTTTACTGTTGATTACCTCCTTGCCATTCTGTATACTTTTCAGGGCTGATATATCCAGGTGGCCACTTTGTGCAAGCGCATAGGCGAACAAACCGGGCATAACAAAAATAAACACCGGCAATATTTTAATAAAGCCGCAAAACAGCGGGCCTACGCGTGCATTGTTTTCATCCCTGGCGCCAAGCACTCGTTGTACTATGGTTTGATCTGCACACCAATACCAAATGCCTAACACCGGATAACCTAAAAAAACCGCGTACCAGGGCATACCACTTGAATCGCCCGACGGGCGCATCATGGACAATTTACTCATTTGATGCGTTTGCTGCAGGATATTTACCATTGGCTGCCAACCACCCATTTTATGGTAAGCTGCAAAACTCATGATAATGGCCCCACCTAAAAGCACAACCGTTTGTATCGACTCGGTAACTACCACCGCAGTTAAACCGCCAACTATGGTGTAGATTGTAGTGATTACCGAGATGGCAATAACACTGGTGTACATATTGACACCGAATAATGTGTGTAACACAATCCCTCCAGCCAATAATGAAAATGCTATGTGAATAATTACTGCTGATACTACCGACACAATTGCCAGCCAATCCCTGCTTGCGCGATCATATCTTTTTTCCAGGAAATCAGGCAAGGTTGATACGCCAGACCTGATATAAAATGGTGCGAAAAACAATGCTAAAAGTACCAGGGTAAATGCAGCCATCCATTCAAAATCCCCGTTAAGCAGTCCCGTATCAAAACCGCTTTGCGCAAGGCTTACCAAATGAACACATGAAATATTGGTAGCAAATAGCGCCAAACCTATCATTGGCCAGCGCAATTTTTTACCGGCCAGAAAATATTCGCCGGCCACATTTTTATTGTCTCGGGTTTTGCGCTGATGCCGGAGACCCGACCATAAACCTATGATAAAAATAGCAGCTATGTAAAGGCCACTAATAATAAGATCGGGACTATCTATCATTTACTTAGGTTGATAAATTAATTATTATTTATGGCTAACAGGTCGCAACTACTGCCTGGTTTCTGCGGCGTTTCATAAACCCCATTATGAATTCTTACCGGGTGAACAAAATGCTTTTGCAGGTGCGGGATATGTTCTAAAAACAATGCTTCATGCCCCATAGCAATATGGTTAAATAATACTAAGTGCTGGTGCAGTTGGCCCATATCGCCCACGTGCGGCACCACCGGGATACCGAACTTTTTGCATAATAAACTAACTGTAATAAACTCACTTACGCCACCAACCCTTACAGCATCCACCTGTATAAATGATGCTGCACCGGTTTGTAAATAGTTTTTAAATATGATCTTGTTTGGCACATGCTCACCTAAAGCAAGTTTCAGCGGTGTGATGGCATCGGCTAGCGTTTTATGGGCAAGTACATCATCCGGGTGAGTTGGTTCCTCAATCCAGTAGGGGTTAATACTTTTTAGTTTATTGCATATCGAAATTGCTTGTGGTAAATTCCATTGCTGGTTGGCATCAAGCATAACTTTTACATTATCACCCGCTACTTCGCGTACAATATGCGCACGACGGATGTCACGCTCCGGATCTTCCGAACCAACTTTTAACTTCATCGCAGTAAAGCCTTCAGCTATGGCTATTTTGCAATTTTCTCTCACCTTTTCATCGGAATAGTTGAACCATCCTATCGAGGTATCATACCCTGGATAACCGCTTTGCAAAATATTTTGCCTTAAAACAGCAGTTGGTTGCTGAGCCCTAAATATTTCTAACGCTTGCTCATGCGTTAGCTCATCTTCCAGATAAGAAAGGTCAAGCGTAGCTACAATTTGTTCGGGCGACAAATCTATCAGCAGCTTCCAAAGCGGAACTCCTCGTTTTTTAGCCCACAAATCGTAACAAGCATTAGTTACTGAGGCAAGAGCCAGATGTACCACCCCCTTATGCGGCCCAAGCCATCTGAATTGTTGATCGTTTGATAGTTCTTTAAATAAATTACCAAAGTTGGCCATGGTATCTTCAATATCCCTGCCTTTAAGTTTATCGGCATAATATTGTGCGGCCTTGCAAACCAAATCGTTACCCTCACCTAGTGTAAAGGCAAACCCCACCCCTGTTAAGCCGCTATCATCTATTAAACGGGTAACTGCATAAGAATATATCGGGTTGCGGTGTATGGCATCGCTGCCTGCATTGCCATCAAGGGCATATCGCATATCGTCAACTTTAACGTTTCTGATCATTTTTAAATTATGTTTTCCTGTATGGTTTGATTTATTAACCTGCGATAACCCAGTTCTGCGCCCCCGGTAACCGGCAGTATGCAGCCTGTAATAAACCTGGCACACTCCGATATCAGGAATATACAAGCTTCGGCCACTACATCCCCTTCCGGGCAATAGCCTAACGGATGTATCTCATCCAGATATTTCTCAACCTGTTTCTGATCTGTTTGTTGTTTACTCCACGTACGCAGCATGGGTGTCCATACACCGGCTGGGGCAACTGCGTTTACCCGTATGCCATAGTAAGCGTAATCAAGCGCCATTGATTTGGTAAGCGTGTTTATTGCGCCTTTGGTTGCACTGTAGGCGGCATGCATTTCCTGGCCGATATCACCCACCAAGCTTGTGGTATTTAAAATTGTGCCTTTAGATTTTTTCAATTCATCGATACCAAATCGTACAGTATTATAAATGCCTTTTACATTTACATTAAAAAGCCTGTCCCATTCTTCTTCCGCAGTATCATGTACCTCTTTTGACGGGCTTGCTATACCTGCATTATTATGTATTACATCTATCTGTCCGTATTTATTCACCGTTTCCGAAATAGCATTTTTCATGTCAGTGGCTGATGATACATCAGCCTTGATAAAAAGAATATCGCCCGGCAGTTTAGCGGCGGCTTGTTCAATACTCTCGGCCGAATCCGATATAATGCTAAGCCTGGCGCCTGATTTATGATATAGTTTGGCGCATTCAAATCCAATGCCTTCGGTACCTCCGGTTAAAAAAATCACTTTATTGTTTAATAACATATTTTATAGCTGTGCATCCCCACTAATTATTATTGTGAAATAATAACCGGTATAGTTATTATAATTTAAAAAGATTAACTCCTGAGCTTTCCAATTGGGTAGAGCTGGTTGAAGTTTATATTGGTTATTCGTAAAAATCAAAAATAGCTTTGCGAAACAATTCCTATAATAGCCGAAACATTTATTTTGATGGACTATACAACTTTTCAGGCAAAACAACCGACATTTTACCTAAAAACAGAAATGGTTAACAATGAGTATAAATGATAGTTACTTTATGTAAAATATTTTATTTATAATAGCACATTAACAACCAAGTAACTTTATAATGGAATATACCATTATAAACCTAATAATTATTTAATGAGTAACAGTTTCAAAAGGCGTGATGGCTTTACGGGAGAAAAACTGATCAGTATTCCGCCAAAGGTGTTAAAAGATGCCAAGGAAAAAAGCCCTGAACTATACTTTATATATATTACTCAAATAGGTTATTTTCCTAAAGCTTCATATCATTACCGCGAGCGGAGAAAAGGTTGCGAGGATAATATTTTGATTTATTGCGTGCAAGGGAAAGGGCATTATATAGTTGATAATAAGCGCTATGAGGTTCATGCTAACCAGTTTATCATATTACCAGTTACCGATAAATACATGCGCTATTGGGCTGACATTGAGGACCCCTGGACTATTTACTGGGTACATTATACGGGGGACAATATCGCCACATTAAATAAATCATTAAACTTAAATATTACTAATGGACCAATACATATCCCGTTTAATGATAAGGCAATCGCAACGTGGCACAACATCTACCAAACACTTGAAATGGGTTACAGTATTGAAAACCTGTGCAATGCCAACTTCTGTTTATATCATTTGATAGCGATATTTCTGTTTCCTCAGCGGCATATTACTAACGAAAGGGATGAACAGGTAGATATTATCACGCAAACAATACTTAATATGCGTAATAACCTGAGTAAAAAACTAAGCGTTGAAGATATGGCCCGGATGCACAAGTTATCGGTATCACATTTTTCAAACCTTTTCAGGAAAGCTACTGGCATGCCACCGATAGATTATTTTATCCAGCTAAAAATGCAAAGAGCCTGCCAGCTTTTGTATGCCAATGGCTCAAAAATCAAAATGGTAGCAAGTGAGTTGGGTTATGAAGACCCCTACTACTTTTCCAGGATCTTTAAAAAACACATAGGCACCTCGCCAGAGCAATACAGAATCAGCTCTAAAAATTCAGGTTAATAAACCTGTTGCTTCCTGTATACTTTACAGATACTCCTGTTACCATTTTAAATGCGCCGTGAGCGTATCTGAACGTAAAAAACTAAAACTCTTTGCTACAAAGCAAGTCAGCAGCGTGTAATTAAAACCTGTTGATGAAGTACTCCTTCTACAGAGATCATACATTTGCCGTCTTATTGCACATTTATTAAAGACGATCATGTTACTACCTATACTTCAGGAAAAAAATCAACGAATTGCGACCATTCTGGCGTTTGCTTTGCTACCCCTATCAGGGTTTGCAACAGACATTTATATTCCCTCTTTGCCCGGCATGGGGGCTGATATGCATATCAGCAATACCCAGGTACAATTAACGCTTAGTGTTTTTCTCATTAGCTATGGCTTTTCACAATTCTTTATAGGTAGTCTTTTAGATAGCTTTGGCCGGTATCGCTTGGGCCTATATGCACTTATTATTTTCGCATTAGCAAGTATAATTATCGCGGTAACACATAATATTTATCTAATCTACCTGATGCGTGTTATTCATGGCGTTACTGTAGCGGTAATTGTTGTGGCCAAGAGGGCATTTTTTGTTGATTTATATAAAGGGGATAAACTAAAACATTACTTAAGCCTATTCACCATTATCTGGTCTGCCGGGCCAATTTTGGCTCCCTTTATAGGGGGGTATTTGCAAAAGAATTATGGCTGGCAATCAAACTTCTATTTTTTAGCAGGATTTGCAATCCTGATCGCGGTACTTGAAGTAGTATTTAGCGGGGAAACGTTGTTGCATAAAACTAATTTCAAAATAAAGGAGGTTATCGAAGTTTATCTAAAAATGCTTAAAACCGCCAACTTCACACTTGGGCTACTCATGCTTAGCTTTGCTTATTCAATGGTTATGGTATATAACATGACGGGGCCGTTTATTATTGAGCATCAACTACATCTTACTCCGGTGGTAGTTGGATATTGCTCATTAATCCTGGGTCTTGCCTGGATGGTGGGCGGCTTTATAGGTAAAGCAACAATTAATCACCCATTCTATAAAAAATTGCTTGTTAACAGCGGTATGCAAATCCTGGTAATAGCGCTAATGATTATCAGTTTAAGCTATTTTTCTAGTCTATATTCCCTTGTCTTTTTCGCATTTATTATACATGTTACTGCCGGCTTTACTTATAACAACTATTTCACATATTGCTTGAGCCAATTTCCAAAAAATGCGGGTATTGCCGGGGGACTTACAGGAGGCGTTGTTTATGTTCTCCTATCATTTCTTACGTATGCGATTGTCGATGTGATTCCGGCAAAAGACGAGCAGAACCTTAGCTATAGTTACCTAATATTAATCCTTCTTTCGGCAATAGGGGTAATTACTATCTTTTATCAAACAAATAAACAAGGTAAGCTTTTTTTTAGGTAATATACCCGGCGGAATTTATCAGAATTAAACGCTATCAGTTTAATCACATCCGCCAGCCTTATGCAAAAACAGATCAGTGAGCGCTGGTGGCTACCTCACTGATCTGTTGAAATTATTATGGAACTATTAATTATAACCCGGATTCTGTTTCAATGCCGGATCATCCTCCAGTTCCTTACGTGGTATAGGGTATAAATAGAAGCCTTGCTGCCATGTTCTAACCTGCATAGTGTCAACCTTATAAGTAAAAGAAGTGTTAGCGGATGACGTTGGAGTAATAATTATTCCAAGGCCATTTCCATTGCCACTTTGTGCGATGCCCCACCTCCGGAGATCAAAGAAACGATGCCCTTCAAAGCATAATTCGATTCTTCTTTCATGGCGGATTTTATTGATCAGGTCAGTTTGCCCGGATGCAGTTACATCAGGCATACCAACACGTTCCCTGATCATATTGACATAAGTTAACGCAGTTGCTGTATTGCCCAATTCCGCCTCAGCCTCAGCATAATTTAAAAGTATTTCGCTATAGCGGAATGCCACCCATTGACAAGAGCTATAAGGCTGGATGTTAAAGTTGTAGCTATCATCAACCATTTTGTGTATTGTATATCCGGTTTTTGAAGCATTCCAGGGTGACAGGGTGCTTTCTTTTGAATCTAAACCACCTTCATAGAATTGCGCGTTACGCCCCTGGAACGGAGCCCCGTTATACAATACATCTACGGCAAACCGTGGATCCCTGTTGGCATATGGGTTTGCAGCTTCAGTAGGATTACTCCAACTGAATGCGGTGCCATCATTCATATCAAAATCTTCAACCATCTGCTCCAGGACATTATAAGCCGAATAGCCATTATATCCATTGGGGCTTAAATCACGGTATAGCGTATTGTATCGATCCTCATAGTTTGTACCATTGTACACCCTCGAAAAAATAACTTCCGGATTGAAGAAATCAATAAAGATATGGTTGTAAGTGCTTGCATTACCGTACAGTGAATACGCCCCTAAATCTATTACAGCTTTAGCTGCATCTGCGGCCGACTGCCACTGGGTCATGTCATTTGCAGTATTATACTCAGGGCTGGCTGCGTATAATAACAAGCGCGATTTCAAAGCGAGTGCGGCGCCTAAGGTAGCTTTTCCTTCGTCGGCACTATTAGCATATGTTTTTGGAAGAACTGCTGCAGCAGCGGTAATATCGGCCAGAATAAAATCCCTGGTCGCATCCCAGGTAGCCCTTGCATCATTAAAACTTTTGTCATCAACCGTAAAAACTTTAGTGATCAACGGTACACCGCCAAAGCGTTTTAATAATTCAAAATAACAAAGCGCCCTTAAAAAATGTACCTCACCTTTTAAGTTAGTAAGCTGCGGACCGTAACCTACCGTATCGGCCTGCGTGATATTTTGAAAGAAAATATTTTCCTTCGATATTGTGCTGTACAGCGTAGTCCAGTCGTTCAAGGTTGAACTATAGTTTAATGGGAATGAACTGCTTTGATTATCAGGCGTAGCCAATCCCTGCACATACTCATTTTCACTGCACCAATTGAAATTACTGTACAGTTCATCAGTTTGCGAGCCCCAACCGAAGCCGCCGTCCTTAAAAGCGTAAACTGATTCTTTATAGATTTCGTTTACATATAGCTGTATCAGGTTTGGATCAGTCCAAACCGTAGTCGTACTATAACTACTCTGTGGCGTAAGGTCCAATACCTTTTTACATGAAAGATCTGCAAGCAGTACCAGCACTACCCCAACTAACATATATAATTTTTTCATGATTTTCTTTATTAAAATTTAATATTTGCTCCAAGATTGAAGACTCTTTGCTGCGGGTAATAACGTCCGTTTATCACGTTGTTAGAAGAAGCAGCTTCAGGATCGAATGAGGGCCCAAGCGAATCAAAAGTAAGCAGGTTATTTCCGCTGACGTATACCCTTAAGGATTGCACACTGATGCTCTTTAACAGCGAGCTTGCAAAGGTGTAGCCTATTTCAAGGTTTTTCAACCGCACATAGGCATCATTTTTAAGCCAAAAGGTTGATGCATAGGTATTTGAGCCATAAGTTGCATTGGTTGGCCCGTTAAATGTGCGCGGATAGGTATCATCCCCCGGCTGTAGCCAGCGTCCTGTAAAGAATTGTTCGGCCATATTTAATCCGCTTGGCTGTACCAAAACTTCGGCACGTGCCTGCCCCTGGAAGAAAATAGTAAAATCCCAGTTTTTCCAACTACCACCAAGCGTTGTACCGAACATGATTTGAGGGGTTGGCGACAACGTTGTCCTCACTTCATCAAGCGCATTGATTTGCCCGTCTCCGTTCACATCAACATATTTAATATCGCCAGGACCGGAACCATTTGGATGCGGGCTGGCATTTACCTGGGCTTGTGTCTGATAAAGCCCATCTGCTTTATAAAGCAACCATGAATCAATCGGGTATCCGGTTTTTTGTTGATAGCTCGGTACATTAGACGGCTCATCCTCATACAGCACTTTATTAACCGCGTAGGTCATGTTACCGTTTATGTGGTATAAAAAATTTCCGATTTTATTGCGGTAGCCCAAATCGATTTCAATACCTTGGTTCTGCACCCTTCCCAGATTCTCATCCGGCAGGCTGATACCGGTATAATCCGGCGTTGACAGGGTTGGCGGTACGAGGATATCATAACGAATCTCATGAAATACATCTACCGAAGCGGTCAATGAATGCCATAGCTCAGCATCTACACCGATATTAAGCATTTTTGATCTTTCCCAGGTAATATTCAGGTTTGGTGTCGCGCCAGGCGTTAAACCAGCCTGTTGCGTAGCACCTGGCCCATAATAATAACCGTTTCCCTGGCCGGTACCTAAAGCATAGGTTTGCAGATACTGAAAGGGTGATGCAACCACATCATTACCGGTCAGGCCGTAGGAAGTCCGAAGTTTTAGATTGTCAACGATTGAATTTGGATCCCAGAAACTCTCCTGCGAAATTCTCCACGCTGCCGATACTGATGGAAAAAAGCCGAAACGTTTTCCAGAAGGAAAATTCGAGGAACCGTCATACCGCATATTATAATCTATAATATACCGATCATCATAGTTGTAGGAGATCCTGCTGATATAGTCCTGACGGGCGAATTGCGTAGTTACTGAATTATTTGTTTCGCCTTCAGAACTGCCTGCAGACAGTTCGGTTATCTCGTTGCTTAAAAAGCCGGTTCGGTAAGCATCCAGTTCGGTATAGGTTTGTTGTTCCTGTTCATAAGCCACAAATGCGCTTATTGAGCTTTTTCCGAACTTATGGTCATAGCCCAGTTGCAAGTGAACTAGTTTGTTAATTTGTTGCGTATTTTCTAAGGTAAGGCTCCCAGGTACTGTGGAAACATATTCATCATATTGCTTCGTTGTACTGTTATAGCTGTACGCTGGCGGCGGTATAGCATTATAGCCTTTAAACTGGTTCCAGTTATCATCATAAGCAAAGTAACCATCCAGGTGCAGGCCCGACGTGATCTTTGGCAACGCCCAGCTAAACGATGTTTTAGTTTGCAGGAAATCATAGTTATCATGTGTATAGCCTAGGTCGCCATTTAATACGTAAACCATGCTATTTCCCGGTCCTCCTCCAATGCCAACACCAACTTTACCGTTTGGATAAACTGGCACCAAATAAGGATAATCGCTCCAAAGTTGATTGAAGATACCGTTGGCATCATAACCCGGAGCCTCTCCGTTTTTATATTCGTCGCGATATAATACATCTACGCCAATTTTAAAATTATTAGTTGCCTGAATATCAAGGTTGACCCTGCCATTATCATTATTGTAATAATCGGTTCCACTTTTATACATACTGTTTTGGTGGAGGTCCTGACCGGATATGAAGTATTTAATTTTATCGGTTCCGCCGCTTAATGACAACACGTTATTGGTTTGAGGCGTTAAGTTCTTCATAAGCACGCTCCACCAATCGGTATTGGGATGACCAAGCGGGTCCGATCCGTCTTTATATTCCTGAATATCCTGTGCGGAATATTGTGGTTGCTGCCCTATTAAATTGTCATATTCATTAACCGATTGCGCATACTGCCATGAATTAAGCATTTGAGGTACCCTGGTAGGCTGTGTAAGCGCATAATTAGTAGTAAACGATAAAACAGGCTTTCCGGCTTTACCTCTTTTGGTGGTAATTAAAATAACACCATTGGCCGCACGTGCGCCATAAATGGCCGCAGACGCATCCTTTAATACAGTAAAAGACTCGATGTCACCCGGATCAAGGCGATTGAAGCTACGGTCAGGAACGCCATCAACTACGATTAGTGGCGCCGTGTTTGAACCGCCACCTAATGTACCCGCTCCCCTAATGAGAATAGTAGCATCATCTGAACCGGGTTCACCACTGTTTGTATTTACAATCAAACCGGGTACTGCGCCGGCTATGGCATTGGATAAATTAGCGATGGGTGATTTTTCCAATTCGGCGCCGCTAATGGAACTTATAGCGCCGGTTACGTTAGCTTTTTGCCGGCTACCGTATCCGATAACCACAACTTCCCCAAGCGTCCCGGATTTTTTATCTACCGTCAATATAACGTCGCCGCCTGAGCTTGCCGTTACCTCTAAAGTTTTGCGGTCGTAACCTATATAGGAAAATACAAGCGTTTCGCCGTTGGAAGCACTGATCTTATAAAACCCGTCCTGATCAGTCGTAGTTCCTTTTGAAGTTCCCTGGAGTAATACACTTACCCCGGGCAACGGTTGCCCATGTTCATCAGTAATATGCCCACTGATGCTTTTGGATACTTGGGAAAAAGCCTGCGATGTACAAAGCAGCAAGAAGCAACTAAGCAGTAACAAGCCCAATTTAGGTGGTACTTTTCTTTTCATAATTGATTGATTTAATTAGGTTATTCTATTCTGGTCTATTGGTATCGTAAAAGTAGTAACATTATCGATACATCCAAATTCTTTTGTCGAAAAAAAAATAAAATTATTTGCATCCGCCCGGAATAAACTATTAATTAAACACGTCTTTTACTGCGTGTAAAATTTCGATAATGTTTTTTTACAATCGTTTCCAATCATCTATCGAAATGGGTGATCTACAGTACAATAACCTATATTCAAGAAGTGGATATTAAATTTTAGGGCATACCATTGGAGTAAGGAAATATTTCTTCATTTCCCTTTAACTGGCATCACCTGTTATGCTGGATTTATTTGTGGCGGTTTAAAGTATCTGCAAGAATGATCTTATTATTTCCGGTGAAAATACCTGAGCAATCGTAAAAACTGAGGCAACTATTGATGTCATAGCTTTTATGCATAAAGATTCTGTTTGCAGTAAAACGGATATTCTTCGTGCCTTTTGCGCTTAGTGCCGCCCTATCCTTTAAATAAAAGGTATTATTTAAAATCCTTATATTCTTGTGTACCGCGTCGGGGCCTGGTTGTGTGTTTTCAGGGTGGATATTGATAACCGGTTCACCACAACCTAAGAATGTGTTGTTATCAATTTTGAGATCATTAACTTCTCCCGATTCATACCAGCTTGCCGCATCATCCGAAACCAGCACACCACTCATATAAGTATGGTTTATAATATTATCTTTAATAACAGACCGGCGGCGAGTGGTGATTAATATACCACGTGTTGGTATACGGGTGATTGTATCGTTATGTATCCATACTTTGGGTGTACAGGTGATATTCTCAACTACTGTATTTAAGCTATGCTGAGGAACACTTTGTTTAAGCGTCAATGCAATATTTTTACTATCAAGCATTTGAACTGATGTAATTTCATTCGCGGCAAAAGGCTGCAGCGTTAAAGGATCGATAAAACTGATAGTGTCCCCTTTCATGAATGCCTTAAATCCAAATGTCTGCCCCTGCATAAAGCGAACGGTTATTCGATTGGAGGCCGGATTGTCAACAACTTTAAGAAAAGTCCCGTGGATATTGATAGCGTCATCATTTGCTGCGGATAAATAGCTGTTTTTTATTTCAATCAGGCCACTACATCCTGAGAAATGAAGGATATCAGCCCAGGCCGCACAGGCACGCCCGGATTTTTCATCAGGCTTTACACTAAGGTGGCTCACCTTTATATTTTTACAATACTGACTAACTACTCCCATTCCGTGCATGAAATAGATCCGAACATGATCCATAACAATATTCTTGCTATAGGCAAAGAATATACCTGCACAATCCCGAAGGACATTGCGGTTTTGATAAATTAAACCGGTGGTAAAACCCGGGTTATTTTTAAAATAGAACCTGAGCTTATTCTTTGCCAAAGCAACGCAGCGAATGTTATTAAACGGGATATCTTTGCGATAAACATAATCAGCATCATATACTTGCCAGTAATTATCCGGTCGGTAAGACCACCCTTCACCCTGCCACGTTAACAAACTATCCTTTACGGTATACCAGGAATCCGGATGCACCATAACATCAGCGAAGCCTGGCTGTACATCTACCACTTTTATTTCGGAAACTGTTGGCCTGTTATAATTATAACTGACACCGTGTAAGGCAATATTTTCAGATTGATAAACACAGGTTTCTATAGCCTTTCCATGTAGAATGATATTTGCACCAGCAGCATTTACATCTAAAAATCGGGAATTAGCTAAATAAATTGCGATTGCTTTTTGCTCATCAGGGGTATCATTGGTATTGGAAATCGCCAGTAGCTTTTTATAAAAATGATCCGGGTAAAAATTATAATTGCCGGGTGCAAATTGTATAACAACAGGTGCTCGGGCCGTTCCTTTCGCAACAGCAAATAATGATTCGTGAAATGCTCCGGGTGATAAAATTTTTACTTTGTCTCCGGCTGATAAGATAATTTGATTAATATGGTTAAAAGTCTTCCAGGCCTGTTTTATACTTAAACCGGAATTTTGATCTGTTCCTTTTTCGGGGTCGATATAATAGGTAATGTTTTTAGGAGAATGTTTACGATGATTTGTAGTCGGATAACCGGTATCAATAGTTTGTGCAACAGATTGAAATGATGACAAAAGAAATAAGACTACATATACGATAATTATATAATACCCCTTCATTTTTTGTAACATTCAAGTCCTTCGTTAACGCGTTTAACTAACCGGTTATTTATTTCACCAAAGCTGTTATTTTTTGTCCGGCTTTCAAACTTACATCGGCATAAGAAAATTCGTTACCTAGCCAATCCCTTTCGTGCGAGGCCTTAAAACGCTTTCCGTCAATAAATACGGAAGCGTAATTACCGGCAAATTTAGGTCGCCATTGAATGGTAACGTTGCCAACATTGGTGATGGTCGAGGTCTTTCTATCTTTATGCGTCAGATCAATAATCGTATGGAGCACAGGCACTGACGTAAGGGTAGAACTAACATCAGCTGAATTACGATACAGCGTGATTAGTCGATTATAGCGTGCATCGGCAGAGATTCCCATCAACCCCTCAGTAAACCCCTTTATCACCCCAAATGAAACTTCCGGATACTCTCTCCTATCCGTTTTAGGATCGGTTAATTTTAGCATATAGCCATATGCCTTGTCGGCGTATCCGTTGACATATAGAATATATGGAAAATAGGAAAGGTTCTCCACGTTCCAATTATTGTTAAGCAAATGCTGAATTGTTTTCTGCTTTCTTACCGAATCCGTTATGGCGTTAAACCATAGCAAGAAAGTTTCACCTTCTGTTTTGCCAAACTCATTATTGCTATTTAAATAGGTGTAATAAAGCTGATCATTTTTATCCCACCACTTGGAATCCAGCGCCTCCCGGTATTTCTCGGCTTTTTTTGAAATTGTTAATGCTTTCGCGTTTTCCCCGTTAATTTTCAAAATTTCAGCATAAGAAAGTAAGCCCCTATAAATGGCGGCAATCAAATCGGCACCCATTTTAATATTTGGCACACCTTCTGAATAGGAAGGAAGACCACGGCATCGCTGCATGGCATCGGCGGGGTTGTAAGGCAAGGTAACATTAGGATGTGCTGGCCTTGTGAGTAAAGAATCTGGTTCTAATACCCACGTCTTAATATACTCATTGGCAGTTTTTTCATAAAAATTCTTAAAGGCAGCTCCTTTAATATACTCTTGATCACCAGTCCATAAATATAAATTTAAACAGGCATTCAATACATCAAAATTCGCATCCAAATTGAACCAAAAATGCTTATCATCCCTGTAATCCTCAGGGGCGGGCTTCCCGAAGTGGTTGATTTCCCAGTATGTACACCAGTCCTTATTTGCAGATATATTTTCTACAAAATGAGTAAGCATATTTTTATTTTCTTTGTCGAGACCAAGCACCTCTGCGCCCAGGCTCTGGTGTGAAACATCGCGCATGCAAAAAGCAAAACGCGGTGGCAATGCCGATTCATACCAGGGGCCTACCGGATCGCCCGGTTTTCCTTTATACTGTAAAGCCATAGCTTTTGCCCGCTTAAATGCGGTTTGTAAAGCGGTGTCGGCAGATTTAAACTGTAGATCCCCGCTCTGTTGTGCATAAACCAACGCGCAGGAAATAATTAAAACCAGCGTTAAAATAGCCTTTCTCATAATTGCTCTATTAATCATATAATTATAGTGTAATATCCACTGGTATTTTATTATTAAAGGAATACGTCTTTATTTTACCCGTTGATTCTTTAATAATAATCTTTTCGCCGCCTTTTTCATCCCTTAAAACCCGAATTGTAAAATCGTTATTAAAAGCTTTCACATGCTCAAGCGCCATTTCATTCCATCCTTTTGGAAGATAAGGAGATATCGAAAACGAATTGAAACCCGTTGGCTGTAAGCCAAATAAACCCTCTGTAATACACCTGCAATAAAGCCCGCTTTCGGCTGAAAGCTGTCGCTGATCCCCCTCCGGCCAGGCTTCAATAGCATAAGGAACGTGTTCTCCTAAAAGTCTTTTCCCTGAGTAATATTTTAAGTATTTTAATGTGCTATCAGTAGCACCCGCGTAAAATGATCCTCTTAATGCATAAAGCAGCGCACGGTCCCAATAAGTAGCCGATCCTGATTCTGTAAGCATACCGTCTTTTGTCCACAAAAACGGTGAATAAAGTGCTTTAAGCGTTTCCTCCTTTCTATCAAATATCCCCATCACCAATGGTAGTCCAATCCACGATCTCAACTTGGTGTTGCCTTCATAATACTTGTACGTATCAAAACCCTGAACATTGCCACCAAAGTATTTATCAATCGCTACCTTAAGTTTCCTAGCGCGCTGTTTTAAATCCAGTGCAGCTTCATTCTTGCCCAATGCTGCAGCCAAATGCGCAGCACTAATCATCGCGCCGTAGGCGAGAACATTAGTAGAGAGATTTACCTTGCCAGAAGGGAATCTCCCCTCCAATTCGTCCGCATCCGACGCTATTACACCATCCGGAGTTTTCTTTTTTTCCAGGTATTCAAAGCACCAATTGATAAGCGGCCACAATTTTTCGGCTTCGGCCACATCACCATAAGCCAGTGCAAACCTCGATGCGCCATATGCAATCATAGCCTGGTCGCCCCTATCTCCTGCACCAGCCCAAAAACCATTTCCTTCAGCAATTATTGAGCTGGGTATCGGTTTAAAATCTTTATTCATATAGCCTGCAAACAATCTGAAAGCGTTCATTGCCGATTCATTACCTGCATCGTTACCCAAAAAAGGAAAAAATGGGTTAACATATTCGGCTTCATCATTTGCCCATATAGCGGCATAATAAGATCCGCCACCAGGGCTGTGCATCAAACCGCTTTTAGTATCATAAACACTTTCACTCGCCCTTATTTTCGAAAACTTAAACATCTCGTTTAATGTATCATCCGGTGTTTTTAAAACCAGTTCATGGTTAAGTTCTTTCAAAAAATCCATCCTCTTGAGGTACTCGTAATTTGCAGAGTAGCAATAGGGCTGTTCGCATATCTTATAGCCGGATATAATAACCGAATAGGTGTAATTACCTCCGGGGAACAATCTGGTTTCACCGCCGCCATACAACTTATTTTCCAGCACATAAGCTCCATAAACACCTTTAGCAGCATCAGTTGTATCTTTGTGATCCCATTTAGCCACAGAAAGTTCAACGGCCTGCTTGCTATTATTGCTGATGACACATTGTTCGATAACGGCCGCCTTATCAAAAGAAGGGAATATATTATGTTCAATTGTTATACCCTCACCGGCTGTTGATACCGTATGCAGGATACCATTAAAGGAAAATGATACGGGAGATTCAGCAACCGCACTACCGTTGATCATAATCTGCGGGGTGGACTGCTCGAAATCGCGCTGAAGATTACCCCGGGTATCATTTGGAATAGTCCGCAGCATCGGAAATACTACGCTTTTATGAATGACCGCATGCTGGAGACTGTCAATACCGTAAGTCACAATCACCGAAACCTGCCTTCCGCTCATTTCTACATGATCCAAATGCTTTGTAGTATGTTTGCCTATAGTCCACTCTATCTCGCCATCAGTCCTTAAATTCCACCGGTATTGCTGGGCAAATAGGTTAGACCAGCAAAAAAGAAAAATCAGTAATATATATCGCTTTATCATAATTCTTTTAAGAAGAATAAGACCGCAGTCAAAACAAGCCAAAGAATGCCATAGCCGCAGATACGGAGAAATATTCTTTTAATAATTATAATGCTGTTCTGGTCTATTCTAGATTATGTAAAGAAAAAATATTTTTTCTGTTATATCAAATTATTCACGAAAAAAAGTTGTCTTTTCTGCCGACTCACATCAGTAAGCCAGAAGATAGTATCGTATTGATAACAATAAAACATACCATTCTGAACTAATATTAATCAAAATCCATTTGCTGCCTATCGTTAATTAATTAGTACAATTGTGGATTCACATTATTAAAATGCAGGGTGCATTTATAATCCGTCAAACTATTTAAATTATCCAACATCTCAAAGAATGGAGATAAGGTTTAAAGTTCAGTGAATTTATTAACGTTCCCTATTGTAAATAGAATAGAACAGATTATATTTACAGACCTAACATTGTTACTGCGTTAATAAATATGATTATGACCAAACTTTTTTTTGCGATTAACCTTTTGACAACCAATAATTAATCTACACAATTGCGCATATGGTAACCATCTATGAAAAAATCCTGGAACTGGAAGAAATGCCGTCTTTCTCTAAACACGACCAGTTTGTTAATGGCATAATAAACGCTATTAACGAAAGTATCGTTTCTAAAGGTGAAGCCCTTCCCTCGGTAAATACAATGGTTAAGAAGTTGAGCTTCGCCAGGGCAACCATAATGAAAGGTTATAAAGATCTGATCAGCCGGGGAATTGTTCAATCAAAAAACCGTTTGGGCTTTTATGTAGCAAACGAAAATACCGACCAAACACTTAAGGTTGCTTTAGTGATGTATCTAATGGATTCTTTCCAGGAACAGTTTTACCGTAGTTTCAGGGATGAATTGGGTGCCAATGTTCAGATAGATGTATTCTTTCACCATGGCAACATTACGATATTTGAAAGCATTATAGATATGGTTAAGGGAAAATATGGGATGTACGTGGTGTCTCCGATCCCCCATCCCAGAACTCAACATTTGCTGGACCCTCTGCCACGGAATAAGTTCATTATGTTTGATCGTTTTGAACCCCTGAGCGAGGAATTCAACTATGTAACCCAGGAATTTGAAAACTCTTCCTATGAAGCCTTTTCGGCTCTGGCAGAAAAAATCAAGCTATACGACGAAATGATCTTCTTTCATTTACCGGGATCACTTAATCCATTGGAAATTATAAGGGCTTTTAAAAAGTTTGTTAAAGATTTTGATATTAATGCAAGAATGCTTCCTGAATATATTCCAGGATCGGTGGAACAGGGGAAAGTTTATTTTTCCTTGAATAACGCGGAAATTTGGGAAATATTGAAGGATTGTAAAGTGAAAAAACTGAAGCCGGGAAGAGATATTGGCATTTTATCTCACAATGACGAAGTAATTAAAGAACTGATTGGCGGTGGTATCACAACCTACTCGACAGATTTTGTGCAAATGGGAAAACGGGTTGGGCAGGCGATAATTAGGCGTGAACAGATACAGGAAATAATTCCTACAGTATTAAAACGCCGGGATTCACTTTAAAAATGAATGGCATAGCTGTAATTAGTTTCCTGGCAGTAATTATTGCCATTATTGCTGTATCTCTCTTAACTTCTAAAAAAAGCAAGATAAAAAATGTTGCGGGCCTGTTTTTTGCCAACAGGAAATTAAGTTTCGCGGCTGTTGGCTGCGCCTTATTCTTCACCAATGTAAATGCCGCTGAATTCCTGGGTGGCAGCGAAGCCGCTTATATCAATAATATGACTACTATGGCCTGGGGCGTGAGCTCCGTATTTGCCATGGTTATTGTTTCGGAATTTATTATGCCCGTTTATCTGCGCGGCGGGATTAATACAACTCCGGATTTTTTGAAAACCCGTTTCGATAACGGAACAAAAATGTTGGTAAGCGCCATCTTCCTGATTGGTTATATGGTAAATCTTCTGCCTATTATACTTTACACCGGCGCAGTCGCGCTTAATGGCATGTTCCGGATTTCTGATGTTTTCCATTGTTCCTATTTCGGTGGAATCGTTATCATGGTGATTTTCATGGGCATAGCAGGAGGCACCTATTCGGTATTAGGTGGCCTGAAAATCATTGCTGTATCCGATATTTTGTTGGGCGTTTGCCTATTTGCAGGAGGTGTTTTCCTCACTTATTTTGGCCTGCGTTATATTGGACATGGTGATTGGAGTTCCGGCTGGCATCAATTATTAACTACACATAAAGAACATTTAAACTCCATTGGCAGTGCTACGGATGCTGTACCATTCTCAGGCATTTTTACAGGGATGCTACTGGTTAATTTATTTTATTGGGGAACCGAGCAGGTTATTGTCCAACAGGCACTCTCCGCAAAGAATCTGGAGATGAGCCAGAAAGGTATCGCGTTAACCTGTTGCGGGAAACTGGCAGGCCCTTTTCTTTTTATGCTCCCGGGCATTATAGCGGTACATGCTTTTGAGCATATGCCGCAAACCATCCAGGTATTCCCCAAGCTAGTCAGGGATCTTACGCCGCCGGCCATTTGTGGATTTATAGCGGCGATTGTATTTGGTGCGGCTATAACCTCGTTCTCTAAAGCATTAAATAGTTCCGGCACGCTTTTCATTTTAAATATATATAAACCCTATCTAATAAAACGTAGGAAAAATTTTAATGACAGCGTATTGTTACTTGCATCAAGAAAGTTTGAAATAATAGCTGCACTCATCGCCATATTATTAGCCCCGATGATCATTTTTGCCAACAGTAACTTTTATACTTATATACAAAAAGCTAACGCAACGTTCAGCATACCTATTTTTACGGTAATGTTTGTTGGCTTTCTCACCAAAAAGGTGCCTCCAATAGCTGCGAAATGCGGAATCGTCTTTTGCGCCACAGGTTATCTGTTAACACAATTTGTTTTCCATACAGGTATAAATTTCCTCCACATCCTGGCGTTGCTATTTATTGCAACTACGGTACTCATGTTAGTTATCGGCAAATTTGCGCCAATGAAGCCTGTTAAACGCCCGGTAAAAGTAATGAATAGCTACCTGACACCCTGGCGGGGACGCCATTGGGTAAATGCGCTGTTAATTGCTGTTATGATAGCAATGTTTGTATTATTCTCAAAAGCCGGACTCGCTGGTTAATCTGAAGGTGATCATTTTCAAAATCTGCGAAACCCAACATTATGTAAGTAAAGCCGACTTAGACTCAAAGAACCATAAATGCGCCTTTTTTAGAGATTAGCTAACTCTTTTAGCTGCTCTAAAAAAAAATCGAAAAATGTACCTCTGAGGCACCAAGGATAGCCAGAATATAAAGCACCTGTCTACCTTTTATCCTTCCTAAAAACCACTGCCTAAGGCGATTGCTTTTAACTATTGCGTATAACTACGCATTGTTTACCGTGTTATCCCGCTGTTAACAACTGTTTATTACCAGTTACTTTGTGCTGCCAGAAATTTTATAGCTTTACTATTGACCTTTAACCAAGTACTAATAATTTATACAGTAAACCCTAAAAACAATTCAAAATGAAATCACTGAAAATTTTTACCGTTGCATGCCTTGCAGTTTGCATCGTTATGATCCTTAGTAAATGTCATCCCAAAAGCCCAAGCGATCACATACCTTACAACAAGGACAGCGCACAGGTACACATTATCCCGATTGATACAGCAATTAAGCTTACCTCTACTTTCAGGCTTGTTCAAATGCAGATGGCCCGTAAACTGCACGACACCGCTTACGTCCTGGATTTTCCACTTGCTGAGAAATTTAACCGCGACGCTATAATTGCTTTATTAGACCAGAAAGGCGCCCGGGGCGTGCGCATATATCTTGGCGAAGATAAATCCGGCCCCGTAAAAATGGTGCTGGTAGCTGTCGATAGTCTAAACAACGATATTACCGGCCGCAATAACAGGATTGTGAAGTTTACAAGTGATGCCAGCACCCAGGACGGTGTAGCACTTGAGGCCGGCCAGCGCTGCCCTACCTTATGCAGTGTAAACAGTGTGCTTGATAATAATTAACGGCCAATGGGTGTTTTAATAAATTTTATATTGAGCCAGGCCATAGTTATACCCATAATTATGGCCCTCATACGCATTAAAAAGATTGATAAAATATATTACCCCCTGCTTATATTACTGCTGATTGGGCTTTTGTCGGAGTTGGCGAGTTTTATTTGCATCAATGTATTTAAAACCAATGCACCTGTTATTAAAATTTACAGCTTGGTGGAATGCTGCATCATATTATATCAACTTTACCTATGGAAAAACGGTGCCCGATACCGGCCCATGTTTGTAATGCTGGGCCTGGTTTGTGTTATTTTCTGGATAGTAGAGACGATAGTATTTAAAAACATGAATACTTTCAGCCCATATTTCAGGGTGTTTTATGCATTTATTATTGTATTGCTCTCTATAAATCAGATCAACGCGATGATGTTTTACCAGAATGTGAGCTTGTTGAAAAACCCCGTATTTATTATCTGCCTGGCATTTATTATATTCTTTTTGTATCAGATCATTTACGAGGCGTCGTACTTTATCGGCTCTGATAAGTCAACAGTGGCCAATAAAATAATTATGGGCTTTAGTTATATTAATTTCTTCATAAATTTAATGTGTGCTGCGGGCATCTATTTCATGGGCGGCAGCAAGGACGACCCATACAGCCACTATTTCAATGGCCGGTAAAACATTAGCCCGGCTTTACAGTACTATTAATTATTAATGCGCAGCATGCCAGATAAATTATTTTACACGGTTGTTATTACGTCGATACTGATAGCTATTGTGATCATTTTTTTTGTCATCTCGGTTATCAGATATCACAAACGGTACATACAGTTGCAGAAAGAGCGTATACAGGCACAGATCATGATACAGGAGCAGGAGCGCAAGCGCATCGCTAATGACCTGCATGACAGCCTCGGGCCAATGCTGTCTACAGTAAAATTATTCATGAACAGTATAGCCGTGAATAATGATACTGACCGGGAATCGCTTGGTAAGGCATCGGGTTATATTGATGAAACCATCAATAACCTTAGGGAGATAGCATACAATCTTTTGCCCAGCAGCCTCGATAGGAATAGCCTGGAAATGGTGGTGAATGAATATATCGGCCGCATGGACAGCCGCCAGCCGATAAAAATAACTTTTAATGTGACAAAGGAAACAGTGATACCTAAAAAAACGGAGATACATTTATTCCGCATTATACAAGAGATCATTCATAACACCATTAAGCATTCCGGCGCCAGGAGCCTGAAACTGGCCATAACCAGCCTGCCTGACGGGTTGTTCCTGGTATCAGAAGACAACGGGCGAGGGTTCGACCCGGACAACATACGTGCCGTATCCGGTGGGCTCGGTTTAAAGAGTATTGAGAACAGATGCCAGATGCTTGATGCTGATTTTAAGATAATTACCGCCAAAAACGAAGGGTGCAAAATGATAATTAAAGTGCCGGTTAATAGTTAAATATTATTTAATTTTAATCAATTTTTACAGCTACCTAATTTATCGCTGATGACCGATATCAATATTGTAATTGCCGACGATCATGAAATATTTTTGGATGGCTTATCGCTTATGCTGTCCCGGCATCCTGGCTTTAAGGTATGCGGGCGTGCATCAAACGGGCAAACACTAATTGATATAGTGAACCGGGAGCTACCCGATGTGGTGGTAACAGACATCCGTATGCCGGTGGTTGATGGTATCCAAAGCACCAAACAGATATTGGCTGTACACCCGGATGTGAAGGTGATCGCGCTTTCGATGTTTGATGAAGAGAACCTGATCATCGAAATGCTGGAAGCCGGTGCAAAAGGTTACCTGCTTAAGAATGCGCATAAGGACGAGATTGTGGAGGCCATCATCAGCGTTTACCAGAATAAAAACTATTACTGCTCGCAAACCTCTTGTTTACTAGCATCCATGATCGTGCGCAGCAAAGCCTGCCCTTTCACCCAACCGCAGGTAGTTTTGAACGAGCGTGAGAAACTTATCATCCAGATGATATGCCAGCAGCAAACTACTCAGCAGATTGCTGATAGTATTTACCTAAGCAAGCGCACAGTAGAAGGCTACCGGGTAAAGATATTGGAGAAGATACAAGCCAAAAACATAGCCGGCGTAGTAATATTTGCACTTAAAAATAATATCATTAAGGAAGAAGATGTTCTATAAGTAGATATTCCATTATCCATATTTCCGCCTGTTCGTTCAAGTCAACAAAAGCAGTATCAGCAATGGTAGCTGTCTCCATTTTTTCAAACTTTTTCTCGAAATCAATCTCACAAACGTAAACCTGCTGTAGACGTATCCTATTGGTTTCCGGCGCGTAGTTGTACACTTAAAATTACGTATAAACACGCTGTAACATCAGGTATTTGCTCTTCAAATTCAGTTGCTATGCCACCATAGCTTTGGGTAGCTTAAAAAAACAGCTCAAGCCCGGAAGCCGAAAGGGGAAAAAATGAGTAGGCACAACATTTTGCCGCTAAGCGGCCAGTTAATAACCAAGATCATGAATGAGAAAGAACAGAACCTGCACAATTTAAGAGGCACCTTCAATGCCCTCCATGTGTCGGGCCATCCAGCAACCGTAAAGACACTTGCTAATTTTAAAGAGCAGGTGGCTGCTAATTCAGGCAATACTTATTATGAACAGATTCAATCCGTATCCTACAATCCCGACCTACAATTACTGGAGGCGATTGTATCAACCAAAAGAGATTCAGGCTATAATGGCAACCTCTGTACCGCCGGATCGTACGCCTTTGTGCGATTTTACCTTAATTATGGAAACGGCTGGCAGGACCAGGGTTACAGCGCCGTTAACGAGCACGACATCCCCACCGGTACCGACTGCACCAAAAGCCCCGAAAAGCCGCTCAGTTACTCGGCCTCTCTTAAGATTGTTCCCAAAACCAATAAGTGCAGCATACACGTGTTGCCTCAGGTTAGGGCGGTACTTGAGTGGAATAAAATTCCTCCGGCGAATGATCCTAATTATTCATCAATATGGGGCAACACTGTTGATGATCATATACAGATAAAGCCAATAATTGAATTTGTTGTAGTAAACCCTGTTTTCAACCAATTGGTTGAGCTTACGTTATTGCATCCAAGCCTGAAACTGGCTGACGCTGCAAACCTTGTACCCGGAGGCCAAACGGCCCTTGAGGAAGTAAAAACTACAGTAAGCAGCCAACCGCTGGAATTAAGCAAATTGGTTGAACTATATAAAGGCAGTAAGGAAGTATCTGCGGCGAGGTTTGGCTTGCAACAGGCACTGCCGATTTTGCAAAGCTACGATGCTGCCGAAGTGGCCAAAAACATTGATGTATGGGATAAGCTGGGGATAGACTTTAATGCTGTACTGGCTGAACTCAACCAAACAAGTGCAAACGTATCTTATGAGCAGCTTGAAAGCATAGGCCTTGATTATAACCTAGAGCAATTTGTGGCTTCGTTTAGGATAAAAAGACCTGCTGGTTACTCGGGCAACCTGTGCACCAATGGCAGCCTGGAATATGTAGCTTTTTGGGCGGATTGGGGCAATAACTGCCAATGGGACTATGTGGGTACCACTACGGTGAATGTGCGCGATATTAATGATATCCCAAAAGAAGGCCTATCATATGCAGCCGTGCTTCCTTATGATTTTAATAAGGTGCGCAGGCTATGCTCAAACCCCGAGGTGGTAAAGATCCGCGCTGTACTGTCATGGGGCGTGGCGCCTTCGGTAACTGACGCCAATAAGCTGGATTATTGGGGAAATAGACTGGACGCTTACATCCAGATTAAACCGGGTGTTGGCTCAGGTGTATTGGCACCGATATTCAATATTTTAGGAGGCATACCGGTTGATCAAATCAGCGATGCAAACGGATTGACCATTCCTGGTGCAAAATTCGCGCTCAACCAGGTAGGGGTTAACGATTATAGCCCATTCGGCGGTGTAATTGTTATACAGGGACCTTCGTTTGTTGGTAATAAATACCGCATTAAAATAACCGATCTGAATACGCTAGCCTCGTACTATGTGAACAATGATTTTGTAGCCGTAGGCTGGCTGATGGTTCCGCCGTATGTGCAGTACACTACGGTATCAGCCGACGCGAATTTTTATTACGACTATCAAACGTTTGATAAAAATACCGACAATGTATTGGCCAGGTTCAGCCCCGGAACTAACGACCTGCTGAGGATTGACCTTGAAATTGAAGGCGTTACCGGAACTTTCACCAAGTACATCCAGATGGATAATATCTCACCGGTGATCAGTTTACAGATTGATGATCTGGGCAACTGCTCACATTATAAAGTTGGCGACACTATCACAGGTTCATTTTCGGTATATGATGCCCACCTGCTGAGCTATTCACTGGTTAGCAGCTTTGGCGGTTCGGTTAACGGTGCTTCCAATATCTCGAGCAACTTTAGTTTCGCAACTGCAGGCACAACTTCGCCGTGCGGAAAGGTATCGTTGGTGGCTTATGAAAGGACGATATACGACAGCCAGTGGACAAATAATTACAGCTATACCGAGCAAATCATTTGTCTACAGCAAAAATAAAAAAGACTGAGCGAGTCAGTAATTAATAGTTAGTTAGGGTACCTGTCCGGGGCGTTGGGCAGACTTCGGTCTGCCCTGCCCTAGCAGGTTATTTGTTTTTACCAGCATATTACAGCTATTCTGGGCTTTCTAAATGCCTCTACCATACGTGGGGTCGCGTTTACTTGGCATTGGCTAAATTATTGATAAGTGTATAATTTAACTCGCTGTATCCCATATTCTCCCTGTGGTATTCTTAAATGCCTGCCCTGGTGATCCTGATCACCATTCATCCTCCTGCCTGGCTGCCATTTGCCATTAACAAATTTACCCTCATAAATATTCAAGATACCTGCTCTTAAACCACTCCTCTTGGGTTTAAAGGTGATCACTAAACCAGTTCCCCCTACATAAAACTCATCTTTAGACAACCCAATAATTATGCCTCCCGCAAGTGGCCATTTTGGATTATTTACCGGATGACTTAAGCGAATATAAATAATTTATGCAATCGATTGTTATTTATTTACATTTGTTATAACCAATTAATTACCGGACCATAAAAACCAATGAAAACGATTATCAAATCCCACTTAAAACTAATTATGCTGGCAGTAGCCGCCTTGTTCTACATTAACCAAGCTTCAGCCCAACAAAAGGAAGAGAAAATAAAATATCTTTCCGAACCATTGATTAAAAACATTTATACAGCTGATCCTTCGGCACATGTATTTAATGGTAAAATATATATTTATCCTTCGCATGATATTGATGCCGGTATTCCTGAGAATGATAATGGCGACCATTTCGCTATGCGCGATTATCATATTTTCTCGTTGGATTATGTCGGCGGACCGGTTACTGATCATGGTGTCGCGCTGGATATTAAAGATATTCCCTGGGCAGGCCGCCAACTTTGGGCGCCCGATGCAGCTTATAAAAACGGCACTTATTACCTATACTTCCCGTTAAAGAATAAACAGGATGTATTTCAGGTAGGTGTGGCCACTTCTAAAAATCCTGCAGGCCCATTTAAGGCGCAACAGCACCCTATCCCGGGTAGCTTTAGTATTGATCCCGCAGTTTTTGTAGATGATGACGGCACCGCATATATGTATTTTGGGGGTATATGGGGAGGCCAGTTACAACGATGGAAAGATGGAAAATATGACCCAAATGGATCTAAAACAGATTTGCAAAATGATAATGCACCTTCGCTAAATTGTAAAGTGGCTAAACTAAAAAACAACATGCTCGAATTTGACGGGCCTGTTCATGATGCACTTATTGTAGATAGTGCCGCCCACCCACTCCTGACAAAAGATCATGACCGTCGTTTTTTTGAAGGCTCATGGATGCATAAATATAATGGGAAGTATTATTTTACTTATTCTACCGGCGACACGCATTTCCTTGCATATGCTATAGGCAAAAATCCCGAAGGTCCCTTTACTTACGCCGGACACTTTATGTTACCTGTTCAGGGTTGGACAACACATCATTCTATTATAAAATTTAAAGGTAAATGGTATATTTTTTATCATGATACGGAACTTTCAGGCAGAACAAGTTTAAGAAATGTTAAAATGACCAGATTATACCATAACCCAGATGGAACAATCCGAATGATTAACACTTTTACAGTACAAAAATAATGGTCTAACCAGGTTTTTATAAAACATATCCGCCAAAAGAACAGCCTTAACTATTTAAGTTAAGGCTGTTTTTATTTTAATATACCAATCTCAATCAATACGGCAATATGTAGCACACCTCATCAGGTTGTGGATATATTCCACACTTCCAAAACGAGCCTAAAAATATATAAATCTGATTATCAGATAAATAAAAATGAATTTATTTCTGGCACAGTTGTGTATTAACACTTATCAAATTAATTAAAAACAAAACATATGAAAAAGTTAATAGCAATGGTTGCTTTGGCAGCAATCTCTTTCGGAAGTGCTTACGCTTATGCTGGTAGCAGAGTTGAAAAAATGCAAACTGATACTACTAAAAAATCTAAAGCAGATACTACAAAAAAGAAGACTCCACCAGTTATGAAACTTAAAAAATAAGCTTTCAACCTAACAAAAAGCTGCCTATGATTATCATAGGCAGCTTTTTGTTTTTCAGTAAACCCGTGCAATAAAATTGCTTAAAAATTAAATAAATCTTTTTAAAGTGATATTATAGCCTACACTTTTGTATTTTCGCCATTATATCTCCTTAAAAAAATTATGGCTAAAATACTGCTTGTTGAAGATGATATAACATTCTCTGAATTACTACAGCACTTTCTGGCTAAACATGGTCATGTAGTAGAGGCTGCTAATACAGTTAAGAAAAGCTTCAGACTATTAGAACAAGATAAGTTTGAACTGCTACTGCTTGATTACCGTTTACCGGATGGAATCGCACTGGATGTGTTTATAAAAGCATCTGAAAACGGCGAAAAGATACCAGCCATCATCATGACTAGTTTTAATGATGTACGCACAGCCGTAAAGGCAATGCAGGCAGGCGCTTTTGACTATATCACCAAACCGGTTAACCCAGATGAATTGCTGATGATTATTGGCGATGCGCTTAATCAACAAGCTGATGCGTCCGAACAATTAGCCGGTCCTATCGATGGATTTATAAAGGGAAATAGCGCCGATGCCGATAAGTTACATGCCTATATAGACATTGTTGCCCCTACCGACATGTCGGTGCTTATACAAGGCGAAACCGGCACAGGTAAGGAATATGCAGCAAGAGCTATTCACCGCTTAAGCACACGCGCTGATAAAATATTTACAGCGATTGATTGTGGTGCACTATCTCGAGAGTTAGCTGCAAGTGAATTATTTGGCCATATTAAAGGCGCATTTACCGGGGCTATAACGGATAAAAAAGGATTATTTGAAACCACTAACGGCGGTACCCTTTTTTTGGATGAGGTAGGTAACCTGAGTTATGAGGTACAGGTTAAGCTTTTAAGGGCTCTACAGGAGAAGACAATACAACCAATTGGAAGCACAAAGCAAATACCGGTAAACGTGCGTATTATAACCGCTACCAACGATGATTTAGTAAACAGTGTAAGTAATGGCGATTTCAGGCAGGACCTTTACCATCGCATTAATGAATTCAAGATCCAGTTACCCCCACTGCGCGATCGTGGTAATGACCTTGAGCTTTTTATTACCCATTTTATCACCCTATCAAACCAGGAACTAAAGCGAAATGTGCAAAGCATTTCGCCGCAGGCTAAAAAAGTACTACAACAATATGATTGGCCCGGTAATTTACGTGAATTAAGGAATGTAATAAAGCGCATGGTGTTATTAACCACATCAAACATCGCCGGAATTGAGACATTGCCGGATGAAATGCTTTTTACTGTAACCCATTCAAAAAACACATCTGAATCCGATCTGAAATTATTGAATGAGGCAACTGAAAAAGAAATGATCCAAAAAACGCTTCATCAGGTAAAATTCAACAAATCAAAGGCGGCAAAGCTACTTAACATCGATCGTAAAACGCTGTACAGCAAAATAGAACGTTACGGTTTAGATAGTTAATTATCTATGTATTCCGGTGTATCATCGTCAAGATAAATACTCGTTACCTGCCTTACCAGCATTTGCAACCGGTTAGTTAATGAAATAATGGTTTCTATTTTAGCTGCATCAGATAAATCATTTTTTACAAAATCTATTTCAGCCCTTCTAAAATCGGCAGCAAGGTCGGCGGCCCCTATTTGAGCCGTACGACCAGCAATACGATGCACCAATAAAATCAATTTCTCGTTATCGTAATTACCCATGCCTAACCTTAATTCAGCAATATCATCTATACAGTCTTCGGTAAAGCGTTTTAATATTTTGTTCAATTGCCTGTTATCGCCCAAAGTCATTTTCTTGATCATGGTTAAATCCAGTTTCACTTCGGGTTGATGATCAACTTCACTAATTACCGGCGATACCAGGGCCAGTAACTCGCGCTCCCTAAATGGTTTCATTAATATCCCATTAAAACCTTTATTTAAAATTGACTCCCGCTCGCCTGGCAGTACCTGTGCTGTTATGGCATATATTAATACATCGGTTGGAATACGTTGTTTTAACAGCCGGCATAGCTCTATCCCACTCATATCGGGCATCCTTATATCCAATAAGATACATTTCACCTCAGGATCAAAAGTCGTATTTAAAACTTCACTTGCCGAAGCAAAGCACCTATGTTTTATATGATGTAAGCTAAATACCGCGCTGCACAAATCGGTTATAAAAGTATCATCATCTACAAGCCATACTTTGCCATAATTTGTCCGCTGAGGCATAATTGGGGATTCCACATTTTCAATAGCGGGCTTTTCTGCATTTTCATAGCTTAAATTAAATGTAAAGCTGCTGCCCTGCCCCAATTTACTTTTAACACTCATGCTGCCACCCTGGGCATCAACAAGCGCTTTACTAATAGTTAGCCCTAATCCTGTTCCCTTAATATGTTTGGGGTTTCCCGATGCCTGTTCAAATTCATTAAATATCCGGTTTATATCTTTGGCGGATAATCCTACTCCCGTATCGCTCACCGTAAAAACATACCGTATCCCTTTGCTGGTTACAGTAGCTACTATTGATAATTTTACCTCCCCGGCATCTGTAAATTTAATGGCGTTACCCAGCAAATTATATAGTATCTGTTTTAGCCGGAAAGCATCGCCCAATAAGTATTGACTGTCCGGTATGTCATAATCAGCAACCCATTGGATATCTTTTTTAACAGCCTGCAACCTCATTGCTGATAATACGTCAGTAAGCAATTCGGTCATATTAAAAACAGTGTTATTAATATTGAACTTACCCGATATGATACGGTTATAATCAAGCACCTCATTAACAATATGCATCAAATGTTCTGACGAGCGGTAGATAGCATCAATATCGCTTTTACTGGCTTGCTCCTGTTGGCGCATCAGTTCAGCATATCCTATTATTGATTGTAATGGGGTACGGATTTCGTGGCTCATGTTTGATAGAAAGCGTTGCTTTGCCTGTCCATGGTATTCCGCTTCATCCCGCGCAGCTTCAATATCTATCCTGTATTTATTGATACGGCCAATATCTCTTAAAATAAAATACAATAAGCCGATAGTAATAAACAGGAAAGCTAAAATTATATAGCTTATGCGGGTAACGCTGGTATTAACCACATTTTTAGCCGCGCTATTATTTAAAGCCGTTTGTTTTACAGCCTCGGCCTCAACTTGTTTAAGTATAACCAGTATCCGCTTGATAAGCTTATTATCAACTTTATTTAAAATAGATTCCTTATTTACAAACAATGCACTACGTTGCAGCTGCCCTTTTTCCAGCCGGCGCATGGTTTGCCCCATACCTTTAAGAATACTGTCTTGCTTGGCCATCGCGGCACTATCGTGTTTGGTATCCAATTCAACATGAACTATATTGAAAGATGGTTTTAGTGTCTGTTTCTTTTTTTTGCCAAATAACTTGCTAAAAAAGCCACGATTATCTTTGGTGGTATCCCAATGTAGCGGTGTAACAGTGGTGGTACGCACCTTCTTTTCAGTTGTAACAACATTGCTGTCATTTTGCGTGGCACTCTTATCAACCAGGTCATTAAGTAATTTAACCTGGCCAGAAAATGCCTTGTTATTCACCAGGCCCTCTCTTACCTTTAAATAGCTTATAAAAAGCTTATCATGATCAATAAGTAGTTTTTTAAGTGAATTAATGCGTTTCACCTGGTTGTCATCATCGGCGTATAGGGTTTGCAAAGTATCAATAATCAGCAGCTGCTTTTTTGTTTCGCTAAACAAGCTGTAATAATTTGCCGGATTGTTTAATATTTCCGTTTTCTGAGCCTGATCAAGCTGTACTACCCGATGGGTAAGTTCATTAACCAAGCGTAATTTATCGTTTGGGGTAGATATTTTTTCAACGGCGGTAAGCATCTGCTTAAAAGCCACCTTGGTAATACCCCAGGCCAGTAATAAAGTAAGGCAGCCCAAAACCGAGGCGATAATGATCTTCCCCTTAATGGATTGCGCAAAATAGGTATGTTTATCCCCTGCCATCTGTTTTAGCCCGCTCGCCTGATATTATTTGTTTTTAGATGATGCTGTAATATATGAACGCTTTTAAACGCCTCGATATTGGATTTAAGACAACAAAACGCAGGGGTTGTTTTAATTAATGTCATCCTAATACGCTGTTCAAAGGTCGAAAAATACCTATTTTTCATTTATGCGGCAAAGGTTAATTGTAGTGAGCTATTAATCATGATCCCTTAATGGACAACCAAAATCAACTCATTTCGGCAATGGATCGTATAGAATTATTGATTGAAATATGATATGTTTGGGTTTACTTTTATTCAACGTAAAAATAAACCCTAATGAATCACACAAATACTACGGGAAACCCGGTAAGACGAATATTAGTGGCAAGCCTGATTGGAACCACTATTGAATTTTTCGATTTTTATATTTACGCTACCGCGGCAGTATTAGTATTTCCTAAATTGTTTTTCCCGTCAAGCAGCCCAACAGCAGCCACACTTGCATCCTTCGCGACATTTGCACTGGCATTTATTGCCCGGCCAATAGGTGCAGCCTTATTCGGGCATTTCGGCGACCGTAAAGGACGTAAAGCTACACTTGTTGCCGCTTTAATGACTATGGGGCCATCAACCGTGGCGATAGGGCTTTTACCCTCTTATCATTCTATTGGAGTACTGGCACCTCTCCTATTGTGTATATTCCGTTTTGGACAGGGCCTTGGACTAGGCGGCGAATGGGGTGGCGCGGTATTATTAGCCACCGAAAACGCACCCGAAGGTAAAAAAGCCTGGTATGGTATGTTTCCGCAATTGGGCGCGCCAATTGGGTTCCTGGTATCAAGCGGTACTTTCCTGTTACTGAGCAAAACATTAAGTGATCAACAGTTTTTAGATTTCGGTTGGCGTATTCCTTTTATAGCTAGTGCTTTGCTGGTATGGGTTGGACTTTATGTCCGGTTAAAAATTACCGAAACTCCCGATTTTTTAAAGATCATTGAAAAGAATGACCGTGTAAAACTACCTGTAGCCGATGTATTTACCAAACATACCAAAGCCATTGTACTAGGTACTATCGCAACTATAACCACATTCTTATTATTTTATTTGATGACGGTATTTACCTTAAGCTGGGGTACATCGGCATTGCATTATTCTAAAACCAGTTTCCTGATTGCTCAAATGATATCGATGTTGTTTTTTGGTTTGGGGATACCTATCTCCGCTGTTTTAGCCGATAAGATTGGCCGCAATAAAATGTTGATCATAGCTACTATTGGCATCTTCATATTTGGCTTATTCTTTTCACAATTATTCAGCACTGGTATTTGGGCGGTAACCGTGTTATTCCTCGTTATCGGCATGTTTTTAATGGGCTTAACGTATGGACCTATCGGCACTGCACTGGCAGAAATTTTCCCTGCATCTGTACGTTATACAGGTGCATCATTATGCTTTACATTGGCCGGGATATTGGGAGCATCATTGACACCTTTTTTAGCTACTACGCTGGCTACAAAATATGGGCTTATTTATGTAGGCTTTTATCTGTCGATTGCTGCTGCCATAACTTTTTTAGCATTAGTGGCCGCCGGTTCATTAATGAAGGCAAATGCACATAAAGACTAATAATCGGTAAAATGAAAGCAAAAATATTTTCTTATAAGGTTGACAGCGTAAAGTTGAAAGTGGTTAATGACAACTTGAAAATAAGCAAACCATTTAATAGAGAGGCTATTTTAACACAGCTTAAAGATGCCATAAAAGATGAAAAGTTCAAGATTGACGAAAATTCATTGGATTATAAAATAGTGGATGAACAGCTTTATATTGAAGGCTTAATGGTTGAAAACCATGAACCAAAATCGATTGGATTTACGAGCGGAAAATAGTATTTAAAACAACGCTTACCGTTCAATTTGTTCTTTCACACGTGTAATCGCATAATTATCCTCATTTCCTTGTTTTTAATTATACCTTTACACCCTACATGGAAGAAAGAACTTATCTACAAACCTGGAAAAAATATCTTCCGGTTATTCGCCTGCATTTGAAAAGAAGTTTGAACGAGGATCAAAGCTTTAAATTAAACATTACAGATTTTGAATCAGCCGGCGATCGCGGTAAATCAGGTTACACTTTCAGCATAACAATTGAAAATGGTAAAGTAACAACCAGCTTAAGCGGCTCACCCGTAGCCCGCGACCTTTACGAAGCTTTAAAATCTGACGAAACTATTAAAACGATGTTCCTGGATAAAAGCGTAAAAATAGCCGTTGGTAAAACCTTCCTGCTAAGCATAAAAACTACACATCTATCAACTTATAAATAGTCGTTTTTTATACAAACAGCTATCTATTGTCCCCGAAATTTGTGGTCGTAGATAGCTGCTTTTAATGATTCATAATTATCATAATCATCTTCATTAAAGGCATACACATCCCCGTTAAGCAGCACTAACTCTAACTGCTGATAGTTAATTTCATCTCCTCCCCTTATAAATCTTTGTTTTCTTACGGTTCTTATCTTATCAATATCAGGATAGGTAATTTTCCTTTTCTTTTGGGTGATATAACTGCGAAAAACAACCTGGTCTGGTGAAACTATTACCCTTTTAGGCGGAAATAAAAGTGTTATGATAACTCCCGCTATTACAACAATTAAAATAAACATCAGGTTACCTGGTGTTATAAACTGGTTAGAAATTGAACTCGTTAATCCCTCCTGAAAAACCAGGAATACAATAAAACCTTCGAATAGAATGCCTAACAATATTTTAGCCCAGAAAAACAAGCTATATTTTGAGGTTATGGTTTCTGTCATAAGGTAAAGGTTATTGAGTTTGCCAATAGTTTAGGGCCTCAATATAGCCGTTTTATAATAGCTCAAAGTTAATTTTCAGTTATAATTCTCCACAATGGCTTAATACTGACAAACATTTCTTTCCACAGCTATTAATTTGATTAATAGGCAATAAACTCATAAAAAGCACTGTTACCATTGCCATGGCGCTTTGTTACTACCACTTCATATTCTGGGCAACGAATGCTTCCAGATCATCGGCCATCGCCTGTTGTTCTTTAACATTCGGGTGGCCTGAGGTGTTTTTGAAGGCGATAAAGTGGGTGTAAATATTTTTATCATGAATACCGTCAACAGCCTTTTGAATATAGCCCGGCCATGGTGAGCCAGCTTTTGTTGCGTCCATACTTCCCAATATGCAAACGATATGGGCTTTAGGATATTTACTCCTGATGGTTTTCACAAAATTACTATAAGCGCTGATGATAAATTCAGGTGTTGGAGCAGTAGCACCAAACCTAGCTTTAAATTGTGCATTATCTGGTTTTTCTACTAACCATGAATCGTTTTGAAAAAGATTGATTATTACTAAATCAGGCGTATACTTAGCGAAATTCCATTTACTGGTTGAATCAGTCGCATCAAGCCTGTTATACATCTCAGGCATAATAAGCGGGAACCAACTAACGGTTATGCCTATGCCGCTTTTGGAGGTATTATGAAAATCAGCATTAAAATGTCTTGCTGTTAAAGCAGCATAGCTCACATAGCCATCTTCATATGGTGCAGTGCCCCTATCCTGCCCGGTGCTATCTTCAACAGCGTACCCACAACTGATAGAATCCCCAAAATATTCAATTTTATGTTTGTGGGCAGGCGAAGCCGGTAAGACTTTTCCACCCTTAGCTATTTCGAAACCGTAAAACCAGGTTTTACCCATCGCCCACTCGGTGCGTTTAAATAATTCCAGATGATGCGGACCGGGTGTAAGCCCGTCAATTGTTTGCGTGATAACTCCATCCGCGGTTTCATGTTCTTTCTTTATTATCTTACCATCAAGCAACACGTTATAATAGTTGTCGCCGCGCTCATCACGCATTTTATAGCTTATGCTTGTGCCTTCAAAATTAATATCAACCGTAGTACCCGACCATGATAATACTGCCGCATTATCCTGTATTGCAACACGCCCCATATAATCAATATGCGGATCATTGGCCTTAATAGTAACCTGAGCGCTGCAATCTAAGCTTAGTGCAATTGCAAAGCATAAAATAAGATGTTTGTAGTTCATTTAAATAAGCGTAAAATGTTTATTATTTCAAATACACATAAGTTATCCCATCTCCACCTCTATCTGCGTGCTCATCCTCCATACGATCAACCTGGTCATATTTTTTCAGATATTGTCGGATCATTTTGCGCAGAATGCCATCGCCTTTGCCGTGAAGTATCTTCAGGGTACCAAAGCCCATCATAACCGCCCTGTCAAATAGCCTCTCTATCGAGCCCAAAGCATCCTCGGTACGCATACCGCGCACATCAATCTCCGGACTAAAACTGGCAATAGAATCTGTATTAGCGCTAAAGTTTCTCCTAACTTCTTTCGGCACTTCCTTTTTGGATACCTTATGAATCTTGTTCTTCTTGGCAACAGTTCTCAAATCGCCAATGGCTATAATTACGTTGTCGCGCGCAAATTCCATTACTTGTCCTGTCGTGTCAGAATCGTTCAATTTCACCCAGTCACCAACCTTCAATTCATCGGGATCAACAACTGGTTTCTTCACCTCTGTCTTGACGGTATTCTTCTGTACTTCACGGGTTAAATTTTCACGTAATTCCCTGGTTCTCTCTTTATCAGCGTTACTGCTTTTAATTTCTGAGATGGTGTTTTCAACCAACTTATTGGCGTTCAGAATGATGTTTTTAGCTTCCTGCTTGGCATCCCTTATTAAAGCCTTTTGATTTTCTTCGAGATAGCTTTTTAGCTTTTCATTCTCCGTTAAAAGCGTATTGACCTGCCTTTGCTGCCTGTCCAATTTTAGTTTGGTGTCGAAGATTTCCTTTTTCTCACGCTCCAGATCAACCAACAAGGTATCCACTTTTTTCTGTCCGGCACTGATTTTACTCTTAGCCAGGTTAAGCACATTTTGGGGCAGACCAATTTTCTGGGCGATCTCAAATGCGTAAGAGCTACCCGGCTTGCCAACTTCCAAAATATAAAGCGGCTTCATCTCTATATTATTAAATAACATCGAAGCATTCTCCAAGCCCTCTGTATGGCTGGCAAAAATCTTTAAGTTAGAGTAGTGGGTGGTGACCATCCCTCTAACCTTTTTGTTATTAAGCGATTCCAGTACAGCCTCAGCAATAGGGCCGCCAAATTGTGGGTCGGTTCCCGTACCAAATTCATCAATCAATATTAATGCTTTGCCGTTGGCTTGCTCCACAAAGGTTTTCATTTTTGACAGATGCGCGCTGTAGGTACTCAAATCACTCTCAATCGACTGGTCATCGCCAATGTCAACAAAAAATTCTTTGAACACGCCCATCTCGCTGGCTTCATCAGCAGGAATCAGCAAACCGGCTTGCACCATCATTTGCAACAAGCCAACTGTTTTCATACAAACAGATTTACCACCTGCATTTGGCCCTGATACCACTACAATGCGTGTAATATTATCTATCCTTACGTTTAATGGCACAACCGTTTTCTGCTCCTTCTTAAAATTCAGGAATAATAACGGGTGCCTGGCGTTAATCAATTTCAGGCTGGGTTCATTTACTACTACCGGCATTTCGGCTTCAATATCAATAGCAAACAACGCCTTAGCGCGAACAAAATCCAGCTTGGTAAGCAATCCGTGGTAACTCAGCAAAAGTGGCACATAGGGCCTTAATTCATCTGTTAAAGCGGTGAGTATTTTAACAATCTCGCGCCTGCGGTCAAATTCAAGATCACGTATTTTATTATTGAGGGCGAATACCTCCTCAGGCTCCATATAAACTGTTTGGCCCGAAGCTGATTCATCATGAATAAATCCTTTAAGCTTACGTTTATTTTCGGCTAGCAAGGGTATGCAAAGCCTTCCATCACGAATAGTTAATGAACCGTCCGCCGTCCATCCATTGCCCGATGCGGCTTTAAAAACCTGGTCTATCTTTTTTCTAGCTTCTTGCTCAGCTTTGGCTATGCCTGATGTTATATCCATCAAGTCGCGAGATGCATTGGGCCTGATCTTGCCTTTCGGGTCAATCACCTGGTCAATCTTTTTTAATATTGATTTTTCAATCGGTAAGTGCTCAAATAAAGCTTCCAGGTTAGGATATTGGCCTTCGCGCTCATTAAAATAAGCAATAACAGCGAATACTGTAGTTAACGATGCCTGTACCTGGTAAAACTCCTCTTCACTTAAAAAAACGCCCTCAATACGGGCTTTGTTAGCCAGTGATTTTATATCGAAAAAATGCTGTATAGGTAATACGGCATCATTCAATAAAATATTCATAAACTCATTGGCCTGGCTCAAAAACTTATGGATAAGGTCGTAATTATTCATAACCTGTATCTTATCAACCATTTGCTGGCCCATAATACTCAGGCAATGTTTTTTTATCAGTTCCTTTATCTCGGTAAAGCCAAGCTTATCAACACTACTTTTTGGGTAAAGCATTTTTCTCCTTTAAACGTTGTTTAATCACCGAATCTCTCTTGGCATTAGCTTTCATAATGGCTTGCTGGCTTGGGTTCATCATCATACCCGGCCTTAAAGGTGTACCTTGTACAGGCCCAGGCATCGGATTCACACGCCCACCAGTAGCTGCAGGTGTAGATGTAACATGAGTTTTTTTATTCTCAATTGTCAGCAACTTGGTGAGTGAGTCGGTTTTCACCTGTAGCCTTTTTAAAACCTTTTCATAAATATCACTAAATACCGATGGCTTAAGCGAGTAATATTTAAAGCTCCTTCTGAATTCAGCCGAATCAGTATTATATTTTTTAAATACCGCTAAATATCTGGGATAACCGTATTTGTATAACGTATCCGGCTCTTGCGATATGTTGATTAAGCCGCCGTCCACTATGTGTACATCGGCTAACACGTTTACCATTTCAGACTTTTTCAGGATACCGTCAGGCGCGTTATCATCATTACCGCATGAACATAATAAGGTCAATACTGAAAAAAACAAGATTATATATTTGTGCATTCTGTAATTTAGCGGTTTAATTCAGCAAAAATACGCATAAATGAGCATTGCAGATAATATCATCAGCCTAAAAAAAGAAACCGGCGCATTAAAAGTTACCCTTTTAGCAGTATCAAAAACGAAATCGAACGAAGATATATTGCAGGCCTATGAAGCGGGGCAACGTTTATTTGGCGAAAATCAGGTACAGGAATTAGTTGAAAAGCACGAACAATTACCCAAAGATATTGAGTGGCACCTGATTGGCCACCTGCAAACCAATAAGGTAAAGTACATAGCGCCATTCATCAGCATGATACAATCTGTTGATAGCATGAAGCTTTTGCAGGAAATAAATAAGCACGCTTTAAAGGCTGACCGTGTGATTGATTGTTTATTACAGATTTACATAGCCGATGAAGAAACCAAATTCGGCTTAGGCTTTGATGAGGCGATAGAACTGCTTCGCTCAGATGAATTTACCGAACTAAAAAACATCAGGATTCGCGGCTTGATGGGAATTGCCACCAATACCGAAAGCGAAAAACAAATAGCCGACGAGTATTATGAACTGGATACCTTTTTTAAAGGGGTGAAAGCAAGTTTTTTCAGAAAAGATAAGTATTTCGATACCCTATCGATGGGTATGTCGTCCGACTATAAAATCGCCATAGAAAAAGGCAGCAACATGGTGCGCTTAGGTAGTACCATTTTTGGAAGCAGGGTTATTAAGCATTTTAAAAACGTTAACCCTGATTTAAACTAACACCATGAGTATAACTTTAAGAGTTGCCCAAAAAGAAGACTGCCCGCATTTGATCGAATTGGTAAATGAGCTGGCTTTATTTGAGAAAGCACCGGAAGAGGTGACCGTATCATTACAGGAGTTTGAAGATTCTGGTTTTGGAACCAACCCGGTTTGGAAAGCGTTTGTAGCCATAGATAACGATGTGATCATCGGCTTTGCCTTATATTATATCCGTTTTTCGACCTGGAAAGGCCGCCGTGTTTATTTGGAGGATTTTATTGTTACCGAGGGATATCGTGGTAAAGGAGTAGGTAAGTTATTATTCGAACGGATAATACAAGAAACCAAAGAACTGGGTTACAGCGGAATGGTTTGGCAGGTACTAGATTGGAATGAACCCGCTATTGGCTTTTACAAAAAATACGAGGCTAATATTGAAGAAGGATGGTTGAATGCATCACTATCAAAAGAACAGGTATCAAAATATTGAGTACTCGTTTACGCAAAAATAAAATCGCTAATATTGCCGCATACGGTAATCTCACAATACATTAAATAAATGCTTGTTTTTAAATTCGGAGGCGCATCGGTAAAAGATGCAGCCGGTATAATAAATCTTGGTAAAGTAGTTGAAAACTACAAAGACAATCAGTTGCTAATTGTGGTTTCGGCAATGGGAAAAACCACCAACGCGTTGGAGAAACTTACCAAAGCTTATTTTAATCAAACTGACGACGTACACGATATTTACGAAGAAATAAAACAATATCATTACCATATCCTATCAGAGATTTTTGATAGCAATGCTGCTATTTTTGATGAAGTAGCCAATACGTTTGTGGAAATAGATTGGATGCTGGAGGATGAACCACAGGATGATTATGATTTTATATATGATCAAATTGTTTCCGTTGGCGAACTGGTTTCTACGCGAATTGTTAATGCCTACCTCAATAAAATTGATTTAAAAAGCCAATGGCTTGATGTTCGCGGCTATATTCATACTGATAACACCTACCGTGAGGGTATAGTACAGTGGGTAAAAACCAAGGAGAGTATTGTGAAAGATATTCCGGCTCTACTGGAAAAAAGCATAGTAGTAACACAGGGCTTTTTGGGTGGGACATCCGAAAACTTCACCACCACATTAGGTCGCGAAGGTTCGGATTATACGGCTTCAATTTTAGCTTCTTGCTTAGGCGCTGAATCGGTTACTACCTGGAAAGATGTACCCGGCATATTAAATGCAGATCCTAAATTATTTAAGGATACTATTAAGTTTGATGAACTACCGTATTCCGAAGCCATTGAAATGACTTACTATGGTGCATCGGTCATCCATCCAAAAACAATAAAACCTTTACAAAACGCCAAGATACCACTGCTGGTAAAGCCTTTTAATGACCCAGCCGCACCTGGTACTGTGATTAAAGAAAACGGCCAAGATCATTATGCCAAACCGATAATCATTTTAAAGCAAAACCAGGTATTGCTTTCTCTTTCGGCAAAGGATTACGCTTTCATCTCAGAAACCCACCTAAGCGAAATTTTCAATCTGTTTGCGCAAAGCCATATTAAAATTAACATGATGCAAACTTCGGCACTAAGCTTTACAGCTTGTTTTGATGAAGATGAAGAACGCCTTAAAAAGCTATTGCAGGCGGTTAATGCAAATTTCAAAGCGAAATACAACAACAACCTTAGTTTGCTAACCACCCGCCATTATACACCGGAGTCCTTAAAAAAACTAACCGAAGGCAAAGTGATTTTATTAGAGCAAATAAGCCGGAACACCGCGCAAATGGTGGTTAGATAATGTTTGAACTTTTCCTCAATCCAAACGTTACCTGAATATGAAAATGTACCAGCAAATGCTCACTCTGCAAAAAAGACGGGGCTTTCATATAATAACCACTGAGGTGGTAAATGCGCTACCACAAATTGCCGAATTTAAAACAGGTATTTTGCAGGTGTTCATTCAGCATACATCAGCATCGCTCACCATAAATGAGAACGCCGATCCTACCGTGAGGAAAGATATTGAAATGTATTTCAATAAAATCGCACCCGAGAACGACCCTGAATACCAGCACGACGATGAAGGCCCAGACGATATGCCGGCACACCTTAAAGCCGCAATGCTGGGTAGCTCGGTAACTATCCCAATCCATAATGGAAGGTTAGCTTTAGGCACCTGGCAAGGCGTTTATCTATGCGAACACCGCAATTATGGCGGTAATCGCAGCTTGGTAATTACTGCCTGGGGAGAGGCCTAAATATTAATATAAATTTTACCTTTGCAAGTGAATAGAATAATACCAATTGGTATATTTTATTTAATTTTGTGATCATTTATTATAATTATAATGCTGAATAGAGTTGTTGTAACGGGCATAGGCGCTTTAACTCCGATAGGAAACGATATAAAATCATTTTGGGAAAATGCATTAGCCGGCAAAAGCGGGGCGAACCGCATTACACGCTTTGATCCATCCCTGTTTCGTACACAATTCGCTTGTGAATTAAAGGATTTTAATCCTGCCGCACATCTGGATAGAGCCGACATTAAACGTACCGACACATTTACACAATATGCCATAGTAGCTTCGGATGAAGCCATTAAGGACTCAGGTTTTGATTTCTCAAAAATGGACCCATTTGAGGTTGGTGTAATCTGGGGATCGGGCCAGGGCGGTATGGAAACCTTTGAGCAGCAGGTTACCGAATATGCGAGGGGTAACGGCCAGCCACGCTATAGCCCATTTTTTGTACCTAAGTTTTTAACAAACATGGCTTCAGGGATGATCTCCTTACGCAATGGCTATATGGGTATCAACTACACAGCGGTATCTGCCTGTGCAACATCAAATACGGCTATAATGGATGCGTTTAATTACATCCGTTTGGGTAAAGCTAAAATTGTTATTACCGGTGGATCAGAAGCACCAATTGTTGAAGCTTCTATCGGTGGGTTCAGCGCTATGAAGGCAATGTCGGCACGTAACGATGATCCGCAAGGTGCATCAAGACCATTTGATATTGACCGTGATGGCTTTGTTATGGGTGAGGGTGCTGGCGCTTTAGTTTTAGAAGATTACGAACACGCCGTAAAACGTGGCGCGAAAATATATGCGGAGCTAACCGGTGCAGCAATGACAGCCGATGCCTACCACATGACCTCAACCCACCCCGAAGGATTAGGCGCGGCAAAGGCTATGCAGCTGGCACTTAACGAAGCCGGTATTACCATGGCTGATGTTGATTACCTAAACATGCATGCTACATCAACCCCGGTAGGCGATTTATCCGAACTTAAAGCAGTAACATCATTAACAGGTACCGGCCCTAATACCATGCAAATTGGCGCAACCAAATCAATGACCGGCCACTTATTAGGTGCAGCAGGAGCTATTGAAGCCATTATTTGTTTGCTGGCGATAGAACACCAGGTATTGCCACCAACCATCAATACAGGTGAGCTTGATCCGGCCTTTCCTGAATATTTAAATTTAGTACCAAACCATTCTATAGAACACAAAGTAAATGTAGCCATGAGCAATACATTCGGCTTCGGTGGGCATAATGGTATTGTGGTATTTAAGAAAATCTAATTTATCCTCCCTACCCTCTTTCCGCCGCAGGCGAAGAGAGGGTGGTCGAGCGAAGCTAAGACCGGGTGAGTAACCTCTGCACCAAGTGTACCAAGATACAAGTGAAACACTATGGTACATTTTCACCCAGAAAAACGCCCAAAAATGTCTTAAAAATACTGTTTTTACATCACTTTTAAAGCCATTTTCAGCCAAAAAATGCCTGTTTTAGCCTCAAAAACGACTCAAAAACAGCATTTTTTGTTCAATTTCAGATCAAAAATCAACGGTTTTTATAGCTTTTAGATCAAGAAAACACATCACTTGCAGCTAAATTGTTTCAAGGTGATACACTCCACCCTGCTGACAATTTGACAAGCTCCACCTTTTTGGAACAGGCATTGATATGTACCAGTAACAATCATTAATAAACATTTTACAGAAAATACTATGTCAGAAAAAGGAACGATCTCGATACATACCGAGAACATTTTCCCGATAATTAAGAAGTTCTTATACTCAGATAACGAGATATTTTTGCGCGAGCTGGTATCAAACGCGGTTGATGCTACCCAAAAGATCAAACGCTTAGCGTCACTAGGCCAGTACAATGGCGAGCTTGGCGAACTACGTGTTGAAATTGCTTTTGATGCAGACAAAAAGACAATCACCATTAGCGACAACGGCTTGGGTATGACAGCCGATGAGATTAAAAAATATATTAATCAGATCGCATTCTCGGGCGCTACCGAGTTTATGGAGAAATTTAAGGAAGCTAAAGACGCCAATGAAATTATTGGTCGCTTTGGTTTAGGCTTTTATTCCGCATTTATGGTTGCTGATAAGGTTGAAATTCAAACCCTAAGCTACCAGGATGGCGCTGAACCGGCTTACTGGGTATGCGATGGCAGCACCGAATTTGAAATTGGCGAAGGCACATTAGCTGAACGCGGTACTGAAATCACACTATATATAAACAGTGAATCTGAGGAGTTTTTAAACAAACAAAAACTACAGGAAATACTGGACAAATACTGCAAATTCTTGCCAGTACCGATCAAATTTGGCACCACTACCGAAGAGGAAGAAGACGGTGTTGATGAAGAAGGTAAACCAAAATACAAATCAATTGAGGTTGATAATATCATCAACGACACTACTCCTATCTGGACTAAAGCTCCATCTGAACTAAAAGATGAAGATTATCTGAACTTCTATAAAGAGCTTTACCCATACAGCGAAGATCCTTTATTCTGGATTCACCTGAATGTTGATTATCCTTTTAATTTAACCGGGGTGCTTTATTTCCCCAAGTTGAAAAACGATTTCGAAGTACAGAAAAACAAGATAAAACTATTCTCTCGCCAGGTATTCATTACCGACGAAGTGAAGGATATTGTACCTGAATTTCTGATGCTTTTACACGGTGTTATCGATTCACCGGATATCCCGTTGAACGTATCACGCAGCTTTTTACAGGCCGATCATAACGTTAAGAAGATCAACAGCTACATCACCAAAAAAGTGGCTGATAAACTGGCTGAGCTTTTCAAAAATGACCGCCCCGGCTTCGAAGAAAAATGGAGTGACATTGGCGTATTTGTAAAATACGGCATGATAAGCGAAGACAAGTTTTATGATAAAGCCAAAGATTTTGTTTTACTCACCAACACTACTAAACAAAACTTCACTTTAGAAGAATACAAAGAAAAAGTTGAACCTGTTCAAACTGATAAAGATGGAAGGTTAGTTTACATCTACACCAACGATCCATCAAAACAGGATGCTTTCATCCAATCAGCCAATAAAAAAGGTTATGATGTGCTATTGATGGACTCTCCTATCGATACACACTTTATCAGTCAGTTAGAACAAAAACTAGAGAAAACATCGCTGAAACGTGTTGATGCTGATGTAGCCGATAAACTGATCGCGAAGGATGAAAACCCTGAGTCAGTTTTAACAGAAGAGCAGATCACTAAAGTAAAAGCGATATTCGATAAAGCCATCAACAAACCGGCTTACAAAGTTGAATTGGAAAGCCTTAACCCTGATGAGCTACCCGTAACAGTTACCATGGACGAGTTTATGCGCCGTATGAAAGATATGGCAGCCATGGGCGGCGGAATGAGTTTTTATGGCAGCATGCCCGACAACTACAAAGTAGTAGTTAACGGTAACCACAAACTCATCAGCCGTATTTTACAGGATGATAACGAAGATGCCCAGGCAACTTTAGCTAAACAGGCTTTTGATCTGGCTTTATTATCTCAAGGCCTTTTAAAAGGTGCCGACTTAACCGAGTTTGTAAATAGAAGTGTTAATTTGATTTAAGTTTTAAATAAGTTTATGAAAAAGCCGCCCTTTGGACGGCTTTTTTGCTTTATAAATACTTTTCATTCGGAGCGAAGAGCCTGTAAATTAAGACTATTCACCCTGCCATTGCTGAGGAACGACGCATTATTTAGATAGACGAGGCGATTAAGCAACTCTATAACTATCGTCATTGTAAACAGCCTATTAGGTTTCTATATGATCTTCATCGCTCTCGCCAACTTTTAGCTGGTCGGGTAATTCATTAGGGCCGGGGATGTTTGTTTCTCTTTCCTCTTTGGCAATATCATCACCATCGGTTCCATCGTTATCGTCGGTACCTTCAAAATACGGTTGTTGTGGATGTGGGCGATCGTTTTCACCATCACCTCTTTTGATTTCTTCTGGTTTTGGGGATGTATTTTCCATGATTTTAGTTGTTGATATTGCTTTACTGTAATTTGGAGCACCTTCCTGATCTTTCGCGGTAAAGTTGCTATCCTCAGGATGCTCTTCAGATGGTTCCTTCCTATTGAAATAGGCATTGGTACTACCGGCAAGCTGCGATGGATTGTTTTTATCGTTTCCGGCAGGTGTTAAATTCTCTTCGCCAAATCTTTGTCCGCCTGTGCCGTGCCCTTCAGTAGGATGCGGTTCGAAATGGCCTTTGCCGAATAAATATATTTTTTTCAGGTCTTTTTCGTCCAGTCCCGCACCATCATCTGTACGGTAGGCATTCGGTTGCGGATTATTTGTTGTTTTTGAACTGTCGATGTATCCATCGCCCAATTCATCATCTTGGTAAATCATAATTTTTTATGTTTTGATGATATTATTATAATCGCTCAAACAGCTAATTGTTTTACTTAATCATCATCAAAAAAGCCTAATTTTACAGCACCAATTATATAAATTCATGAACAAAGTTGTTAGCGGAGCCGATGAGGCTATTCGTGATATTAAGGACGGTATGACCCTCATGCTGGGCGGATTCGGACTGTGCGGTTTACCCGAAAAATGTATTGCCGCACTGGTTAAAAAAGGTGTAAAGGAGCTCACCTGCATATCCAACAATGCCGGGGTTGATGATTTCGGTATAGGCCTGATGTTAAAACAACGCCAGGTTAAAAAAATGATAGCTTCCTACGTTGGCGAGAATGCGGAATTTGAACGCCAGCTACTAAGCGGCGAATTGGATGTGGAACTGATTCCACAAGGTACCTTAGCAACACGTTGCATGGCAGCAGGCTATGGCATGCCCGCTATATTTACCCCCGCGGGCATCGGTACTGAAGTAGCCGAAGGCAAAGAAGTAAGAAACTTTAATGGCAAAGACTACTTGATGGAGATGGCTTTTGATGCCGATTTTGCCATTGTAAAAGCCTGGAAGGGCGATACGATGGGAAATCTGATATACCGTAGCACAGCCCGTAATTTTAACCCCGTAATGGCAATGGCTGGCAGAGTGACCATTGCTGAGGTAGAACACCTGGTTGAGCCGGGCGAACTTGACCCTGATCACATCCATACTCCCGGCATATATGTGCACCGCATTTTTGAGGGTAAGGATTATGAGAAAAGGATTGAAAATAGAACAGTAAGAAAAAAGATTTAAGACTTGTCATTGCGAGGAACGAAGCAATCGCACGGAAGCAAATCGATCATGCAAAGTTCGCGATTGCTTCGTTCCTCGCAATGACAATAGAAAATTATAACAAGATGTTAGACAAAGAAGGAATAGCAAAGCGTATCGCTAAAGAAATAAAAGATGGTTACTATGTTAACTTAGGCATAGGGATACCCACCCTGGTAGCCAATTACATCCCGGATACGATGGATGTAGTACTGCAATCCGAAAATGGATTATTGGGTATGGGCCCGTTCCCATTTGAGGGTGAAGAAGACGCGGATACCATTAATGCTGGTAAGCAAACCATTACCAAATTACCCGGATCAGCCATATTTGATTCGGCAATGAGTTTTGGGATGATTCGTGCGAAAAAAGTAAACCTGACTATTCTAGGTGCCATGGAGGTATCCGAAAATGGAGATATAGCCAACTGGAAGATTCCGGGTAAAATGGTAAAAGGCATGGGTGGTGCGATGGACCTGGTTGCATCCGCTGATAATATTATTGTGGCCATGCAGCATGTTAACAGAGCAGGGGAATCTAAATTATTACCAAAATGTAGTTTGCCTTTAACCGGCGTTAATTGCGTTAAAAAGATAGTGACAGAGTTAGCGGTATTGGACGTATTGCCTGATGGCGGTTTTAAGTTATTAGAACGTGCCCCTGGCGTTAGCGTGGAGGAAATTATTAAAGCTACCGCGGGTAAGTTGGTTATTGAGGGGGAAATACCGGAGATGGAAATATAAACCTTGTCATTGGAACGAAGCAATCGCGTGCTATACAGAGCTTATGAAAGGGGATAAAAATAATTTATAGTATCATATATCGCTATAAACAATACTATAAACGCCAATAACCATTTGGTGCGTTTTGTTTTTAATTGGAAAGCTATAAAAAATGATATTATAGTACAGAGTATTACAGATCTCGCAATTATTGATATAGATTGAAAGATTGTAACATCGTTAAAGATAAATACTCTTATAATTTGCTCAGAAGTTTTAGCTACAAATGTGATTAATGCTGCTGACAGAACTAAGTTGATAATGCTTGCAGACGGATTTATTTTCAGATAGTTTTTTAATGCAAAAATTAATATTGGAAGGGTTACAAAAAAAATAAGAATCCCATCGAGATGAATTTTTGTGTTTGGTATTAAATCAGGAACGTTAAATGGGGAAAGAAATAAAAACCAATAAATAAAAAAAAACGATAAGAATAAAACAAAACTATAAATCAAGATTGCGATAGGTTTCATGCTGCCAAAATAAAGACTTTTTTCTACTTATCTCCCAAAACTTTTTTCCGTAACTGTTTTGATATTTCCTCAGTTACGCAAATAATATCCTCAGCTACGTGGGAGTTGTTTACTATAACCTGGTCACATTCGTTTTTGTAGGGCAGCAGGAACTCTTTATAGGCAGGTACAACATGGTTTATCCATTTGTACATCACATCATCATGCGAGTAGCCGCGCTCAACTAAATCGCGTTTGATGCGGCGCTGAAGGGCAACATCATCATCGGCATCAATAAATATCTTAAGATCGAGTTGTTCAGCAATCTTTTTAAAATGCAGGATAAACAAGCCTTCAACAATGATGATAGGTGCCGACTTGATCTCAAGCATTTTAGGAATTGCACTTGGATTATTAAAGGTGTATTCCTTTTTAATGATGGAGCGGCCCGCCAGCAAACTTTGAATATCATCCTCAAAATGCTGGTGATCGATAGTATCCGGAAGATCGAAATTGAAGTGTTTATTTTCTTCGGCCGTCATATCCGGCGGTACAGGAAAGTAATAATCATCCTGCGATACCAAACAAACTTCGCTATCACTGAAATGCTTTAAGAAACACTTTAAAAAAAAGGTTTTGCCTGAGCCGCTTCCCCCTGCAATCCCGATTATAAAAGGTTTATTCATTCGGGCTACCGTAGCTAATACTTACATGAAAACGCTTATCTAAAGCACCCAATGAATCGGCAACGTTTTTGGTTACCACAATAATAACATCTTTATTAGCTTCATTGTCCGTAAAACGACCTACAACCTTAGCATAAGTTGTTAAATTAGTCATTGGGTTGGTTATCTTAATAACTGTGCCTATAGGCGCAGTACGATGCAATACCAATTTTTTGTTAGGGTCAAGGTCGGCATCATCCATCCAGGTGGCAACACCTTTTTCGTCCTTCTCATACAACCCGTAATGGTTGGCGTTGAATTTAACCGCGTTCGCGCTATCCGCAGGAACAACTACCGATGTTGCATCCGGTTTTGCCGTAACAGGTGCAGCTTGAGCAGGCGCAGGTGCTTGCCCTGCACGTACTTTAATTAGTTCGCCCGGGGTTAACGTTGTTGACGTTAAGCCATTAATAGTGGTAATATCTTCAACCGTAGTGCCGAAACGTTTGGCTATTGAATAAAGTGTTTCGCCTGCTGATACTTTATAATCCTGGGTAGGGGCATTGTTGCTGGTTACTACCGTTTTTTGTTCTGGCTCTGCTTTTTGCTGCTGTGCTACCGGAGGCGTGTTTACCTGTTGTTTAACAACCACGGGGGCTGCTGGCTGAGGCTTTTGTGGTGTGTTATACGACGATTCTAAAAATGGTCTGTCGGTAGGCACTTTAATAATCACACCAATTTGCATGGTTGCGTTATTGTTGTATTGGATGATCTCCTTGGGGCTAACTTTATAGCGTCGGCCTATAGAATAATAGTTGTCTTTGGGATCTACTTTGTGCAGTATGATTTTTTTGCCGTCTTTGTTCTCAACGCCTATAGAGTCGCGTAGTGAGTTAGCAAAAAGAGAGGTTGTTGATGTTAAGAGAATGGTAACGAGTAATAAAATCCTAAATTTCATAATAAATTATAATACAGTAATTTATAAGCTTAAAACTTTTAATTCTGACTTGTTTTTAATATAAATCAAGCGGTTTTTATGTAACATAAACGCTTCCGGTTGTAACTTTTGTATATCATTATTTAATAAATCCTCATATACCTTAACCGTACCATCCAATATATACAGATACTGTTTAAGCATCCCCGCCTGCAAAGCGTGCAAAGATACAATTCTCAAATTATTGTATTCGAGATAATGCACACTATTTCCAAAAACAGGAAAAACTAGTGCGTCATGCGGCAAGGTATCAGGTGATAATATATCAGGAAGGGTAATATTGGTTTTTATTTCCGGCAGCATAGTGGGTTCATAAATACGCTCGACTACTCCGGTTTTAATATCGATCAGAAATAATTTTTTGGGGTGGATATGGGTGTCATACAGAATAGGCCCCTTGGTAGTTAAGTGATCAAAACCGTATATGTAATTTGTCCACAAAACAGTGCCATAGGTATCAACCGCGGTTAGCCCACGATGTGCCGGGCCGGCTGGTGATTGATAATTGTGTAAAAGCAATACGCCATTATAAGCGGTTTCAATGCCGGTGAGCCACCTTTCAGGTGTTACCAGGTCCCTAAAATTAAGGTTGCCATTGCTTAGATCAATTGACGAAAAACTTACTTGTTTCTCGGTGTCGTTACGAATTTCTATGAAAATAGTATCACTTATTTCATCAATTTCCATACGCCAGATGGAGCCGTTAAATTGCTGATTGATGTATGGTTGATGTATTATCATAAAAGATAAAAATATGGTTATTTATATTAATGGAACACAAAAATATTAAAGATCACTGCTAATGCCCGGAAGAATAGCGCTAATGATACGATTAATCGCTTTATGCAGTTTAGGGGAGAAATACTTGGGCACTACGCTAGTTTATTAACGAATACTAATTAAATTATCAGCAATGACATAGTGTTTTGTTTTGAAGAATCTTTATAAAATCACCATTTATCCAAACAAATAATAATTTCCTAACTTTATATTATCATTAAACCTATCTGCGTTAACCTCTAAATCAATATCTTATGAAAACCCTGCTTAAAATATCATTAACTTTTTTATTAATGTTGATGATTGTAAATGCAAACGCACAGCAAACTGCCAAACAGATTAAGGCTCAGGAAAAAGCAGCCTCAATCAAACATAAAATAAGCGAACAAAAATACACCTTCATAGCGCAATACGCGCAACCCTTGCGGGGCACCCAGAAATACCTGACTTCTGATTACGATCTGCGTGTCAAAAGAGATTCTGTAATAGCTTGGTTGCCATACTTTGGAAGGGCTTATATGGACGTACCCTACAACTCAAATGATGACGGAATTAAATTCACGTCCACCAAATTTGACTATAAAATAGTCGAAAAGAAAAAGGGTGGCTGGACAATTACAATTGTACTAAACGATGTAAGGCGAAGCCAAAAACTCTTCTTAGACGTATTCACTAACGGATCGGCTACGTTGCAGGTTACCAGCAATTCACGCGATGCAATTACCTTTCAAGGGTATATTAAGGATGACGACAAGTAATTAACGGCTTATCAATCCTTGGTTGTCCTTTAACCCAACACCGGAAAGCTTCATTCTAAAAGCTTCCTGCACCAGGTAAAATATCTTTTCAGCGGCAGGCTTAAAAGGTAATCCTTGCGGACGAATGTTGGATATGCAATTGCGCGATTCATCGGTTAAACCGGGCTTAGGATCATACGTTAAATACGCCCCTATACTATCCGCCGAACTTAATCCAGGACGCTCTCCAATTAGGATGATAGATAATTTTGCATTTAACAAATGTGCTATCTTATCACTTACAGCTACCCTTCCCTGTTCTACAAAACAAATTGGTGCCAATTTTAACCTGGCAGCCATAAACAATGGTATCAGTGCGTGCAACAAACCAATAACATTTTCATTAATGGCAGATGCGGAAAGCCCATCCGCAATAATAATCGAAACATCATAATCACCGGCATATTCTTTCAACTGGTTTGCAGATGATTTTTTTAATTTTCTACCGAGATCAGGCCGCTGCAAATATTCCGCCCGGTTACCTGCTTTGCTATGTAATACGATAACAGGAAGATTGAATTGCATCATATCATTTGATAACGCATCAATATCCAAACGGGAATACACCGCGTCACGGGCATGAGCATGCGCCAATTTAAACGCCAGTGACTGTTTGGTAGGAATACTGATACCTGCTCGTCCAATTCCAATACGCGCAGCAGTGAACTCCCTTAAAGGATTCAACGGGCCATCCGTATTCGGCCCAATTTTGATCATTTTATCCATAACGATCCGAAATGATTATACAAATCAACTTGATTTGTTGAAGTTAACTGCCCTTTTGCATCTATAATCCCCTGTTTTGTTAGCCAAGCTTCAAACTCCGGCGCAGCCTGTAATCCGAGTACTTTTCTTAAATACAAAGCATCATGAAAAGAAGTAGATTGATAATTCAGCATAATATCGTCAGATCCAGGTATGCCCATGATAAAATTACAACCCGCTACCCCTAATAAGGTCAGTAAATTATCCATATCATCCTGGTCAGCTTCGGCGTGGTTGGTGTAGCAAACATCCATACCCATCGGCAAACCCAATAACTTAGCGCAAAAATGATCTTCCAGCGCTGCGCGGATAATCTGCTTGCCATCATATAAATACTCCGGGCCAATAAAACCCACTACCGAGTTCACCAATAAAGGCTTGAATTTACGCGCAACAGCATAAGCTCTCGCTTCACATGTCTGCTGATCAACCCCATGGTGCGCATTGGCTGATAAAGCGCTCCCCTGCCCGGTTTCGAAATACATTACATTGTCGCCGATAGTACCACGATTTAATGATAAAGTGGCCTGGTACGCTTCCTCTATCAAATTTAGATTTATACCAAAGCTGGTATTCGTTAATTCAGTACCTCCTATAGATTGGAAGCACAAATCAACGGGCGCATCTTTATTCTTATTTATAAGTTCGAGTGTTGTGGTGATATGGCTTAACACGCACGACTGCATGGGAATATCAAATTGCTGCCTAAGCTGATCAATCATCCTCAGCAAACTCATCACATGGCTTGGGCTATCGGTAGCCGGATTGATACCGATACAAGCATCGCCGCTGCCGTAAAGCAAACCTTCAATTATACTAGCGGCAACTCCTTTCGGATCATCGGTTGGATGGTTAGGTTGCAAGCGTGTCGAAAAATGGCCTTTCAACCCAATCGTATTTCGAAACCTGGTAACCACCTCACACTTTTTTGCTACCGCGATAAGGTCCTGATTACGCATAATTTTGGATACAGCAGCAACCATCTCTGGCGTTAAACCCGCCTCAATGCTTTTTAAGGTTGATGTAGTTGTTTCATCCATTAATAGCCAATCGCGTAGCTCCCCAACAGTCAAATGGCTTATCAGGCTAAAGGCGATTTCATTATGGCTGTCGATAATCAATCGTGTAATCTCATCATCTTCATATGGAATAATGAGCTCCGACAAAAACACCTTCAACGGCACATCCGCCAAAGTGATCTGTGCCGCCACCCGTTCCTCATAACTTTCCGCACACAAACCCGCCAACGCATCCCCGGTACGAAAAGGCGAAGCTTTAGCAAGCAGCGTTTTCAGGTCATTAAACCTGTAAACTCTTGCGCCGATGGTGGTATCATAGCTCATCTCTCTAATTAATCAAGCAATCCTAAATCAGGTAATCCTAAAATCAAGTAAATCATGGTTCAGACATTTAATCCTGGTTCCACCAGTTTTACTTTATGCTTGCCCATCGCCACAAAAACAATGGTCGCCACAATTAAGAACGCGAAAAATACCAGGCTCACCATAAAATGATAATAAATAATTGCGAACAACGACACAGCCGATATAATTAATGCCACAGCCGGAAACACCGGATAAAATGGCGATGCAAATGGCCGCTCCAGATCAGGTTCTTTTTTCCTCAGTATAAACAAACTGATCATGCTCATCATATACATAAACACCGCCCCCATTGCCGATAGTATCACGATATTCTCAGCTGTATTATCAAAATATAAAGCAATCATACTAATAACGCCCCCTGCAATCAGTGCCCAATAAGGTGTTTGAAAGCGTTGATTTAACTTAGATAAAAATCTCGGCAGATACCCGCTCCTCGCCATAGCATAAACCTGCCTCGACGATGCCAGTATAGTACCATGAAACGATGCGATCAACCCAAACAAACCTATACTGGCAAATATTTTAGTAAGCCCGTTGGCTTTGCCCAAAGCGATGGCTATCGACTCAGGCAATGGGTCAAGCACATTGCTCAATCTGTGCCAGTCGGTAATACCGCCGGTGAATATCATCACCCCAAAAGTTAAAAATATCAGCGTAACTAAGCCGGAGATATAACCTATAGGTATATTCTTTTTAGGTTCTTTCACCTCCTCAGCAACCATGGCAACGCCTTCTATCGCAAGGTAAAACCAAACGGCAAAAGGTAAAGCCGCGAATACACCGCCCCAACCAAAAGGCATGGGGTGACTTAAATAATTACTCATTTTAAAATGTGGACCAACCACGCCCATAAATAGCAAAAGTTCTGCTACCGCCAATATGGTTATCACTACAGAAAATATAGCCGATTCCTTCATACCGGATATGTTGATCCCAATAAACAATACATTAAAAAATAATGCTGATGGAATAATAGGAATTGATGGATATAGGAAATGCAAATAACTGCCCAATGCTGCCGCAATAGCAGGCGTAGCAAACAGGAAATCGATAAGTGTTGCGTATCCTGCTATCAAGCCGCCAAATGGCCCCATCGCCCTGTAAGCGTAAGCAAATGCACCACCTGCGTGTGGTATGGCGGTTGTTAATTCAGTATAGCTAAATATGAAGGTAACATACATTACCGTGATAATGACCGTAGCGATCAGAAAGCCAATGGTACCTGATACACCCCAGCCATAATTCCAGCCGAAATACTCACCTGATATAACTAAACCAACAGCTATTGCCCAAAGGTGTATGGGCTTCAACACTCGTTTTAATTGCGTGGTTGTGGCATCAGTCATAGTCACGTTTTAATCTGCCTTAAATTACTGAAAGCATGGCTCATTTCAAAATGGAGAAACAAAATAGAGAAAGAGAATACGTCATACCGAATTTATTTCGGCATCTCACAGGACATTCACCCCTGCTAAGTTTGCGACCATACTTTAGACCTATTCCTTGCTTACTTGCATTCAGGATGCCGAAATAAATTCGGCATGACGTGGTCTAATAAGACATCATAAATTATGTGACATAATTATTACAAAAAAGCATCCTCAGCCCCCAAACATCTTTAAACGCATATTGTTTAGTTAATAGTTCCAATAAACCAAAAATTTATTTCGCATGTTACGAATCAGCATTCCATCGAACGGGCCATCGAAAATTAATTTTTCGTCGTTTATGAATTATTTACTCCCAATACCACCAAAAGGCATTGACAATGAACTAAATAATGATGCAGTTTTATTGTTTGACAATGAGGAAGAGGTGAGAATTTACACCGATAAGCTAAACCAATTACCCGGTTCTCAGAAAAAAGTAGGCAACGAAATTATTAAAGCGATTATGAGGTTAGTACCCAGCCTCCGGGCTAAATCCCCTACCCTTTAATACAGAAATTATTTTATTAGAAAAGCGCCTGAGTATTGCCCATAGGTATTCAGAAAATGGTATTTGCTTCTTTTCTAAGGAATTTTTTATGAAAAATGATTTGTCATGCTGAGGTACGAAGCATCTGTACACATGTAAACCAACTTACAGATTCTTCGCTCCGCTCAGAATGACAACTTTTTAATCTTCAACCATTTACGAATAACAACCCAGTACTTTTTGATTTTAGGCTATAAAGCTCTTCGCTTTTTCCAATGCCCTGTCAATGCCGCTTACATCCTTACCCCCGGCAGTTGCAAAAAATGGCTGACCGCCACCGCCGCCTTGTATTTCCTTAGCTAATTCGCGCACAATATTACCCGCGTTCAATCCTTTTTCTTTTACCAGGTTTTCGCTAAGCATCACGGTTAAGTTTGGCTTGCTGTCAATATCTGCAGCCAACACCAGGAACAGATCACTTACAATATCTTTAATCTGATAAGCTAAATTTTTAACTGCATCTGCGTTAGGCAATTCAACCCGCTCAGCAATAAAGTTGATACCGTTGATGGTTTGCGCTTTATCTGCCAAACCTTGTTTTAAGCCGGATGCTTTTTGCAATACCGCTTTTTCCTGATCTTTCTTTAAGCGATTGTTTTCTTCCAGCAGATCAGCGATTGATTTGGTAAGATCTTTCGGATTTTTCAATAAATCCTTAACATCTTGTACCATTTTGCTTTGTTCCTGTATGTAATTCAGAGAATTAAAGCTTGTTATCGCCTCAATCCGGCGAACACCTGCCGCAACAGCGCTTTCGGACAGTATCTTAAAGAAACCGATCTCTCCCGTAGCCTTTACATGCGTACCACCGCACAGTTCCTTGCTAAAATTATCATCAAAGGTGATCACCCTCACATAATCGCCGTATTTTTCACCGAACAGGGCAGTAACACCGCTTGCTATCGCATCCGGGTAACGTACGTTGCGCTGTTCTTTTAGCGGGATATTCTCCATGATCTTCATATTCACAACCCTTTCAACAGCTACCAAATCATCTTCGGAAACCTTGCTGAAATGCGAAAAGTCAAACCTCAAAGCATCCGGATTCACCAACGATCCTTTTTGATTCACATGCCCGCCGACAATTTCCTTCAAAGCAGCATGCATCAAATGCGTAGCCGAGTGGTTAGCATTGGTCATCATGCGTTTGCCCTGGTCAATAAAGGCCATGTAATTTCCACCCGGTAATTTTTTTAATGGCGAAGGCACCATTGCTTCGCCATTAAAAACCTGCTGCAGTTCAGCTATGTGGATAGTTAAACCATTTTCCTTTTTAGTATCGATCACCTGTAAACTCGCCGGGCCTGTTTGCTCATCATACCATTCGCTTGTAATCATCCCCGTATCACCAACCTGGCCACCGCTTTCGGCATAAAAAGGTGTTTTGCTTAAAACAATATGATATAACTCTTTGCCCTGTGCAACAACTTTACGGTATTTTAAAATCTCTGTATTGAGTGTTTGATATTCATCATATCCAATAAACTGGGTATTATCACCCGGGCGCAAAACAACCCAATCGCCTGCACTAACAGTAGTAGCTAAACGGGAACGGGATTTTTGGGCAGTAAGCGCAGCTTCATAGTCTTTAATATTAACCGACCAGCCTAACTCTCTTGCCATTAATTCCGTTAAGTCAATTGGAAAACCATAAGTATCTGACAGCTCGAATGCTGATTGCCCTGAGATAGTTTTATTTGCAATATCTCTAAACTCTGCTGTCCCATCTATTAAATTAATATTTCCAACAGTTTCTAAAGCCATAACCTCTTCGAATCTTTTGATACCAGTTGCAAGAGTTCTTAAAAAGCTCGTTTCCTCTTCCAAAATCACCTTCTGCACAAAATCCTTCTGCGTATACAACTCATCAAACACCCCCTTAAACTGTTCCGCCAGCAAAGGCACTAATTGATTTAAAAACGGTTCTTTAAAGCCTAAATATTGATACTGATACCTAACTGCCCTGCGTAAAATACGACGTATTACATAACCTGCTTTATTATTGGATGGCAATTGTCCATCGGATATGGCGAAGCTGATCGCGCGGATATGGTCAGCCATTACACGCATCGCAACAGCTTCGCTCCAATCATTATCGCCGGGTTTAGCGGCACTATTATATTTTTTGCCTGATTTCTCCGCAATGAACTGGATCATTGGCTGAAAAACATCAGTATCATAGTTTGATGTTTTCCCTTGCAGCACCCTCACCAAACGCTCAAATCCCATACCTGTATCCACATGTTGTGCAGGCAATGGTTGCAGCGAGCCATCTTTCAGACGGTTAAACTGCATAAAAACATTATTCCATATCTCAATTACCTGGTCATGGTCGGCATTTACCAAAACAGCACCGCTAACTTCCTTGCGTTCATTATCAGGGCGACTATCAAAATGAATCTCCGAACACGGTCCACACGGACCTGTCTCACCCATTTCCCAAAAGTTATCTTTTTTATTGCCCGGGAGGATATGCGCCTCATCTACATATTGCTTCCACAAATTGTAGGTTTCGGTATCTTTTGCAAGTCCTTCTTTTTCATCACCTTCAAAATAGGTAACGTACAGGCGGTCTTTATCTAATTTGTAAACTTTAGTCAGTAGTTCCCAGCTCCAGTCGATGGCTTCCTTTTTAAAGTAATCACCAAAACTCCAGTTACCCAGCATTTCGAACATGGTATGGTGATAGGTATCGATACCCACCTCTTCCAAATCGTTATGCTTGCCCGATACCCGCAAACAACGTTGTGTATCCGCTACGCGTGGAAACTTCGCTGGCTCTTCGCCCAAAAAAATAGCCTTAAACTGGTTCATCCCTGCATTGGTGAACATCAGGGTTGGGTCATCCTTAACAACAATAGGCGCTGAAGGCACAATAGTATGTCCTTTAGCAGCAAAAAAATCTAAAAAAGCCTGGCGTATCTGGGTAGCGGTCATGTATAATTTTGTGTAATTTTGTGTATTACCACAATTGCAAAAGTGTGAAATTTTGTGCATTTACTATACATAATTTCACACCTGTTTCTTATTGCACATCAATTAATAATATATTTGTACATGCCTTACAAAGAACGCGAGATCAGCAAGATGTACTACACCATGGGTGAAGTATCGGCTATGTTTGATGTTAATCAATCGTTGATAAGGTTTTATGAAAAAGAATTTGATGTTCTTCAACCCAAAAAGAACAAAAAAGGCAACCGTTATTTCACCCCCGAAGATATCGAGAACCTAAAGATCATCTTCCACCTGATACGCGATAAAGGCTATACGCTTAATGGTGCCAAGGATCACCTCAAAAACAATTCCGGTGAAACCAAAGAAACCCAACGTGTGATCGATTCCCTCGAAAACATAAAAAAATTCCTGCTAGAAGTACGCGACCAGTTGTAATTTCTCCGCGAAAAACTATCTTTATTCCCTCTTGTCATTCTGAACGGAGTGAAGAATCTTCTAAAAGCAGCAAGTCGAATTTTGCAAATCGAAGAAGATTCTTCGCTATGCTCAGAATGACAAAGAGTATAAACCAAAATCACAATGATAGCAAATCACAAAGGCGAAATCCCTTTTGTTATTTTACTGATACCTTTTTTAATGGGGATAACCTTTGGGTTAAACCTCACCCAATCTGTAGAAATATCCATCCTGTTAATTCTACTGTTTACACTAAGCATAGTATTCATCACCCTGAATATCACCTATAAAAAACTCAATATTTATAAAGTAAGATGGCTTGGTGGCATACTCATCAACCTAATATTATTTATTTTCGGCTGGATCAGCATAGCTAATTACGGCGAATTAAACCGCCCAAACAATTTCTCGAAACTCCCTGCACAATTCGCCATTATCAAAATTAACAATGAGCCTATTATAAAGAATGGATTAATCCGGTTTACCGCCAAGGTAGAGCAAAGCATAAACAAGGGCAATAAAACAACAACCAGCGGCACGCTATTAGTGACCTTAAAAGATAGTCTCGCCCGAACACTCGCTTATGGCGATGAAGTACTCATCCCCACAAATTACACCCTCGTCGACCCACCATTTAACCCTGCGGAGTTTAATTACAAGCAATATTTAGCCCATCAAAACATCTATTATCAATCGTTTTTATACGGTCATAAATATGCGGTATTGGCCCATGATGCAGGGAATCCCATTGTTGCTTATGCGTTAAAACTAAGACAACAATTAGTCAAAAAGCTCAAAGCCAACATGCATAACCCCGATGCCATTGCAGTGGCGTCAACCATGCTCCTGGGCTACCGGGCAGATTTAAGCGACGATGTACTGCAAGCCTATTCCAGTACAGGTACCGTTTACGTACTAACCGTTTCCGGCTCACAAGTCGCCATAATCTACTTCCTGCTGACTTACGCCCTAAGTTTTTTAAGCCGACACAAATACGGCAAAGTAGTACGGGCAATAATCATTATAGGTGTTTTATGGTATTACGCCCTGCTCACGGGCTTTTCGCCTGCCATATGCCGCGCGGTGTTGGTTGTGAGTATGATTGTGATCGGTAAAACCTATAACCGCTACATCAATACGCTTAATATACTGGCATTCTCTGCGTTTGTATTGCTTTTGTATGATCCTTATTTAATTACCGAAGTCGGTTTTCAATTAGCCTTTTTAGCCGTTGGTGGATTAATTGTATTAAGGCCAATAGTTTACAATTGGTTCAAATTCAAAAATAAATTCGCCGATAAATTATGGGCGATATGCTCTGTTTCCATCGCCGCGCAAATTATCACTTTCCCACTTAGCGCTTTTTATTTTCATCAGTTCCCTGTTTATTTTCTGGTGAGTAATGTTTTGGTTATTATTCCCGCCACCATCATCATGTATACCGGGCTTCTTTATTTACTGCTACCGCAGATAGCTTTTATCTCCCAATACTTCGGATGGATCTTGGAAAAAACCATCCTGTTTATGAATAAGGGCTTATCGGCTATTGAACAATTCCCCCTATCAACCATCAACAAAATCTGGCTAAATACAGCTGAATATCTTTTGCTGTACGCGATGATAATCAGTCTGTTCTACTTTTTATACGATAGAAAACTGTGGCTATTACGATTAAGCCTTTGTTGCCTGTTATTGCTTAGCATCAGCTTTAGCTATAAAAAAATCACTTCAGCAAATACACATTCCATAACCTTTTTAAATATGCGCAGCCATATGGGTATAGTCATGAGAAACGGCAACCAGGCAATTGTACTATCAGATCTTAGCGACACCAATAAAAATTACAACTATTCTATCCAGCCTTATTTGGATAGCTGCAAGCTAACAGACGTTACCATTTACAACCCAAAACAGAATATCAACAGTAATTACGCTTTGAAACGATCAAACCTCATCCAGTTTTTTGATAAACGGATCTTGCTATTTGATAAATCTGTAAGTAATTACGTATTAAACAATAAACTAACAACCGATTACATTTACATCACCGGTAATCCATACAGCAATTTTAACAACATCAATAAAAACTATACCTATCAACAATTGCTTGTAAGCGCGGCAAACAGCGACAGATTTGTAAATCAATTTCAGCAAACTAAGTGGCCTGCGGCAAATTTTATTTTGTTGAAGCGTAACAAAGCGCTCATCGCCGTATCTAATTAAAAAATAAAAAGATTTGGTTTCAATAAACAAATCCCTAAATTGGTTTAAAATCTAAAAAACTATGAATAATAAAGTATTAGGAACCGCATTAAGCATCGCTTTAACAGTAGGTACCCTTATTAATGCAAGCGCTCAAAAAGTTTATAAAGAAGGCTACGCTTCCTACGATACAGAATTAAGGGGTAACCCGGCAACTGTTAACTCGTATTTCACACCTGATTCATCAGCAAGCGTAATAACTTTTGGTGCAGGAAACGTAAAAATACTATCTGATGCCAAACGTGATTACTTTGCTATTATACTGAATATTCCGGTTGCTGGCTTAAAAAAGGCAGGAATTGCCTCTGCTGCTGAAATAGAGCAAGCTTTTGCAGGCTTACCGTCATTCACTTTTACACCAACGGCTGAAACAAAAGTAATTTCAGGGTTTAACTGCAAAAAAGTGATCGCCAAAGAAGCTAAAAGCGGCAAAAGCTATGATTTATGGATCACCAATGATATAAGCGTTCCGCAATCGGCTATAGCACCTTATTATGCCGCCGCAGGCGGATTTCCTATCCAATACACTTCTTTCCAACAAGGTCAGGAAATAAACATCACTATTAAAAGTGTAACCGAAGGTAAAGCACCAGCTGGCACTTATGCAATCGGCAGCGATTTTGAAAAAGTTAGCCTTGAAGATTTAAACTCAGGTCAATAATAAAAAAATAACTGATAAATAAAGAAAGCCAATTGGATGGATCCAATTGGCTTTCTCGTTATATGGAATTATTTATAACTTAGTTCCACTAACCTAATAAATAAGCGCTATTATTTTAGTGCTTATAATCTTACACAATAGCAGGAACATAAAAATGAAAATAAAGCAGCAAATCACTCAATTTAATGACAGTTTAGCTAGCCTAAAGGAATTTGCGGAATTGATTGAACCTTTTCTATTACAAAGAAAGGAAAGCCTTAAAATACCAATGCCAGATAAAATGATGTCAGTATTGGACACGGTATTAAAACAAACCAAGAATATCGATGAAATAAAGGCTAGCGATTTATCTAAATTAAAAGATGCACTTAATATTTTATCTTCGGTAAGTAATTTTTCAGAAAAAATAAACCCTGCTCCGTTAAGTATAAATGTGGAAGATTTAAATAATATGGGTCAATTAATGGATGCAAACCCAACGTTTATGCAGCGGATCAGTAGTACTTTTAATCAAGACTTACATATTGCTAATTTATTTAAGAACAACCTAATCTCATTGTTAAGTTCAGTAGAATGGTTTTTCGCCCAGCTATTACATAATTTCTATAATAGATATCCTGAATCTCCTGGCATCAATAAAAAAGTTTTAACTTTTGAGGATTTGAAGAACTTTGATACTCTTAAAGACGCTGAAAGATATCTAATCGAAAAAAAGATTGAAGAATTATTAAGAGGTAGTATAGATTCTTGGTTTGAATACCTAAGAGATGATTTAAAGATTAAAATCAATTTTGTTAAGCCATTTATTGATGAGTTAATAGAAATAAGTCAAAGAAGAAATCTTTTTGTCCATAACGGTGGTATTGTGAATACAATATATCTTTCAAAAGTCACATTAAAATTAAGAGATGGTATTGAAATAAATGAACCATTGAAAATTGATAAATTATATGTTGAGAATTCAATTAATTTAATGCAAACAGTATTTACTCTCTTAGCCGCAGAATTATGGAAAAAGTTATATCCTAACGATCAAGAGCGAGGTGAATTATTAACTACAATTACTTTTGATTATTTAATGCAAGGGCGTTGGAAAGACGCTCTATCCATCTCTGAATTTATTATAATCGACGAGTTTCAAGATTCAACAATCAAAACTATATCCCATTTAAATAATTGGCTTAGTAAAAAAAGGTTGGGAAATTGGGATGAAATTAGCGCTGAATTAAATAAGTTAGACTTTTCAGATAAGCAGACAAAATATCAACTGGCTCTAGCTTCCCTTAAAGAAGATCACGATTTCTTTTTTAATCTGTTGCCTAAATCCATAGCAAAAGAAGAAATTTCTTTAATAGAAATCCAATTATTTCCAATCTTTAAAGAAATGAGGGATCATGATAAATTTATTAAATTCTTAGAAGAGAACAACTAAATTTCGGAGGACAAGTTGATATTCGTCATAAACCAAGAAATTATATTTATAATATATTTCGTCCCAATTCATTAACCCAGTTTTTAAACAGGCGGGTTTCCATATCTACTGCCTTTTGAGCATGTGATTGCCAATCAGGTGAAAAGTGTTGCAATTGGTTAATCATTTCCTCCAGATGGCCTTCTTCCTCTAGAATTATCGATTTCACGTTCACCTTGCTGCCTGCGTTATCTAACGCATCCTGGTAAATAGGGTAAAGCTCATCTGCACGCACTTCAATAGCATAGGTGACTAGTAAATATGCTGCAAACCTAAGTTCACGGCCGCTTAACTTAAGTTCTGATTTTAAATAACGACAAACATCAATATCCAATTGGTTCAAATAATATTTACTGTAAGCCGGAGCCAATAAATACTCGCCCGCGTAAGTTGGACATAGTCCGTCTTCTGTTTTTTCTATTTGTTTTTTCAGGTAGAATGCATGGCGATGCTCTTCAGCCGCATGCTTTAAAATAATATAGGTCACAGTAATCGGATCTTCACTAGCCGAAATTTTCCTCGCACCTGTATTTTCCATTAGCGATAGCGTATTCAACCAGCGGGCGTGTAACTGTTTATCGGCAATAATATTAGGTAGTATAGTAGATAGTTCCATTTTTTAGATTTCCTCCAGCGCTTGTTCAATTTTGCCGTAAATATAGTTCAGCTCATCATCGGTAATGCAATACGGGGGTAAAATATAAATGATGTTACCCAATGGCCGCATAATTATACCTGCGTTTAAAAAGTACTGGTAAAGCTTATCGCGCAGCGAACTAAAATACGATGTATTATCGCCTATTTCCCATTCCATAGCTATAATAGTACCTGTTTGGCGGATAGTTCTTATTTTAGGATGATCCTTTACTCTTGAGGCGAATTTTTTATGCAGAGCCCCAATCCGTTGGATATTCAGCATGGTAGCATCCTGCAATGTTATATCCAAACTTGCCAATGCTGCCGAACAGGCAACAGGGTTTGCAGTATAAGAGTGACCGTGAAAAAGAGTTTTCAGCTTATCGTCCGACAAAAAAGCATCATAAATTTGTTGCGTACAGGTGGTTAAACCCAAAGCCATGGTTCCGCCCGTTAACCCTTTCGAAAAACACATAATGTCTGGTTGCTGACTTAAATAATCGCAGGCAAATAACTTACCTGTGCGCCCAAACCCGGTGAATACTTCATCAGCAATGGTTAATATGCCCTCATCGCTGCAATGTTTAAGCAATTCATCCAGATATTCAGCTTCATACATTACCATCCCCGCCGTTCCCTGAACCAATGGCTCAAATATGAAACAAGCCAGATCAGATTTGAGATTTGAGATTTGAGATTTGAGACTTTCAATGTTAGCCGCATTAGGTAAATCAATAAATTCAACCTCAAATAATAACGAATCAAATGCGGCGGTAAAAGCACTACGGCCGCTTACCGCCATAGCCCCAAAGGTATCGCCATGATAGGCATTTTTAAATGCCAGCATCTTTGTGCGTGGTTTGCCCTGGTTATTCCAGTATTGCAGGCACATCTTAATAGCAACCTCAATGGCTGTTGAACCATTATCAGAGTAAAATGCTTTTTTTTGGTTCGATGGTAATATTTCAAGTAACCGTTCCGCCAATTCAACGGCTGTGGGGTGCGTAAATCCCGCGAAGATTACATGCTCTAACTTTAATAACTGCTCCGCTACTTTTTGGGCAATGTATTTATTAGCATGCCCATGAATATTAACCCACCAGGATGACACCGCGTCAATATATTTTTTTCCTTCCTCGTCGTACAAACAAGCACCTTCGCCTCTTACTATAGGTATTGGTTTTTGCGCGGTTTTCATCTGCGTATAGGGATGCCATATAACCGCTAAATCTCTTTCAGCTAAACTCATAAATTCTTTATTAAAAGCCCTGCGACGTATTGGTCTATCGGGAAGGTAAAATCATCTTCTCTCAATTCGTTTAACTTTACCCAACGAAATGCTTGCAACACATCTCCTTCGCCATCAAAATCAAAAACCTTAGTTTTAAAGTTTAAATCCAGGGCATTGATATTTTTAACCAAATAATAAACACTAATAATTTGCGAATCATTAAATGCCGACTTTACAAAAAAATCAGTTGTATAAAAATGACTGATAACTTCTATTTCTGCATTACACTCTTCAACAAATTCACGTTTCAGTCCATCGGTTAACCCTTCGCCATACTCTAATCCTCCACCAGGGAACTTGGTAAATTGCATACCATATTCCTGCTCATCGCTCACCAAAACCTCCTGGTGTTCATTAATCAGCAGGCCATATACGCGTACATTAAATTGATACATTAATCTTCAAAATGTTTTTTGTTTCGGATAACTTTTTCCATTGTCCACGGTATCCGGGTCGTTTGCACTTCAGACCGTATTGGGCAATTAGGCATGCTACAATAATAACAGCAATTAGGTAAACAGGGGTCAGCATGTATAAATAACTCTGTTTTAGTAATCCTGCTGTTCACCAGTTTATCAACTAACGATACCTCAGTATGCACTCTATTTAAATCCAAATAGTTTGGCAGCGTCATGTGGCAATCTATGTGCAAATCATTACCGTATTTTTGCGCTCTGAAATTATGCAGATCTATCCATTCATCTCGGCGCTCTTCATCCAATACCTTTACTATTTCTGTTACCACATCAAAATCAGCTTCATCCATTAAACCCGCAACAGACCTTCTTACCAATTTATACCCTGTAAACACTATATATAAAGCCACCAAAATAGATAGCAAGCTATCCAGCAATACTATCTTAGTAAAATAGATTAAGAGCAGGCCAATAACCAAACCTAAACTGGTTATCATATCGGTTATCAGGTGGCGCCCATCTGCTTCAATAGTTATAGATGGTATAGACTTTCCTTTCCCTATCATATAATAACCTAAGCCACCGTTAACCACACCTGTTGCGCCGATAATAATAGCACCAACTAATAAATCATGTATAGCATTTGGATAAAATATCCCGTAAACAGATTTTACGATGATAATAACACCTGCAATACCAATTAACGCCCCTTCAATAAAAACAGAAAAGTATTCAACCTTACCATGCCCGTAAGGATGGTTTTCATCCCTGGGCTGAGATGCCAGGTAGATACTGAAGAACGCGAACGAACTTGCAAGCACATTTACAATGCTTTCGGCAGCGTCAGTAAGTACAAAATTGGATGAGGTTAGAAAATATGCCCCGAATTTGGCCGTCATCAGTATGATACCCGTGACAAGCGAAAATAGTATGATCTTTTTTTGTTCGCGCAAAGCGTTGTAATTTATTGCCAAATTTATAAATAACAACTGTATTATTTCGGGTTAAACTCGAAACTTACAAGTGTTAAGTTAACCATATTTAATTATCTGTAAAAATTCATATTGACTTAACACATCAGGTCAAAGACTTACGAGTTTTTATATATTTGCCGCATTAAGAACAAAAAAACATGAGTGCACTAAGTAACAGGATCAACAACTTGTCTGAGTCGGCAACAATTAAAATGGCCAAAATGGGCCGTGAGCTTGCTGCCAAGGGCGTAGACGTAATCAGCCTAAGTTTTGGCGAACCGGATTTTCACACACCTGAGCATATTAAAGATGCTGCTAAAAAGGCGATGGATGAAAACTACACCTATTATACACCTGTAGCGGGTTACCCTGAGCTACGAAAGGCGATTGTTAAGAAGTTGAAGGACGAAAATAATCTTGATTATGATTTCAGCCAGATCGTAGTTTCAACAGGTGCAAAACAAGCTATTGCTAATGCGGTATTATGTTTAGTTAATCCTGGTGAAGAAGTTATTATCCCTACCCCTTACTGGGTATCATATAGCGAAGTAGTAAAATTAGCCGAAGGCGAAAGTGTATTTATTGATACTACAGTAGAGCAGGATTTCAAAATCACTCCTGAGCAATTAGAAGCGGCAATTACACCAAAATCAAAGCTGTTCATGTTTTCATCGCCAAGCAACCCAACCGGTAGCGTTTATAACAAAAGCGAACTGGAAGGCTTAGCTAAAGTGTTTGAAAAACATCCGCATATCTATATTATTTCTGATGAGATATATGAGCACATCAACTATGGCGAAAAACATGAGTCGATCGCGCAGTTTGATAGCATTAAGGATCGCGTGATAATCATCAACGGATTCTCAAAATCTTACGCCATGACTGGCTGGAGAATTGGTTATTCAGCATCAAGCAAAGAAACTGCTGCCGCTTTTGATAAATTACAAGGCCAGATTACTTCAGGTACTTGCTCAATCACCCAACGTGCCGGTGTTGCAGCTTACGAAGGTGGTTTAGAAACTGTTTTGCAGATGCGTGAGCAATTTAAAAAACGCCGCGATTTAGTTTACAGCTTATTAAGCGATATTGAAGGATTAAAAGTAAACCTGCCTGATGGCGCATTTTATTTCTTCCCGAATGTAACTTCATTCTTCGGAAAAAGCTATAATGGTAAAACCATTAATGACTCTGACGAGCTAGCTATATTCTTGCTGGAAGAAGCCCATGTGGCAACTGTAGGTGGTGATTCTTTTGGTGACCCGAAATCATTACGTTTATCATACGCTGCATCCGAAGAGAAATTGACTGAAGCAGTTAAACGTATAAAAGCAGCTTTAGGCAAATTGAAATAACCTAAAATCTATATAAAAAGAAAACCCCGGTCAAAATTGACCGGGGTTTTCTTTTATGTAATTTTCTTTAAATTATAGTCCAAATCCGTAAGCTACACGTAAAGCTACTAAGCCATAATTATTACCCTGGCCTGAATAGTTTTCGTAACGTACACCAACATCATAATGTTTGCTGGCATAACCTATAGCTGGTGATAAAATCAGTTTTGTATCTTTTTCGCCAAAGCTTTCATCTACACCTTGTGGTAAAAAAGTTTTAGTTTCAATACCGGCACCTACTTCTGCGCCAAAATATAAGTTTGGAGTAAAGAAAGCTTTTATACCTGCTTTAATTGGCACCATGCCTAATGATTGATATTTACTGTCTGTCCCTGGTTCAGTTTTACCAAAGAAATTATAATAACCAGATGTAAGCGTAATAGCTAAATTATTTGATACACCATATTGTACCCTTCCTGTACCACCTAATTCAAGGTTCGAATAATCATGCGCTGCTCCGGTAGCTATACCACCTTCAACACCTATTCCAAAACGGAATTTATCTGGTGTAATTGTTTGTGCTTTCGCACTCGATCCAATAAATATAGCCACTGCTACTGTTGCTGCGGCTAATAAGTTTGTTACTTTTTTCATTGTTGTGTAATTGTAAGTTGTATAAATAAACTGTTAGTTATTTAACATGGGGTTTACAAATACTTTGCCAATGTGCCAAACTTATAACTAAAAGTTAACCAAATGACTAATTTCCTAGTCATTCGTCAGGCAGTTACGAGTCATTAATGATATTTTAGCCGTTGATAGTCAAACGATTTTAGCTGAATCTGCTTTAAATTAAGAAAGAAGCACATTTAACAGTTAAAACCACTTAAAAAGATCAATTCGATAATTTTTGAAAAAAAACAACTGTCTATTTTAGTGTCCTTTTTAAGAGTATCAGAAAAGTTACATTGATAAAATAATGTGATTTTTCATCTGTTTTTCATGCCAAATACCCCCTTTTTAATCTTTATTTGATTGATATGACATTTGTTTAGACTTCTAAAAACAAAAAAAGGCCCGTTTGCACGGGCCTCAATAAATTTATTCAATAGAATTATCTATAACTCGTGTTCATCCGGTTTATAATTCTTCTCCAGCTCTGCAAGCTTTTCTTTTCCATAAGCAAGCTTCGTTATCGTATAATATAGCACGGGTACTATAAATATAGCTAATGACGTTGCTGCAAGCATACCACCAAATACCGTCCAGCCAATGGTTTGCCTTGCCTGCGCACCCGCACCTGAAGCAAACACTAATGGCAATACACCCAGTATAAATGCCATTGAAGTCATGATAATTGGCCTCAAACGCAATCTTACCGCATGAAGGGTCGCTTCTTCAAGCGGTACACCTCTATCGACTCGCTCTTTAGCGAATTCTACAATAAGGATAGCATTTTTAGCCGCTAAACCTATCAATGTAATTAAACCAATCTGCGCGTAAACATTATTTGTTAAGCCCGTCTTAAAGTTCAGGAAAAGTATAGCCCCAAATGCGCCCAATGGTACCGCAAGCAATACCGAAAATGGAACCGACCAACTTTCATACAAAGCGGCCAGGAACAAGAATACAAAGCCAATAGACAGCATGAAGATGTACACAGTTTTCGAACCCGATAACAATTCTTCGCGGCTCAACCCTGAAAATTCATATCCAAACCCCTGCGGTAGTGTTTGATCTGCTACTTCTTTCAATGCTGTTAAGGCATCACCGCTACTATAGCCGGGAGCCGAACCACCGTCTATTTCCGCAGAACGGAATAAGTTGTAGTGCGATATTAATGGTGCATTTTGTATCAGTTTGTACGATGTTAATGTACTTAAAGGCACCATCGTACCCTGCTGGTTACGCACAAAATACTGACCGATATTCTGGATACTTGTTCGATAATTAGTATCCGCCTGTGCCACTACGTGAAAATCACGCCCATAAATCGTAAAGTCATTAATATATGAACTACCCATATAAGTTTGCAGGGCATTATTTATATCGCTGATGGAGATACCCAGCTTTTTAGCCTTCTCCCGATCGATGGTTAACTGGTAAGCAGGTGTACTCGCGGTAAAAAACGAGAATGCTTTGGCGATCTCTTTCCGTTTATTAATAGCTATGGTAAAGTTCTTAAGTACTTGTTCAAAAACTTTAATATCGCCACCCGCAGCTTTTTGCTCCAATATAAATGAGAAACCACCAGTACTACCCAAACCCGGTATAGCAGGCGGTTGAATTACCACCAGGTTAGCCTCTTTAAATCTAGATAACCTCTTTTGCAGATTGGCTGTTATAGCCCCTATTTGCAGGCTATCGGCAGTACGCTCATCCCAGGGCTTAAGCTGTACAAATATGGTAGCACTGCTTGATTTACTCGCAAAACTCACCACATTCAATCCACCCAAGGCCGCATAGTGCAATATGCCGGGTACACTATCTAATACATGCATCATTTGGTTCAATACGGCAACTGTACGTTGGGTTGATGCCGCTTCGGGCAAATCATATGTAATATATAAACGGCCATCATCCTCCAATGGAATAAAACCGCTTGGTTTCTTTTTAAATAGCAGAATAGTTCCGATAACTATACATATCAGTATAATAATTACAAATTTTGAGTTCTTAATCGCCCGGTCAACGCCATTTTTATATTTACCTGTAACCCGGTCAAACCATGCGTTAAATTTAAAGAACAGCTTATCAAGCCCACCTGATTTTTCATCAAGTTTGTGTGGGCGTAAAATTAAAGTACACAATGCCGGGGTTAATGATAATGCTACGAAAGCTGATATCAGTACAGATATAGCGATGGTTATAGCAAACTGCTGATAAAGCCGCCCTACTATTCCCGGTATAAACCCAACAGGCACAAAAACCGCTGCCAATATTAACGCGATAGCTACCACTGGGGCAGAAATATCGTTCATTGCATGTTGGGTGGCCTCTTTAGGCGTCATGCCTTTCTCATCCATATAATGCTGAACCGCTTCTACCACAACTATGGCATCATCCACAACAATACCTATCGCCAATACAAAACCAAATAGCGTTAATGTATTTATGGTGAAGTTTAATGGTATAAAGAAGATGAAAGTACCTATAATAGACACCGGAATTGCCAATACCGGTATCAGCGTGGTACGCCAGCTTTGTAAAAACAGGAACACCACTACAATTACCAATCCCAATGCAATAAGAAGTGTTTCAACAACTTCGTGTACCGACACCTTAACTACAGTTATTGATTCAAACGGAACCACATAATCAATATCAGCAGGGAAAGATTTTTTTAATTCATTCATCGTGGCGTAAACTGCGTCGGCAGTTGCAAGCGCGTTACTGCCCGGTGCCTGGTATATTAACAGGTACGAAGCCCTTTTACCATCAACATATGAATTATTAGCATAGTTAAATTTACCCAGCTCAACACGGGCTACATCTTTTAAATGTACTACCGCACCTTTATTTGGCTGTGTTTTTACTATTATATTCCCAAACTCTTCGGGTTGTGTTAAGCGGCCTTGCACTAATACGGTATATTCAAAGGGTTGCTGTTTCTCCTGTGGGGTACCACCAACTATACCAGCTGCAACTTGCGCGTTTTGCTCGTTTAGCGCAGCGGTAACATCAGCCGCGGTCATACCAAGTGCAGCCAGTTTATCGGGCTTTAGCCAAATACGCATACTAAAGTCATCTGCACGGGTGATAACGTCACCAACACCTGCTGTACTGGTTAACGCATCCTTTACAAATACGTTAGTATAGTTATCCATAAAGGTAACATCATGCGTTCCTTTAGGAGCAAACAGTGCCACCAGCATTAATATACTTGGATTTTTTTTACGCACAGTTAAACCCAAACGCTGCACATCCTGCGGTAAACTTGGCGTTGCAATACCTACACGGTTTTGCACATCAAGCGCAGCTATATCTATATTTGTGCCTACCTCAAAGTTGGCCGTCATGCTCATTTGGCCCTGGCTGGTACTATTACTTTGCAGGTAGGTCATGCCTGGGGTACCATTTACCTGTACTTCAATAGGTGTTGCTACCGTTTGTTCTAATGTTACAGCGTCTGCACCCGGATAATTAGCCGTAACCTGTACCGTTGGTGGTGTAATCTCGGGGTATTGCCCTATTGATAAACTGCTTATAGCCAAAATACCAACCACAACAATTACTATTGAAATAACTATTGCTGTAACCGGCCTTTTTATAAAAGTATCTGCGATCATTCGTTTGCTGTTAGGGAGGTTAGTTCCGTGTTGTTAATTTATTATAGCTGATTATTTTCCTGCTCCGGTACTTCCACTAGCACCGGCAGCTCCCGGTTTGCCAAGTGTTATTTTACCTTTATCGCGCAGGCGCTGAAAGCCATCGGTTATTACCTGATCGCCTTGTTCCAATCCTGATAAAACAACTACATCGTTACCTATACGTGGGCCTAATTTCACCTTATGCTGTATGGCAATAGTATCCTGCGATACAAAAACAAAATACTCACCCATCTGCTCTGTTACTGCTTTGTAAGGGATTTGCAAACGTTCTCCTGATGCACTATTAAGTACCAATAACACACAGCTCATACCATCTTTAAGTATATCTTCATCATTATCAAATTGCACACGAACTGTAATGGTACCGGTTCCGTTATTTACGCCCCTGTCAATAGTTAAAATTTTACCTGGCTTGTTATAGGTGGTTCCGTCTGATAATTGCAATTTAAAGGTTGAATCGGTGGCATGTTTTTGGTAGGCATAAAACCTGCTGATGTCTTGCTCATTTACCACAACATCAACACCAATCGGATGCTCGCTTGATATGGTATTTAACAAGGTTGTACCAATACTAACCTCTGAACCTAACCTTACCTGAGAGATGCCTATCCTACCTGTAAAAGGTGCTGTTATAGTAGCATAGGAAAGATCTGTTTTGGCTGATAATACCGCAGCATTGGCTACCTGAACATTTGCCTTCCCCGATTCATAAGCTGCCTGGGCCTGGTCAACAGTTTGGCGGGCAACGGCATCGTTTTTAAGGAGCATGGTATACCTGTCAATATCCTTTTGATCCTTAACCAGATTTGCTTTAGCGCTGGCCAAATTAGCCACCGCCTGGTCATAAGCAGCAACATATTTTCGGCGGTCTATTTCGTATAATGGTGCACCTTTTTGTACAACGTCGCCTTCCTTAAAATAAATAGCCGTAATAAAACCTGCTACCTGGCTGCGCAACTCTACTGAATTTAGCGCTACTACCGAACCCTGATAAGGATCGTAATAAACAGCGTCGGCAGTTTTTGCTTCAGCAACGTAAACAGATGTTGGTGGCAATGCTGTACTTTTTGCACCACTCTGATGGCATGCCGAAAAGAACAGCACGGCTAACGGACTTATTAGTAATGAATATTTATGCTTCATATTGTGATAATTCATATTTATTGTACAGTAAGTATACCTAATGCTTTTTCAAGATCTATTTTGCTGGATAGCACCTGGAATAGCGCGTTATAATAGTTTAATTCGGCAGTGCGTAAATCAGCTTGCGATATAATAACATCCAGATACGTTTTTATCCCTTCGCGATATTGCAGGCTTACTACCTTATATACATCTTTAGCAAGGCTAACATTCTCGTTTAACAATTGCCAGTTAGTGTAATTGCTTTTATAATCTGCAAGGGCCTGCACATACTCTGTGTTAATAGTATTTACCGAGTTTACAACATCCAAATCGGCACGATCAACCTGCAACCTGGCTTTACTTAAATTTTGCAAACGTTTAGTCCCGGTAAAAATCGGGAACGATAAGGTAAGCCCGGCATATAAGCTTGGATAGTTATTATTGTACAAGTTTGAAAACTTTGTATTTAAATAAATCAGATCATAGGCGCCAACTGCTGATATTGAAGGTAGAAAACTCCACTTATAATATTGAGCATTTAAATTTTGCAGGCTTTTTGATGTTTGCAACAATTGGTATTCAATACGGTTATTATAATTTAGTTGTTGGTTGGTATCAATAGCAGCCTCACTTACATAATGTGTTGAATCATAACTTAACAATAAGTTTTTATCGGCTCCTATACCCATAATTTGTTTCAGGTAAGCTGTTTTACTTTTTATAGCCTCCTGCGTTTGCTTACGGGTAGCAATTGAATTATTTAATGATATAGTTGCCTGTTTATAATCTGTTTTATCAACAACACCAGCCTGATATTGGTTATAGGCATCTTTTAAACTACGTTGTAATCTTGTTATATCCTCATTTAATATATCCAGTTGTTTTTCTGATAACAGCACATCAAAAAAAGCTTTACTAACATCCGATACCACATTTATCTGGCTGCTTACTGTATTCTGCTTATAGTACAAGCGTGAATATTTAGCTGATTTGGCAGCCAGTAAAACATCATTATTATATATAACCTGGCTTGCTTGCAAGCCTAAACTGGAATATTCATTAATAGGAGACACTACTGCCGGATTAGCGCTTGTAACCGGGCTGCCTTTAAAATAATGCAGATATTCATTAGATGAATTAAGTTGAGGCAGCCAATCAGCAAGTGATATTCGGATGTTTCTTTCATTAATTTGCTCATCAATTTCGGCCTGGCGGAGCACCGGCTGATTACGTAATGCAAACCCGATACACTGTTTTAACGTAACTACAGTATCGGTAGTTGATTGGGCAAAAACAACTTTAGGTAAACATAATGTTAAATTAACTATGACAAGTAGATAGATTTTTTTCATATATTAGAACTGGCTTACAACTATTTCCACCAAATCAATTTAGGTTTTGTTTTGATATTTGGGAATATACGAAAGTTAGATTAATTATTTTATTTTTATATTCAATTACGTAAACCGGGCATAAAAAAATTACCATTTGATTATAAAAACAATACTATTTACAGTTGGTATTGATGTTTTTACAACAAAATGAAAAATAGTGATACCATTTTTATAAAAAAATTAATTAATTTGCCGAGTATGAATAATAGTGCAAAAACTTAGTGTTAAAAAAAATTACACACTAAATTTAGGTTATAAACTTATTCATGGTATTTTTACAAAAAATTTAAGCAGGGTTAATACATGGTTAAAAAGCTACAGGAAAAAATTGCTCAGTTTCAGGATGCGAACGCAATCCGGGAAAAGGGGCTATATCCTTATTTCAGGCCAATTGAGTCAGGACAGGACACTGAGGTGATGATCGATCATAAAAGGGTGCTTATGTTTGGCTCTAATTCATATTTAGGCTTAACAAGTCATCCGAAGATCAAAGAAGCTTCAAAAAAGGCAATTGATAAATATGGTACAGGTTGTGCAGGTTCAAGATTTTTGAATGGCACACTTGATATTCACATTGAATTAGAAAACAGATTAGCCGCTTATGTTGGAAAAGAAGCTGCAGTACTTTTTAGTACGGGTTTCCAGGTAAATCTTGGTGTATTATCTTGCATTACAGGCCGTAATGATTATCTTATTTTAGACGAATATGACCACGCATCATTAATTGATGGTAGTCGCCTTTCATTTTCAAAAGTAATAAAATACGCGCACAACAACATGGCAGATCTTGAGCGCAAGCTTAGCATTTTGCCCGAAGAAGCTGTTAAACTTATTGTAGTTGACGGTATATTCAGCATGGAAGGTGATATTGTTAAATTACCTGAGATTGTTGAATTATCTAAGAAATACGGTGCTAATATTATGGTGGATGATGCCCATAGTTTGGGTGTTATCGGGCATAAAGGTGCGGGTACCGCCTCGCATTTTGGCCTTACTGATGATGTTGACCTTATAATGGGTACATTCAGTAAATCATTAGCTTCATTAGGTGGTTTTATTGCCGCTGATGCTGTAACTATTGATTATTTAAAACATCGTGCACGTTCATTAATGTTTAGCGCAAGTATGACTCCGGCTTCTGTAGCCAGCGTTATTGCAGCTTTGGATATTATTGAATCAGAGCCGGAACGTATTCAAAAACTTTGGGATAACACAAACTACGCAATGAAACTTTTAGTGGAAGAGGGTTTTGACCTTGGCCCTACTGAAAGCCCGATATTGCCTATCTATGTTCGTGATAACGACAAAACTTTCCTGGTTACAAAACACCTGCAGGAAGCAGGCATATTTGTAAATCCGGTTGTTTCTCCTGCTGTACCTTCTGATTCATCTTTACTGCGTTTCTCATTAATGGCAACTCATACATTTGAGCAAATTGATGAAGCAATAGAAAAGATAATTAAAGCGTTTAAAGAAGTAGGCGTAACTGCTGTTAAAGAAAAAATATGATTGAAATAATTCCTGTCAGCTCAAAAAAAGAGCTGGCAGATTTTATAGATTTCCCCCACGATCTATATAAAAACGATCCTTACTACGTTCCGGAATTATTCATCGCTCAAAGGGACCTGTTAACCAAGCACCCTTTCCACAAACACAACTCATTACAAACTTTTATAGCTTATAAAGATGGCAAAATAGCCGGCCGTATTGCTGCTATTTTAAACAATGCCCATAATGAGTTTAATAAGCGTAACGATGGTTTCTTTGGTTTTTTTGATTGTGTTAATGATGATGCCATAGCAGCTGAGCTTTTTACTACCGTTAAAAACTGGCTTAAAGAAAAAGGTGTAACCCAAAAAATTATTGGCCCTGTAAACTTTTCAACTAATGAGCCCTGCGGTTTGCTGGTTGAGGGATTTGATAGTTCCCCGGTTTTAATGGATACCTATAACGCGCCTTATTACATAAACCTGGTAGAAAACCAAGGCTATCAAAAACAGATCGATCTGATATCATGGAATTGGGAAGGCCAAAATTATGACGATAAATCGGTAAGGTTATTAAATACCCTACAGGAGCGCTTAAAGCGTAACAATATTGTTATCCGCAATGTTAACCTTAAAGATTTCAAGAACGAAACCATTAAATTGCGGGAGGTTTATAACACAGCATGGGATCAAAACACTGGCTTCGTACCGATGAACGATGAAGAGTTTGATTACCTGGCTAAAGATCTTAAATTAATACTCGATCCTGATTTTTGCTTAATTGCCGAACAAGAAGGCAAGATAGTTGGTTTCGGATTAGCGCTGCCTGATTATAACCAGATATTTAAAACCATTAAACGTGGCCGCTTGCTGCCAACAGGTATCTTCAAGCTATTGCTTAACAAAAAGAAAATATCACGCATTCGCATCTATGCCCTGGGCGTAATTGATGGATACCGCAAAATGGGTATTGAAGCTTGCTTGTACGGCACCATTATTAAACGATACAAGGAACGCGGCTTTAAATGCGCCGAAGCTGGGTGGACGCTTGAAAACAATGTGCTTATAAATAATGCCATCATCGCCATAAAAGGCGATCCGTATAAAAAATACAGGCTCTACGAAAAAGATATATGAAAAAACGGGTTTTAATAACCGGTGCAAGTGGTTTTGTGGGTTATCATCTAATTGAAGAAGCACTGCATAGTAACCTGGATGTATATGTAGCGGTACGCAAAACCAGCAAGATCGATCATCTCAAGCATTTCAACATCACTTATACTTACCCCGATTTAGGCAACCTCATTGCCCTGAAAAAGGAATTAAAAGAAAAACAATACGATTATATTATACATGCCGCCGGTGTTACCACCGCCAGAACTGCCGACGAATACAACACCGTTAATGCGGAGTATACCTTTAACCTGGCAGCGGCGGCAAAGTCAACAGATATAAATTTAAAGTCCTTCGTATTAATAAGCAGCCTTGCAGCAGTGGGCCCTCTTAATACCCTATCAGGAATAATTACGGAAGAGACCCCTCCAAATCCCATAACAGCTTATGGCAAAAGCAAACTTCTGGCAGAAGAAAAGCTAAAAAGCATTACTTCACTAAACTATACTATTCTAAGGCCAACTGCTATATATGGCCCCAGAGATAAAGACATATTTATTTTTTTCAAACAGTTAAAAGCGGGGATCGAGCCTTACATAGGCAATACAGAACAAAAGTTAAGCTTTATTTACGTTAAGGATTTGGCCGCCGTAGCTATTAAAGCGCTCTATATCAGCAACCAGAATACTTATAATTTGAGCGATGGTAACTTTTATAACCGCTATGAATTAGCTACAATTGCCAAAAATGTGCTAAATTTGAAAACCGTAAAGTTTCATCTCCCTGTAAATTTTGTGAAATTAATCGCTCTGATATCAGAAAAAGTCGGTTCTTTGAGCAGCAAAGCAGCTGTACTCAATTCCGAAAAATTGCTGGAATTAATGGCCGTCAATTGGTCTTGTGAAATAGACAAAGCTAAATACGACCTCGGTTATTATCCCCTGTTTAACCTTGATGCCGGCTTAACCGAAACACTTAAGTGGTACAAAACAAATAAATGGCTTTAGCTACAAATAAGTTAACATAAAACAAAGTAAATGAAAAGTAACATTCAACCTGCCAAAGGAAAACTGGGAATATTAATACCAGGATTAGGCGCGGTAGCTACTACACTGATTGCCGGTGTTGAAGCTGTAAAAAAAGGAATATCACAACCAGTAGGTTCCCTAACTCAAATGGGAAACATTCGTTTAGGTAAGAGAACGGAAAACCGTAACCCCAAAATTAAAGAGTTTGTGCCGATTGCCGACCTTAACGATATTGTTTTTGGTGGATGGGATGTATACTCAGATAACGTATACGAAGCTGCTATGCATGCTAAGGTACTAGAAGAAAGCCTGCTAAATAAAGTAAAAGACGGATTAGAAGCAATTGTGCCTATGAAGGCCGCTTTTGACCAAAACTATGCTAAAAACCTTACTGCTACTCACGTTAAAACAGGTACCCGTCATGAGCTTGCTCAACAGGTAATGCAGGACATTAAAGATTTTAAAGCAAAAAATGATTGCGATCGTATCGTTCTAATCTGGTGCGGATCAACTGAGATCTACTACGAAACTTCAGCTATACACGAATCTGTTGCAGCTTTTGAGCAAGCATTGCTAGATGATGATAAGTTAATATCACCAAGTATGATATATGCTTATGCTGCATTAAAAATGGGCATACCTTATGTAAACGGCGCTCCTAACTTAACTGTTGATACCCCTGCTTTAGTTGAACTTGCTAAACAAACAAATACCCCAATTGCAGGTAAAGACTTTAAAACAGGCCAAACTTTAATGAAAACTATACTTGCACCAGGTTTGGCTGCACGTTCATTAGGTGTTTCGGGCTGGTTCTCTACCAACATCTTAGGTAACCGTGATGGTTTAGTTTTGGATGATCCGGATAACTTTAAAACAAAAGAAGTTTCAAAATTAGGTGTGTTAGAAGATATTCTTCAACCTGAAAGAAATCCTGAATTATACGGCGATCTGTATCACAAAATACGTATTAACTACTATCCGCCACATGGCGATAACAAAGAAAGCTGGGATAACATCGATATTTTTGGCTGGTTAGGCTACAAAATGCAGATCAAAATCAATTTCCTTTGCCGCGATTCAATTTTAGCCGCACCAATTGCACTAGATCTTGCTTTATTTATCGATTTGGCTAAGAGAGCTGAAATGAGCGGTATTCAGGAATGGTTATCATTCTACTTAAAATCGCCACAAACAGCACCAGGCCTACCTGCTGAAAATGATATTTTCAAGCAATTAATGAAACTACAAAACACTTTACGCCACATGATGGGCGAAGATTTGATCACTCACCTGGGTTTAGATTACTACCAGGAATTGGTTGATACTTTATAATAGTAAATGTTGTTTTTTAAACTGAGTGCCACCAGCCTTGGCATAGGTTATATTGGCAAAGGCGCCGGAACAGTAGCTGCTGTTGCGTGTTGTATTTGCTGGTATTTCGCCTGGGTTGGTGGTTATCCACCCGCTATATTATCTGTAATAATTACTTTGCTTATCACCGCTTTAGGTGTTTGGGCAGGGAATAAAGTTGAACCCCTTTGGGGCAAAGACCACCAACGAGTGGTAATTGACGAGGTTGCAGGTATGTGTTTCAGTTTACTTTTTTTACCGGTGAATGTAACATATGTGTTATGTGCATTAATACTTTTCCGGTTCTTCGATATCAAAAAGCCCCTTTTTATAAAGGAAATGGAACATTTCAAAGGAGGATGGGGCGTAATGGCCGATGACGTGCTGGCAGGTATTTATACTAACATATTGCTACAAGCCGTTGTAGCATTTAAATTATTTTAATGTCAACCACTTTTATCAAGGCGCAAGCCTCTTCAATCATTTCCACATTTTTCGACTTCCTTACTACCATAGTTTGCAAAGAGTTTTTTGGAGTTTGGTACGTCGCTGCCAGCTTTGCAGGCACATTTGTTGGCGGAGTTACAAATTTTGCACTTGGCCGGCGATGGGTGTTTGATGGCCGCGATAAAAAAGTACATGCCCAGCTTATTAAGTATTTAATAATATGGGGCGGTAACATGCTTTTAACCACCTTTGGTGTATTTGTTGTAACACATTATTGTGGCATTAGTTACTTTATATCAAAAATAATAGTAGCAGTTGTTGTTGGTGTAGGATACAATTACATGTTACAAAAAAAATTCGTATTTGCTTAATCTACAGGCACATAACAATTAAAAACGAAAATCTAAAAATAGTAGTCCTCGTTTTTTTACCTTTAAACTACATTAACTGACAACTTATTACTTTTCACATATAAAATTAATCAAACGATTAATTAACTTTGCAACGACAACAATCAGTATTTGATTTAATACTATAATATAAAACTTTGAGTTAACTAACAACGTAACTCAAGCATAGCATACTCTTTAATAGTACATTAAATTTAAGAAACGCTTATTGTAATGGATTATTAACTATATCATTTAATAACACCATTGGTAAAACAAAAACTGGTTTGTTCACTTGCATAAAATACATGGATTATAAATATTTACTAAAGAAGTTTTCATTATTAGCATTTGCTCTATTACTTACCAACGCTTTGTTGGCGCAAACTACTGTTGTAACTGGCACAGTAAACGATGCAAGCACTAAAAAACCGTTATCGTATGTAACTGTTTTATTTGCAGGTAGCTCTATAGGCGCTAACACTGATAGTCATGGAAAATTCAGCATAAGCACTACACAAACCTTTGATCATATCAAAATATCATTTGTTGGCTATAAAGATGCGACTTTGCCTATTGTTGCAGGCCAAACACAGGTTGTAAATGTCAGGTTGTTTCCGCAGGCGCAACAACTTAATACGGTGACTATAAAAGCTGGTAAAAAACCAAAATATCGTAATAAAGGAAACCCTGCTGTTGAACTGATCCGCGAGGTTATTGATCATAAGCCCCAGAACCGTCCTACTGCATACGATTACGTGCAGTACAAAGAATATGATAAAATGGCATTCTCATTTGCCAACGTTTCCACTACATTTTCTGATAGAAAATTTTTCCAAAAATATAAGTTCATTATTGATAATCGCGACAGCACAACTGTGCCGGGAAAATCTTTATTACCGGTTTATCTCGACGAAAAATTATCGCAGGTTTATTACCGTAAAAACCCATCTAAAACAAAAACAAATATACTTGCTCAAAAGAAAGTAGACTTTGGCGCCGCCCTGGATGCAAATGGTATTAGCCAATATTTTAAACACATGTATGCCGATATTGATATCTATCAAAACAGCATATTTTTAATGACTAATAACTTCCTGAGCCCTATTGCTGCCAGCGGACCAACTTTTTATAAATATTTTATTACCGACACTTTAGTTATTGATGGCAAAAAAGTGGTTGAATTAAGTTTTACCCCACGCAATACCACCGATTTACTATTCATGGGTAAAATATATATTACCCTTGATGGCAATTACGCGGTACAAAAAGCCAGGCTATATGCTAATAAAAACATCAACCTCAATTTTGTAAAGGATTTGAATGTTGATCTTACATTTGAAAAAAATCCTGACGGCCGTTATCATTTAAGCAAAAACAGTATGATTGCTGATTTCGGTTTCAATAAAAATAAAGATGGTGGCTTGTATGGAACCCGAACAATAACATTTAGCGATTATAAAATAAACGCCCCCCAACCCGATAGTACTTATGCCGGTAATGAAGTTACAGAACTTGATAACTCCGCAAGCCGCAGCGATCAATACTGGAGCCAAAATCGTTTGGATACTTTAACTACTGCTGAATCAAAAGTTTATAAAAACACCGATAGCTTAAGAAACATGCCGTCGTTTAAACGCCTTACAGATATAGCCACCCTACTATTAGCAGGTTATAAAGGCTTTGGATGGTTTGAGGTTGGGCCCGCCAATACTTTTTACAGCTTTAACCCGGTTGAAGGTTTAAGGTTGCGATTAGGTGGCCGTACTACACCTGAGCTGAGCACCAGGTACTATTTTGAGACCTATGCGGCTTATGGTTTTAAGGATGAAAAATGGAAATATTTTTTAAGTGCGACCTACTCGTTGAACGATAAGTCTATTTATAAATTCCCTCAAGATTATATACGGGCAAGTTATCAGAAGGATGTAACCATACCAGGCGAGGATCTGCAATTCGTACAGGAAGACAACTTCTTATTATCATTCAAACGTGGTAATAACGATAAGTATTTGTACAACGAGTTTTACAGGTTGAATTATGTACACGAGTTTGACAGTCACTTCTCCTATAACTTAACATTTACTAACCGTACACAAACACCTGCCGGTTCACTAACATTTTTAACAAATCAGGATGGTAATACTACCAACATCCAGGATTTAACTACTTCTGAGGCTAATTTACAATTCCGCTATGCACCAGGTGAGCAGTTTTATCAGGGCAAAATATATCGTACCCCTATCCCTAACGCTTTCCCGGTATATGAAATTGATTATACACAAGGATTTAAAGATGTTTTTAATAGTAGTTACTCCTATCAAAAACTACATGCACAAATCGACAAACGTTTTTATAACTCACAGTTCGGCTTTGCTGATGTAAGGGTTGAATTAGGGCATATCTTCGGGCAGGTACCTTACCCGTTATTAAATATTTTCCGGGCGAATCAAACGTATGCGTATGACCTATACTCATATAACTTAATGAACTTTTTGGAGTTTGTTGGTGATCATTATGAGAGTATAAATATTGATCAGCATTTCCAGGGTTTCTTCTTTAATAAGATCCCTTTATTGAAGAAATTAAAATGGCGCGAGGTTGCATCATTTAAGGGCATATGGGGTGGTTTGAGCGATGAAAACAATCCAGCTTTGCACTCTAATTTATACCAATATCCGCTTTATCCTGATGGAAGGCCAATTACCTATGCATTAGGAAGTACACCATATATAGAAGCCAGTGTTGGTATTGAAAATATTTTTAAGTTTGTACGTGTAGACTTTGTTAGGCGATTCACTTATTTGGATAACCCTGATGTTGCTAAATACGGCGTACGTGTATTAGTTCAATTTGATTTTTAATTAAAACAAGCTAACATTGCATAATTAATGATGGAACAGCAAACATCCGCACGGAAAAATCTTCAACTGGGTATTTACAAGATTATTGATCCTTTTGTTAAGGTATTAATAAAACTTGGCCTTACCCCTAATGCGGTAACTACCATTGGTTTTGTATTGAATATTGGCGTAGCGGTTATTTTTATTATAGGTGGAGAAAAAGGCAACCGTGGCGATCTTACCTACATTGGCTGGGCAGGCGCTTTAATATTATTTGCCGGCCTATTTGATATGCTTGATGGGCAGGTTGCAAGGCTTGGCAATATGAAGTCAACCTTCGGCGCTTTGTACGACTCAGTGCTTGACCGTTACAGCGAACAAGTAATGTTCTTGGGTATTTGTTATTATTTGGTTGCACATCATTACTTCCTGAGCTCTATATTCGCTTTTATAGCCCTGATGGGCTCAATGATGGTTAGCTATGTGCGCGCACGTGCTGAAGGCTTAGGGATTGAATGCAGCGGTGGCTTAATGCAACGCCCGGAACGTGTAGTAACAATAGGTGTTTTCGGTATTATATGTGGCGTGGCATCGTTATATATGGGTGGTGATTATAAGCTATATATACCCGGTATTAGATTTCATGTTTTTGAAACCATGTCGATATTTACCATCCCAATAACTATGATGGCGATATTAACCAACATCACAGCCTATAACAGGTTGATGGGATCAAAAAAATCCATTGAAGAAATGGAAAAAAACAACAAAGAAGATTAACATGCTTGCTTAGATCTGGTCATTTTTATGTTGATAACCTCAACCCCTGTAAAATATCATATCTTAGCAATAATTACACGAAGCATTTATACTTCAAAAAATCTTTAGTAAAATTGTAGGTAGCTAATTTCAGTCTACATTACTTATTTAATAAATTTCATAAAACAGGCAGAGAAATTTAAAACATTTTAAACCCTGATGTACCATGAAAAAAAACTATATCTCCAATTCGCAGGAATCAGTAAGGATGTTTAAAAGTGACCTATTGGAAAACTTATCCAAGGTTCATTTTACAGTGCCCTTATTTATATTTATACCTGTTATTGGCTTTTGCATTTACAAATGTTTTGAGCTTGCATTAGGCATCATCACTTTTGCCGAATTCTTTTTACTTGGTTTATTTATCTGGACCCTGGTTGAATACATTATGCACCGCTTTGTATTCCATTATATGCCACCTGATAAGCCGTGGGCTATGCGCCTGCACTTTATTTTTCATGGCGTACACCATGATTACCCAAGCGATGCTAAAAGGCTGGTATTACCACCATCTGTAAGCATTCCCCTGGCAACAGGATTCTACTTTTTATTTAAAGCGATATTACCCCTTAATTGCATTTTTGCTTTTTTTCCCGGATTTATCTTAGGATACCTTTTTTATGATATATCGCATTATGCAATACATCATTTTAATTTTAAAGGTAAAATCTGGAAAAAAATAAAACAACACCATATGCTGCATCATTATCAGGACCCCGGTAAAGGTTATGGTGTGAGCTCTCCCCTATGGGATAAAATATTCCGGTCAGATTTTATAAAAAAATAGCGTAATGGGGGCTATTGATAATAGCATAAAAATTAATTTCAAGTCGGTAATAATTGTCTCGCTTCTATCAGTTGCGTACCTCTTACTATCTTCGTTTTTGATAGGATACAAATCCGATCAGCTAACATTGGTATTCTTATTTAATATCATGTTTTACTTGTCGGCCCCTACCCGCAAGTTTATATTGGGTTTCTCCATATTTATTTTTTACTGGGTGATTTTTGATTATATGAAGGCTATCCCTAACTATAATTACAACACGGTACACATTGCCGATCTTTATCACCTTGAAAAGCACATCTTCGGCATCAACCTAAACGGCAAATTAGTTACGCCTAATGAATATCTTAGAATTAAAGGAACTACGTTTTTAAATGTAGTAACCGGCCTGTTTTATTTATGTTGGATACCCGTTCCTCTATCGTTCGCGGCATATTTGTTTTTTAAGAATAGAAGACAATTCCTGTATTTCGCATTCACATTTTTGCTGGTTAACCTGCTGGGCTTTGTAATATACTATTTATATCCTGCGGCACCACCGTGGTATATACAAACCTATGGTTTTACCTTCCACCCATTAACACTAGGCAGTACCGGCGGCTTATCTAAGTTCGATGCCTATTTCCATATCAATCTATTTAAATCCATCTACTCAAAAGGATCTAATGTATTCGCGGCTATGCCATCGTTACATTCCGCATACCCTGTTATAGTGGTTTATTATGGCTTTAAAAACCGTTTAAAATGGGCTAACGCTTGTTTTATCATTGTGATGCTTGGCATATGGTTTACAGCAATATATGCAAGTCATCATTATGTATTGGATGTTATTGCAGGCATACTAACCGCAACCATTGGCATCAATCTTTTTAACTTTCTTGTAAAACGGGTTGGCTTTATAAAGCGATTTATAGATAAATACGAAGCTATTATTCAATAATTAATGAGCGTAGTATTTGGTGTACTAATTAGTATACTATTACATGCTAATCCCTATCCACCTGCTTATTCACACCGAAATAGTTTTCCACATTTTTACCTGGCTCACAGCAATTTAACTTATTATTGCTTCATTATATACCGCTGGTTTAATAATGCATCAAACAGGCATGCTATTTGAATATAGTGATTATATTCAAGGCTAGTTTTTTATGAAGATACTATTTACAATTTCAGCTTTCATGCTTTTGGGCATCGCAAAACTATCAGCAAGTCCTGTTGATCTTGATAGCTTGAAGCAAAAAGTTGCCGTAACCAGCGACTCATTAAAAGCACCTTTATATACCCAAATTGCAGGCACTTACCTTAACTACGATACAATATCGAGTAAAAGGAAAAGATATATATACCAGGAAAATGCAATTGGCTATACTTTGCAGGCTATTCATTATTATTCAAGATATAACGATACCACCGGATTACGTTTAAGTTTTGACAACCTGGCTAAAGTATACCGGTCAGAAAAGAAGTTCAGCCAGGCCAAATGGTTCATCTTGCAATCAAACACCCTATCTCGCGCTAAAAATGATGTCCCTAATATTATTTCATCCCTGCTTGAGCTAGCATTGATCAAAACCGACATTAAAGACTATAGGCTAGCCATGCGCGATTTAAATGAAGCTCTAACACTATCATCAACCCACCACTTCCCTAAAACAGAAGCTGATGTACAAATGGGTTATGTTACGCTTTATAACAACATGAAACTGTACACTAAAGCAGATATAGCTTTAAAAAGGCATGACGCTATAAATGATAGCATCCTGCATAGTCAGGATGTTAAAGTAGCCGTAGCTACAGATTCCATTCAACGCAAAAAAAAAGTATATCTAACCAGCAACAAGCGGCTTTACAAAACCAACTCTTCCAAGAGAATAGCCTTGTTATAGTTTTAATAGTTGTTATTGTATTAATAACCATTACTATATTTTTCTACAAACGTCGCCGCCGTAAACGCAGGCATCACAATTAAACTACTGCCGGTTTCTATAGTCGAACAAAACAGATATGAAAAAATTAATTGTAAGCTGTTTGTTTACTATACTATGCTTAACAGGCATTAGGGCATATAGCCAGGCAACAGGCACACCAGAATTTAAGCATGAGTTTTTAAAACAAATTAACCATGTCCGGTCAACAGGTTGCAGCTGCGGAACTACCTACATGCCCCCTGCTCCACCCATGATTTGGAATGATAATTTGGAAAAAGCTGCCAAAGGCCATGCCTGGGACATGTCGAACAATAACTATTTCAGCCATACCAGTAAGGACGGCCGCAGTATGGAAGACCGTATAGTTTTCGCGGGATATATTTTTAATGGATTCAAGAGCTTCGCGATAGGTGAAAACATAGCCTTCGGCCAAACCAGCATTAACGAAGTTATGGACGGATGGATCAAAAGCCCCGGCCATTGCAAAAACTTATTGAACCCTAAATTTAAGGAAGTTGGCGTTGCCGAAAATCACAGCTATTGGGTGCAGGACTTCGGCGGCCGGGAATCATTTTCGCCGCTGCAACAAAGCGAATTGCGTAGCGGCAAACTTAAATTAATACAAACAAGCGGCGGATCAGGCCATTAACTGGCTTTGGGCCCGCGTTTGTATATGATGAGTCCATTTAAAAAATTACGCAGTATCTGGTCGCCGCAAGGCTTAAAATTTGGATGATCCTCTTTACGGAAAATTGCACCCAGCTCCGTTTTAGTTATTCTAAAATCTGCTAATTGTAGCACCTCAATAATGTCATCATCGGTAAACTTTAGGGCAACCCTAAGTTTTTTCATAATATCATTGTTGCTCATATCTGTTCTTATCTTGAGATTTCAATTTTAACCTTTTTATTCTTGATTTTTTCAGTTTTTATCAAACTTACAACCTTTGCAATCTTATTGCTTTTTACGGCGGCGTATGAGGTATGGTCTAAAACCTCAATCAAACCCAAATCCTCTTTGTCCAGCTCGCCTTTCTTAAGTAATAACCCTACAATATCCACCTTATTAACTTTATCTTTTTTGCCTGCGGCGATGTACAAAGTTTCCCATGGAGTTGGCCTCGGCAAAGTATTGTGTGCAGGCAACTCCTCAATTTCAGGCACTACCTTTAAGTACGATGGCAATTCATCAGGAGTAAGGATCAAATAAGATGTTCCCTTGGCATGCATACGTGCCGTACGGCCATTACGGTGCAGGAAAGCTTCTTCGTTATGTGGTAACTGATAATGGATCACATGCTCAATTTCAGGAATATCTAATCCTCGTGAGGCCAAATCAGTCGTAATCAATAAACGGTGACTACCATTCCTGAATTTCAGCAATGCGCGTTCCCTATCCTCCTGCTCCATCCCGCCATGAAATATATCATGTACCAATCCCTGGTGCCATAACAGCTCACTAATGCGTTCCACAGCGTCACGGTGATTACAGAATATCAGCGTAGCCTCATTTCCTATTTTGCATACCAGTGAAAAAAGCACATCCAACTTATCCTCGCCATCAGCTATAACAGCTTTCAATTTCAGATCGGGTACGTTTGATTTATTACGCAGATAGTTCAGCTCTACCGGGTTCTTCACACCTGTAAATGAAGGTATATCCTGCATTTGAGTAGCCGACGTTAATATGCGCTTTTTTACAGCAGGAAGTTGCCTGATGATGTACGACATATCCTCCTGGAAACCAAATTCAAGCGCTTTGTCAAACTCGTCCAGTATTAATGTCTCTATCTTATCTGTCCTAAAGGTTTCGCGGCGCAAGTGATGTGCTATGCGGCCGGGGGTACCAATTAACAAAGCCGGTGGTTGCGATAGGTTGTTACTTTCTATTTTGGTAGAATGACCACCATAACAGCAATTAACTTTAAAACCATTCCCCATGGCTTTAAAAACCTGTTCAATCTGCAAAGCAAGCTCACGCGAGGGTACCAATATCAATGCCTGTACCTGCGGCACGTTGGCATCTAATACACTTAGCAAAGGCAATAAAAATGCAAGGGTTTTACCGGAACCGGTAGGCGCCAGCAAAATGATGTCGCTTTTTTTATCGGCATTAAGCGCCGCATTTTGCATTTCGTTTAACGCGGTTATCTTTAAATTCTCCAGTACTTTTTTTATCATTTGCTTTGCTTAGAAAGTGCAAAGATAACCATTACAATCCCCGCAAAATTAACTTAATGCATTAAGGGACTAAATAGTATGTATTGTCAGAAGAAAAGTTCCTGTATCAGGAAAAATAAACCAATAGCCGCAAAGCCTAGGCTTACAAACCACAACGGCCTTCGCCGGGTTATAATAGATATTGCGCCAATAGCGATAGAGGCCTGAAACAAGGTTACACCCCGCGCAAGTACATCGTGCCGCTCAACATGGGTATCAGATTCTTTCTGATACTCAGTAGCCTTTTTCATGATGTCCTGTTGCTGATGCTTATATGTGGCTATTTTTTTAGCATCAACTGTATCTGATTGTTTGCCCATTACAACCAGTACATGATCGGTAGAGGCAAGCAGTTCTGCTTTAATCCCTTTCGACTGATAAAAAGCCCATTGGTCTGATGAATGTATTTGGGTTAACATGGCATCATCAGCATGATTACCTGCCAAAAGGCCAGTGATAGCAGCCAGTACAGCTATAACTGCTGTAGATAACGCTACATACATTACCCACCTATCTTTACTCTCGCTATGATGTAATATCTCATGGGCATGCTCATCGCTTTGCTCATGAATCTTTTCTGAAAAATCTTCTATTTCGTCCATGTGATTATGTTAGGATTCCAGAACAAATATAGTATGAATTATTGCGACAGTAAATATCAATTATTAGTAATTACGCGGCCCTATTTTGCTGATGCTTGATATAATCGGCTATTGTGATCAGTTCATCACGGGTAAATTCAGTTTGGCCATTATATATCCAATAATCCATTTCCTCATCAAACTGTATATCACCCAGGTTCAATTCACCCTCTGTTAATCTGTAATTTCCGTTTTCTGATAGGCTACCAACGGCTATATCACTATCAATAGGGGTTATAGTAATATCATGTTTGCCGTCTGTTAAGTTGAAAGCGTGTTGTAAAGAAGTATTCATAGTCTAATAACCGATTTAGTGATCTTTTGTTTAAAGTTGACGGACAGATTGCCCGGTTACCAATTCATCAAAACCATAACCCTTTTAAATTCAGGTTGTAAAGGAGCTTCAATATTGATAATATTTTTGGTGATGGGGTGAGTAAAAGACAGGCTTGATGCATGCAATAGCATGGTGGTCATTTCCCAGTTTGCTTTAAAAAACCTGTTTTGTTTGTTGCAGCCATGAGTACGATCGGCTATGATGGGATGCGATACATGCGCCATATGCTTCCTGATCTGGTGCATGCGCCCGGTTGAGGGCGTAACTTCTATCAATGAATACCTGGATGTTGGATGCGAGCCTAGCGGCATATCAATCTCGGCACGCTTTAACGTAATATAACTTGTAAAAGCTTCTTGCAGCGTTCCGTTTTCTTTCCTTAACGGATAATTAATATCCTCGCTATCAGGTGTATGCCCGCGAACAATGGCATGATACATCTTTTTCACCAGGTTATCGGCAAATTGCTGGTGCATGGCTATTTCTGCATCTTTATTAAAAGCAAACAGCAATACTCCGGCTGTTTTTCGATCCAGCCGATGAACAGGATTTACCCACTGCCCTACCTGGTCGCGCAGTATTTGTAAGGCAAATTCTTCAACATCCGCAGCTATGGATGAACGATGGACTAACAGATCATGTGGCTTATTTATAGCAATTAAATGCTCATCACGATATAAAATCTCTAACATCCGGGTGTACTATGCATTTGCTGCAAAGATAACCTATTACATACAATAGGCAGAACTTGTTTAATTAACGATCTCTGTTTTTTAATATTTACAAGGGTAAATTGATTATTTTTTCTAATTTTAAGAAAGATAAATCGGCCCAATTTATAGCTGGCCAATTATTCACCAATTTATACGCTATTTTTTGAAAACTGCTTGATTATTAAATCATTCATGAAAAGAATTGTACTCCTGATTCCTTTTTTATTATTTTTTTATCCGGCATTTTCAAACCAGAACTATGATACCTTATTGAGTAAACTGAACGATGTTTTAGACAACAAAAAAACATTCGACCAGCAAAAAACAATAAGAATTGAAAAGCTGGAGACTTACCTCAATAGCAACCGTATTAATGATCTGAATTTTAGGTATAACTTGTATTTAAGCCTGTATAATGAGTATAAATCATTTAACTATGATAAGGCTTATGACTATGTTCAGAAACTACAGCAAACAGCTCATTTATTAAACGACCCATCAAAAATTGCCGTTAGTAAAATTAAGCTTGGCTTTATATTGCTTTCGTCAGGAATGTTTAAGGAAACCTTTGATTCGCTTAAAACAGTTAATGTAAACATTTTAGATAATGACGCGAAAAAGGAATATTACTTTTTAACCGCCCGCACATATTACGACTTATCCGACTTTGACAAGGATAATTATTACACGCCTCTTTATGTTAAGCGCGCCAGCCTGTATACCGACTCGGGTACTGTGCTATGCAACAGTAACTCTTTTGAATACATTTATTATTCCGGCTTAAAGTATCTTAAAACAGGCAACACCGATAAAGCCATTACAGCACTTAAGCAACTGATCGACAAATACAAACTTACCGACCATCAATTCGCGGTTACTGCATCCACTTTGAGCGATATTTATATTCGTAAAAACGAGCCCGACAGTGCCATCTCCTTACTGATAAGAGCAGCCATGGCTGATGTACGTTCATCAACCAAGGAAGCTGCGGCTATGACAAATCTTGCCCAGCTACTATACAAGAACGGCGATGTAAAAAATGCCTATGTATATATTAAACAAGCCATGGATGATGCCATATTTTATGGCGCCAGGCAAAGAAAACTACAGGTAAGCGCCATACTTCCCGTTATTGCCAGCGACAGGATAAATAATGAAGAAGAGCAGAAGCGCGCGCTTTTCTTTTACGCATCGTTGTTAACCATTTTGGTAAGTATAGTAATTGTGTTTTCGGTGATTATTTATAAGCAGTTACAAAAATTAAAGGTTGCCGATAAAATAATACTGGACACTAACCATCACCTGGAAAAAAATATTATTGAGTTAAACGAAGCCAATACCATAAAGGAAGAGTACATAGGTTATTACTTCAACCTGATATCAGAGTATATAAACAAGCTCGAAAAGTTTAAGCGTTCTGTTGATAACAAGCTTACCACAAAACGATATGAGGATATACGTATACTGGTTAACAATATCAACCTTACAAAAGAGCGCGAAGAACTATTTATTAATTTCGATAAAGCGTTCCTCAAGATTTTCCCGAATTTTGTACATGGCTATAATGAATTGTTTTGCGAGGAGAACCGGGTTAAACTATTACCCAATCAATTACTAAATACTGACCTGCGTATATTTGCCCTCATAAGGCTTGGAATTAGTGATACTGAAAAGATAGCCCACATCCTTGAATATTCTGTAAATACCATCTACAATTACAAAGCCCGCATAAAAAGCAAATCCATCATCCATAATGATGAATTTGAGCATGCTATTATGGCTATAAAAGCTATATAAATACAAGTTTATACTTTATATTGTTTATATAGGGTTTATATTTTACCTATATACCACATTATAAAAATAACTGACTATCAAATACTTAACTACAAAAAACCATCCCGCTCTTTTATATTTTAGTTTTGAAACTTGTTGTAGATAATTAAATCTCCTCTCTTTGATATGAGAATTACGGCAAGCTAAACCATAGGCTGTAATTACTGATTATAACCTCTTTTAAAAACTTTTATTGAATTATGAGAATGTATCAAAACCTTAACCTGGTATTGAATCGCTTTTTTGTATGTGCAAAACCGCATATGCAAAAAAAACAGCTTAATACCCACCTACTTTCCGGATAAAACTATCGGATCTGCACACAAGTAACCAACCAAAAGATTATCCATTAATAACCTAAAATGAAATCATTATGTATAAAAAACAATTACTCTTAAAGTTACTTTTTTGTCCTTTGCTTTTATTGATATCACTGTCGTCATTCGCGCAGGTATCAGTTTCAGGTAAAGTTACCGACGAAAAAGGCAATTCCTTTCCGGGCGTAACCATTTTGATAAAGGGAACCTCAAACGGAACAAACACAGATGTGAATGGTAACTATACCGTAAACGCTAAAAATTCAGATGTATTAGTGTTTACAAGCATTGGTTATGCCAAGCAAGAGATAGCGGTAAACAACCGCCAAACCATCAATGTTAGTATGCAGGAAGACAACCAACAACTAAACGAAGTGGTTGTAGTTGGCTATGGCACACAAAAAAGAAAGGACCTTACAGGATCAATAGCTTCTGTAAAAGGCGATACATTTAAAGATCAACCCATTACTAACCCTATAGAGGCTTTGGAAGGCCGTGTTGCTGGTGTAAACGTAATTACAGCCTCGGCTGCGCCTGATGCAGTTCCGCAAATTATTATACGCGGGGTTGCTTCATTCTATCAACCCAACCCATTATACATTGTTGATGGGGTAAGGCAATCAGATTTAAACAGCATTAATCCGCAGGATATCGCATCAATAGATATTGCTAAGGACGCGGCTTCGGCAGCTATTTATGGTTCAGCAGCAGCTGGCGGTGTAATTCTTATTACCACTAAAAAGGGATCAAATGCGGGTGCCCCACCATTAATTACCTTTAGTGCAAGATATGGCGTAACCAAACCTAAACTTGTACAATTGCTTGATAAAGATGATTATTTAAAAGCGGAGGACATCTTAAACCCTACTGTATTTACAGGCAAAGGAGGTTTAGATACTCTTGCAAATACCAATTGGGTTAATGTACTTTATCGTACAGGTACCGAGCAAAATTATAACCTGTCAATTTCAGGTGCCTCAAACAATATTAATTACCTGATATCTGGCTTCTACAATCAGCAAACAGGTATTTTCATCAAGAATTACTCCAATATTGGCGGTGTACGCGTTAACACAGATTATAAATTAAGCAAGTATCTAACTATTGGCGAACAAATCAATGCTTCTCAACGCATTACATCACCACTGGTAGGCGCTCAGGCTTTCCTGGCAAATGCACCATTCCGTACACAGCCAATCATTCCTGTATATAATTCAAATGGCTCTTACGGTACCGAGCCTCCAGGTTATGGCGCACAATATTCAGGCCCTAACCCTTTAGGAGCAGTAAACTCTGCAAGCGCGCAGGATACAAAAAACAATTTCCAGGGCAATGTTTATGCTGATCTGAAACTTCCATTTCATTTAGATTTTAAAACAACCTTAGGGTATTCTTATTACCTGGAAACTGAGGACCTCTTTCAAAACACCTATAATTTTGGCCCGGTATCCTCTAATGTCAATTCACTTACTAAATCATACAATCAAAGTAGTCAATTGCTATCCAACTATGTGTTGTCATACAACCAAAGCTTTGGCAAGCATAATATTAGTGCATTAGCTGGTTATGAACAAATTACTGATAAAACCAATAATATTGATGCAGGCGAAAGTCAAGTGGGTGAACCAGGTTACTCGTTTATTCAAACTTCTGCATCTGCATTAAGCCTGTCAGGCACTTATGATCCTCAAAGTTTAATAAAATCACAATTTGCACGTGTAAATTATAATTTTAATGAGCGATATTTTTTATCAGGATCAATCAGGCAAGATGCTAATTACACTGTATTTGGCCCTAATAAACAAAAAGGTGTATTCCCGGCTGCATCTGCAGGATGGACAATAAGTGAAGAACCTTTCTTTAATAAAGTACTGCCTGAATTAAACAGCTTAAAATTCAGGGCAAGTTATGGTCAATTAGGTAACAGCGCAATACCTCCGTACTCGTTTACCGTGCCATACCAACAAAACAATATCTCTACCGGTATTGCAGGTGGCGCACAAGGGTTTGCACCGGGTGCACCGTTCCAAATCGCGAATACTTTAGCGGGCATACCAAACCCTAATTTACATTGGGAAACCATCACCGAAACAAATATTGGTATCGACGGAGAAGCCTTACATGGCAGTCTTTATTTTACCGCAGAGTGGTATAACAAAAAAACGTCAGATATGATATATGACCTTACCTTATCCCAAAGCAGTGGTTTTACAGCCCCCTTTATAACTAATATTGGTGATGTTGATAACCACGGCTTTGATTTTATGGTAGGCTATCATAATAAATTCGGGAAACTTGGTTTTGATATTAATGCAAACGCTAGCTTTAATACAAACAAAGTTACCAAGTTAAGTGGTGCAGCTACGGATGCCGTTTACGGTGGTTACAACTGGTACACACCTGATCCTGGTAACGTAGCTTTCAGCGCGCAACCTAGCCAAACACTAACCATTACAAAAGTAGGCTTACCATTTGGTTCATTCTATGGCTACAAAGTGCTTGGCATATTTAGTAACGAAGCAGCGGCCCAAAAGCAAGTTATTAATGGCCAGCATGCTAATGTTGGTGACTTAATTTATGCCAATACCGATGGCAGTACCGATGCAAATGGCGATGCTACTATTGATCAGAACGACAGGCAGGTAATTGGTAACCCTAACCCTAAAATGGTTTATGGTTTTAATCTTCACTTTAATTACCAGGGATTTGATTTGGCCATGTTATTTAATGGCGTTGCAGGCGTACAGCTATACAACGGTGTAAAAGCCTACGAACAAACTGTTTTCCAGGATGGTAACTCTACTAAACAAATCTTCAACGATTCATATTTTGGTTCAAACGGGCTTACCTCTCAACCAAGGTTAGGGGTACCTACTACAGGTGGCTTCACTCTAGATCCAAACCAGAATTACTCCTCGGTAAACAGTTATTTTGTTGAAAGCGGCGCTTATTTAAAGCTTAAAAACATACAATTAGGTTATACCTTCTCGGGTAATGTTTTAAAACAACTTGATGTTAAAAGTTTAAGAGTATTTGTAATGGCTAATAACCTGTTAACATTTACTCACTACAAAGGGCTTGATCCTGAGTTAGGTAGCGAGATTGCTACAGGCGGTACAGTTAGCACTACTACACAAGGTATTGATGCTGTAACAAACTATCCGCAGGCAAGAATTTATTCAGCCGGTGTTGACATTAGTTTTCAATAATAACCATTTAAAATTACAAAGATGATTAAGAAAAAATATATAGCAGCACTCGCACTTATTATTTTAGCGGGATGTAAAAAAGACCCAACCAACGTCGGGCAAAAAAATGCATATGCCATCGCAGATTATCCACAAACCGTAAACGATCTGCAAACAGTACTGGTATCATGCTATGCCAACCTTCGCGACCAGGGTTTGTACGGATTTCACTTTTTACCTAAAGCATTGTCTAATTCAATGCATACAGTAAACTCTGAATATAATGGCGATCCTGGATGGAATGAAATGGCAGCCAATAATCTTACAGTTGGTAACGAATATGCATCAGAAACATGGGCAGCTTGCTTCACCGGTATTAAAAACTGTAATGTTACCATTTTTGCAGCCGCCGCGTTAATGAAAACTGATCCGGCTGATCAGCCAACCATTAACTTGATATTAGGCCAGGCTTACTGTCTGCGCGGATGGTATTATATGCAGCTGGAATGCCTATACGGCCAGGATTACATGAAAGCTGGTGGTGTAAATGGCACAGAAATGGGCGTACCAATTTATACTAGTATACCTAACAGCTTAGCAGGAACTCAAATACCCCGGTCTCCTGTAAAAGATGTTTGGGCTTTAATAGAAAGTGACGAAAAACAAGCTGCCACTTTGCTTAAAGGCCAGGTATGGGGTTCTGCTGATCTGGCAAGAGCTACCGAGTGGTCGGCAAAAGGATTGTTAGGTAAAGCCTATGTTTATACAGAAGACTGGACCGATGCACAAACCACCCTGTTGGATGTTATCCAAAACAGCGGTAAATCATTAATGCCTTATGCAACTTATCACGATGCTTTTAATGGTAGTAATAAATTTAATAGCGAATCATTGCTGGAATTGTACGTTGATCAAAATTCAATGGGCGGTTACGGTATATATAGCAGCGCCGCAAACTCATCCACTATCAATGGTCTAATCTGGTCGCCAAATACATTTGGCGGAGGTGACGGAACAGAAGGCAGTGTCTTGTCAATGGGTTACGGCAATGAGTTTTTCCACGATCAAAGCGTAATACGTTTCGGCTTTCCTTTAAGCTCAGTATATAACCTTGTTGCAAATCCTAAATATAATGCCTCACAAACAGCATCGTATAAAAATCCAAAACTGATACAGGATCCCACTTATACGCAGGCATCATTAAACGTTCGCACCAACCAAACAGCCGATCCTCGCTTATTTGTTAATGCCTTGCAGCCATGGGTTGATACTGTTCAATTTGATGGAGTCAATTTTGCAAAAGTAGCTAAACCATCCATTTACGCTTTTCAAACTAATCATTATGGCTTTAGTGTAAGAAAATATTCGCCTATTGATTATAACGAAAACACTATCAATTCAGATAAATGGGATTATTACCTGTTGCGTTTAGCCGATGTATATTTATTATATGCTGAAGCTAATATTCAAGGTGGCAATACCGCCGTTGGATTGGAATATCTGAACAAAGTAAAACGCAGGGCTTATGGCTTACCTATCAATACGCCTTCAGCTATTGATTATGCATCAACTACAAGTGCAACACCTGCCAATAATTCGCTTGATCCTGATCCTGTACTGGGCCATAACCCGCTTTACTATGAGCGTTGGGCTGAGTTATTTAATGAAGGCAGCTGGTGGTTTGATGTATGCAGATGGAAAATTGGTGATTCCGAAGCTGCCTATTATGGGGCTGCTTTAAATACAACGCAGCCACTAACAACAACATTTGTTGATAGCAAATCATACACCTGGCCTATACCGCTAAGTGAATTGAATACAAACAGCAAAGCCGTTCAAAATCCCGGATATACTCATTAATAGTTGGTTAAGCGCGGAGCCCCTAAAAAGGCTTCGTGCTTTTTTAATCTTTCCGGAAAAATCATCTTATACAAATGCAACCCAAATGAAAATATTTGAGTGAATACCCATGCTTTTTTTTCACCCAAAAAACACACTTGAAATCAATGCTTCAACCAATGAAGCCTACACAATTAAATTATCCAAAAATGAAAAAGATACTTACCTGCATCATTAGTCTGTTATTGCTTAACCGTGTAACGGCGCAGCAGGCTACACCCATTAGTGCAAGTATGAGTAAAGTTAAGCTTGATTTTGTGCTTGATGCAGGTGGGCGGCCTGAGTATAAGGTTAATTATGCAGATAAACCATTAATTAATATATCACGACTGGGAATAAAACTTGCAGATGATATTTCGCTCGACAGCAATTTCATGGTAATAAATACAGAGAGAAAATCTGTTGATGAGCAGTGGAAACCTGTTTGGGGCGAAGTGAGTACCATACGTAACCATTATGAGCAGATAACCATCCATCTAAAGCAAAAAAACAACCTGGGTAGGTTAATGGATATTGTTTTTAGGGTGTTTGAAGATGGTGTAGGTTTTAGATATGAATTTCCAATCCAACCAAACTTAAAATATTTTATTGTATCGGATGAGGTAACAGAATTTGCCCTAACCGGCGATCATAAAACTTTTTGGATACCCGGCGACTATGATACCAATGAATATCCTTACAGCACCACCAAAATAAGTGAAATTGATAACCGCAGCATGGTTAATGGCTCAGATGATATTGCCGTTAAGGTATGCCCAGATAAATATGCAGTGCAAACGCCTTTGATGATGAAAACCGCCGATGGTTTATACATCAATATACACGAAGCTGCTTTAGTAAATTATAGCTCGATGCAATTACATGTGGATACTAAAACCTTTAAACTTAAAGCGAGTTTAGTACCAGATGCGGTTGGTAATATGGCTTATATGCGCACTGCTTGCCACACACCATGGCGTACCATAATTGTAAGTAATAAAGCAGGAGAAATACTTACTTCAAAAATAATTTTGAATTTGAATGAGCCATCAAAAATTGAAAATACATCATGGATAAAACCGATGAAATTTGTTGGCGTATGGTGGGAAATGCAAACCGGTAAAAGTACCTGGAACTATTCGAACAATGCGGATATTGTTGGTGCTGATGGCTTACTTATACCTAACCACACGCATGGTGCAAACACCGCCAATGTGGAACGCTATATTGATTTCGCGGCGAAGAATGGCATAAAGGGTGTTTTGGTTGAAGGGTGGAACTACGGCTGGGAAGAATGGTTTGGTAACTGGAAAGAAAATGTATTCAGCTTTGTTACCCCCTACCCTGATTTTGACGTAGCAGCTATAACCCAATACGCAAAAGCTAAAGGCGTAGTGATGATCATGCATAACGAAACATCAGGGTCTGCAACTGATTATGAGCGACAGATGGATACTGCCTTCCGCTTTATGAATAAGTATGGCTACACATCAGTTAAAACAGGCTACGTGGGCAAAATCATCCCTCGGGGAGAACACCATGACGGTGCATGGATGGTGAACCACTATGTCCGCGCAGCGCAAAAAGCAGCTGAATATCATATAATGATTGATGAACACGAACCGGTTAGGCCTACAGGCCTACAACGCACCTACCCTAACTGGATGGCTTGCGAAGCCGGTCGTGGTAACGAATACAATGCATTTGGCCATGGCGATAAACCTGAGCACGAAACCATAATGCCATTTACCCGTTTTATGGGCGGCCCTATGGATTTTACCCCGGGCATACTTAAGGTTAAAGATTACACAGTTTTACCAAATAAACAGGTACACACCACACTGGTAAAGCAACTGGCATTGTATGTGGTACTTTACAGCCCGATACAAATGGCGGCTGATTTGCCTGAGAATTATGAGAGATACGCCGACGCATTTCAATTTATTAAAGATGTTGGCGTTGACTGGGATGATACAAAAATTATTCAAGCCGAACCGGGAGAATATATCACTACCGCCCGTAAAGAAAAAGGAACCGAGAATTGGTTCATTGGTGCGGTAACTAACCAGGATGGTCGTGATGAAATTGCGCCTCTTGATTTCTTAAACAAAGGGCAAAAGTACATAGCAACCATTTATGCCGATGGCCTTGATGCTGATTGGGACAAAAACCCTGAATCATATAAAATCACTACTTATTTGGTTGATGCAAATACCAAACTCAAATTAAAGTTGGCACCGGGTGGCGGCGCTGCTATCAGCATTAAACCCATAAGCGGAGATACTAAAGGAATTAAAAAATATAAATAATATCAATTAACTCGGATGATTTCAATTTGGTTTGTTTTAGTAAATAATATCGGGGCAAAACAAAATAGGATTTTTTGCATTTAATACTTATCTTGTGTTAAGCCTAACCAACACACTTAACATAAACATAATATTAAATTCACATGAATTTGCTATACATTTGACCTACAAAATTTTATGAAACAACCAAAACAAAAATCACCGGTTAAATCGGCACGCAAAACCGCAAAACTGGATATACAACAACGCCTTATAGCAACAGTAAAAGCGATAGCTTTAAAGTTTGGCCAGGACGAAGGAAAACTAACAGAAAAGTTCCAGAAAAAATCAAAAAAACTGGCTAAAAAAATATCTGAGGAATTAAAAATAGCTAAACCGGCTGCAACTAAGAAGCCCAAAGAAGTTAAAGCACCGTCTTCTGCAGTAAAACCCGCAAAAGCAAAACCAGCCTCAACTGCCGCTAAAAAAGAAACGATTAGCATAACCGCTAAAAAACCTGTTGAGAAGAAAGCGGTTGAGAAAAAAGCTACTGAGACAAAACCTGTTGAAAAAAAGGTTGCTGAGAAAAAAGTAGTTGAGAAAAAACCTCAACCAGCAAAACCAGTTGCTCCTAAAAGCAAATAATTAAGTTTATTAAACCGGCATTGCCGCTGATAACTTCTTTGATATAAAAATCAAAGAAGTTATTTTTTTATATACCAGTTATATAGCTGTATCGCTAATAGACCTCTTTTGCGCTTATATTTTATTTAGCCGCTGCCCAAAAAATGGCATTGGTAAACAAAGTCCGGTAATCCTTACTCTCGAATAATATTGGAGAGTGCCCCATAAATATATATACGTTACGAGCTTTATAATTAAGATTAGTCCAAACCACGGGATGGTCACCCCCCATTTTAATATCAGACTTTGGAACGTAAGTTGATTCATCAACCGTGGCCAAAACATGTACATTTGGCCTGGGATCTTTATCATATGTATACCATTCTTCTTTTTCAACCGTAAAAGTTGGCGATACGCCTTTCATAACCGGATGCTGCTTATCTTCTACAGCAACAGTAGCTTTTGCAAAGGTGGCTATATAGTTTTTAAACCTAATATCACCCATAAACTGGTGAAACCACTCCCACATTGGGTAACCATCAAATTCGCCTATCAGCGTAGCATGATGAAATCCTATCCATCCCCCTCTACCCTCTGTAATATACTTTTCAAAGGCTGCTACTGCTTTGTCTTTCCAGGCATAAGGAGCATAATCAAGCTGAATAAATAGTTGATATTTGGATAGAAATTTATCATCAATACTATCAGTATTCTGGATGTAATCAATACTGAAGTTGCTATCTATAGCCAACTTATCCAGCCACACCCTTGCGGCCTTTGAGTATTCGATATGATGACCGCCGTTTTCATAAAGAGCGATCACATGAAACCGGGGTACTTTTGTTTGCGCATTTGCTATGCACAGGCTAAAACCGCAAAATAACAGTAGAAAGAGTTTTTTCATAAGTAGACGTTTAATAAATTTAGCTAAAGCCAATTTATTGACCCCAATATTAACACAACTGAACAGAATTTGGTTCACAACCGTTAGTCATCATTTAAAAATACACTATTTTAACCTTTAATTTAATGCAGACCTCGTATATAATCTCAAACAGAGCCTAATGCTGTTCGTTCCATCCTATCTTAAAGGCAAGATATACTAATTTTAATCGTTTTCTAATGTCATCTTCATATTAACTACAGTTTTTTACTTTATACTTGCCAACTATAATGCCCCTAGGTATGCTATCGATTAAATCCTATTTCATTAATAACCCATCTTCATCGCAAGTACTTTTATATGGCGGAATTATTGTGGGTTTATGGCTGATTGAAGCTTTTGTATTAACGTCTTCATGGAAAGATAAATGGAAACATACACTCACCAATATGTTTTTCATATTTACAGCCTTACCCGTACAGCTGTTCATGACAATTTTCGTACTGATGATATGTGTTTGGTCACTTAGCCATCATTGGGGATTATTATTTTTATTACCGTATTCCAACAGCATATTTGTGAAATACATAGTAGGGTTTGTGCTCCTTGATTTTTGCGAGTATATCTACCATGTGGTTATGCATAAGGTTAAAACATTATGGAATTTCCATTTAATACACCATAGCGACCTTGATTTGGATGTATCAACTACCGTAAGGGAGCATCCGGTAGAAACTTTTGTCAGGATGTGTTTTTTGATTATCTGGGTATTTTTGCTTGGAGCATCATTTGGCGTTTTACTGTTACGTCAAACAATACAAACTATTGCCAATATTACATCACACACACAATTCAAGCTTTCACCCAGAGCTAATAATATTGTAAGCCTGGTTTTTATTACCCCTAATTTACACCATGTACATCATCATTACGAGTTACCTTATACTGATTGTAACTATGGCGATGTATTAAGCATTTGGGATAGGATTTTTAAAACCTATTATAACGATTTACCTAAAAGCGAAATCACATTCGGGATTGATACACATATGGATAAACAAGTCAATTCCAATTTCATTAAGGTATTGAAAATTCCATTCACAAAAAGAAACTCTTAGCGTTGCCCGCGCATATCAGTATACAATACATATTAGTACATTAGTTCTTCAGAATTAAATCAAAATGGGCCTATATCTTCATTAAAAATACTTCATTTTGTATGCGATCTGTGCTAAGGGCCCTCTTAATATTTGCATTAATTTATAGCCCGGTAATACTGCATGCTCAGGATCAAAAGTTTGTACCATTATCCAAATATCCAAAAACTGACACCGTTGCGAGAAAACAGCCCGATTCTTTACAACAGCTAGATGTATACGATATTATCGGCTCAATATTTGGAAATAAAAGGAAGAGTAAGAACGATACAATATCAACGAAACCGGTTTTTTCGGTAGTTCCTGCATTGGGTTACACTTTGCAATCAAAATTAGCCTTAACTCTTGCCGGAAATGTTGCCTTTAGAACAACTAATGATTCAAAAATTTCAACCATAACCATTAATACGGCCTATACCCAAACCAAACAAATCATTATTCCTATCCAGTCCAACATCTGGTCAAATAACAATGATTATGATTTTATTGGCGATATACGCTACCTTAAATACCCGCAAAGTACTTATGGCCTGGGCAGTAATTCCAATATCAGGAATGAAGATCCCATGGATTATGATTTCTTTAGGTTTAGTGAGATTGCCTTAAGACGTATATGGACAGATTTCTATGCAGGAATTGGATATTTAGCTGATGTGCACTGGAATGTAACCCATAAAGGGCCACTGGATGGCGCACCATCTGATTATGTGAAATATGGGGCTATGGCACACTCAATATCTTCCGGAATCACTTTAAATGCTTTATTTGATAGCAGAGATAACTCTATTAACCCTTATCGCGGCTTTTATGCATCGCTACAATATCTTGATAATGGAAGTTTTATAGGCAATTTGCACAATTGGCAGGCAATGGTTATTGATGTGCGCAAATATTTCAAGTTCCCTTCAAACTCAGATAATGTATTGGCGTTTTGGTCGTATGATTGGTTGGTGTTAAAAGGTAACCCACCATATCTTGATCTGCCTGCCAACGCCTGGGATACTTACAGCGGAACTGGAAGAGGATATATACAAGGTCGCTTTCGTGGTGCGCAGATGGTGTATATGGAATCGGAATATCGGTTTAAAGTAACCAATAATGGCCTTTTGGGTGGTGTTGTATTTATAAATGCACAATCCTTTTCTGCTGCACAAGGAACAAACCTGCAATCTATTCAACCTGCATTTGGGCCAGGTTTGCGCATTAAACTTAATAAAGTTTCCCGCACTAACATAGCAATTGATTATGGTTTTGGCCGTGAGGGATCAAGAGGTATGTTTATAAATGTTGGCGAAATATTTTAAGTTTCGTTTAAATACTTTTGCTTAATTTAGTATTCAAATCCTAAATTATGTTTTACTTCCTTATCATTATTGCTGTTATCTTTTTTGTAACACATGTGGTATTACTTCTAACTGCTTTCCCACAATCAACACTGTCTGGTAAAAGGTATTTCTATTCACATCTTACCTTGTGGATCACCGGCTTCATCGTTTTCGCGTTGGCGTTGCTTTACGCGGGTTCAGGTCGTTCCGGCTTCCTCGACTATTTTAACACGCCAATAAAAATGGGGATGATCATCGTTTTCACCTTTGCACTTTCACTCGTAGCGCACCTTATTGTTCGACTTGTTGTATTGCCTTTGTTAGCAAAACGCTAGTTTCATTTGATACCATGAAGTGTTTTTCTTTGAGCAATTGAGCTTTATTATTGAAAATAAATACTATCAGGGTGATATTAGTGTATAAACGCCCTGCATATATTCGGCTTCTTCCATAGCAGCCTGAAAATCTTCCCATTCTGCTAAGCTAAACGTAAAACAAATGTCGCTATGTGGAGTGCGCAGCACCAGTCTGTCTTCACCATCCGGGAAAGGAAACATGCTTTCTTCCACATCCAAGCCCGAGGTAAAATCCTTAAACATTTTAAACTGCTCGGGTGTAAAATTCAACAGCAGATTCCGGAGCCAGATATTCATTATCTTACACTCCATACATTGACTAATGACTGTGGCACATTTCCGGCTTAAAACGATGGTTTTACACATAAGCTAACAATTAGTGCCTGTCTTACCTGCATAGATAGATAATCAACCGCAGGTAAGCAGGACTTTATATTTTAATAATTCATTGTATTTATTTTAGTCGCGGCCTTGGATTTCCAGATCTTCCGGCAGATAACAATTAGCGGAATAATCATTGCCAACCATGATAACCAATACCATATACCTGTACCCAGCAAAGCAGCCAGCAAACCAAATAATATCAATACCGATAGCAGCAAAGGAATCCGCCAGATTTTCTTAAAATTTTGTTTCATGAGTTGAATTTATAGGATAAGCTTCTGTTAATTCTGAACCGGCCATCTGTTCAAAATAATCCTTATAAAATTTACGTCGTACAATCCATAGATAAACGCCACTGATCAGCACCACGATAGCGACTAGATCAAACAACACCCAGATCACTTTTAGCGGTGTACCACCGTAGTTACCAAAATGCAATGGCCGGGAAAGTTCAAGCGCCCGCAGGTATACAGGCATTTTCACCACCGCTGCCAGTTTGCCCGATTGAGCATCTACCAGAACAGGGCTGAACAATTGTGAAGTCAGCGGTGTATTCCCTTTTGTCCAAACCAGGTAATGATAAGGGCTGCCAAAAGCATTACCCGGATATACCACGCTCATTACCTGCATACCCGGTAATGTTTTTTGGGTGATATTATAAGCCGCCTGCACAGAACTCAATTCGTTTTGCTGAATTAATGGCTTACCATGATATTTACTTAACATAGCTTTTACATCGGTGATTTGCCATAAGCCGAATAGCGGTGTGGAAAGTTCATTCATCACACCTGTTGCACCAACTACAAATAGCCATACCGCAGTTGCAATACCCAGCAAATTATGCAGGTCGAGCCATTTAAGCCGCCTGGATTTATCCTGCCTGATGGTACCGAAGTCCAGTTTTTTCATAAAGGGTGCATACAATACGACACCCGAAATAATAGAGATCACAAACAATACCCCCATCAACCCCAAAAACAGTTCACCCGGTAGGTCAATAAACAATCCACGATGGAGATCGAGCATGGTATCGATAAAACTTGCTGGTTTTTTGGAGAATGGCGGCTCATCGTTCAGCAGTTTACCTGTTCGGCTATCAAATTGCAGAGAATGGCGCAGCGGATCATCCGGGTTCCAGCCCGGTGCCATATTGACCAACACCTGCGGCTCATCATCATCCACAAAAATGAAAGTGACCAGTTGTTTGGGATAACGTGCATGTGCAACGCTAACCATACCGTCCAGATTGGCCATTGGCGTATCCTTCGGCAGGTCGGCATAATGGGTTGGGTTTAGCCATCCTTCAATCTCATCTCCGAAGATCAGCGGCAAGCCGGTAACACATAGCATCAGCAGAAACAAGGTGCATATCAGGCTCGTCCAGCGATGCCACCAAAACCATCTTTTGATATTTTTCAGTTGGGCCATAGGGTGATATTAATTAAAATCTGAAGGTAACGCTGCCGTTAATACTACGCGGTTGTTGCGGATTAACGGTATACCAGCCAATCCAATATTCTTTATTGGCCAGGTTATCTACGGATACCGCAAAGCGATACTTTCCTGTCTCATAAAATACAGTGCTATTTAATACGGTATAAGCCGGTACATAAAACTGCCCCTCGCTCCTACTGCTTTCCACTAAGCTTTTTCCGGCATAGTTGCCGCCAAAGCCCGCACCCAGGCCTTTCACAACCCCTTGCATAAACCGGTAACTCAGCCACAAGTTGGCCATATTTTGAGGGCCTGAAGTGTTGGGCCTTAGTCCATCTACGTCGGCATCAGCATTGGTATAGCGACTGTCGTTATAAGCGTAACCCGCTACGATGTTGAAGCCTGTAAATGGATTGGCGATCAATTCAGCTTCCAAACCTTTACTCAGCTGAGTGCCATTCTGTATAGAAAACTGCGGGTGATCCAGATCTGTACGTAGCGTATTATTCACCTGGATATCGTAATAGCTAAAAGTTCCGCTCAGTTTACCATCAAAAGCGTTCAGTTTAATACCCCCTTCTAACTGGTTAGCTTCTTCGGGCTTAAAGCTATGCCCTTGGAAATCCGTTCCTGTTTCATTAGTAAAACCATTCTGATAATTGCCAAACAGGGATACCTTATCTTTAACTAGCTGATAAACCAAGCCAAATTTTGGCGATAAAGCCGTCTGCTTGTAACCTCCGGTAGTAGTACCATTTACGGGGTTGTAATTTCCCGCAAAATCAAAGTGATCAACCCGCAAAGCGGCATTAGCAATCAACTGATCAGTGATATTAATTACATCCGATACATAAGCACTGGTAATATATTCTTTAGTGGAGATAATATAAGGATAAGGGTCGGCCGGGCTATTGGCGTAGGCCGAATCTACTTTAGCCTTATTAAAATTCAGGTAATTAGGAATATTGCCCGTAGTATTGATCACGTCAAAAAGGTCAGCCGCTGTTTGTCCTCCAGCCGTGCCCATAAACTCATTATAACGCACGTTGGCATTGTAATTATAATAATCGATGCCTGCTACTACACGGTTTTTCACAGAGCCAATATTGAACTTGCCAATAAAGTTTTGTTGGATGTCCAGTGTTTGATCGCCACCCTCTATAGTCCATACATTTCGCTGTATCTCATTATTACCGGGCATTAGGTAAAAGTAGGGCATTGGGCCGTTAGAGGTAGTGTTCACCACCGAAATATTTGTTTGCGATACCCAATTGTCCGATAGTTTGTAGTTCATCTGACCGGAAAAATTCAGGTTAGATGAATTTAGCACCAGGTCGTTACTCATGTAAGACCTGTTATAATCTAAATTAAGCTTGTTAGCACTATTCACCCCCAACTGCGCTACAGTTGTGTTAAAAAAGAACATCTGCGGGGTAGTACCGGCCGATTCATAAAGTTCTGCATCAAAGGAAAATGATAAACGGTCATTAGCTTTATAGATAAGGCTAGGCGCTAAGAATATATTACGGTGAAAACCGGCATCCTGCCAGGAGTTTTGCGTGTTTAATGCCGTATTAATACGGAACAGCAATTTTTTAGCTGAATCCAACGGTGTATTTATATCGGCAGTGAGGCGGTTAAAGCCATAGCTCCCTCCGCTGTAGGAGATCTCTCCACCAGCCTGATCATAAGGTTTTTTAGTCACCCGATTGATGAGGCCACCATAAGAAGTTACGGCGCTGCCAAATAAGGTTGCGGATGGACCTTTTAGCACTTCGATACTTTCGACATTAGCATTGTCAATGGTGGTACTCACATTGGATGCTATACCATTCCTTAAATACGTATTAAGCTGAAAACCGCGCAACACAAATGAACTGCCATTACCAAAGCCCGACCGGTCTGTAGCCGCCCATAACTGATATGCGCCCGGTACATTTTTCAGCGCGGCATCCAGGCTGTGAATCGATTGATCAGTCATCAGGCTACTGCTGACAGTAGAATATACCTGCGAATTTTCCAGATCATTTAGTGGCATCTTAGCTACATCATCGCTTTTAACCGTGGCAAAGCGGTTAGCTTTATGGCTGCGGATCACCACCTCGTTGAGTTGCTTGCTATTTGCGGTTAATATTATGTTAACCACCACCGTTTCATTTGAGAGAATCGTAACTTGCTGCGTTTGTGATTTCAACCCCACAAAACTGGCAGAAAGCGTATAAGTACCTTTCGTGATATGGTTCAGTGTAAATTCTCCATCCCTGTTTACAATCGTTCCCTTTTTTAAATCCTTTATGGCAACGGTAACCCCTTCGGCAGCCTTTCCGTCGGCTGTTTTAACCGTCCCTTTCATGGAACCATTAATAGCCGACTGGGCATAAGTAAACGACGCAGTCAGGCACATCGCTATGAATAAAAGCAACGTTTTAAGCAAAGTGGCTTTTGAAATATAATATTGTTGGTTTGATTTCATGATTTATTGTATTAAACTCAAGCGCTGATGTATTTAAAGCGGCTTTGAATTATTGATCCATTATTTAAATTTAAATGCCACAGTAGCGCTGAACCGTCTCGGCATCATCTGGCTTACATAGCTTCCCCAATAAACAGCATTGGTTAAGTTATCCATCTTAAGGCTGACACGGTAAACTGGTTGATCATAGCTTACTACTGCGTTAAGCACAGTATAAGCAGGCAAATAAAATTCGCCATCTGCCCTGGATTGCTGAATATAAGCTATGCCATTATAGTTACCCCCAATACCCAAACCCAAGCCTTTTAAAGAAGTATTTAGAAAGTGATAACTTAACCAAAGATTAGCCATTTGGGCAGGCCCTGTCCATTGGTGTAGTCCGTCTGCGTCAGGATCGGTGTTAATGGTATAAATATCATTATAAGCATAACCGGCTATCAGGTTAAAACCCCTGAATGGGTTAGCTATTACTTCTGCTTCAAAGCCTTTGCTTAACTGGCCGCCATCCTGCACTTCGAACTGTGTTTCGCCGGGCACAAAGCTGTTATGAATTACATCACTTACCTTAATATGGTAATAACTTAATGTGCTGCTCAACTTGCCATCAAACAGATCCAGCTTTACACCGCCTTCCCATTGGTTGGCCATACTCGGTTTGAACGATGAGAAGGTTCCATCCGGCTGACGAACAGGGGCATTATTGCTAAACCCATTCATGTAATTACCAAACAGGGAAACTGTATTTGGAACAATTTGATATACCAGCCCCAGTTTTGGCGATAAGGCTGTTTGATTATATTTTCCGGTTGTTGTATCCGCATTAATATCATGTGTGCCGTCGTTAACAAAATGATCAACACGCAAACTGGCCATGACCAACAGGTTATCAGTAATATTTAGTACATCCGATGCATAGGCACTATAAGTACTTTGGGTAGTAGTACTTTTGCTATACGGAACATTTGCCAGTGCCGCATTAAGCGAGGTAACAGTAAGCTCATTATACCGTGGATCATTACCCTTTATGCTAACCTCGTCAAATCCGTAGATCATGGCCGATGTGCTATTCACCGTATTCGTAAAATAATCAAGCCCGATAACAACGCGATTACGCATTTTACCTATCTTAAAGTCACCGTTAAAATTTTGCTGCAGCTCTGTATAATTATAAATAGTATGTTCATAACCAGGGTTTCGGCTTACAGCAGTATCGCCTACAATGCTATTATAACTCCAGTCGCCCTGTACAGTTGAATTGGTTTGAGAAAACGCGGTTTGCGATTTCCATTTATCAGAGATTTTATAATTAACCATACCATATAAACTTACCGAAGGGTCGGTTTCATACAGATCATTGTTGCTGTAAGATTTTGTCCAGTCAATACCTAAGTCGCGCGGATTCGTTTTGGTAAAGGAAGCTTCGGGGAACAAGCGATTAAAATCGTTCGACTTTTGGTTATATATTTCCGCATCTAATGATATAGTAAGGCGGTCATTTACTTTATATAATAAGGATGGCGCTACAAAAAACCGGTTGGTAAAACCTGCATCCTGAAAGCTACCTTCACTATCATAAGCTACATTGGTACGTAAAAACAGGCCCTTTTCAGGATTTAGCGGCGTATTAAAGTCCGCAGTAACCCTACTTAACCCAAAACCACCATCGGTATAAGAAATTTCTCCCTGAAACGTATCAAAAGGCTTTTTAGTGATCCTGTTTAATAACCCACCAAAAGAAGTTAGACTGCTGCCAAACAAAGTAGCTGACGGGCCTTTTAACACTTCTATACTCTCAATATTAGCTACTTCAATGCTGTTTTCTTTGGAATCCTGCAAACCATTGCGTAGGTAGCTGGTAGTAAAAAAACCACGCAGGTTAAAAGAATTAGACCCATTTACCAATGCCTGGCTTACACCTGCCACATTTTTCAGCACATCATTATAACTTACAATATCTTCGTCCTGTAATAACTCTTTAGGGACTACATTGTATACCTGCGGATCTTCCAGGTTTTTAAGCGGCATTTTAGCTACATCATCCGTTTCCTTTTTAGCAAACTTATTATAGCCCGAGGTAACCGTTACCTCCTGAAGTGATTTGTTATCTTCCGAAATCTTAAAGTCTGTATTTTCCTCTTCACCAGGTTTTATTGTTACCTGTTGGCTTTGACTAAGCATCCCGGTATGTTTTATCGTTAGTGTATAACGCCCGGGAATAATATTGGAAATTGTATAAGTCCCCTGGTCATCAGACACAGCCCCTTTGTGGGTATCGCTTAAGATAATACTGACATATTGAATTGGTTTGCCGTCAGGGGCAGTTATTCTTCCATGGATAGAACCAGTTTGTACCTGCGCGTATCCGAATTGAAAATAAGATATTAGTAATAAACAACCCAGCCATTTAAAAGCTGAAAGCGGATTGACACTTTTTTTAGAAGAATAAATTGTAAACGTATTACTGCATAGTAATAAAGAATTCATAGTTTAGTTGAAATGATTAATTGATTGAAGAATGAATTAGCATTTGCCCGGTGTGAAGTTTGGCGACGAATCACCGGGCTTTTTTATCAGTATACTATTTAAGGAGGATTGGAAACAGTTGAATTGCTCATGCGATTTAAGTAAGTATAGCACAAAGTAAATCCTTATTTAGAATAAATCCAAATAAAAATAACATCAATTCAAATAATCATATTATATGAATTATTTATCTGATGAAATTGATGTTGAATGCTTACGAAACGGCATCAGTTTTCAAGCCATTTTCTTTATGGCGAACGGAAAGGATGATAATTTGTCTTCGAAATTAAGAATGCAGCTATCTAGCGCCTCTATTTTCACATGCTAACTAAGTAATTTGCGGGCGATCAAAACTTATTTTTATTAATGACTTCCATAAATCGTCCTCTGAATTTTTCACTAACCGGAATTTGTTTATCAGCGATATAAATATGGTTATCCTCAATTTTACTCAACTGTTCGTAATTGATGATATAAGAATTATGTACCCGGATAAAAGGTGAGTTAAGCTGCTCCTCAATATCCTTTAACCTGCGGTATATCAGTAATTGCTCCCTATCTGTCACCAGCCTTACATAATCCTTCTCCCCCTCAAAATACTGGATGTTCTTCAATACGATCTTCCTTAATGTCTTTCCCGATTTTACGAAAAAAAACTCCTGTTCTTGTTCGGTATTTAACAACTGCTCCGGCTCATGTTTCAAGAAATACTGTTCTATTTTTTGCACCGATGACAGAAAACGTTTTAGGGTGATGGGTTTCAGCAAATAATCGATAGTTTGAAAACCATAGCTTTCCACAGCATATTCAGAATAAGCCGTTGTGAAAACAATTTTGGTCTGAGGAGGTAGTAAGGTCGCTAATTCCATGCCTGTAAGCTTTGGCATATTGATGTCCAGGAAAATAAAATCAACCTGGTTCGTCTTCAAAAATGCCAATGCTTCCAATGCGTCATAACACTTCCCTTTTAGGGTCCATGTTGTGCATTGCTTTATCAGCAGTTCCACCAAGTCTACGGCGTCAGGCTCATCATCAATAATTATGCAGCTTAAATTCATTAAAGCGGAATTTTTAAAAATGCAGTGAATAATTCTCTTTCATCATCAATGGTCAGTTCAAATTTGTCCCCGTATAACATCCCGAGCCTTTTGGTTAAATTAATGATCCCAAACCCACCTGGTTGATCGCCAGACTCCGGATCGACCTTTTGGTTACTGGTTTTAAAAAGCAGAGAATCATTTTGCTGGATTAATGAAATTGTTACCTGGTTTTGTTTTAGCGATTTGTCGATCCCATGTTTGAAAATATTTTCAACAAAGGTCATGAGCAGCATCGGGGGAATACGCAGGTCCGGGTTATATGCTTTCTCGAAATTAATACTGGCGCCGTGCCGGATACGAATTCTTTCAAGCGCTATATAGTTTTCTATAAATGCTACCTCTGTGGATACCGGCACGTCATCCTTTGGGCTTTCATCAACAAAATAACGCATAATATCCGCAAGGCGTTCAATCAGGCCGGCCGACGGTGGATCAACTTTATAAACCCGGTAATAAATGTTATTCAGCGCGTTAAAAAGAAAGTGTGGCTGAACCTGCGATTTTAATAAATTAAGTTCAGCCTGACTTTTTTGCAAAAGGATTTCCTCCGTTTGTTGTTTTAAAGTGAAATACGCGATGGCAATGCGAAACACCAGGCTGAGGACATAGATTAGGATACCACCGGGCACATAAGCCAGTAAAGTAAGCACATTTACCTGGGTTAATTTTGTCAACCGAAAATGCTGCAGAAGGATAAAGCCTGCGTAACCCTTTAGCATTCCTGTTAAAATTAAAAAGAACACTACTGAAATACCGTACCAAACAAACCTTTTCTTTTGATATAATACCGGATATAAGAACAGGATATTCCCGTAAATAATGATTGCATAAGATGTTGCGTTGACTACCGTGACGATGACTGATTCAAGCAAACCGTTCATCGGTAGCAACGAAAAAAATATCAATAACAACACGGCGATCCATATCAGCACCTGGAGCTGAGTAGTACTGAGTGCCTGCTTCCATATTTTCATATTCAAAAATAGTAACCTTTTACTTCTTCATACGCTATTTTATACCGCTGGGCCATTATTCTCTGCAATTGCATAAAAAATCAAGACGATTGATTAAAAACCCTTGAAAAAACCATACGTCGAATAAATAGCAATCTCCGTTGGAAATAAAAGCAACAAGGTCGAAAAGATTATTGAAGCCGGTTTGTAAAAAACACTTTTGATCATCAAAAATTAAAATAACCAAATCATGAAAAAAGTAACACTATTGTTTACAGTCCTGGCATTAATTTTTGTCAGCAGTTCAGCGTTCGCTCAATTTACGCAATCACAAATGGTAACCGAATGGCAGCGGGCAAAAATGTATACCAAAACCTACCTGGATGCTATGCCCGAAGATGGTTACGGCTTTAAACCAACACCGGAGATCCGCTCTTTTGCGCAGCAAATGCTTCATTTAGCGGATGCTAATTATGTTTTTGCTACTGTCGCAAGTGATAAACCAAACCCTATTGGTGAAACACTTGCAACTCATAATCTTAATGAAAAAACAGTGTCACCGACGAAGGAAGCTACCATAAAAGCAGTAATGGATAGTTACGATTGGGTAATAAGCACACTTCAAAACATGCCCCCCGATCAAATGCAGGAAACCACAAAGTTTGGCAAGCATGACATTACAAGAAGCGGATTATTCGGTAAGGCATTTGAACATCAAACCCATCAAGTGGGCCAAACCACCATTTACCTGCGTTTAAAAGGCATAACTCCGCCCGCGGAAGTGCTGTTTTAGTTAAGGCGGCCGAATGTTTTCGCGTATCTGTTTTCAGCCGGATACCCTAATTGGGTAAGCATCATCATCAACAATTACAAGGTTCCAAGTTGTTGAGACACCTTTAACCATCAAAAACCAGTTCATGAAATTACTTCAATTAAATATAGCGGCAATCGGTTTACTCATACTGATTGCTGCTAGGGGATATAGCCAGCAAAGTATTAAAATATCCGGAACGCTAGCTGATTCGCTTACGCATGAGCCTATCCCGTTTGCCACGGTAGTTTTATTAAATCAGCAAACCAAAGCCCCTGTTAAAGGTATACAAACTGATACAAGCGGTCATTTCATGCTTGAAAATGTATCTGCAGGCAAGTTTAGCCTTCGGGTAAGTTATGTTGGCTACAATAATATCTTCAAAGAAAATATACTGATCAATCCCGAAACCGGAAATTCAAATTTAGGCACGCTGCTCATGAGCGTATCAAAAAACAGCTTACTAAAAGAGGTTGCTATCACTGCCAAAAAAGAGGCACTACAAAATGTCGATGGTAAAAAGATATTTTCGGTTAACCAAAGCCTGGTAAGCAAAGGTGGTAATGCTGCGGATTTACTGCGGAATGTACCAACTCTGCAAGTTGATGGTACTGGCAATGTAAGTCTCCGCGGATCTACCAATGTTAAAGTCCTTGTTGATGGAAAACCTTCCATAATTGCAAATGGCGATATTACCCAGATACTTCAATCGATACCGGCCAGTGCAATCGAAAGCATAGAAGTGATCCCAAATCCCCCGGCTAATTATGACGCCAATGGCGAGGGTGTTATTAATATTATTCTAAAAAAGAACAGCAGGCCAGGATTAAACGCCTCCGTAGATATTGGCGGCGGTACCCGCGATAATTATAACGGCGATGCCAGTCTGAGTTACCAAAGCGGGAAAGTAAATATTTACGGTAATTATAGCCTAAAGAATGGAAATACTTTCAGCACCGGGACACAGCTGGTTACTTATTTAAAACCGGCTGACACCGTTGTGCATTCCAATGAAACCTTTCCATCCGTTACCCGAAACAAAATACAGTTTGTAAAAGCCGGCATTGATTATTCACTTACCCCCATGAGCACATTGGGTATATCCGCCAGTTTTAATTCGCGTAATATGCATCAGGATGGGTCGATAAATGTGAATAACTATTCTGCCGATTATACACCTCTTGAGTCCTACAACCGCTATAACACTGTAAATAATAATGGCAACAGTTATGAATTTGACCTCGACTACAACAGGCGATTTAAGAAACCTAAAGAGGAACTTTCGTTTAACTTCGCCTACGCATATGGCAGTTTCAGGGATTACGAGCAATATACGACCCGTTATAACCCTGTTAATGGCGTGCGATCAACTAATATTGACACCCCGTTAATAAATGATACCAGGCATAAGGCCACTAATTATAATATACAAGCTGATTATGTTTTACCGGTAGGCAAATCAGGACAATTTTCGGCCGGTTACCGCAGCCAGATCACCCTCGGAAATAATGACCAATATGCCTATAACGTTTTAAATACGGGCGAAACTCCGCTTTATGCGTTTACCGACTTTTTTAGCAGCAATAACCAGGTGAATGCCGTCTATTTGAGTTACAAGGATCAGATCGGTAATTTCAGCTACCAGGCAGGTGCAAGAGGAGAAGATAGTCATCTTGACGCTACCTTTATGAGTTATAATGCAAATAATTTGTTATTTCCTACTCCGGTAAAAGTCCCCGTCAAAGGAATATACCCAAGCGTACTGCTAACCGAAAAGCTTGAAAACAACAGTCAATTGCAGTTCATCTTTACCAAGCGGATTTCGAGACCATCGGTAAGGGAAGTCAATTCCACAATCGATTTTTCCGACCCGTCAAATTACAACAAAGGTAACCCGGGCTTAATACCGGAAAGCGTTACCAACCTGGAATTAGATTACAATAAAACCTGGCAGAATATATCCTTTACTTCCGGTATCTATAATAACACGATCCATAATGTAATTCAACATATTGAAACCGACCCGGTTAATGATGAAACAACCACGATACCTGAAAATTTTAAATATTCAATTACTACCGGGTTGGAGTTGATTGGCCATTTTGACCTGCTAAAAGGGTGGGACTTAACGGCCAATGCAAATATCTTTGATCGGGATAATGCTGCAGCTCCACAATATGGCATAACGGCCAACAACGGGATCAGCTGGAATGCAAACATCACCAGTAATATAACACCCATACAAAGATTATCATTCCAGATCCGCGCAGATTATCGCGCACAGGATATGCTTCTGCAGGACAGAAATCACGCAGATTTTGGAATGGACGCCGCTGCAAAGTATACCATCGCCGGAGACAGGGCTTCGTTGAGTTTTAATGCTAATGACATTTTCAACAGCCGGAAGGTGGCATTTTTAACAAGCAGCAATGACCTGTTGCTCAATTTTGAACTACACGAAATACGCTCCAGGGCTACATTCACTTTCTCCTATCACTTCGGCTCGGGTTCCAGTGCTTCAAAACACGAAAAACAAGTTAAGCGGATTGAGGATGCTTCTTAAATCGAATGATACTTAGGCACCGGTAAGCCAGAGAGGCGCAAAAAATCTTTCTTCGTTCTTAAAGTCAGTTAATTTAAAATCAGGCATTGGGAGAATGCCTGATTTATTTTCTGTATATAATCACTACTCATTTGATCAGTTAACGAACATAAAAGGATGCCACCTTCCTGATATCTTTTGACGAGGATGCTGCCATAACTTTATATTCACCCGGTTCAACCACCCATTTATCTTGTTTGTCATCAAAATAAGCCAGATCGTTTACC